>Ga0137407_10000010_pt1 | contig 209347 bp, 241 predicted proteins | sample CZOMad2_2_16fung_FD_108410 | JGI IMG/M metagenome (GOLD analysis project Ga0137407, IMG submission 108410) | Vadose zone soil fungal communities from Angelo Coast Range Reserve, California, USA - CZOMad2_2_16fungal (Illumina Assembly) | ecosystem: Environmental > Terrestrial > Soil > Vadose... | reverse complement strand
TCGACCGTCGTCACTTCGATGACGCCGCGTTGCCCATGCGGTTTTATGTAACCCGGAAACACTGCAAATCGGATGCAGGCGATGTCGTTCGCCTATTGACAGCGTTAAGCCATATCAACGTTCGACATGAGCGGCGGCCGACCGGCGCAGCCGATTGGACGTCCGCTCGATGGAGCTGTTAGGCGTCACTGTCTCGAGCAACTCCATCAGCCTCCGCGTTTCGGCGACGATGGCTTCGTGAGGCGCGCCATCCGACCGTGCACTATCGTAGATAGTCCGCACCGAATACCGCAAAGGGCGGAGGATGGGTTTGCGACCGTTGATGTATTGCTGCGATAGAGCCGTGTACAACGCGTACAGGAAGGTCACCATGCGCCAAAGCTCTTTGACCAACCCTGCGCCAAACAGCGCTTTTACCTCGTCTTGGTCCACCTTTACTCGGTGCGCAATGTACTTGTGACGTGCTGGCTCTATCGCTCGCTCGTAGACTACCCGTTGCGCTGCCACTCTTGACCGGAGGCGATCCACATCCTTCTGCGTTGGATAGTGAGCCTCTTCTAGGTATCCAGCAAGCCACTCCGGATCCTTCGCCTTTCCATCGCGCTTGCGCTCCGCGAGCGCTTCCCGGGAAAACAGGCTGAGGCTGGCCTCAAAAGTATTCAGAAGCGCATCGACGTTATAGGCAGATGACTTGTCGAAGACGCGAGCGAGGGAGAGGTACGCGGCGGCCTGTGTGGCCGCGGAGTGGGTAAGCCAAAAGCGCGGCGTCAAATTCAGACGGTTCAGGAGCTTCTTGGACTTTGATGCGGCATGTTGCACGGCCATCTCGGAGTACAGGTACTGCGCCGCCACGTACGCCTCGTGTCGGAAGTTGTCCAACTGCGTGAGAAAGTCCTTGCGCGACACGTGTGACGCCTAACGATCAATAGTCAGAAAGTCTGCCATATAACACGGCGCGCTGACCACGCCAACGTCAACGAAACAACTGCTTATCGCCCTGCCGTCCTTGTTATACGGCACGAATTGGTGCAAATGCTTGAGGTGATTTAGAAGCGCTCGACAGTTCGATAAAGACCGCTGCAGAAATCGGACTCGATTTCAGCCTTCGACGGGCAATACGTTGATGCGGTATTCGTGGGCGAGCTTGCGCTTGCGAACGGGGTCGTCGAGCTCCATGCGGAAGACTTTGCCGGGGCGGATGCCGCCCTTCGCGGCGAGTGTGCCGCAGAACATGGCCCAGCGCGGCTGCAGCTTGTATCGCGAAAGCAGGTCCTCCGGAGAGCGCATCGCCGTCACGGGTCCTTCCTGGTAGAGCTCGCCATCGGTCCACGACCGCAGCGCGAGCTTTTCCCAATGCGGCTTCACGTCGTCGTAGCGCCAGGCGTCGGTGGCGATCGGCTTGTGGCAGAGCTGCTTGGAGAGCGAGACGCCGATGGTCTCGGCCTTGCGGTCGGTGTGGTCGGAGCCCACCGTCACCCAGAGGCCATCGGGCTTCGAGAGCAGCACGAACTCGACTTCGCCGCTGGTGTCGGGGCCGGAGACTTGAATTTCAGAAGCGAACGTCAAAAGCTCGGCCGAGACGCGATAGAAGATCGGCGTCGTCTTCGGCGCCTTCACGCCGATCTCTTCCAATTCGCGGATGTGCTTTTTCAGGGCCGCTTCGTCGCGCCCGGTCCAGCCGGCGATGACGAGCTGGTCGAACTCCTTCACGCGACCTTCCGCGAGCGCGTCTTCTCGTGCTTCGGCGGGATGTCGTAGCTCGCCATGAGGTCGTCGACCAGGCGATGGAAATCCTGCCAGGGCGCCTCGCGGAAGCTGTGGTTGCGCACGATGAACGAGGCGCCGGCGTAGAACTTTTCGTACTGCAGGTGCCGGCCGGCGAACTCCGAGCCGATCAGGTCCCAGGCGAGCTTGTAGAGCTTCATGCGCTCGAGCGCGCCGAGCTGCGGCGTCTGCCAGTATTTCTCGAAGAGTCCCTTCAGGTGCTCGTCGTGCATCACCGAGACGTCGGCCGGCATCTGGAACACACCGCCCCCGAGAAGCTCGCGCAGCGCGTCGATGATCATCGAGTGGCTCTCGGTGCACCAGTTGAGCGCGGCGTACATGTAGCGGCGGTTGAAGGTCTTCCAGCCGGCCGGCCAGTCCTCCGCGTCCTGCAGCTGCCCGGCGATCATGCCGCCGAGCGCCGCCTCCAGCGCGGCGAAGCGCCCGAGCACCTCGCGCACCGCGGGCACTTCGTTCGCGCCGGAGGCGTGGGCGACCTTGCTGGCGAGCCCGACGATCAGCTTCATCTTCTCGTGGAAGCGCACGTTCGACTGGTGATTGCCGTAGCAGTGGCCCGGCGTCTTGATGTAGATCTCGCGCGCGAGGATGGCGTCCATGTGCACGAAGACGCGCTCCCAGGGCACTTTCACCTCCTCGCACATCACCATCGAGTCGGTCTCGTCGAAGCGCCAGGTCAGCGGATTGTCGAACTCGCAGAGCGCGTGGCGCTCGAAAGGCTTTCGCGACCAGAGCGTGAGGCCCGGCGTATTGACCGGCAGCGCGCAGGTGATGGACTCGGCGAGCTGCGTCGGCGCGAGCGGCAGGAGATTGCCGATCCAGATCTCGTTCGCGAACACGGCGCCGGTGGCGAGCATCTTCATGCCGCTCACCACGAGACCGTCGTCATCCTCGCGCACGACCCTGAGCGAGGGCACCGGAAGGTTGGCCTTCACGTAGAAGTCGGGATTGCGCGCCGCCTGCGGAGGCAGCACGGCATAGACGCCGTAGATATCCTCCTTGCGCATGCGCTCGTAATAGCGCGCGAGGTTGTCGGCGTATTTGCCGAAGACTTCCGGATTCATCGCCATGCCGGTGACGAAGCTCGACACATGATCCGGCGAGCGGCCGAGAAGGCCATGGCTGAAGGCGGCGATGGCGCGGTGCAAGCGGGTGCGCTTGGCCAAATCCTCGGCGGACCGGGCGCGCAGGAAGTACGCGCTATAGCGCTCGCTGCCCTCGGCGAAGCTGAAGGCCGGATCGGCGCGCTTCAGGTCGTAGATCGCCGCCATCGAGCGCGCGGCATTGCGAAAGCCCGGATGCGTCGTGACGTCGTCGACGCGCTCCGAGCCGATATAGACGACGCGGCCGTCGCGCAGCGACTCCAGATGCTCAGCGCCGGTCTTTAACATGACCCGAAGTCTCGTAATAGTGGATTTCGTGCAGGATGCAGCCGCCCTTTGACGTAAACGGGCCGTGGTGCACACCCGGCGGCCGGCAAGCGTAGGTCGGCGCGAAGGACTGCTCGCCGCCGCGGCCCTGCGCGTCGTTGCCGACGATGAGGTCGCCCTGCACGACGTACACCTCTTCCCAGTGGTCGTGGACGAAGGGCTCGGTCGAGAACGCGCCGGACTCGATCTTCAGGAGCCGCGTGCGGCTGCCCTTCTTCCTCGTCTCGTCGAGATCCGAGGCGAGGATCTTCTGGTAGAAGCCCGGCGGCTAGCCCGGCGGCACTTCCCAGCCGGTCTTCAGGTCGACCTTCACGAACTCGAGATGCTGCTTCGGTTTCATCACGCACCCTCCTCGTTGCCGTCGAGCCATGGCGCGCGATACACCTCGTCCTGCGCCATGGCCTGGTGCACCACCGTTCCCGCGTAGCGCGGGAACTGCTTGAAATCGTCGCGCGCCTCGGCGCGCTCGCGTGAAGCGAAAGCCGCGTTCATCGCGGCCTCGTTCTCGAATTCGAGCTGCGCCAGCAGCACCGCTCTTCCGGGATGCACCGGAAACGGATCGCGCCAGGCGAGCGGCGTGTGCAGCACCATGCGGCGCAGCCCCGGCCAGCGCGCGACCAGCGGCACGTGCACCTCGCGGTACCGGCGCATGAACGCGTCGAGATCGCCGATCTCGATGTCGTAGCGCACGAAGTAGGAGACGCTCACGCGACTTTCGACTCGTGGCTTTCAGCGCCCTGGGATGATGCCGGGTTCCTGCGCCGCACAGAATCTTGCGACATCGCGCGGCCGTGTAAACCATACAAGATCCCCGCCGCGCTCCTGGCAATGCCGCAGCGCGGCGCGCAGGCGCCGCAGGCGGAACGGCTGCCCGAAGACGTAGGTGTGCACCGAGACATTCATCACGAGCGGGTGGCGCACGCACTGCTCCAGCATCTCGTCGAACTGGTCGACGACCATGTCGCAGAACTCCGCGGCGCCCTGCCTGCGGTGCACGACGTGCTGCGAGTCGTTCAGCTCGATCGGATAGGGCATGGCGAGGATCGGCCCGGCGCGCGTTCGCAGCCACACCGGCTGGTCGTCCATCGGCCAGTCCATCAGGTACCTGTAGCCAAGCTCTTTCAGCAGATCGGGCGTATGCGGGGTCTCGTACGCACCCGACCCCAGCCATCCCTCCGGCGGCGCGCCCTCGTGGCGCGTGATCGTCTCGGTGACCTCGCGCAGGATGCGCTCCTCGTCGGGCTGCCAGAGGCCGCGCAGGTTCTCGGCGTTGGTGCGGCCGTGCGCCACCACTTCGTCGCCGCGCTTCCTGATCGCGGCCATCACCTGCGGCGCATAGTCGTAGACCAGCGTGTTGGTGTTGTGCGCCGCCGGCAGCTTCAGCTCGTCGAAGAGCTCGAGCAGCCGCCACACGCCGATGCGGTTGCCGTAGTCGCGCCACGCGTAGTTGCGATGCGTCTGCGGCTCGCCGGTCTTCGCCGGATCGTGGCCGAGCCCGGCACCGAAGGCGAACCACTCGACGTTCGTCGTGATCACGAAGGCCAAGCGCCGCTTTTCTCCATTCGGGCCCGGCCAGCTGTAGTCGCGCCGCTCGGGCAGCGGCACGTAGTCGTAGCGGTTCTGCTGCGGCAGCAGAGGCTTCAAAGGCTCATCTCCAGCGCGTAGAGCCCGCCGGCATGGCGGTCGACCGCGAACACGATGCCGCGGTCGTCGACGAAGACATCGTTGATCTGGGCCGTCCCGGCAGGCGCGCCGTTCGGCGCCGGCGGGATGAAATGCGCGATCTCGCGCGGCTGGTAGGGGTCGCGCACGTCGTAGGCGCGGACCCCCGCGTTGAAGAACGTGCCGAGCACGTAGTCTTCCGAGCGCCATGCGCCTTTCGCCGGCGGATTCTCGTGCACGTTGTGCGCGCCGCAACGGCCGCCCTTGTGCAATAACGGCGTCACGCCCGTCACGGGCAGCGTGCTGATGCTCACCAGGTGCTTCTCGTCGCGCGCATCGACCAGCCAGACGAGCTTCGGCCAGTCTTTGCCGTCGTCCCGGATCGCTTCGTCGGTCACGACGAGGAGGTCGCGGCTGAAGAGCGGCAGCACCGTGTGCGTGAAGCCGTTGTACGGCGGCGAGTTCGACCAGCGCGAGATCATCTTCGGCCGGCTCTTGTCGGAGATGTCGAGCACCATCATGCCGCCGTCGAGATAGCCGAGGTAGCAGCGGTCGGGACGCTCCGGATAGACGTTCGTGTTGTGCGCGCGAAAGCCCGCGTCGAACTTGGCCGGCAGGCGCTCGGGCGGCGGCGCATCGTCGCCGTGCATGGTGCCCGGCAGGTGCCAGCCGCCGAGCGCCACCGGGCGCGACGGGTTGCTCACGTCGACGATGCGGTAGACCTGGTCGTCCTTCATGTCGCGCGGCTTCAACTCCGGGTCGCTGCACGCCATGTGCACCGTTCTTCCGTCGACGAACCAGAGCTGGTGGCAACCGCGCGAGTTGGGCCCCGAGGCGTCGAACGTGGAAATGGAGCGCGGGTGCTCGGGCTCCGAGATATCGAACATCTCGAAGCCCGCGGGCTTCGCGCCCCATTCGGTCACCTGGTAGGCGACCGCCATCAGGTCGCCGGAAGTTTCCAGGGAATTCGAGCGCATGCGGCCGTGCGGCAGATCGGTCTGCACGATCACTTTGGGCTTGCGCGGGTCGGTGACGTCGACCGCGGTGAAATTCTTCGGCGCGCTCTCGTGCGCGAGCCACAAGATCCGTCTGCCACCGCGCGCGAGCTGCAGCGACATGCCCTCGCCCATGCCGCCGAAGCCGTTCAGGGTGTGCTGCGAGAGGAGCTTCATGTTCGATTGCATGGGGCGCTACCATAGCAGACGATGAATCGATTCCTTGCGGCGCTGCTCATCGCTTTCGCAACCGCCGCCGCAGCGCAAAACAAGCCCGTGCGCATCGCCGTCGCCTATCCGCCGGGCGGCGGCATCGATGTAATGGGGCGCCAGATCGCCGAGAAGCTCACGGCCGCCTGGGGCCGGCCGGTGGTGGTGGAAAACCGCCCCGGGGCGAACACGATCGTCGCCACCGAAGCCGTGGCGCGCGCCGCTCCGGACGGCAGCACGATCCTCCTCACGACGGACGCCACGTTCTCCATCAATCCTCACCTCTACGCCAAGCTTCCGTACGACGCGGAGCGCGATTTCATCCCGGTCACCATGCTCGTGCTGCTGCAGCAGCTTCTCGTCGCCAATCCCTCGCTGCCGGCCGATACGCTCGCCGAGCTGATCGCACTCGCAAAGGCGACGCCGGGAACGATCAACTACGCGTCCTACGGCAGCGGCAGCCAGCCGCATCTCTCCGGCGAGATGCTGAAGTACAAGGCGGGCATCGATCTCGTGCACGTGCCCTACAAGGGAATCTCGCTCGCGGTACCCGCGGCGATGGCGGGCGAGGTACAGCTCACGTTCGCCGGCATCGCCACATCGCTGCCGCAGCTAAAGGCCGGCCGCATCAAGGCGCTCGCCATCGGCGGTCCCAAGCGCTCGCCGCTCCTGCCGGAAGTGCCGACGTTTGCCGAGCTCGGCTATCCCGAAGTGGAGACGCATGCCTGGTTCGGGCTCTTCCTGCCCGCGCGCTCGCCGGCCGAAGCGGTGGAGCGCGTTTATGCCGACACGCGGAAAATCCTGGACGACCCCGATTTCCGCCAGAAACAGCTGATCGACAAGGGCTACGACGTCGTCGGCAGCTCGCCCGCAGAATTCGCCGCCTACATCAAGCGCGACAGCGCAAGCCGCGCGCGCGCGGTAAAGATCTCGGGCGCGAAAGCGGAATAGTGGAGACCGTCCTCGTCGGCCCCGCGCCGCGCATCGCCGTCTCGTACATCGGCAGCGGACCGCTGCTGCTCTTTCTCCATGGCATTCGCGGCAACAAGCGCAACTGGTACGCGCAACTCGAGGCCTTTTCTGCGCGCTGCACTGCCGCCGCCTGGGATGCGCGCGGTTATGGCGAATCGGACGACTACGCAGGATCGCTCCAATTCACCGATTTCTCGGCCGACGTGGCCAGGGTCGCCGACCATTTCGGCGCGCAGAGGCTCCATCTCGCCGGCCTGTCGATGGGCGGGCGCATCGCCCGCAATGTGGCGCTGCGTTTTCCGGAGCGCCTGCACTCGCTGACGCTCATCGCCACCGCGCCGGGGTTCCAGCGCGGGCGCACACCGCTGCCGCCGGAAAAGCTCCTCGGCAGCCGCGCCCGCGCCGAAGCCTTCGCTGAGCTCGCCGACAGCTTCACGCGCGTGCGCCAGGAGTCCTACCGGAAGACGCTCGAAGCCTCGCAGGCGCAAGACCAAGGCGCGCCGATCGAGACCATCCGCACGCCCACGCTCATCATCGCCGGCGAAGAAGACCAGATGTATCCGCCAACCGTCGCGCGCGAGATGGCGCGGCGCATTCCCGGCGCCGAGCTCGTCGTGATAGAAGGGGCCGGCCACCTGCCGAATCTCGAGCAGCCCGAGCGCTTCAACCAGATCCTCGCCGAATTTCTCAAACGGAGATTTCCATGAGCACTCAGCAACGCGTCGCCATCGTCACCGGCGCCGGCACCGGCATCGGCAAGTCCGCCGCGCTCGCGCTCCTCAAGGACGGCTACTGCGTCGGACTGGTCGGCCGCCGCAAGGAGATGCTGGACAAGACGGCCGCCGAGTCCGGCGCCAGGGACCGCGCGCTCGTGCTGCCGGCCGACATCACCAAGCCCGAGAATGTGAACGCGGTGTTCGCCAAAGTGAAGGACCAGTGGGGCCGCCTCGATGTGCTCTTCAATAACGCCGGCATGGGCGCACCCGCGGTGCCGATGGAGGACCTGCCGGTCGAGACCTGGAGAGCGGTCGTCGACATCAACCTGAACGCGATGTTCTACTGCACGCAGGCCGCCATCCGCCTCATGAAGGCGCAGGAGCCCAAGGGCGGGCGCATCATCAACAACGGCTCCATCTCCGCGCACACGCCGCGGCCGATGTCGGTGGCCTATACCTCGACCAAGCACGCCGTCACCGGCCTCACCAAGTGCATCTCGCTCGACGGCCGCAAGAACGACGTCGTAGGAAGCCAGATCGACATCGGCAACGCGCTCACCGAGCTCGCCGCGCGCATGGCGAAGGGCGTGCCGCAGGCCGACGGCTCGATCAAGCCCGAACCGCTGATGGACGTGAAGCATGTCGGCGACGCGGTGCTGCACATGGCGAACCTGCCGCTCGATGTGAACGTGCAGTTCATGACCATCATGGCGACGAAGATGCCCTTCGTCGGCCGCGGATAGTTACTCGGCCCTGATCTTCGCTTCGCGGATGAGTTTTCCGTAGCGCTCGAGGTCCGCTCGAATGAGCGCGCCGAAGCCTTCTGGCGTGCCGGTGACGATGTCGTTGCCGCCCTGCACGGCGATGCGCTCGACGACATCGGGGGCGTGCATCGCTTTGACGATTTCTCCATTGAGTTTCCTCACCACTGCGGAAGGCGTTCCCGCCGGCGCCAGCACGCCTTGCCACTGCGACATGTCGAAGCCGGCGAACCCCGCTTCCTGCATCGTCGGCACCTCGGGCAGCGACGGCGCGCGCTTCGCGCTCGACACCGCGAAAGCGCGCAGCTTGCCCGCACGGACGTGCGGCACGGAGGTGATTACCGTGTCGAACATGAATGCGAGCTGCCCGCCGAGGAGGTCGGCGAGCGCCGGCGCGCTGCCTTTGTAGGGGATGTGGTTGAAGCGCGTGCCGCCGGCGAGCCCGAAGAGCTCCGCCGCGAGGTGGTTGCCGCCGCCGATTCCCGTCGAGCCGTAGGCTAGCCCGCCCGGATTCGCTTTCGCCGCAGCGACGAGATCGCGGATCGTCTTGTAAGGCGAGTCGAAGCGCGTCACGAGGACGTACTGGTACACCGCGCACTGCGCGACCGGAACCAGGTCCTTGAGCGGGTCGTAGGTCACGTTCGAGTACAGCACCGGGTTCACGACGATCGGGCCGCTGGCCACGGCGAGGATCGTGTAGCCGTCGGGCGCGCTCTTCGCGACGAAGTCGGTGCCGATGCCGCCGTTCGCCCCCGGCTTGTTCTCGACCACGAACGCCTGCTTCAGGCTCTCGGTGAGCTTCTGCGAGAGCGTTCGCGCCCAGATGTCGGCGTTGCCGCCGGCGACATACGGCACGATGACGCGCACCGGTTTCGTGGGGTAATCCTGCCCCCAGGCCGCGCTCGCGGCCATGAGCAGCACTGCGAGCAGAGTTTTCATCGGCTCGTATCATAGGGCAATGCAAACGCTCGATCGCCGGCACCGCGCACCGCGCGAGCCGCTGCCGCCGCACGCGGCGGACTGCCACATGCACGTCTTCGGCCCGTTCGATCGCTTCCCCCTCGCGACCGAGCGGGCGTACAACGTCGGCGAGGCTCGACTCGCCGCGCACGAGCGCATGAAGGGCCAGGTCGGCCTCGAGCGCACGGTGTTCGTCCAGGCGAGCGGCCACGGCACGGACAACGGCGCGATGCTCGCCGCGCTCGCCGAGATCGGCTCGCGCGGACGCGGCGTCGCCGTCGTGGCGCCGCAGACATCGCTTGCCGAGCTGCAGCGCATGCACAAGGCCGGAGTCCGCGGCCTGCGCCTCAACCTCTATACCTTTGCCGGGCGGCACGTCGGCGAACCGTCGACGCTTCTGCGCACCTACGAGCGGCTGATTGCGCCGCTCGGCTGGCACCTGCAGCTCTTCTGCGATCCGGCGACGCTGGCGACGCTCACGGCAGCGATCGAAAAATGCGCGGTTCCCGTCGTGATCGACCACATGGGCATGCCGGATGCGGCACAGGGCGTCGAGCAGCCCGTGTTCCAGACGGTGCTCCAGCTCGCCGCCAGAGGCGCCTGGGTCAAGCTCGCCGGCGCCGACCGCATAACCCGCAGTACCGGGCGCTTGTCGGATGCCGTTCCTTTCATGCGCGCGCTCGCTGAAGCCGCGCCGAATCGGCTCGTCTGGGGATCCGACTGGCCGAACATCGGCTTCCACGCGCGGCAAAAGGTGCACGACGACGAGCGGCTTGCGCACCGCGAGCTCAATGCGGGTGAGCTGCTCGACGTCCTTGCCGCGGCGGTTCCCGACACCGCTACGCGCGAAGCCATCCTCGCGCGCAATCCCGAGCGGCTCTACGGGTTCTCGAGCTCCTCGTAGTTGCACTGCTCGAAGCGCGGCGTGCAGATCGCGAGGAAAGTCAGGTCCTGCTTGCCAACGTTGGTGATGCGCTGTCGGCAAAGCGGCGGGATGAGGACGACGTCGCCTGCTACCACGTCGCGCGGCGCAAGGTCGCCCACCTCGACCTGGCCTCGCCCCTCGATGATCACGTAGCGCTCGGTCGTGCCGACGAGCCGGTGCCAGCGCGTCGCGACGCCGGGCACGACCCGCGCTAGCGCAATCGACGCCGCGGCATCGTCCGGCGTATTCGCCAGCTCGGTGATGTAGCAGCGCTCGGGCGTGTACACCTCGACCGCGTCCTCGAGGGTCCTGATTTGCGGCTTCACCGCCTTATGTTGGCAGCGCTTTTTTTGCACCGCTAGCGCGGCGCAGGCTTGCGGCGAAAGTCCCGCGATCGGCCACCTCGATCCGGTCGAGCGCCAGCCATGTGCGCAGCGTTTCCAGCTCTCGCGCCATGGCGGGCACGGCGCGCCGGGCATCGTGACCCGGCTCGAGGTGCGCGCTGCGCACGATCAGCACGCCCCGCTCGCGGTCGGCCTTGAGGTCGCAGCGGGCGACGATCTTGTCGCCGAGGACAAAAGGAAAAACGTAGTAGCCGTATTTGCGCTTCGCCATCGGCGTGTAGATCTCGATGGTGTAGTCCATGCCGAACACGCGTTTGAGTCGCGCACGGTCCCAGACCAGCGAGTCGAAAGGCGTCACGAAAGCGGCGGCTTCCACGCCCGCCGGCACCTTTACCCCTGGGAGGACATAGCCGGGCTCCTTCCAGCCGTCGACCCGTGCCGGGACGAGACGTGCGTCTTCCACCAATTCCGCAACGAGGCGAGGCGCTACCTTCGCGACGCGCTCCCCGCGCTTCTGTCCATTGCGCCGCGCCCAGCGCCAGGGAATCGGACCGGATCGATCGCTCCAGCCGTCGACGTAGAAATAGGTGCGCAGGTCTTCGAGCGTGCCGACACCGTAGGCTTTGGCGGCGAGCAGGATGAGCGCCTTCATCGCCGCTTCCCGGTTTGGTACCGGCGCCTCGCGTGCCGCTTTCGGGATTACGCGCTCGGAAATATCGTAAAGGCGCTCGAAGCCGCGCCGTCCGGCGATGGCGAGAAGGCCGGTATCGTAGAGATGCTCGAGGGTGAGCTTGCCGATGCTCCAGCCCCACCAGTTGCCCGAGCGCTTGCCGCCTTCGGACAGCTCTGAGGCTCCGATGGGTCCGCGCTCCGCGACCTGGGCATAGGCCTTCGCCATGTACGCCCCGCGAGGTGAGTGCATGAAGCGGTCGGTCCACTCGCGATGCTTGTCCATCCGGTAGCGAAAGAGCGGATAGAGCGAGATCGGCAACAGGCACGCGGCGTGGCCCCAATACTCGAAGAGCTCGCGCTTCTCGTAAGCGAGCACATCGAGCGCGCCGGCGGGATAGGGACCGAGCCGCGCGAAAGGCGACACGTAATGCGCGCGCGCCAGCACATTCACCGAATCGATCTGGAAAGCATGGATGTGCGCCGCGAGCTGGCGCAGATGTTCGATCGTCGGTCGTGCCGGCCTGGATGCAAACCCCTGGGAAGCGACTGCGAGCCGGCGCGCCTCCGGTAATGAGAGGCTGAGCACCCCTCTAGCTTATAGGCGCTCGCCCATCCAGGCGGCGGTGCGCACGGCGCCGCCGAAGCTGTAGAGGTGCACGCCAACGACGTTGCTTGGCCCGCGCGTATTGGTATAGCGCGCGACCGCGGCGAGATGGTCCTGCGGGTCGGTGTTGGTGACGAGCTGGGCGATGCCGGCGCCGAGGTTGCGCAGCGCGCGCAGCGACGTGCTCACGCCGCAGCGTTGGGCGTAGCGCAGCAGCGCTGCCGGATCGGTCGGGCCGGCGATGCCGACGTAAACCGGCAGGTCCGGCCAGAGCCGGGCGAGCGTGCCGCAATAGTCGACGACGCGCGCCGGCGCGAAGGAGAACTGCGTCATCACGTAGACGCCGATCGACTGCTGCCGCGCGAGCTCGAGCTTGCGCGCCATTGCCTTCTCCAGCGCGTTGAGCGGGATGTGCGGATGCCCTTCGGGATAGCCCGCGACGCCGATCTCGCGCACGCCGCAATCGGCGAGGATTCGCTCCTCCAGGATCTGGAGGCTGTCGGCGAAAGGCCCCTTCGCCCGCGGCTCGTCGCCGCCGAGGAGCAGCACGCGGTGCACGCCGTAGTCCGCCGCGGCCTTCTTCAGGAAACCGGCGAATTCCTCGCGATTGAGGATGCGCCGCGCCGAGACGTGCGGCACCGGATCGAGGCCCGCCTCGCGGACCGCGGCGATCGCCTCCAGCGTCCGTGCGAGCGGCAGCCCGGGCAGCGAAGGAATGTAGACGCAGCTCCCGGCCGGCAGCAGCGCCGCGACTTCCTTCGCGCGGTGCAGCTCGCGCGGCGAGATCTCGAGCGAGCCGGCGCCGATCAGCTCGACGATGCGCGGATCCACTGCTTCGCTTCCTCGTTTAGTCGCGCTTACGGGATACGACAAAGGATTCATCCAGGAACCAGAGGCTGCCGTGCTTCTGCAGGACGTCGCGCGTCGCATCGAGATACCGCGTGTCGCGCACCGCCTCGGAGAGTCGCATGTCGTCGATCTGCGCGACGTAGATCGCCGCGTTCCATGCCGCGAACAAGGTCGACGTGCCGATGGCCGACGAGATCTCCGACGGCAGCGTGTGCATGTCGTAGCGGAAGATGGCCCGCACGTCCGCGTATGCGTTGAAGTTGAATGCCGCGAATCGCGCCCGAGCTCGGTCTTCGTCGCGCGCATCAGGTCATGGCGGCTCTGCGTGAAGGGGTTCTCGCCCGGCCAGACCTTCTGCACGATCTCGAGCCCGGGGTCGGCGCCGTGCGAATGGATGCCGAGCAGGCGGCCGCCCTTGCCGAGCGCGCGCACCAGCGGCGAGACCACCTTTTGCGCCTTGAATTCGAGCGGCGCGCGCAACCGGTACGGCTGCGAGGCGATCACCATGTCGTAGTCCGCCTTGCTTTCGCCGCGCTTCGGGATCACGTTCTCCAGCAGGAACCGATAGTCGTCGCGGTAGATGACGAGCGCCGTCGGATGCTCGTAGATCGGATTGCCGCTCTTCGGGCTGTGGCGCGCCTGCCAGTTCTTCACGAGGAAGGATTCGAGCGCCACCATCTGCTCGCTGAAATCGTGCGACGTGGCGCCGGTGAGCGCGGTTTCGTGCCACACCATGGCGGCGGCGTGCTCCACCGCGCGCGGCTGCAGCCACGGCGCCTCGCTGTAGTACGTGTTGGTGACGACCAGCACGGTCGCCGGATGCTCGAAGAAGCGGTCCGCCATCTTGCGCAGCGAGAGCCGCACGTCTTCGAGGCTGATTTCCTTGCCGACGATATAGAAGGGCACGGTGGGAAAGCGCCGGTGCATCTCGCGCATGACGCGCGCGAGCACCGTGCCGTCGCCCATGCCGGCGTCGAAGAGGCGCACCGCCGGCGGCCGCGGGTGGATCTGGCCGAGCTCGAGGCCGACGCGCCGCGCGATGACGTCCTTCTCGCTGCACGTGTTGACGAACAGGAGGTACTTCTGCCGGTTGTCGAAGAAGCGGAAGTTGGTTTCCGGATCCGCCTTCTGCGCGGGCGCAGGCGTGCGTTGCGGAGCGCCGGCGTGGATGAGCGGCATCAGCTCCGGCGGTGAATCGCCCGCGCGCGCCCCGCCATGCTTCGTTATGAAATCGTTGACGCGGGTAAGAGTTTCGGGGGTGACGCGCGCGCCGTCGCGCAGCCGCGCGACGAACTTGCCGTCGTTGACGGCACGGCGGCCAAAGGTGGATTCGGCCATGCCGGTCCGCCGGCAGAAATCGGAGATGCTTCCCAGAAGAGACCCTGCGCGCATGCCACTCTCGATCTGCAAAGGCATCCTCCGTAACAGGACTGCGCGAGAATCTTGCGCGCGCGCCGCGTGGGACATCAACCACGCGGGCGTGACGCAAAAAAGTGGGATGTTGCCCACCCATAATTATCAATGCCTTCCGTCCTAGAGCTCATCGGCAACACACCCATGATCGAGGCCGAGCGCCTCGATACCGGTCATTGCCGCCTGTTCCTCAAGCTCGAGAACCAGAACCCGGGCGGCTCCATCAAGGACCGCATCGCGCTCTCCATGATCGAAGCGGCGGAGCGCGAGAAGCAGATCGAGAAGGGCTCGCTCCTCGTGGAAGCGACGGCCGGCAACACCGGCCTCGGGCTCGCGCTCGTCGCCTCACAAAAGGGTTATCGGCTGCTCATCGTCGTCCCGGACAAGATGAGCCAGGAAAAGATCTTCCACCTGCGCGCACTGGGCGCCGAAGTGCGGCTGACGCGCTCGGACGTGACGAAGGGACATGCGGAGTATTACCAGGACATGGCGGCGCGCATCACGCGAGAGACGCCGGGCGCGTTCTACGTGAACCAGTTCGGCAACGAGGCGAATCCGCTCGCGCACGAGGCGACCACCGGCCCCGAGATCTGGTCGCAGATGGAGCACCAGGTCGATGCGATGGTCTGCGGCGTCGGCACGGGCGGCACGATCACCGGCCTCGCGCGATTTTTCGAGAAGGTCTCGCCCCAGACCGAAATGGTGCTCGCCGATCCCGTGGGCTCGATCCTTGCGCCGTACATCCAGACCGGCAAGTTCCCGCCCTCGGTCGGCAGCTGGGTCATCGAAGGCATCGGCGAGGATTTCGTGCCGCCGGTGTGCGACCTCTCGCGAGTGCGCAAGGCCTACGCCATTCCCGACAAGGAGGCGCTGCTCGCCTGCCGTGAGCTGCTTCTCAAGGAGGGCGTCATGGGCGGCACTTCCAGCGGGACTCTGCTGGCGGCAGCGCTGCGCTATTGCCGCGAGCAGACGACGCCGAAGCGCGTCGTGAGCCTGGTCTGCGACAGCGGCAACAAGTATCTGTCGAAGGTCTACAACGATTTCTGGATGCTCGACCAGGGCTTCATCGAGCGCAAGCGCTCCGGCGACCTGCGCGACCTCATCAGCCGGCGGCATCACGATCGCGCGGTAGCGACCGTCAACGCGGATGACAAGGTGCTCACCGCCTACCAGCGCATGAAGCTCTATGACATCTCGCAGCTACCGGTGCTCGAGGCCGGCCGCATCGTGGGCATCGTCGACGAAGAGGACATCCTCGCCGAGGTGTACGACAATCCGGAGCATTTCAACGAGCAGGTGACCGAGGCGATGGAAAGCCACGTCGTGACCGTGCCGCCGAGCGCGACGGTGGAAGAGCTGGTGAACGTCTTCAAGCGCGGCATGGTCGCGATCGTGGTCGACGGCAACGAGTTCCTCGGCCTCATCACGCGCATCGACCTTCTCAACTGGCTGCGGCAGCGATGGCTGAACAAATGAAGTTCGACACGAAAGTGGTGCACGCCGGCCAGGAGCCCGATCCGCGCACCGGCGCGGTGATGACGCCGATCTATGCGACGTCCACTTACGCGCAATCCAGCCCCGGCGAGCACCAGGGCTACGACTACGCGCGCACGCGCAATCCGACGCGCGACGCGCTCCAGTCTTGCCTCGCCGCGCTCGAGGGCGGCGACGCCGCCTTCGCCTTCGCTTCCGGCATGGCTGCCATCGGCACCGTGCTCGAGACGCTCGACAGCGGCTCGCACGTCGTGTGCATGCACGATCTCTACGGCGGCAGCTATCGGATTCTAGAAAAAGTCAGGAAGAGGTCCGCGGGACTGCAGGCAACATTTATCGATCTCTCCGACAGCAAAGCACTCGAGCCCGCCATCCGGCCGAACACCCGCATGCTGTGGATCGAGACGCCGACCAATCCGATGCTCAAGCTGGTCGACCTCTCGGCCGTGGCGGAGATCGCGCACCGCAAGAAGCTGCTGTGCGTGTGCGACAACACGTTCGCCTCGCCCTGGATCCAGCGGCCGCTCGAGCATGGCTTCGACATCGTCGTCCACTCGACGACCAAGTACCTGAACGGCCATTCGGACGTCATCGGCGGCGCGGCGATCATCGGCAAGAATGCCGAGCTCAAGGAGAAGCTCGCCTTCCTGCAAAACGCCGTGGGCGGCGTGCCGAGCCCGTTCGATGCCTTCCTCACGTTGCGCGGCATCAAGACGCTCGCGCTGCGCATGGAGCGCCATTGCGGCAACGCCATGCACATCGCGGCCTGGCTGGAAAAGCATCGGCAGGTCGAGCGCGTGATCTATCCGGGTCTCGCCAGCCACCCGCAGCACCTGCTCGCGGCGAAGCAGATGAACCAGCGCTACGGCGGCATGGTCACCGCCATCCTCAAGGGCGGCCTCCCGGCATCGAGGCGCTTCCTCGAGCGCTGCGAGCTCTTCACGCTCGCCGAGAGCCTCGGCGGCGTCGAGAGCCTGATCGAGCACCCGGCGATCATGACGCACGCCTCGCTGCCCGAGGACGTGCGCGCGGGTCTCGGCATCAGCGATGGGCTCGTGCGCCTCTCGGTGGGCATCGAGGACGTCGAGGATCTGATCGCCGAACTGAAGCATGCCCTCGATTAAGCTCGGCGAGCTCAGCGTCCATCGCATCGGCTACGGCGCCATGCGCGTCATCGAGGACCCGAACATCTGGGGGCCGCCGAAGGACAAGGCCAACGCCCACCGCGTGCTGCGCCGGGCGTATGAGCTCGGCGCCAATTTTTTCGACACGGCGGAGAGCTATGGCCCTCACACCAGCGAAATCACCATCGCCGAGGCAATGCATCCCTACCCGAAGGACCTCGTCATCGGCACGAAATGCGGGCTCGTGCGCCCGAAGCCTTCGCGCTGGGACGAGGATGGCCGGCCGGAGAAGCTGCGCGAGGACCTGGAGGGCAGCCTCAAACGACTGAAGCTCGCGCGCATCGATGTCTACCAGCTGCACGCACCCGATCCGAAGGTGCCTTACGAGGACCAGATCGGCACGCTCGCGGATTTCCAGCGCGAGGGGAAGGTGCGGCACGTCGGACTCTCGAACGTGTCGGTGCAGGAGCTCGAGCAAGCGCGCAAGATCGTCCCCATCGTCTCCGTCCAGAACCGCTACAACCTGGGCGATCGCAGCTCAGAGGACGTGCTCAAGGCCTGCGAGCGGCTCGGCATCGCGTTCCTGCCCTGGTATCCCCTCAACGCCGGCAGCTCGCTAACGACCGCGAAAGTGCAAGCCCTGGCGAAGAAGCTCGGCGCGACGGCGTCGCAGGTCGTGCTCGCGTGGCTGCTGAAGAAATCACCCGTCATGCTGCCGATCCCTGGCACAGGATCGGTCGCGCACCTCGAAGAAAACATGAAAGCCGCGTCGTTGGAGCTATCGGACGCCGACTTTAGAATGCTGGCGTGAGAGCACTCCGCGCCATCCTCGCCCTGTTTGTCGCCGCGGCGCTGCCTGCTGCGGCGCAGGACTATCCCAACAAGCCGATCCGCATCATCGTCGGCTACGCCGCCGGCGGCGGCAACGACATCATCGTGCGCGTGATGCAGCCCGAGCTGTCGAAAGGCCTTGGCCAGCCGGTCATCGTCGAGAACAAGCCGGGCGCGCAGTCGATCATCGCGGCGGAAACGGTGGCGAAGTCCGCGCCCGATGGCTACACGATCCTCATGGGGCCGAGCGGACCGATGACGATCAACCCGGCCACCTACTCGAAGCTACCTTACGACGTAAAGCGCGATTTCGCGCCGATCTCGCTGATCTGCCAGTTCCCGCTGATCGTCGCGGTGAGCTCGGCGCTTCCGGTGCACAGCATCAAGGAACTGATCGCCTACGCAAAGGCGAACCCCGGCAAGGCGAACTACTCGTCGAGCGCCGGCATCTTCCAGCTCACGACAGAGCTCTTCAAGCAAAAGACGGGCACGCCCTTCGTCATGATCCCCTACAAGAGCAGCGGCGAATCGGTGCAGGCGCTGCTCACGGGCGACGCCATGGTGACGTTCGTCGATCCGCCGCCGGTGAGCGGCCCGCTCAAAGCCGGCACCGTGCGCGGCATCGCCATCACTTCGGGCCAGCGCCATCCGTCATGGCCCGATCTGCCGACGATGGCGGAGGCCGGCGTGCCCGATATGGAAGTGCCGGTGTGGACGGCGTTCTTCGTGCCGGCGAAGACACCCGCCGCGATCATCGCCAGGCTGCAGAAGGAAGTGGCGCGCGCTGTGCAAACGCCGGCGGTCAAGGAGCGCTTCGCGCAGATGGGCCTCGACCCCGTCGGCAGCACGCCCGAAGAGCTGGCAAAGGTCGTCGCCCGCGACCTCGACAAATACACCGCGGTCGCCAAGGCCGCGAACATCAAGAACGACTAGAGATGGGGTCAGGTCTTGAATTGATGCATGGCGATGCATCAATTCAAGACCTGACCCCTTTGCTTTAGAACTAGCCGCGCGCTAGAGCGGGCGGACCTGAACCTTCCGCCACTTGATCGGCCCGCCTTGCACGCCCTTCACGCCCGGCCCCATCTGCAGCCCGAACGGTCCGGCGGCGTGTTTGCCGTCCTGCGCCGAGGCGGTCTGCACGCCATTCAACCGGATAGTCAGCCGGGACCCCTTGGCCGTGATCTCGTACGTATTCCACTTGCCGCCTGCCGTGTTCACGATCGGCACCGGCACGGCGGCGACATCGACGATCGCGCCCGTGCCGTATTTCGGCTCGGGCCGGATGTCCCAGATGTTCACCTCGTAGCAGGTGTCGGCGCCGAGCTTCTGCGGGTTGGAGCAGCGGACGAAGACGCCGCTGTTCGTATCGGTCTCGGCATAGAACTCGGCGCGCAACTCGAAGTCGCCGTACGAGTTCTTCGTCACGAGGAAACCGGCCTTGCCCTTGTCGGCCACGATGGCGCCGCCTTCCGGGTGCCAGTTGGCGTCGCCGATCTGATTGAAGTTTTCGAGACCTTTGTCGCCGTCGACCAGCGTTTGCCAGTCCATGCCCGTCATGCTGCGCATCTGCGCGCAACCGGCGAGCATCACGACGACTGCCGCCGCAGCCAAGCCATACTGTTTCATGAGCTCCTCCTCTGTGAAGAAGCGATTCTAGACCGGCTGGTAGCGTGCGGTGCGCTGGCGAGTCTCGCGCATGTCGTCGCCGCGCAGCTCGCGTAGCGCATAACCGACGAAGGCCGCCGTGACGTCCTTGCGCCAGTAGAGGTCGAGGTCGGCGTTGTCCATGGGCTTGGCGCGCGACTGCGCCAGGCGCCCCGCCTCCCCGATCACTTCGTCGGTCAATTCTTTGCCCTCGAGGAAGTCATTGGCCTTATCGACCAGGAATGGCCTCGAGGCCACGGCGCCGAGCGCAAGTCGCGCGCTGCCTTCGTGCACCGCGGCGGCGACGCCGAGCACCGGGAAGTCGAACGCGCCGCGCCGGCGCAGCTTCCAGTAGGTGCTGGGCGCATCGTTGACCGTGATCTCGGTGAGGATCTCGTCGGGCTTGCGGCGCAGATAGTCGATGCCATCGTTGTTGTACAGCTCTTCCAGCGCGATCTCCCGTTCACCGTTCGCTGACAGCAGTTTGACCTTAGCGCCGATGGCCAATAGCGCCGGAGCGCAATCGGTGGAAGACATCGCGACGCAGCGCTTGCTCGCCGTCGCCACCCAGCAGATGTCGCCGTCCTTCTTCAGGCAGAAGTCGATCGCCTTGCGCCACTCGTAGTTCTGGTTGTAATAGGTGCAGCGCGTGTCGAGGCAAAGGTTGCCGCCGATGGTGCCCATGTTGCGCAAATGCACGGTCGCGACCTGGGCCGCCGCCTGGCGGAGGCCGCGCGGCAGGTGCGGCTTGCGAACGATCTCGGTGAGCGTGATGCCGGCGCCGAGCGCAGCGCCGTTGCGCTTCAGCTCGGGGATGTGCCGCAGGGAGACCAGTACCTTCGGCGCCATCTGCCGTCGCTTCATGTTCGGCAGCAGGTCGGTGCCGCCCGCGATCAGCGTAGCGTCCGGTCCCTCATTCGCGAGGATGCGCGCCGCCTCGCCGAGGGTGGCCGGCGCGCGGTAGTCAAACCACGGCAGCCGCATCATTTTTCTTGATTTCCTTGCCGTCGCCGCCTTCCCAAGGCGGCGGTACGACGAGTGGCTCCGGATACGGCACCTTTGGGAAGTGCTCGGGACCGATGCGCGCCGGCTTGCCCGCTGCTTTCAGCTCGAGCCCGCGCAATACCTTATCCGGCGTGATCGGCAACTCGTCGATGCGCACGCCCACCGCGTCGTAGATAGCGTTGGCCACCGCCGGCATCACCGGCAGCAGCGGTCCTTGCCCGACCTCCTTCGCACCAAACGGGCAGTTTGGATCGGGATCTTCGATGAGCACAGTGTCGACTTCCGGCATGTCGAGCGAGGTGATGCTCTTGTATTCGAGGAGCGACGGCATCTTGTGCACGAGCGCGCGCGAGAGCTTGGGCGGCAGGCGGCGGAACACCTGCTCTTCCATCAGCGCTTCGGATAGCCCCATGTAGACGCTGCCCTCCACCTGGCCGCGCGCGAGCACGGGGTTGATCGTGCGACCGATGTCGTGCGCGATCCAGATCTTCGGGATGTGGATCCAGCCGGTCGCTTGATCGACCTCGGCTTCAACTACGCACGCCGTATAGGAATAGGCCGGCGAGGGTCCGACGCCCGCGCCCTTGTATCTGCCGGGCGAGCGTGGCGGCTTGTACGAGCCGACGGAGCCCAGCGTGCCGAACTTTTCCTCCGCGAGAACGACGGCCTCGGGGAAAGTCAGACTGCGCGCGTCGAAGGAAACGTGCCCATTTGCAAAGACCAGGCGATCGGGCGCCACTTCCAGCTCCTCGGCCGCGGCCTCGGCAATCTGCTTCTTCACCTTCTCGGCCGCGTCGATGGCGGCGTTGCCCATCATCACCGTGACGCGGCTCGAATACGAGCCGAGGTCCACCGGCGTGATGCCGGTGTCGCCGGTGACGCAGCGAATGTCGAGCGGATCGATGCCGAGCACCTCGGCGACGATCGCCGTGAGCACGTCGTCGGAGCCCTGCCCGATCTCGGTCGCGCCGCAGAACACCGTGGCCTGCCCGCTGCGATCGAGGAGCAGCTGCACGCCCGATTGCGGCATCTTGTTCCAGTAGATCGGCAGGCCGGCGCCGCACAAATAGGAACCGCACGCAAGGCCAAGGCCATGGCCGGCCCCAAGCTTGCGAAAACGATTGCGCCAATCCGAGCGCTCGACCACGGTCTTCAGGCACTGCTCGAGGCCGATCGAGCCGATCTTCAGCCAGTTCGCAGTGAGCGAGTTGGGCTTGGCGAGCATGCCGAGACGCAGGTCCGCAGGATCTCTGCCGAGCTTTTCTGCGATCTTGTCGAGCTGGATCTCCTGGCCGAAGCGCGGCTGCGGCGTGCCATGGCCGCGCTTGGGTCCGCAGGGCGGCTTGTTGGTGAAGACGCGCGCGGCTTCGAATTTATACTTTGGAAGTTCATAGGTCACCGTCTGCAGCGCCCCGGTGTAGAAGGTGCTCGCGACACCGTATGAGCCGTAGCCGCCGCCGTCGACCAGCGTCTGCAGGTGCATGCCGGCCAGTTTTCCGTCCTTGGTCACGCCGGTGCGGAACTTCATCAGCACCGGATGGCGGCCGCGATGCAGGTAGAACACCTCTTCGCGGTTGAGGCAGATCTTCACCGGCCGGCCGAGCACGACGGCGGCCTTGGCCGCGACCATCTCGTGGTTGCAGACATCGCACTTGCCGCCGAAGCCGCCGCCGTTCGGCGTAGCGATGACGCGGATGCGCGACGCCGGCATCTGCAGCACGCGCGCCAGCGAACGGTGCACGTAGTGCGGCACCTGCGTCGATGACCACAGCGTGAGCTTGCCGTCGGGATCGATGGCGGCGACGCAGGCGTGCTGCTCGATGGGCAGATGGGTGTTGCCCTCGTAGAAGAACAAGTCTTCGAAGACGTGGTCGGCCCCGGCGATCGCCGCGTCGGCGTCGCCAAACTGGAATGCCTGCAGCCGATGGATGTTGCCCTGCTCGCTGTATGCGTGAATGCGAGGCTCGGCCTTGGCGAGCGCTTCCTCGGGAGTGCTGATCGTGTCGAGCGGCCGATAGCGCACCTCGATCAGGTCGAGCGCTTCGGTCGCGGTCTGCTCGTCCCTGGCAATCACCGCGGCAACCGGATCACCCACGTAACGCACGTGCTGCGGCGCGAGCGGATATTCGTCCTGCGTAATCGGCAGGATGCCGAAGGTGACCGGGAAATCCTGACCCGTCAGCACGAGGTGAACGCCAGGATGCGCTTTTGCTTTCTCTGTATTTATTGCTTCGATAAGGGCATGCGGATGCGGCGAGCGCAGGAGCTTCATGTGCAGCATCCGCGGCAGCACCACGTCATCGGCAAACCGCGTTTCGCCGACGACTTTGGCGCGGCCGTCGACCCGGCGGCGCGGCTTGCCGATGACCTTCATTTGCTCATCCTGGCGGCGCCTTCCTCGATGGCGTCGATGATCTGCTGGTAGCCGGTGCAGCGGCACAGATTTCCGGAGATGGCTTCGCGGATGCGCTCGCGCGACGGATGCGGCTCGTGCGCGAGCAGCGCTTTCGCGGTCAGGAGGATCCCGGGCGTGCAGTAGCCGCACTGCGCGGCGCCGAGGTCGGCGAACGCGGCCTGAAGGGGATGCAGTTCGGCGCCCGATTTCCATGATTCGGCCATGCCCTCCACGGTCTCGATGGACCGGCCTTCGCACTCGAGCGCGAGGACGAGGCAGGCGAGCTGCGGTTCGCCGTCGACGAGAACCGCGCAGGCGCCGCACTCGCCGAGCTCGCAGCCGTGCTTGGTGCCCGTCAGGTTGAGATCCTCGCGCAGCACTTCGAGCAGCGTCTTGTAAGGCGCGAAGAGCGTCTCGGCTTTCTCGCCGTTGACCGTCAGTGCCAGCCGAGCATGGCGCATTTGTTTGGGTCCCAAACTAATTGCTCACACTCTACGCTTCATTAGATATGCCGCAAAGGCCGGGGTCGCGCCCGGGGCGGCCCTGGAATTAGAATTGCATCCCCCCGTCCAAGGAGCGACCCCATGACCCTGCGCATTGGCGACACCGCACCGAATTTCCAGGCCGAAACCACCGAAGGCAAGATCGACTTCCACCAGTGGATCGGCGACAAGTGGGCGATCCTCTTCTCCCACCCGAAGGATTTCACCCCGGTTTGCACGACCGAGCTCGGCTACATGGCGCGCATCAAGCCCGAGTTCGACAAGCGCAACGCAAAGATCATCGGCTTATCGGCGGACCCGGTGGATGACCACAAGAAGTGGTCGAAAGACATCCAGGAAACGCAGGGCACGGCGCCGAACTATCCGATGATCGGCGACCCCGAGCTCAAGGTGGCGAAGCTCTACGACATGCTTCCCGCGGAAGCCGTGCCGGGCAAGCGCACCGCGGCCGACAACGCGACGGTGCGCACGGTGTTCGTGATCGGGCCCGACAAGAAGATCAAGCTCATGCTCTTCTATCCAATGACCACCGGCCGCAACTTCGACGAGATCGTGCGCGCCCTCGACTCGATGCAGCTCACGGCAAAGCACCGGGTGGCTACGCCGGCGAACTGGAAACAAGGGGAGGACGTGATCATCGCCGGCTCGGTGAGCGACGACGATGCCAAGAAGCTCTTCCCGAAGGGCTGGAAAGCGCCGAAACCCTATCTGAGGATCACCGAGCAGCCGAAATAGCTTGTAACAATTCGCACCCCCCAGGGCGGCACCGGGCCTGTAACCTGCTGTCCAAGGAAACGGAGCCCTATGAAAAAGCCGTCCAAACTATTGATTGGCCTCGTGCTCGCCGCGGCCGGCGTTTTTGGCGCCGGCTCGGCGATGGCTTGGGGACATGGCCCGCGGGTCTCGATCGGCTTCGGCTTCGGGCCCTATTGGGGTCCTTGGGGCCCGGGATATTGGGGAGCGCCGTATTACCCCTATTACCCCGCGCCCGCCTACTATCCCGCGGCCGTTTCGCCCCCGGCGCCGACGCAGTACGTCGAGCGCAGCGACCAGCCGCTGCAGTCGGGCTACTGGTACTACTGCGAGAGCTCGCGCGGCTACTACCCCTACGTCAAGGAATGCGCGAGCAGCTGGAAAGCGATTCCGCCCTCGCCCCCGGGACAATGATGAAACGCACGATCTTCGCCCTCAGCGCGGCCGCGCTTTTCGCCGGCTGCGCCACGCCGCCGCCCTCGGGCCCGAGCGTGATGGTTCTGCCGGGCTCCGGAAAGAGCTTTGATCAATTCCGCTTCGACGACAACGAGTGCCGCCAATACTCGTCGCAGTCGATCGGCGGCGCGACAGTCGCGGATGCGCAAAATAACAGCGCAGTGAAGAGCGCTGCGGTCGGCACCGCCATCGGCGCGGCAGCCGGCGGGCTCCTCGGCGGCCGCTCGGGTGTTGGCGTCGGCGCCGGCGTCGGACTCGCGGGCGGCGCCCTCGCGGGTACCGGCGAATCGCAGGCTTCCGGCTATACGCTGCAGCAGCGCTACGACCACGCCTACCAGCAGTGCATGTATGCGAAGGGCCACCAGATTCCGATGGCCGCACGCTACGCGCCGTACCGGGCGCAGGCGCGGCAGCCGATCGCTCCGCCACCGCCGCCGCCCGGCAACCCGCCACCTCCTCCGGGAAATCCGCCGGCGCCGCCGGCTAGCTGAACCGCGGCATCACCTTCGCCGCGAGGAGCATCGAAGGCTCGATCTCGCCCGCGAACGATATTTCATCGGCTCATTTTATGCGTCGCACGCTCTCGAGAAGCGAAGCGCGCATCAGGAACGCCTTGTGTTTCGCCGGATCCTCGGCCATCTGCGCGAGCTCCTGGAATCGCTTCGCCCGCTGGGCCGGCTCGCGCTCCTCGAGCCGTTTCTTGTTGGCGATCGTCTGCTCCTGCACGTACTCGATGTTGAGCGGGCGGCGCACGCGCTGGTACTCGTCCAGATCGCCACCGTTCAGGAGGTTTGCGAGGTGCCACGCCTCGTGAATGCCCGAGTTGAGACCCAGGCCGCCGATCGGGTTATTCACGTGCGCCGCATCGCCGCACAGGAATACGCGGCCCTGGCGGAATTGCTTTGCCACCCTCTGGTGCACGCTATACAGGTTCAAATGCCGGTAATCTCGTTTTCCCTCGGGGACGTGGACCCTGCCGAGCCGCGCCCGCGCGCTGGCGTCCGACAACGCCTCCTCGTCGCTCTCGTCCTGGCGCGTGTTGAAGACGGCGCGCCAGCGGCCCTTCAGGTCGTCGCCCGCCACCTTGAAGAGGTTGGTCCATTCTTCCGGATCCGCCATGTAGTTGCGGTAGCAGCAACCCAAGGCAGCCTCGAAGTCGAACGGCGTGGTGACGACCAGAAACCGCTCCGGCCAGGTGAAGCCCTCGAACTCGATGCCGAGGCTCTTGCGCACGGTGCTGCGCCCGCCGTCGCAGCCGATGACATAGTCCGCGCGCACCTCGCCGTGCTCGGTCTGCACCGTCACGCCATCGGCATCCTGGCTGAGACCCGTCACGCGGTCAGCCATGCGCACGCTGGCATTGCTCATCGCGCCGAGCCGCTCGATGCCCATTAGCGCGAGCTTGTGCTGCTCGGTCTGCACCACATAGGGATAAGGCGTGACATCGCGCAGGCGATCGAAATCGAACTCCGCAACGAGGCGCAGCGTCGGCCGGTCCCAGAACTGGAACGTGCGCGCGATCAGTCCCCTGGCGATGTACTCGTCGATCAGGCCGAGCTCGGCCAGGATCTCGAGCGTCGGCGGCTGCGTGGTCGAGGCGCGCGGCGCATCACTGACGCGCGGCGCGGCCTCCAGCAGCGTCACGTCATGTCCGAACCGCGCGCACGCGAGCGCAGCGACGGTGCCGACCGGACCCGCGCCGACCACTACGATGTTTCGAGCTGGCATGGAAGCGCCGCGATTATACTGAGCCGATGCGTCACGCTTTTCAGTTCGGCGCGAAAGAAGCCGCGAACCAGATCGAACGCGGCGAGCTCACCGCCGAAGCGCTGATCGCGGGCTGCCGCGAGCGGATCGCCAAGCGCGAGCCGGAAGTGAAAGCCTGGACCCATCTCGCGCGCGGCACACCGAATGCGCAACGCGGCCCGCTCTTCGGCGTGCCGGTCGGCGTGAAAGACATTTTCGACACGCACGACATGCCGACGGCTTATGGCTCGCCGATCTACGAAGGCTATCGACCGCGCAGCGATGCGGCGTGCGTAGCCCTCACGCGCCGCGCCGGCGGCACGATCATGGGCAAGACCGTGACCGCGGAGTTCGCCACCTTCGTGCCACGCGAGACGCGCAATCCGCTCGACTTGTCCCGCACGCCCGGCGGCTCCTCGAGCGGCTCGGCGGCCGCCGTGGCCGACTACATGGTGCCGCTCGCCTTCGGCACGCAGACCGCCGGCTCGCTGATCCGGCCTGCTTCGTACTGCGGCATCGTCGGCTACAAGCCCACGTTCAACGCCATCGCGCGCGCCGGCCTCAAGCCGGGTGCGGACTCGCTCGACACGGTTGGCGTCCATGGCCGCAGCGTCGAGGACGTCGCATTTTTTGCGGCGGCTCTCACCCACCGCGCCGACCTCGAGGGCTCGATCGACCGTCCGCCGCGCATCGGCATGCGCCGGGCGTTCGACGATGCGCGCCGCGTGCTGGATGCGCCGGAATTCGAGCTGCCGGCACGCTTCAAAGGCCTGCGCGAGAGCCACGCGGCAATCCTCTGGTACGAGGTGGCGCGCAGCATGGCCGACGAGTTCGCTCGTTTCCCCGACAAGCTCGACCCCGCGCTGCGCCAGCGTTGTGCCGATGGCTTCGCGCTCGATCCAAAAGAGTACGTGCGTGCGCAGCAGCACGGCGCCGAGTGCCGCGCGCATTTTGCCGGCGCGCTCGGCGATTACGATGTCCTGCTCGCGCCCGCCGCGACCGGCGAGGCGCCCAAGGGGCTCTCATCCACCGGCGACGTGGCGATGAACGTGGTCTGGACGCTGCTGCACGTGCCTTGCGTCGCAGTGCCCGCCGCAAAGAGCGAGAGCGGCATGCCGCTCGGCCTTCAGGTCATCGGCCGGATCGGCGACGATGCGCGCACGCTCGCCTGCGCAAAATGGATCGCCGCAAAGCTCGGAGCCGACGCATGAGATGGATCGTCGTCCTGCTCTTCCTGCCGCTGTCCGCGCTTGCCCAGTCGTGGCCGCAGAAGCCGGTCAAGCTCATCGTGCCATTCCCGCCGGGCGGCGTGACCGACTCGCTGGCGCGCATCACGGCCGATTGGCTGACACAGAGGCTCGGGCAACCGGTGGTGCCGGACAATCGTCCCGGCGCGAGCGGCGCGATCGCCGCCGACCTAGTCGCGCGCGCCGAGCCCGACGGCTACACGATCCTCGCGGCCGCCACGCCACAGCTCGCGATCGTGCCGCACGTGCAGAAGATCACCTACGACCCGATCAAGGACTTTGCCCCGATCTCGATCGTCGGCACCAACGCCTTCGCGCTCGGCTGCAACGACAAGACACCGGGAAAGACGCTTGCCGAGTTCGTCGCCAATGTGCGCGCGCATCAGGGCCAGCTCAACTATGGCTCGCCGGGCTCGGGATCGGTCGGCCACCTGACGATGGCGCTCTTCCTCGCGCGCGCGGGCCTGCAGATGGAAGCCGTGCTCTACAAGGGCGGCGGCCCGGCGATGGCGGACGTGATCGCCGGCCACGTCAACTGCTACTTCGGCAACTTCAACGAGATCCTGCCGCATGCGGCGAGCGGCCGCGTGCACGTGCTCGCCACGTCGGGCGAGAAGCGCGCGCGCCAGCTTCCCGACGTGCCCACCGTGGCAGAGCAGGGTTATCCCGGCTTTCACACCGGGACCTGGAACGGCTACGTCGCACCCGGCGGCACGCCGCGCGAGATCGTCGATCGCATTGCGCGCGAGATCGCCGCCGGCTGCAAGGACGCCGCTTTCGCGGCGCGGCTCGACAAGATCGGCGTCGATGCCGTCTGCGGCACGCCGGCCGAATTCGCCCGGGCGATTCGCGACGACCTGCTCCTGTGGAAGGACGCGGTCGTCGCGGCAGGGATGAAAGCGCCATGACCGTACGCGTCGCCATTCCGGATCTCGTCTCGCCATCCTATTTCCCGGCGATCGCCGCGGTCGAGCTCGGCTTCCTGCCCGACGCCAAGCTCGAGCTCCTCTATCCGGTCACCAAGACTTACGAAGACCTGCGCGAAGGGCGGCTGGATTTCGTCGGCGGCGCCTCGCACGCCGTGCTCTATGCGTTCAAGGACTGGCAAGGCGCGCGGCTACTTTGCGCGCTGGCGCAGCGCATGTACTGGTTCCTCGTCGTGCACAAGAAGTTCAATCCCCGGTCCGGAGACTTGGGCGTGGTCAAAGGTCTTCGCATCGGCGCTGCCCCCGGGCCGGTGGATGGACTTAAGCAGATGCTCAAGCGAGCCGGCATCGTCGACGTGCAGATCGGTCCCGTGCCGGGTGTGGTCGGCGAGAAGGCGTCGTTCGGCCTCATGGCGGCAAAAGCGCTCGCCGAAGAGAAGATCGACGGTTTCTGGGCGAACGGCATGGGCGCGGAAGTCGCGGTGCGCGAAGGCGTCGGCACGGTGGTGCTGGATGCGCGGCGTGACGGCTCACCCGAGGTCAAGGGCTATACCTTCCCAGCGCTGGTGTGCACCGAGAAGACGATCCGCGAGCGTCCGCAGCTCGCCGAGGCGGCGGTCAAGGCGGTCGCCGCGGCACACAAGGCATTGAAGGAGGATCCAAAGCGCGCCACCGCGATCGGCGAGCGCCTCTTTCCGCCGATGGAGGCATCGCTCATCGCCGAGCTGATCCGCCGCGACACGCCGTACTACCAGCACGGCATTGCGCTGAAGACGGTCGAATCGATGAACCGCTTCGCGCAGGACCTGGGGCTGCTGTCGCGTCCGGTCAAGTACGAGGAGGTGGTGTGGACACCCGATTGAAAGGCAAGGTCGCCATCGTCACGGGCGCCGGCAGCGGCATCGGCAAGGCGCTGGCGCGGCGCCTGGCGCAGGACGGTGCCTCGGTCGTGATTTCGGATATCAAGAACTTTGATATCGCCGCGGCGGAAATCGCCAAGGCCACTGGCGCGCGCACGCTCGGCCTGCAGGTCGACGTGGCGGCGGAAAAGGACGCCGAGCGCATGGCGGCCGAGACCATGAAGGTCTTCGGCCGCATCGATGTCCTGGTGAACAACGCGGCGCTCTTCAGCACCCTCGAGCTGCGGCCCTTCGAGAAGATTCCCGCGGAAGAGTGGCGCAAGGTGATGGACGTGAACACGCTCGGCGTTTTCTTATGCTGCCGGGCCTGCGCGCCGCACATGCGCAAGGGCGGCTACGGCCGCATCGTCAACCTCGCCTCCGGCGCCCCGCTCAAGGGCGTGCCGCTTTTCCTGCACTACATCGCGAGCAAGGGCGCGGTCATCGCCATGACGCGCGGCCTGGCGCGCGAGCTGGGCGCCGACGGCATTACGGTGAATGCGCTCGCCCCCGGGTTCACGCTGTCGGAGAACGTGGCGAAGATCGAGGTGCACCGCCGCCAGGGCGAGCTCACCAAGATGACACGCGCCATCAAGCGCGACGAGACGCCCGAGGACCTGGTCGGCGCGGTGAGCTTCCTCGCGAGCGAGGATGCGGCCTTCATCACCGGCCAGACGCTCGTCGTGGACGGCGGCTCGGCGATGCTTTAGGTAATCTCGGCGGCGCGCCGCACGCTCCAGATCATGGAGGAGCGGATGAGGAAATCGCGCGCCGCGACCGGGTCGGCGGCGACGCGGCGCAGCTCGTCGAAGATCTTCTGCCGCTTCGCTGCGTCCGCCTCTTCGAGCATCTGCTTGTTGCTGATCGATTGCGTCTGCACGAACTCGATGTTCGCCGTGCGGCGCTTCTTCACGTAGAGGTCGAGCAGGCTCTCGCCCGCCTCGCCCTTGCAGATCTTGCCGAGGTACTGCGCGAGGAGGATGCCGTCGTGCAGTCCGCCGTTCAGGCCGAAGGCGCCGAGCGGATTGTTGAGATGCGCGGCGTCGCCGGCGAGGACGATCCTTCCCAGCCGCCATTCCTTGGCGACGCGCTGGTGCACGCGGTAGATGCCCTTGTACGGGACGTCGTAGCGCCCGGGCCGCTGGACGAAGCGCTGCATGCGCGCCTCGACGGCCTCCGGCGCGAGCACCTCGGCCTCGTCCTCGTCGGGATGCACCGGGAACGCCATGCGCCACAGCCCCGGCATGTGGAACACCGCTGCCCATTCGCGCGGATCGGCGACGTAGGCATTCGAGGTGAAGCCGTATTGGTGGAAGTCGGCGAGCGTGCTGACGACCACGAAGCGCTCGGGCCAGGTGAAGCCCTCGAACTCGGTGTCCATCAGCTTGCGCGCCGTGCTGCGGCCGCCATCGCAGCCGATGAGCCACGGCGTCTCGAAGTGCTCGCCGGTCGTCTTCACGCTGACCGAGTCGCCGTGCTGCGTCGCCTCGAGCAGCTGGGTCGAGAAGTAGACCATCGCGTGCGGAAACGCCTGCAGCTTCTCGAACAGGATCGGCGTCAGCCGGTGCTGCTCGAGGTGGAAGCGATACGGGTACGGCGTGAGATCGGCGATGCGGCCCAGGTCCCACTCGACGATCACGCCGTCCTTGCGGTCGCGGATCTGCCAGCGCGGCACCTTGATGCCGTGCTTGTGCATCTCGTCGGTCACGCCGAAGGGCGCGAGCATCTCGAGCGTCGGCGGATGGTAGGAACCGGCGCGCTGGTCCATGGTGAGCGCGGGCTCCTGCTCGATGACCTGCACCGGGATGCCCTGGTGCGCGAGCGAAAGCGCCGTGGCCAGGCCCACCGGTCCTGCGCCGACGATGGTGACCGGCTTCATGGGCGGAAGAAGCCCCGCGGCGCGTTGTGCAGGCGCTCGAAGCCTGTCTTCGTCACGCGAATCAGCTCGCCGACCTGCACGCCCGCCGGTTGATCCCGCGCGATGACGTTCGGCTGCACCACCACCGTCATGTTCTCCTCCAAAGTCATCTTCGGCAGCGGCCCCGCGGGCCGGCTGCGTGTGCCTACGATCGGCGGGAAATACCCGCCGCCGAAGCCGTGCACGAGATCGTCGCATACCGTGAAGCCGCGACTTTCGATCACGCTGGCCGCTTGCAGAATTTCATCCATCGTCGTGCCATGGCGCACGACGCCGGTCACCGCGTCGAACGCGGCCTCTGCCGCGGAGTGGAGATCGCGATAAAGCGGCGTCGGCTCGGCATCGACCGTGAAGCTGCGCAGCACCTGGCCGGAGTAGTCCCAGAACGAGCCGGACAGCTCGCAAAACACGACATCGCCTTTCCGGACCTGGCGCGACGAGTGGAACTGCGGCGGCACGAAGAGCTGCGGATCGGCCATCGAGGTGACGCCGATGAAGTGGATGAAGGTCGTACCGCCCTCCCCCACGTAGGCGCGCTCCACCAGATTTCCCAATTCCCTTTCGCTTAAGCCCGAACGCGTTCCAGCAAGCAAGGCAGCGAAGCCTGCATCGCTGAACGCGGCGCCGATGCGCAGCCAGTCGATTTCTTCCTCCGACTTGATGAGCCGCAGCCGCACATACTCGGCGTCGAGCTCGACCACGCTGAACTCCTTCTCCAGCTCGCGCTGTTTGCGGGCGAGGAGCGGTCCAATAAGGCCGATGCGCTTGGCGCCGCGTCGCTGGAGCTCGGCAATGGTGAGGGCCATGCCGCGATGCTCGCCCCAGCGCACATCGCATCCTTTGGCGATCTTTTTTGCCAAGGGGAAGTGGTTGAACCACTCGACGTGCATGACGATCTGCTCGCCCGGCCGGAAGACGGCGTAGGCCTCGACTGTGCCGGGCCAGCCGGTCACCCATTGCGGCGCGTTGCCGGTGCGGTGGTCGGTGACAATGAGGAGGGTGTCGGCGCCCGAGCGCTCCATCACCGCCTGGAGGGCGCGGTGGCGCCGTGCGTATTCGGCATCGGAAAACCGCGGGTATTCCTGCGCGACGATCGCGCGCAGGCGCGGTTCAAGCTCGAGCATTGCTAGCGCGCTACGACTGACGTCTGGTGATCGACGATCGGCCACTTCCCGCCGCGCTTCTGGTAGGTCAGGCCGTAGCGGCCGGGAAACGTGGTGGCGTTGCCGTCGCGCATCTCGAAGTAGGTCAGCGTGCCGCTGTCGATCGCCGTGTCGCCGAGCGCGACGCGCTGGGTGGTGCGCCTGGCCGAGGTCTTGTAGTAATCGCCGATTGCGGCGCTGCCGACCCGCGGTCGGGATTCGCTTGCGTCGCTGAGCACCGCCTCGGCGTCATAGAGCACGCTCATGCGCGCCGGATCGCGACTGTCGAACGCCTCCACCCAGGCGGCGGTCGCCGCCGCAATCCTGTCCTTGTCCGCAGATTCGACGGTGGTCAGCGCCACCGCCGAAGACACCGTCGCCTTCGACTGCGCGGCGACCTTGGGTGCGTCGTATTCGATCGGGCGGCCGGAGAGGCGCTGGCGTGTCTGCCGGATGAGCGGTGCCGCCGTTGCGGCGTCCACGGCTTCGACGGCGACGCATGTCGGCTGCGAGGTCAGCACGAAGAACGGACGCTCGCTCGCCTTGAAGTCGAAATCGATGCGGACCTCGTCATAGCTCGCGCCGAGGCCCTTGGAGCACTGGATCACGAGCGTGCGCGTGGTCGGCGGCACCTGGAGCGTGACGCGCTCGGCGTTGCGCAGATCGGCCACCGGACGCTTCTGGTCGTCCAGCAGCACATAGAGAGTAGGGTCACTCCTCCGCGATGTAGCTCTTGGGACGGATGATGGTGACCTCCGCTGCGGACGCAGACCCCGCCATCCATGCGAGGAAGAAAATCCAGCCGCGCATCACTTCTGCGGCGCGACCATCGGCGTCCAGAAGACGAGCACGTTGGCGAGGACGATGGTGAGGGCGAGGAAGTAGAACGTCGCGAGCAAGCCGTAATGGTCGGCGATCATGCCGCCGAACCAGGGCCCGAGAGCGGCCCCGACCGCCTGCGCGCCGAACAGCACGCCGATGCTCGAGCCGCCCATGTTCTTTGGCGTGATGTCGAGCATCCAGGCCTGGATCACCGGCCGCGTGGCGTAGAGAAAGAAGCCGAGCACCGCGACGAGGAAGATGAAGAGCGGCGAGCCGCCGGCGAGCGCCATGAAGACGAGGACCACCGCGCTCGTCAGCATGCTGCCCATCAGGATCTGCTTGCGTCCCATGCGGTCGGACATGTGTCCTGCCACCGGCGCCGCGGCGAAGCCCGCGGCCTGCAGTGCGAAAAGGCCGGCGCCGACCCAGGCGGGCGAATAGCCGATCTCGCGCGCGAGATACATCGGCAGGAACGTGAGAAGCGCCGACTGCGTCATGGTGCGGAACGACGAGCCGGTCGACAGCAGGACGAGCGCCCGGTTGCGAAAAAGCTGGCGCAGCCCCGCCATGTAGTCGCTGAACGATTGCCCTTCTGTAGATGTCGTCTTCGCACCGAGGCGAATGCTGCCCAGCATCGCGAACATGAGAAGCGCTACGACGAGACCGGGCAGGACGTTGAATACCACGACCTCGCGCCACGAGAACGCGGCGAGCGCGACACCCAGCACGAGGGGCGCGACGGCGTCGCCGACGTTGCCGCCCATGCCGTGCACCGAAAGCACGAGGCCCTTGCGCTCGGGATAACGCCGGCCAAGCGTCGGGATCGCCGTCGGATGCCAGAGGCTGTTGCCGAAGCCGACGAGCGCGATGCAGACGAGAAGCATCGGATAGCTGTGCGTGAAGCCGATGAGCAGGTACGGGAATCCGACCCAGAAGAGCGAGATGGCCATCAGCAGGCCCTTGCGCCCGACGGTGTCGACCACCACGCCGCCGGGGACGTTGGCCACGGCCGAAGCGAGGTACTGGCAGGTCATGATGAGGCCGATCTGGCTGTACGACAGGCCGAGCTCGGCGCCGATCAGCGGCAAGAGCAGATAGAACGTCGCGGGATACCAGTGCGTGAGTCCGTGTCCGATGGTGATCAGCCACAGCTCGCGCCAGGGGTGCCTCGCGGCCGATGGATTCTCGGCCGCGAGGACCGAACTCAAGCCGGCACCTTGGATTTCCCTTTGAGGTATTGCTCTACCAGCTCGGCAGTCAACACGACCTTGGGGTCGTACTCGGGGCAATCCTCGAGCTGCTCGAGATCGTTCAGCCCACAGGCCTTGTAGATCCGGTTGGTGGCCGAGATGAGGCGGACCGGCTTGTCGCTCGACGCGTTGAAATGCTGGTGAATGGTATTGGGCGGGAGGTAGATCACGTCGCCCGCTTCCCATTCGTAGCGCTTCACCTCGTCCTGCGGCTTCCAGTGATAGGTGTCGGTGATCTCGACGTCGCAGTCCTGGTGCAGGTCGTAGCCGCGGCCTTCGAGCACGTACACGCACTCTTCGGCAAGGTGACGATGCTTGCCCGAGCGGCTGCCCGCCGGAATGATCTCCATGTAGGCATCCACCGTTTCCATGCGCGTGTTCATGCCTTCGTTCAGCAGGTGCTTGAGCAGGCCCTGCCGCGCCATCTCCCACGGCATGTCCTCGGGCCGCACGACTTTCTTGCGCTTGGCATTACGCGCCGGCGCCGTGGTCGCGTCATCGAGCAGCGCCTGGTAGAGCTTCTGGTGGTTGCTCCCGCGGCGCCACGCCTTGGATTCGTCCCAGGCCATCAGCGATCTCCTTCGGAATGGTTGAAGTTCTGCTCGCCCTCGCGCGCCTGAAAGCCTTCGGCGCCCGGGGCGGGCGTGGTGGGACGCGGCTCGACCAGCGTCTGGAACAGCATGTTCATGAACATGTACATCGGCTTGGTCTTGATGACGAGCGCCCGCGCCGGCTTGTCCTTGCTCGCATTGAAGTGCTGGTGCACGCAATTGTTGTGCACGATGGCGACGTCGCCGGCCTTCCAGTCGTAGCGCACGCCGTCGTGGATCTCGTAGCCCACGCCGTCGAGGATGTAGAACGCCGCCTCATTCACGTGCCCATGCTTCTGCGACTTCGCGCCGGGAGCGTATTCCTCGAGGTGCAGGTGGAACATCTGCGAGATGCCGTCTTTCGGCTCGACGTAATGACGGCTGTAGGTCTGCGGGCCGTCGACGAACTTGAGCTCTCTTCCCTTGCGCACGCGCGGCATGGAGCGCAGGCGCTTGAGCTCGTCCTTAAGGCTGTACTGGCCCTGGATGCCGCGCACGAAGACGCGGTCCTTCTTGCTGTGGTAGTGCGACTCCGTGCCCGCCTTGGGTTTGTCTTTGACTTCCATCACATAACCTCTCGCCAGTTTCCAATTTGACCAGCATCTCGTGCTGGAATTCAGGCGGCCCGAAGCCGAAGCGCTCGCCCGTCTGCTCGTAGAAGAACGGCGCGCCGGTCTGCACGCTCAAGCCCCGCATCCAGGTGAGCAGCGCCTCGTCCGGATCGCGTCCCGCCGACTTTATGATGTACGCGGGCCGGTTGCCGCACACGAAGCGCCGGCAAGGCTCCTCGGGCCGGCGCTCGTAGATCGTGCAGCAGCCTTCGCCGCGGAAGTGGCACGGCACGCCCGGCTTCATCTCGTGGCCGTAGATCGTGCCTTCCACCCAGCCGTCGCAGCAGGCGGTGCAGGTCCCGCACTGGCGCTTTTCGGCCGGCGCCAGCGCTATCACCGCGCCGCAGCACTTCTTGTATTTCTTCGCCGCTGCCGCAAGGACATGGATCGTTGCGTCCCACGCTCATTTTGCGGCGCTCAGTATACTCGTCCCACCCTGGCGAATCCCATTCGACATAGAGGAACGAGCGCGATCTACCTCGTCGTCGCTCTAGTGATCCTCAACTCGATCGCGCAGCGCGGCAGCAAGGTGGCGGTTTCGCTCTACGCGCTCGATCTGGGCGCGGGCGCCGCCGAGGTCGGCATCCTTGCCGCGCTGTTCGCGCTGTTTCCGCTGCTGCTCGCGGTGCAGGTCGGCCGCATCTCGGATCGCTATGGCGTGCGCCTGCCGATAGCGGCCGGCAGCGTGGCGATGGCGGCGGGATTGCTTTTGCCCTTATTGCAACCCTCGGCCGGCGGCAGCCTCGCCGCGCTGTTCCTCTGCCCGGCGCTGATCGGCCTCGGACACATCTTCTTCCACGTCTCGGTGCACAGCCTCGTCGGCTCGCTCGGCGACGCGGCCGAGCGGACCAAGAATTTCTCGACTTTTGCGCTTGGCGGCTCGATCGCGGCGTTCATCGGACCCTCGGCCGCCGGCTTCGCCATCGAGCTCGCCGGCTATCGCACCGCATTCGCGGTCCTCGCGGTGGCGGCCGCGCTGCCCTGCCTCTATGTGCTCGTGCACCGCGGCCTGATTCCGCACCGGTCGCACCCGCGAGAGGAAGAAACGGGCGGGAGCGCCATGGACCTGCTCGCGATTCCGGCGCTGCGGCGCACGCTCATCATGAGCGGCGTGGCGTTGACCGGCATCGAGCTGTTCTCCTTCTATCTGCCGATCTACGGCCGGGCCATCGGCCTCGCGCCCTCGACCATCGGCATGATCCTGTCCAGCTATGCGCTCGCCGGGTTCGCGGTGCGCGTGGTCATGCACCGCCTCGCCGAGCGCTTCACCGAGGTGGGCGTGCTCACCGGGTCGCTATTCATTGCGGCGGTCGCCTACCTCGCGATCCCCAGTCTCTCGGAAGCGACACTGCTCGCCGTGGCAGCGTTTGCGCTCGGACTCGCGCTCGGCTCGGCGCAGCCGTTGACGATCATCCTCACGTACAACCAAGCGCCGGCGGGACGCTCGGGCGAGGCGCTCGGCATGCGCATTATGGCGAACAAGGTGACGCAGATCGCCGTGCCGCTCGCGTTCGGCGGCATGGGTGCCGCGATGGGCGCGGCGCCGGTGTTCCTCGCAACCGGCGCATTTCTCCTCGCGGCCGGCGTGATTTCGCTCCGCTCCTAGCACTCCCTGCGGTAAAATGGATTCCTCTATGGAAGAACTGCGTTCGTGAGAGCGGAACAGAACGAATTCCTGGTCCGCACCGGTCCGGGCACGCCGATGGGCGATCTTTTCCGACGCTACTGGCTGCCCGCGCTGCTGGCGGAAGAGCTGCCGGGGCCCGACTGTCCGCCGGTGCGCGTCAAGATGCTGGGCGAGCGGCTGATTGCCTTCCGCGATACGCAAAACCGGCTCGGGCTGGTGGACGAGTTTTGCGCGCACCGCGGCGTGTCGCTCTGGTTCGGGCGCAACGAGGAGAACGGCCTGCGCTGCTCGTACCACGGCTGGAAGTACGACGTCACCGGCCAGTGCGTCGAGATCCCTTCCGAGCCGGGTAATCCCAAGCTCTGCCAGCGCATGAAACTGAAGAGCTATCCGCTGGTCGAGCGCGGCGGGGTACTGTGGACCTACATGGGTCCGGCCGAGCAGCGCCCGCCGCTGCCCGAGCACGAGTGGGCGATGGTGCCGACCAACCATCGCTTCGTCTCGAAGCGCTGGCAGGAGTGCAACTACCTGCAGGCGATGGAAGGCGGCATCGACTCGAGCCACGTCTCGTTCCTCCACCGCCACACGATGAAGGTCGATCCCATGTTCAAGGGCGCGACCGAAAGCCACAAGTACAACCTCGGCGATCTGGCGCCGCATTTCGAGGTGGTGGAGTCCCCGGGCGGCCTCTACATCGGCGCGCGGCGCAACGCGGAGAACGACAAGCACTACTGGCGCATCACGCAGTGGATCATGCCCGCCTACACGCTGATCCCGCCGCGCGGCGACCACCCGATCGGCGGCCACTGCTGGGTGCCGATGGACGACGAGAACTGCTGGGCCTGGAGCACCAACCACCACGCCACGCGCCCGCTCACGAAAGAGGAGCTCGAAGCGATGGAGGCCGGCAAGGGCATCCATGTGCCGGCGATTCCCGGCACGTTCCGGCCGGCGGCGAACAAGGACAACGATTACCTGATGGACCGCAAGGCGCAGAAGGACGGCCGCAGCTTCTCCGGCATCGAAGGCTTCGCGATGCAGGACGCGTCTGTGCAGGAAAGCATGGGCCCGATCCAGGATCGCACGAGGGAAAACCTAGTGCCGACCGATCAGGGCATCATCATGGCGCGCCGGCGCCTCGTCGCCGCCGCCAACGGCCTCGCCAAGGGCGAACAGCCGCCGGGCCTCGACCCCGCGCACCAGCGCGTGCGCTCGGCTTCGGTGATCCTGCCGAAAGGCGTGCCGTTCGCCGAAGCGGCGGAAGACGCGCTCATGCCCGAACCCGGCTCCGCCCACGCCACCGTCTAAGCCGCTTTCTGCGGCAGCTCCGCCGCCTCGGCGGCGTAGGCTTTCTCCATGTTGGACTGCAGGTTGTGCCTCGCCAGCGCTTCGGCGAACCAGCGGCGGATTTCCGGACGCTCGTCGGCGTAGTCGATCTGGTTGCCGCCCAGGCGTTGCGAGATCCATGCCTTCGGCACGCCCTGCGGATTACGGATGGCCACGCCCTCGGCCTTGAAGGCGAGATAGCGCGCCGGCGTCGTGCCGGTGTTGAAGTGCTGGTGGAACCACATGTTGGGGGGCACGATCATCGTGCCTTCCCGCCACTCGAAGCGCTGCGGCTGCTCGCCCTCGGGCCACATCAGGCTGAAGCCGTTGCCCGACAGCACGATGACGTGCGCGCCGGGACCGTGGGCGTGCGCCTTCTTGTACGTGCCGGTCGGGAACTGCGAGATGTGGCTGTTCATCGAGCCCTTCGCCATCGAGAAGCGCGTGTGGCCGCCGCCCGCGCCGCGCTCCTTGGCCGCGAACAACGGCAGGTTGATCGCATCGGCGACGAAATTCGTGTCGAGCAGCAGACCCTTCTGCTCGCCCTTGTTGGCAAAGTACTCCGGCTCGCCGTCGAAGCGCTCCTTGAAGTCGTAGCGGGTGTTGAAGACGAAGCCGATGTCGGTGTAGGCGTTGATGATCACCGGCGCGTTGGTCACCGCGACGTAGCGTGCGGCCTCCTTGCCCGAGCCGTTGAAATGTTGGTGCCAGCAGTTGAGCGGAATGGCGAAGATGGCGCCCGCCTTCCATTCGAACTGGATGCGCCTGCCGGCATCGTTCCACACCGCGGTCGAGCCGCGGCCGTCGAGCACGTAGATCATTTCCTCGAACAGCTGGCGCTGCGGCGCCAGACTCTTGCCCGCCGGAATCTCGCAGACGTAGCAGTCGTTCGAGGTGCGCGACGCATCATGGTTGAGGAATAGGCCCTTGCCGCCGCGCCGTGGCCAGGGCTTGAGCTCGACCGTGTGCAGGTTCTCGACGTAGAACGAGCTGATGATGTCGAGCCCTTCGTCGCGCACCCAGCGCGTGTAGGGCGTCTCCTTCTCGGTGGCGAACTTGTTCGCGAATTCCTGCGAAACGGTGGCGGTCTTCATTCGTGGTTGTAGTTCGTCTCGTCGTTGCGCGGCTTGTAGCCCTCGCCCGCCGGGCACGCGGCTTCCTTCGGGCGCGGGATCACGGTCTGCTGGAACAGCATGTTCATGAACATGATCAGCGGCTTCGGTTTCATCACGAGAGCGCGTGCGGGCTTCTCAGTACTCGCATTGAAATGCTGGTGCACGCAGTTCATGTGCACGATGGCGACGTCGCCCGCCTTCCAGTCGTAGCGCACGCCGTCGTGCACCTCGTAGCCGGTGCCATCGAGGATGTAGAACGCCGCTTCATTCACGTGCCCATGTTTTTGCGTGCGACCGCCGGGCGCGTATTCCTCGAGGTGGACATGCAGCGTCTGTCCAAGCCCGTCGACCGGCTCGACGAAGTGCTTGGAGAACGACTGCGGCCCGTCGTTGAACGTGAGGTCGCGGCCCTTGATCACGCGCGGCAGCGAGCGCAGGCGCTTCAGCTCGTCCTTCAGGCTGTACTGGCCCTGGATGCCGCGCACGAAGACGCGGTCCTTCTTGCTGTGATAGTGCGATTCTTTGCCCATTTGGCTACCTTGGTTTTAGGAACAGCTCTTCATAGAGCTTGCTCCACTTCTGCTGTTCATCGAGGATGATCTTCGGATCAACCACCGCCAGCGGTATTTTATTCAGTGGCGTGTCGATCTTGCGGCTGGTCGGCACGAAATCGCGCTTGGCGAGGAGCTTCTGGCCCTCCTCGCTGATCTCGAAGTCGTACCAGAGCACGGCGGCGTTCGGATGCGGCGCCCGCTTGGTGACCGCCACGCCGTTCGGCCGCGCGATGGCCTTGCCGATGGCGAACCACTCGATCGGCGCGCCCTTGTTCTTGAGCTGCTCCGCCTTGTAGTTGTAGACCGTAAGCGCGAGCGGCACCTCGCCCGAGACCACGAGCTGGGTCAGGAGCGTATGGCCCTTGCGCACCGAGATGCCGTTCTTCTGCACGATCTCGCGGAGGATCTGCACCCCTTTCTGCTCGCCGATCTGCGAGAGCACGCCGGCCAGCCACTCGCTGTCGTCTGCTTCGATGCCCAGACGCCCCTTCCATCGCGGCTGGGCGAGGTCCTCCCAGGTCTTCGGCAGCTCCTCCTTTTTCACCGACTTCGTGTTGTAGGCAGCGGTGAAGATGTTCATGCGGGTGCCGACCCACTCGCCATGCGGCCGCAGCGCGATCGGAATCAGGTCGGCAAGATGGGGCGAATTCACGCGCTGCAGCAGCCCCTCGCGCTGCGCACTCTCGAGCTCGGGGCCGTTCGTCTCCAGCACATCCACGGTGTAGCGTCCGCCGCGTGCCTCGGTGACCGAGCGCTGCAGCACGTTCTCGGAGCTCGCGCGCCAGAACGTCGCCTTTATGCCGTACTTCTGCTCGAAGACCTTGGCGAGCGCCCCCATGTCGTCCGCCTGGCCCGACGTGTAGATGACGACCTCGCCCTCCTTTTTTGCGCCCGCGATCAGGCGCTGCTCGCGGTCGGCGCCCTGGTAGCTCGCCGGGGCCTGCGCGAACGCGCCCAGCGTCCAAAAAGCGAAAACAGCAAGGAACGATCTAGTCGCGATCCTTTTTATGGCCTAGCCCTTCAGGAATAGTTCCGGCAGAAACAAGGACGGGCGCCCGAAGGCGCCGGTCCGAGATTACTCCTTCCTGCTGCTAGAACGAATAGCTGACGCCTGTGGCGAAGTTGTCGGTGTCCGTACCAGTGTTGAGGGGGATGCCGCTGTTGTTGTACGCCGAGGAAACGCCATTGCTGAGGTGCGCGTAGATCGCGTACAGGAACGTCTGGCGGTCGAAGCGGTAGCGTGCGCCGAGCGTATACAGGTCCGCGCCCAGGCCGGCCGTGCTGCACGACGCACCCGAAGTCAGGCTGCACGAGCCTTCGCCCGCCTTGATGAGCTGCCCGGCGAAGCGCCACGGCCCGAAGCCGCAGTCGATGCCGACGGCCATGTGCCCGTGCCGACGTCGAAGGTGGTGGCCGTCTCCATTTGCCAGATCGCCTTCAGGCCGCCGAAGTTGCTACCCAGACCGCGCTCGCCGCTCCGGCGGGAATGGTGTTCGTCAGGGGCGCGGCCACCGTGCCAACGCCGCCGCCTGTGAACGTCGCCACCGCTGTGCCGGGCTGCGTCGAGTTGTCCTGCGAGGACCAGCCGAACTGCGGATAGAGCTTGCCGTAGATCTGCATGGTGCCGAGTTGCTCGTTGCCGAACGTGATCTGCGCCTGCACCGCGGGTGCGACGAACAGGGCACCCACCGCGATGGCCGGTGCTTTCCTCTTCATTTCATCTCCTCCCCAGAAGAATGTTCCGCTATGGTGAACGACGGAACAACGGTGGAGACGCTACAAGCGCTGACACAAGCCTGTCAAGCCAGCCGTCGCGCATCTACAACCTCAGCGGCGCGGCGAAAGGAAGACCGACTCGTAAAGCTTCGACCATTTCTCGCCCTCGTCGAGCAAGAGCGCCGGATCAACGAGGCGCAACGGCGTCCCGGCGAGCGCGCCCTGCAGCGAGCGGCGCGCCGGGACGAAGCCGCGGCCCTCGAGGATGCGCTGGCCCTCTTCGCCGATCATGAAGTCGTAGTAGAGGAGCGCCGCGTGGGGATGCGACGCGCGCCGCGCGAGCGCGAGCCCGTTCGCCCGCGCGATGACCGGCGGGAGCATGAACCAGTCGAGCGGCGCACCCTTCCGCTTCAGTTGCTCGGCCGTGAAGTTATAAACAGTCAGGGCGAGCGAGACTTCCCCGGAGGCGACGAGGTTGGTGAGCAGCGTGTGGCCGCGCCGCATCGAGACCCCATTGGCGGCCACGAGGTCGCGGAACAGGCGCAGCCCTTCCGCCTCGCCGAGCGCGGTGACCACGCCGGCGAACCAGTCCTCGTCTCCCGCCTCGATGCCGAGGCGCCCTTTCCATTTCGGATCGAGAAGCTCGGCGTAGCTCCGCGGCAGGTCGCTGCGCTTGACGAGCTTCGTGTTGTAGGCCTGCACGAACACATTGAGCCTCGATCCGGCCCATTCCCCGTGAGCCGGCAGTGCAGCCGCGATCAGCTCTCGCTGCTCCGGCGAACGCACCTCCTGCAGCACGCCTTCGCGATGCAGCGCCTCGAGTGGCGGCGCATTCGTCTCCACGATGTCGACTTCATACCGGCCAGCCCTTGCCTCGGAGAGCACGCGTTGCACGACCTTGTCGGAAGTGGCGCGCCACATCTGCACCTTCACGCCGCGCCTTGCCTCGAACGCGGCATTGAGCACGGCCATGTCCTCCACCGTGAGCGACGTGTAGAGCGTGAGGATGCCTTCCTTGCGCGCGCCCTCGGCCAGCCGCGCGGCGCGGTCGGGGCCGCTGTAGAGCGCGATGTCGGAAACCGTGTCGGCGGCTGCGGCGAGCGGGATCAGCGCCGCGGCGAGCCAGGCGATCATTGCCCGCATTTTGTCCGGCTGACAGCGCCGCGGCTTGAGCGCACGGCAGATTTCGCGACGATCGCCATGTCGTCCTCGGCCCAGGCCCTCGTCTGCGTGCCCCATTTCTTGAGCGCGTCGTTCGCTGTGGTCGAGATGGTAGTTGAAGTTGAACACCCAGCAATTCTTGTCGTCCTCGACGTCCAAGCGTGGCCGCCGCATGGGTTGTCGCCGTATGGCGGAAAGAGATTGAAGCACGGCATGAGGAACCGCGTGATGCGCCAGAAATGAACACGTCGACCGAATAGCGGCCGCCGCGCGCTGCAGCACCTTCTCGCTGGAAGAGCGCTACAGCTCGAGCCTGACGCCGCATTTCTTCTCGAAGGCCTCCTTGATCGGCACCGAGTCCTCGAGATTGAGCGACGTATAGATTAGCCCCCGGCCCTCGTTGCGCGCGCCGACGAGCACCCGCCGGTCGCGATCGGCACCCGTGTAAGAGATACGTGTCGCGGTGGGGGCTTTGGGCCTGCGGCGCTTGCGACACGCGAGCGCGTGTCGCTAACGCCCGGATGATCCGATGTAGTTGGGGTCGATGAAGTTGCTGGCCTGCAGGAAAAGCACCGCCTTGTCGTTGCCCTCGTAGAAGCTCGCCTGCACGGCCTTGTGCACCAGCGCATAGGCAAGCGGCCTGCCGTCGCGACCCGGCAGCATCAGCACGTCGTAATGGGCCGGCGATTTGACGAGCCGCAGATGCTCCTTCCCCTCGCCCTTGCCGAGCGACGACCGCACGAGCGAGCCGCGGCTTCCCGCTGGATAACTCCCCTCCCAGATCTGGAGCGGGGTGCTCGAAGGCAGCGTATAGAGAACGGCGGCGTAGACCTCGCCATCGGCCTGCTTCACCGGCGCAACCGCCACGAGCGCGCTGACGGCGTAGTTGCCCGGCGGAACCTCGCCGGCGGGAACGAGCGGGTGAGCCGGCCCGGATACGCCCGCGCAGCCGACGAGTGCAACCGTTGCAAGGAGAAGAAGATTTCGCATGAGTTACCTGCCGAGTGGAGTGACGACGACGAAGCTGCGCGGCTTCGACACCATGCCTTCGAAGTCCGCCACCGTGGCGATCACCAGCATCGGTTCGCCGCTCGGCTGCAGTTGGCTCACATGGAAGTCCGCCACATAGGCAAGCTGCTCGGTCCGCCACACCTCGGACAGGCCCTGGTCCTGCCAGTGGAGCGCGACAACATTTCCGCCGGTAAAGTTCCTTGCGCGATAGAAGAACCCGATCGATTCCTGATTCTGCGCCGCCAGCAGGCCGAGCCCGTTGCCGGGCAGATGCACGGCGCGCAGTCTGCCCGGCAATTGCGCCTCATCGGGCTGACCATCATTCGTGGCGCGCCTGTCCTCGAGATAAATTGCGCTCTGGCCGTACTTTGCGCCAGAACCGAGCACCCGGCCCTGCATGTCGTACACCTTGAGCGGCAAGCGCGATTGCAGCGAAACGACTTCCGTCTTTCCGTCGCCATTGAGGTCGGCCACGACGAAGGAATAGAGAGTGACGTGGCCCGGAAGCGGCAGCGCCTCGCCGGGAACGAGCTTGCCGTCGCGCCAGGCGAGCCGCCGGATCGGCCCGTCGAAGAGCTTGTCCAAGCCGCGTCCCTGGCCGAGGAGGGCCGGTCCGTCGGCAAGCTGCGCGAGGCGCAGATGCCAGGGCAGCGTGGTGGCGAGCGGCTGTAAAACGGAGCCGTTCCAGCGCATCACGTAGGAGGCCAGCGCGTTGCTCGGCGCGGACGCGGTGACGTAGATCTTCGCGAGGCCGTCGCCGTCGAGATCCGCGACATCGACGCCGATGTTCTCGGTGCTGCGCGCCGCGCCGTAGCGCGTCACCAACTCGAGGTCTTCACCGCGGCGCCGGTAGATCTGCAGCTCCTGCCGGGTGACGAGGACAATATCTGCCCGGCCGCGCTCGACGACCGGCCCCACGGCGATGCCGCGGATCTCGATCGGAAGCGCCTTGCTGATCCAGGTCTTGCGCGCGGGGACCGCCTGGGGCGCGGGTGCCGGCACCGCGGCGGCCGCGGGTGGCGCAGCGCTTGCCCGCGAGGCGAACGACTGTCGCACGGACTGCCCGATCTCGCCGAGCTTCGGGATGATCTCCGAGGCATCGGCGCCTTCCGCGCTATAGCGCTCGACGAGCTGGCCGCTCTTCACATCGAAGAGCGTCGCATCGACGCTGAAGCGGCTGCCGATCTGCGTAAGGCGCCCGGAAAGCACGTAGTCCGCGCGCTGCGCTGTTCCCAACTCCTGCGCAACAGCGGCGGCAAGCGGCGAGCGGCCCGCTAATGCCTCGGCGGGCGTATCGTCCTGCACGACAACGACCTCGCGGCTCTGGCCGATGCGGTTCGCCAGCACATCGGACAGCGCTCGCCTCAGGTAGTCCTGCGGCTGCGCCGCGAAGAGCTCGAAAGGCAGCACGAGCAGCCGCGGCGGTTCGGCGGCCGCAACGGCGCACCAGCCCACGAGGAGCAGGAGCGCCGCCGCGAACCGTTTCTGAATGCCGACCTTCCCTGCCTTCAACCCGATGCTCTAGAAGCTGTAGCGAAAGACGAAGTGTACCGCCTGGGAAGAATTACGCGTCTCGGCGCTGGTCGTCGGCGTGATCCACGCCGTGTTGACGTTGCTGAAGCTGGCGAGGAAGCCCCAGGGAGCCTCCGTCCACGTCCACATCAGCCAGTAGCCCTGATTGTCCTGGACGCGCAGTGTCGTGCCGCCAATCGCGACCACGTCGTTGTGATTGTCCTTCGACACGCCGCCGCCTGCCGCCACGCCATACTTGGGCGTGATCTGCCAGTTCAACTCCGCCCAACCGCCGTGAGCGCGAACCGGCGCGGCGCTCCCGGGGGTGGTGCTGGTCGTGGCGTTGCTGCCGAGGTTCCAAGTCGACATGTTCGTCGCTTTGAACGCGGAGCCGCGCACCTCGAAAGCGCCGATCGGCGTCACGGGACCGAGCGGCAACGCGCCCTGCAGTCCGGTGCCCACGTTCCTCACCTTCTGCGTTCGCAGGGTAGCGAAGTTGGTAGCAGTGTTGTTGATTAGCTCCTCGCCCCAGTAAGTCGACACGGCAGCGAGTGCCTGGCGGCCGAAGAGCGGCGTCGTCCACTTGAACGCGGACTCGTACGCCGGCCTGTCCGAACGGGCGCCGGTGTCGTTCAGGTCCTGATTGGGTGTCCCCTTGTCCGTGGCATTCCGCGCCACCGAGCCGATCACCTCCAGGGCCGAGCCGCCGAACTTGAGCCTGCGGCCGGCAATAAACGACGGCGTGCGGTTTCTGGCGCCGCCCGTAATGGCGCCCTGTTGGGTCCCCACGCCTTCGATGTAGGTCGAGCCGTAGGGACTCACCGCGTCGTAGAAGATCAGCGTCTCTTGCCCGATCAGCGCCCAGGTGTTCGCCCAGTCGAAGCGCATGTAGGAGCGGCGCAGCCGAGGCGTGGCAGCCGCGCTGGAGCTCGCCGCCCCGGTGTCTACGTTCAGCCTCAGGCCGTCGAAGTCCAGCTCGGTATAGGCGCGCGTCTTCGCGCCCCACAGCTCGCTGCCGCGTACGTCGAGAAATAGCCGCGTGCGCGACGAACCCCAGCGCAACGTCTTCTGCCCGTCTTGTTGGCTGCCAACCAAGGTTCCGTTCTGTATGTGGCGGGGCATGGGCGCGATCTTGCGAAGGGCACTCAGGGTATCGTCCTGGTCCTCGTCGCTGTCCAAGGTGGTGTTCATCTGCACGTAGCCGCCGAGCTTCACGTCGAACGTCGATGCTACGTTGCTCTGCGCCTGAGCCGCCGGCGCGATGAAGAGTGCGCCCACGGCGAGCGCGATTGCCGTCCTTCTCATTTCTTTCCTCCTCCCAGAAGAATAAGTTCCGCGATACCGAGCTGCGATCACGAATCCGGAACAATGCGCGACAAGCTACCAGAATCCGGAACAATGCGCGACAAGCTACCAATCTGATCAATGCGCCGTCAACCGTCGCGCATGAAAATAGATTCAGCAGCGAACGCGCGGGAATAAAAATTGGCTCGCACAAGTCTTTCCGCGTGCTCGAGAAGGAGCGCGGGGTCGACGATGATGAGCGGGCGTGCCGGTGAGCGAGAGGCCGTTGGCGCGCGCCACCGCCGGAGGAATCAAGAACCAGTCGAGCGGCGCCCCTTTGCGCTTGAGCTGCTCGGCGGTGAAGTTTTAGACCGTGAGCGCGAGCGGAACTTCGCCCGAGGCGACGAGGTTCGTGAACAGCGTGAAACTGGCGCCTTCCCTGCGCGCGCCGTCGATCAGCCGCCCGGTGCGATCCGCGCCGTCGTAGAGCGCGATCGGCTGCGCGGCGGCCGCGAGCGGCATCAACACCGCCTACAGCAGCGCGACAACCGTTTTCACCGACCGTATTTGTCGAGCTGGTAGCGCCGCGGCTTGAGACTCCGGCAGATTTCGCGCGTGACCTCGCTCTGCGGAAGCTTGAGTCCGTGCTCGCGCGCCATTTCCGCGACGATCGCCATGTCGTCGTCGGCCCAGGCCATGGTCTGGGTGCCCCACTTCTCGAGCGCGTCGTTCGAAGCGCTCGAGATCTCGAGCGCCTTGCGCAGCTTCTCGAGATCGAGCCCGAAGTGGCTCGCCAGCGCGAGCGCCTCGTGATCGGCCACCAGGCAGGCCCAAAGGATCAGGTTGTTCGCCGCCTTCGCGACCTGGGCGCTGCCGGCCGGACCCGTATGGACGATGTCGCTTGCGAATGCGCCGAGCACGGGGCGCAGGCGCTCGACGGTGGCGGCATCGCCGCCCACGAAACAAAGCAGCGTGGCCTCGTCCGCCGCACGGCCGCCGCGGCACATCGTGGCGTCCACCACCGAGATGCCCTTGGGCGCCGACGCGACGAGCGCTTGCACGGTTTTTGGATCGACCGTGCTCAGCACGGCGTGGATCGCGCCCGGCCGTGCCTTGGCAGCCAGTTGCGGAAAGAGTGCGCGCAGCTCTTCGTCATAGCCGACGCACACGAGCACCACATCGCTCGCCGCGGCAAGGGCACCGTTGTCGGCGGCCCATTGCGCGCCGCGTTCCTCGACGGCCTTTCTCTTTCCCGCATCGATATCGTGTACGACGGTGCGGAACCCCTTGCTCGCGAGGTGGCCGATGATCGGCAATCCCATGCGCCCTGCCCCGATGACGCCGACGTTCATGCGAGCACCTGCTCGACCGGCGACTCGCGCGGCGTGACGCGCGACAAAGCACGCACGCGCTGCGCGGCGGCCTCGAGTCCCGGTGGCTCCTCGCCGCGCGCCAACGCGGCCGCGGCATCGAGCAGGCGGCGGCGCGTCATGACGATGCCCTTGTCGGTCGCCATGAGGTGCTCGCGCGGCCGGTCGGCGATGAGTCCCATGCTTTCCTGGATCGCCGCATCCTGCACGCCCACGCCGCGCACGCCCGAGAACGTGCGCCGTGCCTTCTGCGCGGCGCGGTCCATGAGGTAGTCGTTCCGCCGGTTCGCAATAGGAAGGTAGCTACCTTCTATGAGCGGCACGTGCACGCCACGGCCTTGCTTTGCTCCCTGCAGCTCGGCCGCGCTGAGCGCGCGGCGCGGGTGGTAGTCGAAGTTGAACACCCAGCAGTTCTCGTCGTCCATCGGCACCCAGGCGTGGCCGCCGCACGGGTTGTCGCCGTACGGCGGAAAGAGATTGAAGCACGGCATGAGGAACTGCGTGATGCGCCAGAAGCAGCGATCCTCGCCGACATTGCGCCGCGTGCAGATGTGCAGTCCGCCAGGCGAGACAAGCGGCAGGAGGGCCGGGCTCGGATCGCCCTTGATCATCGCGGCGCTCTCCGCGTCACGCTTGAGCAGCGGATCGTCCTCGACCGAGCCGCGGTGCAGGAACGTGGAGTGGATCGAATCGAGCCCGCCCTCCATCGCCTGCAGGTAGTTGCATTCCTGCAGACGCTTGCTCACATAGCGCTGGCTCGGCGGCATGTCGATCCACTCGTATGCCGGAGCGGCCGGCTGCCGCTCGACGGCACCCATGTAGGTCCACAGCACGCCGCCGCGCTCGACCAGCGGATAGCTCTTCAGCTTCATGCGCTGGCAGAGCTTCGGGTTGTTCGGCTCCGAGGGGATCTCGACGCACTGCCCGGTCACGTCGTACTTCCAGCCGTGGTAGGAGCAGCGCAGCCCGTTCTCCTCGTTGCGGCCGAACCAGAGCGAGACGCCGCGATGCGCGCAGAATTCATCGACGAGCCCCAGTTTCCCGCCCGTATCGCGGAACGCGATCAGCCGCTCGCCCAGCATCTTCACTCGCACCGGCGGGCAATCGGGCTCGGGCAGCTCCTCCGCGAGCAGCGCCGGCAGCCAGTAGCGCCGGAAGAGCTCGCCCATCGACGCGCCCGGTCCGGTGCGCGTCAGCGTCTGATTTTCCTCGGCGCTCGTCATTGCCCGCCTCTATTACCGATTGTAAATCGTGTCCTCGAAAAGCTTGGTCCAGCGATCGTAATCCTGGATCACCGCGGCCGGATCGATGAACGTCAGCTTGAAGCGTTCGAGCTCGGGCGATATGCGGCGGTGCGAGACGATGTGTCCCATCTGCGCCATCAGCGCCTGTCCGTCGCCGAGCATGAAGTCATAGAGCTCGCGCGCGAGCTTCGGGTGCGGCGCGTGCGCGGCGATGCCGACCGCGTCGGTAGCGGCGATGGTCGGGGTGAGCGCGATCCAGTCGACCGGCGCGCCGGCGCGCTTCGCCTGGTCCGGCAGGTAACTGTAGAGCGTGAGCGCGAACGGGACGTCGCCCGCGACGACGAGGTTCGTGAGCAGCGCGTTGCCCATGCGCACCTGAAGGCCGTTGGCCGAGAGCGCGCGGAAGTATTTCAGCCCCTGGGCCTCGCCCATCGCCTGCACCAGAGTGAAGAACCATTCCTGCTCCTTGCCCTCGATGGCGACGCGGCCCTTCCAGCGCGGCTGCAGCAAGTCGTCGTAGGTTTTGGGCAGCTCTGCCTTCGGCACCACCCGGGTGTTGTAGGCCTGCACGAAGATGTAGACGCGCGGCCCGGCCCACTCGCGATGCGGCGCCACCGCCTGCGGGATCAGGTTCGCATGCAGCGGCGAGTCGACCGCCTTCAAGAGCTTCTCGCGATGCAGCGCTTCCATCTCGGGCGACGGATTGTGGATCACGTCGACCTCGTTGCGGCCGGCGCGCGCCTCCGCGATCACCCGCTGCAGGACACGATTTTTCCCGGAGCGCCACACGTTCACCTTCACGCCCTGGCGCTGCTCGAAATCGGCGACCAGGCGGCGCAGGTCTTTCTCCGCCATCGAGGAGTAGAGATTGACCACCGGCTGTGCCCACGCTCCCCCGCAGACGAGCGCAAACGCCAGGAGAAAAGGGGTCAGACCCCTGCTCATCGCTTCTGCGTGATGGTGTCGATCAGCGCCGGCTGGCCGGCCTTCACGCGCTTGATGGCGCGCTTCAGCGCCCCGGCGACGGCACCCGGCTTGTCGATCGGCCCTTCCGCGTACCAGCCCATCGCTTTCGCCAGCGAGGCGAAGTCCGGCGCCGGGTCGTCCATGTCCATGCCGATGTAAGCGCGCTCGACCGGCGTGCCGCGCAGCTTCGCCATGCGGATCTGGTGTTCCCAGTCGTTGTAGTAGGCGCGGTTGTTGTACATCACGACGAGCATCGGGATGCGATGCTTCGCCGCCACCCACAGCGCGCCCGCGTCGAACATCAGGTCGCCGTCGGGCTGCAGGTCGACCACCAGCCGCTTCTTGTCGCGGTGCGCGAGCGCCACGCCGAGCGAGATGCCGATTTGCGTTGCCGTGCCGAGCGACTTGCCGGGATGACGATACGGCTTGTCGAAGTCCCACAGGATGCGGGTCCAGTCTTCGAGCGTATTGGCCGTCAGCACCCAGTCTTCGTTCTTGATGGCGTTCCAGACTTCGGTCGCGAGGCGCGGCAGCGTGATCGGGCTCGCGTCCCAGTCCTGCTTCGCCTCCTTCTCCCAGCCTTTGCGCGCCTTGGCTCCCAGAGCCTCCGCCGCTTTGCGCCGCCCTGCGGCGTTCTTCACCCTGCCCTTCAGGAGCCTGGTGAGCGCGGGGATCGCCAGCGTCGTGTCGGCGATGATGCGCAGATCGGCGTGCGCGAGGCGCTGGTAGTCCATCGCCCAGCTCGAGATCTCGAGGTCGCCGAAGCCGATATCGATCCACTTGCAATTCGGCGGCACCACCGAGGTCACCTTGCGCGTCGTGCTGACGAGCTCGGTGGTGGCGCGCTCCCAGTCCCGCGTATCGAGGCACAGGAGGACATCGGCATCGCGGAACACATCCTTCACCATGCTCAGGTTGAGCGAATGCCGGTTCGGGAAATTCAGCCGCGCATTTACATCCCACACCGGCGCGCCGAGCGTCTCGGCGAGTTCCACCAGCGCATGGAAGCCCGCCGGATCGCGCCCGACGAATTCCGCAATGATCACTGGCCGCCTCGCCCGCGCCAATATGGCGGCAGCTTTTTGTAATGCGGCCGGATCGGGGGCGATTGGCGCGGGCACCTTCTGCGCTGTCTTCGGCGGCAGAGGCACCTCGTGCTCGAGCGGCTGCTCCTGCAGCCACGCGTCGTAGCACATGTAGATCGGGCCGCGCGGCTCGGTCATCATCACGCCGTAGGCGCGGGCGAACGATTCCGGCACGCCGTCGATCACGGTTGGCTGGTAATCCCACTTCGTGTACGCGCGCACCGCTTCGCCTTGCACGAGCGCCGTGTGAATCCAGTCGATGCGCGGCCGGCGCTTGCTCTCATCCATCGGGCCGGTCGCGCCGACGATGAACACCGGCGCGCGGTCCGCATAGGCGTAGTAGACGGCCATGTTGGCGTGCAACAGGCCGACGAGGTTGTGCAGGATCGCGACCATCGGTTTGCCGCTCGCCTTGGCATAGCCGTGCGCGATCTGCACCGCCGTCTCCTCGTGCTGGCAGAGCATGAGGTACGGCTTGTTGCGCCCGTAGTTGACGATGGAATCGTGCAGCCCGCGATACGACGCGCCCGGATTCATGGCCGCGTAGGGCAACTTGTACGCGTGGAGCAGATCCACGATGACGCTGGACGCCCAGCGATCCTTGGTTACGGTTTTAGCGCGACGCATTTTTCGGGATCGATGCTCACGTAGATGCGCTCGCCGGCTTTGGTGCGGAGCGACGGATGGACTCGTGACTGCAGGCGCCGCTCGCCGATGGCGACCTGCCAGTCGGCGAACTCGCCAAGGAACACCTTCTGGTCGACGGTGCCCTCCCAGACGTTCTCGCCCTCGGGCCGCGACTCGCTGAGCTGAATGTCTTCCGGTCGTACCGAAAGCACGATCCTGTCGGCGGCCGTGAGCAACTCGTGCGCAAAGGCCTTCACCTCGCCGAGCTCGCAGCGCACGCGATAGAAGCCCGCGACGCTTTCGGCGCCGCTCACCGTGGCGTCGAGAAAATTGGTGCTGCCGATGAAGTCGGCCACGAACTGGTTGACCGGGCGCTCGTAGATTTCGCGCGGCGGGCCGATCTGCTCGATGCGGCCCTTGTTCATTACCGCTATGGAGTGCGACAGCGCCAGCGCCTCGCTCTGGTCGTGTGTGACATATACAGTGGTGATGCCGAGCTCGCGCTGCAGGCGCTTAAGCTCGAAGCGCATGCGCTCGCGCAGCTTGGCGTCGAGGTTCGACAGCGGCTCGTCCAGCAAGAGCAGGCGCGGCTCCATCACCAGCGCCCGCGCGAGCGCAAGGCGCTGCTGCTGGCCGCCGGAGAGCTTGGTCGCCTCGCGCTGCGCCATCTCCTGCAGGTCCACGGTCTGCAGCACCCGCATGACGCGCTGGTCGATTTTCTGCCGGGACAGGCGCTTGCGCCCGACGCGCAGCGGAAAAGCCGCGTTTTCGAACACCGTCATGTGCGGCCAGATGGCATAGGACTGGAACACCATGCCGAGGCCGCGCTGGTTCGGCGGGACGAACACGCCGCGTGCGGAGGAATAGACCACGTCGTCGCCGACCGAGATCTCGCCGAGCAGCGGCCGCTCGAGACCCGCGATCGAGCGCAGGGTGGTGGTCTTGCCGCAGCCGCTCGGCCCGAGCAAAGTGAACAGCTTGCCCACCGGCACGTCGAAGCTCACGTTGTTCGCGGCGCGGATCGCCTGCCCGCGCTCGCCGAGATAATCGGTGCAAAGGCCCTTTACGGTGAGCATCAGAGCTCCCTGATGCCGAATCTGCGGCCGAGCCACTGCGCCGCGAGGACCAGCACGAAGAGGCCGAGGATGAACATCACGCCGAGGGCCGAGAGCTCGACGTATTGGCCGTTCTCCCAGAGCTCCCAGATGACGACCGACAGCACCTCGGTGCCCGGGCTGTACAGCAGGATGGAGCTCGACAGCTCGCGGATGGAAACGATGACGATATAGATCCAGCCGGCCACGAGGCCCGGCTTCAGGAGCGGCAGGACGATGCGCCAGAACGTGGTGGTCCACGAGGCACCGCTCATCGCAGCGGACTCCTCGAGCTCCTTGTGGATCTGCAGCATCGAAGTGGTGTTGTAGCGCAGCCCGTAAGGCATGAAGCGCGTCACGTAGGCAATCAGCATGATCCAGATCGTGCCGTAGATGCCAAGCGGCAGCGTAAGGTACAGGATCATGATGGCGAGGCCGAGCACGATGCCGGGAAACACCATCGGCAACGAGGCGATGTTGTCGAGCAGCCAGCGGCCCGGCAGCCTGGTCTTCACCACGATCCAGCAGATCACCGAGGTGACGAGCATGATGAGCGTCGCGCTCGCAATGGCGAGGAACAGGCTGTTCCACACCGAGCGCATGATGTTCGGGTAGCTGATGATGGTGCGGTACGGCTCGAGAGTTAGACGAGAAAGTGCCTCCATAGATGGCACCGCGTAGAACTTCTGCAGCGACGACCACAGCAGCACCAGGAACGGCAGCACGACGATGAACAGGAAATAGCCGAGGAAGATCGCGGTGGTCAGGTAGCGCCAGCGCCCGAGGTCGATCGGGCGCGGCCGGAAGCCCTTGCCGGTCATCGTCGCGTACTTGCTGCCACTCGAAGAAAGCCTCGATTGCAGGTAGACGCCAACGCTCGTCATCGCGAGTAGGGTCACGGCATAAGCCGACGCGAGCCCGATCTGGCTCGGATAGCGGTGCACCGCCTGGTAGATGGCGGAGGTGAATACCTGGAGCCCAACCGGCAGGCCGAGCAGCGCCGGCACCTCGAAGGACTCGATCGCGCGCACGAAAAGGATGAGGAGCGTCGCGAACACCGCCGGGGCCGCGAGCGGCAGCGTGACACGCGCGGCGACTTGCAGCACGCTCGCGCCGCTCATGATCGCCGACTCCTCGAGCGACGGATCCATCGCGCGGAACGCCGCCGTCATCAGGAGGAATGCGACCGGCGAGTAATGCAGGCCGTCGACCCAGATCATGCCGGCGAGCGAATAGACGTTGATGAAGACCGCGTCGGTGTCGAAGATCCGCTGCAGCACCAGGTTGATGAGGCCGATCTTCGGGCTGCCGAGCAGGATCCAGGCGACGGTGAAGAGGATCCCCGGAATGATCAGCGGGATCACGGAAAGCGCGAAGAACAGTCCCTTGAACGGCGTATTGGTACGCTCGTTCATCCACGCCAGGAGCGTGCCTATGGCGAACGACATCGCGGCCGCGCCGGTGGCGAACTTGAGCGAATTGCCGAACAGGATCCACGTATCGGCCGAGCCATAGGCTTCGGCGTAGTTGCCGAAGGTGAACTGCGCGGCCTTGGCGGCGCTCTGGGGCGTGAAGAAGCTCTGCCACAGCAGGAACCCGAGCGGCACCACGCCGAGATAGAGCGTCAGCGCGACGCACAACACGATGATCAGCCACTTCGGGTCGAATCTCGGTCCCGCGTGCGCGAAACCAGACGCCGCCTCGCCAGCCACCTGCACTTTCCTCCTCGGGCCGCTCGTTCCTGAATATGGAACAACGGTCTATCTTTCGGAACTGCGGGAATCTAGCTAGAAGCCGAGCGCCTCGTCAATGAGCACGAGCGTGATGCGGCCGGCGATTTTCTCGTTCTCGATGATCAGGATCTTGCCGCACTGGCGCTCGGGCCCGCGGCAGGCGTCGTTGTCGCAGCGGCCGGTGACGGCGCAGGGCGTGCTCTTGCCGAGCTTGCGGCATTCCTCCACTGCCGCCGTGTTGCGGATCCGATCGAGCGCCGCCGCGAGATCGGGCACCACCTTGTTCACGCCCGCGACGAGGATCACCTTGCCGGCGCCGAAGGCATAGCCGGCGAGCCGGTTGCCGCTGCCGTCGACGTTCACGATCTCTCCCGCCAGCGTGATGGCATTGACGCCGCCCACCAGCCAGTCCGCGCTCACCGCCTGCCGGCGCTTGCGCGTGCGCTCCTCGCGGTCGTGGGTCGCGGTGATCGCCGGGCGCAGCCACTGGTAGCCGTCGCGCAGCGCGTCGAACAGGCCGATCTCCTCCAGCGTGTGCGAGCCGCCGTTCATCACGCTCGCGCCCTTCGGGATCCGTTCGAGCACAAGTCGCAGCGCGTCGCGCCGACCTGCGGCACGCAAGAGCTCGATGCCGCGGCCGGCGAGCGCGGCCCGCAGCTTCTCGATCATTCCTCGCGCTCCACGGGCTTGCCGCCGAGGAAGAGGTTCGACCAGAGCTTGTCCCACTTCTCGCCTTCATCGAGCGCGATCGCCGGGTCGATGATCTCGTGCGGGAACTGGCTGAGCGGCGTCTCGACCTTGAGGTTCGAGGGCACGCGGTTCACCGCCCTGAAGAACTCCTGCCCTTCACGCGACAGCAGGAATTCGGTGAAGAGCAGCGCCGCATGCGGCCGCCGCGAATCCTTCGCCAGGCCGATCGCGCTGGCCTGGCCGAACGCCGGCATGAGCGGCTTCCAGTCGACCGGCGCGCCGGCTTTCTTCAGCGTCTCCATATTGTTGTTGTAGGCGTCGACGAAGAGCGGTATTTCACCCGACGCGACGAGTTGTGCCGCGAGGATGTGGCCATTGCGGATCGTCGGCCGCATCGCCGCGAGCCTGCGGAAATAGGCTAGGCCGCGCTCTTCGCCCATGGCCTTGGTGAGGGCGGCGAACCACAGCACGTCGGTCGACTCGATCGCGAGGCGCCCCTGCCAGCGCGGCTGCAGCAGATCCTCATAGCTCGCCGGTAGCTCCGAGGGCTTGACTAGCCGCGTGTTGTAGCCGAGCACGAAGAACGCAAAACGCGCCGCGACGTACTGACGATGGCCGCGCGGGAACGCCGCCGGCGATAACTCCTGGAACGCCGGCGTATAGAAGTCCTCGAGCAGGCGCTCGCGATAAAGGGCTTCCATGCGGTGCGAGCTCGTCTCGAAGACGTCGGCGCCGTCATGCCCGCTCTTCGCCTCGGCCAGCGCGCGCTGCACGATCCTCTCGGCGGAGCCGCGCCAGTGAACCAGCCGGATGCCGTACTTCTTCTCGAACGCCGCGCCGAGCCCGCGGCCATCCTGCACGGTCATCGTGCTGTAGAGGACAACCTGGCCTTCTTTCTTCGCGCCAGCGACGAGCTTCGTCTCGCGGTCGGCGCCTTGGTACATATAGATATCGCGGTTCGCAGCGCCCGCACTCGCGGCGACGAGCAGGCAGATGGCGGCGATTCGCAGCATCGACGTATCATAAGCCGCCATGACGAACCCCATCCGCGTACAAAAGATCGGTCACGTCGGACTGTATTGCCGCGACCTGCCCCGCATGGTCGAGTTCTACACACGCGTACTCGGCTTTCACGTCTCCGACGTGAACGAGAAGGGCATGACCTTCCTGCGCTTCGGCGCCGACCATCACAGCCTGGTCCTCGCCAAGGCGGCGGAAGCGCCGAGCGGGCCGACCGTGCTGCAGCAGATCGCGATGGAAGTCGCCGACCTCGAGACCCTGAAGCGCATCCGCGCCTATCTTTTGGGTCAGGATGTAAAGGCGAGCCCCATCAAGCACGAAGGGCCGGGCAACGACTACACCTTCGACTTCGACGACCCCGAAGGCAATCGCCTGCAGTTCTTCTGCGAGATGGACCAGATCGGCTGGGACGGCAAGAGCCGCCCCAAGGAGCAGTGGAAGCGCTTTACCGTCGACGACTAGTGCCGATGCGGCACGCGCGGATCCTGGCTGAACACTAGCGACTTGATCGTCACGGGCACCGTGTTGGAAGGCAGCCGGATGCGCCCGAGATCGATGTAGTCGAAGTCGCGCAGCGAGATGCCGTCGAGCACCAGCACCTCGGAGGCGAGCTTGAAGTCCTCCTTGAGGATCGCGCCGACCGTCTGGGCGACGTCGCCGTCGAGGATCAGGTAAACCGGTTTCTTCTGCTTGAGCGTGCGCGGCAGGCTGAGCTTGATCGCTTGCGTGAACGCCGACAGGCGCTCGAACGACGGCTCGCCCCGCCAGCGGAAGGCGAGCGCAACCTCGGTGTCGCCCTCGACGACGTCGAAAGCCTTGAAGTGCTCGGCGACGGCGCGCGCCAGCTGCTTCGCATCGATTTCGCCCTTGAGGCTCACCGCGGGCTGCAGCACCTGCAGGTTCTTGCGGGGCAGGAGCTCGCCGGGGTTGGAGACGTAGACCGTATTGCCGGAGAGCTGGACGCTGAACTCCGAGGCGCCGAATGCGGTCGCGCGGATGCACTCGCCGGCGGGCAGCATGTGCCACGGAAGGCGGCCAGCCTCGACTTTCTTGCGGATGGCGTGGCCCAGGCGTCGGCCGAGGTCGCCGAAATCGCGGCCTTCGCGCTGATAGATATATTCGGCCACCCCGCCGGAGAACATGACGCCGGCGATGCCGTGCAGGTTGCCGAGCGGCTCGGTCAGGTAGAGATCCTTGCGCGGCTGCGTGATCGCCGCGAGCAGCGTGTCGGCGAGCCAGTCGGTCAGGCGATCGAGCTCGGCCGGCGTGACTTGCGAGCCGAGCTGCCATTTGAATCCGGCGGCCTTGGCGAGCTTCGCGCCCTGCGGGTCGAGGCGAGTGATGCGCCCGTCGTCGACCACGATCAGGCGGCCGCCGACGTGGATCGCGGCGGTCTGCTCGACCTCGCCGTGCGCGACGACGGCGAGCTTGGTGGTGCCGCCGCCGATGTCGACGTTGATGATGTGGCGATTCTCGTCGTGCGAGCGCTTCGCGGCGCCCGAGCCGTAGGCGGCGAGCATCGCTTCCATATGGTGGCCGGCGGCGGCGCAGACGAATTCACCGCCGATCTCCGCGAGCAGCTCGCCGATCGCCTGCGCGTTCTCGCGGCGCAGCGCCTCGCCCGTCAGGATCACCGAGCCGGTATCGATCTCGTCGGGATGGATGCCGGCGCCGGCGTAAGCGTCCTCGATGATCTTGCCGACCGCGTCCTCGTCGATTCGCACATCGCTCGCGTAGGGCGTGAGCGCGACGGGCGACTCATAGACGGTGTCGCGGCCGACGACGAAATAGCGGCTGGAAAGGTCCTCGCCCATGCGGCGCATCCTGAGACGCGAGAAGATCACCTGCGTGCCGGACGAGCCGATGTCGATGCCGACGCTCGTCAGCGTGATGTTGTCGGCCTGCCAGAGTGCGTTTTCCTCGATCGGACCCGATGGACCCACGTCGTGGTCATGATCGTGCTCGTGGTCCGCGTCCTCGTCGTGGCTGTGCTCGAGCTCGCTGCCGTAGGCGTGGTCGGCGAGCGTGTGCGGGCGCTTCGGCGTACTGCTCATTCCGCCAGGGCGGCCTTGCGCGACGGCAGGTAGCCCAGGCGTGCCGACACGGCGGCCGCCGTGGCCATCACGCTAGGCACACACGTCAGCATGTCCTTCTTCGTCATGCGCTGCACCGGAGCCGCGACGCCCAGGGCGGCGATCACGTTGCCGGTGTGGTTGCGCACCGGCGCGGCAATCGCACGCAGTCCGTCCTCGCTCTCCTCGTCGTCGACGGCGTGTTCGCGCTCGGCCACCTCCGTGAGCACGGCGAGCAGCGCTTCGCGCTTCGTCACGGAATTCGCCGTGTGCGCTTTCAGGCCATTGGAGATCACCTCCTTGACGTACTCCGCGGGCTGAAAGGCGAGCAGCACCTTGCCGACCGCGGTGCAATGCAAAGGTGCTCGCGCGCCCACGGCAGCCGCCATGCGAATGGCATGCCGGCTTTCCATCTCGTAGACATAAAGCACGCTGAAGTGGTCGACGATGCCGAGCTGCACCGTCTCGCCGGTCTTCTCGAGGAGCTCGCGCAGCTTCGGCCGCGCTTCGTTGGCGACGTCCATGCGGCGCCGCACCAGCGCGCCCAGCTCGAAAAGCGCGACGCCCAACCGATACTTGCCGGTCTCGCTGTTCTGCTCGAGGAAGCCCGCCTCCGTAAGCGTGGTCGCCAGGCGGTGCACGGTGCTCTTCGCGAGGCGCAGGCGCGTGGCGAGCATGGTGATGCCGAGCTCGTCCTCTTCGCCCGAGAAAGACGTCATCAGGCGGATCGAGTTCGCGACCGACGAGAGGCGCGCGCGCGGCGGCTTGCCGTTGTGCGCTTGTTCCATGGTGTAGAAAGCCCTTCCGGTATGCGGAACGCTATCGTAGCACCGCGCGAACGCCACGGACGCCGCTCTTCATAAGGCGTGCAGCCAGATAGGCGCCGAGAACGATGGCGAAGCTCGCCGCGCTCAGCATCGGCGCGAGGCTCGCGGGATATTTCGCGATGCCCAAGCCGGCCAGCACGAGGCACAGGAAAGCAATGGCGATGCTCATGATGCGCGAGGCGGTCGCCGCCCGCTGGTCTGCGGACCGAACGAGACGCGCCACCCAAAGACCGCTGGCCGCGTCGGTCACCGCCATCCCGCAGGTGAACACGACGCCAAGGATGGCGGCGAAAGCCCAGCCGGCGAGGCTCGCGCCGGTCATCGAGAAGACGAGCGCGTGGCTGATGGTGTCGAACGAAAGCGCGAACGCCGCCCCGACGGCCGCGATCACCGCCGGATGGCTCGCGCGCGCCAGCCGCTCGGGCAGCCAGTGGCTGCGGATGCCGGCAAGCGCGACGGGCTGTCCCGGACTGGCGCGCAACGCCGTGATGAGGTTGGCGACGCCAAGCACGACCAGCACGCCGATCGAAATCCAGGCGCCGGTGTACTCGAGCCATCGCGGTGCTTGCCAGTCGGCCGCGACGAGCGCGACGCCAACGCCCACCAGCGTGACGACGACGCCGTGACCCAGCGAGAAGAAAAGGCCGCACCAGCGTGAGCGGCTGGAGCGCGTGAATCCGTCGATCGCGACCAGGTGATCGGGATCGAGGCCGTGCTTCAGGCCGAGGACGAAGACCAGCGCCGCCAAGCCGAGAATGTCGCTCATTTCTGTATGAACAAGCGGTCCCACTCCTTCATCCACTTGTCCTGCTCATCGAGCACGGTGGCCGAGTCGACCAGCGTGTAGTCGAACTGGTTCATGTGGGTGCGAACCTTCGTGCTCACCGGCACGCGGCCCATCGAGTTCAGCAGCTCTTGCCCTTCCGGCGATAGCACGAAGTCGACGAAGGCGACCGCTGCCTCGGGATGCGGCGCGTTGCGCGCGATGCCGATGCCCTGGGGCCGCGCGACCACCGGCTGCACCGGCACCCAGTCGATCGGCGCGCCGCGACGCTTGAGCGACTCGGCGTTCGCGTTGTAGGCGGTGAGCCCCACGGGAATTTCGCCCGCGGCGATGAGCTCGGCGAAAAGCACGTGGCCCTTGCGCACGTCGGGCCTCATCTCCGAGAGGCGCTGGAAGTACGCCATGCCGGCTTTCTCGCCCCACTTCTTGACGAGCGTGGCCATCCATTCGGCATCGGTGGCCTCGAGCCCGATGCGGCCCTTCCAGCGCGCATCCAGAAATCCCTGGTAGCTCAGCGGCAGGTCCTCGCGGTTGACCTTCTTCGTGTTGTAGGCTACGACGAAGAAATTCACCCGGTCCGGAATCCACAGGCGATGCTTCGGGATCGCGGCCGGCGGGAGGTCGGCGAGATACGGCGACTTGAGCTCGGCGAAGATTTTTTCGCGCGCGAGCATCTCCATTTCGGGGCCGTTGGTCTCGACGACGTCGACTGCGTAGCGCTTCGCCTGGTGCTCGGTCAACGCGCGCTGCACCACCCTTTCGGAGAGCGCGCGCCAGATCTCGGCCTTGATGCCGGTCTTCTTTTCGAACGCCTTGCCGAGCGGGCCCGACTCGGTCGGCGCGAGCGAGGTGTAGAGCACGACGGTCTTGTCCTGCGCCCATGCGGGAGCGGACAGGCAAAGGAAAATCGTGAGAAGCGCGCGCATATTTGTCCAGGAAGGGCGGTATTCTATGGTCCCGAGCGCTCTCCGGCGAACACGGTTCCATATACAGGAAATGTCGACCAAGACCACCACCGCGGTCACGCACTACCACATCCAGAAAAAGCGCCGCGCCGAATTCATCGACGATTGGCGCAAGAACCGGCGCACGGTGATCCGCAAGGATGACGTGGTCCTGCAGCGCACGGCGCGCGGCTTGCGCACCGGCGTCTACATGGGCTGGGACGGCGATTCGCCCACGCGCTGCCTGGATGCGCTGGTCCACGAGATCGACCCGGGCGTCGTCAGCACCATCCACCGGCACTCGTGGGATGCGCAGCTCTTCATCGTCGAAGGCTCCGGCTGGACCGAGATCGACGGCGCGCGCTACCCCTGGAAGCCCTGGGACGCGATCCACATCCCGGCCTGGGCCTGGCATCGCAGCGGTAACGACGGCACGAAGCCGGCGCGCTTCATGAGCTACTCCTCGGAGCCGATGTTGTGGACGCTCGGCATGAGCGTGATCGAAGACCGCTGCCATGATGATGTGAAGTCGCTCCCGCCGCGCCCGGCTTTCACCGAGGGGCCGCAAGGCGACGACCCTTATGCGCGCCGGCTGCGCCGAGTCGCGAACGAGGCGCGCAAGCGTCGCAACGGCCGCATCCACACGCCCTACGACGAGCAGGACCTCCTCGCCACGCCTCGCGGCACGCGCACCAAGTTCCTCGTCGACCGGGCGATCGGCAGCGAAGCTTCCGGCATCACGCAGGTCATGATCCAGTTCGCGCCGGGCAAGACGCAGTCGCTCCACCGCCATCCCGGCGAAGCCTGGCTTTATGTCGTCGAGGGCTACGGCCACAGCTTCATGGGCACCGCGCCCGACAAGGGCGAGCATCATCGCTGGAAGAAAGGCGACCTGATCGTCGTCGATCACTTCCTCTGGCACCAGCACTTCAACGACGACCCGAAGGGCGAGGCGCGCCTCGTGCGCGTGCACATGTTCGATTCGATCCTCGAGACGATGCGCGCGCTGATGGATCCGATGGTGCTCTTCGAGGAAGCCGAGGACACCCTGCTCTCGATGCAGGAGGTGTCGCAGATCGACTGGCCGGACGATAGGCGGCCGGAGGGTTGATGCAGGTCTTCACCACCCCAAAAACAGGGACAGACCACGTTTTTTTCGCCTCTATGAGCGGAAAACGTGGTCTGTCCCTGATTTTGGTTTAGGTCATGGCACAGCCCGCCGCCACGCTGCCGCCGGGCGTGCTCTCGATGCACGTCCTGCCCGCCGATCACCACGACAAGGACTGGGACGCGATCATCGTGCCGAAGCAGGTGAAGGAGCGCCTGCTGTCGCAGGCGCTCGTCACGCTCAAGCATGGCCGCAAGCTCTCGCAACTCGCCGGCCTGCCCCATGGGCTGATCGTGCTCGCTGGGCCGCCCGGAACCGGAAAGACCACGCTCGCGCGCGGCCTGGCGCAGGTCGCAGCGCTCGCGCTGGCGAAAGAAGGCGCCACCACGCTGCTCGAGATCAACCCGCACGCCTTCCCGAGCGACATGCTCGGCGAGAGCCAGCGCAACATCATGCGGCTCCTGCAGGACACCATTCCGGAGATCGCCGCGCGCCGGCCGCACACGGTCGTGCTGGTCGATGAAGTCGAGAGCTTCGCCGTGCGCAGGACCAGCGCGTCGTTCGAGACCAACCCGGTGGATGTGCATCGCGCCACCGATGCGGTGATGCTCGGCATCGACGAGATCGCACGCAAGCTGCCCTCGGTGCTCTTCGTCACCACCACCAATTTCATCGACGCGATCGACGAGGCGTTCCTCTCGCGCGCCGACCTCGTAATGCATTTCGCGCTGCCCAGCGTCGAGACGATCGCCAACATCCTGCAGCACTCACTCGAGGAATTGGCGGTGCAATGGCCGGCTTTGCAGCCCCTGGCGCGGGAGAAAAAGCACATCGGCGCGCTCGCCGCGCTGTGCGAAGGCTGGAACGGCCGCCAGGTGCGCAAGCTCGTGCTCGCGGCGCTCGCGCAGCGCCTGGAGGTGGCCAAGGATCCGGCGAAGCTCGAGTTCGACGATCTGCGCGAGGCGGCACGGAAGAAAGGCGGCGTGGAATGGGCCGGCGAGGCCGCGCCGTCGTCGAAGGAGCTGTTCCCCGACGTGCCGGAGCATTTAAAACACGATCATGACCACGGCCATGATCACAAGACCAGGAGGATGCGTTCATGAAGTGGAAGTTGGCATTGCTCGGCGCGCTGCTGCCCATCGTTGCGGCAGCGCAGCCTAATTTCGCTGGCAAGACCGTCACCATCGTCGTGGGCTACAAGCCCGGCGGCGGATACGACGCGACCGCGCGCATGCTGGCGCGCCACCTGCCGGATCGCCTGCCCGGCAAGCCGACGGTGATCGTGCAGAACATGCCCGGCGGCAACAGCATCATCGCCGCGAACCACATGTACAACGTGGCCAAACCCGACGGCCTCACGCTCGGCACGTTCAACCGCAACCTGCCGATTGCGCAGCTCACCAAGGTGCAGGGCGTGAAGTACGACATGCTGAAGTTCGCCTGGATCGGCTCGGCGGCAAACGAGGCCACCATCCTCGCGATTCGCAACGACCTGCCGTACAAGAATTTCGAGGAATTGCGGAAAGCCAAGGAGCCGGTGGTCATCGGCTCGACCGGGCCGGGCGCGAACACGCACGACTTTCCGCTGCTCCTCAAGGACCTGCTCAGCCTGAACCTCAAGATCGTCAGCGGCTATTCGTCGAGCGCGGACATCATGCTCGCGGTCGAGCGCAAGGAGGTCGACGGCCGCGCGGGCTCTTACAACTCGCTCAAGCCGTTCATCGACCGCAAGCTCGTGCGTCCGATCATCCGCGCGCGGTCCAACGAAGCCGGCATCGAGCAGCTGCCGATCGACGAGAGCTTCGCGAAGACGCCGCGCGCCAAAGCCATCATGGCCCTGCGCTCGGCGCCCGAGGTGATCGCCCGGCCTTACGTGCTGCCGCCGAATACGCCGGCCGACATCGTCAAGGCGTACCGTGACGCCTTCGCCGCCACGATCAAGGACCCGGCGCTCGTGGCCGAGGCGCAAAAAGCGCAGTTCGACCTCGACTACACCTCAGGTGACGAGGCGGTGAAGGTCCTGAAGGAAGTACTGTCGCAGCCGAAGGACATCGTCGACGAATTCTCCAAGTACGTGAAGTTCGGCGAGTAGCCGAGCCGGATGCTCGACGCGTTCGTCCAGGGCCTTGTGCTGGTGCTGCAGTGGAAGGCCTTCGCCTTCATGCTGGCCGGCATCTTCGTCGGCTTCTGGGTCGGCCTCCTGCCGGGCCTCGGCGGCGCGACCACGCTCGCGCTGATGCTGCCCTTCATCTACAACATGCAGCCGGTCGAGGCGTTCGCCTTCCTGCTGGGCATGCACTCGGTGGTGGCGACGACCGGCGACATCACGTCGATCCTTTTCGGCGTGCCCGGCGAAGCGACCACCGCGGCCATCATCCTGGACGGACACGCCATGGCGAAGAAGGGCGAGGCCGGACGCGCGCTCGGTGCGGCGCTCGCGTCCTCGCTCGTCGGCGCGCTGATCGGCGCCGCGGCGCTCGCCGCGGCGATCCCGGTCGTGCGGCCGCTGGTGCTGACCTTCGGTTCGCCGGAGCTGTTCATGCTGGCGATCGTCGGCCTCGCCTTCATCGCCTCGCTCTCCGCGCAGGGCGCGCGCGGCATGGTGCGCGGCTTCCTCGCCGGCGGACTCGGGCTGTTCCTCGCCATGATCGGGCAGGATCCGCAGGCGGGCATGGCGCGCTACACGCTGGATACGCTCTACCTCTGGCAGGGGCTGGATCTCGTGCCCGTTCTCGTCGGCCTGTTCGCGATCCCGGAAATCATCGATCTCGTGGTGCGCGGCACTTCGATCGCCGGCGACGCCCCGGCGGGACGCATCAATCGCGGCGCTCTCGAGGGCGTGAAGGACGTCTTCCGCCACTTCTGGCTGACGATCCGCTGCGCCCTCATCGGCACCTTCATCGGCATCACGCCGGGACTGGGCGGCGCGGTCGCGCAGTGGATGGCCTACGGCCACGCCACGCAGAGCGCGCGCACGCCGGAAGAGCGCAAGGGCTTCGGCCAGGGCGACGTGCGCGGCGTGATCGGACCCGGCGCCGCGTGCAACTCGAAGGAAGGCGGCGCGCTCATCCCGACGATCGCCTTCGGCGTTCCCGGCAGCACCTCGATGGCGATCCTGCTCGGCGGCTTTTTCCTCCTCGGCCTCGTGCCCGGGCCGGACATGCTGACCAAGCACTTGGATGTGACGTTCTCGCTCGTCTGGACGATCGTGCTCGCAAATATCATCACGGTCGCCGCCTGCTTCCTCCTCCTCAACCGGCTGACCGCGCTCACCGCCATCCAGGGGCACCTGCTCGTCCCGGTCGTGCTCGTGCTCGTCTTCATCGGCAGCTACACGTCGAACTCGAGCTACGCCGACCTCATCGTGACGATGGTGTTCGGCGCAGTGGGCTACTTCATGGTGGTGGCCGGCTGGCCGAGGGCGCCGCTGGTGCTCGGCCTGGTGCTCGGCAAGATCGCGGAGAACTACCTCTACATCTCGGTAGCGCGCTACGACGCCGCATGGCTCGGCCGCCCCGTGGTCATCGTGCTGCTCGTGATCGCGGTCGGCGTGGTCCTCTATCCCATCGTGCAAGCCTTGCGCGCGAGACGAAGCCATGGCTAAGCAGACTTCGCTCGGCCTCGCGCTCGCCATCATGGCGCTTGCCGCCTGGGGAATTTACAGCGCGCTCGACTGGCCGCTGAAATCCAAGCTCTTCCCGCTGGTGATTGCCATACCGCTCTTCTGCCTCGCGGCTGCGGAAGCCTTGTGGGTGTTTTTCGCCAAGGACGCCGCGGCGAGCGCGTCGGACTTCAAGCTGTCGCAAGACCAGTCGCCCGAGGTCGCCCGACGACGCACAGCCCTGGCCGCCGGCTGGATCGTCGGCTTCTTCGTGCTGGTGCTCCTGCTCGGCTTCCCGATCGCCGTGGCGGCGTTCGTCTTCGTCTACTTGAAGCTGCAAGGCAAGGAAGGCTGGCTTTTCTCCGCGGTCTTCACCGCCGCGGTATGGTTTTTCTTCTACGGCCTCTTCGATCTGGTGCTGCACATGCATTTCCCCGACGGATGGCTCTTCGGCGGATTCGGCGGCTTCTAGCCGCGTTCATCGCGCTCAGCGCGCTGGCGGGCGCGAGCCACGCCCAGTTCGCGTCGCGTCCCGTGCGCATCCTGGTGCCCAATCCGCCGGGCGGCGCGACCGATACGGTGGCGCGCGTGATCGCGCCGCGGCTGGGCGAGCTGCTCGGCCAGACGGTCGTGGTGGAGAACAAGCCCGGGTCTAACGGCAACCTTGCGATCGAGATGACGGCAAAGTCGCCGGACGGGCTCACGCTGCTGCTCGGCGCCGATGCGCAGATCGTGATCGGTCCGCATCTCTACCGCGACCTCGGCGTCGACACGCTGAAGGACCTTGCGCCGGTGGCGAGCCTGGTGAACACGCAGATGGTGCTCGCCGTAAATCCGACTCTCCCCGTGACGACGCTGCCCGAATTCGTCGAATACGCCCGGCGCGCCAATCCTCCCCTCGCCTATGGCTCGATCGGCAACGGCAGCCAGCATCACCTCGTCATGGAGATGTTGAAGCAGCGCGCGCAGATCGACCTGCTGCACGTTCCTTTCAAGGGTGGCGGGCCGGCAACCATGGCACTCATTGCCGGCGAGATCTCGGCCGCCTTCGGCGGCAACTCCGTCACGGGGCATGTCAAGGCCGGCAAGCTGCGGGCACTTGCAGTCGCCGGCAAGCAGCGCTCGCCGGGGTTTCCCGATGTGCCACGCCTTGCGGAGTTCTATCCTGGGTTCGAGGTGACGCCGTGGCTCGGTCTATTCGCGGCGGCCGGCGTACCTGCCAATACGCTCTCAAGGCTGCGCGATGCAACGAACCAGGCGCTCGGAGAACCGCAGACGGCCGAACGAATCCGGCGCGTCGGCGGCCTCGAGCCTTACATCAGCACGCCGGCAGAATTCGCCGCACTGCTGCGTATCGAGTACGCGAAGTACGGCGAGATCGTGAAAGCGGTCGGCGTGAAAATCGATTGACGCTTCTTATCCGGCCCGCAGGGTCGAACCGCACTGCGCCCTCGCCTGGTCGAACGTCGTCAGGCCGCTCGGCTGTTCCCGGTAGTGTCCTCGCCCGCATATGCGCTTCCGGCGACGGCGCCGAATGAAAGAATGAAAATCAATGAACATCGTGCGAGTCCTACGCAAGTCGCCGGTGCAGACCTTTCTCCTCGTGCCGCTTGCGACCGTCGCATGGGAACGGGCGCTCGGCACGCTGCACGTCGAGCTGGTCTTTCTGCCGGTGATGATCTGGGGATATCTGCAATACCGGCTGTGCGGCCGCCATCGCATCCGCCTCGGCGGCGGCGGTCCGGGCCTATCCGGAGCGCCACCCGAGCGCCTCGTCGAAACCGGCATCTACGCGTGGACGCGCAACCCGATGTATCTGGGCCACATCATCTACATGATCGGCGTCGCACTCGTCTTCCAGTCGTGGTTCGCCGCCATCGTCGCCCTCGCGCGCGCGGTGTGGTTCCACTTCCGTGTGCTGCGCGACGAACGCGGTCTCACTGAGCAGTTCGGTCAACCCTACGTTGAGTATGCGAAGCGGGTAAAGCGCTGGATTCCGTACTAAGTACGTAATTAGCGCGGGCGGTCGCCCTGGATGGTGACGCGGCGCATCCAGCGGTTTTCGTTGGGGTTGAAGTCGCGGCGCGCGTGCAGCGTGCAGCGGTTGTCCCACAAGAGCAGATCGCCGACGCGCCAGCGGTGCTCGTAGATGAACTCCGGCCGCTCGATGGTCTTGAACATGAGATCCAGCAGGCGCTCGCTCTCGTCGTCGGGCAGGCCCTCGATGTGGTGCGTCATGAGGCGATTCACGTAGAGCGCCTTGTGCCCGGTCGCCGGATGCGTGCGCGCCACCGGATGGGCGAACGACATGCCGTCCTTCGGCGCCACCATGTGCTTGCGATCGAGCACGCCGCCGTCGTAGTCGTACACCTGCACCGCCTTGTAGCCCTCGATTCGCTGCCTCGCCTCGGGCGGCAGAGCCTCGTAGGCCTTGTAGGCATTCGCGAACAGCGTGTTGCCGCCCTCCTTCGGGATCTCGATCGAATAGAGCATGGTGCCCATCGCCGGCCGCTCGCGATAGCACTGGTCGCTGTGGAACTGCATCTCGCCGAGCGGCAGCGCGCCGACGATCTTGCCCTCCTTCTTGCGGTTGCCGATGTACATCACCGCCTTGTTGCTGTCGGAGTGGTGCGAGGTATGGATCGGCGAGAGCTCGCCGAAGCGCCGCGCGAAGCGCACCTGCTCGTCCTCGGTCAGCGCCTGAGCACGCAGCAGGATCACGAGATGCCGGTGCCACGCCTGTTCGATTTCGCGGAATGCTTCTTCCGAGAGTGGCCGCGAGGCATCGACGCCGCGGATCTCCGCGCCGAGGGCGCGCGAGAGCGGAACGACTTCTACAGCCACGGCATGAGCGAGGCGTGGATCACGTCCGGCACGCCATGCCCGCCGACCGACTTGATCGCCAGGTCGACGTCTTTCAATCCAAAGCGATGGGTGGTCACCCTCTCGAGCGGGAAGCGCTTCGACGCCATCTGAGCCAGCGCCAGCTCGCAGGCGCGGTACGAGTGCCCGCGCGCGCTCTTGAGGGTGATGGCCTTGGTGGTCACGCGCTCGAGCGGGAAGTTCGGGAATTCCTTCAGCTCGCCCTGCACGACCATGGTCCCCGCCTTGCGCTTCAGCGCCTCCACGCCGAGGAGTATCGGGATCGTGCCCGCGCCCGCCGTGCAGTCGAGCACCACGTCGACCCCTTTGCCGCCGGTGATTTCCTTGATGCGCGCGAGCGGGTCTTCCTGGTTCACGTCGATCACGAAATCGGCGCCCAGCTCCTTCGCCACCTTGAGGCGAGCGGCGTCCTTCGACGTTCCGGTGACGATGATGAGCGCGGCGCCCGCCTGCTTGCAGATCACGGTCTGCGAGAGCCCCTGCTGTCCCGGGCCCTGGATCAGCACCGACGAGTTGTAGCCGACGCCGCCATCGAAGAGCGACCATTCGACGCCGTTCGCCATCGGCGTAACCAGGCCCGCGAGCTCGGCCGTCACGCCCTTCGGGACGTGGTGCACGACCGCGTTCCACGGCAGGTATACATATTGAGCGAAGCCGCCCCACAGGTGCGGCGCGCGTTCGGCCGAGGTGTAGCCGTAGCGGATGCCTTCCGGGTTGTTCCGCCAGTCGGTGTTCTCGCAATGGCGGTATTGCCCGGCGTGGCACCACTCGCACTTGCCGCACATCACGTAGTGCTCGACGAAGACGAGGTCGCCTTCCTTGAATCCCTTCCGGCGGACGAACTCGGGTCCGGCCTTGGCGATGACCCCGATGTTCTCGTGGCCCATGATGACGGGCGCCGGCGACGGCGGCGTCTTGTAGAGCTTGACGTCGGTGCCGCAGATGCCGGCGACCTCCATCTTCATGAGGGCGCTGTCGGCCGCGGTCTCCGGCATGGGATATTCGCGGATCTCGGTCTTGCCCGGAGCGGTCCGTACCGCGGCGAGTACTTTCTCCATAATGGGCGAGTTTCTCATGCTTGCCCCCGCAAAAAACCGCAGCGAAGCGGCGTCCAAGGTGAAACGCTGGACGCGCGAGCGGTTCGGCGACGTCACCGTGCTGGTCAGCGAGCTGGAAAGCGCGACGCCCGGCTTTCCGGCGCTGCACACCGTGATCGCGTTCTGGACAGCGGAACGAAAGCACTACCACTTTCGCGTGTTTAAGCCGCTCGAACAGGTGGCCGAGCCGGATATTCCGCCCGCCTGGTATCGCGAGGCGCTCGCCGTGACCCCGGGAATCGACTGCAGTTGCTGCTAGACTTTCCGCCGAAACTTTTCTGGACGGAGGAGATATGAGCACTGCCACCAAGACCAAGCCGCAAATCGCGGTCATGAACGCGGTACACGACCTGCCCGTGCTGGTCGCGCGCGACCTCGGATTCTTCAAGGACGAAGGCCTCGACCTCGAGTTCGTCACCACGCCGGGCATGGCGCAGGTGACCACCTCGCATTTCGTCAAGTTCGACACGGTCTTCGACCGGCCGCTCGACTCGGTCTACAACGACGGCGGCATCGACCAGTACCGCATGTGCGAGTGGGGCATCATGAAGCGCGCGGTGGAGGCGAACAAGCAGGGCTTGCGCGACCGCAAGATCGTCGCGCTCGGCGCCTCGATGTCCAAGTTCGCGATCGTCGTGCGTCCCGACTCCAAGATCTACGAGCCCGAGATGCTGAAGGACAAGGAGATCGCGGTGACGCCGAACAACGGCTCGGACTTCACCACGCTCAAGATGATGGAGGGCTTCGTCGAGCCGACCCATCTCAAGCGCACCAACGCCGGCTCGATGTTGAAGCGCCTGGAAGCGGTGCGCGACGGCAAGGTCGCCGCGGCGAGCCTGATGGAGCCGTGGATCAGCGTCGCGCAGAAGTGGGGCATGCGCACCCTCATCGAGTCGCACTCCACGCGCGCCGAAGCGGCGGGCGATGATCTCGACGGCGAAGCGCTCAAGAAAATGTTCCGCGCCCAGGCGCGCGCGGTCGAGGTGCTCGAGAAGGATCCGCGCCCCTATGTGCATTATCTCGTGCGCGAGACCGGCGGCCTCCTCAAGCCGGAAGAATTCCAGCACTGGCGCCTGCTGCACGGCGCGCCTACGCCCTACACGCGCGAGCGCTGGGACGACACCTATCGCTGGACGGTGAAGTGGAACATGACCGTGCCTGGCGCGACGTATGAGAACACCGTGGACAACCGCGCCTGGAGCTAATTAATTCGGGGCCAGGACCGGAAAATAATTATGGTCCTGGCCCCGAATTCGGAGGTCGGCATGAAGAAGGTGAAGGCATCGATGATGAACGCGATCCACGACCTGCCGCTGCTCGTGGCGCGCGACGAAGGGTTTTTCCGCGACCAGGGGCTCGACGTCGAGATCATCACGACGCCGGGCTCCGGCCAGAAGAACTCCGACCACCAGGCGCTGCGCTCCAACATCTTCGAGCGCACGATGGAGTCGCTCTACGAGCAAGGCGCCTGCGACCAGTTCCGCATGTGCGAGTGGGGCATCATGAAGCGCGCCGTCGAGTCGCACGGCACCGGACACCGTCCGGCCAAGATCGTCGCGCTCGGCTCGGCGATGTCGACCTTCGCCATCGTGACGGATCCGAAATCGGGCATCTACGAGCCCGAGCAGCTGAAGGACAAGCAGATCGGCGTCAGCCCGTACAACGGCTCGCACTTCACCACGCTCAAGCTGCTGGAAGGCTTCCTCAAGCGCGACCAGATCAAGACCGAGTTCGCCGGCACCATGCGCGAGCGCATCGAAGCGCTGAAGCGCGGCGAGGTTGCGGCGATCAGCCTGATGGAGCCGTGGATCAGCGTGGCCGAGAAGCAGGGCCTGCGCGTGTTGATGGAATCGCACTCGACGCGCAGCGAAGCCGCGGGCGACGAGCTCGACGGCCAGACCCTGCGCAAGATGTTCGAGGCCGAGGCAGGAGCGGCGCAGGCCATCGACAAGCACCCCGAGAAATACGCGCACTACCTCGTCAAGGAAGCGGGCGGCATGCTGGAGCTGAAGGACCTCAAGCTCGCGCGGATCCTCAACGCGCCGCCCGAGCCCTATACCCGCGAGCGTTTCCGGCACACCTACGAGTGGACGCGCGACTGGGGCCTCGTGCCCGCCGGCGCGACCTACGAGAACACGGTCGACAACCGCGCCTGGCAGTGAGTAGGAAAATAGGGACTGTCCCTATTTTTCTGGCGCTGGCGCTCGCCGCCGGCGCCGCCGCGGCCCAGGACAAGCTCCCGCTCATCAAGGTCGTCGCCACCGGCGGCACGATCGCCAATACGCCCTCGGGCCGCCTGCACGCCGGCGAGGTGGCGGAAGCGATCCCGCAGCTCAAGAAAGTCGCGCGGCTCGACGTGGAGGAATTGATCCGCGTCGGCTCGAGCGCGATCTCGGTCGACAACTGGATCACGCTCTCGCACCGGATCAACGAAATCCTCGCGAAGGCGCCTGAGGTGAAGGGCATCGTCGTCACCCATGGTTCCAATACGGTCGAGGAGACCGCCTATTTCCTGAGCCTCACCGTGAAAACCGACAAGCCGATCGTGCTGACGGCCGCGCAGCGCCAGTTCAGCACGCTCAGCTCCGACAGCCCGAAGAACTTCCTGCAAGCCGTCCGAGTGGCTGCCGCGGACGAGGCGCGCGGCAAAGGCGCCATGGTGGTCGCCAACGACGTGATCAATGCGGCGCGCGACGTCAGCAAGAACATCAGCTACCGGCTCGAGACCTACTCGAGCCGCGACATCGGCGCGCTCGGCTTCGTCGACGAGGATCGCGTGACCTTCTACCGCGCGCCGACCCGGGCGATCGGCGGCTTCGATATCAGCCGCCTGCAAAAGCTGCCGCGCGTGGACGTCATCTACACCTACGCCGGCGCCGACGGCGCGCTGATCGACGCCGCGATCACGCAGGCCAAGGCCGACGGCATCATCATCGCCGGCTTCCCTACGGGCTCGGGAACGCCGGCGATGGACGAAGCGGTGAAGCGCCACGTCGCGAAAGGCTTTCCGGTCGTGATGACCAACCGCGGCGGCATGGGGCGCGTCACCGAGACTGCCGGGCGCGCGGGCGAGAAGCGGCCGCTCCTCTATGGCGACAACCTGACGCCGCAGAAGGCGCGCATCCTGCTCATGCTCGCGCTGACCAGGACCCGCGACCCAAGCGAGCTGCAGAAGATCTTCGAGACCTACTGAGCGCGATCGAGCGCCTCAGGCTCTATTACGCGCGGCACGAAGGCCGCGTCGCGGCGCTCTTCTTCGCCGGCGGTTTCGTCTTCGACACGTTCGCGGTCGGCCGGGTCGACTCCTGGCACATGATCGCGCAGCAGGCGGTCTACCTCGCGATCGTCACGGCCGTGCTGACGCAGATGTTCTTCGTCCCCGACGAGCCGGTGGTCGAAGGCCTGTCGCCGGCCAGGCGCTCCTACTACCGGCACCGGGTCGCGATCCTGAGCTTCTTCCTCGGCACGCTGCTCAACCTGTACACGCTCTTCTTCTTCAAGAGCTCGTCGCTTCTCGTCTCGTTCTCCTTCATGCTGGTGATGGTCGCTCTCCTGCTCGCGAACGAGTTCGGACCGTTCAAGCGGTCGGGGCTCGCCTTCAAGTTCGCCCTGCTCAGCCTGTGCGGGCTGTCTTTCTGCGCGACCGTCGTGCCGGTGATCTTCGGTCAGATCGGAACGGCGATCTTCCTGGCCTCCATGGCGGTCGGCTGCCTGCCGATGCTCGCCCTCGCCGCGTGGATCAGGAAACGGGCGCCGGAGCGCTTCCCGGCGGTGCGCAACCAGATGCTCGCGCCGTTCGGGCTGATGCTGGTGGTGTTCCTCGGCGCGTACCTTCTGCGGGTGATTCCGCCGGTGCCGCTGTCGGTTCCCTTCATCGGCGTGTATCACTCGGTCGAGCGGACGCAGGTCGGCTACCGGGTGAGCCATGAGCGTCCGGCGTGGGCCTTCTGGCGCAACGGCGACCAGGAATTCCGCGCCCAGCCCGGCGACCGGGTGTACGTGTTCTTCCGCGTCTTCTCGCCGGCGAGCTTCGCCGACGAGGTGCGCATGCGCTGGTTTCACCGCCAAGGGGACGGTTGGGCGCTGCAGGACACCATCCCGATCAAGATCGTCGGCGGGCGCGCCGCAGGCTTCCGCGGCTACGGCTTCAAGTCGAAGTACCAGCCGGGCGCGTGGAAGGTGCAGATCGAGACCACCGACGAGCGCGAGATCGGACGCGTGTACTTCGACGTCGAGCCGGTTCCCGCCTCACCGCGCAGCCTTACGGTCGACATCCACTAATTCCAGAAGTCCCGTAAGCGCTGAGCGGCGTTCGCTTCAGTCTGTTGGTCCGGAAGCACATCCCAGTACTGCGCCTTGGGTAAGCACTCCTCGAGATATCGCGCGGCTGACGTCGCGTGCGATTCGTCCCTGCCGGGGACGATGAGCGCGGGGATCTCGAGCTTGAAGAGCTGCTCGGGCTCCGCGCCGGGCGAAGTGTCGCGGTCGAAGAGGCCGCGGTATATGCGCTCGACCAGGCGGCGGTAGTTGCCGGCGTCCTGCTTCGCATAGGAATCGGCGAACGCACGATCGTTCCTGATCGGCGACGCCCAGGGTCCGCCGCGCGGATCGGCATTGAACGCCTTGGCCTCCTTCTGCACATGGGCGGCCACGGCGGCCAGGCCGGCGCCCTCCACGAAGGCGAGATGGGTGGCAAAGCGCTCGTGCGCCTTGATGCGGTACTTCGCGCCGCCGACCGGCCACCAGAGCAGCATGGAGAGCGTGGCCGCCGGATGAGCGACGGCGAACGCCATGACGCACGAGCACCCCATGCAGCCGCCCATGACGTGTGCCCGCTCGATGCCCAAGTGCTCGAGCAGCAGCTTCCCCTGCCGCGCATAGTGCGCCCAGGTGATGAGCTCCACGCGCCCGGCCGACTGTCCGCACTCGCGGCGGTCGAAGACGATGCATTTGTACTTCTTCGGCAGGTGCTCGAGCAGCTTCACGCACGCATACACGCCCTGCGTGCTCCACTTCTCGATCGTGGCGTCGAAGCCGCCGGGCGCATACATCAGGATCGGCGGCCCGTCGCCGTGCACCTCGTAGCGCGTGCGCAGGCCGTCGATCAGCGCTTCAGCCACGTTGTCCCTTGATCTGGCGTCCGGCGCGCACGTCCTCCGCATACGCGGCGAGCGCGCCGAGCGCAATGCTCGCCACGTGGGCGTAAGTCTCGGTCTCGGCATTGAGCCAGCTCATGCCGTAGCCGAGCGCGGCGTGCGCCATGCGCACGCGCCCGTCGAGCCAGGGACCGCCGCCCAAGCCGCCGATGACGGGGATCTTCACGGCCTTCGCCACCGCCGCGCCCGCATCGGGTCCCGAGTGCCGGAAGTCGAGCATTGCGGCGCCCGCGGCCTCCAGGCGCTTCGCTTCGTCCACCAGCTCGGCGACCGCGCGGCCGCCGTGGAACTCGGCGAACACCGCGATGCCGGCCTTCGCGAGCTGGCCCACCGCTTCCGGCGACGCGTGCACCTTGACCATGTCGGCGCCGCCCTCCTTCACCAGACGCTGCGCCGCGGTGAGCGGTTCGGCGCCAGCCGGCGCGTCGCAGCTCACGAGGGAGCGCTTCGCGCCGCGCCGCACCGCCTTGCAGACGACGAGCATCTCCTCGACCGTCACCTCGTTCTCGGTCGCGTGGCCCCACAGGTTCTTCCCTACGGAATCGCCCACCGACAGCATGTCGACGCCGGCGCGCTCGGCGAGCTCGGCCATCACCGCGTCCCATGCCACCACGGCGACGATCTTGCGGCCCTGGCGTTTCATTTCCGCGAGCGCGGCGATAGTGATGCGGTCCATGTGCAGACAGTACACTAAGCGCCCCATGATCATCGACATCCACGGCCACTACACCACCGAGCCGCAGAAGCTGCTCTCCTTCCGCGACAAGCAGCTCGCCGGTCTTGCCGATGCGATGCGCAAGCCCGCGAGCATTAACAAAACTGAGGAGCTCGGGATCACGGATGAGGATCTCGTCCAGAGCGTGCAGCCGCAGCTCAAACTGCAGAAGGACCGCGGCAGCGACCTGACCATCTTCTCGCCGCGCGCCGCCGGCATGGCGCACCACGTCGGCACGGAGGCGACGGGCATCGAGTGGACGCGCATGTCGAACGACCTGATCCACCGCATCTGCACCCTGCTGCCCGCCAATTTCGCGCCGGTCGGCCAGCTGCCGCAGCATCCGGGCGTGCCGCCCAAGAACTGCATCCCCGAGCTCGAGCGCCTGGCCGGCCTCGGCTTTATCGGCGTCAACCTGAATCCGGATCCGGCCGGCGGCTACTGGACCGATCCGCCGCTCACCGACAAGTGGTGGTACCCCCTGTACGAAAAGCTTTGCGAGCTCGAGATGACGGCGATGATCCACGTCACCTCGTCGTGCAACCCGGTGTTCCACTACACCGGCGCGCATTACATCAACGGCGACACCACCGCGTTCATGCAGCTGATCCAGGGGAATTTGTTCAAGGATTTCCCGGCGCTGAAGTTCGTGATTCCCCATGGCGGCGGCGCGGTCCCCTTCCACTGGGGCCGCTACCGCGGCCTCGCGCAGGAGATGAAAAAACCCCTGCTGAAGGATCACCTGCTCAACAACGTGTTCTTCGACACGTGCGTCTATCACCAGCCGGGCATCGACTGCATGGCCAAGGTGATTCCGGTAGACAACATCCTGTTCGCTTCCGAAATGCTCGGCGCGGTGAAGGGCGTCGACCCCGAGAGCGGGCACAACTACGACGACACCAAGCGCTACATCGACAAGCTCGACCTCAGCACGGCAGACAAGCAAAAGATTTTTGAAGGGAATGCACGGCGTATTTATCCGCGTCTGGATAGGCGTCTCAAAGCAGCGAAGGAGAAACGATGACCGCACTGCCCTGCCCCCCTGACAAGGGGGGAGCGAATGAAATGAGCGGGGGGTTGGTTTTTGTCAGGGGGTGGAAATGAGTGCATTGATGCGCATCCTGGATATCCCGAGGCGGCCCGACCCGAAGCTCGTCGCCGAGCTGGCGAAGGTGGTGACGCCGCATCTTTCCGACAGCATGGAGCGCCTGTATGCCGGCGGCCCGCAGCTGCGGCCGATGCACAAGGGCGGCAAGCTCGCCGGCCCCGCTTATACGGTGAAGACTACGCCGGGCGACAACCTCCTCGTGCACCAGGCGCTCGATGCAGCGCACAAGGGCGACGTAATCGTGGTCGATGCCGGCGGCGTGTGCGAGAACGCGATCATCGGCGAGCTGATGATGTCCCGCGCAAGGCAGCGCGGCGTCGCCGGCATCGTCATCTGGGGCGCGATCCGCGATTCCGCCGAGATCGCCGCCGGCACTTATCCCGTCTACGCCGCCGGCGTCACGCATCGCGGCCCGTACAAGAACGGCCCCGGCGAGATCAATGTGCCGATCAACATGGCGGGCATGCCGGTCAGTCCCGGCGACATCATCGTCGGCGATGCCGACGGCCTCGTCGCCGTGCCGCAGGACCAGGCCGAGCGCATCCTCAAGTCGGCGCAAGGGATCCTCGCCAAAGAAACGGCGGCGATGAAGCAGATCGAGGCCGGCACCGTCGACCGCAGTTGGGTCGAGAAGGCGCTCAAGGAGAAGGGCTACAAGCTGCCTTAAGTTTTCAATGAGCCGCGCCGCTTCCGTCGTGCTGTCCACGCTCCTCTTCGGTTGCGCGACCGCGGACGTGTATCGCGCCGTGACGCCGGGCATGGCGGGCCCTGAAGTCGTCCAGCGGGTCGGCAAGCCGAGTGCCGCCGGCAAGCTGGCCGATGGCGGCGCGTACTGGATTATTCGCGCCAGCCGTACTACACCGAGCACGTGGCCTTCGGAGCGGACGATCGCGTGCGCGAGCTGCGCAATCTCCTCACCGAGGCCAACTTCGAGAACCTGCGCGCCGGCATGACGCCCCACGAGGTGCTCGCGACCGCGGGTGTCTTTGTTACAGGAAAATTGCTCTGACCCCTTTTTCTAGTCCTTCTTTGCGCCGGAGGCGCGCACCGTCGGTCCCCAGCGGTGCAGCTCGTCGGTGACGAACGCGGTGAATTCCTTGGCGTCGAGCCGGTTCGGCGCGATGCCTTCATGGCGCAGGCGCGCCCGCACATCGGAGAGCTCGAGCGCGCGGCGCACCTCGGCGTTCAGGCGATCGACGAGCTCGTGCGGCATGCCGGGCGGGCCTGAAAGCGAGAACCAGACGGTGCCGATGATGTTCGGGTAGCCCTGCTCCACGAAAGTCGGGATGTCGGGATAGTCGGGCAGGCGTGTCGCGGAGCTCAGTGCCAGTGCGCGCGCGCGGCCGCCTTTGATCTGGCCGGAGGCCGTGCTGAGCGTCGTCGACACCGCGGTGATCTGCCCGCCCATGAGGTCGGTCACGGCTGCCGCCGCGCCTTTGTAGGGGACGTGCAGCACTTCGATGCCGGCCTCGCGCTTGAAAAGCTCGGCGACGAGCTGTCCCTGCGTGCCGGGTCCGGGCGAGCCGTAGCTCAGCGCGCCCGGCTTTTCCTTCGCCAGCGCGACGAACTCTTTCAGCGTCTTCGCCGGCACCGAGGGGTTCACCGCGAACACCGCCGGCGGTCCACCGAAGAGCGCGATGTGCGTGAAATCCTTGAGCGGATCGTAAGACGCGCCGCCCGGAAGGAGCGGCGCGATGACGTGCGACGCGATGCCGGAAACCACGAGCGTGTAGCCATCGGGCGGGGCTTTCGCGACCAGCTCGGAGCCGACGACGCCGCCCGCGCCGCCCTTGTTCTCGACGATGAAGCTCTCCTTCATCTGGTCGGAGAGCTTCTGCGCGACGAGCCGGCCGAGCGTGTCGGCCGTGCCGCCCGGACCGAAGGGCACGATGATCTTCACCGGCCGCGACGGATAGGGCTGCGCGATCGCAGCGCAGGTGAAAAGAGAAACAGCTAGCGGGGCAAGGAAGCGGATCATGCGTCGATTCTATAATTTCCCGCATGACACCCGACTGCATCGACATCCACACCCATGTTGTCCCGGAAAATTTCCCGCCTTACGCAGGTGGCGGGCGCGATGTGCCGTGGCCGTCCATGGCGCCGGCTCATGCGTGCCATCGGCATGTGATGATCTCGGGAAGCGTGTACCGCACCGTGGCGGATGGCAGCTGGAGCGTGCCGCGGCGCATCGACGACATGGGCGCGATGCGCATCACTCGCCAGGCGATCTCGCCGATGCCCGAGCTCCTTTCTTACTGGCTGCCGCTCGCCGATGCCAAGGCGCTGATTCGCTATCTCAACGACCAGATCGCGGCGATGATCGCGCAGGCGCCGGGTCGCTTTATCGGCCTCGGCGCGGTGCCGCTGCAGGACGTGGACGCGGCCATCCGCGAGCTCGAATACTGCAAGACCCTGAAATTCTCGGGCGTCGAGATCGCGAGCCACGTGAACGGGACCTCGATCGGCGATCCGAGGTTCGAGCCCTTCTTCGCGGCGGCGGACAAGATGGGGGCCGCGATCTTCGTCCATGCGCTGCGCCCGGCGGGCCAGGACCGCATCGTCGGCGCCTTCCCCGAGCAGGCGGTCTGCTTTCCCGGCGACATAGGACTTGCCTGCGCGTCGATGATCACCGGCGGCATCGGAGCGCGGCATCCGAAGCTGCGCATCGCGTTCAGCCACGGCGGCGGCGTGATGTCGATCCTGCTCGCGCGGCTGGTGCATGCCTGGAACATGTTCCCGAAGGCGAAGGAATCGCTCGCCGAGTCCCCGGCCGTCACCGCGAAGCGTTTCTACTACGACCAGCTCGTCTTCGAGCCGCGCGCGGTGCAGTTCCTGATCGACACCTATGGCGCAAGCCAGATCTGCATCGGCACCGACTATCCGTTCGCGCTCGGCGACATGCATCCGCTGAAGACGCTCGAGCTCGCCGCCATCCACGGCGAGACCCTCGTCGCCATCAGTTCAACGAACGCGAAGCGCTTTCTGGGTCTTTGACAGGGTAGTAAATATTCCGGGGAAGAGCATGCGCATACAGCTATCGCGCAAAGCAATTAAAACGTAAGTAGAAGCCGGTCCGCCACGATGTGGCTTTCGAGCGTCTTGCCGCCCATCTGGAATCGTTTCAGCATCGAGGGGCCACCGTGTAGGAATACTTCTCGAGCAAACAAGCCCTCTTGGATCGGTATCTCGCAGAGCACATCTCCCGACTTCTTTGAGCCGTCGATGCTTAATGCGACGAGAACGTCGCGTTTCTTGCAATCCGCAATGACTTCCATTAGACGCGTGAGGCTGAAGTCTTGTGCGCCATACAGTATTGCTTGGCTATAGCTATAGGGCGGATCGCAGTAGATTAAATCCCCCGGCTTGGCCATAGCCATGGCTTCTTGGTAGTCCTTAAGTAAAAAGCGAGTGCCCCGTGTCCGCTTGTGCCACTCATCTACTCGTTTCGCAAACGAGTGCGGTGCGATCGGATTATGAATTCCGCAAGGTGTGGACATGTAACCATCCTTGCGAAAACGGACTACCCCTCCGTAACAGGCGCGGCAGAGAAATAGTAAATCTGCACCGTTGGGCTTTGCGTTGTAGCGTGCCTTGATCCACTCGTACTGTTGAACTTTGTCACCAGACTTAGCGATTTCCCAACGATCCGCGTACCACCGTTTCAGAGTCTCAGGTGAGTCGTGGAGCGTTTGCCAAATCTCAATCAAGGGTCGAAAACAGTCCGTTGCGATCGCCCTCTGCGGCGCGAGCGTGCCGAGGACGCCGCCGCTGCCCAAAAACGGTTCGATATACGTGCCGAAGGCGCGTGGAAAATGAGAAATGATCTCCCGCGCAAACTTTTGTTTGTTGCCAATCCACTTTAGAAGCTGATCGTTGAACGCTCCATTTCGTTGGCTTGATGCGTCAAACAAAGCAAGCTGCGAGTTAAGTGGATGAGCGAGATTCAATGAATCCATCCTGGCTAGATCGTTCGCTGAAGAATATCCGATTTTGGGATATGCAGCAACGCCCCCTTATCGTGTCGCGGTGCCTGGTGCAAAGTCTAACCGCGATAGCGGCGTCCTGCTCACACTCCTCAAAGAAGTCCGGAGTGAAGCCGGCCTCACGCAGGCTGCAATGGCGAAGAAACTCGGACAGCCGCAGTCGTTTGTCAGTAAGTACGAATCGGGTGAGCGCCGCTTGGATGTGTTGGAGCTGCGACAGGTATGTCGAGCATGCGGAATCACGCTCGCGCAATTCATCCATAGGCTTGAGAGAGCGGAGTGAAGCCCGATCCTCGTTTTCTCAAGCAACCGAAGAGCTTTTGGGCCCACGTACGTACCCTTAGCCAACATCTTGGTTACGTCGTCCGTGGTTCGGAACAGATCAAAGTGCCCACTATCGAGGATATGAGGCGAGCGCTGACTGAGCTCGCACTCAACCCGGCCCCAGTCGGAACCAAAGCAAGGCCGACTAAGCTTGGAAGTAGCCTCGCTGAATATTTCGCCTATCGAGCGAAGGTATTGGAAAACGAAGTAGAACCAAATTTGATGGAAGCTAAGGAAGCGAAGAAGCTTTTCGAATCGTTGAAGAAGAAGCTCAAGCCAACGTGCCCTCTGCCGATGAATAAACAAAAGGGCAGGAAGAAGGCGCCGGCTTTTCTTACGGGCATGGTCAACATGCTTATCTGCGAGAACGCCAAGGGCATGGACTGTGACTACGACCCGCGTGAGCTCACAACAGTGACGTTCAATGGCGCGCCATTGCGAACGCTTGCACGACGGGTTGATGGAGCATTCCCAGGCGTCGTAAATCCAATCGCCGTTTGGGAAATCAAGGAGTACTACTACACCACCACGTTTGGAAGCCGCGTCGCCGATGGTGTCTACGAATCCCTGCTGGATGGTCTCGAATTGGAAGAGCTTCGCGAAGAAGAGAAGATCGACATCAAGCACTATCTGATGATCGATGCGCGGTACACCTGGTGGGAATGCGGCAGATCCTATCTTTGTCGCATCGTGGACATGCTGCATATGGGATATGTGGATGAAGTGATCGTGGGAAGGGAGGTCGTTGACCGCCTTCCGAAGCTCGTATCCGAGTGGGTCAAGATTGCAGAGTCACGGAAATAGACAGATAATACTGTATTAATATACAGTATTATCTGCGCCGTTTTTTCAACAGGGCGCGGGTTCATTCGATCTAAGCGCGAGCGCTGAACCGGTGGAGTTCACCCGGTACCAGCGAGATCAGTTCAACGAACGCGAAGCGCTTTCTGGGTCTTTGACGAGAGAAGGCAAGAGCTCGCTGATCGAACCCGGCAGCACCGCATCGGCCTCGTGGTCGAACGGCGTGGGCTGGGCGTTCATGATCACCGTCCTGGCGCCCGCCGAGCGCGCGAGATCGAAGGTGCCGGCGATCGGATAGACCTGCAGGCTGGTGCCGAGCGCGATGAACAGGTCGGCTTCGGCCGCGACGCGCAGCGCGCGATCGATCACCTCGGGGACGAGCTGCTGGCCGAAGGAGATCGTGTCGCTCTTGAGTATCCCGCCGCAGTCGCGGCAGTTCGGATCCTCCTCGCCCGCGCGCACGCGCTCGAGCACGCGCCGCATCGGCCCGCGCATGCCGCAGCCCCAGCACATGAAGCGGCGCATGCTGCCGTGCACTTCGATCACGAGCTCGGCTGAGTTGCCGGCGAGCTGGTGCAGCTCGTCGATGTTCTGCGTGATGAGCGCGTGCAGCTTGCGCTGCCGCTCGAGCTCGACGAGCGCGACATGTCCGGGATTCGGCTTCGCGCTCCACGCCGGGCTCGACAGCCGGTTCTGCCAGGACGCTTTGCGTACCTCGGGATCCGCCAGGTAGTAGTGGATGTTCGACATCTTCTCGGCGACCGGATTCTGGGTCCACACCCCTTGCGGGCCGCGGAAATCCGGAATGCCAGAGTCGGTGGAGATGCCGGCACCGGTGAGCACGACGATGCGCCGCGCCTCGCCTATCCAGGTTTTGACTTGCGCGAGCAAAACTAGGGCATTTGAATCTTGCCGCCGGGCGGCACCGGCGGCAGCGGGCCTTGCGGCACGACGATCTGCGAGGCGGCCTGGCGGCGCATCTCCTGCAGCTCCTTCACGGTGCGCTCGATCGCCTCTTTCGCGAGCTGGCCGAACTTGTCGGCCGCTTCCTCGAGCGAGCCGGCGCCGATCTCGAAGCCGATCGGCAGCGCGCCCGCCGGCGTCAGCACCTGCGTTTCGCCGATGTAGAGCACGGCCCGCGCCTGGTCGCGCTCGCCGTCTTTCTTCACCGGCGTCATGCGGCGGATCGTGCCGACGCGGCGGTCCGTGAAGACCTCCTCGAGGTAGAGCGCTTTGGAATCGACCTTGATGTCGTTCGTGGTTTCGGGGTTGGTAGCCATGGTTAGCGGCCAAGCATAGCACCGAGCTATTTCTGCGTATCATCGCGCCGACATGACGTGGTCGATCATCGCCCGCGACAGCGCGAGCGGCGCCTTCGGCGTCACCATTGCCACACGCTTCTTCGCCGCGGGCTCGCTCTGCCCGTACGCGCAAAGCGGCGTCGGCGCGCTCTCCACCCAGGCGCTCGTCAATCCACATTACGGCAGGCAGGGCCTCGAGCTCCTGCGCGCCGGCTTAGGCGCGCCCGAAGTGGTGAAGCGCCTCATCGCGCCTGACGAAGGCCGCGAGCAGCGCCAGCTGCACGTCATCGACGCAGCCGGCAAGATCGGCCAGCACACGGGCAAACAATGCAGCGACTGGTGCGGTGCCCTCGCCGGCGACGGCTATTCGGTCGCGGGCAACATGCTCGCGGGCGAACAGGTCGTCCGCGAAACCGCGCGCGCGTACGAAGCCTCGGGCAAGCGCCCATTTGCCGAGCGGCTGATCGCGGCGCTCGAAGCCGGCGAGGCCGCCGGCGGCGACAAGCGCGGCAAGCAGTCGGCCGCCCTCCTCATCCATTCGACCGAGGAGTACGCCGAGCTCAGCTTGCGCGTCGACGATCACGCGGAGCCGCTGGTCGAGTTGAAGCGCCTCTACGAGAAAGCACACGAGCGCTTCATACCCTTCATGCGCTGCGGCCCAGGCAAGGCGCGGCCGTGGGGCGAGCTCGACCGCGCGCGCATCGAGGAAGCGATTGCCCGCCACAAACGACCTGCTTGACGTAAGAGAGCTGCGCACCTCGTTCCATGGCGAACAGGGCGAGGTGCGCGCGGTGGACGGGGTGAGCTTCCGTCTCGAGCGCGGCCGCACGCTCGGCATCGTCGGCGAATCGGGCTGCGGCAAGAGCGTCACTGCGCTCTCGATCATGGGACTCGTGCCGCAGCCGCCGGGCCGCATCGTCGGCGGCGAGGTGCTCTTCCAGGGCGACGATCTGCTCAAGCTCCCCGCGAACCGGCTGCGCGACCTGCGCGGCGACCAGCTGTCGATGATCTTCCAGGAGCCGATGACCTCGCTCAACCCGGCGTTCCCGGTGGGCGAGCAGATCGCCGAAACGCTCATCCGCCACAGGAATATGAGCCGGCAGGAGGCGAAAACTCAGGCGGTGGAAATGCTGCGGCGGGTGCGCATCCCATCGCCGGAGGAGCGCGCAAACGACTACCCCCACCAGCTCTCCGGCGGCATGCGCCAGCGCGTGATGATCGCGATGGCACTGGCGTGCAACCCGAAGCTACTGATCGCGGACGAACCCACCACCGCCCTCGACGTCACCATCCAGGCGCAGATCCTGGAACTCATGCGCACGCTGCGCGCCGAGCTCGGCACCGCGATCATCCTGATCACGCACGATCTCGGTGTCGTCGCCGAGCTCGCCGACGACGTGATCGTGATGTACGCCGGCCAGGTGATCGAGCGCTGCGCCGTCGATCGGCTCTTTTCCGAGCCGCAGCACCCTTACTCGATCGGCCTGCTCGGCTCGATCCCTCGCCTGCACCTCGAGCAGGCGCGCCTGAACGCGGTCGAGGGCTTCGTGCCCGACGCCGCGGCGCTGCCGAGCGGCTGCCGCTTCCACCCGCGGTGCCCATTCGCGGTCGAGAAATGCCGCCGCGAGGTACCGCCGCTGATGGAAATCACACCGAACCATCAGGCGGCCTGCTGGCTCGCGCCGCTATGACCGCACCGCTGCTCAGAGCGCAGCGCCTCGTCAAGCACTTCCCGGTGCGCAGCGGCTTCTTCGGTGTAATGAGCGGCCGCGCGCGCGGCGCGGTGCAGGCGGTGGACGACATCAGCTTCGAGCTCTATCCCGGCGAGACGCTCGCGCTCGTCGGCGAATCGGGCTGCGGCAAGTCGACCGCCGGCAAGCTGCTGCTGCGCCTGATCGAGCCGACGGCCGGCGCGGTCTACTTCCAGGATAGGAACCTTCTGGATTTGGGAGAGCGCGAAATGCGCTCGCTGCGCAGCGAAATGCAGGTGATCTTTCAGGACCCGTATGGCTCGCTCAATCCGCGCATGACGGCGGGCGACATGCTGGCCGAGGCGCTGCACCTGCACGGGCTGCACGGCGGGCGCGAGCGCCAGCGCGTCGTCGAGCTCCTCGGGCTCGTGGGGCTCGCGCCCGAGCACGCGGCGCGCTATCCGCACGAGTTCTCGGGCGGCCAGCGGCAGAGGATCGGCATCGCGCGCGCCCTCGCGGTCGAACCGCGGCTCATCGTGTGCGACGAGCCGGTCTCGGCGCTCGATGTCTCGATCCAGGCGCAGGTGATCAACCTGCTGCAGGACCTGCAACGCCAGTTCGGCCTGGCCTACCTCTTCATCGCGCACGACCTCGCGGTGGTGAAGCACATCGCGACGCGCGTGGCGGTGATGTACCTCGGCAAGATCGTCGAGCTGGCCGATAAGCACGCGCTCTTCTCCGAGCCGCGTCATCCGTACACGCGGGCATTGCTCTCGGCGATTCCGGTGCCGGATCCGGTCGCGAAGCGAAAGCGCATCATTCTGCAAGGCGATGTGCCGAGCCCGCTGCACCCGCCTTCGGGCTGCCGCTTCCGCACGCGCTGCCCCTGGGCGCGCGAGCGCTGCGCCGCCGAGGAGCCAAAGCTGGAAGCCGGCGTCGCGTGCCACTTCTGGCGCGAGATCGAGCCGTTCGCTCCACTCTCGCGCTTGACGACGGTCAATGAGAGACTCGCGCGGCTTCAGGCAGCGTTCCAAACCGGAGGAGGTTCACCATGAGATGGCTCGCGCTCGGCTTTGCCGTAATGAGTTCATTTGCGTGCTCGCAAACGCTGCGTATCGGCCTCGCCGAGGACCCCGACGTGCTCGACCCCACGATGGCGCGCACCTTTGTAGGGCGCATCGTGTTCGCCGGGCTCTGCGACAAGCTCCTCGACCTCGACGAGAAGCTGAACGTCGTGCCGCAGCTCGCGACCTCCTACGAGTGGTCGGCCGACAACAAGACCCTGACGCTCAAGCTGCGCAGCGGCGTCACGTTCCACGACGGCGAGAAGTTCGACGCCGCGGCGGTGAAGTACAACCTCGAGCGGCACAAGAACATGCAGGGCTCCAACCGGCGCGGCGAGCTGGCCGTCGTCTCGAGCGTGGAGGTTGCCGATCCGTCCACCGTGCGCGTCCACCTCTCGGCGCCGTTCGCGCCGCTCCTCGCGGTTCTCACCGACCGCGCCGGCATGATGGTGTCGCCGAAGGCAGCCGAGGCCGCGGGCGAGAAGTTCGGCGCGAAGCCCGTCTGCTCGGGGCCGTTCCGCTTCGCCGAGCGCATCGCGCAGGACCGCATCGTGCTCGAGCGCTTCCCGAACTACTGGGACAAGGGCAAGATCCACTTCGAGCGCATCGTCTACCTGCCGATCGTCGATTCGACGGTGCGCCTCGCGAACCTGCGCTCCGGCCAGCTCGACTTCATCGAGCGCCTGGCACCGAACGACGTGCCGAACCTGAAGAGCGACAGCCGCTTCAGGATCGCGCGCATCGTCGAGATCGGCTACCAGGGCATCACCATCAACACCGGCAAGGGCGAGCTGGCGCAGAAGAATCCCCTCGGCAAGGATGCCCGCGTGAGGGAGGCGTTCGAGCTCTCGCTCGATCGCGACGCCATCGTCAAAGTGGCGATGGAAGGCGAGGCGCAGCCGGGCAACCAATGGGTCGCGCCGAGCAACCGGTACTACGCGAAGAACGCGCCGGTGCCGAAGCGGAACGTCGCGCGCGCGAAGCAGCTCCTGAAGGAAGCCGGCGTGCCGGATCCGAGCTTCACGCTGATGACGCCGACCGCCTCCGACGCGCAGCGCCTCGCCCAGGTCGTGCAGGCGATGGCGAAGGAAGCGGGCTTCGACATCAAGATCCAGTCGACCGAGTTCGCCACGTCGCTGAACCTCGCCGACAAGGGGCAGTTCGAGGCCTACGTGCTCGCCTGGAGCGGCCGCGCCGATCCCGACGGCAACCTGCAGACCTTCATCGCCTGCAAGGGGCCCCTCAACACGTCCGGCTACTGTGTGCCGGAGGTCGACGAAGCCATCGAGAAAGCGCGCACCACGCTCGACCCGGCGAGCCGCGCCAAGTTCTACGACACGGTGGCGGTTCATGTCACGAAGGACCGGCCGATCATCTACCTCTACCACCGCAACTGGCTCTGGGCGCATAGCGCCAGGCTCACCGGGCTGCGCACAGTGCCCGACGGCATGGTGCGCGTGCAGGGCCTGCAGATGAAGTGAGATGCTGAACTACCTGCTGCAGCGCCTGGCGACGATCGTCCCGACGCTGTTCTTCGTCTCGATTCTGATCTTCGGGCTGCAGCAGCTTCTTCCCGGCGATCCCGCCATCGCGCTCGCCGGCGAGGAGCGCGACCCGGAGGTGGTCGCATTCCTGCGCGCCAAGTTCCATCTCGACGAGCCGCTGCCGGTGCGCTACTGGTACTGGGCCAAGGGCGTGCTGCACGGCGACCTCGGCGACTCGGTGCGCATCCAGAAGCCGGTGACCGAGCTGATCCTCGAGAAGCTGCCGGTCACGATCCAGCTTGCGGCGATGGCGATCGTGATCGCGCTCGTCATCGGCATCACCGCCGGCGTGGTCTCCGCGGTGAAGAAGGATACGTGGTGGGACTACGGCGCCAACGTGTTCGCGCTGTGGGGCCTCTCCACGCCCAACTTCTGGCTCGGCATCCTCCTCATCCTGTTCTTCGCGGTGCGGCTCGGCTGGCTGCCCGCCTCGGGCTATGTCAGCCCGTTCGAGGACCTCAAGGCCAACCTCGCGTCGATGATCATGCCGGCGTTCGTGCTCGGCAACGCGTTCGCCGCCGTGCTCATGCGCCACACGCGCAGCGCGATGCTCCAGGTGCTCTCTTCCGACTATGTGCGCACCGCGCGCGCCAAGGGTTTGGACGAGCGCGTCGTCGTTCTCAAGCACGCGCTGCGCAACGCGCTCATTCCCGTCATCACGCTCGGCGCCCTCGGACTGGGCGAGCTGCTCGGCGGCGCGGTGCTCACGGAGCAGGTGTTCACCATCCCGGGCTTCGGCAAGCTGATCGTCGATGCAGTGTTCAATCGCGACTATTCGGTCGTGCAAGGGGTCGTGCTCTTCACCGCGACGGTGTACATCACGCTCAACCTGCTCGCCGACCTCGCCTATTTCCTCGTCAACCCGCGGATGCGGCACTGATGGCCGCGGTTTTATTTGAGGAAGTAAAAACCCAGACGGGCGGGAACAAAACCTGGCGCCGACTGCGTCGCCGCCGCCGAGCGATGTTCGGCTTGGGCGTGGTGCTTTTCTTCGTCGTCGCTGCCCTGCTCGCCCCATGGCTCGCGCCGTACGATCCAGTAGCTACGAGCTGGACGGCGGTGCGCGCGGCGCCCAGTAGTTCTTTCTGGTTTGGAGCCGACGAGCTCGGCCGCGACGTGCTTTCGCGGATCATCTGGGGCGCTCGCGCGTCGATCCTGGCGGGACTGGTCTCGGTGTCGATCTCGATCGCGCTCGGCGTGCCGGTCGGCATGCTCGCCGGCTATCTCGGCCGCTGGACCGACGCGCTCATCTCGCGCATCACCGACGCGATGCTCGCCTGCCCGTTCCTGATCCTCGCCATCGCCCTCGCCGCCTTCCTCGGCCCGAGCCTGACCAACGCGATGATCGCGATCGGCATCTCGGCGACGCCGATCTTCATCCGCCTGACGCGCGCGCAGGTGCTCGCCGCGAAGTCCGAGGATTACGTGGAAGCGGCGCGCGCGCTCGGCAACCCGCACTGGCGCATCGCGCTGCGGCACATCCTGCCGAACATCGTGGCACCGCTGATCGTCCAGGCGACGCTCGCCATCGCCGCCGCGGTGATCGCCGAGGCCAGCCTCTCGTTTTTGGGTCTTGGACAACAGCCACCGGCTCCCAGCTGGGGCAGCATGCTCAACACCGCGCGCAACTACGTCGAGCAGGCGCCGTGGATGGCGATCTGGCCCGGGCTATCGATCTTCCTGCTCGTACTGTCCTTCAACTTATTGGGCGACGGCCTGCGCGACGCGCTCGACCCGCGCCACAAATAGGGATCGCAGCGCAGGAAATGAAAAAGCCCCCGCGATCGCGGAGGCTTCTCGAGCTTCCTGCCTAGTCGCGCCTCAGAAGTTGGGCGGGATGTTGTGTTCCGCGCAGACCATGCGCGCTTGGAACGTGGTGATATACGGGTTGTCGCTGATCTGCACCAGAGTCGAGGCTCCGCTGCTTTCCTTGTGAATCAACGGCGATCCACCTTTCAGCAATGCCTCCTTCGGAATCCGGTACAGGTCGCCGCTTCCCACTTCCACATATGCGCCGGGGCGCTCGAGCTGGTTCCAGGAGAGCTGAAGCAACCTGCTACGTTGCTCGGGATCCACTGACTGTTGTCTGGTTTGCACCTGAGCCATGAGTTTCATTTCCTTTCAATCGGCGAACGCCGACTTGTTGTATCCCCTTTGAGAGACGAGCGAGCGAGGCCATGATAGTGACCGCACTCGGGTGCTGAAAGAGGCTGGCGAACAAATTATTCTTGTTGTCGTCTCGCTGCGACGCGGTTCAGGCACGCCCGATGCAAACGAAATCGACATTTCGGGAGAACAAACATTGCTGCCGTCGCTCCCCCTTCCTGAAGAAGTGTCTCTGCTTAAATACAGTTTTCAGATCGCAGGAATCTTCGTGATTCGGAATGCCGCAATCGTTTGCTGCACCAAGGCATACCGCGGCATCGTCCTGATGCCGAGATATTTGCGCAGGATATCTCCCGTGGATGGCGATCTGGCCCGGGGTAGCGGCTGTGGGGAATGCCTCAAGTCAGGGCAGAAATGGGTTGAGTTGCGAATCTGCCTGACTTGCGGTCACGTAGGTTGCTGCGATTCAACGCCAGGTCGGCATGCCACTGCCCATTTCGAGCAGACCGGGCATCCGGTCATAAGCACGGCCTACGCTAGCGCTTTCCCTTGATGAGCGCGCCGTACGCAGCGTCGCAGCGCTCGTTGTCCATCGAGAGATCGACGAACACCATCTTCGCGCTGCCGAGCGGCGACGGGAATTTCTTCAGCGGCGAGAAGTAGTGCAGCTTCACCATCAGCGCCTGCGACTCGGCGATGTTGTACTCGTAGTACAGGCGTGCGGCGTTCGGATGCGGCGGCTTGCGCGACACGCCGACGCCGTTCACGCGGCCGATCAGCGGCTCGATGACGAACGCATCGATCGGCGCGCCGCGGTCCCTCGCCTCGTAGACGATGTGGGTGTAGGACGAAATCGCGAGCGGCACCTGGCCCGACACCACCATGTTGGCGAGCACCGAGTTGCCCGGATGGACCGACAGGCCGTTGCGCGCGGCGATGTTCCGGATCACGGCGGGGTCCACGCTTTTCACCAGCGTGCAATACCACTCGCCGCTCGCCGCCTCGGCGCCGAGCTTGCCTTTCCACTTCGGATCGAGGAGATCGGTCCATCGCATCGGCAGGTCGGACTTCCGCACGAGGCTCGTGTTGTAGGCTTGCACGAAGACGTTGATGAACTGCGGTGCCCAGCCGCGATGGGCGGGAAGCGAGCCTTCGAGCATCCCGTCGTGCAGCGGCGAGCGGATCTCCGCTAGCAGGCCTTCGCGGTAAAGCGCCTCGATTTCGAGCCCGGACGCGCTGGCCGCATCGAACTCCCAGCGGCCGGCCTGCTTCTCCGCCACCAGGCGCTGCAGCACCTTGATGGAGGACGCGCGCCATAGATTGACCTTAATGCCGTAGCGCTTCTCGAAATCCGCGACCAGCGCCTGGATGGTCGGCGCGGCGTTGGAGGTGTAGACGTTGACCGAGCCTTCCTTGCGGGCAGCCGCCACGAGCTCGGCCGACGACTGCGCGGCCGCGAGCTGCGCCGCGGCGGCGAACAGTACCGCGAGAGCTAGGCGTGCGCCGCCGAGGAGACGCGGCTCGGCAGAGCCGTTGCGTCGAGGCCGTAGAGCTTGCATACATTGCCGGCCAGCACCTTGCGCAGCGTCTGGGCAGGCAGGTGGCCGAGGTCGCGCCGGATCACCTGCAGCGAATCCGGCCAGGTCGAGTTCCAGTGCGGATAGTCGTTCGACCACATGACGTTGTCTTCGCCCCACCACGCGAGGTTGTGGCCGCAGACCGCGTCGTTGAAGAAGCACGAGAAAACCTGCGCGCGCACGTATTCGCTCGGCGGCTTGGTCATCGGCACCGGCTTCTTCTCGCGGAAGCGGCGGTAGTAGTAGTCCCATTGCTGGACGATGAACGGCATCCAGCCCGCCTCGCTCTCGACGGTCACGACCTTGAGCTTCGGGAAGCGCTCGAGCGCGCCGTAGAAGATGAAATCGTAGATCGCGTTGATCGCGTCGAGCAGCTTGAGATTCACGCTGCCGCGGTAGTGCTCGCGGTCCTTGCGTTCCTTGGCGTGATAGCTGTGGCCGGTGAGGATGTGCATGCTGACGGGCGCGTCCAGGTCCTGGGCCGCTGCCCAGAGCCGGTCGTAGTGGTCCGACGTAAAAGGCAGGTCGGGATGCGGCGCCTGCCACACCAGCGCACCATGCAGCCCTGCCTTGCGACAACGCTCGAGCTCGGCGACGGCATGGTCGATGTCGTAGACCGAGAGGGCGGGCACGCCGATCAGGCGGCTCGGCGCGGCGCTGCAGTACTCGATCAGCCAGTCGTTGTAGGCGCGGAAACAAGCCTGCTGAAGTCCGGCGTCCGTCTGGGCGAAGAGGCCGAGCAGCAGTGTCGGGTACAGCACTTCCGCGCTGAGACCGTCGACCTCCATCTCCTTGATGCGCGCGTTCGGATCGTGGCCGCCTTCGCGCTGCTGGAATCCCTGCCCCAGCTTGTGCGGGGGGAAGGAAGGCGCGTTCTCACGGAACTTGGCAGGGACCCGCGTCTTCCATAAGTCGACCGGCTCCATCACATGGGAGTCGGCCGAGACGATGATGTCGTCACTCATTTCACGTTGCTATTCGAAGAACTCGCCCTCGCGGTACACCACCGGAACGCGCTTGTTCTCCTTGGAATCGCCCGGCATCGGCTCGCCGCGGATGTTCAGGCGGCCGCTCGCGTCTTGCGGCCCGACCCGGCAGCCGATGCGGATCAACACGAGCGGCTCCTTGCTGATCGCCTCGAACCAGTAGTAAGCGCCGGCCGGAAGCATGATGCCTTCGTGCTTCGCAACGTCGACATGGTTTCCGTCGGCGTCGTAGTAGCGCGCCTTGCCCTGCAGCACGAGGAAGGTGTGGTCCTCGTTCGGGTGCGTGTGCAGCCCGTTCTCGCCGCCCGAGGCGTAGACCTTGAGCGTCGCCCACATGTTCCCGGTCTTGGCGAGAAGCGTGTTGGTGCGCCCCTGCGCGAGCATCTGCGCTCGCATCTTGAAGAAGCTCGGTGTCTTCTTCTGCTCCTTGGTTGCTGGCATGCCCATGGCGACCTCCTTCGGTTAGTGTAATGCATGCGCTCGTTCCTCTTGTGCCTGGCCGTCGCGCTGCCGGCCTTTGCGCAAGACGCGTCCTTGCTGCGCTACGAGGGCGCGGACCGCCTGCAGAAGCTGATCCCGGCGGCAAAGAAGGAAGGCTCGCTCATGCTGTACACGAGCTTTGCCGAGAAGGACCTGCCACCCCTGACGGCCGCGTTCGAGAAGCGCTACGGCATCAAGCTGAACGTCTGGCGCTCGGCTTCAGAGAAGGTGCTGCAACGCGCGGTCATTGAAACCAGCGCCGGGCGCCACGAGTTCGATGCGGTGCACACCTCGGCCCTCGAGATGGAGGCGCTGTACCGCGAAAAGATCCTGCAGCCGGTGGCGCCGGCGCACGGCGTGGAGCTGCTCGCGGGCGCCGTGCGCCCGCATCGCGCATGGACCGCGACCTACCTGTCGTTCTGGGTGCAGGCCTACAACACGAGCATGGTGAAGAAAGCGGAGCTGCCTCGTACCTGGCAGGACCTGCTCGATCCCCGATGGAAGGGCAAGCTCGGCATCGAGGCGCGCCTGCCCGAGTGGTACGCCACGATCGCGATGGACATGGGCGAGGAAAAGGGCATCCGCTTCTTCCGCGAGCTGGTGGCGAAGAACGGCATCTCGGTGCGCGGCGGGCACACGCTCCTCAACAACCTGGTGATCGCCGGCGACGTGCCGCTCGCGCTCACCATGTACCAGTACATCGTCGAAGGCTCGAAGCGCAAAGGCGCTCCGGTCGACTGGTTCGTGCTCGAGCCGGCGGTGGCGCGCATGAGCGGCGTCGGCATCGCCCGCTACACGTCCCATCCGAACGCGGCGCTTCTCTTCTACGAATTCATGCTGTCGACCGAGGCGCAGCAGCTGCTGCTGGAGATGGACTACGTGCCGACGCTGAGCAAGCTGCCCTCGCCGCTCGCCGAGCGTCGCTTCAAGCTGGTCGACCCGGCGATCGCGCTCGATCACCGCGAGAAATGGGACAAGTCCTTCGAGGAAGTGATCATCAAGCGGAGCGCCCAGTGAGCCGCTGCCTTCTCGTGGCTCTCGCGCTTGTGCTGCCCGCACATGCGCAAACGCAGTGGCACCAGCGGCTCCTGGAGGACGCGAAGAAGGAAGGCTCGGTGCTGATGTACACCACCTTCCCGAGCGAATACGTGCAGCAACTGATCGCGCCGTTCGAGAAGCAGTACGGCATCAAGGTGAATCACTGGCGGGCGCGCTCGGAGATCGTGCTGCGCAAAGCGCTCGCCGAAGGCCGCGCCGGCGGCGCGAGCGCCGACGTGATCACCATCATCTCGCCGCAGCTCGAGGCGCTGCGGCGCGAAGGACTGCTGCAGCCAGTGATCTCGCCTCACCAGAGCGACCACCCGTCCTTCGCCGTGCCCGCGCACCGCGAATGGGTGGCTCAGCTCCAGCATGTCTTTGTCCACGCCTACAACACCGACTGGGTGAAGAAAGACGAGCTGCCCCGCACCTGGCAGGACCTGCTCGCGCCGCGCTGGAAGGGCAACATCGCGATCGAGGGCGACGACCACGAATGGCTCGCCTCGGTGATCGCGGACATGGGGCAGCACGAAGGCGTGAAGTTCTGGCGCCGCCTGATTGACACGAACGGCGTTTCCGTGAGGAGCGGCCATCCGCTGCTCACGAACCTCGTCGCATCCGGCGAAGTGCCGCTCGCGCTGACGGTCTACCAGTACAGCGTCGAGCAAGCGAAGAAGAAGGGCTCGCCGATCGACTGGTTCGTCATCGGCCGCGCGGTCAGCATCACGAACGGCATCGCGATCCCGAAGAAAGCGCCGCATCCGCACGCGGCGCTCCTCTTCTACGACTACCTGCTCGCCCCGGAAGCGCAGCGCGTCCTGGCGTCGATCGGCTACGTACCGACGAGCACCAAGGTGGAATCCCCGGTGAAAGGGGTAGAGCTCAAATCGCTCGACCCGGCGGCACTGCTCGACGATCAGGACAAATCCACCCGCCAGTTCGAGCAGCTCATCTTGAAGCCGACTGGATCAGCTCCAAAGCCATGAGGCCTTTGCTCAGCGGGTGATGACGCCGTTGACTGCGGCGAGCACTGCAGCGCCAGCTTCTGCGCCACGCGCCATCGTAGCCTCCGATGGCGTGCCAGGCGACAGCACTTCGGGCGCCCGGCTCTCTCCCATACCTGGCTATCGGCCTCGCTCGCACGGTAAGCCTCTCGGCCGCCGTGGCGCTTGAGCTCCCGGCTCACCGTCGATGCGGCTCGATCGAGCTTCCTCGCCATCTGGCGTATCGAGTCGCCCGCTGCGATACCACGCGAAATCTCTTCGCGCTCCTTCGCCCCCATACGCAAACCTCCTCATCTGCCAAGATTAGAGGTGTTGCGTTGATCGATTGAAACCGCCACCAATAGCGGACGCCCCATCGACGTTCTCGTAGTCGGAGCTATGATCTGAAGGCTTCGGATGCAGGGGCATCCGGAAGCGTCCTGACGCAGAAGCTGCCTGGCGACCAGACATGCTCCGCCACACTCTGTGCCCACGAGGGAGAGTCCATGCAGAAGATTCGGGTTGACCTTCAAAACTGCTACGGCATCAAGAGCCTAAAGGCGGAGTTCGACTTTTCAAAAACGAGGGCCGTTGCGATCTATGCGCCCAACGGGGCGATGAAGACCTCCTTTGCAGAGACATTCATGGATGTGGCCAATGGTGAAGCATCGAAGGATCGAATCTTTCCCAAGCGGGCTACCAGCAGGAAGATCACCGACGAAAAGAATGCTGAACTAAAGCCGGGAAATGTCGTAGTGCTTCGCCCTTACGACGAGGTTTTCGGAGAGGCGGACAAGACATCAACGTTGCTTGTGGACAGCGCTCTGAGAACTGAGTACGAGAAGCTTCTCAAGGAGATCGAGGAGGCGAAAGAGGTCTTCCTAAAGGCGATCAGAGAGGTCTCTGGCTCAAAGGCACTTGGCGAGGAGGCCATCTCGTCCACTTTCACAAAGTCCACGGAGGAGTTTTACGGAGCCTTGGTCCGTGTGAAGCAAGAGGTGATTGACCAACCGGATGCACCCTACGCAGGCATAAAGTTCGACAGACTCTTTGACGACAAGATACTTGCCTTCCTCGCCACGAAGGATTTCAAGACAGCACTTCACGAGTACATACAAAAATACGATCAACTAATTTCTGCATCGCAGTACTTCCGGAAGGGTACGTTCAACTATTACAACGCGGCGACCGTGGCCAAGAACCTCGCTGCTAATGGGTTCTTTCAAGCCAAGCACACGGTCACATTGACTGGCGGCGAGAAAGTCGAGATCAAGAACGAGAAAGAACTCGAAGCCATCATTCAAAAAGAGAAGGACGCCATCACAAACGACGCAGGTCTCCGGAAGAGGTTCGCCGAGATTGAAAAGCAGTTCGAGAAGAACATCGACCTTCGTAGCTTCCACCAGTACCTGCTCGAGAATGACGTGCTGCTTCCGAAGCTCGCGAACATCGAGCAGTTCAAGGAGGAGTTGCTCAAGTCATATTTCAAAACCAAGTCCGACTTGTATCTCGATCTTGTCGAGCGATATCTCAAGACTGAGAAGCGGAAGAAGGAGATCGAAGAGGCGGCTGGAAGACAGCGGACACAGTGGGAAGAGGTCATTGAGATATTCAACAATCGCTTCTTTGTGCCCTTCACACTCGTCGCGAAGAACAAGATTGCGGTGATGCTCAAGGAGAACACCCCCATAAACCTCAGCTTCTCCTTCACGGACGGGGCGGACGAAGCAGTTCTGGAGCGCGATGCTCTCCTAACAGCCCTAAGTACAGGGGAAAAGAAGGCTCTCTACGTGCTGAATATCATTTTCGAAGTAGAAGCACGAATGAAGAGGAAGCAGGACACGATCTTTGTCGTCGACGACATCGCCGACTCGTTCGACTACAAGAACAAGTACGCCATCATTGAGTACTTGAGGGATATTTCTGAAGTCCCGCATTTTGCGCAGATCATCCTTACACACAACTTCGATTTTTTCAGGACCGTCAGCAGCCGCTTCGTGCAGCCGAGCAACTGTTTCATGGCCTTCAAGACGGAAAAGGCGCTCCTCTTGGACAAGGCCGAGGGTGTCACAACAAACATCTTTGTGAAGGACTGGAAGAAGGAATTCTTTAGCGACTCTAAGAAAAAGGTGGCATCGATACCATTCATCAGAAACATGATTGAGTACACGAAAGGTTCGACCGACCCTGAGTACATCAAGCTCACTTCACTGCTCCATTGGCTACCTGATACCGGCAAGATCACAATCGGCGAGTTGGACAAAGCGTTTCAGTCAGTATTCGGCGGCACGGGCAAATCAGCTGACACAGCTAAGCCAGTTGCTCAAGTAATGATAGACGCAGTGACGGACTGCCTAAGCGCAGCTCAGGGCTTCAACTTCGAGAACAAAATTGTCCTGTCGATAGCGATCAGACTTCTAGCCGAGGAGTACATGATCAAGCGGATTGCCGATCCCGCGTTTGTGGCTGGCATCAAATTCAGCCAGACCGGAAAGCTCTTCGGCAAGTTCAAGGAGAAATTCCGCGCCGAGGAAGCGACGATTCGCGTCTTGCAGAAGGTCATCCTCATGACGCCAGAGAGTATTCACCTGAATTCGTTCATGTACGAGCCGATCCTCGATATGTCAGACGAGCATCTGCGGCGGTTATACAAAGACATACAGAAGCTATAACGAAGGAGAATCTTGTCATGCACGAGCTGTACAGGACCGTCACACTCCACCTAAAGGCTCAGCGAGATTCTGCGGCTGCCCTCAAGCTATGGCACAACCTCTGGGACGCGTACGAGCAGGGCGGCGCTGAAGGTGTCGCCAGGTTCATGGACCAGATCATCAAACTACCTGACAACGATGAAGCGGATCCATCGTGAGTTCGAAGACGGCGGGCGAATCCAAGCGCTGGCGCCTCGCGTCTGTCACGGTCGTCGACTTCCGCGGCGTGCTGGGGAGTCAACTATTCGAGTTTAACGGCCACCCGGCGCTTATATGGGGGAACAACGGCGTCGGCAAGTCGACGCTCGCGCTGGCGCTGGAGTGGATCCTCTTCGGTGCGTTCCCGAGCAACGCCCTAGCCGCTCCCAAAGACGCCTTCATGTCGCCCGTCGGCGGTGGTTCAAAGGTGTGTAAGGGCGAGGTTGTCTTCGTTTTAGAAGAAAAGCGGCTCATCGCACGACGCGACGCGGCAGCCAACACCTTCCAAGTCGAATTTGACGATAAGAAGGTGCATGACAACCAAGCGCGGGTGCTTCTGGAGGATCAGTTAGGGCTCGACATGGACACATTCGTCCGAGCGGTCCTGCTGCAACAGAGCAAGATCCGCGGCCTGCTCCTCGATGACGTGAAAGACCGCAACAAGGCGTTGGACCGACTCCTCGGGATGGACGCCGCGGAAGCCATGCTTGAAAACATCAAACCCAAGCCCTTCAAGGACGCAGCGAAGTCCTGGCGAGAGAACATCGAATCCACTGAGGCGCACTACCAGAGCCAGGCAGAGCTTCTCGAAAAGCGGTTCAACGAAGCGCAACAAGAGGCCCGGGCAAACAAGTTCTTGGGCAGGGATCTCAGCGGCGCCGGATTAACGTTGTTATACGCAGGATTGGGTCGGGATCTTGGGAAGATCGCTGGGAAGTACGGTGCAGACGCGCCCCAGTTGCCGCCAGCAGATACGGTAGCAGGAGCCAAGAAAACCTCAGCGGCGCTGGCCAAGGCACTCAACCAGATCCGCCTCGGCGCCGAGCTACAGAAGAAGCTCGCCCCGATCGGAAAGCGTCTCGCAGCACTCCAAGCCGCGGGCGAGGAATGGGCGGAGCTCGTCGAGCAACGAGATGAGGCCCAGAAGGATCTTGACGGAATAGGCAAGCACCACGGTGACGTCAAAGCCGTCGCCACGAGGCGCGCGGAGCTCGAGCAGGAGCTCACGCGCCTGAAGCAACAACTGCGTTCGGCCAGCGAGCTTCGCACCCTCCTCGTGCAGGCTCGCGTTTGCTTCGAGGGTGATATCGTCGACGCGTGCCCCGTCTGCGAGCAGGGTATCGCGCAACCCAAGAAGGTTCTTCGAAGCATCGGCGAACGCATTGAGGGCCTAACGACGAAGAGTGTTCGGGAGATCGAGAAGGCACTGGAGAAAGCAAGAACCAGCCATGTCGATCTGTGCGAGACCGAGAAGAAGTTCCAGACAGCGCAGACAGCCCTCGCAGAAGCCCAGAAGCAATTAGAGGCCGGCCGCAAGACGACGATGAAGCTCCTTGAGGTCGACGGGCTCATCGAAAGTAAAGTGAGCTCCGAACTGACGAAAGCCCTCGCCGACGTGACGAAGCAGCGAGCCGAATTGTCGAAGGGCGTCGAGACCATGGAGGAGGACCTTGAGGCCATCAGCGAGCGTGACCGTGCGGTCCGCGACGGTCTGGTGCCGTTCCTCGAATGCCGAGAGGCTGTCGAGGGTCACGAACGCGAATGGAAGAAAGCCAAAAACAGCTACGCAGATGCCGAGAAGAAGGCGAGCGAGATGGATGATCGCGCTACCCAGGTCGAGAACATCAAGAAGGCTATTCTCGCAGCGAAGGACGAAATCGCCTCCGAAACGCTCGGCAAGGCGGGGCCGCGAGCGCAAAAGCTTTACGAGAAGCTCGTGCAGCATCCCCTCTTCGATCGACTGGACGTAAAGACCGCCGTCAAGGCAAACAAAGTCGACTATTCCTTCGAGGTGAGTAGCTCGGCAGTAAACAAGTCTGCACGAGAGGCGCGCCTCGTTCTCTCGGACGGACAGTTAACGGCAGCCGCGCTGGCTCTGTTCTACGCACTCGCCGAGGCCGGTCAGCATGGTCTTGATCTGCTGTACATCGATGACCCGACTCAGAACTTAGATCACGCGCGCAAGGAGGCGATGGCCAAGGTCGTGGTCGACCTTGCGAGCCGAAAGCAGATCGTGGTTTCGACCCAGGACGAAGACTTCGTCGTACTTCTGCGCGATGCCGGTTTCGAAAACGGGTGTGTCGTTCACCACATCGAGCAATGGGACCGGCGACCGACCGTGAGCACCACGATGCCAAAGACCTCGCAAGCATAATGCCCAGTCTATGACGGCGCGCCGGTTCCCCAAGGCTCTACGGATCGAGTCCAAGTTCACAACTGGAACAACCATCGCTATACCCCAGCGCGAGCGGGAGGCCTTGGTCACCAAAGATCAGGATGTGGTCGGGGTGATCGCCGCCTTGTTTTGGTCCGGCAAACGCGACGTCGATGGCCGGTGGTTCATCGTTGACGCGGCGGAGAGCTTCCGTTCGGGACCTGGGGACGCGGGCAGCCTCGCCGTTCAAGATCTACAGAGGATCGAAAAGGGACAAGCCTGGCTCGCAGCCGTGCGCGATCACGTTGAACAGACATGGCCGCGCTTCCTGAGGGCCTTCCGCGACGAAGCGCTGGTTGGTCACGAGGCGCTTTGCACCGAGTTAAGGGAACTAAAGAGGGTCGGCAGGCTGCGTGAGCGCGTAGCCGAGGACCCCGTGCTCGAACTCGAGCATCGCAACGGTGTGCGTGAAATTGTTGACTCTCACGGTGCGGCAATTGCTGGACACATTTTCCAAGATTTGCTGGCGTACCTTTTAACGCTCGCTGGCTATGCCAGAGTGCAAATTAACCCGATCGGCGTTCCCGACATCGTGGTCTCGGAATTTCGAGGCGACCTGACTTCGAACGTCGTGACGCTCACTTTGACGCGGGAGCACGCCGACCGCTTGGTGCAACTATGCCAAGCAGCGGGCGAAGACGACTTGGTCGAGGCTCTAAAGCGTGACTTTGATCGAGATCGGAAGAGTTGACACCTCGGGCTAACGATTCCCGCAGTCGTGCTCCTGCGCGCGGACCGTGTGATCGAGTGAAGTCGCCGTCGAAAGCGGCTCCACTCTGCTCCGACAAGACGGTCAGCGGGTGATGACGCCGTTGACTGCGGCGAGCACGGCTTCGCGGTCGATGGGCTTGACCAGATAGTCGCTCACGCCAAGCGACTCGCAGGCAATCTTGGTGGGCGCGTCGGCCATGACTGAAATGATGATGACCGGCGTCTTGCGGTTGGCCGAGCCGTTGCGAATGCGCGTCAAGACCTCGATGCCGCCGGTCCCGGGCATCAGCAGGTCGAGCAGGATGAGGTCGTAAGCACGCTCGGCGGTCAGCTTCAGGGCTTCAGCAGCCCCATCGGCAAGCGTCACGGCGAGTGCCGGATTCGATTCGAGGACGCGACGCAGCAGGAGCCGCATCGATTCCTCGTCGTCTACTATCAGAACTCGCTTCACGGTGCTACTTTCGCCCTGCGCCGGCGATCAGTTCGGACGCCATCAGCTCGGGCGCAATGCCTTCGGCTTCCTCGGCCGCGTAGTTGAGCTCGATCTTGATGCCGTTCGGATCGTGGAAGAAAAGCTGGAACAGCGCCTGGCCATTGGCGCGGCGCTGGCGGAAATCGATCTTCTCGCGCTTGAGGTGCTCCATCATTTCGCGCAGGCCAGTGGCGCGAAACGCGATGTGATCGATCGCGCCCGTGCCTTGGCCGCCACCTTGCGAAGTGCGACCGAGGTATTTCTTCTGGATCTCGCCGGCCATCTTCGCGCTCGGGCCGATGTGCACCACGTCGACGTCGCCGATGTACATCCAGTGAACCGGAAAGCCGAAGTCTGGATGCGGACCGCTCGCCATGCCGAGCACGCGTGCGTACCAGTCACGCGTCGCGTCGATGTCGTCGGCGGCTATGAGGAGGTGCTCTATGTGCGAAACGGCCATGCACTAATATATACCGATGTACATAGCGGACGCGAAGCGCCTCACCGCAGCCGGCGCCAGGAAGATCATGGCGACCGCAACAGCGAAGGCGCAGGAAGCCAGCGTCGCGGTTTCGGTGGCGATCGTGGACGCGGGCGGCCACATCATCCTGCTCGAGCGCATGGAAGGCGGACGCTTCCACACCGTGCATTCGGCGACCACCAAGGCCGTGTGTGCCGCTTCGAACAAACGCGCCACCGGCTCGAAAGGCGCACAAGGCCAGGCGCTGGACGTTGCGCACGCACTCGGCCTCTCCCTAGCCGCCGGCCCCGAGCGCTGGACCGCGATGGAAGGCGGCTGCCCGATCATGGCCGGCAATGAATGCATCGGTGCGGTCGGCGTCGCCGGCGGCGACTGGGCATTCGACGAGCGCGTCGCCAAGGAAGCAGCCGAAGCCATCAGGTGAAGGTCGCGTGCATCGGCATGGGCTGGTGGTCGGATGTGCTTGCCGATGCCATCAAGCGCTCCGGCAAGCTCACGATCGCGGCGTGCTACAGCCGCTCCGAGGACAAGCGCCAGAAATTTGCGACCAAATACGGCTGCCGCGCGGCGCGGGCCTACGAAGAGATCCTCGATGACCGCAGCATCGAGGCGATCATCAACACCACGCCGAACCCGGTCCATCTCGAAACGACGGTCGCTGCGGCAAACGCCGGCAAGCACGTCTTCCTCGATAAGCCGATCGCGAACACGGTCGAAGATGCAAAGGCCCTGACCGCGGCGTGCAGAAAAGCGAAAGTGGTGCTGGCGCTCGGCTACCAGCGGCGGCGCGAGTCGCACTTCCGCTGGATCAAGCAGCACATCGGCGAATTCGGCAAGCTGGTCAACGCGGAGTCGAACATCAGCCGCGACCGCCTGGGCAAGATCGACCTCAATTCGTGGCGCTATACCGCCGAGGGCATGCCCGGCGGCGTCATGCTGCAGATCGGCATCCACTACACCGACGTGCTCGAGTACCTGCTCGGGCCGGTGAAGGCGGTCACCGGCCACTCGGTGCGCCTCGTGCTGCCAGGCGACAACCCGGACGTGGCGAGCCTGATCCTCGAGCATGAGAGCGGCGCGCTCTCGACGCTGAACGCGAGCTACGCGTCAGCCTCGGAGTACTACCTGATGAACATCTACGGCAAGGAAGCCACCGCCTACTACGACATGCACGGCGGCTTGCGCGTCCTGCGCCGTGGCGGCACGAAGGCCGATGCCGTGCCTTGCGCCGAGAACGACACGATCGTCGAGGAGCTGGAGGAGTTTGCGCGCGCAGTGCGCGGAGAAACCGAGCCCGAGATGGATGGCGAGAAGAGCACGGTGTCCCTCGCGGTGATCCTCGCCGGCATCAAGTCCGCGCGCGAGGGACGGCGTGTAGAAGTGAAGGAGCTGCTGCGATGAGATGGCTCCTCATCCTGCTGGTGGCGACGGCGCAGGCGCAGGACTATCCACAGCGCGTGCCGGTCGAGATCACCGTGCTCTTCCCCGCCGGCAGTTCAGCCGACGTAACGGCGCGCATGCTGGCCGACGGCATGATGAAGCAGCTCGGGCAGCGCGTGCTGGTCGTGAACCGGCCCGGCGCCGGTGGCGCGATCGGCTACAAGCACGTCGCAAGTCAGAAGCCCGACGGCTATTCGCTCGTCTGGAACTCGAATTCCATCTCCACCACGTATCACAGCGGCCAGCTCTCGTTCGACTACCAGGCGTTCGATCCGGTGGCGCGCGTGCTGGTGGAGTCGCCGGTCGTCGCGGTGCGGGCGGATGCGAAGTGGAAGACGCTGAACGAGCTGATCGCGGACGCGAAGACGAGGCCGAAAGCCATCAGCGTCGGTCATTCCGGCATCGGCAGCCATACGCACCTCTGCCTGATCGCGCTTTTCCATGCCGCCGGCGCGGAAGTGAATGAAGTACCGTTCGGCGCCGCGCAGGTGGTGCCGAGCCTGCTCGGTGGACACGTCGAAGCGCTGGTGCAGTTGCCGGCTGCGCTCTCGGGTCCGGTCAAGCAGGGACAGGTGCGGCTCCTCGCGGCGCTGATTCCGTCGCGTGATCCGGCGCTCGCCGACGTGCCGACGGCCGCCGAGCAAGGCATCGACGTTTCGCTCGAAGCCTGGCGCGGCGTCGCCGTGCCGCGCGGCACGCCGCGCGCGGTGATCTCTCAGCTCGAAGGCGCGGTCCGCGCCACGGTCGAATCGCCGGAGTTCGCGAAAGGCGCGGAGAACCTCGGCGTGCGCCCCGCGTTCATGCCCGCGGCGCAGTTCGGCGAGTTGATTGCGAAAGAAGACAGCGCGATCGCGCGCCTGATGCAGGTGGTCGGGCTGAAGAAGTAGCTTAGTGCTCGGAAGCCGCGGGTGGGCCGGGCTCGCGCTTCGTGCGGCCGGCCGCGGCCGCTTCTTCCTTCTTGCTCACCGTGGCTGGCGGACGCGGCACGCCTTTCTTCGCCTCGGCGGCCGATTGCTTGGCGGACTTGGTGGCTTCCGCGATGAGCTGCTGGCAGGGACTTTCCTTGTCCTTGCCTTCCTCCATCAGCGGCAGCACGGCGAGGAACGGGCTCAAGAGGCCCATCGCCACCGCGCCGGCGCCGCGCACACCCATCCTCTTCCAGTCCGGTGCCGCTCTCGGCTCGCTGAAAGTGCCTTTGATGTAGAGCGGCGAATTGAGCGACGCGACGCTGCGGTCCTTCGGATGGGGATTCAGCGTGAGGTCCATCTGCTCCGTCTTCAGGTTCACGCTTCCCGTGCCCTCCACGTTCACCACCTGCGTGTCGAAGACGAAGGCGTTGGTGTTCATCATGCCGTCCTTCACGCCGAAGTCGGCGATCGCGCAGCGAATGTCGACCGACGACTTGTCGCCCTCGAGCTTCACGCGCGCCACGCCCCAGATGTCCATCGCCACGAGCTCCATCATGAAGCGGCTGATCTTGCCGCCGTCGAGATACAGGCCCACCTTGCCGTTGGACGCGCCCAGCAGCTCGGCGACGGTGTCGCCGCGCCCGACCAGCTCGATCAGGCCGTTGATGTTGCCGATCGAGTCCTGCCCCTCCTTCATCGTCGGAAAGAACTTCGGCAGATCGAGATCCTTGACGCGCAGCGCCACGTTGCCGGCGATCGGGTCCTGCTGGCCATCCATCTTGATGGTGCCGGCGATGCGGCCGCCGGCGATGCCGAACTCGAAGGGCTCGAGGGTGAGGACCTTGTCGCGCATCTGGATGCGCGTGGCGAGATGCTCGAGCGGCAGCTGCTTCGGCCGCTTGATGCTGCCCGCCTTGATCCGCACGTCGGCGTCGATCGAGTCCCAGCGGTCGGAGTCGAACGGCATGTCGGGCAGCACGCCTTCTTCCTTCGGCTGGTCGGTGCCGACCAGCGGCCCGAGGTCGGCGAGGTTCAGGACTTCCGAGTCGACCGCGCCGTGCATGTAGGCGCGCTTGCCGCCGAGCTCGAACTGCAGCGTGCCGGCGATGTCGCTCTCGCCGACCGTGCCGGTGAATTTCTCGTAGCGCAGCATGTTGGCGCCTTTCACAAGGCGCCCGCGCGTCATGTAAGGCGTGGTCTCCGGGAAGGCGACAGCGATCACGTCGTAGAGTTCTGACATGGTCTCGCCGCGCAGCTCGACCGCGAGGTCGAGCGCCGTGAGCTGCGCCACGTTGGTGATCGTGCCTTTCGCCTTGAGTGAGGTGCCGCCGACCTTGCTGCTCGCCTCCAGCGGATACGGATCGTCCGTGTCCTTGATCGCGAGCACGGGTCCGCCGCGCCCTTCGGCGGTCGCCGGCAGGCCGCGGTAGGTGCCGTTCGTCTTGAAGGTCACGCCGTCGGCGGTGGTCGAGAGCTGCGAGTCGAGCGAGATGTCGCGGATATCGTCGGCGTAGGTCAGCTGGGCGTCGTCGAAGGTGAGCGCCTGGATCGAGATGCGCGAGCCGCGTTCCTTGGGCTCCTGCGTGAGAAGCCAGTTCTTGCGGCCGTCCTGGTCGATCTCGAGATCGATGATCGGCCGCTGGAGGTGCACTTCCGGAAGGACTACGCGACCGGCAAGAAGCGGCAGCAGCTCGATGCTGACTTCGACCGCGTCCGCCTGGAACATGTAAACCTCACTCGCCCAGTCCGGATTTTCATAACTGACCTTCTCCGCGCGAAAGCGCGGATGGACCCAGGTCCAGACCGGCTTGAAGGTCCCCTCGATGCGCAGTTCGCGGCCGCTCGCGCTGCTAACCGCGCGGGTAATGGGCCCCTTTAGCGTCGACAGGCCGAACGCGACGAAGAGCGCCAGCGCGATGAAAACCGCGAGGGTGACGCCGCCCGTCCATTTGAGTGCGCGCACGCCTCATTGCTGCAATTTCGATGCCCACTGCTGGCACCACTCGACCGCCGTCTCCTCCGGGAGGACGCCGCTCGACGCATCGTGCTTGTAGCGCTCTCCTACGCGCTTTGCGCCCAGCTCGGTCAGGAGATCGTCGAAGCGCTTGCCGCCGAAATTGAAGGTCTCGGCATAGGTCCTGTCGCCCAGACCAAACACTCCGTATCGCACCTTGGACAGATCCGGCCGCTTGCGCTGCAGGTCTTCATAGAGAGCGCGCGCGTTGTCGGGAACGTCGCCCTGGCCATAGGTCGAGGTGCATATAAGAAAGACGCCGTCGCGCGCAAAAACCGAGCTGTCGAGGTTGTCCATCAGCAGCGCCTCGATCCTGGTCTCGCCGTCGTCGAGCGCGAGCTCCATCTCCTGCGCGCACAGCTGGGCGGTGCCCGTCATCGTGCCGATGAGGATGGTGATCTCCGCGCCCGCCATTGACTAGACAATATATTGCATCTTAAAATCACTTGCAAGCATAATAGTTCATCATGAACGCCCCTCCCTCCAGCCAGCAGCAGGAACACGCCTACCTCTCCAGGCTGGGCGAGCGCGTGCGGGCCTGGCGCGGTGAGCAGCGCATGACGCGCAAGCAGCTCGCCGCCGCGTCCGGGGTCTCCGAGCGCTACCTCGCGCAGCTCGAGGCCGGGCAGGGAAACATGTCGGTGCTGCTGCTGCGCAAAGTGGCGCGCGCGATGGGCGTCGGCGTCGAGCGCCTGGTGCGCGAGGACGACGGCGAGCAGAAACCGGTCGCGCTGCTCGGCCTGCGCGGCGCGGGCAAGTCGACGCTCGGCGCCAAGCTGGCGGAGGCCCTCAAGGTCCCCTTCGTGGAGCTCGATCGGGAAGTGGAGAAAGAAGCGGGTGCGCAGCTCGGCGAAGTGTTCGCCCTGTACGGGCAGGACGCCTTTCGCCGCTTCGAGCGCCGGGCGCTCGAGCGTGTGCTGGCCGAGCATCCTCAAGCGGTGATCGCCACGGGAGGCAGCCTCGTCACCGATCCCGGAACGTATGAGCTCCTGCTCGAGCGCTGCCGCTGCATCTGGCTCAAGGCCGCACCCGACGAGCACATGAGCCGCGTCATCGCCCAGGGCGACATGCGGCCGTTTAAAGGTGAAAACGCCTCGGGCCGCCCCTCTGCGCTGGATGAAATACGAAAGCTGCTCGCCGATCGCGACCGCCTTTACGTTCGCGCGAACGCCGTGGTGGACACGTCAGGCAGGACAGTGCGACAAAGCCTCGCCGACTTGCGAAAGGTAACCGTGGGGTCATCGTGATCAACTTCGAAACCCATCCCGACCGCTACAACCACTGGAAGCTTTCCTTCGACGGGCCGGTGGCCACGCTCGCGCTCGATGTCGCCGAGGACAAGGGCATCGCGCCCGGCTACAAGCTCAAGCTCAACAGCTACGACCTCGGCGTCGACATCGAGCTGCACGACGCGCTGAACCGCATCCGCTTCGAGCACCCGGAGGTGAAGAGCGTCGTCCTGACGAGCGGCAAGGCGCGCATGTTCTGCTCGGGCGCCAACATCTACATGCTCGGCACCTCGAGCCACGCCGCCAAGGTGAACTTCTGCAAGTTCACCAACGAGACGCGCAACGGCATCGAGGACTCGAGCAAGTACTCCGGGCTCAAGTTCATCGCCGCCATCAACGGCACCTGCGCCGGCGGAGGCTACGAAATGGCCCTCGCCTGCGACGAGATCGCCATGGTGGATGACCGGTCATCGACGGTTTCCCTGCCCGAGGTTCCCCTGCTCGGCGTGCTACCCGGTACCGGCGGCCTCACCCGGCTGGTCGACAAGCGCAAGGTGCGGCGCGACCTCGCCGATCTCTTCTGCACGACGGCCGAAGGCGTGCGCGCCGATCGCGCGAAGGAATGGCGCCTCGTCAATCACAGCGCCAAGCCGCAGGAGTTCGCCGACACGGTGAACGCGCGTGCGCAGAAGCTCGCCCTCCTCTCCGTGCGGCCCGGCGGCAAAGGCGTCGAGCTCACGCCGCTCGGCGGGGACCGTATCGTGCACGTCGAGATCGACAAGGCGGCGCGCACGGCAACGCTCACCATCGACGGGCCGAAGGACGCCAAAGCCGAGAAGAGCGCCGACTGGTATCCGCTGCGGCTTGCGCGCGAGCTCGACCGCGCGATCCTGAGCCTCCGCCACAACCATCTCGAGATCGGCCTCTGGCTCTTCAAGACGAAGGGCGATCCGCAGCAGGTGCTCGAGCTCGACGGCTTCCTGCGCGCGAGCGGCAAGGATTGGTTCGTGCGCGAGACCCTCGGCTATCTGCGCCGCACGCTCTCGCGGCTGGACGTTTCCTCGCGCTCCATCTTCGCCATCATCGAGCCCGGTTCGTGCTTCGCCGGCACGCTGTTCGAGCTCGCGCTCGCCGCCGATCGCACGTTCATGCTGGACACCGAGGGTCCCAAGGTCGGCCTGTCGCACCTCAGCTTCGACACCTACCCGATGGCGAACGGCCTGTCGCGCCTCGCGTCGCGCTTCTGCGGCGAGGCGCCCGACCTGCCGCGCGGCGAGCTGTGGGACGCCAAGAAGGCGCTCGAGCTCGGCCTCGTCACCTCGACGCCCGACGACATCGACTGGGACGAGGAGATCCGGCTCGCCATCGAGGAGCGCGCCAGCCTCTCGCCCGACGCGCTTACCGCCATGGAAGCGAGCCTGCGCTTCACCGGCCCGGAGACGATGCTGACGCGCGTCTTCGGCCGCCTCACCGCGTGGCAGAACTGGGTCTTCCAGCGCCCGAACGCGGTCGGCGAGCAGGGCGCCCTGAAGGTTTACGGTACTGGAGCGAAGCCCAAATTCAATTGGGAACGCATCTGACGGGGTCAGATCTTGAATTGACGCCTCAAGGCAAGACCTGACCCCATTCATTTGGAGCATTCATGAGCAGCATCGATTACGCCGAGAAGATTCCCAACAACGTCAACCTGCAGAACGACCGCACGCTGCAGCGCGCGCTCGAGCGCTGGCAGCCGCAGTTCCTGCAGTGGTGGCACGAGATGGGGCCGAGCGATTTCGAGTCGGCGGATGTCTATCTGCGCACGGCCATTTCGGTCGACGCGCAGGGCTGGGCGCACTACGGCACGCTCAAGATGCCCGATTACCGCTGGGGCATCTTCCTCGCCGATGCGGTGGCCGAGCGCAAGATCGGCTTCGGCGACCAGATGGGCCAGTCGGTTTGGCAGCAAGTGCCGGGCGAATACCGCTCTACGCTGCGCCGCCTGATCGTCACGCAGGGAGACACGGAACCCGCGTCGGTCGAGCAGCAGAGGAAGCTCGGCCACACGTGTCCGTCGATGTACGACCTGCGCAACCTCTTCCAGATCAACGTCGAGGAGGGTCGCCACCTGTGGGCGATGGTGTACCTGCTGCACGCCTATTTCGGCCGCGACGGCCGCGAGGAGGCGGAGGAGCTCCTCGCCCGCCACTCGGGCGACCCGAACAAGCCGCGCATCCTCACGACGTTCAACGAGCCGATGACCGACTGGCTGTCGCTCTTCTGCTTCACCTACTTCACCGACCGCGACGGCAAATACCAGCTGAAGAGCTTTGCGGAGAGCGCGTTCGATCCACTCTCGCGCACCTGTCGCTTCATGCTGACGGAAGAAGCGCACCACATGTTCGTCGGCGAGACCGGCATCAGCCGCGTGGTCAAGCGCACGCTGGAAGTGATGAAGGAGCTCGGCACCGACGACCCCGTGCGCATCCGCTCGCACGGCGCGATCGACCTGCCGACGCTGCAGAAATACCTCAACTTCTGGTGCTCGAGCTCGCTCGACCTCTTCGGCTCGGAGATCTCGTCCAACTCGGCGTCGAACTTCGCGAGCGGCATGAAGGGCCGGCCCGACGAAGCGACGTACGACGACCACGTGCTGCGCGACAAGACGATGAAGCTCGGCACGCCCGAGGGCGAGCAGGAAGTGCCGATGCTGAACGCGCTCAACGAGGTGATGCGCGAGTCCTATCTCAAGGACTGCGAGATCGGGCTCAAGCGCTGGAACCGCATGATCGAGCGCGCCGGCCACGCCTATCGCCTCTCCCTGCCCTCCTCGCGCTTCCGGCGCTCGATCGGCCCGTGGGCCGGCGCGCCGGTCGACACGCACGGCAGGATGATCGAGCGCGTGGAGTACGAGCGCCGCCTCGAGGACTGGATTCCGTCCGAGCGCGACCGCGCCTTCGTCGCCTCGCTGATGCACAAGGTGATCGCGCCGGGCAAGATGGCCGCCTGGATCGCGCCGCCCGAGCGCGGCATCAACAACCTCGCGCTGGACTACGAGTACGTCCACCTTCACTGAGCGCGAGCTCGAGGACTTCCTCAACCGCATGCTCGAGGCCGAGCGCGCGGGGGCGAAAGCGCTGGTCGTCTTCATGGACGACTTTCCCAGAAACAGTGAAACCTGGAAGGTGTTGCGGCGCGTGCACGAGGACGAGGCGCACAACTGCGCGCTGATCGGCGAGCAGCTGAAGCGGCGCGGGCGCGACTACAGCCACGCCACCGGCGAGTTCTACAGCAAGGCGGTGGCGGTCAAGGGTGCGCGCGAGCGCATCTCCTTTCTGACCAAGGGCTTGCGCTGGGCGATGCGCGAGTTCGAGCAGGCCCTGCCGCGCATCCAGGACAGCGAAGTTCGCGATTTATTCCAGGGCATGCGCGAGCGCCACCAGCGGAGCTGCAACGCTTGCGAGTCGGTGCTGCGTTGACGTAACGTCGTCCCCGGCATTCCGCCATACGGGGAGAAAACCATGTTGCGTCTTTCGGCATTCGGCCTGGCGATGGTCGTCGCCGGCACGGTGCAAGCTCAGGGAGTCATCACCACGCACAAGATCTCGGCCGCGCTCGCCAACGAGCTGGTCGGCGACTCAGTCGCGCAGTGCGCCAAGAACGGCTACAAGGTCTGGGCGGTCGTCGTCGATCTGGACGGCGTGCGCCAGGCCGTGCTGCGCGGCGACGGCGCGCCGATCCATTCGCAGGACAACGCCTACTACAAGGCCTACACCCTCGCCTCGATGGGGCTTGCGCGCAAGGAAACCAGCACCAAGCAAATCCAGGACCGCATGGCCAAGGCGGCGCCCTCCAGCGTGCCGACCTTCCCGCTGCCCAACATCACCTACGCGCAAGGCGCGCTCGCCATCGTGGCGAACGGCGAGACGATCGGCGCGCTCGGCGTGAGCGGCGCTCCGGGCGGCAACTTCGACGAGGATTGCGCGCGCTTCGCCCTCGACAAGGTCAAGGACCGGCTGAAGTAACTACTCGGGCTTATCGCCCGCTAGCGTGATCCGGTGCATGACGCGCCGGTAGCCGTGATAGTCGTTCACCGGATTGTGCTGGGCACAGCGGTTGTCCCATAGGGCGATCGAGCCCACGCGCCAGTCGAAGCGGCAGGTGAACTCGGGCCGCACCTGGTGCTGGAAGAGGTAGCCCAGGAGCGGCGCGCTCTCCTCTTGCGTCATGCCGTCGAAGCGCACGGTGTGCGCGACGTTCACGTAGAGCGCCTTGCGTCCGGTCTCGGGATGTGTGCGCACGAGCGGATGCGCGGCGACGAACTCCTTCTTTGCCTCGCCGCCGTCGGACTTGACCCGGTCTTCGCGCGTTCGCGTCACATCCGCCTTGGACGACGCGTTGATCGCCTTCAGGGGCGCGATGAGCCGCTTCATCCCGTCCGATAGCCCCTCGTAGGCGAGGTACATGTTCGCGAAGAGCGTATCGCCGCCGCGCGGCGGCACCTCGCGCGCGAGCAGCATCGAGGCCATCGGCGGCACCTCAAGGTACGCCGTGTCCGAATGCCAGATGCCGCCGAAGTTGATCTTCTCGTGCTCGAGCTTCTTCACCTCGATGACCTCGGCAAAGCCCTCGATGCCGCGCACGAACGGATACTCGACCGGTTTGCCGAGGCGTCTTGCGAACGCCATGTACTCCGCGGGCGAGAGCTCCTGCTCGCGGAAAAAGACCACCAGGTGCTCGAGCCAGATGCGCCGGATCTCCGCGACCTCGGCCTCCGAGAGGCGGCGCAGATCGACGCCGGTGATTTCGGCGCCTAACGCGCCGGCAATGGGGCGGGGGTTCAGCCGAGCCATGCCCCGTGGCCCTTCAAATATTTTTGCAGCGCGAACGGGTCCAGCCCGCGAAGTGCAACCCTTGATGTCAAAGCGAGGTGCGCGGCGCTGCCGGCCGCCTGCCCCATCGCGAAGCAAGCGCCGGAAACGCGCGCGGCGGACTGGCCGCCGTGAGTCATCGAGGCACAGCGGCCCGCGACGAGCAGGTTCGCGGTGCCCGAGGGAAGCAGCATGCGATACGGTAGCTGGTTATAGCCGCGCGGCTTGCGCTGGAAGCGAAACTCGACGTTGCCCGCGATATGCTCCTCGACCGGCCAGCCGTTCACGCCGATCGAGTCGGCAAAATCGGCGCAGTCGAGCACATCGTCCTCGGTGAGCTGATACTCGCCGCGCACGCGGCGTGTCTCGCGGATGCCGATCTGCGGGGCGATGTCGGCGATATAGGAGTGCTCGAAGCCCGGCGCCGACTCGCGGATGAACTGGAACGTGTCCCAGACCTGCCGGCGCCCTTCCAGCTCGCCATAGGAGAGCTGGCCGGCATCGATGCCGCTCACCGCGCTGCCGTCGGGATTGCGGATCTGCGTGAGGTTCGCGCGCCACTCCACCGGATTCGGCTGCGGCCGCACGATCGGCTTCTTGCGCGGAAATTTCCGGCCCTTCTTTTCCGCCGCCTCCATCAGCTCGGCGATGCGCTCCCAGGCATTGCCCGCCTTCTGCGGGTCGACGCCGCCGATGCGGTACATCGTGGACGGATAAAGCATGTTGCCCTTGCCGTCGCCGACCTCGCAGGGCGCGCCGGCCCACGCCGCGAGGTCGCCGTCGCCCGAGCAGTCGATGAACAGCCGGCCGCGGAGGGCGCGGCGGCCCGACTTTGTCTCGACGAGCAAGTGGCCATCGTGGAAGCCGACGGCGAAGGCGTGGAACAGGAGCCGCACCTTCGCGCCTTCCAGGATCTGGTCGGCGACCAGCTTGTAGGCCGACACGTCGTACGCCTGGGCCTGGATGCGTCCGCCGAAGAGTGCATGCGGCGCGCTGAGCGCATCTATCGCCTTCAGGCGCGAAAGCACGTCGTCGGCGATGCCATGCACGACCTGCCGATGCTCGCCGTCCACCTTGGCGTGCAGTCCGCAGAAATTGGCGAGGCCGGCCGCAGTGCCGGCGCCGCCGAGGAAACCGTAGCGCTCGACCAGGATCGTCGAGCGCCCGGCTCTGCCCGCGGCGGCCGCAGCCGCGATGCCGGCGGGCCCGCCGCCAAGGACGACGACCTCGTGCTCGGCGAGGACCTCCGTCTTGCGCTCTGGCTCGGCGACGAACATTAGAATCGAATTATGCTGCGACTCGCTCCCGCCACCGTCCAGGTCGAACGCAAGCACGGCAACATCTACCTGCGCTCGCCGCAGCAGCTCGCGCCCTACGCGCGCTGCGTGACCGAGTGGCTGGTGCAGTGGTCCGACCAGGAGCCGACGCGGACTTTCCTTGCGGAGCGCAAGGGCGAAGGCTGGCGCAAGCTCAGCTATCGCGAGACCTACGGCGCGGTGCGGCGCATCGCCCAGGCGCTGCTCGACCAGAACCTCAACGCCGCGCGCCCGGTCGCGATCCTCTCCGACAACGGCATCGACCACGCGCTGCTCGCGCTCGGTGCCATGCACGTCGGCATCCCGATCGCGCCGATCTCTCCGGCGTACTCGCTGATGTCCAAGGACTTCGGCAAGCTGAAGTACATATTCGATTTGCTGAAGCCCGGGCTGGTCTACACGGCCGAACCGGCCAAGTTCGCGGCCGCGCTCGACGCCGTGGGGGCGAAGTCGGCGTCGGTCGCCGACATGCTGGAGGTCAACCCCGGCTCGACGCAGGAGCGCGAGCACGCCCAAGTGCGCCCCGAGACGGTCGCGAAGATCCTCTTCACCTCGGGCTCGACCGGCATGCCGAAGGGCGTGATCAATACGCACGGCATGCTGTGCGCGAACCAGCAGCAGCTGGCGCAGGCGTGGCCTTTCGTCGAGGACCGTCCGCCGGTGGTGGTCGACTGGCTGCCCTGGAACCACACCTTCGGCGGCAGCCACAATTTCAATCTCGTGTTGCGGAACGGCGGCACGATGTACATCGACGGCGGCAAGCCCGTGCCCGGCCTCGTCGAGACGACGGTGAAGAACCTGGCCGAGATTTCGCCGACGATGTACTTCAACGTGCCGCGCGGCTACGACCTGCTGCTGCCTTTCCTCGAGCGCGACGAGCACCTTCGGCAGAGCTTCTTCCGCGAGCTGGATGTGCTGTTCTACGCGGCGGCGGCGCTGCCGCAGAACCTGTGGGACCGCATCAAGGCGCTCGCCGGACCCCGGCTTGCCATGCTGTCGGCTTGGGGATCGACGGAGACCTCGCCGCTCGCGACGTCGGTTCACTTCCCTATGGATCGCCCGGGCGTGATGGGACTGCCGGTCGCCGAATGCGAGCTCAAGCTGGTGCCGAGCGCGGGCAAGCTGGAAGTCCGCGTGCGCGGGCCGAACGTGATGCCCGGTTACCACAAGCGCGACGACCTGACCCGAGCGGCGTTCGATGAAGATGGCTTCTACAAGATCGGCGACGCGGTGAAGTTCGCCGATCCGGACGATCCGGCGAAAGGCATCGTCTTCGACGGCCGCGTCGCCGAGGATTTCAAGCTCTCGAGCGGCACCTGGGTACATGTCGGCGCGCTGCGCCTGAAGCTGATCGCCGCGGCCGATCCGCTGATCCAGGACGCGGTGATCACGGGGCATGACCGCGCTGAGGTGGGCGCACTCGTCTTCCCGAGTCCGGCGGCCAAGGGCGTCGCCGATCTTCGCGAGCGGCTGATAGCCGCGCTCGCCAAGCTCGCGCAGGAAGGCGGCAGCTCGATGGTGCCGCGGCGTCTTCTCTTGATGAGCGAGCCGCCGTCGATCGACGCCAACGAGATCACCGACAAGGGCTACATGAACCAGCGCGCCGTGCTCGAGCGCCGCGCGGCGCTCGTCGAGCAGCTCTATGCCGGCGGCGCCGAGGTCATCACGCTTTAGCCAGTCCCAGCCAGGCGATCGCGCTCACCGTGAGCAGCGCGCCGACGATCTGCAGCGGCGCCACCGTGATGTCGAGGGCGAGCCAGCTCAGCACGAGCAGCGCGATCGGCTCGAAATTGAGCGCCGCGGCGGTCGTCGCCGGCAGGCGCGGCAGGACGAAGAAGAGCGACGTCATCGCCACGCAATAGAAGCCGGCGAGAAGCGTGATGCCCGCCCAGCCGGCGGCGCCGTGCGGGAGCGCATGCGCGCCCGCCGACACGCCGCCGATGATCACCACCAGCGCCGTGACTGCGGTCATCGCGAAAGTGCGCAGCCGGCTGTCGAGCGGCTTGAGCGCATTGGCGTTCAGGTAGTAGACCACCGTCATGCTCGCCCCACTCGCAAATGCCCACGCGACGCCAGCGCGTAGCGCCGCGAAATCAGTGTCGATATGCCCCGGCCGCAAGTTGAGGGCGAGCGCGAGGCCGACGAGCGCAAGCGCCATTGGCCCGAGCGCGCTCCAGCGCGGACGCTCTCTTCCGAGCGCCCAGGTGACAAGGACGTACAGCATCGGCGAGGTCTGGAACACGAGGAGCGCCAATGCCGGCGGTATCAGTGCGACCGCCGAATAGAGGCAGTAGCTCTGCGAGGCGATGAGCAGGCCGGCGAGCAGCGTCTTGCCGCGCAGCTCGCGCGGGATCGCGAGCCGGATGCCCTGCACGCGCATCACCGCCAGCAGTACGAACGAAGTGAACGTCGCCCGCACACTGACCGCCGCTACGACGCTCGCGCCATGGTCGAATGCGATGCGCGCGCAAAGATGGTTCGAGGCGAACAAGCACGCCACGCCCAGGAGAATCAGCACGCCGGCGCCAGGTGACAATTTCGCGTCCATGATCATCGAAAGCGGGCGACCGATAGCAGGAGCGCCGCGCAAAGCCACAGGGTCTGCGGAAGCCAAGGCTGCACGACGCTGAAGAAGTGGCCCTGCGCGAGGCCACTACCGGTGAGCGTGATGCGCGCAGCGACGGCCACGGCGAGCACCGCGAACAGCGTGCCGAGGAATCGGCCTTCCCGCCCGGCGCGACCGAGAGCCACGGCAGCCGAATAGGCAGCGACCGTCGCCGCGCCCCAGCATCCGCCCGCAAGGAATTGCGCCACCAGCAAGAGCACCAAGGTCGGCGCAAATGCGGCGAACAGCGTGGCGAGCGCGCCGAGAGCGGCGGCGAGCGCCATCGCATCTGCGGGCCCGAGGCGCTTCACTATGCGCGCCGCCGGAAACATCAGCAGGTTGAAGCCGATCCAGAAGACCGGCATCAGGTAAGGCAGCTGCTCGCGTGGCGCGAGCTGCAGGTAACGCGGCGCCGAGCTCAGGCCGAATTGCACCTGGAAGCCGAGCGCGAGGAGGAATAGCGCGGCGAATAGCCGCGGGCTCGTCATCGGCGGCGTGGGCCTCGGTTCGGACGGCGGATTCGGCGGCAGGCGCTTCTCGGCAAGCAGCAGACCGACGACCGCGGCGACCAGGGTCAGCGTCGAGACGATGAATGGCACGCGCGGATCGACGCCGCGCAACGCCACGCCGAGGTAGGGCGCGGCCGCGCCGGCGACCGCCGTACCGGTAAGCGCAATGGTGGACAGCCATGGAATACTCGGCGTCGCCGCGTAGCGCGACAGCAGCGCCCAAGGCGGCGAACGAAGCGCAGAGGAGGTCAACGCCCATACGGCGATGGCGGCTAGCAGTACCCCCGCGCTCGCGCCGGAGTACGGCAGCGCCAGGAATGCAGCGCCCGAGAGCACGCTGCCCGACAGGATCCAGCCGCCGAAACGGCCGAGGCCTGCGCGCACGCGATCGACCCAGAAGCCGGTGAGCACGTCCATCGCGGCGAACACGACCTGATCCGCGACCAGGATCCACGGCACCCATTCGCGGCCGATGCCCGCAGCCTGCGCGAGCTGCGGCAGGTAAATGACGTAGAGCGTCCACGTCGTGCCGAAGAGGAACTGCACCACCGCGACATAGATGGCGAGCGCGTTCACGTCTTCATTTGAACTGCGGGTCGACCTCGACCCGCAGGCCATCCGAGAGACGGTTGGTCTCGTTGGCAAGGCCCACGACTGCGAGCAGCTCCATCAGCATGGCGTCGGTCATGCCTTTCTTGCGCGCCGCCGCCGTGTGCGAATGCGTGCAGTACTCGCAGCCGTTCGTGACACTGACGGCGAAGTAGACCATCTCCTTCACCAGCGGGTCGAGCGCGCCGGGCGCCATCACCTGCTTCACATTGGCCCATACGCGGGCCAGCTCCCTCGGATCGTTGGCGAGGGCCTTCCAGAAGTTGTTGATCCAGTCGGTGCCGCGCGTCTTCATGATGTCGTCGTATACCGACTTGACCTCGGGCGAAGCCTGCGCGTACTCGACCAACCTGACGAGAGCCATACATGCCTCCGATGGCGAAGAATGCCTCGAAAGCCTTGTAGAATGCGGCCCCTAAATGAAGTTTCTGTTCGATTTTTTCCCGGTTGCCCTGTTCTTCGTCGCAATCCAGATCTGGGACATCTTCGTCGCCACTGCCGTGGCCATCGCCGGCACGGTGCTGCAGGTCGGCTACCTCCTCGCGCGCAAGAAGCGGGTGCAGCCGATGCTTTGGGCGAGCCTCGCCATCATCGTGGTGTTCGGCGGCTTGACGCTCTACCTGCGCGACAAGACCTTCATCCTGTGGAAGCCGACGGTGCTCTACTGGCTGTTCGGCGCGGTGCTCGCCGGCGGCGCCCTCTTCGGCCGCAACCTGATCCGCTCGCTCCTGTCCGATCAACTGCGGCTGCCCGAGCCGATCTGGGCGCGCCTCAACTGGAGCTGGGTCGGCTTCTTCGCCTTCATGGGGGTCGTGAACCTCTACGTCGCGTTCAACTATTCCGAGAAGATCTGGGCCACCTTCAAGCTGTTCGGCGGCATGGGGCTCATGCTGCTGTTCGTGGTCGTGCAGTCGCTCGTCCTCGCGAAATACATGCACGACGAGCCGCACCAATGAATGTCGCGGCTGAAATCCGCAATCGCCTGGCGGCGCTCGAGCCGCTGGAGATGGAGCTGACCGACGAGAGCGAGAGCCATCGCGGCCACGCCGGCTACCAACAAGGCGGCAATACGCACTGGCGGCTGTCGATCGTGTCGCCACGCTTCGCCGGAAAACCCGTCGTCGCGCGCCACCGGATGGTTTATCAGGCGCTCGGCAATCTCATGCAAAACCCCATCCACGCGCTGGCCATTACAGCTCGTGCCCCTGAAGAAACAAAAGGAGATCGATGATGCTCAGGTCAATCGCTGCTGCGTTGCTCGCAGCCCCCCTGCTGGTGTGCGCGCAGGACGCAGCCAAAGACGCGCCGAAGCCAGCCGCCAAGCCGGCGGCCAAGGCGCCCGCCAAGGCTGGCGCCCAGACGGCCGTCGCGCATGTCAACGGCATAGCGGTGCCGGCCTCGCGCATGGAATTCATGATGGAGCAGCAGCGCAGCCGCGGCGCGCCCGACAACCAGCAGGCGCGCACGATGATGCGCGAGGAGCTCGTCAACCGCGAGGTCGTCGCGCAAGAGGCGCAGAAGAGCGGGCTCGCCAAGTCGAGCGAGGTGGCGACGCAAATGGATATCGCCCGCCAGGAAATCCTGGTCGGCGCCTATCTGCGCGACTGGGCGAAGAAGCATCCGGTGAGCGACGCCGAGATCCAGCAGGAGTACGACAAGGCCCGGGCGCAGACCGGCGACAAGGAATACCGCGCGCGCCACATCCTCGTCGAGAACGAGGACCAGGCGAAGGCGGTCATCACCGACCTCAACAAGGGCGCGAAGTTCGACGAGCTCGCCAAGAAGAGCTCGAAGGACGCGGGCTCCAAGGACCGCGGCGGCGACCTCGACTGGAACGTGCCGAGCGCCTTCGACAAGCAGTTCTCCGATGCGATGATGAAGCTCGACAAAGGCAAGTACACGACGACGCCGGTGCAGACGCGCTTCGGCTATCACATCATTCAACTCGACGACGTGCGTCCGGTTCGCTTCCCCGGCATCGAGGAAGTGAAGGGGCGCATCCAACAACAGATCCAGCAGCACAAAGTCGACGAGCTGGTGCGGGGGCTAAGGGCCAAAGCAAAAGTGGAATAGAGGTAGCGCATGGCCAGGTACGGCAAGAAGGCTCGATCCAAAGTCAAACGCGCGATGCACAAGCGCAATCGCGGCACGCTGCGCAGCGGCTCCGGCAGGCGCGTGCAGAGCCGCAAGCAGGCGATCGCCATCGGCCTGTCCGAGGCGCGCCGCGCCGGCGGAAAGGTCCCCAAACGGCGCCGCAAGTCCTCGCGCAGGAAGAAGTAGCGCCGGGGTGCATCTTCGAGGTGGTGCGCGGCGACCTCCTCGAAGAGCCGGTCGACGTGATCGTCAACGCTGCGAACGGCCACCTCGCGCACGGCGGCGGGGTGGCGGAGATCATCTCGCGCGCGGCGGGTCCTGCGCTGCAGTCGGAAAGCGATTCTCTGATCAGATCGCTAAGAGCGGGCCGCTGCCCACTGGCGCCGCGGTCGCGACCTCGGCGGGCCGATTGCCATTCAAGGCGGTGATCCACGCGGTCGGCCCGCGTCATGGCGAGGGCAATGAAGAGGAAAAGCTGAAGAAAGCGCTGTCGGCCGCATTCGCGCTCGCGGCCGAGCGCGGCTGGCAGTCGGCCGCCTTCCCCGCCGTCTCGGCGGGCATCTTCGCGGTGCCGCTCGATGTCTGCGCGCGCGCCTACCTCGCTGCAGTCCGTTCCGCCAGGCTGCGCAAGGTAAGGCTATGCTTGCGCGACCAACCGGTCATCGACGCCGTTCTCAAGGAGCTGAAACGATGAGATGGATCCTGCTTGCCGGCGTCTTTGCCGCGCTGCCGGCGCATGCGCAGAAGACCGAGAAGGCGATCTTCGCGGCCGGTTGCTTCTGGTGCACGGAAGCGGCGTTCGAGGAGGTGCCGGGAGTCTTGTCGGCCGTTTCGGGCTACGCCGGCGGCACGGTCAAGAATCCGAGCTACGAGCAGGTCTCGGGCGGACGCACGGGACATGCGGAGGCGGTCGAGGTGACCTTCGATCCCGCCAAGGTAAGCTACGACAAGCTGCTCGACACTTTCTGGGTCAACCACGATCCGACGGTGACCAACCGCCAGTTCTGCGACTCGGGGACGCAATACCGTCCGGCGATCTTCTACGTCGACGACCAGCAGAAGAAGGCCGCCGAGGCGTCCAAGGCGAAGTGGGAGAAGCTGAAGCCCTTCAAGCAGCCGATCCTGACCGAGATCACCAAGGCAGGCGCCTTCTACCCGGCCGAGGATTACCACCAGGACTACTACAAGAAGAATCCGCTGCAGTACAAGTTCTACGTCACCGGCTGCGGCCGCTACGCGCGGCTCGACAGCCTATGGGGCGACCTGCGCAGCAAGCACTAGGTCACTTCTTGCCCGGATAGTTCGGGTCGTCCGGAACCTTGCGCGGGTTCCTGAGCGCCGGGTCCTCTTCCTTGGCGCGTTCGCGGCCGATGCGCTCGGCTTTCTGCATCGCGTGCTTCTCTTCCTCGTTCTTCGGCTCGGCCTTGCGGGCTGCATCCTTGACCTTGCCGGAGTCGATGAACTTCTGCGTGCGCTCGTTGTAATCCTTCGTGCCGCTGTAGCTGCCTTCGCCTTCCACCTTCTGCTTGTCTGCCATGACACCTCCTGAGGCAGACCGGCCGCAAGCCGCGTGCCGCGACGGAAAAAAGCGCGACCGCCTGCAAAGTTCCGGCCCGCGCCGGGCGTGAGGCTTGCGGCTTCTTGCACGGCAGGTGGAGCTCAACCCTTATAGGAGGACCGAGTCATGAAAACATCTTTTGCATTGATCCTGGCCGCCAGCACCGCCCTGGTGGGTTGTACACGCGTCATCGAGCGGCCCACGCCGGTCGCCTCGCCAGCGCCCAACGTGATCAGCACGCCGGCGATCGTGGAACGTGAAAAGACGACGGCCCCGGCCGCCGGCGCGACCGCGGCGCCAGCGTGCACGTGGGCGTCGCAGACCTACAGCTCCGGCGCGACCTCGTGCCAGGACCACGCGACCTACAAGTGCAACAACGGCACCTGGGAGCGGCAGCAAGCTGCTCCGGCCTGCTAGCGGGCTAGTCCACCTCGGCGATCCAGGCTCCCTGGATCGCCTCGAGGATCTTCTCGCCGCAGCGCTTCGGATCGTCGTCGAAGCCGGGCAGCGCCATCACCCAGGTGTAGAGGTCGGTGAAGCGCACCTGCTCCGGATCGACGTCCGGATGCGCGTCGGTGAGCGCGATCGCGATTTCCTGCGTGTCGGTCCACTTCATTTCTTGCCGCCGCCTTCGCGCTCGTAGTTGATGGTGTATTTCGGCAGCTCGACCGCCAGGTCCTCGTCCGCGACCTTGGCCTGGCACGAAAGGCGCGAGGTCGCTTCCAGCCCCCAAGCCTTGTCGAGCATGTCCTCTTCCTTGTCCTCGGCCGGCTCGAGCGAGTCGAAGCCCTGGCGCAGGATCACGTGGCAGGTCGTGCACGCCGCCTGTTTCTCGCACGCGTGCTCGATGTCGACATGGTGCTCGAGCAGGTTGTCGCAGATCGACTTGCCCGGGTCGGCTTCGAACTCGCTGCCGTTCGGGCATAGCGTCGCGTGCGGCAACACCCTGATCTTGGGCATTACAGCGAACCGATTTTCTTGCCGGCCAACGCGCGCCGGATGCCCTCGTCCATGCGCCGCTCGGCGAAGGGCTCGGTGGCACGGTTGAGGGTATCCACCGCCTGCTTGATCGCGCGGTGATCGCTGCTCGCCAGCGCTTTTTCCAGCGCAGCCAGCGCCCGGTCGATGGGTTGGCGATGTTCGGGCGCCAGCAACGCCGCGTCCGCTGCCAGCGCCGAGCGCGTCGCTTCCACGAGGCGCTCGCCGTCCACGCGCGCCTCGGTAAGCGCGCGGGCATGCACGTCCTCCTTCGCGTGCGAGAACGAGTCGCGCAGCATGCGCTCGATGTCGGCGTCGGCGAGACCGTAGGACGGCTTCACGGTCACCGATGCTTCCGCGCCCGTCGTAGCTTCCTTCGCGCCGACCGACAGCAATCCGTCCGCGTCCACCTGGTAGGTGACGCGCACGCGCGCCGCGCCGGCCGCCATCGGCGGAATGCCCTTCAGCTCGAAGCGCGCGAGCGACCGGCAGTCGGAGACGAGCTCGCGCTCGCCCTGCACGACGTGAAAGCTCATGCCGGTCTGGCCGTCCTTGAACGTGGTGAACTCCCGGCCGCGTGCCGCGGGGATGGTGCTGTTGCGCGGAATGATCTTCTCGACGAGGCCGCCCATCGTCTCGACGCCGAGCGAGAGCGGAATCACGTCGAGCAGGAGCCAGTCCTCGCCCTGCGGCTTGTTGCCCGCGAGGACGTTGGCCTGCATGGCGGCACCGAGCGCCACCACCTTGTCGGGATCGAGGTTGTTGAGCGGGTCGCGCCTGAAGAACTCGGCCACGGCGCGCTGGATCTGCGGCATGCGCGTCGCGCCGCCGACCATCACCACGCCCTGCACGTCGTTGACCGCGAGCCCCGCGTCCCGCAGCGCCTTGCGCACCGGGCCCAGGGTCTTCTGCACCAGCGTCTGCGTGATGCGACAGAAGGTCTCGGTATCGAGCGTGACGTCGACGAACTCACCGGTCGAGAGCTTGGTCGTGATCTGCGCCTCGCCGTGCAGCGTCAGGTACTCCTTCGCCTCGCGCGCCCGCACGAGCAGGAGGCGCATGTCGCGCGGCGAGAGCGGCGCGAGCTTCGCCTGCTCGACGATCCAGCAGAACACGCGCTGGTCGAAATCGTCGCCGCCGAGCATCGAGTCGCCGCTGGTGGCGACGACTTCGAATACGCCCCGCGAGAGCTTCAGGATGGAGAGATCGAACGTGCCGCCGCCCAAGTCGTAGACCGCGAACGTTCCTTCGGAAGCGTTATCGAGCCCGTAGGCGATCGCCGCCGCGGTGGGCTCATTCAGCAGGCGAAGGACATTGAGGCCGGCGAGCCGGCCGGCGTCCTTCGTGGCCTGGCGCTGCGCCTCGTCGAAATAGGCGGGCACCGTGATCACTGAGCCGGCCAATGCGTCGCCCAGCGCCAGCTCGGCGCGCTCGCGCAGCACCTTGAGGATTTCCGCCGAGACTTCGACCGGGCTTTTCACGCCCGTCGCCGTGCGCAGCCGCAGCATGCCGGGTGCGTCGACGAAGTCGTACGGCGCGTTCTGCGCGTGGTCGACGTCGCGCACGCCGCGGCCCATGAAGCGCTTCACCGAGACGATGGTGTTCTTCGGATCGTCGGCCTGGCGCGCCTGCGCCGCATAACCAACCTCCACCTTGCCGTCAGGGTGGTAGCGCACGATCGAAGGCAGGAGCGGCCGCCCCTGCGCATCCGGCAGCACGGTGGCGACACCATTGCGCACCGTGGCAACGAGCGAATTGGTGGTGCCGAGGTCGATGCCGACCGCCAGGCGCCGCTCATGCGGCGCCGGCGACATGCCGGGTTCGGAAATCTGGAGCAGGGCCATTATGGTGGACGCTGTGCTGTCGTCCCGCTAACGCGAGGACGACCAGTGAATTCGTCTACTCACTCGATTAGCTCGTAGGCGCCGTCGATCTCGGCTTCGAGCTTCTCCAGGAATTGCATCTCGCGCACCAGGCCGGCCGCAGCGGCATAGTCCTTCTCGCTATCGATGCGCTGCGCGAGCCTGTTTTCCAGCGTCTGCTTGTCGCGCGCGATCGACTGCTGCAGCGCGCCGAGCGCGCCGGCGTCCTTCGAATGGGTGGCGTTCTCGAGCGCCTCGCGCAGCTCCATCTGCTGGGCGAGGAAAGCGGGCGCCATGGCGGTGTTGGTCTCGAAGGCGACATCGACGCCATGCAGCGCGAGAAGGTGGCTCGCGCGCTGCACGGGATTCTTCAGCGCGCGGTAAGCCTCGTTGACCCGCGTGGTCCACTGCAGCGATGCGCGCCGCTCGGCGTCCCCGGCGTGGGCGAAGCGATCGGGATGCACGCGCGCCTGGATCTCGCGGTAGGCCCGCTCCAGCGCCACGGCGTCCAGCTGGAAACGCGCGGCCAGCCCGAACAGCTCGAAGTGACTGCTAGACGTTGAAGCTTTCCCCGCAGCCGCACTCGTCCTTGACATTGGGGTTACGGAACTTGAAGCCTTCGTTGAGACCTTCGCGCGTGTAGTCGAGCTCGGTGCCGTGCAGGTAAGGCAGGCTCTTCGGATCGACGATGACTTTCACGCCGTGGCTGTCGAACAGCACGTCCTCGGAGTTCACATTGTCGGCGAACTCGAGCTTGTAGGCCATGCCCGAGCAGCCGGACGTGCGCACGCCGACGCGCAGGCCCACGCCCTTGCCGCGCTTCGCGAGGTAGGACTGGACGTGCTTCGCCGCGTTTTCAGTCAGGGTGATCACGCGACCTTCTTCTCCTCAGCCTCATTTGGCCCAAGCGCGTGCTTCTTCTTGTAATCCTCCACCGCCGCCTTGATCGCGTCCTCGGCGAGGATCGAGCAGTGGATCTTGACCGGCGGCAGCGAGAGCTCCTGCGCGATCTGGGTGTTCTTGATCGACGCCGCCTGGTCGAGCGTCTTGCCCTTCACCCATTCGGTGACGAGCGAGCTCGATGCGATGGCCGAGCCGCAGCCGTAGGTCTTGAAGCGCGCGTCCTCGATGCGGCCGTCGGCGCCGACCCGGATCTGCAGCTTCATCACGTCGCCGCACGCCGGCGCGCCGACCATGCCGGTGCCGACGGCGTCGTCCGCCTTGTCGAACGCACCCACGTTGCGCGGGTTCTCGTAGTGATCGATGACTTTGTCGCTGTATGCCATAAGTTGCTCCTAATGTGCTGCCCATTGCACTGAATTCAAATCAACGCCCTCTTTGTACATCTCCCAGAGGGGCGAAAGCTCGCGCAGTTTGGCGACCTTGCGCTTGATGAGGTCGGCAGCATAGTCGACCTCTTCCCCGGTCGTAAAACGGCCGAGGGTGAAGCGAATCGAGCTGTGCGCCAGTTCGTCGTTCCGGCCGAGCGCGCGCAAGACGTACGACGGCTCGAGCGAGGCCGAGGTGCAGGCGGAGCCCGACGAGACGGCGAGATCCTTCACCGCCATGATCAGCGACTCGCCCTCGACGAAGTTGAAGCTCGCGTTCAGGTTGTGCGGGATGCGCCGCTCGAGGTCGCCGTTGAGGTAGACCTCTTCCATGCCCTGCACCTGCTTCCAGAGCTTGTCGCGCAGCGCGCGGATGCGCTCGTTGTCGGTGGCCATCTCGGCCTTCGCCAGGCGCGCGGCCTCGCCGAAGCCGACGATCTGGTGCGTGGCCAGCGTACCCGAGCGGAAACCGCGCTCGTGGCCGCCGCCGTGGATCTGCGCCTCGAGCCGCACGCGCGGCTTGCGGCGCACATAGAGCGCGCCGATGCCTTTGGGCCCGTACATCTTGTGGGCGGTGATGGTGAGGAGGTCGGCGCGCAGCTTGTTCATGTCGATCTCGACGCGGCCGCCGCCCTGCACGGCATCGCAATGGAAGACGATGCCCTTCGCCTTGCAGATGTCGGCGAGCTCCCACACCGGCTGGATCACCCCGATCTCGTTGTTCACCATCATGATCGAGGCGAGGATGGTGTCCGGGCGGATCGCCGCCTTGAATTTTTCGATGTCGACCAGGCCGTTCGCCTGCACATCGAGGTAGGTCGCCTCGAAGCCGTGGCGCTCGAGCTCGCGGAAGGTGTCGAGCACGGCCTTGTGCTCGGTCTTCTGCGTGATGAGGTGTTTCCCCTTGGTCTTGTAGAAGTTCGCCGCGCCCTTGATGGCGAGGTTATTGCCCTCGGTCGCGCCGGAGGTCCAGACGATCTCCCTCGGATCGGCGTTGAGCAGCGCCGCGACATGGCCGCGCGCTTCCTCCACGCCCTCCTCGGCCTTCCAGCCGAACGCGTGCGAGCGGCTGGCGGGATTGCCGAAGATCTCGGTGAGGTACGGGATCATCTTCTGCGCCACGCGCGGATCGACCGGCGTGGTCGCGGAGTAGTCGAGATAGATCGGCAACTTCATGCCGCGACTTTTTCCGGTTGTTGGCGGAAATCCTTGATCACCGCGACCTGCTTGCCGTTCTGGTGCGCCACCAGGTCGGCGAGCGTCACCGACGAGAGGTACTCGTGCATCTTCTCGTTGAGCGTCGCCCAAAGGTCGTGCGTCATGCAGCGGCGGTCGTCGTGGCAGTTCTCCTTGCCGCCGCACTGCGTCGCGTCGAGCCCCTCATCCACGGCGCTGACGATGCTCGCCACGGTGATGGCCTGCGGCGCTTGCGCGAGGTTGTAGCCGCCGCCCGGCCCACGCACGCTGGAGACGAGCTTCGCGCGGCGCAGCTTGCCGAAGAGCTGCTCGAGATACGAGAGTGAAATGTGCTGCCGCTCGCTGATCGCCGCGAGCGTGACGGGGCCGCGGTTCTGGCGCAACGCCAGATCGACCATTGCCGTGACCGCGAACCTGCCTTTCGTCGTGAGTCTCATGGATGCCTCTGGAAATACCCGATTAACATGGTCAAGTATACCTTAATCCGACAGATTCAGTCGGACTTTGTTCCCTTTGGGGACAGACCCTTAGGGGTCTGTCCCCGGTTCACTTAACGGCGCGTAGGTCACGCCTGGACGCCTCGGCGTCGCGCTCCATTTCGGCCATCCGGGCCTGGAGCTGCCGCAGCGAACGCTCGAGCTCCTGGGAGTGCTCGACGAGCTGCTGGATCGCCTTCGCGTAGGGATCCGAATGCTCCTGCACCACCGCGTAGGCGGCAAAGCGCGCGTCTTCCGCTTCCTTGCCCTCGACGATGCGGCCGGGAATGCCGACCACGGTCGCACCGGCCGGTACTTCCTTGACCACCACCGAATTCGAGCCGACGCGCGCGCCCTCGCCGACGGTGAACCCGCCAAGGATCTTCGCGCCCGCGCCGACCACCACCCCGGCGCCGAGCGTCGGATGGCGTTTCGTGCCGCGATAGAGCGACGTGCCGCCGAGCGTCACGCCCTGATAGATCGTGCAGCCGTCGCCGACTTCCGCCGTCTCGCCGATGACCACGCCCATGCCGTGATCGATGAAAACGCACGAGCCGATCGTCGCGCCGGGATGGATCTCGATGCCGGTAAGGAAACGTCCGATATGGGAAGTGAAGCGCCCGAGCCAGCGCAGCTTCCGAAGCCAGAACCAGTGCGCGAGCTTGTGGATACAGATCGCGTGCAACCCGGGATAGCACGTGAGGACTTCCCACGTGGACCGGGCGGCCGGATCGCGCTCGAGGATGCAGGCGATATCGCCGCGTAGGCTTGAAAACATGCAGAGATTTTAGGGAGTCCGACTAATCCGATCAACTATTCCCTTGGCTCATCCCTGGGATTCCTGCCGCTCATCAACGCCTTGAGCAGGCCGCGCAGGATGTTGACCTCTTCGCGCTCGAACGCCGGCACGCGCGAGAAGAGCCGGCGCCAGCGCTCGCGCAGCCGTGAATTCGGCGCCATGAAACCGCTCTTCATGGCCGCCTCCTCGAAATGCGCGTACAGGCCCTCGAGATCCTCCACGGTGGCGCGCTTCTCCACGCGCGCAAATGGCATCGCCACGTCCACGCACATGCGCAGCTCGTAGGCCACGACCTGCACCGCCTGGGCGAGGTTGAGCGAGCTGAACTCGGGATTCGCCGGGATGTGCACCAGGAACTGGCAGGCGAACATCTCGTCGTTGGTGAGGCCCGCGGCCTCGTTGCCGAAGACGAACGCCACCTTGTCGTTCATCTCGACCGCGCGCGTTGCGGCACTCCGCACGTCGAGCACCTGGGGCGACCACTCGCGCGGACGGGCCGAAAGCGCAAACGCCGCGACGCAGTCGTTGATCGCCTCATTGAGCGCCGCATGGACCGTGGCGCGTTCCAGCACATCGACCGCGTTGGTCGCCATCCACTGGTCTTCCTTCACCGGATAGCGCTCCGGCGCCACTAGGCGCAGGTCGGAGAGTCCCATCGCCTTCATCGCGCGCGCCGCTGCGCCGATGTTGCCGGGATGGCTTGGCCGACAGAGAACGATCCGGATGGGTGGCATGGATGTTTTATGCCGTCGTTCCCGCGGAAGCGGGGACCCAATTTTTAAACTGGGCCCCCGACTAAAGCAATCGGGGGCGACGAACATGGTGATACTAGAATACGCGCCCCATGCACCCCATGCTGAACATCGCCGTGCGCGCAGCGCGCAAGGCCGGCTCGATCATCAATCGCGCCGCGCTCGCCGGCGGCCTCAACGTGCGCTCGAAGCGCGCGAAGGATTACGTCACCCAGGTCGACCAGGCCGCCGAGGAAGCGATCATCGACATCGTGCGCAAGGCCTATCCCGAGCACGGCTTCCTCGCCGAGGAATCGGGGGCGAGCGCGCAGGACGCGGAATACGTATGGATCATCGATCCCATCGACGGCACCACCAACTTCATCCACGGCTTTCCGCAGTACTGCACGTCGATCGGTATCAAGCACCGCGGCGCGCTCACCCATGCAGTGGTCTACGACCCGGTGGCGAACGAACTTTTCACGGCCTCCAAGGGCCGCGGCGCATTCCTCAACGACCGCCGCATTCGCGTCACCGCCCTCACCAAGCTCGGCGAAGCGCTGGTCGGCACCGGCTTCCCGTTCAAGGAGCTCGATCGCCTCGATCTCTACATGCGCCAGCTGCACAAGATGATGCAGACCTGCTCCGGCGTGCGCCGCGCCGGCGCCGCGGCGCTCGATCTCGCCTACGTCGCGTGTGGACGGCTCGACGGGTTCTGGGAGCTGGGGCTCTCCCCCTGGGATATGGCGGCGGGCGCGCTCCTGATTCAGGAAGCAGGCGGCCTGGTCGGCGACCTGCAGGGCGATCAGACCTTCATGGAATCGGGCGACATCGTCGCGGCGACCCCCAAAGTGTTTCCAACCCTACTAGAGGCGCTGCGATAGCGGCATAACAATCGGCGCATAATCTTCGCGGTTCACCTAGGAGGCCTTATGGCGAAGAAGTCGAAGAAGGGCAAAAAGAAACACGCTTAGCAGCACCAGGAATCGGGGCCCGTGGCCCCGATTCCATTTGCGCGCTCATTTGCGCGGCTTGGCTTTCCACAGCCCCATCATGCGGCCTTCCGGGTCGGTGAAGAGCGACAGCTTGCCCATCCCGGGCACCTTCTGCGCCTCGACGTGGATCTTGCCGCCGGCGGCAACGATCTTCTTGCGAGTGGATGACGGGGTTACCCATGGCCGCCCGCGATCACCATCCAGCCCACGCCGAACTTGTCGGTCAGCATGCCGAAGCTCGAAGCGAAGAAGGTCTTGCTCAGGGGCTGCGTGACGTTGCCGCCGTCGGCGAGCGCGCCGAACAGCTGCTTGGCATGGGTATCGTCGCGCGCACTGATGGTCAGCGAGATACCCTGGAAGCTCGGCTTGCCGGAACAGTGACCATCCGAGGCGAGCAGCTGCGTATCGCCGATGTGCAGCGCCGCGTGCATCACCTTGTCGCCCGGCGGCATCTTCATGCCGGGCGCGGGCGGTGCTTCCTTGTAGCGCATCAGGGCGTCGAGCTTGGCGTCGAGCGCCTTGCGATAGAACTCGATCGCTTCTTCACAGCGACCGTCGAAAAACAGGTAGGGCTGGACTTGCATCGTTTTCTCCTTACAGTTCGACGACGACCTTGAAGCCGCCCCAGAACATCCGTCTTGCGTCGAACGGCAGCTTCCTGGGATTCATCATGTCGGCGAGGCGCTTGTCTTTCATCACGCGTTTGTTCACGCGATCGCGGTCGGCGCGCGACTTGTAGACGATGTAGGAAAAGAACACCGTTTCGCCGGGCTTCTGCTTCACGGCGCGCGGAAACGAGGTGCGCTTGCCCCAGCTCACGTCGTCGGCGACGCACTCGCGGAATTCGAGCGCGCCGTGATCGCGCCATACCTTGCCGGCCTTCTGCGACATGCGCCGGTATGCGGCGAGCTTTTTCTTCGGTACCGGAGTGACGAAACCGTCAACGTACGCCATGAGCCTCTCCTTGCCGTTGTACCCGCACGGTTTCCCGGATCGGGCGGATGGGGCGAATCTCGATGCTGCCCACCGTCGCCGGCGGGATGCGCGACGCGATCTGGATCGCCTCGTTCAGGTCGCGCGCCTCGATCATGTAGAAGCCGGCGAGGAATTCCTTCGTTTCGGCGAACGGGCCGTCGGTGACCGAAACCTTGCCGTTGCGCACGCGCACGGTGGTCGCGGTCGACACCGGCTGCAGCGCCTCGGAGGCGATGCAATGGCCGCTCTTGCGCACCTCTTCGTCGAACGCCACGCAATGCGCATCCGGCATCTTGGCGATAGCCTGCTCCTCGCCGTACACCAGGCAGAGATATTTCATTTCTTGGCGGCCTTCCTGAAGAGACGCTGTTCCTTCTCGCGAAGTTCCGGCGTCAGCGCCTCGCCGAAGTCCTCGGCCTCGAAGACCTGCCAGATCTCGATCTCAGAGTCGGTTGGCATCGGATTGGGGCAGCGCTTGAGCCACTCGATCGCCTCTTCCTTCGACTTCACCTGCCACAGCCAGTAGCCGGCGACGAGCTCCTTCGTCTCGGTGAATGGCCCGTCGACTACCGTGCGCTTGTTGCCGGAGAAGCGCACGCGGGCGCCCTTGCTGCTCGGGTGCAATCCTTCGCCTGCGAGCAGGATGCCGGCCTTCGCGAGCTCCTCGTTGTACTTGCCCATCGCCTGCAGCAGCTCCCGGCTCGGCATCTTGCCGGCCTCGGAGTCCTTGGACGCCTTGACCATGACCATGAACCGCATCGCTATCTCCTTGAAAAAGTGGTCGCCATACCTCTAGTCGAACAGGCCGGGGCCAAATCGACAGCGCGGTCAGCCTTTTTGCAGCTCGGCCAGCCGCCGCTCCAGGAAGCGCCGCTCGGGCTCCTGCCGCGCGAGCTTCAGCGCGCGCTCATAAGCCGCCCTCGCCTCCTTGGCCCGACCGAGCCGGCGCAGCAGGTCGGCGCGCGCGGCGTGCGTGAGGTGGTACCCGTTCAGGTCCTTGATGCCCTCGATGAGCGCGAGCCCCGCCTCCGGGCCTTCGAGCATCGCGACCGCGACCGCGCGGTTCAACTCGATGACCGGTGATGCATCCATGCCGAGCAGCACGTCGTAGAGCGCGACGATCTGCGCCCAGTCGGTCGCCGCCGCATCCGGCGCCTCGGCGTGCACGGCAGCGATCGCCGCCTGCACGGTGTAAGGGCCGAAGCGCCGCGTCGCGAGCGCCCGCTCGACGAGCGCCACGCCTTCGGTGATCAGGCCGCGGTTCCACTGGCCGCGATCCTGCTCCTCGAGTGTGACGAGATTACCGTCGGGCGAGCTGCGCGCCGCCCGGCGCGACTCCTGGACAAGCATCAGGGCGAGCACGCCGATCGCCTCCGGCTCGGCAAGCAGCTCGATTAGCAGCCGCGCCAGGCGGATTGCTTCCGCCGACAGCTCCGCGCGCGTGACGGATGCCCCCGAGGAAGGTGAATAGCCCTCGTTGAAGACGAGGTAGACGACGCTCAGCACCGCGTCCAGCCGCTCGGGCAGCTCCTTCGGACCGGGCACCTCGTACGGGATGCCGGCATCGCGGATCTTGTTCTTCGCGCGCACGATGCGCTGCGCAAGCGTCTGCGCGGGCGTGAGGAAAGCGCGCGCGATCTCTTCGGTCGTGAGGCCGCACACCTCGCGCAAGGTGAGCGCCACCTGCGCGTCGTGCGCGAGCGCCGGGTGGCAGCAGGTGAAGATCAGGCGCAGCCGGTCGTCTTCGATCTCCTCGGGCGCGGGCGCCTCTTCCGCCGCCAGCGATTCGGCATAGTCCTCTTCCAGCGGATCGAAGCGCGCTCGCCGCCGGATGGCGTCGATCGCCTTGAACCTGCCGGTGGAGACGAGCCACGCGCGCGGATTGTCGGGTATGCCTTGCGCCGGCCACTGCTCGAGCGCGGCGCGAAAGGCGTCGTGCAGCGCTTCCTCGGCGAGGTCGAAGTCGCCGAGGAAGCGCACCAGCGTCGCGAACACGCGCCGCGACTCGGCGCGATAAATGGCTTCGACCTTCCGTTGCACGCTATTCGGGCTGGATCCCCGCGTCCCGGATCGCTCTTCCCCAGATGTCATATTGCGTGCGCACGTAGGCCGCGAATTCATCCGTGCTCGAGCCTTTCGGGTCGAACGGCTGCCTGAGCAGGCTCTCGCGCACGTCCTGCCGGCGCACGAGAGCGTTCAGCTCGTGGTTCAGGCGGTCGGTGACGTCCTTTGGCATGCGCGCGGGTCCGAACATCCCCGCCCAGGGTGAAACGGAAAATTTCGGGAACCCCACTTCGACGATCGCCGGCACATCGGGCATCAGGGGCTGCGGTTGGGCAGCGTGGTGACCAGCGCGCGCAGCCTCCCTTCGCGCAGCTGCGGCGCGACCGTGGCATAGGAGCCGGGACCGATGAGGCGAAGATTCGTCGTGCCGGTGTGATTCGCGGGATGGTAAGGCTGCACATCGCCTTGGCGTACGAGAAACGGTCGCTTCATTCTCCCCTCCGTCAGTCGAGCATCAGCACCATGCCGGGGTCGCCCTTGCGCATCGCGCGCTGATAGGCCTCGCGCGCGCCGATGCGCCGCAGGTAAGCCAGGATCTTGGAATATTGCTTGATGTCGTAGGGCGTGAACGAGCGCATGGTGGTGAAGCTGAAGACGATCATGATGTCCGCGGCAGTGAGCTCGTCGCCCGCGAGATAGTCCACTTCTCCAAGGCGGTCGTCCAGAAATTCGAGCGCGCGGTCGAGCCGCCCCTGCAGGTCCTTCAGGACGCGATGGTCGGCCGCCGGCTCGAGCCGCCGCGCGACGAGCGTCCGGTGCAGCAGCGCCTGGAAGCTGCCGTTGGCGTAGTGGAACCAGTAGAGGTAGTTCGCGTACTCCGTGCTTCCAGGATGCCTCGCCAGCCGGCCTTTGCCGTACTTGGCGAGGATGTATTCGATGATCGCCCCCGACTCGCCGATCACCGTGTCGCCATCGGTGATCACCGGCGCCGTGCCGATGGGATGCAAGGCCTTGTATTCCGGCGGCGCGAGGCGCGTGGCCGGGTCGCGCTCGTAGCGCTTGAGCTCGTAGTCGATGCCGAGCTCTTCGCACAGCCAGACGATGCGCTCCGATTGCGACCTGCCGAGGTGGTGGACGGTCAACATCTGCGCCCCGCTGCTAACTTATTCTACTTTGGAGCCCTTCGCGGATTTCTTGCCCCAAGTCGCCCAGTATTCGGCGCCGCGCAGCTCCACGTGGAATTGAATGACCGTCTCCGCATCGATGCCCAGCACCGAGCGCGCGCGATCCTCCGGCAGGCGCCCTTCGAGCGCATCGCCATGCACGAGAAGCCCTTCGGCACTACCGCGCTCCATTGCGGCCTTGCAGTGCTCCAGCCGTTCGCGGCCGCCGACGGTGTCGGACCATGGGCGCGAACCGTCGATGTTTGGCGCCCACAGCAAACAGGTGCAGGCGCCCTCCGCCGTCTGCACTGCCGCTTGCCAGAGGGCCATGACCACCGCGCCATCGGCCTTGCGGATGCCGCTCCAGCTCGTGCGCGCGTCCTGCAACCAGACGCCGCGCGCGCCGAACGCCCTGCTTCGCGGCAGCAGCTTGTTGCGGCCCTTGGTGCGCTGCACCGCGCCGCTGCTCGCCGGCCCGCGCCGCGGACGATCCTTCAGTACCTCGTCGCACAGCGTCGCGAGATCGGCTTCGCCCAGCCGGACGGCGTTGGCGTGCAGATTGGTGAGCTCCTGCTTGCTCAGATCGGCAAGACGCTCGCGAGTCCACTCGCTCGATCGAGATTTCCTGAACGGGGTTGCCGTTGTCGCGGCTTTCATCGGACGGTCTCCGTTCTAGCGTTTCTTGAACGGGAACCGGCGGCGAGCACCCGTGGGCGGCGCGCTGTCGAGGTGACGAAAGTTGATGCGACCACGCGTCACGTCGTAGGGCGACATCTCGAGGTTGACGCGATCGCCGGCAATGATGCGGATGCGGCGCTGGCGCATCTTGCCGCCCGCGTAGGCGAGGACGTCCACGCCGTTGGTCAGGCGCACCCTGAACTGGGTGTTCGGCAGCACCTCCTGCACGGTGCCTTCCATCTCCAGCATCTCTTCCTTGGCCATAACCACTCCTTTGCGCGATTCAGAGAACCGCTGAAAAACAAAAAGCCCGGCTTTCCCGGGCTTTTTTCGGCTTCAGCGCATGAGCGCTGAGTCCATGCTTAGAGCGCCTTGATGTTGGACGCCGCGGGACCCTTGGGGCCTTGCACGACATCGAACGAAACCTTCTGCGCCTCTTTCAACGACTTGTAGCCTTGCATCTGGATCGCGCTGTGATGCGCGAAGAGATCCTTGCCGCCGTCATCCGGCGTAATGAAGCCAAAGCCCTTCGAGTCGTTGAACCACTTCACGGTGCCTGTTGCCATTGTGTTTCCCTTTCTTGATGCAGCGGGACAAACCGGGCCCCGCATACGGGCATGATGATCAAGGAAGGAACTGGACTGCCACTTCGGCACCGCTTTCGCGGCACACGTGAGGGACGGCGCACTTCACTGCTTGTCGATCACTGCGATGCGCAGTTTATCACACGGCGGGCAACTCTGCCTGCTCAATTAATATCTTAGGCGCGAATGAGTACCCCTGATTCCCACACGCCGATGATGCAGCAGTACCTGCGCATCAAGGGCGAGCATCCGGACATTCTCGTCTTCTACCGGATGGGCGATTTCTACGAGCTTTTTTACGACGACGCCGAAAAGGGTGCGCGCCTCCTCGACATCGCGCTGACCTCGCGCGGCGTCTCGGCCGGCGTGCCGGTGAAGATGGCGGGCGTCCCGGTGCATTCGGTCGAGCAGTACCTCGCGAAGCTGGTGAAGCTGGGCGAATCGGTCGCCATTTGCGAGCAGGTGGGCGATGTCGCGACCGCCAAGGGCCCGGTCGACCGGCAAGTCACGCGCATCGTCACGCCGGGCACGCTGACCGATTCCTCCCTCCTCGAAGACAAGGCCGACAACATCCTGCTCGCGCTCACACGCGACAAGGCGACCGTCGGGCTCGCCTGGCTGTCGCTCGCGAGCGGAACGCTGCGGGTCACCGAAGTCGCGCCGCAGGCGCTGCAGAACGAATTGCGCCGCATCGCGCCGGCCGAAGTGCTGGTCGCCGATGGGGTCGTGCTCGACGGCTACTTCCTCACGCGCCTGCCGACGTGGCACTTCGAGGTGGAGGCCGGAAAGCGCAAGCTCCTGAAGCAGCTCGGCGCCGGCACGCTGACCGGCTTCGGCGTCGAGGACCTGACGCTCGCGATCGGCGCTTGCGGCGCGCTCCTGGAATACGCCGGCAAGACGCAAGGCCAGGCACTCGCGCACGTCACCACGGTCACCGCCGAGCGCGCCGGCGAGTACGTGCGGCTCGACGCGGCGACGCGCAGGAACCTCGAGCTGACCGAAACGCTGCGCGGCGAGCCGGCGCCGACGCTGTTCTCGCTGCTCGATGAATGCGCCACCGGCATGGGCAGCCGGCTGCTGCGCCATTGGCTGCATCACCCGCTGCGCGAGCGCGAGACGCTGAAGCACCGCCACGAGGCCGTCGCTTGCCTCGTGGAGTCATTCAATGAAATTCATCGAGTGCTGCGCGGCTTCTCCGATGTCGAGCGCATCACGGCCCGAATCGCGCTGAAGAGCGCGCGCCCGCGCGAGCTCACCGGCCTGCGCGAGAGCCTGGGCCTGCTCACCAACCTACGCGCCGCCGTAGACCAGGCACCGGCGCTGCTGCAGCAACTCACGGCGGATCTGGCGACGCCGGACGCCTGCATCGCGCTGCTGCGCAAGGCGCTGAAGGAGGATCCCGCCGCGCGCATCGTCGATGGCGGCGTGATGGCCGATGGCTACAGCGCGGAATTGGACGAGCTGCGTGCGCTGCAAACCAATGGCGGCACCTTCCTCGCCGAGCTCGAGGCGCGCGAGCGCACGCGCACCGGCATCCCAAACCTCAAGGTCGCCTACAACTCGGTGCACGGCTATTACATCGAGGTGAGCAACGCGCAGGCAGACAAGGTGCCGCTCGATTACCGCCGGCGCCAGACGCTGAAGAACGCCGAGCGCTATATCACGCCGGAGCTGAAGACCTTCGAGGACAAGGCGCTCTCGGCACGCGACCGCGCCCTCGCGCTCGAAAAATCGCTCTACGACGCGCTGCTCGATGCATTGAACGAGCATGTGCCGCAGCTGCAGCGCATCGCTCGGGCGCTGGCGCAGCTCGATGTGCTCGCGGCCTTCGGCGCCAGCGCGGCGAAGCGGAATTACGTGCGCCCACAATTCGTCGAGGACCGCGGGGTCGAGATCGATGCCGGGCGCCACCCCGTGGTCGAAGGCCAGGTCGAGAATTTCATCCCCAACGACTGCAAGCTTTCGGCGACGCGCACGCTGCTGCTCATCACCGGTCCGAACATGGGCGGCAAGTCGACCTATATGCGCCAGGTCGCGCTCATCGTCCTGATGACGCACATCGGCTCGTTCGTGCCGGCGAAAGGCGCGCGCATCGGACCGATCGACCAGATCTTCACGCGCATCGGCGCGGCCGACGACCTCGCCGGCGGGCGCTCGACCTTCATGGTGGAGATGACCGAGAGCGCCTCGATCCTGCACAACGCCACCGCCCAGAGTCTCGTCCTGATGGACGAGGTCGGGCGCGGCACGTCGACGTTCGACGGCCTTGCGCTCGCCTGGGCAATCGCGCGCCACCTGGTGGAGCGCAACCGCGCGCTCAGCCTGTTCGCGACGCACTACTTCGAGATGACCCGGCTCGCGCTGGAGTACAAGGAAGTGAAGAACGTCCATCTCGACGCGGTCGAGCACAAGGACACGGTCGTCTTCCTGCACGCGGTCGAGGAAGGACCCGCGAGCCAGAGCTATGGCTTGCAGGTCGCGGCGCTCGCCGGCGTGCCGAAGGACGTCATCCGCCGCGCCCGGCGGTACCTCGAGCTGCTGGAAGAGTCGGCGGTGTCGCGCGGCGGGCAGGACGACCTCTTCGCCAAGACGCGCGCGGCGGAAGCGGAACCCGCCGTCGATGCGCTGCGCGACGAGCTCGCCAAGATCAATCCCGACGAGCTCTCGCCGCGCGAAGCGCTCGAGCTTCTCTACCGCCTCAAGAAACTCTAATTACCACTTCGGCTTCATGCCGAGAAGTTTTGCCGAGTCGTTGAGCTGCTTCGTCTGCTCCTCGATCGACGCGGCGAACTCGGCGCCATTGCCCGGCACATTCAACTGCGCGGTCGAGGCGAGCCGCTCCGCCACGAGCGGATCCTGCGACGCTGTCTTCACATCCGCGGCGACGCGCTCTTTCGCCGCCTCAGGGAAGTTGCTCGAGCGGGCCGCGATGATGCCGACCAGGCCTTCGAAGTTGAGCCCGGGATAACCGAGCTCGGCAACCGTCGGCAGGTCGAGGCCCGGAACGCGCTGACGCGCCTGCACGGCGAGCAGCTTCACCTTGCCCGACTGCACGGTGGGTCGCACGATCGCGTAGGCCGAGCTATAGAGGTGCAGCCGCTCGGAGACGAGGTCGTTCACCGCCTCGGCGGGTTGCTTGTAGCGGATCTGCGCGGCGTCGATGCCCTGCGTCTTGAGGAAGCCCTCGAGGATGATGTCGGTCATCGTCACTGCGGTCGTCCAGTTGAGCCAGCCCGGCTTCTGCTTGGCGGTCGTGAGAAGCTCCTTCAGCGAGCCGACATTCATGCTCGCCGGCACGCCGAGCGTGACGACGGTGCCGGTAACGCGCGCCACCGGCACGAGCTCTTTCGGATCGTAGGGAAGCTGGTCGAGGCTGTAAGGATGACCGACGAAGTTCGCTGTCGGACCCCAGAGCAGCGTGTGGTCGTCCTTCGCCTGGATGACGGCGTTGATGGCGATGACGCCATCGCCGCCGGGACGGTTCTCGACCACGACCGGCTGGCCCCACATCTTCGTCAGGCGATCGGCATAGAGACGCGCGCCGATGTCGGCGCCCGAGCCGGGCCCGAGCGACAGGATGAAGCGCACCGGCTTGTGCGGCCACGATTGCGCGAGCGCGGGCAGCGCGAGCACGGCGAGCGAAAGCGCGATGAGACTGCGGCACAGCTTCAGCATATTGGATGAATCCTCATGATCGATATACTGGCCCGCTTCTATACCCTCGGCCCGCGATGAACGCAATACGCAAAATTGGAATCCTCGGCCTCGGCGCCATGGGCGCGCCGATGGCGCGGCATCTCGTCGCCAAGGGTTACAACGTCGCGGGTCACGACCCCGTTGACGCCGCGCGGCGCGCTGCCGTCGGCATTTCCATCTTCGATTCTCCTCGCGAAGTGGCGAACGCGAGCGACCTCGTCATCGTCGTCGTCGGCTTCGACCACGAGGTCGAAGCCGCGCTGTTCGGCGCGGGCGGCGTGATGGAAGCGGCGCGCCCCGGCCTCGTGATTGCGATCGGCTCGACCATCGCGCCGCGCCACGCGAAGCGCCTCGCAGAGCGCGCTGCCGAGCGTGGCGTCGTCGTGCTCGATGCGCCGCTCGCGCGCGGCGAGCAGGCCGCCATCGCCGGCAAGCTGCTCGTCTTCCACCTCGGCGGACCGGGCGCCGGCCAGGTCGCGAAAATGGTGAATAACCTCGTCCTCTGGGCCTGCACGTCGGCCAACGATGAGGGTCTGCGCCTCGCGGAGGCGCTCGGCGTCGACGCGGAAAAGCTGCGCGCGGCGCTGCATCACTCGAGCGCGCAGAACTGGTCGATGGACCTGCGCGCCGAGCGCTCGGGCATGCCGTGGGCGGAGAAGGACATGAACATCGCGCTGCACGAAGCCGATCTCGCGCGGCTCTCGCTGCCCCTCTGCGGCACGGTGAAGGAAACCATCAAGGCGCTCAAGATCCGGCTCGGCTACGGGCTGCCGCACGGAGCCGAGTAGCCTGGTCGTCCTGCGCGAGCCCTGGCGCGCGCAGCCTCTCGCATGGATTCACCGTGCCGAAGCCGCCGGCATTGCACGCGAGCTCGGCGCTGGGCTCGCGACATTCACGGGCCAAGGCGGCTTTTTACGCCTGTCCGATCCGGTGATGCTGCAAGCCACCGAAGCGCTGAGTCGCGCCGGCATCCGCTACATCGGTCCCGGTGCCGCGGCCCTCGCCCTCTGCTACGACAAGCAAGCGGCCACCGAACGCGTGCGCGCCGCCGGCATCGATTGTCCGGCGCAAGCGTCTTCCTTTCCCATGGTGCTCAAGCCGCGCCGCGGCTCAGACTCCATCGGCGTGCGCATCGCGCACGCCGGATCCATTCCGACCGGCTACATGGGCCAGGAGCGCATCGTCGGCACCGAAATCACCGTCGCCGTGCTGCAGGGCGCGGTCGGCGCAGCGCTGCGCATTGAGATGCAGGAAGGTGCGCTCTACTCGTTCGCGCGCAAGTATTTCTTGCGGCCTCGCCGCATTGCGCTCGATGACCCGCCCCTCGTGCATCGCGTGCGGTCGGCGGCGGCCAAGGCAGCGGCGTGCTTGCGCGTCGACTGGGCCGCGCGGGTGGATTTCATCCATGACCGCCAGCGCGATCGCCTCTGCTTCCTCGAGTGCGACGCCGCGCCGCTGATCGGCGCGCGCTCGGCGTTCGCCGACAGCCTCGCCGCGGGCGGCATGCCGCGAGCCGAGCAACTCGCGCGCCTTATACTCGGCGCGTGCACCTGACCGACATCGGCGCCAATCTCACGCACGCGACGTTCCACGACGACCTCGACGCGGTGGTGGGCCGTGCTCGGGCCGCCGGCGTTTCGACGATCGTTTTGACCGGAACCACCGTGCTTGAGAGCGAAATGGCCGCGGCGATCGCCGAGCGGCTGGATCTGCATTCCACGGTCGGCGTGCATCCCCACCACGCGCGCGATTGCGGCCCGGCCACTATTGGAGACCTGCGTCGGCTCGCCGAGCATTCACGCGTCGTGGCGATCGGCGAATGCGGCCTCGACTTCAACCGCAACTACTCGCCGCACCCGGACCAGGAGAAATGGTTCGTCGCGCAGCTCGAACTCGGCCTCGAGCTCGGCCTGCCGCTCTTCCTGCATTCGCGCGACGCGCACCCGCGCTTCGCGGAGATCCTGCGCCACCATCGCGTGAAGGATGCGGTGGCGCATTGCTTCACCGGCGAGAAGGACGAGCTGCACGCCTATCTCGATCTCGGACTCTACGTCGGCATCACCGGCTGGATCTGCGATGAGCGTCGCGGCACGCATCTGCTGCAGCGGGTGCGCGACATCCCGCCCGACCGGCTGCTGCTCGAGACCGATTCGCCGTATCTCACGCCGCGCGACCTGCGGCCGCAGCCCAGGGCGCGGCGCAACGAGCCGGCGTTCCTGCCGCACATCGCAAGGACCGTGGCGCGCGCGCTCGGCCGGCCGGTGGAGGAAGTCGCCGCCGAGACGACGCGCAACGCGCAGACACTCTTCCGCCTCCGTGAACCTGGCGCATCTATTAGCGAGAAGCGCACGGCTCGCGCCTGACTCGCGCGCCATCGCGCTCGGCAAGCGTCCGGTGCTGTCCTATGGGCAGCTTGCGGATCGCGTGGCACGTCTCGCCTCCGGGTTAAAGAAAAACCTGAAACTGAAGCCAGGCGATCGCGTCGGCCTGGCGATGAAGAACTGCGTCGAGTACCACGAGGCGCTCTTTGCCTGCTGGCACGCAGGGCTCGTCGCGGTGCCGATGAACGCCAAGCTCCACGCGACGGAGTTCGCCTACATCCTCGAGAACTCCGGGGCGAAAGCCTGCCTCGTGACGAGCGACCTGGAAACTGCCATCCCGACCGGTACGCCCATCTCGGAGTTGCCCAAGCTGCGCGGCGAGCCGATGCCGATCGCCGAGCGCAAGCCCGACGATGCGGCTTGGCTCTTCTATACCAGCGGCACCACCGGCGTGCCTAAGGGCGCGGTGCTCACGCATCGCAACCTGCTCTTCCAGACGCACGCCTACTTTGCCGACATCGACAAGCTCGATGCGAACTTTTCCATCCTGCATCCGGCGCCGCTCTCGCACGGCTCGGGCTGCTATGCGCTGCCGCACTTCGCCGCGGGCGCGCTCAACGTGATCCCGGAGAGCGGGCACTTCGAGCCCGACGAGATCTTCGACCTGATGGATTTCTGGCCGAACAGCTCGTTCTTCGCCGCGCCCACCATGGTGGTGCGCCTGCTCGGAGCGAAGAGCGCGCGCGCGCCGAAACACCTGCGCACGCTCGTCTACGGCGGCGCGCCGATGTACGTCGCCGCTTCGCTGCGCGCGATCGAGCTCTTCGGTCCCCGCCTCTACCAGCTCTACGGCCAGGGCGAGGCGCCGATGACCATCACCGGGCTGCCGCAGGAATTGCACAGGATCCAAGCGCACCTGGAAACCTGCGGCTTCGCGCGTACCGGCTGCGAGGTGAAGATCTACGACGATGCCGACCGCGAACTGCTGCCGGGCGAGGTCGGCGAGATCGTGACGCGCTCCGATTGCGTCATGGCCGGCTACTGGCAGAACCCCGAGGCGACGCAGAAGGCGCTGCGCGGCGGCTGGCTGCATACGGGCGACGTGGGCAGCATGGACGCCGCCGGCTTCCTCACCATCCGCGACCGCTCGAATGACATGATCATCTCCGGCGGCTCGAACATCTATCCGCGCGAGATCGAGGAAGTCCTGCTGCGCCATCCCGCGGTGGCCGAATGCTCGGTGGTCGGCCGGCCGCACGCCGAATGGGGCGAGGAAGTGGTCGCCTTCGTCGTCACCAGCCAGAAGACTTCGACTGAAGAGCTCGACCAGCTCTGCCTCGACAACATCGCGCGCTTCAAGCGGCCGCGCGAATACCGCTTCGTCGAGGCACTGCCCAAGAACAACTACGGGAAGGTTCTGAAAACCGAGCTGCGGAAACTGCTCGCGCCTCTGACCCCCTGACAAGGGAGTCGTGAGCCGAAGGCGAACGGGGGGTTTCGGTTTTGTATGCCTGAACGGTGGTCGCGCGTTGTGAACGTGATGACCCATCCGCGATTCGTGAATTACCGGCGCTCCCTCAAGCAATCGGCGCAGAGCCTGCGCCGTGACCCGACGCCGGCGGAGCGCAGGTTGTGGTTCGAATACCTTCGAGGTGCCTCAGAAATTTACGCGCCAGAAGCCGCTCGGCGAGTACATCGCGGATTTCTATTGTGCCTCTAGGATGCTCGTCATCGAACTAGACGGTGACACGCACTTCACCTCGTCCGCGGAAAATTACGACCACCGCCGGACAGCCGCTCTCGAGGCACGCGGCATCCGCGTTATGCGATTTACGAACCTGGAGGTGATGCAGCAGTTCGAGGCGGTCTGCCAGCGTATCGAAGAAAGGCTGAAAACCTAAAAACCCCCTGCTCGCCTTTCGGCTCACGACCCCCTTATCAGGCGGTCAAAACCCCGGTCTCAGTGGCTGCGGCCACCGCGGTCCATCGGCGTGAACTGCGGATCGTCCATCAGGTAGGTCTCGCGCACGACGCCATCATTGGTCGACGTCTGCACCAGGAACCACTTCGGCAAGTTGTGCCCCGCGATGCGCATCGGATAGGTCCAGATGTCGCGCTGCATGCGCTCGTGGCGCTCGGGCATGTAGGCGGGTCCGAGAAGGTCGTGCACTTCCTTTATCGTGGTGCGATCGACCACGATCTTCTTGATGTTGGCCTCGGTGAGACGTTGCTCGACTGCGATCACCCGGCCATCAGCGCCGGTGCGCACCGCGTAGCTGGCGTGACCCCAGGGCAATTGCGGATACCAGTAGACCGTTTCACCGTTCGGCCCGGGGTCGACTTCCGCCGGCTTGCCTGCCCTCGCCTGCACGTCCGCAGCCGTGGATTGGCCCGGGACAAGCACGTAGGGATTGAAGGTCGCGCTGGCGCAGCCGGCCAGTGCGAGCAGAAACCCGAGGACGAGCCTACTCGCCCTTGCCGGGCTGCGGGCTGAAGTACTTCTTGAATTTCTCCGGCTCATCCTTGTGCGCGTCCGCATCCGCGGGCGCCGTGCCTTTGCGCGTAATGTTGGGCCACTTGATCGCGAACTCGGCGTTCATCTTGAGCCACTTTTCCGCTTTGCCGTCCGAATCCGGAATGATCGCCTTCGGCGGGCACTCGGGCTCGCACACGCCGCAGTCGATGCACTCGTCCGGATGGATCACCAGCATGTTGTTGCCCTCGTAGAAGCAATCGACGGGGCAGACTTCCACGCAGTCCATGTACTTGCACTTGATGCAGTCTTCGGTGACGACGTAAGTCATCTATCTTTTCTTCGCGGCATGCACGCTTTTAGGGGGCGGAATTATCGCACGTCGAAGTCCGGCGACGGACTAGTACCAGTTTCGTCTACAGCTATATCCCTAGGGAATAAAACTCGTTGCCCGTGCGTAGAGCCGGCGCGATCATAGGCGGGCATGAAGTATCTCGTGCGCCCGCTCGCACCTCTCCTCATCGGCATCGGCGCTGCCCTCCTGATCCTCACCGCCGGCGCGGAAATCGTCTCGGCGATCCGCACCTGGCTCGCGGGCAGCGGGCCGTGGCCGCGCGAGCTGATGCTGCATGTCCTCATCGCCGGCGCGGCTTTGCTGCTCGCCTCGGCGGTGATCGTCAACCGGCGCTCCACGCAGCGCATCGAAGAGGCCGAGAGCGCGCTGCGCGAGAGCGAGGAGCGGCTGCGGCTGATCGCCAACAACGTGCCGGCGCTGATCTCCTACGTCGATCGCGAGCAGCGCTACCGCTATTCGAATCGCACGTACAACGAGTGGTTCGGCATTCCGCACGAAAGCATGCAGGGCCGCACGGTCGCCGAGGTCTTCGGCGACGAGGCCTATAGCCGCATGCGCGCCGAGATCGAGCGCTGCCTCGCGGGTACCAACGTGCAGTTCGAGCTGGCGCTCGGCGAAGGCGCCGCGCGGCGCACGCTGCAGGTGTCGTGCGTGCCGCACCTGGGACCCGAGAGCGAAGTCCACGGCTTCTACCTGCTCGCCAACGACGTCACGCAGCTGAAGCGCGCGCAGGAGGACCTGCGCTACGCCGCCATCCAGCTGCAGCACGACGCGCGGCGCCTGGAATTCCTCGCGCACCACGACACGCTCACAGGCCTGCCCAACCGCGCGATGTTCGCCGAGCGCGCGAGGGAAACAGTGGCGCACGCCCGCCGCCACCAGAAGAACAGCGCGTTCCTGTTCCTCGACCTCGACAACTTCAAGACGGTGAACGACACGCTCGGCCACGACGTGGGCGACGCGCTGCTGAAGATCATCTCCTCGCGCCTGCGCGCCTCGGTGCGCGGCGACGACTTCGTCGCGCGCATCGGCGGCGACGAGTTCTGCGTGCTGCTGCAGGAGATCGCCGATCCGCGCGAGGCGGCCGCGGTGGCGCAGAAGCTCCTGCACGAGCTCGGCAAGTCCTACCGCATCGGCGAGCACCAGGTCACCTCCGGCGCGAGCATCGGCATCGCCTGCGTGCCGCAGGACGGCGACGATGTGGCGACGCTGCTGCGTCTCGCCGACCTCGCCATGTACCGCGCGAAGGAGCTCGGCCGCAACGGCTACCAGTTCTTCTCGGCGATGCTCAACGAGGATGCGGCGGCCGCCGCGGCGATGGTGGAGGAGCTGCGCCATGGCCTCGAGCGCAACGAGCTCTTCCTCGTCTACCAGCCGCGCATCGACACCGGCACGCGGCAGGTGGTCGGCGCCGAAGCGCTGCTGCGCTGGCGCCATCCACGCTACGGCGTGCTGGCTCCCGAAGCGTTCCTGCCCCTCGCCGACGACACGGGCCTCCTCGTGCCGATCGGCGCCTGGGCGCTGCGCGAGGCCTGCCTGCAGGGCAAGCGCTGGATCGACGAAGGCATCTCGCCCCTCAGCGTGGTGGTCAACGTCAGCTCGCGCCAGTTGCGCGATGGACGGTTCGCCGACGAGGTGCAGGCTGCGCTCGAGGCGAGCGGGCTGCCGGCCGAGTCGCTCCTCATCGAAGTGCCGGAGTCGGTGGTGCGCCAGGTGCCGGGAACGCTCGAGCCGGCGTTGATGGCGATCACCGAGCACGGCGCGCGCCTCTCGGTCGACGACTTCGGCACGGGGTACGCGTCGCTGCCGACGCTGCAGCGGCTGCGCGCGAGCTCGGTGTGCATCGACCGCAAGCTCATCGCCGGGGTGCCGAACGACGTCGAGCGCGCGGGCCTCGCGCGCGCGCTGATCGCGCTCGCCCGCGGCATGAATTTCGAAGTCGTGGCGAAGGGCGTCGAGAGCCACGCGCAGCGCGAGTTCCTCGCCGAGGCCGGCTGCCGGATCTGCCAGGGGGATCTCTTCGCCGCGCCGAACGCTCCGGACGTGGTCGCGCCGATGCTGCGCACGCGGCTCGCCGCGTAAAAAGAGTCGGTCAGCGGCGACAGATGCGCCGCAGGGATCAGCGGCCTCGCCGACGCGAGTCCGCGACTTATGTCACGATGCGGCCGTCATGAAGCGTCTGGTCGCCTTTTTCGTGCTCGTCGCCGCCCTGCCCGCGTGGGGACGCGGCGACACGTCGCACTTCGTCGATAAGCTCTCCTGCGATTCGGGTCCCTACGCGCTCAAGCTGCCGGACACCTATGACGGGCTGCGCAAGCTGGGCGGGCTCAAAGGCGAGAAGCTGCTGCGCGAGCAGGACCTGGGGGCTTATCGGGCGCGCTACCGCGACCTGCTCTTCAACGGCCTGCGCCTCGGCGTCGTCACCTACAGCAACGACCCCGAGAAGTACCAGATCGTGTCGGCGGAGATCCGCAGCTCGCAATGGAAGATCGCCGGCCCGTTCCGCCAGGGCTATGTCCTGCCCGCCCGCGTGGGCGACGTCGAGACCAAGACCATCCGCTCCGGCTCCACCGTCGAATTCAGCGGTGCGGAGGACACGGTTCGCGTGCGCCTCGTCGGCCGCAAGGTCTCCGTCCTCACCTACCTCTGCGTCCCGGATTAGACTGAGCCTCCTCTAAGGAGGAGGCCATGGAAGGCATCAGGGACGCGAGTCACCTGTACGAAGTCGAGCGCCGCGCCGAGTACGCCGCGCGCCCCGGCTTCCGCATCACCGAGCTCGAGCTTTCGGCAAGACAGAAAGTGCCCTGGCACTACCACAACAACGTCGCCGACACGTTCTATGTCCTGGAAGGCCGGCTCCGCATCTTCCTGCAGAAGCCGAAGCAGGAAGTGCGGCTGCAGCCCGGCGACACCTTCACCGCCGAGGCCCGCCGCCCGCACCTCGTCACGAACGGCGGAAGCAAGCCGGTGACGTTCCTCGTGCTGCAGGGCATCGGCCAGTACGACTTCGTGCCGCTTGTCGCCCGAAGGGTTTAAGCCCCTCGCGCGCAAGAGCCCGGCCATCGAGCTGATCGACCCGCTCTACTCGCGCGGCGAGGGCGCGAGCCTCGTCCTTGGGCTGCGCGCCGAGCGCAAGCACGGCAACCTGCGCGGAGCCGTGGACGGCGGCATCCTCGCCACGCTCGCCGACGTTGCGCTGGGCTACTCGCCCGCCTTCTCCACCGAGCCGCCGACCGCGGCGATCACGGCAAACCTGAGCCTGGATTTCGCCGGCGCCGCGAAGGAAAGCGACTGGATCGAGGCGCGCATCGACTTCCACAAGCTCGGCACCCGCCTCGCGTTCGGCAATTGCTACCTCACGGTCGGCGAGACCCGCATCGCGCGCGCGAGCGCGGTGTTTCTGGTCGCAGGCACGCTCGGCCCCGAGGGCTAGGTGCAATCGCTGCAGATCTTCTGGCCCTACCTGCTCTCGGCGGCGGCGGTGCTCTTCTGGCTCGCGCTCCTGCGGCGCAGGATCGACAGGCGCGTGCAGTACCTGATCGTCGCCTTCGTCGCCTGTACGCTCGTCAACATGGCGATCGAGTTCGCCTGCGCCTATCTCGTGCCGCTCGACGTCGCCGGCACGCCGCCGCCCGATATCCGCAACGTGCGCCTGCGGTTCCTCATCACCGCGGCGATCCAGCTGCCGGTGTCGCTCGTGCTGGCCTACTACATCGCCGCGCGCACCAAGGTCGACCGCTGGCAGGAGCCTTAGATAGCTAGGTGCGCTTTGGCCGAAAGCGGACATTCCAGCCACCTCCTTCGAAGCCCGGCAGCCCGGTCTCGCTCAAGGTCGGGATCTCGGGGCGCGCGCGCAGCCGCGAGGTGACGAGAAGCCGAGCAGCTAGAGCTTGCCGGCCTGCGCCATCGGCGCGAGAGGCGGATAGGCATTGAAGACGAACTGCACGTCGCCCTGCACCAGGTCGGGAACCGCGAGCTGGATGCTCCGGTAAGGCACGTGCGTCAGTTCGAAGCCCGCGGCCGCGCCGAACAGCACGGCGGCGAGACGCCCCGCGGTCCCGACGCCGACCGAGGCGTAGTTCATCTTCTTCTGCTTCCCGTACGCGACCAGTTCGCCCACGTTGCTCACGGGGAGCGTCGCACTCGCGAAGAGCGCGAAGGGTGCGATGGCGATGGTGGTGACCGAGGCGAGGTCCTTCAGCGGATCGAAGGAGAGACTGGTGTACAGCGCAGGGTTGATGACGAGCGCCGGGCCGATCAAGAGCAGCGTGTGTCCATCGGGAGGCGACTTGATCACCGCCTCCATGGCGATGTTGCCGCCCGCGCCCGGCCGGTTCTCGAGCACGAAGGGCTGGCCGAGCGCCAGCGTGACCTCGTCGGTGATCGTGCGCACCATGCCGTCGGCCACACCGCCGGCGCCTAGGCCGATGATGATGCGGATCGGTCGTTGTGGAAACTGAGACGGATATTGCGCCTGCGCGCAAAGACTGGCTGCGCTCAGCGCAGCGACGAGCATAAGCCGGATCATGCGTGCTGCCGGAGCTTGAAAAGGCGCGCCGCGTTGCCGCCGAGGATCTTCGCCTTGTCGGCGGCGGGGAGCGGCAGGCCCTCGACGATCGAGGTGTCGTCGCCGATCAACGGGTCGTCCGAGCCGAAGAGGATGCGATCGGCGCCAACGATGCCGTGCGCCATCATCAGCGCCGGCGGGTAGAACGAAGCGGTGTCGTAGTAGAGCCGCTTCGCGTATTCGCTCGGCGGCTTGGCGATGTGCTTGCGGCAGTCGGGGAACAGCCGGTAGCCGTTGTCCAGGCGCTGCAGCAGCATGAGGAGCGCGCCGCCGGTGTGCGCCATGATGTAGGGGAAGTTCGGGTAGCGCTCGAAGATGCCGGAATAGATGAGCCGCGCCGCGGCCATCGTCGTGTCGAAGATGAAGCCGACGCGCAGCGGCAGCTCGAATTCCTCCTGCTGCAGGTTGGGCGGGAACATCGGGTGCTCGAACACCGGCAGCCGCAGCTCGTCGAGCTTCTTCCACACCGGCTCGAAGCGCGGGTCGTTCACGTGCACGCCGGCGATGTTCGAGCCGATCATCACACCATGAAGTCCGAGCTCGCCCACGATGCGCTCGATTTCCTTCAGTGAAGCATCCACGTCCGCAAGAGGCAGGCTGCCGACCCCGGCGAAGCGGTCGGGATGCGAGCGCACGATCGCCGCGGTGGCGTCGTTCATCAGCCGCGCGATCTCGACCTGCCGTGCGCCCTGCCAGTCGTAGACGTTGGGCGATGAGAGCGAGAGCACCCGCATGTCGATGCCCTGCTCGTCCATCACGCGCAGGCGGTGGTCGACATCGAAGAAATTGTCGCGGTACCACATGTACGTGTAGCCGTTCTTGCGCATCAGGGTCTGGCCCTCGCGCGTGGTGCTGCGCTCAAGCTGAAAGTCGCGCCACATCGCGTCGAAGTAGCGCTGGTCGAAGAGATGCGAGTGGACGTCGATCTTCATCCGAGCACGAAGTCGAACCGGCCCACGCTGCGCGTCGTCATTTGCATCGCCAGCTCCGGGCGGAAGAGGTCATCGGCCTCGTTGCGCTCCTGGTTCGGAAAATAGAGCTGCGTGGTCAGCAGGCGCCCGCCGGGCGGCTGCAGCTTGACGTGGATATGCCGCGCGCGACCGGGATACTCGGCCGGCACGATCGTCTCGAGGCGATAGCGCCCGTCGGCATCGGAGAACTGGTGCCCGCGGTAATGGAAGCCGCTATTGTCGTACTCGCCCTTCTCATCGGCGTGCCAGAAGTCGAGCAGCGCGTGCGCCACCGGCTTGCAGTCAGGGCCGAGCACGCGGCCCGTGACGAGCAGCGTGGCGGCGTTGCCCTGCACGAGCACGTTGCGCTCCGGCGATTGCGGCTTGAAGAACGGGCCCTCGGTCTGGCGCGGCGTCGGCTTGCCGCAGCTCTGCGCCAGCGAATAGACGGGCCACAGCAGCGCCGCACCGAGCAGCCGGCGGCGCGATGAATCGGAAATCATGGTTGTCTCCGCACCAGCAGAACATACGCCAGAAAAGAGGTCATCGAGCAGACGAACATGACGCTGGCCATCGGCGCCGGGCCATGGCTGCCGATCCAGCCGACCGCGGCGCTCGTCAGCACGCCGAACCCGGATTGCGCCGAGCCGAGCAGCGACGAGGCAACGCCGGCGCGTTCGCCGAAGGGCGCCATCGCCACCGAGGTCGCGTTCGAGGCGATGAAGCCGACCGACCCGATCATGAAGAAGATCGGCAGGAAGACGCCATAGAAACCGAGCGCGCCGGTCGCGGCCAGGATCAGGAGCACGACGGCGCCACCCGCGAGGCCGCTCACGCCCCAGCCGAGGACGCGGCGCACCCCATAGCGCGCCACCATGCGGCGGTTGACCTGCGACATGGTGATGAAGCTCGCCGCCCCGGCGCCGAAGTACCAGCCGAATTGCTCCGCCGGTATGCCGAAATACCGGATGTAGACGAAAGGCGCGGCGGCGAGGTAGGCGAAGAAGGCGCCGAAGGGCGCGATAAAGACGATCACCGGACCGATGAAGCGCCGGTCGCGGAAGAGCGGCGCCGCGGCGGCGAGCGCGCGGAAGAGCGTGGCGCTCCTTCGATGCACCGGGTGCGACTCCTCGAGGAACACGGCGACCAGCACGATGCACATGGCCGAGAACGCGGTCAGGAAACCGAAGATCCAGTGCCACGAGCCGGCGACGAGGATCCAGCCGCCGGCGAGCGGCGCCAGGATGGGCGCGGCGCCCATGACCAGCATCATGAGCGAGAGCACGCGCGCTGACTGGATCTCATCGAAGCGGTCGCGGATGACCGCGCGGATCACGACCATCCCCGAAGCGCCGCCGAGCGCCTGCGCAAAGCGCAGCAGCACGAACTGTTCGATGCTCCCGGCGACCACGCAGGCGGCGGAAGCGAGCGTGAAGACCGTGAGCCCGCCGAGGAGCGGCGCCTTGCGCCCATAGCGGTCGGCGACCGGCCCGAAGCCGAGCTGCCCGACGGCGAGTCCCAGCAGGTACGCCGAGAGCGTGTGCTGCACGCGCGACGCGTCGACCGCGAACTGCGACTGCAGCGTGGGCATCGCGGGCAGGTACATGTCGACCGCCAACGGGCCGATCGCCATGACCAGCCCGAGCACCAGCGTAAGCCGCGCTACGTGTGTTTCAGCCTTTGACGCAGAGCACCTGCTTCAGCGTGTGGACCACTTCGACGAGATCGGACTGGTTGGCCATCACCTCGTCGATGCTCTTGTAGGCGCCGGGGATCTCGTCCAGCACGCCGCGGTCCTTGCGGCAGATGACGCCCTGCGTCTGCGCTTCGAGGTCCTGAGTGGTGAATGCCTTCTGGGCGGCATTGCGGCTCATCCTGCGGCCCGCGCCGTGGGCGCACGACTGGAAGCTCTCGGCGGCTCCGGTGCCGCGCACGATGTAGCTGCGCGCACCCATGCTGCCGGGGATGATGCCGAGCTCGCCGCGCGCGGCGCGGATCGCGCCCTTGCGCGTGAGCCAGACCGATTCGCCGTAATGGGTCTCGCGCTCGACGTAGTTGTGGTGGCAGTTCACCGCCTCGTCGGTCGCTTCGAACGGCGGCAGGTGCCGGTGCAGCGCATCGATGACAAGCTCCATCATCTCCGTGCGGTTGACGCGCGCATAGTCCTGCGCCCAGCCGACCGCCTCGACGTAATCGTCGAAGTGCTGCGCGCCTTCCGGAAAGTAGGCGAGATCGCGATCCGGCAGCTGGAGTTGCGTGCGCTCGGCATCACGCCGGGCGAGCTCGATGAAATACGAGCCGATGGCGTTGCCGATGCCGCGGCTGCCCGAGTGCAGCATCACCCAGGCGCGGCTCTCTTCATCCAGGCAGAGCTCGATGAAGTGGTTGCCGCCGCCGAGCGTGCCGAGCTGGTTGACCCAGCTCGCCTTCTTGCTAGAGCGCTTGTGGATGCCGGGATGGCGCTCCATGATTCTGGTCAGCCCCGTGCGAAACCTCTTCGCAGCCGCAGTGCGCGCGTCGCGGTCGTTGTGACTCTCGAACCCGACGGGCACGTCGCGGCTGATCTGGTTGAACACCTTGCGCAGCGAAGGCTCGTCCACCTCGTTGCCCGTTAGCGACAGCCGCCGCGCGATCATGCCGCAGCCGATGTCGACGCCGACGGCCGCCGGGATGATCGCTTTCTTCGTGGGAATTACCGCGCCCACGGTGGCGCCGATGCCGAGATGCACGTCGGGCATGGCCGCGACATGGTGATGCACGATTGGCAGCTTCGAGATATTCACGAGCTGCAGCCGCGCCGCGGGCTCGAGCTCGCCGGTGTAAACCTTCACGGGCACGAGGCCCTCATGGATTTCGGCGCGGACCGGCATCGCGGTTAGATGACCCGCACGGGGCGCGAGTTCAGCGCGCGGATCTGCGCATCCTGCAGCCGCGAGAAGAGCGTGAGGCCGACGACGGCGCCGATCAGCGCGCAGAACATGTCCCACTGCGTATCCCACGGATCGCCCTGCGTACCGAGGAAGTCGTCGGCGCCCTGCCCAAGCGCGAGCGCCGACCACCACTCGATCAGCTCATAGGACGCGCTGATCGCGAGCGCCACGCAGCCCGAGAGGAATGCCGCCATCCGTCGTCCGGCCACATAGCCGTTGCGCAGCAGGATCTCGCGCGCGACGAGCGCCGGCACGAGGCCCTGCATGAGGTGGCCGATGCGGTCGTAGGGATTGCGCTCGAAGCCGAGCCAATCCTGCAGCCAGAAGCCGAGCGGCACGCGCGCGTAGGTGTAGGCGCCGCCGAAGATCAGCACGAGCGCATGGAGCGCGATGAGCGTGTACAGCAGGTTCGTGAGCGGAAAGCGCCGGTACGTCGCGAGCACGACAGGCAGGGCGATGAGCACCGGCGCGACCTCGAGCCACCATGTCGTGCGATCGTAGGGATGGATGCCCGACACGACGAGCGCGATCACGACGATCGCTAGGCCAGCGATCTTCACCGCAGGTTCAGCAGCCGCGCCGCGTTCTGCTTGAGGATCAGCGGCCGCACTTCAGGCTTGATCGGCAGCTTGTCGAACTCCTCCATCCAGCGCTCCGGCGCCATCACCGGATAGTCGGAGCCGAAGAGGATCTTGTCCTTCAGCAGGGTGTTGGCGTACTGCACGAGCAGCGGCGGAAAATATTTCGGCGACCAGCCCGAGAGGTCGATGTAGACCTGCGGCTTGTGCGTCGCCACCGACAGCGCCTCTTCCTGCCAGGGGAACGACGGGTGCGCGAGGATGATCGGCATGTCGGGGAAATCGACGGCGACGTCGTCGAGGAAGAGCGGGTTCGAGTACTTGATGCGGATGCCGCCGCCACCGGGGGTGCCCGCACCCACGCCGGTCTGTCCGGTGTGGAAGAGCGCCGGCAGCTTCGCCTCGGCGATCACCTCGTACAGCGGATACGCCATGCGGTCGTTCGGGAAGAACTCCTGCACCGACGGATGGAACTTGAAGCCCTTCACCTTGTAGTCGGTGATCAGGCGCTTGGCCGCGCGCACGCCCTCTTCGCCGCGATGCGGATTGATGCTGGCGAAGGGGATCGCGACGTCGCTGTGCTTGAGCGCGAGCTCGGCGATCTCCTCGTTCGTGATTTTGCGGCTCGGGTTCTTGCCGGCGTCGACGGTGAAGACGACGAAGCCCATCTTGAGCTTGCGGTACATGTCGGCCATCTCCGGCACCGTCTGGTGCTGCGGCTGGTAGCGGAAGTAGCGCCCCATTGCTTCCTGCGATTCGGTCAGCTTGTCGTCCAGGCTGAGCGCCGACTTCCAGGCGTGCGTGTGGACGTCGATGGCGACGAGCTCTTCCAGCTTCATGACGTGATCACCCGCGGCGAGCCAGCGTAGAGCTCTTCCACCAGCGGGCGTCGGCGGGTGAGTACCGCGCGCTGATTGATGGAGCCCTTGTCGGTCAGCTCGCCCGCGTCGAGGGACGGCGGCTCGTCCAGCACGAGCGGCGCGAAGTGCTCGATGAACTTCGCGCGCAGCGGACCGACATTGACCCAGGTGCCGGTGGCGGGCTTGAAGTCCTCGGCGATGCGGCCGCGGAAGAGGAGCCCGCGCTCCGGATGCGCCGCATCTTCGAAGGCGAAGGAGTCGCCGAGGCGGTAGTAGCCCTCCTCGTCGAACGCCGCGCGAGTCAACGCCGGCTGGCGCCAGTAGCCCGGCGTGACGTGCGGCCCCTTCACCCGCGCTTCGTATTTCCCTTCCAGCGGGATGAGCTTCGTCTCCACGCCCGGCGGCGGCGGCCCCATGTTGGAGACGTTCTCCGTTTCCCAATGCCGCCCGAGCGTGTGCGGCGCGGTGGAGAGGAGCGAGTACGCGGGCGAGATCGGCGCGTAAGGAATGCCGGCGTACATCGCGCCGAGGTGGAGCAGGCCGTGCTCGATGTCATTGCCCGAAAGGACTACGAGGGGGCGCTCGGCCGACAGCCCTTTTGAGGCGAGCGCGGCACCGATGCGGCGGGCCTTGTGCAAGGCCTCCCCGTACGACACGCTGCGCCACCGGTCGCCGTCGCGCTGGGCGAAGAGGCTCCGGTCCGGCGCGCGCGACGCCCAGTGCTCGAGCCGCTCGGTCATGCGATCCGCATAGGCGCCGAGCGCGTGCGGCGAGCGAAGGTGGGTGACGCCGTCCGCGCGGCGCTCCACCGTGACGTCCTTCGGTCCAAGCTCGAGCGGGCGACGGGGACGATCCATCAAGGCGGCAGTGTAAAGCTTCGTCGACATCGGCACTCGCGTTGCTCGCCTGCAAATCGCCGCGACAGCGTGTCGTGGCCCCGACCATGCCTAGCTCGAGCAACAGCTGCACGATCGACCGCACCGACGGCGCGCTGCGCGCGCAGGTCAGGCCGGCGCTGCCCGACGAAGTGCAGCAGTGCTACCGCGCGGTCGCGAACGAGTGCGTAACGCACGGCTGCAAGCGCGTGCTGATCGTCGGCTCCTCCAAGATCGATGCCTTCTCGCACCTCGCCCTGCGTGACGCGCTGCGTGCCATGGCGCTTGCGGGCCTGCCGGCCGGTTTCCGCCTCGCCGCGGTAGCGCAGACAGCGAACCTCATCGCGATCTATGACGCCGCGATCGTCGAGGCCGGGCGTCTCGGCATCGAAGCGCGGCGCTTCCTCACGGAGGAAGACGCGGCGCGCTGGCTCGGCGCCTAGGAAGGTCTGAAGAGGTCGTCCCCGCGAAGGCGGGGACCCGGTTTAGAAAATTAGAAAGCCTGCGCGAATTGTCGGTGGCTCAACCCCGCCGGTGAGCCTCATCGACGACACGCTCACGCCGCCCAGCCCGCGCTAGGATTCGACCCCTGCGCCATTTTTGAAATAATGGCGCTTTAAGGGGAGATTCCAGTGAAGGTTCCGAGCCTCGGCCGGCCCGCCTGTGCGACGGTCGAGAAGGCGATGGACTTCACGCTCGGCATGCAGCTCGTGCGCCTCGTCATCGCGCGGCTGGCGCTCTTCGTCCCGCTGCACCACACGCTGTGGCAGCGTTTCCCGGCGTGGTACCACGTGGCATTCATCCGTAGCCCCGCGGTGTTCACGCTTCTGGGCGCGATGCGAAGGATTCCGCGATGAAACGCCTGATCGAAGTGCGCTCCTACATGGAGGTCGTCGCCTTCGGCCCTTCGTCTCATGAGCCGGATGCCTATTTCCTCATCCGCGCCTACGCCGGTCTCGCCGACCGCAACGCCCAGCAGGAGGCGTTCTACGGCTCGGATGCATGGAAGAACGGCCCGCGCTTCCATCGTGCCGCTCGTCGAGAGCCACCTCAACACGCTCGTGTCGCTGTCACCCGAAGCGATCGATGACCTTCGTACGCTCAATCAATAAACTGGTGCTCGCCTCGGCGCTCGCCGGCTGCGTCTACGTGCCGCGTACGACGACGGTCTACGACAAGGATTGCGACATCGAGGCGAGGCACATGACGATGGAATTGACGCAGATCGGCGGCCTCGCGCACTGCCAGGGCAACCAGTGCGCTCAGCTTCTCGTCGCCGCCGGCGCCGTGACCGCGGCGAGCGCCGTGGTCTCGGGCAGCATCGTCGTCACCGGCAACGTCGTCTACTGGTTCGAGAAGCAGGGACGCTGCCTGGTCTCCCCGGCTACTTCGCCGCAGCGAGCTCCTTCAGGGTGAAGACGTAGCTCACCTTGTCGAGCGGCTTGTGGCAGGCGAGGCATTCCGCCTGGTTCACGCCCGGACGCTGCTGCTTCTCGGGGGTGAACACGGCGTAATTCCAGTCGCCGTTACGCAGCATCTCGGGAAATTCGCTTCCCCAGCCGGCGCCGGTCTGCATCGCCGTATAGGCCACGAGCTTCTCCGGCACGAAGAAGCCGTCGGCGCCTTTCACCGGGTTCTTGTCGGCGTCGAGCTTCGCGGTATGCACCTCGGCGAAGAGCACCGCGCCATCCGGGATCGGCTTGCCGGCTCTCGCGGCCTGGACCGCAACCTTGTTGGCGTAGTAGTAGCGCACCTGCTTCGTCGCCGGGAAGTTGATGGTGTGGTACTTGACGAAGCTGTCCTTGTAACCCTCGGGGAAGGCGACGCGGCTCTTCGCCACGTTGGGCAGGAGCGCCGACTTCGTCGCATCGTGCGCACCGGGCTGCGCGGCGAAGAACGCGGCGACGTTCGCCATGTCGTCGGTGCTGAGCTGCGTCGCGATCGCGGCCATGATCGCCGTCGGGCTCGCCGGGCCGGCCGCCCGGCGCGAGCCTTCCTTGAACGCCTTGAGCTGCGCCTCGATGTACCCGGCGCGCTGCGCGGCGAGATTCGGGATCGTGTCGCTCACGCTCACGCCGTTCGCGCCGTGGCATGCCGCGCAGACCTGCGCCACCTTCGCTTTACCCGCCTCGATATCCGCCGCGCCACAGACGGGCGCGATGGCTGCCGCGACCAGCAATCCGAGTATTCGTTTCATTGAACCTCCCCTTTGGCCGGATCGTAACACCCGGCAAAATTGCCGACCATGATTCGCGCGGCGATCGTTGGCATCGGTACCTGGGGCCGCAACCTGGTTGCGGCCGTTGAGGGCAGCGAAGTCATCCGCTTCGTCGCCGGCGCGACGCGCACGCCGGCCACGGCCGAGCTCTTCTGCAAGCAGCACGGCATCCGCCTCATGGACAGCTACGACGATCTCCTCGCCTACGGCGAGCTCGACGCGGTGGTGCTGGCAACGCCGCACTCCATGCACTGCGAGCAGATCGTCGCCGCGGCGAAGGCGGGCAAGCACGTCTTCGTCGAGAAGCCGCTCGGCCTGGATGCAAAGGATGCCGAGCGGGCCGTCGCCGCATGCGCACAGAAGCGGCTGACGCTCGCCGTCGGCTACAACTGGCGCTTCCAGCCGGCGCTGCTGGAAGCGAAGCGCATGCTGGAAGACGGCCGGCTCGGAAGGCTGCTCCACATCGAGGGCAACTTCTGCGGCCCGAGCGCGTACCGTTTTACGCGCGAGCACTGGCGCCAGGACCGCGACGAAGCGCCCGCCGGCGGCATGACCGGCCGCGGCGTGCACGTGGTCGATGCCATGCTCTACCTCGCCGGCAGCCACATCGCCTCGGTCATGGCGCAAAGCGATCGCCTGGTCCACGACTACGGCGTCGATGACACGACTTCGATGCTCTTCCGCTTCCGTTCCGGCGCCACCGCCTACCTCGGCACCGTGATCGCCACCGCCGAGACCTGGCGGCTCCAGATCTTCGGCTCCAAGGGCTGGATCGAGGTGGGCGACGTCGCGCACCTGCATACCTGGGACATGAAGGTCTCGCTCCTCGACCCGGCAGACCTGCTGCGCAAGCAGGCTCCGGAGATCAGGACCTTCGCGAGGGCCAGCACCGAGCGCGCCGAGCTCGAGCACTTTGCCAGGGCGGCCATGGCGCGCCGTCCGATTGCCGTCCCCGGCGGCGACGAAGTGCACAACGCCGCGGTGCTCGAGGCCATCGTCCGCTCGGCGCGCGAAGGCGCCCGGGTGAAGCCTTGAAGCGGCTTCTCCTGATGCTCGCGATCTACGCGGTCCCCGCCGTGATCTTCTTCGGCACGACGATCGCCGCCGTGCGCGTCTCCAACAAGAACACGCTGCTCCCGATCGAGCGCGGCGCCTGGATCCTGCCGGGCCTCGTCTACACCTTCGTGCCGGTGGTGTTCTGGAAGCTGGAGATCAGCGGGCCGCCGAAAGACCTCCTCAACCTCATCGACCCGTGCTCATCGCCCTCCTCTGCTGGTTCGTCTTCGTCGGCCGCATCGCGCTCAACATGGCGATAGCGCTCGGCGTGCTGCTCTTCATGCCGCCGCTGCCGCAATGATTCGACTCTTCTTGTTGCGGTTCGTCGGCCTGGCTCAGGCGCAGCCGTACCCGAGCAAGCCGATCCATGTCATCGTGCCCTCGCCGCCCGGCGGGCCGCCGACCTCATCATCCGCATGCTCGCGCCGAAGATGAACCTCGGCCAGCCACTCGTCATCATCGAGAACCGCGGCGGCGCCGGCGGCATCGTCGGCACGGCGTTCGTGGCGAAGCAACCGCCCGATGGATACACGTGGCTCTTCACCACCGCCTCGCACGTCAACACGCCGCCCTTCAATGACAACGTACCGTTCGATCCGGTGAAGGACTTCTCGCACGTCACCTTGGCAGCGCAGAACTTCGGGCAGGCGCTGATCGTTCCCGCCGGCTCGCCCTTCAAATCGGTGAAGGAGCTCATCGCCTTCGCCCGTGCGAATCCCGGCAAGCTCAACTACGGCTCGGCGAGAACCGGCACCGCGAGCCACATTCCGGCGGAGCTGATGAAATCGATGGCCGGCGTCGAGATCGTCGGCGTGCAGTACCGCGGCGTGGCCGAAGTGATGACCGATGTCCTCACCGGCCCGCAGATCGCCGCGCAGCAGGCGCACGCCGGCAGGGTGCGCCTGCTCGCCCTCACCGGCGCGAAGCGCTGGAAGGGCCTGCCCGACGCGCCGACGATGGAGGAAGCCGGCTTCAAGAGCTATAACCTGATCAACTGGTTCGGCCTTTGGCTGTAACGGCGCTGGCCGATCCGCAGGTGAAAGAACAGTTCGATGCGCAAGGCCTCGAAGGCGCGGGTATGCCGCCCGTCGAGTTCGCAAGCTTCGTGGCGAAGATAAAGGCGACCAAATGAGAGAAGAACGCAACCTCCAGCCGTGGCAGTACCCCGAGGTACGCTGGCGCCAGATCGTGGATCGCGTGCGCGCGGGCAGGCCGCTGCGGCCTAAGAGCTGGCAAGGCGGCGCGCGCTGCGCGGTGGCGCTCTCCTTCGACTCCGATCACGAGACCAGCGAGCTGCGCGAGGGCGGCGAGTCGATTGGCCGGCTCTCTCAGGGACAGTACGGAAACCGGCAAGGCGTGCCGCGGATCCTTTCCATATTGAGGGACGTCAAGGCGACGTTCTTCGTCCCCGCGGTCACCGCGCTGCTCTATCCCGACGAGCAGCGGCGGGTGGTCGCCGAAGGCCACGAGATCGGCATCCACGGCTGGATCCACGAGCGCAATTCCGAATTGCCGCGAGAGGCCGAGCGCGAGCTGCAGATGCGCTCCGCGGATACTCTGGAAAAAATCGGCGGCAAGAGGCCCGTGGGCATCCGCACGCCGTCATGGGACTTCAGCCCCCATACGCTCGCGATCACGAAGGCGATGCGCCTCCTCTACGACTCGTCCCTGATGGCGGACGTGGATTGCTACGAGCTCGAGATGGACGGCAAGGCGGCCGGCGTGGTCGAGCTGCCGGTCGAGTGGATCCGCGACGACGCGGTGTACTTCAACATGAACCGGTTCGCCGCGCTCAGGCCCTACACGCCGCCGGCGAGCGTGTTCGACATCTTCAAGCGCGAGTTCGACGCCGCCTACCGCGAGGGCGGCATCTTCCAGCTCACCATGCATCCGCACGTCATCGGCTACCGCTCCCGTATCTGGATCCTGGAAGAGCTCATCCGCTACATCCAGGGACACGAGGGGGTGTGGTTCGCCACGCACGCCGACATCGCGCGCTACGCCCGCGCGCACGCCGCCTGAAACTGTTCACCGTGGGCCCGGGCGCCGCCTCTGAAATGGCGGACGCCGACCTGCCGCTCCTGCAGCGCTTCTTCGAGGAGAACCCGCAATACCACCTCGCGGTGCAAGCCGCGCCGCCCGGCCCGAATGCCGCGCAGGAAGAATTCGACTCGGTCCCGCCGAGCGACTGGCGCTTCGACAAGAAGTGGCTCTTGCGCTTTGCCGACGCCGAAGGCGGCATGATCGGCATGGCCGACCTGATCGAGAACCTCTTCGTCGACGGCGTCTGGCATATCGGCCTCTTCATCATCGCCAGGCGCCTGCACGGCACGGGTCGCCCCTGGTACGACGCGCTCGAATCCTGGCTGCGCGGGCAGGGCTGCGCCTGGATCCGTCTCGGCGTCGTCGCCGGCAACTCTCGCGCCGAGCGTTTCTGGCAGAACTGCGGCTACCGCGAGGTGCGCAAGCGCCTGGCCGTGCCGATGGGCGAGCAGAAGAACGACGTACGCGTGATGGTGAAGCCGCTCGCCGGCGGCAGCCTGCGTGAGTATCTTTCGGCCGTCGCGCGAGACCGCCCCGAATGAACGACAACTTCTCCACCTCTCAGGTCGTCCGCAAGCGTGTCGTGCCGACGCGCAACGGCATCGTCGCCTCCCAGCACAAGCGCGCCGCCGAGGTCGGCGCGTCGATCCTCGCGGCGGACGGCGACGCGGTCGACGCCGCCGTCGCCACTTCCTTCGCGCTCGGCGTCGTCGAGCCGTGGATGAGCGGCATCAGCGCCGGCGGCGCCATGGTGCTCTGGCGCGCAGACGAGCAGAAGGCTTACGCGGTCGACTATGGCATGCGCTCGCCCGCGGCTCTGAGAGCGAGCGACTACCCGGTGGTCGGCGGACGCGATCCGGAGCTCTTCGCGTGGCCGCGCGTCAAGGACGATCGCAACGTGCAAGGCGCGACGGCGGTCGCCGTGCCCGGCGTCGTCGCCGGCGTGGCCCTCGCGCACGAGCGCTTCGGGAAACTGGCCTGGCGCGACCTCGTCGCACCCGCCGCGCGGCTCGCGGACGAAGGCATGCTGCTCGACTGGTTCGCCGGTTTGCAGATCGCCTCGACCGCGCGCGCGCTGTCGCTCGACCCGCATGCGGCGGCGATGTTCCTCGACGAAGGCAAGTGGGCGCCGCTCACGGGCTGGACCGTGCTCGCCGAAAGGCACGTCGACCAGCGGCGGCTCGCGTCGACCCTCCGGGAAATTGCCGAGAAAGGGGCGCAGGCGCTCTACGGCGGCGATGTCGGCGCCGCGATCGCCAAGGATGTGCGCGACAAGGGCGGCTGCCTCGCTCTCTCCGATTTCGCTGCCTATTGCGCGAACATCGCCGCGCCGCTCGACACGCCCTACCACGGCGGGCGGATCCTCGCCGCGCCGGGATTCACCGGCGGGCCGGTGATCACCGCCTGCCTGCCGAAGCTGCCGGCGAAGCCGAGGTACGTCGACTATGCACGCGCGCTCGACGAAGCGTGGCGCACGCGGCTCAGCTCGGCCGGCGACAAGGAGAGCTGCACCACGCATTTCAGCGTGGTCGACCGCGCGGGCAACCTCTGCGCGGTGACGCAGACGAACCTCTCCATCTTCGGCTCGCGCGTCGTGTCGCCGTCGACCGGCGTGCTGCTCAACAACGGCGTCATGTGGTTCGATCCGGAGCAGGGGAAGCCGAACTCGCTCGCACCTAACAAGCGCTGCCTCGGCAATTACTGCCCGGTGGTGGGCGAGAGCGCGAACGGCGGGCGCTTCGCGATCGGCGCCTCCGGCGGCCGCAAGATCGTCGGCACGGTGCTGCAGCTCGCCTCCTTCATCATCGATCACGGCGCGACGCTCGAGGATGCGTTCCACCGGCCGCGCATCGACATGAGCGGCGGCGAGCGGGTCATCGCCGACGTCGCCCTGCCCGCCGAGGAGCTGCGCGCGCTCGAGGCGGCGTTTCCCACCGTCACTGCGCGGCGGCTGCCGTTTCCGTATCACTTCGCCGTGCCGGCCGGCGTCGTGCGCTCGGGCGAAATGAACGTCGGCTGCACCGAGATCATGTCGCCCTGGGGCGATGCCATCGCCGAGCACCGTCAATGAATCCGCGACAGCGCCACACTGCGCGAGCAAAGAATCGACGGGCACTGTAAATTCCGCCGCGCAGGGAGAATAAAAATGCCGTTTGCTATGAAGCGATACCCGTTCACGCGACCCGTGCTCGACTACGCGCCGTACGACATTGGCGGCGTGTACGTGCTGTGGGAAGGCGATGAGGTGATCTACATCGGCCGCACGGGCGGCTCGCGCAACATCCGCTCGTGCCTGCTCGAGCACCTCGAGGGCACGCGCGGCGGCTGCACGACGAGGGCCACGCATTACTCATGGGAAATCACCCTCTGGGATTCGGCGCGCGAAACGGAGCTGCTCGCGCTCTTCGCCAAGGAAAATTCGCGGGATCCGCGTTGCCAGCAGGGTGCGGGGTAGCAAGCGAATTGTCGCCAAATGCACTACAGAATTGAGTGATACGTCAGCCTGTAGAATCCGACGGCTTGGTCGCAGAACAATATCTCAGCGCGCAACCATCAGACGGGCCCCAGCGTTCGCCGAACCGCGTGCGCGTGCTCATCGTCGACGACGAGCGCGATACCGTCGCCACGCTTTCGGAGCTGCTCGCCGACGAGGGCTACCAGGTGTGCGGCGTCTGCAAGGCGCGCGATGCGCTCGCCGCGATGCAGGACTTCGATCCCGACGCGGTGCTGCTCGATCTCGCGCTACCCGACCTGAGCGGCTGGGAAGTCGCGCGCCAGATCCGCAGCCGCTACGGCGAGAAGCGGCCGCTCCTCATCGCCATCACCGGGCGCTACAAGCAGCCCTCCGACCGGCTGCTCGGTCAGATCGCCGGCTTCGATCATCAGCTGGAAAAGCCCTGCGATCCGCAGGAACTGATCGGGCTCCTCGCCAGGCAGCCGCCGGGCGCTTCGTAGCTTTCTGCGCCGTTTCGTGAACTACGCCGCATCGCAAATGAAAATTCGCGCGCAGCGTACGCCCCCATGCCGGATACCGAGGTCATGGCAAGGGCGCTCGAACGCGCACTCAAAGCGCTCGGGCCGGACGGCCTCTCGTCCCGGCTGCAAGTGCCTCCCGAGCTGATCCAGACCTGGATCAACGGCCACGCGACGATGCCCGAGCGAAAGTTCCTGCGGCTCGTCGACGTCCTCGACGAGATCGACCACTCATAAAAAAGACGATTAGCGTTCACCTGCCCACGGGGCGGGAGTACCCTGTTTTCGTGGTCGAAATCGAGAAACCCGCTGCTCCGGCGACACCTGATGGTGCCTTGGAAGAAATGCGGCGGGAAACCGATGCCATCCTGGCCGCGTCGGCTAAGTTGCTTAGAGAACTTGAGCAACTCATCGAAGAGAGCCGCCAACTCCGCGCTGCACAACAGGCTTTGCGGGAACAGCGCCGGAAGAACAAACACGGCGAGTAGTTGGGCACGCCGATTGCTGGGTCCGTGTCATTCACTCGCTCGCAGGAGACCCGCAATGAATCCCATCGCATCGATTACGGCGCTCGCCGCTGCCGCGCTCATGAGCACGCCGGCGTTCGCGCAGCTCAAGTCCGACCAGAAGATCGACAACGCCGATGCCGCCGCGATGAAGCAGCTCGCGCAGGCGAACCTCAACGAGATCGAGGCCGGCAAGGCCGCGGCGTCCAAGGCGCAGAGCCCGGACGTGAAGCAGTTCGCGCAGAAGATGATCGACGACCATACGCAGATGCTGAACGACCTCAAGACGCTTGCGGGCCAGAAGAGCGTCTCGCTGCCCGACTCGGTGAGCCTCAAGGACAAGGCGCAGGTGGCGCTGATGGAGCGCTCGTCCGGCGCCGAGTTCGACAAGAAGTACGTGGACGAGATGGTGAAGGACCACCAGAAGGACCTGAAGGAAGCGCAGGACCTCGCCGCCAAGGCGAAGGACGCGGATTTCAAGGCGGCGGTGCAGAAGGCGCGCGGCAAGATCAGCGAGCACCTGCAGCTCGCGCAACGCATCGCCGGCACGTCCGCCGCCGGATCGACGAGCCCGAGCAACAGCACCACGACCCCGGCTCCGGGCGCGACGACCACACCGAAGACCTCATCGAGCACCTCGCCGGGACAGGTCAACCCGGGCATTACCTACTCGAAGTAGCAGCGTTTCGTTTATGCTCGCGGCGTGAAAAGCCGCGAGCTCGCAGTCCTCGGCCTGGCCGCGCTCCTCTTCCTCGGGGCGCTCGCCTGGCTCGCCATCACGGCGTTCCATTTCTGGATGTCGTCCGGCCCGCCGGTGCCGCAGCCGCGCGACGTCTTCGCCACGCGCGGCTGGATCGATCTGGGCGTCGCGCTCGTCCTGGGCCTGGCAGCGTGGGCGGCCCTGCGCTTCCGCCGCTTCAGGTAGCCACCGCTCGATGACCACTCGCCGCGAAGTGCTCGCGCTCGGCGCCGTGGCCTTCGTCGGCTGTTCTCTGTTTCCCCATGCCCACGCGCAGACGCGCCGGCGCGAAGTCGTCGTCGCCGGCAAGCGTATCCGGACGATCGACGTGCACGCGCACTGCGTGATCCCCGAGGCGCTGGCGTTGATGCAGCAGAAGGTGGCGCCTGCCTATGCGAGCTCCGAGGCCGACCGCCTCGTCCGGATGGACGCGCAAGGCATCGACCTGCAGGCGCTCAGCATCAATCCCACCTGGTACCACCTCGAGCGCGACCCTGTGGCGAAGGTCATCGAGCTGCAGAACGAGAAGCTCGCCGAGATCTGCGCGCGCAAGCCCGACCGCTTCGTCGCCTTTGCCAGCGTCGCGCTGCAGTATCCCGACCTCGCCGCCCAGCAGCTCGAGCACGGCGTGAAGAAGCTCGGCCTGCGCGGCGCGGCGATCGGCGGCAGCGTCGAAGGCGAGGAGCTCTCGGACCCGAAGTTCCATGGCTTCTGGCGCAAGGCCGAGGAGCTCGGCGCGCTGATCTTCATGCACCCGCAGCGCACGCCCGACCTGCAGAACCGGCTGAAGGGCAACGGCGGACTCGACAACACCATCTGGAATCCGCTGGAGACCACGCTGGCCCTCTCGCACCTGATCTACGAGGGCACGCTCGAGCGCTTTCCCGGCCTCAAGCTCTGCGCGGCGCACGGCGGCGGCTACCTGCCCTCCTACGCCGCGCGCTCCGACCATATCTGCCTCACGTTCCCGGCGCGCTGCTCCGGCGCCGTGCTGCCGAAGGCGCCGACGGAATATCTCAAGCAGCTCTACTTCGATTCGCTCGTCTTCACGCCGGAGGCGCTGCGCCACCTCGCCGCGCAGGTCGGCGCCTCGCAGGTCGTCATGGGCACCGACGACCCCTTCGGCTGGACCAAGACCTCGGTCGATCACATTCTCGGCACGCCCGAGCTGACCGAGGCGCAGAAGATCGGCATGCTGGGCGGAACCGCCGCCAAGCTGCTCGGCCTCGCCGTCTGACATGGATGTGCTCACCGAAGCGCGCGACCTCGCGCAGCGCTATGCGAAGGGCGACGCCTTCCGGCGCTACGTACGCGACCGCGCGGCGCTCGTCCTGCCGACGCTCGCGCTCTTCTTCGCCATCAGCGTCGCGCTCGGCCTCGGGCTCTTCGGCGCGATGGGAACGCACCACTTCGGCGTCCTGCTCGCCATGGTGCTCCTGCCGTTCGTGCTGTTCGGCAGCTTCGCGCTGCAGGCGTTCGTCTTCTTCGCCTGGCTCGAACTGCGCGCGCTAGCGCCGCTGCTGCCGCCGGGCACGGGCTTGCGGCTGCGCCTCGGCAAGCCGCCGCCGATTCCCTGGATCGCGTGCGCGGTCTTGGTGTTGGTTCCATTCCTGGTGCTCGTGCTCGCCTCGCTCAAGGCGGCGGCGCTCGTGCTCGTCGTCGCACTCCTCATCCCGCTCGCCTACACTCTGCTCGAGCCGCGCTTCCAATGAAAATTGCCCGACTACTCCTGGTTTGTATGCTGCCGGTCGCGAGCGCCGGCGCGATGGCGCAGCAGTACCCCGCGAAGCCCGTGCGCGTGCTCCTGCACTTCCCGTCGGGCGGCTCGACCGATGTCGTGACGCGCATCCTCGCCAACGCGCTCGGCGAGGCGATGGGGCAGCCTTTCGTGGTGGAGAACAAGCTGGGCGCCGACGGGGCGATTGCCGCCGACACGGTGATCAAGTCGCCGCCGGACGGCTACACGCTCTTCGTCGCGACCAACACCGCGATGATGCAGGTCCCGCTGATGAAGAAGGATCCGCCCTACGATCCGCTGACGGCGTTCACGCCGATCTCGCTCGTCGGGCGCTATACCTTCGTCCTCGTCGTCACGCCGACGATCGGCGTGAAGTCGATGAAGGACCTCGTCGCCTACGCTCGCGCCAACCCCGGCAAGATCAACTTCGCGAGCTATTCGAGCGCGAGCCAGCTCGCCTACGCCCAGATCGTGAAGACGGCGAACGTCGACATGGCGCGCATCCCCTATAAGGGCGAGGCCCCATCGGTCACGGATCTGCTCGGCGGCACGATCCATGCCGTGTTCGCCACGCCGACGGTCACGCTCTCGCATATCAAGGAAGGCAAGCTCAACGCGCTCGCGGTGACCACGCCCACGCGCTCGCCGCTGCTACCGGAAGTCCCGACGACCGTCGAAGCCGGCATGCCGCCGATCAAGGTCGAATTCTTCGCCGCGCTTTTCGGGCCCCCAAGAATGCCGTCCGAGATCGCCACGCGCCTCAGTAAAGAACTAAACTCCGTCATGGCGCGCCCGCAGGTCCGCGAGCAGGTGGACAAATACGGCTTTGCCCTGGCGGGCTCGACGCCAGAGGAGATGGCAGCGTTCGTCAGGCAGCAGCTCGTCGCCTGGAAGCGCGGGTTCGAGGAAGCGGGCATCTACCCAGAGTGAGGAGACAGTCATGGCACGCAAAGACCGCCGCAGATTCCTGACCGGAGTGCTCGCCACCGGCGCCGCCACCGCAGTGGCTCCCGCCGTCAGGGCACAGGAAATGGAGGCGGCGCAGCGCGCGCCGTCGGCGCTGCCGCCGACGACACAGGTCGCCGCGCTCGAGACGCAGACGCCCGGCGAGACGCCGACCAACCGCATCGGCGGCGTTCCAGGCTCGGACTTCATGGTCGACGTCCTCAAGACGCTCAACATCAAGTACTGCCCGGCGAACTGCGCTTCCAGCTACCGCGGCATCCACGAATCGCTCATCGACTACGGCGGCAACAAGATGCCGGAGTTCCTCACCTGCATGCACGAGGAATCCGCCGTCGCCATGGGTCATGGCTACTTCAAGGTCGCCGGCAAGCCGCTGATGACGCTGTGCCACGGCACGGTGGGGCTGCAGCACGCGACGATGGGGATCTACAACGCGTGGTGCGACCGCGTGCCGGTGATCGTCATCGGCGGCAACGACCTCGACGCCGCGCACCGGCCGCCGGGCGTGCCGACCTTCCACGCGGCGCAGGACATCGGTCTGCTCGTGCGCGACTACACCAAGTGGGACGACACGCCGGTATCGCTGCAGCACTTCGCACAGTCGATGGTGCGCGCGTACAAGATCGCCATGACGCCGCCTTACGGGCCGGTGCTGATCTCCCTCGACGCGGGCCTGCAGCAGGAGGCGATCCGCGAGCACGGCCAGAAGCTCTACATTCCCAAGTACGTCCCCACGTCGCCGCCGCAGGGCGATTCGGGCGCGGTGAAGGAAGCGGCGCGCCTCTTGGCCGCCGCCGACAATCCGGTGATCGTCGCCGACCGCGCCGCGCGCACGCCGAACGGCATCAAGCTGCTGGTGCAGCTGGCGGAATTGCTCCAGGCGCGCGTCATCGACCAGGGCAGCCGGGTCAACTTCCCGAAGACGCACTACCTTTCCGCGCCAGCCACCCAGGTGGCGAGCGCCGACGTGATCCTCGGCCTCGAGCTCTCCGACTTCTGGGGCACGGTCAACAACTGGACCGACAACGGCGACAACGGCGTCGGCGAGAACCAGCCGCGCATCAAGCCCGGCACGAAACTCATCAGCATCAGCGGCGCGGAGCTCCTCACCAAGTCGAACTTCCAGGACTTCCAGCGCTTCCTGTCCGTCGACATCTCGATGGCGGGCGATGCCGAGTCAACGCTGCCCGCGCTCATCGAGGCGGTCCGCTCGGCCATTCCCAATTCACGCAAAGATGCAATCGCGCAACGCGCCCAGGCGGCGCGCAAGGCGTACGCCGAGCAGGAAGGGCGCACCAAGCAGGCCGCCGCGCTCGGCTGGGACGCGAGCCCGATCAGCACGGCGCGCCTCGTGATGGAAACCTACAACGCGGTCAAGGGCCTCGACTGGTCGATCGTTTCGCAGTCGGGCAACGTGAGCAACTGGCAGAACCGCCTGTGGCCGCTCACCGAGCACCATCACTGGATCGGCCGCTCCGGCGGCTTCGGCGTCGGCTACGGCGCGCCGGCCTCGGTGGGCGCCGCGCTCGCCAACCGCGACCTCGGCCGCATCTCGGTCAACATCCAGGCCGACGGCGACCTGATGTATGCGCCGGGCGTGCTGTGGACGGCGGCGAAGCACAAGATCCCGCAGCTCGCGGTGATGCACAACAACCGCGGCTACCACCAGGAAGTGATGCACGTGCAGCGGCTGGCGAACTTCCGCAACCGCAAGTCGAACTACGGCGCCGACGACGGCCCGGTCGGCACGCGCATCGAGAACCCCGACATCGAGTACCACAAGCTCGCCGAGTCGATGGGCTGGTGGGCGAAGGGACCGATCAAGGATCCGGCGCAGCTCGCACCGGCGCTGAGGGAAGCGGTGAAGATCGTGCAAGCGGGCACGCCCGCCCTTCTCAACGTCTGGACGCAGCCTCGCTGATGGCCACCAGCATGCGCTATGTGATCCTCGCCGCGGCGACGATTCTCGCTGGTTTCATGTCGCGCCCGGCCGCGGCCGCCGACGCGGCGAAGGGCAAGCTCGCCTTCGAGAGGAACGGTTGCTGGCAATGCCACGGCTACATCGGCCAGGGCGGCGCCGCCGGAAAAACGCTCGCGCCGAAACCGATGCCGTTCGAGGCGTTCAACGTCTTCGTGCGCAACTCCAACGGCCAGATGCCGCCCTATCCGAAGCAGATCCTCTCCGACGCCGACCTCGCCGACATTCACGCCTATCTGTCGTCGATTCCGGCGCCGAAGGACTACAAGAGCATCCCGCTCCTCAGCCGATAAGAATCAGCGGTGCCGGTCCTCGTAGGCACGGCCGGCGCCGTAGCCGAGCATGGCGCCGCCGAGCGTGCCCAGCGTGCCGCCGTTGCTGACTGCCGCACCCGCTGCCATACCGCCCGCGGTGCCGATGGTTTCAGCCTTCGTGGCGCAACCGCCGAGGCCGACGAGTGATGCCACTAGCGCGATTCCAATCCCCGACTTGATCATGTGTCTCTCCATAGTTGAATTGAACTGCACGGAGAGTATTGGAGCACCGATGCGCACTACGGTTGGTGACGGGTTGTTACGGTTGGTAACGCCCCTACTCGATTTGGTAGCTTTACCAAATTACCCTGAAGTTCTTCTTATTTCCTTCTTTCTGATTGCCGGCGCGCTTACTGCAGCGTCGGCTTCGGTTAGCGCGAGAAGTTCGTCGGCTGGGTCGAGCCGGCCGCAGGCTCGCCGGGGCGCGGGGCGGCGGTGCGCACGCCGAAGAGCTCGATCTCGACGCGCCGGTCGGCCCGCAAACACTGCACCAGGCGGCGGTTCGCGCCCTGGTAGGTGCCGAGGCCCTTGCGCGTTGGTGCGCGTCTGGAGGCTTGCCGATGCGGTCGGCGTGGCCGACGATCTTGATCTCGTCGAGTGCGGCGCCGCTCAGGCGATCGGCCAGCTCGTCGAGCTTCGCTTGGCCGGCGTCTTTGAGGGTCGACTTGCCGAAATCGAACAGCACGTCCGCCGACAGCGTGACTTCCCATAGCTCGGCTGCGGTGCCGGCGCGGGCACCCGCTACGGCGTCGCAACCTTCGATGGCCTGATCCGGCGTCCAGAACGCCCCGTGCCAGCACAGACCATGTGGATTCTTCCAGACTTCTCCGGTGCCCGATTGCGTTGCGTACCGCGCAGCGGCGCTGGTGCTGAATGCGGCGAGCGCGGCTACTACGGCTTTCTGGATCATTCTTGGTCTCCTGATTAGAACTGCGCCGCGCATGCTGCCAAGGAGATCCACAAAGCGCAGTCGTCCCCCGTAGTGTTTTTGCAGTCGCCGCCGACCGACAACTGCATGCGGCGTTGTAGTTTTAATCGCGATACGCGGTCGACGAATCGCTGTTGCGCGTTGTACAAATCGCAGCTAGCCGGGTACAGTCGCCGCGCCGTGAGCGAAATGCCGCAGACCGATGCGTCCTTAACAGCGAAGGCACCCCCGCGCGCGCTGCGCGTGGTCGTGGTTGAAGACGAAGCCGACACCCTGCGCACGCTCGTGGAGCTGGTGCGCACGGAAGGCCACATCGCCGAGGGCGCGCGCACGTCGAAGGAGTTCTGGCGGCTCTTCCATACGATCGGACCCGACGTCTGCCTGGTCGATATCGGGTTGCCCGATCGCAGCGGCTACGACATCGCGCAGGAGATGTCGCGCCGCTACGGTACCGATCGCCCGAAGCTCGTCGCGGTCACGGGATGGATCAAGGCTTCGGACCGCATCCTCGCCAGGATCGCCGGCTTCGACCGCCACGTGGCGAAGCCTTACGACCCGGCCGCGCTGCTCGCGCTCGTCGCCGACATTACGCAAGGCTCCGCGCAGTAAATTTGCTCGCCCGTCGAGCAAAGTCTCACGCGCTTGTAGTTCGACTACTACAAGAAAGATGCTGACTGAGATGACCCTGTCAGTCTCGATTACCTACAATCGTGGCGTGCACCAGGCGTCCTCCATTCGATCCGGCGCGCAGCCCAATCCGCGTCGCCTTCGCGTCCTCATCGCCGAAGATGATCGCGACGCTGCTGCTACGCTGGAGGCATTGCTTCGAGATGAGGGGTATGAAACGCGCTGTGTTTTTCGCGGACGCGAAGTGGTCGGAACGGCGCGCGATTTTGCAGCGGATGTTGTGTTGCTCGACATTGGAATGCCGGGCATGGACGGCTACGACATTGCCAGAGTCTTCCGCAAGCTCTACGCAAGCGCCGCGCCAACTCTCATAGCTGTGACGGCGTGGCAAAAATCCGCGGACAAACTCATGGCAAAGCACGCGGGCTTCGATCATCACGTTGGCAAGCCCTACGATCCGAAAGCGTTGCTCGACCTACTAGCCGAGACAGCTCCGCCACGCGGTTAGGCCCCCTCAGTCGCCGGCGCGCCGGGTTGGTAGCATTACCAAATGGACGTCCGCGAACGCCTCCTCGAGGCTGCGCTTGAGCTGCTGGCGGAGAGCGGTGCGCACGAGCTGACGCAGCCCAAGGTCGCTAAGGCCGCAGGCGTCCGGCAGAGCCACCTCACTTACTACTTTCCAACCCGCGCGGATCTCTTACAGGAGGTCGCGCGCTACTCGATCGGCAAGCTCGCCGGGCAGCTTGCGCATGCGAAGGTGCACAACCCGACGCAGGTGGCGCACGGCATCGCGGCGGGATCGGCCGACAAGCGGCGCGTGCGCGTGCTGCTCGGCCTGGTGACGGCGGCCGACCGCGATCCCAAGATCCGGCAGCGGCTGCGCAAGTTCATCGAGGAGCTGCGCGGCACGATGACGCCGGCGCTCGCGCAGGGCGGCCTCGAGACCGATCCGGACAGCGTCGCGTTCTTCCATTCCGTGGTGGTGGGCTGCGCCGTGCTGCAGCTCGCGCGCGACAACGCCGCCGCGCGCGCCGAAGCGCAGGCGGTGATCAGGAAGGCAGCCCGCTATCTGGCGAGGGAAAAGCGGTGAAGCACCCTCTTCTTTTTCGCTGGCGCTCCTCGCAGCATGCGAAAAGCAGGAAGAGGGCGTCTGGCAGGGTTACGTCGAGGGTGAATACGTGCTGCTCGCCTCGCCTTACGCCGGTCAGCTGCAGAAGCTGTTCGTGCGCCGCGGCGACGCGGTCGAGGCCGGCGAGCGCCTGAAGAGCGCGCAGGCGCGGCTCGAGCACCTGCAAGTACCGCTGCGCCAGCCGCAGATCGCGGCGCGCGTGAAGGAGATGGAGGCGCAGATCTGCGCTCGCCCTCTTCCAGGTGCCGATGCAGGGCAACCCCCTGCTTTTGTATTTCGTGGTTTTGATCTTCATCGCGGCCAATTTGACGCTCGGCATCATGTTCTCCTCCATCGCGCGCAACCAGCTCCAGGCAATGCAGATGACGTTCTTCTTCTTCCTGCCCTCGATCCTGCTCTCCGGCTTCATGTTCCCGTTCCGCGGCATGCCCGAATGGGCGCAGTGGATCGGCTCGCTCCTGCCGCTCACGCACTTCCTGCTCCTGGTGCGCGGCATCATGCTCAAGGGCAACGGCTTCTACAAGCGCACGCTCGACTGATTCAGTACCTGATCGCAATGTCCGCGCGCACCGCGCCGACCTCCGACAGCACGTGCTCCGCGTCGGCCATTTCGCCGCGCTCTATATAGGCGCCGATCGCGCGCGAGCGCTCGACGCACCAGCTGCCGAACTCGCGCCGCATGCCGTCGTAGCGCGCGAGCGCCGCGTCGAGGTCCTGCGGCATGAGCTCGAGCGAGCGCGCCAGGCAGCGCGCATCGAGCGAGGCCTTGGTGACGCCCATGCCGACGTGCGGCCGCGCGACGAAGGCGCAGTCGCCGAGGAGCACCACCCGACCGTGGGTGACGCGCGGCGACTCGAGGTCGAAGATCGCCTGGAAAAAGGGCTGCGAGCGCTCGATGATCGTCGCGAGCTGCGGCGCAAGCAATTCATGGGCATCGCGCTTCAGCCGCGCAGCGATCTCGGGCCGGATCAGGGGCGGCGCGATCGCGTTTCCGTGGCAGTGGCCGCTCGCGTCGGTGCACAGGTCGGCGAGCTCGCGCTCGGTCGTGCGTCGATACCAGACGAAGTTCCATTCGCCGGTCGGCACCGGATAGGTGAGCATCATCTCGCCGCGCGGCAGTCCGAAGTAATAGTCCTTGGCGAGCTCGATGCCCGTCACCGTACCGCGCCAGCCCACATAGCCGGCGTAGCGCGGCTGCACCTGCGGCAGGAGCTGCGGGCGCACGGTCGAGCGCAGGCCGTCCGCCGCGATCAGCAGATCGCCTGCCGCCTCGATGCCATCCTCGAAGCGCGCCACGACTTGCGAATCGGTTTGGTGCGAACCGGCGAAATTGCGTCCGCCATGGAAGTGCGCGCTGTCGACGAGCGGCCGCAGCGCTTCATAGATGCGCGCCCAATGCGTCATCACCTGCGGCAGGGTGCGGCGTGCCACCACGCTTCCATCGCGACCGAGGCAGATGCGGTCCCTGACCAGCACGCCGAGCCGCTCGCCGGTGTCGATGCCCAGGGCGCGCAATCCCTCGAGCAGCACCTCGTGCGTGCCGAGCCCGGCGCCGCGGCTGGCGAGATCGTCGGCGCTGCGCTCGTAGACATGGGCTTCCCAGCCGATGCGCTGCAGGAAGGCGGTGGCGAAGAGCCCGCCCATCGAGCCGCCGATCACCACGGCGCGGCGCGCCATCTACCGCGCCGGCATCGACTTGCTCATGCGCTCGACGATATCGGCCGGCACGAAATTTACCAGCTCGGTCGTCTCCGCCTCGACCAGCTCGACGTAGCGCTTGACCACCTCGGCGGGGTCCATCTGGCCCACCGTGATGCGCTGCACGAGCTGATCCATCACCGCCACGTCCTCGGGTGCGGCTTTCCTGCGATCGAACCACGGGCCGGGATCGTTCGCCATCCGGTCGTTGAAGCCGGTGGCGTAGGGCCCGGGATTGATCAGGCAGACGTCGACGCCGAACATCTTGAGCTCCGCGCGCAGCGCCGTGCCGAACGCCTGGATGGCGTGCTTGGTCATCGTGTAAGGCCCCGATCCGACGCCGGCGCGCACGCCGCCGATCGATGAAGTGACGATGATGCGGCCGGCGCGCTTCTTGCGCATCGCCTGCGCGACGCGCTGCGTGATGGCGAAGGTGCCGAAGACGTTGACTTCGAAAACGCCGCGCAACCGCTTCAGCGGAATCAACGACAAAGGCCCCGTCTGGCCGAGCGCCGCGTTGGCGACGAACACGTCCGGTTTCAACTTATCCACCTTGGCAATGTCCTTGGCGCTGGTGATGTCGAGCTTCATCACCGTCAACTTCGGCTCCGCCTTCTTCAGCTCGCGGGCCTGCGGATCGTTCAGCACGGCCGCGATCACCTTGTGGCCGCGCTTCGCAAGCTCGATGGCGGCGCCGCGGCCAAAGCCGCTGCCGGCGCCCGTAATGAGCACAGTCTTGGCCATGTCTCTCCTCCCGAATTGCACGCAACAGCCATCCCACGTATGGTGCGCGGCGATGATGCCACGCAAGCGATGCGCATGGGCGAGCACGCCGCTCGGCATCGCCTATCACGACAGGGAATGGGGCGTGCCGGTGCACGACGACCGCGTGCTCTTCGAGTTCCTGCTGCTCGAAGGCGCGCAAGCCGGTTTGAGCTGGGAGACCATCCTTCGCAAGCGCGACGCCTACCGCAAAGCGTTCGCCGGCTTCGACCCGCGCAAGGTCGCCCGCTTCAAGTCCGCCGACGCGCGGCGCCTGATGAAGGACGAGGGCATCGTACGCAACAGGCTGAAGATCCAGAGCGCCATCAGCAATGCGCAGGCGTTTCTCGCCGTACAGAAGGAGTTCGGCAGCTTCGATGCCTACGTGTGGCGCTTCGTCGGCGGAAAGCCGATCGTCAAGCGGCGCCGCGGCGGCGACGTTCCGGCGAAGACGAAGGAATCGGACGCGCTGAGCAAGGATCTGCTCAAGCGCGGCTTCAAGTTCGTCGGCTCGACGATCTGCTATGCCTATATGCAGGCGGTCGGCATGGCCGATGACCACACGATGGATTGCTTTCGCAGCAAGCGGGGGTAGCGCATGGGAAAAGGACGGCTCGAAGCGTTCAGCGACGGCGTGATCGCCGTGATCATCACCGTCATGGTGCTCGAGATGAAGGTGCCGCACGGCGCCGATGCCGCGGCGCTCGCGCCGCTCGTGCCGACGTTCCTCACTTATGTGCTGTCGTTCGTCTTCGTGGCGATCTACTGGAACAACCACCATCATCTGTTCCACGCGGTGCATCACGTGACCGGGGCTACGCTGTGGGCGAATATCCACCTCCTCTTCTGGCTTTCGCTCGTGCCCTTCTGCACCGGCTGGATGGACGAGAACCACTACGCGCCGGTGACCGTCGCGGCATACGGCGCGGTGCTGCTTTGCGCCGGCATCGCTTACTACATCCTGACGCACGTGCTGCTCGCGCATCATCCGAAAGATTCGCTGCTGCACAAGGCGCTCGGCACCGACTTCAAGGGCAAGATATCGGTCGTGCTCTATGCGATCGCCATCCCGCTCGCCTTTCTCCTCACCTGGGCCGCGCTGGCCCTCTATGTGATGGTCGCCGCCATGTGGCTCGTGCCGGACACGCGGTTCGAGCGGCTGCTTGCGGAGCAGAAGTCATGAGGCTCGCGCTCCTTCTCCTGGTCTGGAGCGTGAGCTCGTTCGCGCAGGTCCCGAAGGTCCTCGTGGCGACGATCCAGCCGGGCCTGGGGCCTGCCCAGGCGCTGCAGCTCGACGGCACGACGCTCGTCTACACGACGCGCGTCGGACCCAACGTCGAGGCGCAGAAGATCACGCCGACGCCGGCGCAATGGTCGGCGTTTCGCCGCGCGCTCGATGCGCAGAAGGTCTGGCGCTGGCACGGCAACTACGACAAAAGCAACGCGCCCGATACCACGACCTGGTCCCTCAAGCTCGAATACGCCGATCGCTCGGTGATGGCCGCGGGCGCGGCGGCTTTCCCCGATCGCTCGACCGACCGGTCGCTGCCGAAATACGCCTTCAACCGCTACCAGCTCGCGCTGCAGGAGCTGATCGGGCGCTCCTTCGGCCGCGGCGTCAAGCCGATCGAAGTGTTCGACCTCTCCGAGCTCAAGCTCGTCGCCACGCATCCTTCGGAGAACGAGACCGAGCAGTGGGCGGACTTCCGCGATCCCAGGGGCAAGGTGCACCGCGCATTGCTGCACGAGCCGGTCGGCGGCCGCGGCAAGCTGGCGCAGGTGAACCGCTCGTCGGTGTCGCTCACGGTCGTGGTCAAGGGGCCGAAGGGCGAGTGGCAGGAGCAGGAAAGAATCATGCAGGTTTCGCCGTCCAAGAAGTGATGGCCATAGCCATCCACGGCGGGGCGGGCGCGATGCCGCGCCGGAAGATGACGCCGGCAGCGAGCGAGCGCTACAAGGCGGGCCTGGCGCGCGCCCTCGATGCAGGCTACGCGGTGCTCGCGAAACACGGCACGGCCATGGACGCGGTGTGCGCCGCAGTCGTCGAGCTGGAAGATTCGCCGTTCTTCAACGCCGGACGCGGCGCCTGCTTCAATACCGACGAGAAGCACGAGCTTGATGCTTCCGTGATGGACGGCGCGACGCTGCGCGCGGGGGCGGTAGCGGCCGTGAGCCGCATCCGCAATCCCGTGCTCGCCGCGCGGGCGGTGATGGAGCAAAGCCGCCACGTGCTCCTCGTCGGCCGCGGCGCCGAGCGCTTCGCCAGGCAGCATGGGCTCAAACCGGTACGCGAGAGCTACTTCTCGACGCGAGCGCGCCTGACCGCATTGCGCAAGAGGCTGGAAGGCCACCACGGCACGGTCGGCGCGGTGGCGCTCGACGCGGCTGGCAACCTCGCCGCCGCAACTTCGACCGGCGGCTATACCGGCAAGCTCCCCGGCCGCGTCGGCGATTCCCCGATCATCGGCGCCGGAAATTACGCGGACAATGAGGCGTGTGCGGTCTCGGGAACGGGGCTTGGCGAAGCGTTCATGCGCGGCGTGCTGGCGTACGACGTCGCCGCGCGCATGAAATATCTGCGCGAGCCGCTCGGCCGGGCCGCGGGCGTCGCGATGAAGAAGCTGGCGAGCCTCAAGGCCGATGGCGGCCTGATCGCCGTCGACCGCCGCGGCAACGTCGCCATGCCGTTCAACAGCGCAGGCATGTATCGCGGCGCGATCGACCGCAGGGGCCTGCGCACCGTGGGCATTTACTGAGCGCATCTACCAGCCATGTATGAACGGCGCATCGACCCGCTCGCCTCGCGCGCGCGGTTCACGGCACGGATGGCGCGCCATCTCGGGGCGGCGCTCGCGCTCGTCGCCGCCTCGCTCTTCATCGGCATGGCGGGCTACCACCACTTCGAGCACCTTTCCTGGCTCGATGCCTTCGTCGATGCGTCGATGCTGCTGGGCGGCATGGGTCCGGTGCACATGCCGGAAACGCCCGGCGGCAAGCTCTTCGCCGGCCTGTATGCCCTTTACTCGGGCCTCGTGTTCCTGGTGACGGTAGGCGTGGTTCTTGCACCCCTGCTCCATCGCGCCATGCACAAGTTCCACTGGAGAAACGACAGCACCCGCTAAATGGCACGCCTCGCGCTCATTGCATCGCTTCTCGTCTCGAGCTGCGTTACGGCCGACGTGGTGCCCTACGACGTGGTGCGCGACCTGGCGCCCGCCGGGAAGCTGCGCGCCGCGATCAACTTCGGCAACCCGGTGCTCGCGCAGAAGGATCCGGCCAGCGGGCAGGCGCGCGGCGTGTCGGTGGACCTGGCGCGCGAGGTGGCGAGGCGCGCGGACGTGCCGCTCGAACTCGTGCCCTACGACGCCGCCGGCAAGGTCACCGGCGATGCCACGAGCAACCGGTGGGACATCGCCTTCGTCGGCCGCGAGCCCGAGCGCGCGACGGACATCGAATTCACCGCGCCCTACGTGATCATCGAGGGCGGCTACCTTGTGCCGGCGAATTCCCGGTTCCAGACCATCGAGGACGTCGACCGCGAAGGCGTGCGCATCGCGGTCTCGCGCCGCAGCGCCTACGACCTCTTCCTGTCGCGCGGATACCTGAAGCGCGCGACGCTCATCCGCGCGCCGACCCCGCCGGCGTCGATGGAGCAGTTCGCCGCGGACCATCTCGAAGCGGTGGCCGGCGTGAAGGCCGCGCTCGCGCAGTTCGCCGCCACGCATCCCGGCTATCGCGTGCTGCCCGGCCGCTTCATGGTGATCGAGCAGGCGATGGCGTTGCCGAGAGGCCGCCCGCTCGCCGCGCGCTACCTGCGCGAGTTCATCGACGAGATGAAGGCATCGGGCTTCGTCGCCACGTCGCTCGAGAAAAGCGGCCAGAAGGACGCAGCGGTCGCGCCATAATTCCGGACGACGTCCGTGATTATTTGAAAGTCGAGCTTCGCTACGCGCCGCTGCCGTTCATCGGCGCGATCGCGGTGCATTACTGGTTTGTCGTCCGCGACGACGCCGGCGCCTGCCATCGCTGGGAAGTGTGGCAGACGAAGAACGCCGGTGGCACGAGCTTCGGACACCTGCACTGCGACCTCAAGGCGCCGGAGGATGGCGTGGGCGGCGGCCCGTCGCGCCTCGCGGCCGCGTGGACCGGCACCGAAGCGGCGCGGATCGCAAGCGTGCTCGCCGATCCAGGAAGTTATCCGCACTGCGCGCGCTACCGCTACTGGCCCGGCCCGAACAGCAACAGTTTCATCGCCTGGGTGCTGCGCCGCGCCCGCATCCAGTACGCTTTGCACTGGAAGGGCATCGGCAGGAAGTGGAAAAAATGAGGGTCGAGGTGACGGTACGGGAGGCAAAGCCGGCGGACGCGCGCACGATCGCGGAGATCCACGTCGCTGCATGGCGTGCGGCATATCGCGGGATGATTCCGGACGAATATCTGGCGTCGCTGAGCGTTGAAGAGCGCACGCAGCGGTGGTCGAAGGCCATTTCCGCACCGGGACCCGCCAAGGTCGCCGTGGCTCACGTGCAGGACGAGACCCTCGGGTTCTGTTCGTTTGGGCCGACTCGCGACGAAGCGCCGCCCGAGATCGCGGAGATCTACTCGCTCAACGTGCGCCCGGATCGCTGGCGTCGAGGCGCGGGAAGGATGCTGTGCGAGCACGCCTTTCGGCAGGCGGCTTTGCGGGAGCAAGCTGCGATTACGCTATGGGTCCTGAAACAAAACGAAAGAGCGCAGCGCTTCTATGAAAGATTGGGATATCTTCCGGACGGCGCTCAGAAAACCGACGTCGAGCTCACCGGCAGTCCGCTCCATGACCTGCGATACAGAAAGGCGATATAGATCGATGAGAGCGCTGCTGCTCGCGTGCGCGCTCCTGGCTGGCCCTGCGCAGGCCCAGGACGCATGGCCCTCGAAACCGATCCGCTTCATCCTGCCGTTCCCGCCGGGCGGCGGCACGGACATCCTCGGGCGGCTCATCGCCGAGAACCTGTCGACGCGGCTCGGACAGCCGGTGGTGACGGAGAACCGCGGCGGCGCCGGCGGAAACGTGGGCGCGGAGGCGGCGGCGCATGCCGCGCCCGACGGCTACACGATCGTGCTGGTGGCGCCTTCGATCGCCATCAGCCCGAGCCTCTATTCGAAGCTGAACTACGACCCGGTGAAGGACTTCGCGCCGGTGGCGATGGTCGCCTCGGTGCCGAACGTCATGATCGCGCACCCGGCGGTGCCGGCGCAGAACCTGCGCGAGTTCATCGCGCTCGCCAAATCGAAGCCCGGCGGCATGAACTTCGGCTCCGGCGGCAGCGGCACCTCGAACCACCTCGCCGGCGAGCTCTTGAATCTCGTCGCCGACATCAAGCTGGTGCACGTGCCCTACAAGGGCGTGAACCTCGCGATGAACGGCGTCCTCGCGGGCGAGGTGCAGCTCGTCTTCATCGGTGTGCCGGTGCCGGCGCCGCACATCAAGGCCGGCAGGCTGCGCGCGCTCGCCGTGCTGGCGCCGCGCCGCTCGCCGATCCTGCCCGACGTGCCGACGGCGGCAGAAGCCGGACTGCCGAACTTCGACGTCACCACCTGGTACGCGATCCTCGCGCCGGCAAGCACGCCGCGCCCGATCGTCACGCGGCTCAACAGCGAATTGGTCGGCATGATGCGCAAGGAAGAGATCAAGGAGCGCCTCGCCGCGATGGGCACCGATCCGATGACGAGCACCCCCGAGGAGTGCGGCGAGTACATCCAGAAGGAGATCGCCAAGTGGGGTGATGTGGTGCGCAAGGCGGGACTGCACGCCGACTGATGGAGCGTAAGCCCTGCATCCTGGCCGCGGTGCGACCGCAAGGCGGTGTGGCGGTGCACCGCGCGCTCGGCGAATACGCGGATGTCGTCCCGGTATACGACTACGACGATGCTCTGGCCGTCCTGCGCAAAGGCGGCGTCAACCTCGTCCTCTGCGGCGTGTTCTTCAACGAGACGCGCGCCTTCGACCTGCTGCGCTCTGTGCAACAGCAGTTCGCCGGTCTGCCCTACGTCGCCTGCCGCATCGGCGATCGCACGCTGTCGCCGGTGATGGTCGAGGCGATGGGCACGGCGGCAAAAAGCATGGGTGCGGTGGCATTCATCGATATGCCGCTGCTGCATGCCGACAGCGCGACCGACACCGACTTCCGCAGCCAGGTGCTGCGGCACATACGCTGAACATCGGGGTCAGGTCTTGAATTGGCGCATGCCTTTGCGCTGATTCAAGACCTGACCCCGGACTATTGTTCCATCGCGCTCGGTGCGAAAAGTTCGTCGAGCTTCACGCGCCGCAGCGTGAGGCCTTGCTCTTGCGAGTACTGCGCCGCGGTTTCCAGGACCAGGCGGTTCGCCTTGACGCCGTGCCGGACGAGCGGCGTGCGCAGCGCTTCTTCGGCGGCGAGGCCGGCGGCGACGTGGTATTGCGCGTGCTCCACGCGCTCGCGCTCGGCGATGTCGTTCGCTTCATTGAAGGCCTTCAGCACGTTGAGCACGACCCACGGATGGCGCTCGGCGAGCTCGCGCTTGATGACCATGCCGTGGTTGATGGGCAGTAGGCCGGTCTTGCGGTAGTAGCGCACGCCTTCGGCGAGCGGATCGGCAAAGAGCGGCTTGATGTCCGCATGGCCGGCGAGATCGGTCGTGCTGCGGTCGACGAGGTTCGTGCGCCGGATGTAATGCACCGTCGCGTCGATCTCGCCGCAGAGCATCAGGCTGCCGAGGCTCTCGTCCGCCGGCACCTGCTTGATCACCACGCCCGGCGGCGGCTCGAAGCCGACCGCGCCGCGATGGCTGTGCGCCGGCACGCGCTCCATCCACCATTCCATGTCGCGTGCTCTTACGCCCCATTCATGCTCCAGCGCGCCGCGCGTCCAGAGCGCCGCGGTCTGCTGGTACTCGGGCACGCCGACGCGCTTGCCCTTGAGATCCGCCGGCTTGTCTATCCCGGCCGCCCGGCGCACCAGGATCTCGGTGTGGAACAACTTGCGCGTGGTGAACACCGGGATGCCGACGAAGCGGTGGTCGCCCGCCGCCACCGCCATCATCAGCGTCGACATCGACATCTCCGCGAGGTCGAAGTCGCCGAACTTGAGCTGGCGCCAGAAGAGCTCGGACGCGAACACGTCGCTCGGCACGAGATCGATGCCGTCCGGCTTTACCCGGCCGTCGAAGATCGGCCAGGTGCGCGGGTTCTTCATCAACCCGATGCTGAGCTGCAGCCTCGTCATCCGCGCAAGAGTAGCGCGACCGGGAATTCCGCGAGCAATTGCGCTGTCGGCCTCGTCCCCCCGGCATGACGAGCACCGGTGAGGACGTCGGTGAATTCGCCTTCGGGCAGCGTGAGCCTCGCGTCGCGCCAGAACGAGCCGATCGGCGCCGTCGCGTCGCTCAGCTGGCGCGCGAAGAGCCGCGGTGCGATGGCGACGACCCGGCTGCCGAGCGAGAAGGCGACCAGGTTCTCTTCAAAGCTTAATGGCTTGTATTCGCCGCCGTGGAAGAGGGCCGGCTGCGCCTTGCGCAGCGCGAGCCCCTGCCGGATGACGTGCAGCTTGGCGCGGCCGTCGGCGAGGTTTGCCAACAGATCGGCCGGCTTGGGCGGGCGCTTTTCCAGCTCGGCCAGAATTCGGGTCCTGGACCCGAATTCGACCGGCCGCCGGTTGTCGGGATCGACGAGGCTGAAATCCCAGAGCTCGGTGCCCTGGTAGTAGTCGGGTACGCCGGGCGATGCGACCTTCACCAAGGCTTGCGAGAGCGACACGAGCAGGCCGAGATGCACGAGCCGCGGCATGACCTCGTCGAGCTCCTTCTTGAAGAGGGCGCTCGCCATCGACTCGGTGACGAAGCGCTCGAGCGCGGCTTCGTACTCGGCGTCGGGGTTGATCCAGCTCGTGTGCAGCTTCGCCTCGCGCGCCGACTTCAGCATGTAGGCCTTGAGGCGCTCGGCATCGGCCGGCCAGACGGCGATCAGCGCCTGATAGAAGTGGTACTCGTCGGCGAGTGAAGGCATCCTCATTTCACCTATTTGGGTGCGGTGGCTGCGATTGATCGTGCTCCAGCGGCGCAGCCAGAGGCGCCAGGTCGAGGACAGCTCCGATAAAACCGCCAGGCGCGCGCGGGCATCCTCGGAGCGCTTGGTGTCGTGCGTCGAGCTGCCCAGCATCGTCGTCGGCCAGTGCCTGGCGCGGTATTCGGCTGCGGCATGGAACGCCTTCAGCGACAGCCCGAAGTGCGCCGGATGGCCGCCGACTTCGTTGAGCGCGATGAACCGGTTGTATCGATAGAAAGCGGTGTCCTCCACGCCCTTCGCCACGACCGGTGCGGTGAATTGCTGGAAGCGCATCGCGAAGCGCAGCATTTCCCGGCGGCGCTGGCCCTTGGGCGGCGCGGCATCCAGGGTCAGTACGCCGTGGACGAAATCGAACACGGCGGGATCGGCGATGCGGCTCGCGCGCCGCGCCGCCTTCACCGCCCAGTCGATCCACTTGCGATCGGATTCGGCGACGCCGCGCGCGCTCACGTAGGAGCGATAGACCGGGAAATGCGCCGCGATCTCGGCGAGCGCCTTGGAGAGCCCGCTCGCCGTGAAGTCGCGCGTGAAGCGGTTGCCGGCGGCGATGCGCGCGAGCCAGGTGGACAGCATCAGCAGCTCCGCCGCGAGCGTCGTGTTCATGATGAGGTGCCGGCTCGTGATGGAGATCTCGTTGAAGCTGGCACGCTCGCCCGTGAAGCGCTGGTACACGCGGTCGAAGTTCACCTCCGCGGACTTGTCGATGAAGACCCCGCTCAAGACGTTGACGAAGCGGTAGCCGGTCGTGCCGTGGATCGGCCAGTCCCCGGGCAGGCGCTCGTAGTCGGCGAGGATCTTCTCCACCACCACCCACGGCCGCACGAAAGCCTCGTTCAGCCGCTCGAGGTACGCGCGCGGATCGGCCAGGCCGTCCGGATGGTCGATGCGCAGCCCGTCGATCGCGCCGCGCCTGGCGAGGCGGCAGATGAGGCCGTGCGTCGCCTCGAACACCGCCGGGTCCTCGATGCGCACGCCGGCGAGGTCCGTGATCTCGAAGAACCGGCGGTAGTTGATCTCATCCGACGCAACGCGCCAGTAGGCAAGGCGATAGTGCTGGCGCTCGAGCAGCCGGTGCAGCACCATCGGATCGGCGGGCGGCCGCTTCAGCCCCTGCGTGCTCTTGCGGTTGAGCGGAAAGCGGTGCTGGTAGTAGCGCACGCTCCAGCGGCCGTCCTTGCCCTGCTCGACCTTGAGCTCGCGCCCTTCGAGCACCTCGCCGTAGTGCTTGCCGAGCACGGGAAGGAGCAGCTTGCCGCGGCTCCAGTCGATGTCGAAATAGCGCGCGTACGCCGACGCGCGGCCTTTCTCGAGCACATCGAGCCACCACGCATTGTCGGCGTGCAGCACGCCCATGTGGTTCGGCACCAGGTCCGGGACCAACCCCATGCCGTGCTCGCGCAGGGTTTTTATCAAAAGGTTTAATTCTTTTTCGGTGCCGATCTCCGGGTTGACCGCGTTGTGGTCGATGACGTCGTAGCCGTGCGTGCTGCCGGGGCGTGCTTTAAGGAACGGCGACGCATAGAGATGGCTGATGCCCAGCTTGGCGAGGTACGGCACCAGCCTGATGGCATCGGCGAAGCGGAATTTCGCGTGAAACTGGAATCGGTACGTCGCATCCGGCGCGCGCTGCGGCCGGCCGCGGCCCGCAGTCAATCCGACGGTGCGCTCGGCCATCGTCTGAGTCGTTGCCGTTACGCGCGGATCGCTCGGCCAGCCTTCCAGCGCGAGCGGGAGCTTGCGCCGCCAGTTCGGATGCTGCTCGACCGTGCCGGGCAGGTTGGCCTGCTCGAGGACTTCGAGCATGTCCTCGGGCTGCACCAGCGCCAGCTTGCACAGCGTGCGCGCAATATAGGCGTGCGCCGAGCGCGGATCTGGATCGAGGCCCGCGCGCGTCAAGCGCTCGATATCGGTGCGACGGAGCTGGCGCTCCTTCTTGGCGTCGACGGTCAGACCGAGGCGATCGCGGAGGTCCAGGTCGTGCTCGGCCCAGTAGCCGCGCCAGGTCGGCAGGTCGTGCGTGCTGACGCAGACCAGCGCGTCGCGCGGATAGGCCTTGGGCGGCGCCATCTCGCCGCTCGGCAGCTTCTCGAACAGGAGCGGCCGGTAGGACAGCAGCCCCGCGCCATTGAGCTTCGCGCGCAGGTCCGCAGGGACTGTGCCGAGGTCCTCGCCGATCACTAAGCATTTGCGCGCACGACTCTCCGCGGCGAGCACCGCAAGGAGCTCATCCACCGGGTAGTGGACGTAGCCGCCTGCGTCGGGCTTGGCGCCGCGCGGAATCCAGTAGAGGCGCGACAGCGCCATGACGTGGTCCATGCGCAGCGCGCCGCCCTCGGGCATGTTCGCGCGCAAGAGCTCGATGAACGGCCGGTAGCCGGAAGCGCGCAGCGCGCGCGGCGAATAGGGCGGCAGGCCCCAGTCCTGTCCCCGGGGATTGAATTCGTCGGGCGGCGCGCCGCAGGTCGCATCGAGCGCGTAAGCGTCGCGGTCGGCCCAGACCTCCGCGCCGCCGCGATCGGCGCCGAGCGCCAGGTCCACGTAGAGCCCGATCGGCATGCCGAGCTCGTGCGCCCGGCGCTGCACCGATTCGAGCTGTGCGCGCGCCGCCTGCTGCACCCATTCGTGGAAGGTTGCTGCGCTGGCGAACTTGCGGACCGCTCTGGAGCGTGGCTCGCGATATTCGGCCGGCCAGCTTTCCCAGCCGCCGCCGAACTTCTCGCGCAGCGCCTCGAACAACGCGAAGGTGCCCGGCGCGCCGGTCTTCGGCCTGGCATCCCGGTAGGCGAGGCGAAGAACATGCTCCTTCAGCGTGGCGACGCCGGCGTAATTCACCAGCGGCGCCTTCCTTAGCTGCTCGAGCTTGCGCTGGAAGGTTCGCGTCTTCACCAGGCGCTGCGCCGCCGGGCTCTGCTTGAACTCCGGCAGCGCCTCGAGGTCGAGGTAGAGGAAGTTCAGCGCGAGGCGGCTCGACGGGCTGTAGGGACTGCCCTGCGTGGCGTGCAACGGATTGACGCCGACGACGGCCGCGCCGCGCGAGGCAGCGAACTCGACCAGCGTGCGCAGGTCGCCGAAGTCGCCGACGCCCCAGTTGCGCTTCGAGCGCACGCCGTAGAGCTGCACCATGAAGCCCCACACGTGCCCGCCTTGCGAGAGAAGCTCGGGCTCGTAGCAGCGCCCCGCCTCGAGCTTCGGTCGCGCGGGCTTGCGCATCGGCCCCAGCGCCCGCACCAGCGCCTCGCGGGTCCTGGGATCGATGTGCTTCTCGCGTCCCCAGACGTCGAGATAGCTCTCGGCGACCTCGCTTACTCTTTGATCCACCAGTTGACGCTCCAGGGTGAGCCGGGCTCGCCGTTGGACCAGAGTGGTTTCTCGTCGAGGCCGCTCACGCGTACCGGCGTGTCGCCACAGTTGGCGATCAGCAGTAGCCGCCCCCAAGCCACCTGGAACGCGCGCTCGCCCAGCATGCCGTACTTGCCCGGCCCGCAATCGAGCGGCACGACGTGCCGCTGGCGCAGGCTCAGCAGATTCTTGTAATGCGCGAGCCACACCTGGTCGGCCTTCGACCAATCGAGCGTGGACGCCTTGAACGTGCTCTCGGCCAGCGGATCGGGTAGCTGACCGGTGAAGCTCTTGAAGCGCGAGAACTCCTCGCGCCGGCCGTTGCGCACCGCTTCGCCGAGCTCGCCGTCGAAGTCGCAGAAGAACTGGAACGGCTGGCGGCAGCCCCACTCCTCGCCCATGAAGATGAGCGGCGGCGACGGCGCCAGCAGCTGGATGGCGGTGAGCGCCTTCAGCTTGCGTTCGTCGGAAAGGCTTAGCAGGCGCTCGCCCAGCGCGCGATTGCCGACCTGGTCGTGGTTCTGCAGGAAGTCGACGAAGCTCGCCGGCGGCAGGCCGCTCGACTTCTCGCCGCGCGGCTCCTTCGTGAACGGCGACACCTCGCCCTGGTAGGCGAAGCCCTCGGCCAGGCAGCGCGCGAGCTGCTTCACCGGCGCATCGGCGTACGCGATGTAGTAGCCGTCGGACTCGCCGGTGGCGGCGACGTGGTAGGCGTGGTGCGAGTCGTCGTTCCACTGCGCGTTGTACTTGCCGGGGCCGACGAAGCGCGCCTGGTTGGCGTCGTTCTCGAGCACCAGGTGCTTGTGGGCCGGCACGGCGGCGCGGATCTCGTCCAGGATATGCCGCGGCGAGCGGTCGATGATGGCGTGCACCGCGTCGAAACGCAGGCCGTCGAAGCCGTATTCCTCCATCCAGTAGAGCGCGTTGTGGAGGAAGTACTGGCGCACGACCTCGCTGCCGAAGTTGATGGCGGCCCCCCAGGGTGTCTGGTCCCGCGAGTTGAAGAACTGGGGTGCGTACAGGCCCAGGTAGTTGCCCTTCGGTCCGAAGTGGTTGTAGACCACGTCGAGGAACACCATCAGGCCCGCGGCGTGCGCGGTGCCGATGAACGCCTCGAGGTCCTCGGGACGCCCGTAGGCGCTGTCGGGAGCGAAGGGCAGCACGCCGTCGTAGCCCCAGTTGCGCTTGCCGGCGAAGTCCGACAGCGGCATCAGCTCCACCGCGGTGATGCCGACGTCGGCGAGGTGTCGGAGCTTCTGCGCCGCGGCCGCATAGGTGCCCTCGAGCGTGAAGGTGCCGACGTGCAGCTCGTAGATCACCGCCTCGCGCCAGGGCCGGCTGTTCCAGCCGGCGTCCTTCCATGGGTACGTGCTCGCGTCGATCACCTCGCTCGGACCGTCCACGTCCTGCGGCTGGAAGCGCGAGGCGGGATCGGGCACGAGCTCGCGCGCATCGATGCCGTAGTGATAGAGCGTGCCGGGACCGGCGTCGCGCTCGACGAGCTCGAACCAGCCGTCGCCCTGCGGCTTCATCGACTTCGGCTTGCGGTTGACCACGAGATCCACCGTCTTCGCCGCCGGCGCCCACAGGCGAAAGCGCACGCCGCCCTCCGCGAGCACTTCCGCGCCGAAGGGCATGGCGTGGATGCGCCTTACCGCTTGCGCCGGGGCCACCACCGTTCCAGGAATTCCGCCGCCCATTCGCGGCCGCCGAGGCCGAAGGCGAGCGCCAGGGCGAAGACCACGCCCGCGAGAAGGATGAGGAAGGTCTCGCGCACGATGTCGCCGCCGATGTTCACCTGGTCGAGGGCGATCAGCACGACGAAGGTCAGGATCGCGTAGCGCGCCAGGCTGCCGAGGAGGTCGGCGTCCTGCAGGTGGATGTTCCTGAAATACGCCGCGACCGAATTGCCGACGAAGCGCGCGAAGTACGCGCCGAAGGCGAGGATCAGCATCGCCACCAAGACTTTCGGCACGAAGAGCAGCACGCGCGAAAGGAGATCGGTGACGTGGCTCAGCCCGAGCAGGTTGAAGCCCACCACCAGCGCGACGAGGATCACGATCCAGTAGACCAGCATCGCGAGGATGTCGGTCGCATCCATGCGGATGCCGCCGTCCTTGAGGAAGCCGTCGATGCCGGCGCGCTCGGTGATGATGTGGAAGTTCACCTTGCGCAGGCCCCGGTCGATGGTGAAGCGGATCATCTTCGCGATCAGCCAGCCGGCGATGAGGATGATCAGCGCGAGCCCCAGGCGCGGCAGGAAGTCGGCCGCCTGCGCGAGAAAGACCCGCAGCGGCTCGAGCATCACGTCAATGCGGTTTTCCATCTCAATCGTCCTCCAGCAGCGCCATCAACCCCTGCACCGGAATGTGGATCCAGTCGGGCCGGTTCGCCGCCTCGTAGCGCAGCTCGTAGAGCACCTTCTCGATCTCGGCGAGCTGCAACAGTCCGCGCATGTCCTCGAACGACTGGTAGATGCCGCAGCCGTGCATCGCTGCGCCATAGGCATCGAGGAATGCCTTGCGCGTCGCCTTCTCCCACGCGATGAGCGGCGGCCCGAGGCGCTCGATGCCCGGCTCGCCCCGCTCGCGCAGCTGCGTCGAGCCGCGCGCATAGCTGAAGGAGCGCAGCATGCCGGCGACATCGCGCAGCGGCGAATGTTTCTTCCGGCTCTCCGCCAGCGGCCGCGACGGCTCGCCTTCGAAGTCGATGATCAGGAAGTCGTTGTTCGACACCAGCACCTGGCCGAGGTGATAGTCGCCGTGGTGCCGCGTCTTGAGCGCCGGGCCCTTGGGCGCCTTGCAGGCATCGATGAAGGCGAGGATCTTCGCCTTCTGGGCGGCAACGGGCTTTGCTTTCTCGTGCTTCTCCACCAGGCGAAGCGTTTGATCGGCTTCCTGCCGCACGCGCGCACGCCAGGCCTCGACGTCCTGCGCGGTGAGCGCCTCGGGCTCGAAGGCCGGGTCGCCGCTCTTCATCGCAAAGGCGCGATGCAGCTCCGCCGTGCGCGTGGCGAGCGTCTGGATGAGCGTCAGGTAGGCGCCGTGCGTTTCGTTCTCGCGCAGGCTTTCGACGAAGCGCTCCAGGTACGCGAGGCTGTAGCTCCAGGCGTCGCCCTGGTTAACCACATAGGCCTGCAGGAGCGCGACCGTCGCGCCCTCGCCTCCGGCCGGCAGGTATTCCACCGCGCCGGCGAGCGGCACGCAGTTCTTGAAGTGCGCCACTTCGGTGAGGAAGCGCCCGACTTCGAGCTCCGGATGAATGCCGGGCCGGATGCGGCGGAAGCACTTGAGGAACAATCGGTCGCCTAGCTGCACGGAGGTGTTGGTGCTCTGCGTGTGCAAGCCGGCGAGTGTGAGATCCACGACTTCGCCGCCCGCCACCGAGGCGAAGGCGCTCGTCGGCGTGAAGCGCAGCGTGCCATTTGCGGTCGGCAACGCCTTCTTCTCGCCGATCGCCTTGACCACGTGGCGGCAGAACGCCTCGTCCGCCAGCGCGTCGGCCATCACGCCGACGTTCGCCTGCTGGCGGATGCGCGCGATGGCGAGCGCGGAGAGCGCACGCACGTGGTCCTCGTCTTCTTCCCAGCCGAGCGCGAGCGGCAGGAAATACTGGCCATCGCGCACCTGGATGAAGGCGAGGAGCCAGCCGATCGGGCCCGCCTCCCAGATCGCATGGTCCTTCACGACCGCCTCGCGCACCGCCTCGCCCTTCTGCGCGTACCAGCGCTGGGTCGCGATGAAGTTCGGCAGCACCTCCTGCTCCAGCCGCGTGCGCAGCTGCTCGGCCATGCCGATGCGCCAGGGCACCACCTTGTCGCGGAAGAAGCTGGTCCAGCCGTCGAACAGGACCACCACCGGCGCCTCCTCGTGCAGCAGCATTTCCTTGTGCCAGTCGGGCGCGGCCTGGTCCTGCGAGAGACGGAACCAGTAGAAGGCGTAGGCCGGCAGCGTGACGAGGTACGGCAGGTCGCCGATCGGCGGGAAGGCGGTGCGGCCGAGCAGCTCGACGGGGACTCTTCCTCTAAATTTTTTCAAGTCCAGTTCGACAGGCTGAGCGGCGCGCGAAAGATTGGCCACGCAGAGGATGGCTTCGTCCTTCAGCTCGCGCAGGTAGACGAGCACCTTGCGGTTCCCCGGATGGAGGAACGACAGGCTGCCGCGGCCGAACGCGTGGCTGGTCTTGCGCACGGCGAGCATGCGCTTCATCCAGTTGAGAAGGCTGCCCGGGTCGCGCTGCTGCGCTTCGACGTTCACCGCCTCGAAGCCGTAGATCGGATCCATGATCGGCGGCAGGTACAGGCGCTGCGGGTCGGCGCGCGAGAAGCCGGCGTTGCGGTCGGGACTCCACTGCATCGGCGTGCGCACGCCGTTGCGGTCGCCGAGGTAGATGTTGTCGCCCATGCCGAGCTCGTCGCCGTAGTAGACGACGGGCGATCCCGGCATCGAGAGCAGCAGGCTGTTCATCAGCTTGATGCGGTCGGGATCGTTCTGCATGAGCGGCGCGAGGCGCCGGCGGATGCCGAGGTTGATGCGTGCCTGCATGTCGGCGGCGTACATGCGCCAGAGATAGTCCCGCTCGCGGCTGGTGACCATCTCGAGCGTCAACTCGTCGTGGTTGCGCAGAAATATGGCCCATTGGCACAGCGCCGGGATGTCCGGCGTCTGCTGCATGATCTCGACCACCGGGTGGCGGTCCTCCTGCGCGATCGCCATGTACATGCGCGGCATCAGCGGGAAGTGGAACGCCATGTGGCACTCGTCGGCCTCGCCGAAGTACGGCCGCACGTCCTCGGGCCACTGGTTCGCTTCCGCGAGCAGCATCCGGTTCTGGTAGCGCGCGTCCATGTGCGCGCGGATCTGCTTCAGCACCACGTGCGTCTCGGGCAGGTTCTCGTTATTGGTGCCCTCCCGCTCGCAGAGATAGGGAATCGCATCCAGGCGGAAGCCGTCGACGCCGATGTCGGCCCACGACTGCAGCACCTTCATCACGGCGCGGATGACGTGCGGGTTGTCGAAGTTGAGGTCGGGCTGGTGGCTGAAGAAGCGGTGCCAGTAGTACTGCTTCGCCACCGGGTCCCAGGTCCAGTTCGAGGGCTCGGTGTCGGTGAAGATGATGCGCGTGCCCTTGTACTTCTGGTCGGTATCGCTCCAGACGTAGTAATTGCGCTTGCGCGATCCGGGCGGCGCGCGGCGCGCGGCCTGGAACCACGGATGCGCATCCGACGTGTGATTGATCACCAGCTCGGTAATCACCTTCAGCCCGCGCTTGTGCGCCTCCGCCACGAACGTGCGGAAGTCCTCACGCGTGCCGTAGTGCTTGTGCACGTTGCGGTAATCGGCGACGTCGTAGCCGTCGTCCTTGAGCGGCGACGGATAGAACGGCAGCAGCCACACCGCGTTCACGCCCAATTCTTGTATGTAGTCGAGCTTGGAGGTGAGCCCCTGGAAGTCGCCGATGCCGTCGCCGTTCGAGTCGAGGAACGCCTTGACGTGCAGCTGGTAGATGACGGCGTCCTTGTACCAGAGCGCGCTGTCCGGCAGCGGCGGCGCGGCCTCGGCTACGGCGACGACCTGGTTATTTTCGCGTAACACGGAAAACGTGCGCCGGCAGCGTGTGGGGATTCAATTGCACGAAATTGCGCCGGCCGCTCCAGGTGTAATGGCCCGCCGCGACCAGATCCTCGAGCGCATAGCCGTCGGCCGGCGCGCGGTCGAAATCGATCCAGCCGCCCTGCGTGTATCGCGGATCGAGGTTCACCGCCACCAGGATCAGGTTGTCGCCCGCCTCCTTCGAGTAGCACAGCAGCTGGTCGTTGTCGGTCGGATGGAAGCGCAGGCTCCAGTCGCTCTGCAGCGCAGGATTCTCTTTCCTCACGTGGTTCAGCTTGGTGATCAGCTCGCGCAGGCTGTCGGGACGCTCGCGGTCCCAGCGCTTGATCTCGTACTTCTCGGCGTTGAGGTACTCCTCGCTCCCCGGCTCGCGCGGCGTGTGCTCCATCAGCTCGAACGCCGGGCCGTACATGCCGTAGTTCGCCGCCAGCGTCGCCGCCAGCACCGCCCGCACCACGAACGCCGGGCGTCCGCCGTGCTGCAGGTACTCGTGCAGGATGTCGGGCGTGTTGGGCCATACGTTCGGCCGGAAGTACTCGCGCGACGGGTCCTGCGCCAGCTCGGTGAAGTATTCGGTCAATTCAGAGCGCGTGTTGCGCCAGGTGAAGTAGGTGTACGACTGCGTGAAACCGAGCTTCGCCAGCTTGTGCATAACGCGCGGCCGCGTGAACGCCTCCGAGAGAAAAATGAGTTCGGCATGCTTGCGCTTGAGCTCGCCGAGGCACCACTCCCAGAACTCGAACGCCTTGGTGTGCGGATTGTCGACGCGGAAGATGGTGACGCCATGGTCGATCCAGAACTCGAAGATGCTCTTCAGCTCCGCCCATAGCCCGCGCCAGTCCTTGCTCTCGAAGTCGAACGGGTAGATGTCCTGGTACTTCTTCGGCGGATTCTCCGCATACTGGATCGTGCCGTCGGGTCGTGCCCGGAACCATTCCGGATGCTCGCGCACGTAGGGATGGTCGGGCGAGCACTGGAACGCGATGTCCAGCGCGATGGCTATATTTTTTTCTTTAGCAGCAGAAACCAGCGCATCGAAGTCTTCGAACGTGCCCAGGCGCGGGTGCAGCGCCTTGTGTCCGCCCTCCTTTCCTCCGATCGCCCACGGGCTGCCGACATCGTTGTGCTCGGCTTCGAGGGCGTTGTTCCTGCCCTTGCGCTCGGTCATGCCGATGGGATGCACCGGCGGCAGGTACAGGACATCGAAGCCCATGGCTTGGACTTCGTCCAGCATCTTTATCAGGTCCCGGAAGGTCGCATGCGTGCCGTCGCCGCGCACCGAGCGCGGAAAGAGCTCATACCAGGTGCTGAATCGCGCGCGCACCGGATCGACCCGCACGCTCAGGGTTTTGTCGTACGTCAAGACACGAGCCGGATCCGGCGGCGGCGGCTTGAGCGCCATCGCGGTCGCATAGCGCTCTGCCGGAGGGCGCGCGGCATCCTTGAGCACCGGGTTGCAGGAGAGCGCGCCGCCGATCAGGAAATCGACGGACAGATCCTGTGCGGCCTCCTGCCGCTTGCGCAAATCGCGCTGCCAGGTGAGGAACGCATCGGTCCAGCCGCGAACGGTGTACTCGTAGCGTCCGAGCTCTTCGACGCGGAAAGACGCGGTCCAGTGATCGTTGCCGAGGAAAGTCATCGGCGCGATCCGCCAGTCGGTTTCGTTTTCTTTTTTGAAAAGCAATTCAGCGACGACGGCGTCATGCCCATCGGTGAACACGTCGGCCTCGACGGTCACGTCGTCGCCCACGGCGCGCTTCACGGGATAGCGCCCGCAATCGACCTGGGGACGGACCCCTTCGATGACGACGCGCGGCGCCGCTGTGTCTTTTTTGTTCTCGCTATTCAGGCTTGAAGAAGAGCGCGGCTAGGGGCGGGACGGTGATGGAGAGGGAATGGCTGTATTGCTCGTACGGCATCGGCGTGGCATCGCAGCCGCCGTAGTTGCCCATGCCGCTGCCGCCGTACATCGGCGCGTCGGAGTTGAGGAGCTCGCGCCAGTAGCCGCCGCGCGGCACGCCGAGGCGGTAGTTCTCGCGCGGCACGGGCGTGAAGTTGCAGACGACGAGGATCGGCGGCGCGCTCTCGTTGCCCAGGCGCAGGAAAGAGATGACGCTCTGCTCCCAGTCGCCGCGCTGCACCCACTGGAAGCCGTCGTTCGAGAAGTCCTTCTGGTGCAGCGCCGGCTGCTCGCGCAGCACGCGGTTGAGGTCCGCCACCCAGCGCTGCACGCCCTCGTGGCGGTTGTCCATGCCGAGCACATGCCACTCGAGGCTCGACTCGTGCGCCCACTCGCGGCGCTGGCCGAATTCGCAGCCCATGAAGAGGAGCTTCTTGCCCGGGTGCGACCACATGTAGCCGAAGAGCGCGCGCAGGTTGGCGAACTGCTGCCAGGCATCGCCCGCCATGCGGCCGATGAGCGAGCCTTTGCCGTGCACCACCTCGTCGTGCGAGAGCGGTAGCACAAAATTCTCGTGGAACGCGTACCAGAGCGAGAACGTAGCCTCGTCGTGGTGGTACTTGCGGTGCACCGGGTCGTTCTTGAAGTAGGCGAGCGTGTCGTGCATCCAGCCCATGTTCCACTTCATGCCGAAGCCGAGGCCGCCCAGATAGGTGGGCCGCGAGACTTGCGGCCAGGCGGTGGACTCCTCGGCGATGGTCTGCGTGTCCGGATAGTCGCGGTAGATCGTCTCGTTCAGGAACTGGAGGAACGAGATCGCCTCCAGGTTCTCGCGCCCGCCGTGGCGATTGGGAATCCATTCGCCCTGCTTGCGGCCGTAATCAAGGTAGAGCATCGACGCCACCGCATCGACCCGCAGCCCATCGGCGTGGTACTGGTCGAGCCAGAAGCGCGCGCTGGAGGCGAGGAAGGAGCGCACTTCGTTGCGGCCGTAGTTGAAGATCGCGCTCGCCCAGTCGGGATGGTGCCCCTGGCGCGGATCGGCGTGCTCGTACAAGTGCGAGCCGTCGAAGAAGCCGAGGCCGTGCTGGTCCCACGGGAAGTGCGACGGCACCCAGTCGAGGATCACGCCGATGCCGGCCTGGTGCAGGGTGTCGACGAAGGCCATGAAATCCTGCGGCGTGCCGTAGCGCGTCGAAGGCGCGAAGTAGCCGGTGGTCTGGTAGCCCCAGGACCCATAGAACGGGTGCTCCATGATCGGCAGCAGCTCGACGTGCGTGAAATGCATCTTCTGGCAGTACTCGGCGAGCTGCGACGCGAGCTCGCGGTAGCTCAAAACCCCGGTCGGATTGTCCGGCGAGCGGCGCCAGGAGCCGAGGTGCACCTCGTAGATCGACCACGGCGCATCGAGCGCATTGCGGTACTTGCGGTCCGCCATCCACGCGCCGTCCTGCCACTCGTACGAGAGGTCCCACACCATCGAGCCGGTGCGCGGCGGCTCCTCGGCACGAAACGCGTAGGGGTCGGCCTTGTCTACCTTGTAACCGGCATTGCGCGAAACGACATGAAATTTGTACACGCAGCCCGGCTTCGCCTTCGGCACACGCACCTGCCAGATGCCGGAGTCGCTGCCCTGCATGGGATTCGAGCGCGGATCCCAGTCGTTCCAGTCGCCGACGACAGACACCGACTGGGCGTTAGGCGCCCACACCGCGAAATGGGTTTCATCGCCCACAAAGTGCGCACCCAGCTTCTCGTAGAGCCGGCTGTGCGTGCCCTCGCGGAAGAGGTAATGGTCATGCCCGGTGAGCGTGACAGAGGAACGTTCGGCGACGGCAGGCATGGGGGTCGATTTATCTCAGATGGGTGGGGGGATCGCTACCTTGCGCCATATAAACTTTGACTGTGCAGACCGACTACGTTCAGCGATTCCTGTTCGAAAACCTCGACATCCGAGGCCGTCTGGTGTGCCTGACCGGCGCCTGGCAGCGGATGCTCGACGGCCGGGGGTATCCGCAGGACATCGTCTCCCTGCTGGGCCACACCACCGCGCTCAACACCCTCCTCGGGGCGAATCAGAAGGGCGCCGGCCGGGTCACCCTGCAAGTGCAAGGCACGGGCCCGGTCAAGCTGCTGGTGGCCGATTGCTCGCCGGAGCTGCGCATCCGCGGCATGGCGCACTACGAGTCCGAGGACCCGGGGAACGAAATCGGCCACGACAGCGAGCGCGAGCTGATCGGCGACGGACGCCTCTCGGTCACGCTGGAAGACATGAAGAGCGGCAAGTTCTACCAGAGCCTGGTGCCGCTCGAGGGCGAGACGCTGGAGCAGATCTTCAGGCACTACCTCTCCCAGTCGGAGCAGCTGCCGGCGTATCTCAGGCTGTTCGCCGACGGCGGCGCGCTGGCGGGGCTCCTCCTCGAGAAGCTGCCGGGCGCCGACCAGCGCGATCCCGACGGCTGGGGTCGCGTCACCCACTTCGCCAATACGCTGACGCTCGGCGAGACGCGGGACGCGCAGCCCTACGACTTGCTGACGAAGGTTTTCCCCGAGGAGCTGATGCGCGTTTTCAGGCTGCACGCAGTCGAATACCATTGCCCCTACGACGAGGGGAAGGTGAAGGACATGCTGCGCGGCCTCGGCCGGCAGGAAGTCGAATCGATCCTTGCCGAACAGGGCGAAGTCGTAATAAGAAACGAGATGTGCCACCACGAGTACCGGTTTGACGCCGCGGCGATTGCCCGGCTCTTTGCGACTCATTAAGAAGGAGGGAGACATGAAGTACGTCCTGGCGCTGATCGCGGCGCTCGCCTTATCCGCTTGCGGCGATGAGCCGAAGCCCAAGCCGCAGGCCAAGCCGCCGCCGCCGGTCGCGGTCGCGGTCGCACCGAAGCCGGAGCCGAAGCCCGAGCCGCCGAAGCCCGATCCGAACCAGGAGCTCGCCGGGCTGGTGAAGCGCACGCTCGAGATGCCGGAGAACAAGCTGCCCTCCGGCGCGATCGACGTCACCGCCGCCGACGGCCGCGTCAGCCTGTGGGGCGCCGTCGCCACGAACGCGCAGAAAAACCGCGCCGCTCAGATCGCCGGCAAGGTCGAAGGCGTCAAGGGCGTGGACAACCAGCTGAAGGTGGTACGCGGCTCTTAATTCCGGACAACCTCCTAACGGGGTCAGGTCTTGAATTCGCGCATCGTCATGCGTCAATTCAAGACCTGACCCCGAATTTTTTATGAAGATCGCCACCTGGAATGTGAACGGCATCCGCGCACGCGCGGCGCAGGTGTGCGAGTTCCTCGAGAAGGAAAAGCCCGACGTCCTGTGCCTGCAGGAGCTGAAGGCGAGTGTCGACCAGGTGCCGCTCGAGTGCAGGGTCACCGATTACCACATCTGTTGGCACGGCTCGACACTGCGCGCCTATTCCGGCGTGTCTCTGCACATCAAAGATCTCGGGGAAAAGCCGGCATTCACCCATCCCGACTTCGACATGGAGTCGCGCATCGTCGCCGCCGAGGCGAAGGGCACGGTGTTCGCCTCGGTCTACGTGCCGAACGGCGGCAAGGATTACCCGGCGAAGCTGCGCTTTATGCAGCTCATGAAGGACTGGGTGCAGCGCGTGCACGCCGAAGGCAAGCAACTCGTCCTGTGCGGCGACATCAACATCGCGCGCACCGAGCGCGACGTCCATCCGGTGGAGCGCAAGAACGTGATCGGGCAGCTGCCGGAGGAGCGGACGCTCTTCGAAGCGCTGATCGGCGAGCACCTGGTCGACGTGCATCGCGCGCTCGATCCGGACAATGAGCGGCTCTTCACCTGGTGGGCACCGTGGCGCAAGATGCGCGAGCGCAACATCGGCTGGCGGCTGGACTACGTGCTCGCCTCGAAGCCGATCGCAGAACGCGCCGTGAGCTGCGTCGTGCAGCGCGAGTTCGGCACCAGCGACCACGGCCCCGTGGTGATGACGACGCCATGAGCTACGCCGTCAAGGAGCTCTTCTATTCGCTGCAGGGCGAAGGCATGAACGCCGGCCGGCCCGCGGTCTTCTGCCGCTTCGCCGGCTGCAATCTGTGGTCCGGACGGGAAGAGGATCGCGCGAGGGCGATCTGCAAGTTCTGCGATACCGACTTCGTCGGCACAGGTGGCACCTATGGCGGCAAGTACGAGACGCCCGCCGCGCTCGCGGCCGCCGTCGACCGGCGCTGGCCAGGGGATGGCGCGAAGTTCGTCGTGCTGACCGGCGGGGAGCCCGCGCTCCAGGTGGATCCGGCGCTCATCGATGCCTTCCACGCGCGCGGCTTTTCGGTCGCGATCGAGACGAACGGCACGTTGCCCCTGCCGTCCGGGCTCGACTGGATCTGCGTGAGCCCCAAGGCCGGCACCGACCTTGCGGTACGGCGAGGCAATGAACTCAAGCTCGTCTACCCTCAGCAGGACGCCGCGCCGGCGGACTACGAGGCGCTCGAGTTCGAGCACTTCCTGCTGCAGCCGATGGACGGGCCCGCGCTCAAGGCCAACGTGGAGAAAAGCGCGGCCTATTGCATGGCACATCCGCGCTGGCGCCTGAGCCTCCAAACGCACAAGGTGATCGGTCTCCGATGATCGAGCTCTACCAGGAATTCGGCTTCGATGCCGCGCACCACTTCCCGCACGCCGCCGATGGCAATCGCCAGCGCGGACTGCACGGACATTCGTTCACGGCGCGCGTCGTGCTGCGTGGCGCCCCGGATCCGAAGACGGGCTTCGTCGCCGACCTGGCCGACGTCGAGGCGCGCTGCGCCGCCCTGCGCCAGGAGCTGGACCATCGTTATCTCAACGACATCGCGGGACTCGAGAGCCCGAGCCTCGAGCACATCGCGCGCTGGATCTGGCAGCGGCTGAAGCCCGACCTTCCCATCCTCGCGCGCGTGGAAGTGCGGCGCGATTCGCAGCGCCACGGCTGCGTCTATGACGGCACCACCTGAGGCTACGAGGCGTAAGCGGCGTAGATCGTGAGGCCGATGAAGAAAGCGAGCGCGGGAAACAGGACGTAATCGAGATAGCCGGTCAGCGCGGCGAGACCGAGCGCGCCGAGCAGTACCACGAGGACCGGCGTAAAGCAGCACAGCACGGCGATCGCCGTGCCGACGATGCCGAGCCTCAGCAGGCGCAGGCGCCGGTCTGCATCGGAGGACATTTCACCGAGCCGTAGGAACAGAACACGCAACAGTCACCGGCCTTGGGCTTGAGCCGCGCGCCGCACGCGGTGCAGTCGTAGAAGAACTGGCAGGCGTCGGTCGGCATGCACTCGGCCTTGCGCGCACCGCACTGCGGACAGGTGATGGTCGATTCCAGAACGGCTGTGCTCATCTCTTCACGGCGGAGGGAAAGCCGATGTCCGCGGTCGCCTTCATCAGCGCCTCGGCGTTCGTCTTGCTCTCATCGTAGGTGACGACGGCTTCCTTCGTTTCGAGGCTGGCGGCGGCCCTGGATACGCCCGGCACTTTCGACAGGGCGTGCTTCACCTGTATCGGGCACGTCGCGCAGCTCATGTCGGGAACCGACAGCGTTACGGTCTGCGCCGCCAGTGCGGCGATCGACGCGGCGGCGAGCATCGCGGCGAGAACGGCGTTAACGAGAGCTTTCAAGGTCAACTCCTTTCAATAGAAAAACGGCGCGACATAGGGGAAGCCTGCCATGAAAAGCAGCAGCAGGGCCACGGCCCAGAAGCCGATCTTGTAGCCGCGCCGGATCCGGGGAACGGCGCAAACCTCGCCCGGCTTGCAGTCTGCGGCGGGCCGGTAGATGCGCTTCCAGGCAAATGCGAGCGCGACCGCCGCCGCGCCGATGAAGATCCACCGGTACGGCTCGAACGCCCGCAGGTGCGCGAGCCACGCGCCACCGGCGCCGACGCTCACGAGGACCAGGGGGAAGACACAGCATGTCCCTGTGAGCAGCGCGGCGATGCCGCCTGCGGTAAGCGCGAGTCGCTCCGAACGCGCTTTTGCATCGCCGGGTCCGCTGGCGACGTCAAACGGCGCGCGCTGCAGGGACTTCTCCAAGCTCGACTCCTTACCAAAACGCACTCAGGGAACGTAAGCTTATTTCCGTAGTCAACTACGGGAGCAAGCATGAAGATCGGCCAGCTCGCGGAGGCCGCCGGCGTCCACGTCGAGACCATCCGCTACTACCAGACCCTCGGGCTGATGCCGCGGCCGGCGCGCGCGCACGGCGCGGTGCGCCGCTACGGCGAGGAGGCGGTGAGCCGCGTGCGCTTCATCAAGCGCGCGCAGGCGCTCGGCTTCTCGCTCGACGAAGTGAAGCTGCTGCTCGAGCTCTCGATCGGCGAGCATTGCGCGGAGACGCGCACGCTCGCCCGGCACAAGCTCGACCTCGTCGAGCGCAAGATGGCCGATCTGCTGACCATGAAAGGCGCACTGCAAAAGCTGGTGCGTGCCTGCGGCAGCGGCCGCGAGGGCCGCGGCTGCCCGATCATCGAGAACCTGTCGGAGGAATAGGCGCGCTGTAAGCATCGGCCGCCGTGGATGCGTCATCCTTGTAAGGAATTGACCGGCTGGAGGGTCAAACGATATTCGCCCCCCTTGCCACGAACAGGAACCGTCATGCCGCCCAAGCCACGACAAGCCGTTCCGCAACTTGAATTCGACACCCTTGGAGGACCCCGTTGGTCGCTCGCGGCGCAAAAGCCGCAGAACTTCACCATGGTGGTGTTCTACCGCGGGCTGCACTGCCCGGTGTGCCGGAAGTACACGAGCGAGCTGAACGGCATGATCGGCGAGTTCGAGAAGCGCGGCGTCGCCACGGTCGTCGCCAGCACCGACTCGAAGGAGCGCGCCGCGGAGGCGAAGCAGAAGTGGGGCCTTTCGAACCTCACCGTGGGCTACGGCGTGTCCATCGAAAAGGCGCGCGAATGGGGCTTGTACATCTCGAGCGGCCGCGGCATAACCTCCGCGGGCGTCGAGGAGCCGCCGCTTTTCGCGGAGCCGGGTCTCTTCCTGGTGAAGCCCGACCGGACGCTCTACTGGGCGTCGATCTCGACCATGCCTTTCGCGCGGCCTCATTTCTCGGAGATCGCGGCAGCCATCGACTTCGCCGTCAGCAAGAACTATCCGGCGCGCGGCGAAGCCTGATAGCGCTGCCACAGGAAGTGATCGGCGGAGACCGCGCCCGCGCCGCGGCAGAGCAGCACCAGCATCATCGCCGTCCACTGCAGGTGCGTGGGCCAGGCGTCGGGGTAGACGAACGTCTGGATCACCGCCGTCATGCCGATCAGCACCAGCACCGCAAAGCGCGTGAAGAGCCCGAGCACGAGGAGAACCGGGGCGGCGAGCTCGATCGACAGCGCCATGTTCGCCGCTACCTCCGGCGGCAGCAGCGGCACGCGATACTCGTCGGTGAAGAGCTCGATCGTGCGCTGCCAGTTGATGAGCTTCACCTGCGCCGAGTTCCAGAAGATCCACGCCACGCCGAAGCGCAGCGGCAGCGCGAGCACCCAGTAGGGCACTGCCTCGAGCCCGGCACGCGCGCGGAGGAGCTGATTCATCCCGTGACCTTGAAGCCGCTCAGGCGGCCTTTGCTGAGCTGTGCGGCGAGCAGCTCTGGCGCGAGCTTCGGCGCCACCTCGAGCAGGCGGCCGAGCGTTTCCCCGCCGCAGAGCATCAGCACGAACTCGTAGGCGTGCGGTTCGAGGCGCTCGGTTTCGAGACCCTCCGCGCCGCGATGCACGACGAGGTGCAGCGGACCGCTCGCGAGATCGATCCCTCGCATCGCCGCGTCGTCGCCGGCGAGCACCGCGTCGGCGATCTCGTCCGCGGGGTGCGCGAGCTCGAGCAGCCTCACCGACGGATGCGGCGCGAAACGCAGCCGCTCGGCGTCGGCGACCGCGAGCGCCGCTGGATCGAGCGAAGGAGCGTCGGGTGCGTTGGCGGCGACGCTGAGCGCCCACTCGAAGCGCGCCACATCCGGCAGGTAAGCGAGCTCGCGCGCCGGCTCCAGACCGGCGAGGAAATCGGCGAACTCGCCGCCATAGTCGTTGAGATAACCGCTGCGTGCAGGGTAACGGGCGACGAATTTGCCGGCGGCGTGCTCGAAGAATTCGCGGCCCACCAGGCGCGCGACCGCCGGGTAGGTCATGCGCAGCGTCTCGACGAGCGTCGCACGGCAAGTGTTGCGGTAGATGCGCAGCCGCTCGGGGGCGCTGAAGCCCTCCGGCGCGATGTGCGCCCAGATGTCGCGCTCATACTCGCGCAGCAAGGCGCCGGCGAAGGCGCGCTGCAGCTCAAGCAGCGCGGGCAACGGCACGCTCCTCTCTCAGAATGCGCTCGGCACGCGCGGCCTCGTCGAGCAGCACGGCGAGCGGCGGCACGTCCGTGTCCCACTCGATGAGCGTCGGCCGCGGGCCGAAGAGCGCCACCGCCTCGGCATAAAGCGCCCACACCTCAGGCGCGACGCGCGAGCCGTGATCGTCGATGCGGATCGATCGGCCGTCTTCGAACTTGCGCAGCCGGTGGCCGGCGAGGTGGAACTCGGCGATCGCCGGTGCCGGCAGCGCGCGCAGATAGGCCGACGCGTCGAAGCCGTGGTTGCACGCGCTCACGTAGATGTTGTTGACGTCGCACAGGATGCCGCCGCCGGTACGCGCCGTGACCGCCGCCATGAACTTGCACTCCGGGATGGTCGAGTGGCGATAGCGCAGGTAGCTGGACGGGTTCTCGAGTGCGAGCCGCCGGCCGAGCACCTGCTGCGCGTGCTCCACGTTGCGGCAGACGACGCCGAGCGACTCCTCGGTCAGCGGCAGCGGCAGCAGATCGGGGAAATGCGTGCCGCCGCTCGCCGTCCACGCCAGGTGCTCGGAAACGAGCGCGGCATCGATGCGATCGGCGAGCGCGGCGAGCCGCCGCAGGTGGCGCGCGTCGAGCCCCTCGGCGCTGCCGAGCGAGAGCGCGACGCCGTGCAGCGCGACCGGATAGTCGCGCCGGATCGCTTCCAGGCAGGCGAGCGGCCGGCCGCCGCCCATGTAGTTCTCGGCATGCACCTCGAACCACGCGGCGGCGGGACGCTCGTCCAGCACGGCGCGGTGATGCGCGAAGCGCAACCCCACGCCGGCCACCGCCGGAATCACGCCGAGGTCTTCCCTCCGGCGAGCTTCTGGCAATCGCCTTTCGGCACGAGCACGAAGGAATCGGGCTCGCGATCGCGCGTCGACTGGCCGACGCAGGAATGCGCGCCCTCGGCGCAGTCGTTCTTGCCGCGCGCCGCGACGCCGTAGCACTTCTCGAGGTTGTTCTTGACCATGCGCTCCATGGTCATCTTCTGCTCCTTGGTCATCGGCTTGCCCGACTTGTCGGTTTGCGCCTGGAGCGGTGCGGCGAGCGCCAAGCCGACGGCGGCGGCGAGCGTGGCGGTGGCGAGCGAACGGGTCATCGAAGTCTCCTCAGTAGTGCCCCGAGCGGGGCATATCCGGTTGACCCCCGCCACTCCGCAAACCTTACAAGGCCGCCTGTAAGGATCGGCTCGGGACGGGTGTCTAATTGGGTATCAGCCGCACCGCGCAAAATTTCGAGCACGCCGTCCGGGCCTATAGCGCCGATCTTTATCGCTACGCGTGGTGGCTGTGCCGCGACCGCCACCTCGCCGAGGACGTGGTGCAGGAGACTTTCGCGCGCGCCTGGAAGTCCTGGGCCGAGCTGCGCGATGTGACGCTCGCCAAGGCGTGGCTCGTCACCATCATGAGAAATGAGCTCGCGCGCAGCTTCTCGCGCCACAAGCCGGCGCTCGACATCGACGCCGTCGGCGAAGCCGAGCTGCCGGCGCTGCCCTCGTTCGAATCGCAGCTCGAGACCGCGCAACTCGTGAGCCTGCTGCCCGAGACCTACCGCGAGCCGCTGCTCCTGCAGGTGCTGGGCGGCTTCAGCTGCGCCGAGATCGCCGGCATGCTCGCCACCACGGAGGGCGCGGTGATGACGCGCCTTACGCGCGCCCGTCAGGCGCTGCGTCAGCATTTCGTCGAGCCGGCAGCGCGCAAGGCGATCAAATGAACTGCCTCGAATTTCGCCGCTGCAAGCTTGCCGATCCGCGCCGCTTGCCCGAAGAAGCGCGCGCGCACGTCAGCGGCTGTCCGTCTTGCGCTGCCTTCGCGCGCGAGGTGGACGAAACGGAGCGCGAGCTGGAGCGTGCGCTCGCCGTGCCGGTTCCCGAGGGGCTCGCCGACCGCGCCCTGCTCCATGCCCGCGCGCCACGGCGTGCCTGGCGGCGCTGGGCGCTCGCCGCAAGCGTGCTCGCGGCGCTCGCGCTCGGCGCATTCCAGTTCGCGCGCCAGGACCAGCCCGCGCTGTACGCGCACCTTGCGATCGAGCACGTGGTGATGGAGCCCCAGTCCTTCACCACGGTGCGCAACGCGGACGCGGACGCTTTTCGTGCCGTGGTGCAAGAGTTCGGCGCCACGCTCAAGGAGATTCCGGGAACGATCCGCTACATCCGCCTGTGCCCGGTGGAAGGCGGCTACGGCTGGCACGTCGTGTTCGAAACACCGGCGGGACTCGCGACGCTGCTCCTCGTGCCGGGGAAACATCTGCCCGCCACGCAGAGCGCGTCGGCCGCCGGCTGGAACGCTCTCGTGCGCCCGGTGCGCGGCGGCTACTACGCTATCGTCACGCCGTCCGCGGACGCCACGTCGAGGTTCGACCGGATGATCCGCGATTGCATCCTCTGGGCTTGAGACCCTGGCTCGAAAAGACGGGCAGGCCAGGTAGGAGCTGCCCGAGTTCGTACCACTACGGCGCGGGCGCATTGGCCCGCCGGCCGGCGCTCGAAGCGGAGAGCGTGTGGATCGCGGGCGGCCTGTACGGCAACCCGTTCGCGCTCGAGGCGCTGCTCGAAGCCTACGACTGCGAACACGGGCGCAAGGCGCTCGTCTTCAACGGCGACTTCCATTGGTTCGACGTCGATGCTGCCGACTTCGGCCGCATCAACGATACGGTGCTCGCCTTTCATGCCACGCGCGGCAATGTCGAGACCGAGCTCGCGACGCCTCAGGACGGCGCAGGCTGCGGCTGCGGCTATCCCGACTGGGTCGGCGACGACACGGTGCAGCGCTCGAACCGCATCCTCGAGCGGCTCCGCGCGGCGGCAAAGCGCCGTACCCAAGGGCTGGCCGCGCTGCCGATGCATCTCGTCGCACGTGTAGGTGATGCGCGGGTGGCCATCGTCCACGGCGACGCCGATTCGCTCGCCGGCTGGGGATTCGCGCAGGAGACGCTCGCGACCGGCGAGGGGATGCGGCACGCGCGCGCGGCCTTCGATGCGGCCGGCGTCGATGTGTTCGCATCCAGCCACACCTGCCTGCCCGTGCTGCAGTCCTTTGCCGGCGGGCGCGTGCTCGTCAACAACGGCGCGGCCGGGATGCCGAACTTCCGCGGCGAGCGGTTTGGGCTTGCGACACGCATCGCCGTCTCACCCGCGAAGGACTCGCTCTACGGCGCGCGCTGCGGCGAGGTCTTCATCGATGCGATTCCATTGCGCTACGACCCTGCGGCCTGGCTGCGGCGCTTCCTCGAGCAATGGCCGGAGGGATCAGACGCCCACCAGTCCTACTTCGGCCGCATCGTCGACGGGCCGAACTATCCGCGCGAATCGGCGCTACGCAGCGCGCCGGCAGGCGAGGCCGAGGAACTCCTCGCGCGTCGCCAGGTTCTCGCGGAAGACGCCCAGCACCGATGAGGTGACCATCGTCGAGTTCTGCTTCTCGACGCCGCGCATCATCATGCAGAGGTGGCGCGCCTCGATCATCACGCCGACACCCCTGGCGCCGACCTCCTCCATCACGACCTGCGAGATCTGCTCGGTGAGCCGCTCCTGCAGCTGCAGGCGCCGCGCGAAGACGTCCACCAGGCGCGCGAGCTTCGACACGCCGAATACCTTGCCGTCCGGGATGTAGCCGATGTGGCAGCGGCCGTAGAACGGCAGCAGGTGGTGCTCGCACATGCTGTAGAGCTCGATGTCCTTGACGATCACCATGCCGCCGGTCGTCTGCGTGAAGAGCGCCTGATTGATCACGGCGCGCATGTCGGCCCGGTAGCCGTGCGTGAGGAAGGCGAGCGCCTTCGCCACGCGGCTCGGCGTCTTCAGCAGTCCTTCGCGATTGGCGTCTTCGCCGAGCTCGATCAGGAGCTGGCGCACGAGGCCTTCGATCTTGCCGAGGTTCGGCTCCATCGGCCGAACCCTGCAAGTCAGGTGCCTGAAATCGAGCGGATCGGCGTCGAGGATCAGCACGTCGGCGAGCTTGCCGGGCGCGAGCGCGCCCACGTCGCGGCCCATCGCTCTTGCGCCGTTCGTCGTCGCCGAGCGCAGCACCTCCAGATTCGTGAGGCCGGCCAGCGCCATGAGCGCCATCTCGCCGAACACCGACCTGGCGATCGCTTCCTGCGCGGCGAGGCCGTCGCCCGGCTGGGGGATGAACCAGACCTTGATGAAGTCGGGCTTGCGGGCCAGCTCATTCGCGACCAGCGCACGCGCCTCATCGAGCGAGGAGATCTTGATGATCGGCGGTCGCCGATGCCGAGCTTGACGCGGTCCACCATCGAAATGCGCGGCGCCGCGTCCGTCTACGGCATGACCGCGTTGAAATCCGCCACGTCGGGACGCGTGTAGAGGTTGCCCGGCTGGAAGAAGTGGACATGAGCATCGATCAGCCCGGGCACCACCCACTTGCCCTTGCTATCGACGACCCGCGCCCCCTTGGGCACCGGCGTCGATTTCGCCGGCCCTATGCGATGGGTTCGGCCCGGGCAAACGTCGCGCCGAGCGCGAGCGCCGCGGCGAGCAAGACTCTTTTCATTGGTTACCCCTCATGTAGCGGATCTGCGCCACCGCGTTCTTGACCTTGATATCGAGCAGGATCTTGCCGAGCGCCGGCGTCGCGCGCCGCGGGTCGCCGTCCACCCCGGACGCCTGGTCGGCCGCCGCCAGCTTGTCGCGGCGGACCCACTTCTGCGCGCGATCGAGAAACATGAGTTGCGCAGCGTCCTCGATGCCGGCGTGCGCGCCGGGCGGCAGCTTCTGCTGGACGAGATAGGCGTGGATCTCGGCTTCCGCCTTGTAGTACGCGTCGCCGATGTAATAGGCGCGCCGGCCCTTCGACCACCACTGCCGGTCCAGCTCCATCGCTACTTCCTTGAGCGCTTCCTGCCCGCCGCCATGGTCGCCCATGAAGCAGACGACGCGAAAGCCACCCGCGAACATGCTCGCGCCGACCTCGCGCGCGACGGCGGCGAAGGTCGTGTCGCTCAGCGTCACTGTGCCCGGGAACCTCATGTGCTCGCCGGTCGGCGCGAAGGGCAGCACCGGCGCGACGAGCGCATTGCCGAGCTTCTCCGCAATGCGCCCCGCCACGTAGCTCGCAATCACGTTGTGCTTGCCCAGCGCGAGATGGGGCCCGCCCTGCTCGGTGCTGCCGGCGTAATAGATCGCGGTGGTCTTCCCGGCCGCGATGGCGGCCTTCACCTCGGGCCAGGTGAGATCGGCGATGAAGAGGGACTGCGGCTGCGCGGCGGCGAGCGCGGGCACCAGAGCGAGGAGCAGCAGGCAGCGTGTCAAAGCTGGGCCGCACTTGCGCGCGTCTGGCGCACTGCGCGGTTAGGTTGCCGTTCTTTTTTTGGAAACGTACTCGCGCAGAGCACGGTTCACAGCTTCGGAGTTTGGAAACAGCTTGTGCAGATCAGGATCAATGACGACGACATTCGTGCCTTCGCGATAGCGCTTCGCGTACTTACCGCGCACACCGGACTTAATAAGGCCGGCGGGGTACTCTTTTCTCAATGTGTCCTTCTCATTGCTCATAAGCTTGTCGCTCGTGCGAAGTCATCGGCCTTGCGGAAATCAATCTAATTCGGTCGCCGCGCTCAGTATAAGACACAACCAAATACTTGCTGCCTCTGAAAACACCGAAGATGAGGTACCGATGCTCATTTACCGAGTGATCCGGGTCGGGCACCGAGGACGAATAGTCATCGTCAAATATTTCCGTGGCCTCACGGAAGCTTACCCCGTGCTTCCGTTCATTCTCGACCGCTTTCTGCGGATCCCATTCGAATGTCAGCACGCGCCGCTCTTACGGCAGCCTAGCCGACCTGCGATTCGTCCTGCCACTGCGGTCGCGCCAGCTTCGAGCCGGGCCACTGGTCGAAGCGGCTGCGCGCGTAGGACGGCGGATACTCGACCTTGATGCCGTGGCGCTCGGCGGCGTGCCAGACCCAGCGCGGGTTGTCGAGCATGGCGCGCGCCATGGCCACCATGTCGCACTTGCCGCTTTCCACGATCTCTTCCGCGTAGTCGGGATTCGCGATCATGCCGACCGCGCGCACCTTGATGTCGACCGCGCGCTTCACCTTCTCGGCGAACGGCACCTGGTAGCCCTCGACGATCGGGCCCATTCTTGCGTGGCCGACGAGCGCGCCGCTCGATACGCACACATAGTCGAAGCCGATGCGCTTCAGCTCCCGGGCGTATGCGACCGCGTCGTCGGGTCCGAGGCCGCCCTCCGCCCAGTCGTTCGCGCTGATGCGCGCGCCGAGGCCGCGTTCCTTCGGCCACGATTCGCGCACCGCGGCGGCGACCTCGAGCGGAAACTTCATGCGGTTCGTGCCGTAGGCGTCTTTGCGCTGGTTCGCGAGCGGCGACAGGAACTGGTGCAGGAGATAGCCATGCGCCGAGTGCAGCTCGACCACGTCGAAACCGATGCGTTTCGAGCGCAGGGTGGCGGCGACGAATGCCTCCACCTCGCGCCGGACCTCGGCGACGGACAGCTCGTGCGGCACATGCCAGCCATCGCCATAGGGAATCGGCGATGGGGCGACGGTAAGCCACGGCGATTGATCCGGACGCAGCCACTCGCGGCCTTCCCAGGGCACTTGCGATGACGCCTTGCGTCCCGCATGCGCGAGCTGGATGCCGATCGGGTTCTTGCCGAGGCGGCGGCAGGCGCTGATCACGCGCGAGAGCGCCGCCTCGTTGTGCTCGTTGTAGAGGCCTGCGCAGGCGTGCGTGATGCGGCCTTCGCGCGTCACGTGCGTCGCCTCGATCATCATGAGGCCCGCGCCGCTGTACGAGAGCTGTCCGAGATGGACGAGGTGCCAGTCGTTCATGCAGCCGTCGTCGGCCTGGTACTGGCACATCGGCGAGATGACGATACGGTTGGGCAGCGTCACGCCGCCGAGCTGGAGCGGCGTGAAGAGCTTAGGGAGCGGCAACTTCGATCTTCCTTTCTTTGAATGCCTGCCTGAGGGCTTTCGCGAAGGCCGCGGCGCCGGCCTGGTCGCCGTGGATGCACAGTGTATCGGCCGCGACCGGCACCCGCTTTCCGGAGAGACTGGTGACGTAGCCCTCCTCGACCATCGCCAGCGCCTGCTTCACGGCCTTGTCGGCGTCTTCGATCATGCCGCCCGGCTTGTCGCGCGGCGCGAGCGTGCCGTCGTCGGAGTAGCCGCGGTCGGCGAACACCTCGCCGCACACCGGGATGCCGGCGCGCTTCGCGATGTCGAAGTTCTTGCTCTTCGACAGCACATAAAGCATCGCGCCGAGATCCTTCGCCGCGCGCACCATCGCATCCGACAATCCTTCGTCGTTCGCCGCCATGTTGTAGAGCGCGCCATGGCACTTGATGTGGTGCAGTCTTGCGCCGGCGGCACGCGCGAAGGCCTCGACCGCGCCGGCCTGGTAGACGACGAGGTCATACATCTCCTGCGGCGAAATCTTCATCACACGCCTGCCGAAGCCCATGATGTCGGGCAACGAAGGATGCGCGCCGATCGCCACGCCGTGGTCGACGGCAAGCCGCACCGTCTTGCGGATCGTGGCGGGATCGCCGCCGTGGAACCCGCAGGCGATATTCGCCGAGCTGATGTGCGGCATGACCTCGGCGTCGGCGCCCATCTTCCAGGCGCCGTAGCTCTCGCCCAGGTCGCAGTTGAGATCGACGATCTTGTGAACCGAGCTGTCGCGGACGATCTTCATATGCCGTACTCCCAGGCGATGCCGCGCAGCGTGGCCTCGAGCTCGCCGCGCATGTGGCGCCGCAGCTCGGCGGCCATCTCCAGGCTGCAGCGCGCGAAGTGCACCTTGCCGCCCGGCGCGAGCTGCGCGAGGCGCGGCACGTCGGCGGAAGCGATCTCCGCGATCTTCGGATAGCCGCCGGTCGTCTGGTGATCGGCCATGAGAGCGATCGGCGTCCCGTTCGGCGGCACCTGCACCGTGCCAAGGCAGGTGGGCCCGGAGAGGATCTCATCCGCCTCGGCGCGCGCGAGCGGCGCGCCGCCGAGGCGAAAGCCCATGCGGTTGGAATCCGGCGCGATGCGCCACACCGTGTCGAGAAAAGCGCGCTGCGCCGCGGCGTCGAACTCGGCGAAATGCTGCCCCTCCATGACGTGGATCACGATCGGCTCGCGGTCCGGCAGCGTGCGCGGCGGCGCCGACCAGCGGGTGGTGCGGTCGC
>Ga0137407_10000009_pt1 | contig 219539 bp, 193 predicted proteins | sample CZOMad2_2_16fung_FD_108410 | JGI IMG/M metagenome (GOLD analysis project Ga0137407, IMG submission 108410) | Vadose zone soil fungal communities from Angelo Coast Range Reserve, California, USA - CZOMad2_2_16fungal (Illumina Assembly) | ecosystem: Environmental > Terrestrial > Soil > Vadose... | reverse complement strand
TTAGGAATCAACTTGATCGTCACCCTTGTGTTCTTGCGAAAGCTGCACTTTCAAACTCAACAGCTGCCTGGGAACCCTATGCACGTGTGGCACCGGCGCCCTCGCCGGTGGCTTTTTGTTTCTTGTGTGCGCAATTCAATCACAGCCGGGGGGCGGCTGTGCCACACGTTTTTTCTATGCTCTCAGAAATCTCAGGCCGATTGGCTGCTCTTTCTATGGACACGCGATGACGTATTGAAGAGCCGGCGGATCGTTTTGGTCTGCCACAGCATGGGCGGGTTGGTCGCCAGAAAATTTCTGGTCAAAAATGAATCCCTGCTGGCGGAAACAGCGCATCGAAATTGGCCTCTTCCTCGTCGCATCGCCTTCCATCGGCTCCAAGGTTGCCGACATCGGCTTGAGCTTTTGGACTTGCGCGGCTGCTTTTGCTTCTTCGCGCGCTTCTCTTCGAGCAGCCGCCGTGCATGGATCGTTGGATCGTCGGCCATTTCTGGCGTCGACGCCTTAACACTCTTCTATAAAACGAAAGGCGCTGCCTTTCAGCAGCGCCTGGTAAGAATTAAAGATCAGTGTTATCTGTGAGAATCGGTGGTAAGAATCTACGCTTCCCTGATTCCATCCATGAACGCCTTCAGCTTGCGAGAGCGCGATGGATGACGCAGTTTGCGCAGCGCCTTGGCTTCGATCTGACGAATACGCTCGCGGGTGACCGCGAACGACTGTCCGACCTCTTCCAGAGTGTGCTCCGAGCCGTCTTCAAGACCAAAGCGCATCTTGATGACTTTCTCTTCGCGCGGCGTGAGCGTACGCAGGACCTGCGCCGTTTGGTCTTTCAGGTTAACGTTAATCACAGCCTCAGCCGGCGAGACCATGGAGCGGTCTTCAATGAAGTCGCCGAGGTGAGAGTCTTCTTCTTCACCGATGGGCGTCTCCAGCGAGATGGGCTCCTGGGCGATCTTGAGTACCTTGCGCACTTTGGCCACGGGGATGTCCATGCGCTTGGCGATCTCTTCCGACGTTGGCTCGCGTCCTAGTTCCTGCACCAGTTGCCGCGAGGTGCGGATCAGCTTGTTGATGGTTTCGATCATGTGCACCGGAATACGGATGGTGCGGGCCTGATCGGCGATGGCGCGGGTGATGGCCTGGCGGATCCACCACGTGGCGTACGTGGAGAACTTGTAGCCGCGACGGTACTCAAACTTGTCGACGGCTTTCATCAGGCCGATGTTGCCTTCCTGGATCAAGTCCAGGAACTGCAACCCGCGGTTGGTATATTTTTTGGCGATGGAAACCACCAGGCGCAGGTTGGCTTCAATCAGTTCGCGCTTGGCGGCTTCAGCGTCTACGTCCCCCTGGATGATTTCACGCTGCGTCCGCTTCAGCTCCTGGTAGGTGATGCCGGCTTCCTGCTCCAGCTTTTCCAGGTCGTTCTTGTGCTGGCGCTGGATGCGGCGGAACTCTTTCTTGGGTTCCTCGGCGCGCGTGGCCTCGATCTTTTTTTCCAGGTTGTTGACCTGGCGGTCGAGCGAGCGCATGGAGTCCACAGTCTTGTTCACGCGTTCAATCAGGCGCTTGCGCTCCGGATTGGTGAACTTCAGCTTGCGGATTCCCGTGGAAACCTGCACCTGTGCACGGCCCAGGGCCCAGCGGTGACGGCGATGCTCTTTGGGTTTTTTCTTCTGCTGAACGGTGACCAGCTTTTCCTGGATCTGCTGGACCTTCTTGTAATGCTTGCCGATATCGTCAATCTGGCCAGTAAAGTCTTTCAGGCGGGCCTGGACGATCTCGTCAGTGATCTCCTCTTCATCAAACGCAACCAACTCCTTGATGGAACGAACACCTTTTTTCAGGTCTTCACCCAAGGACAGGATTTCCTTGATGACGATAGGAGAGCGGGAAAGCGCCTTGAGCACGCGCAACTGGCCACGCTCAATCCGTTTGGCAATTTCCACTTCGCCTTCGCGGGTGAGCAGCGGGACCGTGCCCATCTCGCGCAGGTACATGCGCACCGGGTCGTTCGTTTTTTCGAGCGCGCCGGGGGTTAAGTCAAGTTCAACGTCTTCGCCTTCTTCAATGTCTTCAAACTTCTGTTCGGAAGGCAAACCTTTACTGGCGTCCAGGACATCAATGCCCTGGTGGCTGATCGTGGTGAGCAGGTCGTCGAGATCATCGGGTGAATGGACATCACCGGGTATCAGGTCGTTGACCTGGTCATAGGTGAGATATCCCTTTTCTTTACCTGTGTCGATCAGTTTTTTTATGTCGTCGAATTTATCGTCTAGAGCCAAACCACGACCTCATTTTTCATGAACAATACGGGCTGCACGCTTGTATCCCCTAAAGAATGCGGCGGGAAGTAGGGTTGGAGTGCGCACACGACCCGGGATTAGTTAGTTTATCACAGCCAACCGCAAGAATAGAAGGGCCCTTGCCATTCCTACCCGCGCGAAAACAAAGGGGATAGAACCGCCTGAATATATAGATGCCTCAGGCATCAAGAGGGGTTCGTAAGGGGTTCTGCATCAAAGACGAAAATCTTTGCCTAAAACCTGCTTAAGTTACAGCGCCAATACCGCGAGAAACCAGCTTTCTGGCAGGGTTCAAAAGTAAATTCTAACTATTCGACCGCGTTCGCAGAATTTTGCGGGCAAAATGATGCAGGCTATTTCCGACAATTGGTATCTGCTTGATCCGTTGCGCTATCTCGCGAACCGATTCTCTCCCCTTGTCGTAGTTCCACTTGCGCAGATAGGCAGCGATGGCGTGCAACTCCGCTTCGCGGTCCGGCTGCGCATGGCGGAATTCTTCAACCACCTCTGTATAAAGCGCGGTCCAACGGCGGGTTGCTTCTTCCAACCCGGACTCCTGACGGACTCGCTGGGAGACTCGGCTGGCATCGGCGGCGTCATAGCGCGCAATTTCCTCCTGAATGTATTTCGGCTTGAGAGGATTTGTCAGCACACCACCGCCAAAATTCAGGGCGCGCAGATGGTCAAAGTTTTCACTGGTTACCAGGGGCCCGACCCCGACAAAATCGCATAGCACTACCGCATTGCCGCAGGCCATGGCTTCCAAAGCGCATCGGGCCTTGGCGAACACAAGGTCATAACCGGGCAGGACTGACTCCGGATCAGCAACGCAGGTTCCGGCCAGGTCACCCAGAACATCAAGCTCCAGCCCCATGCGTCGGCACGCCCGCCGCACTGCCGGCAGGTGCGTATAACGGCTGGCGTAGTTGCTGAAAACCAGAGCGCGTCTGGGTTTAGGCGGCAAAGCAGAGCGAGGTTGAAACCGCCGCAAATCAACCGCATTCAAGATCACTTGAATACGTTGGGTGGGAATGCCATCACTGTTTTCGAGACGCGGCTTGCAATAATTGTCCACGGCCACATAGCGCAGGATACGAGGAAAATAAAAAGGCTCGTCAATCTCGGCAATGGCGCTATGGCAGACGTAAACCGCTGGAAGTGAAGGAAAGTGGAGAAGGGCCTCAACCACCAGGGGATGGTGGTGTCCATGAATTACATCAGGCACGCAGCTGAGGCTGGTTAGCTTGCTGGCCACCTCAATGCCATGGTTTTTGATCTCTTGTGCAATGGCGCCTAGAAGCGGCGAATAAACCAGCGGGGTATGTCCCTGCCGCTGCAACTCAAGCGCAAGGTCCCGTACCACAATTTCAGTTCCAGTAAACTCGTTCAGGCGCGTGTTGGTAATCAGAATTTTCAAGACGGCTCAGGCCTTTTCTGCGTTCGTTCCAAAACGCGCCGGAACCAAGAATCATACAGAAGACAAGGATAAATCCGCGGTGGCCACGTAGTCGCGGACCGCTTCCATGATGGGAATCATGTGCTCCTTCAGTCGAATTACGGAACCATATTGTCCCTGGGCCACCCGCTGCTCGCCCCAAGTCTCGTAGTAGGGCTTGCCGGAGTCAGGGCATTGCGCGAACGGGGCGGGCACTTCTCGCAAACATTCGATGCGGAAATATTCTTCACCGCGCTGGGCGATGGCCTGGCGGACCTCGTCTCGCATCTCCGCGTATCTTTCGGCTGCATCCAGCTTCTGGCGCAACAACTCATCGGCGAGCCACACATGCATGCACCGGCTATCATGGCGCTCCTGGCAGTGTTGCTCCCATTCCGTCAGGCAGAACTCGTAATTTGAAATTACTCTGCCGCTGGTGCGCTCAGCCAGCGCTACCGCGCCATTCATCAGCACACGGCAAATATCATGGGTTGGATTGAATCCTTCACTGGCATCGCCGGCCACGAAATCAATCTCGTGCTGGACCAAAGAAACTGCAATTGTATGGATGATGTCCAGGAACAGAGGAGTGTTTTTCTCCAAGAGCGCGCGATACATCTCAGCATCAGAGAGCGTTCCGAAGACTTCACCGCTTCTTGCGCCGGTCCGCGCGAGTAACCTTGCCGTGGAAGGCAGCCGGGAGATTCCGAGGCGTCCGGACCCGTCCGTTAGCACGTGGACCAAGGGACGGTGTTCGGACATCCAACCAAATACTTTGAGCTCATGTCCGGGGTGGCCGACCACCAGGGCAGGACGGCGAAACGGGCGGAAAGACTCAGGTGCACGCACACAAGATAGCGTCATGAAATCATGCCTGACCTGAAAAACACAAAAGTCATACAAAAGTTCCTGCAAAATTCTACGCCAAGCAGGTCTTATGGCAAACCCTATCGCTTTGATCGCTTAACGTCAAGAAAGTTCTGGTCTTTCGTAACTCAGGGGATGGACTGAGTTTAGGACTACCCTAATACGAGGCTGCCAGCTTCCGGTCCAGCTCCAGTTTTTCCTGCTTGAGACGTATGGTTCAGCGCCGGAGGCGCGGGATGAGTTAGCCCAGGCCGGGAGGCCTGGGTGTGCTAGATAGAAATGTTGAGCCCGGGTGGGGCGACACGTTTTGTTGCTCTTTAACCGAACACATATTTGGGATCAAATTCGATTCGGTGTTTTCTGAGCAGTGCTAGAAACTCTTGCTCGAAAGTTATCTTCCGGTGGTGCGCCGGCTGATTTTGGATATAGCGTTCCACCGCAGCCAGATTTGAGGCGCTGACACTGAACGCTCCATAGCCTTCCTGCCAGCCGAACCTGATTCCGTGCTCCTTCATCCATTTGGAGGAGTTTGCCTTAAGCAATGAAATCGCCTTCGCCAGCGCTAACGCAGGAGGCAATTGAATCAGCAGATGCACGTGGTCCTCGATGCCGCCATTTGCGAGAACCAGGAAGCCGTGGTTTCTTGCGATTCCGCCCATGTAAGACCATAGTTTCGGTTGCATCTGTGGTGCGATGAGTTTCTGGCGCTCTTTTGTACTGAAAACGACATGAAGATGGTTTTGCGAATAGCTGTGAGACACGTGGCGCCCCTCCAGGGCTCACGATCTTACCATTCGATGACCCAAGCCTGCCGGCCTGGGCTAACTCATTTCGCGCCTCTGGCGCTGGTCTCTGGCGTCTGGAAGTGATTTTATGAAGGCGACTCATCTCAGTCGAGAATAGGAGCGCCTTGACTGGTCTTCGAAACTGCTGCAATCTCTGTATTCAGTTCCTTTTTTTCTCGCATTAATTTTAGGAGGGCAGTATTATCCTGCCGACTTTCAGCTTCGACGATACGGGTTTGGATCTCCTGAGCACGCTTAAGCAACTCCGCATGATAAGATCGGCCCTCAAGAGCGTCTTTAACCAATATGGGCGTCAGTGTTTCATCCTGCGCCTCCTTTGCGACGGTCACAAGTTTGACCCAAAGCGCTTGATTTCTCTGATCTTCGATTAGCCCTAACGGATCATTGATCTCATCACCACCCTTACTGAGTTCTTCCACCAAATCGGCGACGTGCATTCCCACATATAACGGCTTCGTCTTCAATGCATCCAATACGACTTTACGGGGATTAAAGCCGAGTTTGGCGTTTCTGTCGGGAGTAGAACTCAGCGCTTTAATGATGATTAGATCTGCCGAAGAAAACTGGCCTGAACCAACACTGAGATCGACGTTAAGGCGATCCACAAACCGATCGGTCGCCGCTGATTTCAGCTGTTGGCGCAGGATAGAAGAGTCAATTCCCAATTTTTGCGCAACATCACCGGCTAGCTCGCTACGAATGATTCTGTTGTGCACATGTTGGATATGGGGAATCAGAAAATTTACTGCCTTGACTTTACCTTCTGCTGTCTTCACCGGAAATAGCCGCAGGGCACGGTCCACAAGGTAGTCGAAATATTTGAGCGATCCTTTCAGCGCCTTGGCATACGCGTCCGCGCCGTTCTTGCGAATAAACAAATCAGGATCAAAGCCCGCTTCCAACCGCAGCACGCGAATGTTAAATTCTTCCTCCACCAGCATGTCCAGCGATTTGTCGGTTGCCGCCGCGCCCGCTGTGTCCGGATCGAAATTTACCACGATATCTTTGCTGAAGCGGGCCAGCAGGCGGACCTGGGTTTCCGTAAACGCGGTGCCGGAGCTGGCAATCACGTTGTGAAAGCCGGCGGAATATACGGCGATGCAATCCATCTGACCCTCAACAATGATGCTGTAAGTCAGCTTGCGGATTGCTTCTTTAGCTTTGTCCAGGTTGTAGAGCACGCGCGACTTGGAATAAATTGGCGTTTCCGGCGAGTTCAAGTATTTGGGGCCGGATTTTTCGTCTTTTGCCAGCGTCCTGCCGGTAAAGGCGATGACCTTGCCGTTCTCCTGCGCGATGGGGAACATGATGCGGTTGCGGAACTTGGAATACATCGCGCCAGCTTCCGTGCCTTCCTTCCAGGAAAACAAACCGGAGGCACGCAGCAATTCTTCGCTGAAATCGGCCTTCAAGCGGTCTTTCAAAAGAAATCCCGAATCCGGCGCGTAGCCGATGCGGAATGCGCGAATGGTTTCTTCTTTTACGCCGCGTCCTATCAAGTATTCGCGCGCATGCGCTCCTTCCGGCCGGCGCAGTTGATCTTCAAAGAATTTGGTGGCGCGGTCATGCATCTCAATGATCTGGCCGCGCAGCTTGGCGTCCTCGGCTTCAAACTCCGAGCTGTACTGCGTTTTCGGCATGGCGATTCCCAGCTTTTGCGCCACCAGCCGGACAGCTTCCGGAAAGCTGATTTTTTCCATCTCCTGCACAAAGGTGAACACGTCCCCGGACTTGCCGCAGCCAAAGCAGTGGAAGAACTGCCGCGTGGCGTGCACGGAAAACGACGGCGTCTTCTCGCCGTGAAAAGGACACAGCCCGCTAAAGTTCTGCGCGCCCGACTTCTTCAACTGGATGTAGTCGCCCACGATGCGGACGATGTCCGCCTGCTGCCGTACTGTCTCTTTGAAGTCGTTGGAGGTGGTCATTATGCTGTTCAGATCATTGTGCTTGAAAACTCGGAAGAGGGGAATGCCAGCATTTGGTGCAATTGCTCATGGGGGAACAATGTCCAGGACGAGTGTGGTCAACTTGGCTTTCGGAGGTTGACGGCCAACAAGGCAAGGAACGTAAGACCCATTCCTCCCAGAAATGCGCCGATTAACATGGCGGCGGTGTCCGCAGAGCGAAACGCCATAGCCAACCCGAAGATCGCCAGAAAAAACGCCGCGAAGAGTTGCAAAGCAGAGAAAATTCCGCGCAAGGTAGCCTCCATGAGCACGCACTAGGAATTTATGCAGGGCATCTGAATCTTACCGCTGCGTCCTCTCTTTCAAAAGCAGAATAAAGCAGGACGAGGAGCTTCCGTTAAGGTTCAGGGAGGGGGAGGTGCTGTCTTCAGAACTGGCGGAAGGGAGACAGCACAAGCGCTGCCGTTGTACCCTAGTCGGGCATGAAAATTGAAACCCGAGCAGTCCATGCCGGCCGCAAGATCGAATCCGGAACGCGGGACGTAACTCCGGCCATACACCTTTCCACCACTTACCAGAAGGCGGACGATGGCAGCCTGCCCGGCGGCTTTCTCTATTCCCGCACGGACAATCCCAACCGCGCCGCCCTGGAGGAAGTATTGGCGTCTCTGGAAGAAGGCGCCGCGGCGCTGGCGTTTTCCTCCGGCAATGCCGCCACTCTGGCCCTGTTCCATGCGCTTGCGCCCGGCGACCACGTGATTGCCGGTGAAGATGTGTTTTATGGCACCGCCAGCCTGCTGAAAAGTTTGCTGGGCCCGTGGGGACTCACGCACACGCTGGTGAACATGCAGGACCCGGCGGCGGTGGAGCGCGCGATTACTCCCGCGACAAAACTTATTTGGGTGGAAACACCTTCCAACCCGCTGCTGCACGTAATCGACATTCGCAGTATTTGCGCCATCGCGCGAAAAGCCGGCGCGCTGGTGGCCTGTGATAATACCTGGGCCACTCCTTTGCTCCAGCTACCGTTAAAGCTGGGTGCTGACGTGGTGATGCACTCGGTCACAAAGTATCTTTCCGGCCACAGCGACGTGCTGAGCGGCGCCCTAGTCTTTAAAACGAACGGCGGGAAAACGAACGGCGCGAAGACAAACGGCACGAAAGCCGACGGCGAGCAGCACGCCAACACGCTCTTTGAAAAAGTCCGCGTCATACAACGCGAAGGCGGATCGGTACCATCTCCTTTTGAGTGCTGGCTGGTGCTGCGCGGCTTGCAGACTTTTCCTTACCGCGTCCGCGCGCAGTCAGCGGGCGCGCAGCGCATTGCGGAATATCTGAGCCAGCAGCCAAAGATTGAGGCTGTCCACTATCCCGGCCTCGCCAGCCATTCCGGACACAAGATTGCCGCCGCGCAGATGTCCAGTTTTGGCGGTATGCTCTCCATCCAGGTAAAAGGCGGACAAGTTGAAGCCTTCAAGCTGGCCGCAGCGGTCAAGCTGTTCACACATGCCACCAGCCTGGGCGGGCCGCATAGCCTGATCGAACACCGCGCGTCCGTGGAGGGTGCGGCTACACGCAGCCCAGTGAACCTACTGCGGCTCTCGATTGGACTGGAGCATCCAGACGATCTGATCGACGACTTGGAGCAGGCGCTGAAAAAACTTTAGGCGCTAATTGTGCAGATAGCCTCGACAGTTAGCAAATAGCAGTTAGCAAATGGCTGCGAAAATCCGCGGCGAATAAGACTAGAACTGTTCCAGAGTTGCTGTGCTGGAAAAGACTCACCGCCGGGGCGGCGGTGCCACACGACTCTAGGAGCACCAAGCACTATGGACAACGAAAGTTGTGTGGCCCAGCCGCCCTCGGCTGGGTTTAGACACCATAAAACTTAGGGTACACCAACGTAGGAACCGCGCTTTGAGTTATCAAGAGGGTGCGGCTACCCGTCGTCCGGTGAAACCTGCTGCTATCAGCACCTCATCTGATCAGTGCCCACCTACAATTCTTCCGGTCAAAAACTCAGAAAAATAACGCAAGCTTCGGCAATGACAGCGTTCCTTCCAGATTGGCATAAGCGAATGCGGCACAAACATAAGACTTTACATATAAGAGGAGATAAAACATGCGTGCAATCCTATGTTTTGCAGTGATGTTATTGTCCATAACCGCAGTCCTATCGGCGCAGGAGACGACGCCCAGTGTCGAGGTCTTTGGAGGTTATTCCTATGCAAACGCCGGCAACCCCTCGTTTGGGTCGCAGCGCGTCAATCTTAACGGATGGAACAGCTCGCTGGCCGTGAACTTCAACCGTACGTTTGGAATCGTTGGCGACTTCAGCGGACATTACGGCTCGTCGGGTTCATCGATCGCGATTACGTGCGTCATCGGTGGGAACTGCTCAAACGCTTTCAACCTGACCACCAAGACCCACACCTTTCTCTTCGGTCCCCAGATTTCCTTCCGAGCCGACCGGGCCACGCCGTTCGTGCACGCGCTGTTGGGCGGCGCCCACACCGACCTCTCCTCCAATTCAAGCACCGGGTTCGCAACAGCGCTGGGCGGCGGGTTGGATTACACCATCAATCACAGACTGGCGTGGCGCGTGCAAGCAGATTATCTTCAGACCCGCTTCTTCAGCACTTCGCAAGATGATGTCCGCCTGTCCACCGGTCTGGTGTTTCGCTTCGGAGGAAAGTAAGCGGAGGCGAAAGCTGTTTCATTCGCTTTCGAAGACATGATCTGATCTTCGCGGGCCTTGGCAGAGTCTCATAGGATGCAAGCTCCTGTTTCCCGCCAGGGATGCAGTACATCTGCCCAGACCCGCGCCTGCGAAAAGAAAAAGGAACGAGTCCAGCGCGGTCGCGAAAACACTCCCAATTGGCCGGTTGCAGAGACCGCGCGGGACGCCGACTTGAATTACAATCGGGTACCCTTCCATACGTCAATTCTGCCACTGTTCAACGGCGCTGATTGTCAGAGTTGGGTAATAGAAAAAGCGATGCAGATTTACTGGCGAATGTGGCCGGCGCTCGCACTGGAGCGTCTGGATGATATGAGGGGCGATCTGGGCAAGCTTGGGGAAAAAAGCAAACCTTGGAGAAACTCTGAGGAAATTTGGCGGTTATACCTTTTGATGCAAGCTTTCCTGCATCTCACTTAAAGATCGGAGACAAGATTTGCAACGTAAAGCCGGCCAGCAAAGTTGCTTGTGCTTGATCACGCTCGTTGCGATTGGTGCGCTGTGTACGTCCATGCACGCCCAGCAGGGCGTCCGCGCCAATGAGATGGAGTCCACGCTCGACGCAAGTTTCCGCTCCATGTACAACCTGCAATTTGATGAAGCCTTGCGCAGCGTGGAAACCGCCAAGAACATGGACAAGTCTGATCCCCTGCCCTGGGTAGCACAGGTGTGCGCCATTGCGTTCCGTGAATTTGACCGGCTCCATATCCTGCGCAGTGATTTATTTGCGTCCAATGATGCTTTCTCTTCTCGCGCCGCCTATAGCTGGCTTCCCGCCAGCAAAACGGCGTTTGAAGACGCCGCAGCCGGCGGGGAAAAAATCGCCAAAGACAGGCTCACACGCGATAAGCGTGATGTAAAAGCGCTTTTTGCTCTGTCTTTAATCACGGGGCTGCGCGGTGATACCGCCGCCATGATCACCAAGCAGAACCTGACCGCCCTTTCTTATCTGAAGACCGCAACGGGGTACTCTGACAAGCTGCTTGCCATCTCTCCGAACTACTATGACGCTTATGTCGGGACTGGGCTGGGAAAATACATCATCGGCCAAAAAGCCGCGCCGGTCCGGTGGATTCTCCGCATCGGCGGAATCAAAGGCGACCAGGAGCAGGGGATCAAAGAACTGCAACTGGCCGCGGACCGTGGCAGATTTCTTAAGCCGTTTGCTCTCATCGTTCTGGCGTTTGATGATTTGAGGCACAAGAACAATGCGGCAGCGCGAACAAAACTTGAGCTTTTGCATCAGCAGTTCCCGGGAAACATGCTGTTCACGGAGGAGTTAGCGAAAGCCGATAAGCCATCTGCCGCATCCGTCCGATAGTTGCCCGTCATTCATTTTTTTTTGCGGGTGACGCCGGCGGTGAAGAGTTCCGGCTACAATAATTTTTGCTAGAATAATCGTGTCCTAATCCTCGAAGCCTCCAGGAACTTCGAATGGGACCAAGAGCCAGAAGTTGCTTCCCGGGCTACTCTCTGCAAAAACACGAAGTAGGATAAACAGTTGATGTCCAAAGGAACCATCGCCATCATAGGCGGCGGCATTGGCGGCATTGCCGCCGGGATAACCTTGCTCCGCGCGGGTTTTGCCGTCAAAGTTTTTGAAAGGGCCGGCCAACTCCGTGAAGTCGGCTCCGGTGTGAGTCTTTGGCCTAACGGTACCGGCATCCTGGAAGAGCTGGGCATGTTGCCCACCATCTTGAGTCAGGGACAGCTCGGCACGCATTTCTTGCTGCGGTCAGATTCCGGCGCGCTTCTCATGAACATCAAGACCGCGGAGGCGGATACGCCAACCGTGTGCGTGCATCGCGCTGACCTGCTGCGCGCTCTTGCTGACGCCTTCCCGCAAGAACATGTGTGCTTAGGTCATGAACTTGTTGTCGCACAAGTCAACGGAGGGAAAGTCCACTTACAATTCAGCAACCAGAGCAGCTTTGTCTGCGATGGCGTGGTCGGTGCTGACGGAATTCACTCCCGCGTCCGGAACATACTGGTGGGTCCGGAGCGTCCTACCTACCGCGGCTACACCGTCTTTCGCGGCCTGGTCGACGCCCACCCGGCGCTCTCTCCCGGACACAATGGTGAAAGTTGGGGATCAGGGCAGCGTTTTGGATTCCTGGCCATCGGCAAGAACAAGGTGTGCTGGTATGCCACCGCCAACACCCCAGATCCGCATCATCTGGCGGACCAGGGCAAAAAATTGCTCCAGGACATTTTCAGTTCATGGCATCATCCCATTCCTGAGATGGTTGCGGCCACCGACCCTTCCACCATCCTGGTGAATAACGCATGCGACATCAAACCATTTCGTTCGGGTGTGGGGCCCGTCACCTTGCTCGGCGACGCCGCCCACGCGCTCACTCCCAACCTGGGCCAGGGCGCGGGTATGGCGCTGGAAGATGCTTTCGTTCTGGCAAAGTGCCTGGGTAACCGCAATACTGTCGCGGAAGGGTTCAGGCTTTACGAATCGTTGCGTTTGCCACATACCCGCAGCGCCATACTGCGTTCACGATGGTTAGGACAAGTTGGCCAGTGGGAGGGCAGGATCGCGATTTCTCTGCGCAACGCCATTACACGTCTTTTGCCGGCACAGCTGTTTGAATGCCATTCGACGGCGAACGAACGCATGGCCACTCTGACCGGTGGGATGCTCCTTAATGCCGACACCGGCCTATGATCCATTGTGCAGGTGCAGCCGAAAAATAACCCACCGTAAAATAATTTGGCCGCTGACGTCTATGGTTTGCTGTCCACTGCCTTGCTGGACGATTCGCTCGCATTGGGGATGACGAGTTGAGCGTTCGCGGTGCCCATCAATCCTGTATGGTTATCGCGTACGCCAAGGCGTAAGACGTACTCACCTGCCGGCAGATCAAGCGTAGTGCGGCAAGGCAGTCCGGTCTTCATGATCTTGCTATAACTCTCCGGCGGCAAATCCGCATCAATATCGTAGGCTTCAGTTTTCAGCGGTTGGCTGGGCCCTTTCTTAGAGAAAACACGCACGACGCATTGAACACTGGCACGCTTTTTGCCGGCGTCGTCAGCGGAGAAACTCAAGGCCTTTGCATCGATGGCAAAGTTGATAACAGTTTTATTGTCGCTTTTGAGTGAAGGCTGAAGAATGCCTGCCATGAAATGCAAACCTGTAGCGATTGGGACCTCCGGGCTGAGCAAAGCGCTAAATTCAGCATCGCGCCGCTGAGCGTTTTCTTTGGCGTACCTTTCCGGGTCCATAGCGAAATAACCCAGCCGGTAGCGCAACGTTACTCCCGGGCGGCTGACTTTCACGCTGGTTTTCCGGAAGCGCCCGTCCCAGGATTTATTCTCAGGATAGTAGCCGAGCGTGTAATACGTGGAGCCGTCCTCAATGCTGAGGCGAACAGCATTTCCAATGTCGTTGCGATTGTAGAAAGCCCGGCCACCCGTCTCTTCGGCGATCTCCTGCATGGCGCCGCGCGCTGCCATCAACTCATTGGCTGTGTCATCCATGGCCTGGCCCATCTGAGCGCCACTGCTCCCGTTCCGATCACCCCGGGCATCGTATTCGGCAGCGGGATTAAAGAGATCACTATTCACCAGGGCCCGAGCGTCGACCGGGTAAACCGCGATCTGGGCATCGGTCAGCAAGTTCGCTGTGCTCGCGACAACCTGATCGTAACTTCGTCTGGCTCGCTCGGCGCTTTTGCCATGCGGAATCTTATTGGGAACAATCGTGATGGGAATATTTTCTGAAACCCAGATCAAATTCTTCCGTCCGGGATATCCCGCGAGTGTTCGCGCCAGGGAATTTAAGGCCGAAATGGTGATCGCCACTCGCTGGTCAACCTGATCAGATTCGGTTTCCTGCTGAAACTCCAGCACGCGACGCTTCACTTCTGGCACCAATAGCATTCCTTCCATCCAGAACTTCTCCGGTCCTCCGGCCGCATTGTCCATCAGCGGCGACCGAAACTCTTTAAGGTGCAAGAGCACATCTTTCAATACTGCGGGATCGCTGGTGAAGTCTTGCAGTAACTGGAGCCTGGTTCCGAGAAGATAGACAGCAAGAGGTTGGTCCGCCGGGAGCTTCTTCAGAAACTCAACGAGCTCTGTTTTCACATATTGCTGGTTGTTCATCCTGGTGTTGAGGCCATCAAGCAGGAGGACATTCAACGGGCCCGTTCTGGCAAAACGGCGCAGGTTCGTCACCACATTCGGCGGAAGAGGTGGATCAACCGCAGCAACCTGGGCCGGTTCGCCGGTTGAATTAGCATGCATATCCTGGAAACTGAAGACGCGGACGTGTTCTTCCTGGCCGTCTTCCGTCAACCTGAACTCGTCCTGCTTAAGGTCAGTCACCGGCAAGCCTTTGCGATCGGTGGCTACAACGTCCACAATCACCAGGCGGGTAGTAATTTTAAGCACGGACGCGGATTCCGTGACTGTGGTGTTGGAAGAAGTATTGGGGTGCTGCTCAGCCCGTGCTAATTCTGGCTTGGATTGCCCTGCCAGCGCCGGGACCAAAAGAGCGGAAACTAGACCAGCAATGAAAACTCGAGAAAATAAACCGGATAAAGAAGGTATTGCCACGAACTCCTCCTGTTTCAGCCTGGGGGCTGCTTTGCAGAACCGTTAGAAATAGCCTATCGCATTTTACTGGATATATTCTCCATTGTGCTCTTGCTTGCTATCTTACGCCTGTCACACGGCTCTTTAAGATACAGCTTTCTGGAAAAGCTTTAGCTCAAACGTAACCGGCATTCAATCCATCGGCGGGCGCAATGTGGTTTACATCTGTGAGGGTGGAGAATTGGACATCTTTGACAACGCCACCGATGCCGTTACGAAAGATAGGATCGATGTAGTGGGCAAGGCCATCGACGTGGTGCAGATCGATCCGTAGAAATGCATCAGCATATGGCAACTGGGGAAAAATGGCAGGCTCGCGCATGAAACAAGCGCGGGGTTTAGTATTGTCTTTGGATTAAGAATTCAAAGATGAAGATGAAAACAGTATTGCTCCTCCCTGCCATTTTTCTTTTTGCGGCAGGCTGCGCTGCTCAGTCCGCCGTTCCTTCCTTTGACGAGCTGGCGTCACATTATTCTTATGACCGGCAGCCCCACATGGTCCCGCGAGAATCCGGCGTGGAGAAGCGTGACGGCGTCATGGTGATTGAAATGGATTACAACGGAAGCCGAGGCCGCGTGCTCGCGTATCTGCTTCTTCCTTCGGGTAAAGGGCCGTTTCCCGCCATCATTTGGGGACACTGGTTGAAGACAAGTTCCCGGCTCAACAACCGCGACGAATTCCTGGAAGAAGCCATGGTGCTGGCCCGCGCCGGTGTGGTTTCTTTGCTGGTGGACGCGCCGCAAGCACGGCACGAACTTCCGGAAGAGAAGGACCCGCTGGAGATCATCAAGCAGACCGGCGACGTGACCGGCCAGCAGGTTGTGGACCTGCGCTTCGGCGTGGACCTGCTGCTGACCCGCCGTGTGGTTGATCCGCGGCGCATCGGGTATGTTGGCCACGGGTTTGACGCGCACGCCGGCGCAGTCCTGGCCAGCATGGAGCACCGCATCAGTAGTTTTGTGCTGATGTCCAGTGGATATTCTGACGAAGATGAACTTTTCGCCAGCAAAGACCCGCAAGTGCTGGCACAACGCAAGCTGATCGGCGACGACAACCTGCGCGCCTACTTCCATGACTTTCCCTGGGACAACCCCGTGCACTTCCTCGGCCACACCGAGAGTGCCAACATCTTCCTTCAGTTTGCCACCCAGGATTCCATTTCCAAAGAGCAAGCGCAGCGCTACCTGGAGATGTTCAGCGCCAAAGACAAGAAGATGGAGTTCTATGACGCCGGCCCGGCCCTGAACCCCGCCGCGCGTGTGGACCGCATCCGCTGGCTGGAAAAACATTTGCAGCTGAAACACATCGACGAATCAGCGCTGGAGCGGATTCCGCCGTTGAAGTGAGCTGGCAAGGTGACATGGGTTATGAGCTTCGTGAGACTGAACGGAAAACCCCCTACCGCGGATTACGCGGATGAGCGCGGATTAAAAATTCTTTAACCCTGATCCGAACTGATTCGATCCGCTTTTATTCGCGTTAATCCGCGGTAAGACGCGCCTATTCGCATCCATCGCAACTTATCTTTGCAAAGGTTTACAAGTATTTAGATCGCGCTGGTCCTCTTAGGGTCAAAATAACTAGGGCGTCGTTGATGGCCGTCATCGGGCGCCGGCAGCATGTTCGGGCAAGATCTGTTTTGGAGTGCTGCGTTGCAGGGAGGACCAATTTGGACGAAGCACCACATTACAGATCATTCCGCAACAGAGCATCCAAGCGGAGATCGTGCGACCACGAATGTTCCGTTTACGGAGTGCATTCAACTTGAAGGTCGCGTGCATCGCTCTTACCCTTGCCTTTGTTCCGGCGTTGGGAGCGCAACAAGCTGCTCATCCAGCGCAGACGCCTGCCTCAGCATCTCCGAGCAGCGCCGCCGTTCCTGCGCCACCTCAGACCAGCGGGCTTCCCAAAGTGTTTATCTCCAATCTGCCGGGTGCGGACAAACTCTCGGCTTCGGGCGGGCCGGGCGAAGCTTACAACACCTTTTACGCGGCAGTGAAGAAGTCCGGGCAATTTGAACTGGTATCGGACCCTGTCCAGGCCGATCTGATTTTTGAATTGCGTTACACCATGCCATGGCAATGTGTTAACCAGATCGGGAACGCTGCGCATGAGAGTCTTGAGACTGAGGATTATGCTCCGCACATCACGCTGACCATCTGGGACCCCAAAGCCCATGCCATGCGAGGAACGTATGCCACGGACATTAAAAGAGCGTGGCTGAAAAAGACGGTGATCAAGAATTACCAGCAAGCTTTTGAAACTCTGGTGCAGCGCGCGGAAACGGCCCCAGGCGCGGCCAAGGCAACGGTCGATTTGGGGACGCCGGGCGATGGCCCAATACCTTCTCCACTCGGCACGGCGACAACCATATTTATCGCCAACCTGGTCGACGATAGAAATCTTCCCATGAATGCATCCGAGGAGGTCTATACGCAGGTATACGCCGCGATGAAGAAGTGGGGGCGGTACAAACTTGTGTCCAGCGTGGCCGATGCGGAATTGTTTGCTGACCTGGCGGTCACGGAAACTCCCGGTCCCAAGTGCAAAGATTCCGACCCTCCCGGAAAACGCATTGAACTGCGGATGATGGTCCCGAACACCAACATCGTAGTATGGGGTTTCACCCAGGACCTGGTGGGATGGCACGGGAATCTTTTCAGCACCAAGTTTAGTTCGTCAAAGAAAGACGTGGCGCAGACCGCCGATGCTCTTGTGTACCAGATACGCCGGTTCACGTCCAAAGCTGACGCGGCGGGAGCTTCAGCGAAAGCAGCGCCTCCCCGGCCTTAGACCAAAGTGTTCTGCCCGCAATGCTGGTAGGGACCGATGCACACCTGCGAAAAGCTTACCGCGGATTACGCGGATTGGCGCGGATTCGAAAACGAGGACCTCTTGAACTGGTGTAAAAATCCGTGTTCATCCGCGTTCATCAGCGGTAAGAATTTTGCTTGCGGTAGGGGTTCCTCGCTGCGCTCGGAATATAAAAAACTAAACCTTCAATTCCACTACCGTCGCGCCCGCGCCGCCTTCGTTTTGTTGCGGCTCGGTCACGGTGTCCACATGAGGATGGTGTTTTAAGAACTCTCGGATCGCCTTGCGCAGGATGCCCATACCGCTGCCGTGGACGATACGCACCCGCGTGAGCCCGGCAAGAAATGCGCGGTCAAGAAATTTTTCCACCTCACCCGTGGCCTGGTCCACTCGCTGGCCGATCACGTTGATCTCCATAGGCGCGTTGCTGTCTTCTTTGAGAGAGACGGAAATTCCCTTGGCGCGCGCTGCCGCCACCGGGTTTGTTGAGCCGCCACTGCGCCCGAAGACTTCTGCTACGTCATCGCGCGCGATCTTCATCTTCATGGCGCCCATCTCAACTTCAAAAGTGTTTTCGTCCACCTTGCGTTTGATGACCGCGGTGCGGCCCAGCGACTTCAGCTTGACCGTGTCCCCTTCTGAGATGTGCTTCACCTCATGCGGGCGCGCGTTAGGGTCGCCCTGGTCCGCGCCGGTTTTGTGCGCGACCACGCCGGCGTCAAACTGTTCTTTGAATTCACGGCGCAGCTTGGCAATGCGCTGCTCCGCCTGCTTGGATAGCTTCTGCGCCGCAGCGCGGTCCTGCACTCCGCTGATGGCTTCGCGGACCTGATACTCAAAGTCGCGCAGCAATGATTCCATCTTGCGTTCAAAGTCGCGCGTCTTATTCCGCTGCTCCTGCTGGCCTTCGGTTTCCAAGCGCTTCAATTCGCGGCTCAGATCGGCTTCACGCTTGCGCATGGTTTCACGTTCTTGTTCCAGCTCGCGCAGCCCTGAGTGCAGCCGGTCAAGAAACTTACCGACGTCCTGCGTCTGCGTGCTCAGGCGGGCCCGCGCCGCATTGACGATCTGGCCATTTAATCCCAGCCGCCGGGCAATGTTGATTCCCGCCGACGCTCCGGGCACGCCCACGCGCAGCTCAAAGGTCGGCTGAAGAGTGTTTTCATCAAAGCCCACGGACGCGTTCAACACGCTCTCGTTGTTCGCCGCATATACCTTGAGCGACGTGTGGTGCGTGGAGACCACACTCAGCGCGCCGCTGCGATGGAAGTGCTCCGCGATGGCCACGGCCAGCGCCGCGCCTTCTTCCGGATCGGTGGCGGAGCCAAGTTCGTCCAATAGGACGAGCGAATGTGAGGTGGCGGTACGCGAGATGAAATCAATGTTGGTCACGTGCGCGGAGAACGTGGAGAGGTTCTGCTCAATTGACTGGTAGTCGCCGATGTCCGCCAGCACGCCGTCAAAGACCGGCAGCCGCGCGCTTACCGCCGGGACAGGAACCCCGGCCTGCGCCATCAGCGCCAGCAAGCCGATGGTCTTGAGGCCCACGGTCTTGCCGCCAGTGTTGGGCCCGCTGATGATGAGTTGGCGATGGCCGGCGTCCATCTCCAGCGTGAGCGGAACCACCGTGCCGCCTTTGGCGCGCAGGTTGCGTTCCAGCAGTGGATGGCGCGCGGCGCGCAGCTCCAGAAAATCTTCCGTCAGCTCCGGGCGCACGCATGCGTAGTCAATGGCGAAGCGCGCCTTACCGAACTGCATCTCAATCTCCGCCATCGCATCGGTGGCTAGGATGATTGCGTCGGCATGTTCGCCCAGGCGCTCGGTCATCTCCTGCAAGATGCGGCGTACCTCAGCTTGCTCTTCTTCCAACAGGCGCACCAGGTCATTGTTCTGCTCAATGGTTTCCAGCGGTTCAATGAACATGGTCTGGCCGCTGGAGCTGGCGCCATGCACCACGCCGTTTACGCGCTTGCGCAACTCGGTCTTTACCGGGATGACAAAACGCTCGCCGCGGATGGTAACCAGCTCGTCTTGCACGGCACCGCCTTCCGCCAGCCGGCGCAGGTAACCGCGCAGCGATTCCTGGATCGTCCGCTTCTGTTTCTCTACGTCGCGACGGATGCGGCCCAGTTCGGGCGAGGCGCGGTCGTCGAGTGTGCCGTCGGGCAGGATCTTGTTGCGGAAGAAGCGCAGCAGCAGGGTGAAATCGCCGATGCTCTGCGAAAGCTCCAACATGCCTTGCCACTCCGCTTTAACAGCTTCCGGCGGATGCAGCGCCATCTCGCGCCATTCGGCCGCTTTGTCTACCAGCAGCAGCGTGTCACGAAGCTGGTCGATTTCCAGCGACGCGCCGGGAATCTTTGATTTGGTCAGCAACACACGGGCGTCGAAGAGTCCGGAAAAATCAAACCGGCCGCCAGCGGAGTAGAAGCGGCGCGCTTCGTCGGCAAGCTGTTGCTGGTGGTTGATCCACGCGCGGTCCAGCGAAGGCTCCAGTTGAGACACGCGGGCCTTGCCCAGCGGTGAGCTGACGTAATAGCCCAGGACGTCACGGAAGTGATCAAATTCCAGGACGCGGGCGGAAGAATGCTGGAGCGGCTGCGGGACCATTCATCTAAGATAGTAGCTCACAAGGATGCTGGCGTGCAGGGGCCGAACACTCTGTCATCCAGAGAAATCATGCCAAAAAAGAAACCAGTTAAGGCCGCCGTGTCGCCCGTCATTCGTAAAACGGCGCAGGGTGAACCGATGGAGATCCATACACCGGACAAACCAATCCACTCCAAGAAAGAGTTTGTAGTGCACATGCTGACCGTGGTCCTGCGGTAGCTGAACTGAGCGCGGCCATGCGCGTCCTGGACCATGACTTGACGAAGGTCTCTTCAGAAAGACTGGAAGACATCCAACGCACTGCAATAAAGATGCTGACGGTTCAGCAGGCCCTGGAAAGTGTTGCGACCGCCCTGGTCCAGACTTACGACAAATCCCGGAAAATAGGACCCAAGCAGCGGAAGGAGTCCTGGAGCGGCTGCGGGACCATCCATAGAATGGGCAACGCAATCGGGCTTGTGCGGCCCTGTGAAGGTGAGTGCTTGCAGGAAAGTTAGCCGCCCTGAATTTGGCTGTAATAAGCACGAGTTCGATGCAGTCTTTAAGTTAGGGCAACAGATGAGCGCGGCTACAGCAGCCACACCAGAACGCTTCGAAGACCGCTCCAAGACATCCTGGGCCGGTTATGCCGCGGCGCTTTGGGCGTTGATCTTTGCTTTCTTTCACGCGGTTTGGGCCGCAGGCTGGTACGTGGGATTGTGGCCGGAAGAGGCGTGGCGAAAAGCATTTCAGCGGACCGGGTTTCTGGTGTATGACATCGTGATTGCAGGAGCTTGCCTCGTGGCGGTAGCGGTTGAGTTGGCCCTGGTGCAACCCTGGGGACGCCGCGTGCCGCGTTGGCTGCTCCGGTTCCTGGTATGGAGCGGGACGGGACTGCTAACATTGCGCGGCGGCGCCGGCATGGTCCAGTGTGTTTATCAATTGATCCGGGGAACATTCACCCTTGAGCCCATGTTTGTGTGGGAAGTCTGGTTTTATCTGGGCGCGATCCTGTTTGTCCTGAGCCTGCGACAATACCGGCGGGCATCGCGGGTTGCTTGAGGTGCATGCGATCCTGATAGAATTTCTCCTGCCATGTCCTTCCCCACAACCCGCCTTCGAAGGATGCGCCAGTCAGACTCGTTGCGGTCACTGGTGCGCGAGACACGCCTCACCCCCACCAGCTTTATCTACCCGCTGTTTATCTGTCCGGGTGAAGGCGTGCGCAAAGAGATCAGCTCCATGCCAGGAGTGTTCAACCTCTCCGTGGACGAAGCTGTAAAAGAAGCACATGAGGCAAAATTTCTGGGAGTTGGCGGGATCATCCTGTTTGGCTTGCCGGAGAAGAAGGATGAAGTGGCCACTGGGGCATGGGCCGATGACGGAATCGTCCAGCGGGCCACGCGGGCCATCAAGCGCGAGGTGCGTGACCTGGTGGTGGTCGGCGACGTCTGCCTGTGCGAATACATGTCCCACGGACATTGCGGGATTGTGCAGAAGAAAACGCCTGCCCCAGCGTCACCTGCTCAACGGAGACGCAACGAGCCAGTGAATGACCTGCCAAGGCCTCGTAGTTCGCGCGCAAGGCATGCAGATGACGATGATCTCGAGGACCTGCTTGCCACGATCAGCCTTACCACGACCAGCCACCAGGCCATTGAAGGACAGGCTGAGTATGAAATTCTGAACGACCCGACGCTGGAGGTCCTGGCCAAGACCGCCGTCGCGCAAGCCAAGGCCGGCATGGACATTATTGCGCCATCCGACATGATGGACGGCCGCGTCGGCGCGATCCGCAAAGGACTGGATGCCGCCGGGTTTAGCAACACACCGATTCTGGCTTATGCGGCCAAGTTTGCCTCGGCTTTTTATGGGCCGTTCCGCGAGGCCGCCGATTCCGCGCCGCAGTTCGGAGATCGCCGCTCCTACCAGATGGACGGAGCGAACCTGCGTGAAGCGATGCGCGAGATCTCGCTCGACATCAAAGAAGGCGCGGACATGGTGATGGTGAAACCGGCCATGCCCTACTTGGACGTAATCTCCGAAGCACGACGGCGCTTTGATCTACCTATCGCGGCGTATCAAGTGTCTGGGGAGTACGCGATGTTGCAGGCTGCCATACGCAATGGCTGGCTGGACCGCGACCGTGTGATTCTGGAATCGCTGACGTCAATCCGACGCGCCGGAGCGCAGTTGATCCTGACGTATTTCGCCAAGGATGCGGCGAAACTGCTGGGATGACCACTGATTTTCACTGATAAACACTGATCGAGGAAAATGACTCGAAGAGGTGATCCATGCTGGAACTCCGCCCGAATTGCGAATGCTGCAACAAAGATTTGCCGCCCGATGCCGCGGACGCGATGATCTGCACGTTTGAATGCACGTTCTGTCGCGATTGCGTGGACAACAGGCTTGGAGGTCGCTGCCCCAACTGCGGCGGCAATCTTGTGTCGCGGCCTGTCCGTCCGGTTCCGGCGCTGGCGAAATACCCGGCGTCGACGCAACGGGTTTTCAAGCCGCAGGGCTGTAGCCAGGCAGAGCGCGCAAATTAGAGCCGCCCCCATCTCTTCCGTGACCACGGTAAAGCGGAGTCGCGCATGGCTCTTGCCCGCCCGTCCGCGATCAAACTAACGATATCGGCTAGCTGGCTTTTGGGATGCAACAGGTTTCCGAAGTAACCTTGCGGCCATCGCGGTGCAAAACTAACATGGCAGCATAGGCGGAGCATGGTCTTTCTCTTTAAACGTTTTGCCGGGATCTTGAACTTGATAACCCAGTTGCTGGTATGCGCGATCTGGATTGCATGGTGCACTGCACTGGTCCGCGGCCTGATGGAGGGAATCCGGGAAGACCACGCCAACGGCAAAGCGGCTTCGGCCAGCGGCGTAGCGCTGCTCTCGATCATAGGCGCGTGGATGTTGGCCGGAGCGGGAGGCTCGTTGTTCTGGTTCTGGCGGCAGTTTCAGCATGCTTCCGCAAACCGCCGGCTCATCCGCTTCCTTGAGATGAATGCGGAAAAAATCAGAAACAATGAGCCTGTGTACTATCGCTGCAAGCGCATTACCGCTAAGACGGTGCTGGTGCGACATCATCTGGTTTGTTCGGCGGTGATCCTCACCGGCAGAATGAGCACACGATGGCTGATCAAAGGCCAAGAGCCCAGGCTGCTGCACGCGCTGGGCGCTTCCTTATACTCGTTCTGGAATGGATGGTGGGCCTTTCCTTTTGGCCTGATTTGGACGCCGATGTCCATCATCAGAAACATGGCGGGCGATACCATGGTCCTGGTGGAAGACCTGATCCGGGTCGCTCCGCCTCCGCCTACCGGCTTCCAACAGAAGGTGGTTGCCGGGATGAAGAGCGATCTTAAAGACCTGCTATTCGTAAGCTAAAGCGGTTCCTAAATTGGTGTACCCTAAGTTTTATGGTGTCTAAACCCAGCCGAGGGCGGCTGGGCCACAAAACTTTCGTTGTCCATAAGTGCTTGGTACTCCTAGAGTCATGTGCACCGCCGCCCCCGGCGGTGAGTCTTTTCCAGCACAGCGACTCTGGAACCGGTCACTCCATTCTGACTAAGCATCTCCATCTCTTAAGCATTCTTGACCAGCCGCACGAGCGCGACCAGAACTACCGCTCCGATTGTGGCAATCAGTATGGTGTACAAGAACCCGCCTCGCACACCGAAGCCCAAAAAACGAAAGAGCCAGCTGCCGACAACGGCTCCGACGATACCCAGCAGTATGTCGCCGACCACGCCAAAGCCGGAGCCGCGCATGATCTTGCCCGCCAGCCAGCCGGCAATCAGGCCAACGATAATCCACCACACGAACACCGGGAGCACTATGCCAACCATACGTTCCTCCTCAACTGGTTCGACATGCTACTTGAACCGCGCGGCTTTGTCCCTTACGCCCTCTTCCGAATCTTCTGGAGCCACACAGTCGTCTAATGGCTAGAAGCAAGAGTAGTGAGTCGGTTTGGCAAATCGTGTATTGGCTTGGCTTCTTAGTTGCGCAGCCGGGGGCGGCTGCGGTCCATGTTATTTCTTGCGCCTTGTCGCGCTGTGCCAGGCCAACGCAATCAAACTGAACCCACTACCAAAGCATAACGCCGTATGAACCATTAGATGCCGTCTCATTTACAATCAGATGTTTGGTTCCTCATGATTTCGCGTTAAGGGAGTGCTGCCGTGCCAGAGATCATCTATGACGTTGCCATTATCGGCGGAGGGCCGGGCGGATATACCGCCGCTTTCCGTGCCGGACAGCTTGGGCTAAAGACCTGCCTGATCGAGAAAGACGACAAGCTGGGCGGCACATGCCTGCACGTGGGCTGCATCCCGACCAAAGCGCTGCTGTTCAACGCCGAAGTCTATGACCACCTGAAGGCAGCGGAAGAGTACGGCATTGACGGCCTGGGCGCGGGCAAGCTGAATTGGAAGGCCATCCAGGACCGCAAGAACAAGATCGTGGCCAAGCACACCAAGGGTCTGGATTTTCTGGTGCGCAAGAACAAGGTGGAACGCGTGCTCGGCTTTGCGCGCCTTACCGGTCCAGCAAAAGGCGGCGTACATACGGTGGCCGTCACCGCTCCCGGCGGGGTTGCGCAGGAAGTGAAGGCCAAGAACATTATTCTGGCTACCGGCTCTTATGCGCGCATGTTGCCCGGCATGCAAGCCGATGACCGGGTCCTGACCAACATTGAGATTCTGAGCCTCTCCGCGATTCCCAAATCTCTGGTCATCATCGGCTCTGGCGCGGTGGGCGTGGAGTTTGCCTCTGTATATCGTTCGTTTGGCGCTGAGGTCACGGTCATCGAGATGCTGCCGCGGCTGGTTCCGGTGGAAGATGAAGAGGTCTCCAAGGAACTGCTGCGGACGTTCAAGAAGAAGGGCATCAACTGCTTCGTCAATACGAAAGTCGATAAAGTAGAAAAGACGAAAGATGGCGTGGCCATAAGCTTTACGCCGCAGGGCGAACAACAGCAGAAGCTGGAAGCGGAGAAGGTCCTGGTGGCCGTGGGGCGCGGGCCAAACACGGAGAAGATTGGTCTGGAGAAAACGCCGAACATCAAGGTGGAGCGCAGCTTTGTCCATGTGAATGAATGGATGGAGACTGGAGAGAAAGGGATCTATGCCATCGGCGATATTGTGGCCGGAATGCCGCAACTGGCGCACGTGGGCGCGATGGCCGGGATTGTGGCCGTGACCAGAATCGCCGGCAAGCGAGCGCGGCCCATCAACAAAAACCGCATTCCCGGCTGCACGTATTGTGAGCCGCAAATCGGCAGCGTGGGCCTGACGGAAGCCAAGGCCAAAGAGGCGGGCCACCAGATCAAGGTAGGCAAGTTCCCGTTTACGGCGAATTCCAAAGCCACCATCATCAACCAGCATGAAGGCTTTATCAAAGTGGTTTCGGACGCCAAGTATGGTGAGATCCTGGGCGTACACATCATTGGGCCGATCGCGACCGAACTAGTGGCTGAAGCGGTCGCCGTCCTGGAACTGGAAGGTACCGTGGAAGACCTGATGTTCACCATCCACGCGCATCCCACGGTGTCTGAAGGAATGCTGGACGCATTCAGCGCTGTGGAAGGCAAAGCGATCAACGCGTAACCCGAGCAGGATGACTAAGACTGGTGCACGCGAAGAGCCACTTTTCCACAAGTCTTATGTTACTGAAATATCTTGGGTCCCGGCTTATTTCCGCCATTTGTCGATTGCCATTTGCGCCCCACAAGCGAGGCGGTGGTTCTAATTTTTAGAGCGGTCTTATAAGTTACTAACGTGACAGTCCACAGTGTTAAATTTGCTCCATAAGGGCGTCCGCCGACCTATCATAGACTCATGGTTACACGGCGCGAAAGGCGCGTCTCCATGCCAATTTCGGTAAGGCTTTGGGGCCTGGACCGCGATGGCAAGGTGTTCTCGCAGAACGTAAAGACCCTGAACATTGCCACCAGCGGAGCACGCCTTTTTGGCGTGACCGCGGCGTTGGAGCGGGGGTACATTGTGGGCCTGCAATGCGGGAACATGCGCTCGCGATTTATGGTGGTATGGGTAGGCGAGCCAGGCACCTCACGCGAAGGCCAGGTAGGTCTGCGCGCCGCGGAAAACGGAATCTGGAGCGTTGCTTTGCCCCGCGCGGCGGATGAAGACTTCTCCGTATGGCTGTCAGAAAACTATCTTGAAAGTGAAGCCTGATCCAGGCGATTGCTCACACATTTCTTGTCCTTCGTAGCACCGGTGTGGACCAGTTTCGCTTGCCGAAACCCAGGTGGCACAGCCACACGATTTTGCCAAGAATAATCCAGTACCCAGCACCGGCCTTCCTCGTACTGACAATGGCATAGAATAAAAATATGTCCCTCCGCGTTATCAACGTCGTCTATCTCGGCCGGGTAGACTATGCCACCGCGCTTGAACTTCAGCAGACGGTTGTCCACCTGGTGAAGGATGGCCGCATCAGCCATACCTTGCTCTTGCTGGAGCATCCGCCGGTGATTACTCTGGGACGCAATGCCGGATTGGCAAACATTATCGCTTCGCGTGAATCATTGGCGGGCCAGGGCATTGAACTGCATGAGACCAACCGTGGCGGCGACGTAACGTTTCACGGACCGGGGCAGCTTGTGGGTTATCCCATTTTTAATTTGCGCGGATTTGAGCCACGCATCGGCGCGGTGGATTTTGTGCGCAAGATGGAAGAGGTGCTGATTCGCACCTGCGGTGACTTGGGTGTGGTTACGGAAAGAATCCCGGGCCTGGCCGGTGTGTGGACGCAAAACGAAGTCCCAGGAAAAATTGCCGCCGTCGGCGTACACATCTCGCGGGCCGTCACTTCGCACGGCTTTGCCCTGAACGTAAGCACCAACCTGGACTACTTCAAATTGATCGTACCTTGCGGCATCGCCGACAAACCCGTGACTACGCTGGCGCAGGAGATGGAACAGAGTTCTCTTAGCCGCGAACGCACAATACCGGGCTTGGAGGAGCTGGCGCAACAGGTGGCGCGCAACTTCGGGCGAGTGTTTGAAGCGCAGACGTTGTGGCTGGAGTCGCTGGAGGCGTTACTTGCTTCGCCACAACCCGGCCCCACGAATGAAGACATCCCGGCGCGAGCGCCCGAAAAAATCCGCAAGCTGGCTGGCGACGACGATATCTACATGGCCTAAGCACCAAGTTAGCAAGGTCGCTAGCCGCGGGATTAAGTTACAATTGCGCTGTTTTTCAACGCCAAAAAAGGAAACCTTTGCTTAGAGCGCAATGAAGCCAGCGATGACAATGCTCGTGGGTGTTGGCCTGTTGGTACTGATATTTGCGGCTGAGGTCTACATTGCTGGAATCGTCTTTCTGCTGGGCTGCCTTACGCTGATTCTGATTCTCGGCGGCACCCTGTTTTCGGCACAGTCTCGGGTCTATAGTCTTGCTTTCCCCGCCTCTGAACCTGGATCATTCATACCCGAGTGGCCCTGCCTGGAGGGAACCAAGATAGATCCCCACCAGCACCAGCGCTTTCAATTTCGCATTGAGGCACAGGGATTCGGGTTGCTTGCGATGATCGGGATCGCCGCGCTCTATGTCATAAAACTGGTGATCGAAAAACATGGGAACCCCTTCCTGCCTTATCACGGGTCATTAGAATCCAAAGAATACACTCTCTTCTTTGTGCTCGCCTTTGCCGGCATTATTCCTGTGTCCATTGCCGGTAGCTGGTTTTTTGAGCGAATACGGCTCGTACAATCAAGAGCTACGATAGGCAGCTTAGACCCTCTCACCGGTGGATATACTTTTTGTGACCACCACGGCTCCCAATTTGGAGGCACAAGAAAACCGAGGCAACGCAAGCCGGAGGACAATATCTGTGTAGTGTTCTATGCACCCAAGAACTCCGCTGCCAACACCTCGTCTGCCGGACTACTATTTCATCGCTTGCGATTGCAACCCTCGATCGACGCTGCCCGTTGACTCCAGTTTTGATGCGCAACACGAACGCGGTTTTTGCCAAGCCATTCAGGGTATAAACTGTAGTGTCGCATGGTCACCAAAACCAAAACAGCCAAGACTTCCGGCAGTAAGCCAAACGCAAAAGCTGCTGTTTCCAGCAACGGCCGTCCCGCCGGCAAAGCTCCAGCCGTTTACGTGAACCAATACGGTATCCCGGACTGGCGGCTGGAACATCCGGAGTTTGAAGTTGTTGAAGTCGCGAGCGGGCCTGAAGTCCATTACGAGATCAAAGGCAAACTCAACACGCCTGTGCCGCCGATCCGCGAATCGAAATATCTGAATAAAGACCAGTGCCTGGAAATTTATCGGTGGATGGTGATGAACCGCCGCATGGAACAGGCGCTGGAAAATCTGTACAAGCAGAGCAAGGTCGTAGGCGGAGTTTATTTTGGCCTGGGACAGGAAGCCTGCTCCTGTGCTTCCGCGTACGCGCTCGGCCCCGAGGACTGGTTTGCCCCGATGATCCGCAACCAGGGAGCGCAGTTGGTCCGCGGCTTTCACGCGCGTGACATCATGATGCAGTACATGGCCAAGTCCGGGTCGCCGACGCACGGCAAAGACGGCACATCGCACTATGGCGATATCGAAAAGCGCCACATGGTTTCGCCTATCTCCATGCTCGGCGACTTGCTGCCGGTAATGGCCGGCGTCTCGCTCGGCGCGCGGCTTCAGGGAAAAGAGCTGGCATGCCTCACGTGGATCGGTGACGGCGGACAATCCACCGGCGTGAGCTATGAAGGCATCAACTTTGCCGCTGTGCGCAAGTTGGGGCTGGTGCTGATTATTGAAAGCAATCTCTGGGCTTACTCCACGCCCACGGAGTATCAGGTGAACGTAAAAGATCTGGCCAACCGCGCCATCGGCTACGGCATGCCCGGCGTAATCATTGACGGCACCGACGCCTGCCAGGTTTACGACGCGACGTATGAAGCCGTGGAACGCGCGCATCGCGGCGACGGCCCAACCATGATCGAGGCCAAGTTGATGCGCATGAAAGGCCACGCCATCCACGATGCCGCGGCTTACGTCCCTAAAGAGATGCACGAGTTCTGGCGCAAACGCGACTGCATTGACCGTTTTGAAAAATATCTACTGGGCAAGAAATGGCTCACGCCGGAGATGAACAAGAAGATGGTCGCCGAAATCGAGAAGGAGCTAGAGGCGGAGCGCGAGTTCGCGGAGAACTCACCCATGCCAGAGGGACACACGGCAGCCGAAGGGGTGTATTGCGAAGATGGCTGCCACGTGATCAAGCCGAAGTTTGGAGTGCCGAAGAAAGCGAAACGTGGCGAAGGCAAGTTGAAGGAGACGGAAGCAGCAATACATTTTAAGTAGCAATTAGCAAATGGCAATTAGCAGTTAACCAAGCCGTGCGCGCTTCGGGGCCTTTGCTATTTGCCAATTGCTATTTGCTAAGTGCTTATTTATGGCCCAAACAACCTATCTTGAAGCAATCCGGCAGTTCAGTGCGGATCATTCGGAATGTCCATGACCTTGACGAAAAATGCGGCATCGCGGCCATTGATCGCCGCTGGCGCGAAATTATTGAGCCCAGGCCGTCAGGCCTGGGTGGATGGGGAAGACGACAAAGCCCCGGCGGGGGCGACACTCAAACCAGCATTTTTATGTGTCGCCCCTCCCGGGGCTTTGCATCATCTCCAGTTTTCCCAGCGCTCACGCGCTGGGCTCAATAATTTCGCGCCTTCGGCGCTCTTGTGTCGAAATGACGAGCATGCTCGTCACACGCCTGACGCATCTCCGTGTACAAAATCAAGAAATATCCGCGTTCATCCGCGCAAATCTGCGGTAAGAATTTTTGATCTGTGTCATCAGTGCAAATCAGTGGTAAGAACCTAAAATGGCCCAAGCAACCTATCTTGAAGCAATCCGGCAGGGACTCTGGGAAGAGATGGAATCTGATCCCAGCGTCTTTTGCATTGGTGAAGACATCGGCGTTTACGGCGGCGCGTTCAAGGTGACCGACGGATTTGTCCACCACTTTGGCCCGCAGCGGGTAATTGACACGCCAATTGCCGAATCGGCCATTGTCGGCGCGGCGTTTGGCGCGGCGCTCACCGGAATGAGGCCTGTGGCTGAGTTCCAGTTCATGGACTTCATCGGCTGCGCCTTCAACCAGATCGTGAACATGGTGGCCAAATCGCATTACCGGTGGGGCGCGCCGGCGCCCATGGTCCTGCGCGGGCCCTGCGGGGGTGGCGTGCACGGCGGGCCGTTCCACTCGCAGAATCCGGAAATGCATTTTGTGCATACGCCGGGAATAAAAGTTGTCGCGCCGGCTACGCCTTCCGATGCCAAGGGCCTGATCAAGTCCGCCATTCGCGACAACAATCCGGTCCTGTTCCTCGAACACAAATTTCTCTACCGCCGCATCAAGGAAGAAGTTCCGGAAGGCGATTACACCATCCCCATCGGCAAAGCGCGCTTGCATCGCGAAGGACGCGACCTGAGCATCATTACTTATGCGGCGATGGTCCACACAGCGCAAGAAGCTGCTGATCTCCTGGCCAAAGAAGGAATTGAAGTGGAGATCCTTGACCTGCGCTCTCTGATGCCGCTTGACCGCGAAGCCATTACGCAGACGGTGAAGAAGACCAACAAGGTCATCCTGCTGCATGAAGACACCAAGACCGGCGGCCTGGCCGGCGAGCTCGCTGCCATCATTAACGAAGAGGCTTTTGACGATCTGGACGGCCCCATTGTGCGCATTACCGGACTGGATACGCCGGTGCCATTCTCTCCGCCGCTGGAGCATTTCTTTTTGCCGAAGGTGGAGGATATCGTGCGGGAAGCACGGAAGCTGCGCGCTTATTAGCTTTTTCACCACGGAGACACGGAGGCGCGGAGGGCAGCAAATTGAAAGTTTGCTTTCTCCGTACTCCGTGCCTTCGTAGTGAAATGATCGTTGTTCTGGCATGAATCGAAGGGTGTCATTTTCCGGGTTACAATCTTGTAGTTCCCACGTCTAATCATGGGTTTTGGAGTCCATCGCCCATTTTGGAGGTCCGATATGATCCGCAACTCCAGACGTCTTGTGTGCATGGTCGCGTTATTTGCGACAGTTGCTCTGGCGCAGCAACCAACGGCCGTTAACCCGCCAAACGGCGAAACCCCAAAAGCTACCGTCCGTAAAGCGTCGGCCACGGAGCCTTCCAAGACAGTACCCAAAGTCAGCGACGAGCAGAAGCTCGCGCTGCAACTGCTGGAGGCTTCCGAGGCGACATCGCGGGGCTTTGAGCCGCCGATGCGCTCTTTTTTGTTGATGAATGTTGCGCAAGCGCTTACCGGGCTTGACCAGGCACGGGCGCGCAGCCTGCTGCGCGACGCTTTCACCGCGTCGCTCGAAATCCACGATGATGATGATACGAAAGGGCGTCTACAGCAGGAAGTTCTGCGCTCCCTGTTGCCGCTCTCGCAGGCAGAGGTGGAAGAGCTGTTGCCCCAGGCGGAGATGAGTGTAAGAAAACCGATCACGGACATCATTGTCGGCCGCTATGCGGAGAAAAAGCAGTTCGATAAAGCGTTTGACCTGGTCAACCAGATCAGTGCTCTTGACGAGTTCCCCTACGGCAGCGCCGCTAAGCTCATGGAGGCCATGCCACCGGAGATGATGGCGGAAAAACAAGGATTGTTTTCCCAGGCTTTGAGCAGCTTCAAAACACACGAGCGCAAAACCAACAAAATCACCATTGGAGGTAATTCATTTACTGACCTGGTGGTTAAGTTCGGCCTCGCCATGCCGCCCAAGATGGTGCTTGCTGCGATCGACGAGATCCTTGGCCAGGACAAGAATCTGACCGACGACCAGCTGAATATTACGGTTGGCGGCGACGGTGGGACCACCAGTTTCACCTCCCGGTATGAATATGATCTTTTCGCGGTACTGCCAGTGCTGCGCCAGCTGGATGAGAGTCGCGCGAAGCAGCTGTTGGAAGAGAACCAGACGTTGCAAAGCAAAATGGAGCAGTATCCGCAGGGCTTGAGTTCGTTGGACCCGGCGCCGCCAGCAGGGGCGAAGGACGGCAACAGCAATCGTCGCGGCCTTAGCACAATGGTCCGCATGGGCAACGGTTCGGGCGCACCAGGGCAGTCCGCAGCGGCCACCCAGGCTTACATAAACCAAGAAGCTCTCCGAAAAGTGCACGAGATTGTCCAGGAAGGAGAGACAGACCCGACGCAAGCCATTGCCCATAGCATGACCTTGCCGGTGAACCTGAACGACATGGCCCGCAATTCGCCGCGTGCCAGTGCGCTGGCAAGTATTGCCAACGCCAACGTGAAAAAGAACCCCGGTGCGGCGAACCAGGCGTTAAGCGAGCTAAGAAAGATGGTGGGCGATCTCAAGCCGAGCCTCCAGCCACAATATCTCTCGACCGCCGCGGACGTCTACTTGCAAATGGGCGACAAGGCAAGTGCGGAGAAAACCGTGAGCGAAGGCTTCAAGATTGCCGAGAAGATGCTGGAAAATGACGAGAATCCGGACAATCCGAACAAAGCGCTCAAAGCCTGGTGGCCTTCAGCGGACGCATACCGCCGCTTTGTGGAAGTGGAAGCCAAGGTCTCACAGCCGGCTACACTCAACGCGCTCAAGGAGATTAAAGACCCGGAAATTCGGGCCCTGGAGTCCATCATGGTGGCACGATCCCTCGTCGGCCTGGCGGTGAAACGCTTCATGGTGGCGGAGCGGCGCAAAGACACGAATATGATGTGGATGACGGATACGAACTGATCCGCTAAATAGCTACTAGCCTCTGGCTTCTAGCTGCTAGACACGTTAGCATTACCGTTTTCGCTAGCCGCTAGTGGCTAGCAGCCAGGAGCTTTCTTCATGCACTATCTCCTTAAAACCGAATCCTCTGTCTACAGCTTTGCCGACCTGCAACGCGACCAATCCACCATCTGGGACGGCGTGACCAACCCGGTTGCCGTGAAGAACCTGCGCGAGATGCAAAAAGGCGCCAAGCTTGTTATCTATCACACTGGTGACGAGAAGAGCGCCGTGGGCACGGCCACGGTGGAGTCAGTGGACGCGACCGATCCCAAAGTCCCCAAGGTCAGGATCAAGGTGGGCAAGCCCATCGCCAAGCCGGTCACGCTGGCGGAAATCAAGGCCGCCAAGTTGTTTGCGGACTCAGCTCTGGTGCGTCAAGGCAGGCTCTCCGTGGTGCCACTGACGAGCCAGCAGTATGAATGGCTCACGGGGAGGTGACAGGGTGTGGGTGAAATCTCCAAGCGTTTCGTCCTACCGTAAGCTCTTCTACAGGCACAAATCGCTTCCCTTCGTGGCATGCGTCGTCTTCTTTTTAAGTGCGAGCCTTGTACTCTTTCAAGATGAAAACTATTGGCTCGCGGCGCTGGTTGCAGTTCCGCCCACAGCATCGATCCTGGCCTTTTGGTGTGTGCAGGGACGGAAGCTCGACCGCTGGGTTTGTCCTCGCTGCCTACGGCCGATGCCAAAAGAGTGGCGGATTTTACCACGCTTGGATCCGCCCAAGGAGTGCTCTTCCTGCGGCGCGCCCATCAACTAAACGATGGTGCGATGTCGGCGCACGACGTCGCGCGCTAACTGATTTATAATTTCCTGTTGCGGTAAACCAGCCGATACACACCTGTGGAAGGGACCGATGCCAACTGATGTAGTTATGCCCCAGATGGGCGAGTCAATTTTTGAAGGAACCATCACCAAGTGGCTGAAAAAGCCTGGCGACAAGGTCCAGCGCGATGAGCCTTTGTTTGAAATCTCCACGGACAAAGTGGATGCGGAGATCCCCGCGCCAGCCGCCGGCATTTTGAAAGAGATCAAGATCAAAGAAGGCGCCACTGTCCAGGTCAATACCGTGGTAGGCGTGATTGATGCGGAAGGCAGCGCGTCCGCTGGGAGCGCCGCGGGGACCAAGCCACCACAGCACGGCGATCCTGGGGTGAAACAGCAGCCCGCAACACCAGTTGCTCCACCAGCCGCAGCGGCGCCGTCGCAAGCCGGCGGTGATGGAGGCCCCGGCGTGGACGTTGTTATGCCGCAAATGGGTGAATCGATTTTTGAAGGAACCATCACCAAGTGGCTGAAGAAGGTTGGCGACAAGGTCCAGCGAGATGAACCGCTGTTTGAAATCTCCACCGACAAAGTGGACGCGGAGATTCCCGCCCCAGCCGCCGGCGTGCTGCGCGAGATCAAGGCAAAAGAAGGCAGCACCGTCCAGGTGAACACTGTAGTGGCCGTGATCGGTGGAGCCGGGGCGGCAACTGCAACTCCGGCCAAAGCTGCGCCTGAGTCCAAACCAGCCGAGCGCAAGGCTGAGCCGCCAAAGTCTGAACCCGTGATTGATTTTCCAGCTCCAGAACGCGCGCAGGGCGAACGCATACACTCTTCCCCGCTGGTGCGGCGCATTGCCCGCGAAAGTAATATCGATTTGTCCCAGGTGCCCGGCACGGGGCTGGGTGGACGCATCAGCAAGGATGACATCCAGAATTTCATCCAAAAGCACAGCTCCGGACAAGCCGTACGTTCAGGGGACCGTACACCGCCGCCGAAACCCGACACGGCACCCAAGCCAACGCCTGCACCAATCATCGCTTCGGTAGCCCAGGTTTTGCCGGGCGAGCTGGTGCCGATGACGAAGATGCGCTCGATCATCGCCCAGCGCATGGTGGAATCAAAGCACACCAGCGCGCACGTGCATACGGTCTTCAAGGTGGATATGACGCGGATCGCCAAGTTCCGCGAAAAGAACCGCAAAGCGTGGGAGGCCCGCAATGGCGCCAAGCTCACGTTCATGCCTTTTGTGGCCAAGGCGCTGATGCATGGCGTCCGCGTGAAGCCGATCATGAACTCATCGGTGGTGGGTGACGCGATTCAGTATCACAAGAACATCAACATCGGCATTGCTGTCGCGCTGGAATGGGGCTTGATTGTGCCTGTGGTCAAAGGCGCGGAGAACCTGAGCTTTGTGGGGCTGCAACGCACTATCGTTGACTTGGGCGAACGCGCCCGCGGTAAGAAGCTGGTGCCCGATGACGTGCAAGGCGGCACCATCACGATTACCAATCCGGGGATTTTTGGTCCGCAGTTTGGCACGCCAATCATTCTGCAACCGCAGGTCGCCATTCTGGGTATGGGCGGCATCTTCAAGGAGCCGGTGGTGGTGACTGACGAGGATGGAAATGACTCCATCGCGATACGGCACATCATTCGCCTGACTCTGGGTTACGACCACCGCATCATTGATGGCGCGGAAGCCGATCAATTCATGGTTGCGGTAAGAGATTATCTGGAGAAATTCGACGAAGATATTGGCTAGCTGGTACGCATCTTTTCAAAACAGCGGCAGTCAAAACAGCGGCAAGCTTAGGCTTGCCGCTTTTTTGTTTTTTACACCAGCGGCTGTCTTCGAGATTAGCCGATATTGGAAATTAGCCAACGCACAAGTTTGGGCTTTTCAAAAGCGCTTGCTCGGCGCGATTTTTATTCTCTTTAAAATCAAATATTTACAAAAATCGACACAAAGGTGCTGCTACCTCAGGCAACATTACGTCCGTACTACGACTCTAAGACTTGAGCCGCGCGTCGGATAGAATTTTTTGAGTAGGTCACGTCACGTGTTTGCGTCTTAGAAAATTTTCAATCGAAGGGCGGATAGGTATGTCCAAGATATTGAGAATGGTTTTGGGAAGCGCTGTGCTATTTGGGTTGGCTGGATGTGGCGGCGGCTCCAAAACAACTCCACCCCAGTCAGCGCCGTCACCTGCTATTTTTACAGTGGCTCCAAGCTCCGCCATTGTACCCATCAACCAGCCGCAGCAATTCAACGCGTTCCTCTCAAACGTGATTGGCTCCCAGCCGTCCACATGGAGTGTGAATGGCGTGGCCGGCGGCAACAGCACAGTTGGCACGATCACCACTGCTGGCCTATACACCGCTCCAGCTTCCTTCCCTTCGCCGAACACGGTAATGATCGGCGCCGCCTTGATATCAGACTCTTCCAAAACAGCCAACGCCAACGTTGCGGTTGAATTTCCCAATGACAACCACTTATCCCAAGGAATTCCGGTCAAACTGGGCACTACCGGAGGCAATTCGACGGACATTAGCGCCGGCTTCTGCTGCTCCGGCACGCTGGGCAGCTTGTGGACACGGGCGGACCTCACCAACCCGGTGATCCTGAGCAACAACCACGTGATGGACAAATCAAGCTTTGGCGCCGTTAATGATCCTATTGGCCAGCCGGGTCTGGGGGACAACAACTGTGTGCCCGGAACCGTGGTGGCCCGCATGACACAAGCGGCCACACTGAAACCCAATCCCTGTACCACCACCCCGTGCACGGGAGCCGCACCAAGCAATGTTGATGCCGCCATCGCGCAGATTGTTCCTGGCACGGTGGATCTGGCGGGAAATATTCTGGATCTGGGTGCTGCGGGCGCCACCAGTATTGCGGCGGCGCCGCCTTCAACGCTCGCCGCTACCACGACCGTCGGCGGGCAGGTGGCCAAGTCCGGTAGAACCACAGGCCTGACTTGCTCGAATCTTCTGGCGGTTTCCAACGTGCAAGTCGACTATGACTCGGCCTGCAACGGTACGAAGGCGTTCACAGCCACGTTTTCCAACCAGACCACCGTCAACGGCGGAAATTTCAGCGCCGGCGGGGACTCCGGCTCCCTCATTGTCGATGCAACCAATGCCCGGGCCGTGGCGTTGCTGTACGCCGGAAACAGTACCAGCACCGTCGCCAACCCGATTGCGAACGTGGTTACCGCGCTTTCCAATGGCGGGAACACTCTGACGCTTGTGGGCGGCGGCGACCACGCTGTAAGCTGCGTGCCTGAAGCCACAGCTTCTGGCCTGCACAACGCCTCAGCCGATGAGCTGACCGGACTTTCCCCGGAACAAGTGCAACGCGCCACCGCTGCCAAACAGGCATTTGCCGTCCAAGCCATGCGCGATTCCGCCATCAATTCAGTTGCCGCCGGCAAGAGCGCGGACAACTCCAAGGAAAGCGCGCTGGTGATCCATGTGAACGGCGCGCCCAATGCTCCCATTCCGCTGCAAATCAATGGAGTGCGCACGCGCGTGGTCTATGACAGCGGTGGACAAACACAGCCGCTTCTGGCCGCTCAGGATTTTGATCGCGGCATGGCGCTCAAAGACAATTATTCCAAGGCCATGCTGGGGAAGCAGGGAGTGTACGGTGTTGGCATCGGGATGAGTGAGGACAATCCGCCTGAACCCGCGCTGGTATTCTTTGTTGATCCGACCGCGGGCCATCCGCCTTTTCCGGCGGTCATCGAGGGAATGCGCACCAAAATCATTGAAGATACGCCGTTCCGTGCCTTCGGCTGGAACCAGCGCCTTGAACCCAAAGCCAGCGGATGCACCAAGCCGGCGAATTCGACGATTGGGAAGAGCTTAAAGAAGTAGCTGGCGTTATCTCCGGCTTACATCATTCCCAACTCGCGGGCCGCGATGGCCGCGATAGCGGGCATTTCCTGTAAGTGCGCAACCTTGATGGCTTGCTGCTCTAGTGTTTCCAAAGCAAAGCCAATGGCTTCGTCGTTTTCATTTTCCTGGCTGAGTTCCAGATCATCTTCCACCACGGCGGTGAGTTCGGTGCGTGCACCTTCGGTTTTTCTGATTCCTTCCGCCAAGCGCGGCAAGCTGAAAGCCAAAACCTTGGCCGCGTTCACGTCGCCCAGTAGCGGCAAGGCATGGAACATCTTGACGCTGCCGTTGGCGAGATAACCGCAGTCAATCTTCAGCGGATCGCCGCTGCGGGTGAAATCAGCCGCCCGGATTTCCCGGCGCATGACCCGCCAGACTCCGGCGCTTTCAAACTCTTCCCGCATACGATGGTAGATCGCCTGGCGTGCGCCAACTTCGCGCGGCTGGCGACGGCGTGAGTGTTCCAGATAGAGCCGCGCCAGTTCGTCGGCCTCCTGCGCGGGCGATTCCGCTAGGCACGCTTTGTATTCCGAAGGCTGTAGCGCGTTGGAAAATGAATCCTGAATTTTGCGCAGGATGAAATCGCGGTCGCCATTCATCTCCAGGAGCTTCTCCCGCAGATCGGCCTCAATGGCCTCCAGCAATTCCACATCGGCCTGCGGGTCCAGGCAGCGCACGCGCGACCAGTCGCGGGTAAAACGCACCTCGGCGCCACCGGCATCGGGCATCAGCACCAGGCCCACGTTGACGAACTCATTTTTGACTGCGTCGGGCGCGTAGCGCAGCAGAAAGAAACGGCATTGTTGTCTTTCAATCGTATTCATGGCACCACCGGTTTGTTAAAGCTAACTTTGTTAAACCAACAACTTTGGCCCGGCTTTTACCGCGGGGTGATCCCACTGGGAAAAGGGCTGTCGCGATGAACTGCGAAACGCCTTAATCAGTTCACGCACCTTGGCCCGGCGTTCGATGATCGCTTCCACCAGACCCTCCAGTGCCTGCCAGTCATTCTCCGTCCATTCCGGCGGTACGTCCCCGGCGATTGCACGAATGATAGCGGGATCAAAATTTTCCACCCGTGACAACCACGGCGCAAAAGACTCCCAGCCGCGAACATATTCATACACGCAATTACGCGCGTAGACGCCGCGCAGCGCTGAGTCAGGGAAGTTCCATTCGCCGGCGTTGAAGCAGTAACCCTGGTCGATGAACGTGACGTTGTACTTCCGCTCCCGCGCCTTCTTCCAGAACACCGCTTGCCGTCCGTTGGCGTTGCCCAGCCACTTGTCCAGGACCAGAATTCCGGCGAACGCTGTAGGGTTTTTTATCTTGGTCAACATGCTTTCCGGCAGGTAGTCGAAGACCTGGCCCTCAGCGGGGTCGCACACATAACGCGCCCCAAACTGCAACCCGGCTTTGCAAGGAGCATCGTTGCCAATCCCTTCCATCCGCAAATCCGCTGTGTTTTCAATGAGCCATTTTTTTACTTCAACGATCTCGGTCACCGGCACCGGCAGCCCGACGCGCTCGGCCAAACGCGTGGCCAGCAGTTCGTTGGTCAGCACGCGCAGATGCTGGGGATTGTTCTGAAACTTGACCACGTAGAAATGGCCGTCATCGGCGCGCATGAGGTGCGCTTGTGCTCCTCCGCGCATGCGCCGCACGTGCTGGACGGCTTCAATGGCCATAGGGTGGTTATTCTAAGCCTTAGCCAGCCTGCCACCAAACCTTTCAAAATGAACATGGACCACAACCGCCCCCGGCTGCGCATTCTAGACACAGGCGAGGGCGCCTGTGCTCCACGGTCAAACGATGGCTCAAGAGCTGGCTGAAACGATGAATGATCGGCAATGCATCATACACAATGTTAAGATAGGCGGACTTCGCGAGGCCCAGAGGCGATCCCATGTTTCCTGATTTTTCCCGGCGTGCACTCCTAACTATTCTCACTAGTGCTTTCTCACTGACTGTGGCTGGCAATATGGCTGAGGCGCAGCGTTTGCCCACCAATGTTGTTCCCAGCCACTACCAACTCCTGATTGATCCCAGTATTGACGCTCGGGCATTCTCCGGAGAAGAGACCATCACGGTGCAAGTGGCACAAGCCACCAGTGAGATCGTGCTGAACTCGCTTGACCTGGAGATCGCGCTGGCGGAAGTCACGGCGGGCGGAGCCACGCAGTCTGCGCAGGTGAGTTATGACAAAGCGAATGAAATGATGCGGCTCGGCTTGAGCCACGCCGTCCCGGCTGGCGCGGCAACATTGCACATAAAATTCTCCGGCAAGCTCACCAACGGATTGCGCGGCCTGTATCTGAGCAAGTCAGGGCGAAGGTTCTACGCGGTCACGCAATTTGAGGGGACGTACGCGCGCATGATGTTTCCAAGCTTTGATGAACCGGGCTTCAAAGCCACGTTCGACCTGGCCGTAATTGCGGACAAAGGCGACACCGCCATCTCCAACGGACGGATCATCAACGACGAGCCCGCACCCGCGGAAGGCCGGCATAAGCTCACCTTTTCCACTTCGCCCAAGATGTCAACTTACTTGGTCGCGCTGGCCATTGGCGACTGGCAGTGCCTGGAGCACACCACAGACGGCGTCCCCATCCGTGTTTGCGCGGTGCCGGAGAATAAGTCTCTGGGACAGTTCGCGCTTGAAGTCGCCTCCCATTCCATACAGTTTTATAACCAGTGGTACGGCATTAAGTATCCGTTTGGAAAACTGGATATGGTGGCCATCCCGGATTACGAATGGGGCGGCATGGAGAATACAGCGTCAATCTTTTATCGCGACTCGGCTTTGCTGATGAATGAAGCCACAGCTTCTGTTTTTACCAAGCGCGGGCACGCGACGGTGATCGCGCATGAGATTGCGCACCAGTGGTTCGGCGATCTGGTCACGGCAGCATGGTGGGACGACATATGGCTGAATGAAGGGTTCGCCACATGGATGGAGCGCAAGCCGATTGAAGCATGGCATCCGGAATGGCGGCTCGAAGATGACGAGGCTGCGTCGGCCCAGCAGGTGATCTCATTGGATTCTCTGGGCGCGGCGCGCGCGATCCACGGTGAGCCGAGGACCTCAGCGGAAATCAAAGAGATGTTTGACGGCATCACCTATGAAAAGGGCGGGGCCGTGCTGCGCATGTTGGAATCGTATCTGGGTGAGGAGACGTTTCGCAAAGGCGTCAACGTGTATTTGCAGGCCCATGCCAATGGCAACGCGACCTCAGCGGATTTCTGGAAGGCGGAAGCCGAGGCATCCGGCAAACCCGTGGACAAGATCATGCCGACGTACGTAATGCAGCCGGGCGTCCCTGTGGTGAGCCTGAGCGGAAGTTGCCACGTTGATTACATTCCACTCCAGGTTGAGCAGCAACGGTTTTATCTGTCACCAGAAAGCGCCTCTTCGCACCCCGAACAACAATGGCAGATTCCAGTCTGCATTAAAGGTGCGCATGGCTGGGGGTCTGCGTGTTCGTTGGTAAGAGAAAAGAAGGACGCTATCTCGATCAACGGATGTCCGGAGTGGTTCATGGCCAATCGTGATGCAAAAGGCTATTACCGCGTTTCGTATGCCGATCCGCGCAACTTGCTCAAGACCGCCGAGGCCGCCGCGAAAGAGCTAAATGTTCCCGAGCGCATTGCCCTGGTGGAAGACGCATGGGCCATGACGCGAGTGGGAAAATATCCGGCCGGAGTCTTCCTGAATGCCGTGAAGGCCATGCGCTCTGAGCGCGAACGCCGGGTGATTGACTTCATCGCTGGCCACATGGACTACATCGGCGATTCGCTCGTACCCCCGGACAAGCAACCCGAGTACCGCGCCTTTGTGCTGGCGCAGTTCGGCCCATTGGCCAAAGAGCTGGGATGGAAAGCCGGTGCGTCTGATACCGACGACCAGAAAGCCCTCCGGGCCAGCCTGCTGGGAATTCTTGGCCGCGCAGGCGATCCTGGGGCAATTGCTACGGCGCAGGAAATTGTGCACCAGTATTTACAAAGATCAACCTCGGTTGAAGGAACGATTGCCGGACCAGCTTTCACCGTGGCTATCGAAAACGGCGACGCATCACTCTATGACGAACTCATCAAGGCCATGAACAGCGCGGCATCCGCGGCGGAGGCTAACTCGTATCTCTTTGTCCTGGCCCAGTTCCGCCAGCCCACATTGATAAAACGCACGCTCGATCTCGTTGACCAGGGCAAGGTGCGCCAGCAAGATTACTCGCGGCTCTTTCCGGTTTTGCTCTCCGGCCCCGGACGCGAGATCGCATGGGATTACCTGAAAGCGCACTGGGACGACCTGGCGGAGAAAATCACTTCCTTTGGAGGCCGGGGTGCGGTCTCCGCGCTGGGAAATTTTTGTTCCGCGCCGATGCGCGATGATGTAAAAAAATTCTTTGCCGGCCATCGCGCGCCCGGAGCGGAAAGGGCGCTCCAGCAAAGCCTGGAGCGGATGAACACTTGCATCGAATTTAAGCAGTTGCAGCAGAGCAATATGCAACAGTGGTTGGCCGCGCAGCACTAACAGCAGAATTTTCACCACGGAGGCACGGAGACGCGAAGGAAAGCCGGCCGCCGGACCGACACGATAGCCCGCGACGATTTTCGAGGGGCGAAGAAGACACAGCCGGGGGCGGCTGTGCTACACGATTCTCGTGAGGCCACCACAATTTCTTACCCGTCCAGACCCACATGCGACCCCGGAGCGTTAGTCTTGTTTAGGTGTGGTTTCCACGCTCTCATACATCTTCATGAACTCTTCCACACTTTGCACGTAGACGTCCGCAAAGTCCACTACGTCCCGGCGGCCCTCAATCAGGTGGATCGCATCCTTCAAGGACCAACCAAGAACGCGCAGGATGGCCAAGGTCATCATTGGTGCGCGATGCACGCCCGCGGCACAGTGTATATAGACCTTATTTTTGTCTTCCTCCAGAGCCGACAGGGCGAACTCCACTCCGGCCTGGAAAAGCCGTGGAGGTTTGAACTGAAAATCGTCGTCGGTGGGATTGAAGAGGACCGTTACTTCGTAGGGCTCGGCCAGAGGGCGGTCGTCAAACTCAATCTGCATGTCAATAATATGTGTGACGCCCTTCCTGGCCAGTTCGGCCATGTTGTCGTCATTCCATATTCCGCCGCCCAGCGCGATCCGGTCCGTGACCCAGGTGATGTCCATAATCGAAAGGTTCAATGTTCCAGAATACAGAAAGCAGTCAGTAGTCAGCAATCGGCACTCAGTGAAAATTAAACCGCAAAGGACGCAACGGACGCAAAGAAACCTGAATTCTGTTTTCAAGTTCCTTTGCGCGCGTTGCGTCCTTTGCGGTCGAGCTTTTGGCTGAGTGCTGACCGCTGTTTGCTCCTCTCCCGTTACAATATCTGTAGATACATTCCCTGGAGGGACCCATGGACCAACTTGCAGGACTAATCGGCCCGCGGCGCAATGAGGACATTGCCCTGGATATGATGAAGTTCATCGCCGTAACCACCGGATACGGCAAAACCCAGTCGCCCAGCACCGGTTTTCATAGCGGCGCGGACAGCAAAGACCAGGACTATGCCGGCCACCTGCTGGAGCTTTATACCCGGTGTCTGGGCACGGTCAATGGCAAGAAATAACAACATAAGTTTGCGCTAAGGCCCAATTCTTAGGATAATCGGAGCGGCCCGTTCTCCCCGGCTGCTCATTCCCCGTGAATTTGCCCAATTACATTACGCTGTCCCGGATTGCGTCCATACCGCTGATCGTATGGATCCTTACGACCTCCCATATCAGCGCGCAGAACAACACTTTGCGGGTGTTGCTGGCCTCCGGGCTGTTTATCCTGGCCTCCATCACCGACGGGCTGGACGGCTATCTGGCCCGCCGCCGCGGGCAGATCACCACCATGGGCACGCTGCTGGACCCGCTGGCCGACAAGCTGATGATCGCCGCGGCCTACATCACGCTGGTGCAGCTTATCCCCTCGATCGTGAGCGTATGGGTGGCCATCATCATTGTGGGGCGTGAGTTTCTGATCTCCGGTCTGCGCTCCATCGCCGCCTCAGAGGGCTTTACCATTGAAGCCAGCGAACTCGGCAAATTCAAGATGGTAATCCAGATCGTCTCCGTAGTCGCTGCTATCCTGGCCATTCGCTGGAATGAGTGGGTCTTCTTTGGGGTCTTCGTCATTGCCGTGCGGTGGATCGCCATTGCCGCCATCTGGTTCATGGTTGCCGTGTCGGTCATTTCCGCCGTGGATTATTTCCTGGGCTTCTGGAAGAAGATTGACAAGCGTGCCGCCCGCCGGAGACGCCGTCCTTTCATTCTCAGTCGGCGCAAGAAGAAAGCCATGCAGGCCGCGGAAGCTAACAACCCTGCCAATGTCAATTAGCTTCACACTCGCAACTCTATTTTTTTAGTTTTTCAAGTTTCGCTCTCATTCGAGTGTAATGATTTCGGTCGTCTAATTCGCGCTCGTTAACGCTGGCAAGGATATAGCAGTTGATTTTTGCCCACAAATCGCTGGCAATAGTTTCTTGAGCGTAGGCATAATCATCTCCGACAATACCTTTGGATTCCAGCTTATAAATCGCGCTAATGATCTGCGCAAACGACCGATTGATAATGGCCATTGTTTCGTAAATTTCCGCCTTGGTTTCGTTCGTTGTATCTTTCGCTTGGATGTCACCCATGATCTGTATCCTATAGGCAACCACGTATCCCAAAGGATACAGTCATTATTAAAGAATGGCAAATGAAGATATTTGCATTCGTTTCGGCAGAAGGCTCCGGAAGCTCAGAGAAAGCAGAGGCTGGACTCAGAGCTACATGGCTGTTCATACCGGCATCGGAAGACCACATATCTCTAACCTGGAAACCGGAAAGAAAGAGGCAGGATTGCGGACTCTGGAAATCCTTGCAGATGCTTTTGGGATAGCGTTGCCAAAATTAATAAGCAGCCTGTAGCCGGGCAGCGGCTGAAGCCGAATTCTCTCAGCCATCGGCGGCACGACTGAAAGTCATGCCCTGACACTCATCTCGGTCCAAGGACAGACCATAGCGCAGACATAAAAACGTCTCGTTCTTCTTGACGAAGAACCAATCTCCGGTCGGCTGCGTCGTAGGCTCAGTCTGGGGCCTGCGTCTGTGCGCAGCTTTCCATTGCGCCACACGCGAACGCGGCTTCAGCTGAAGTAGAAATTTACAACCGGGATGCTCCAGGTGGCGTATTTGCTGGTGCAAACGCAACCCACTGGGCATTTACGCCGTTCGATGGATACCCCGACTCCGCCGCGTTCTGCTGCCGCCTTGAGCCGGTCCTCAGCGTGGGTGTAGGCGTTTTCACCAGACAACACTTGTCTTTGTGGATCATCGAGAATGATTCGCGCCCGCCGATTGGGGAAATTGAACTTTCCCGAAGGGACCTGAATGGAGAGCATTTTATGAAGATCGCCGAAATGGACACTTTTGGCCACCTCTTCTACATTCTCAAACCATCGCCCGCTATCAGGCTCGCTGTCATACCAATAGGCAGGGCTTCTTTTGGTTACCCGGACGTCAGCTCCTGGAGGCAATCGGAGAAGAACATCGAGGTCCAAAACGAATAGAACAGGCCCGTATAGATTGGGCGCTTTGGTTTGTCCTTCCCGGTCGTGGATGTCAAGATGAGGGACAAAGAGGCTGTTCCAGATGCCATACTTCTTGGCGAGCTCATCTGAGGTTTGCGAAGACTGTTTGAGTCCGTGGCCTTCGACATAACCGCGAGACAATATCGCACCCTGCTCCAAAAAGGTGCAACTCGTGAGCACTGAATCTGCGTAATGAAGATGCGTCACACCGGCATGCTTCATGATGCCGTAGATGTCACTTCCTTGCACCGAAAGCCTCCTTTTTCAACCTTGTCTCTCAAAAAGACGACGATGGAATTATTCCACGAACCGGTAGCTCGCATGGCTGTCATAATCAATGCCGTGCTTCTTCTTGAGTTCCTGAATGTAATGGAGGGTCGTTTGCGTATGCGGCCCCACGCCCTCGTTAGTGTGCAGCATCATCTCCTCCAGGCAACTGTTCACGCTCATGCGTTTGTGCTTCGCCAGGTCCTGGAGTAGAGCGGCAAGTCGTTTTTCCAGCCGCACCGGCACGTCCACGCGCTCGATCTTGATCTGCGGCCCATCATTGAGCAAATGATGCCCAAAGGAAAGATGGTATCCATTCAAGTCACGCACGCCGTAGTCTCGGATTCCGTAGTCTCGGTCATCAATAGCTTCCGTAATTTCAACGCCGCTGGCGCGATGAAATTCGTAGAGCTGGTCTGCGTCGCCGACCAGAAAGGTCACAAAGCACCCCTTCGGATCGGGCGTTCCCTTCCGCAGGAACATCTGCACCTTCCCCAGGTTCACTCCGGCAAAGGCCGGCGGATCACCACCCCATGTGAACGCCAGTTTAAAGCCTAGCTTTTTCGTGTAGAAGTCGATGGCGGCAGGAATGTCGCTGACTACCAGGCCAGCATGGACTTGATCACATTCGACAACAGGAAGGGCCGAGGCCGTCATGGGCTGCTCCTTAGTGGTGGTTTAGACCGGAATCTTGCTTTTTGACTTCGCCCAAACAGTATGCACTAAGAGTGCTGTGACCGCATCATGTCTGTCAGACTCATCGATAAGAGCGCGTGGCGGCGCTGGAGTTCTTGACGAAGGCTCAGTCGTCCCCATGCTCCAGCAGTGGTCGCGGCCTGCGTTTGTACGCTGCTTTCCAGCGCGCCACGCGCAGGCGCAAGCGGTCAAGGTAGAGATAAACCACCGGCGTAGTGAACAGCGTGAGCGCCTGGCTTACAATCAGCCCGCCGACAATCGCGATGCCCAGAGGCCGCCGCAGCTCTGCTCCAACACCGCCGCCGATGGCCAGCGGCAGTCCGCCGAGCAGCGCCGCAAGGGTCGTCATCATGATGGGACGGAAACGCAGCTGGCAGGCCTCAAAGATGGCCTCTTCCGGCGACTTGTTGTCCCGGCGTGAGGCGTCCACGGCAAAGTCGATCATCAAAATAGCATTCTTCTTGACGATGCCGATCAGCAGCAGGATCCCGATCATGGCAATCACGTTCAGATCATTGCCGGTCAGAATGATGGCCAGAAGGGCCCCTACGCCGGCGGAAGGAAGCGTGGAAAGAATCGTGATGGGATGTACCAGGCTCTCATAGAGCATCCCCAGGACAATGTAAACTGTAGCCAGGGCCGCCAAAATGAGCCACGGCTGGCTCTGCGCTGAGTCCCTGAATGCCGCGGCAGTGCCCTGGAAACTTCCATGCACCGTGTCCGGCACGCCCAGTTCGCGCATGGCCTTGTCGATCACCTGAGTGGCGCTGCCCAAAGGAACGCCCAGGTCGAGGTTAAAGGAAATCGTCACGGCCGGCCATAATCCCTGATGGTTGACCTGCAATGCGGTGTTCGCAGGCAAGTACTTGGTGAAGGTGGCCAGCGGGACTTCAGCGCCGGTGGAAGATCGCACGTAGGTATCGCGCAGGCCGTCCGTGCCCTGCTGCATCTTGGGATCGACTTCCATGACCACGTGGTATTGGTTCAGCTGGCGGTACATGGTGGAAACTTGCGCCTGGCCAAAAGACGCATACAAAGCCGCATCGACCTGGGCGGAGCTGATGCCCAGGCGTGAGGCGGTATCGCGGTCCACCACCACCATGGCGGAGAGGCCTTTGTCCTGCTGGTCGGTGTTGACGTCGCGCAGTTGCGGCACGGTGCGCAGCTTGGACAGCACGCGGGGCGCCCACTCATTCAGTTCCTTCAAATCTTCTGATTGGAGCGTGTACTGGAATTGCGAATTACTTTGCCGTCCGCCAATGCTCAGGTCCTGCGCGGGCTGAAGGAACAACGTTGCTCCCGCTACCACAGCAAGCTTGCCGCGCAGACGGCTGACCACCTGGTCGGCCGTCTCCTTGCGCTCCTTCAGCGGCTTTAAGACGACAAACATGCGGCCGGTGTTGGACGTGCCATCGCCGCCGGCAAACCCTACTGCGGTGCTCACCGCTGGATCTTTCATTACGATGCCGACAAACTGCTGCATCTTGTCGCGCAACGCCGGGAAAGAGATGTCCTGTGAGGCCACGATGGCGCCTTGCAGGCGGCCTGTGTCCTGCTGCGGGAAGAAACCCTTGGGAACGCTGAGAGGCATGTTGTACGACCTCCCAAATATTGTGAGCGTGCTGGGAACGGCATACATGTAAACGCTGAGGAAGGCAGTGGCGATTGTGACCCCCAGCGTCAGCGGCTGATGGCGCAGCACCCAGCCCAGGCTGCCGCGGTAAATTTTCAACATGCCTTCAAAGACCTGTTCGCTGGCACGATAGATCTTTCCATGCTTGTCCTGGTCAGGGCGGTGCAGGAACTTGGCGCACAACATGGGCGTGACCGTGAGCGAAACCACCAGGGACATGGCGATGGCCGTGCTCAACACCACGGCGAACTCGCGGAAGAGCCGGCCCACGATTCCCTGCATCAGCAGAATAGGGATGAATACCGCCACCAGTGAAACGCTCATGGAAAGCACGGTAAAACCTATTTCACGCGCGCCGCGGAATGCCGCCTGCACCGGCTCCATGCCTTGCTCCAGGTATCGCGTGATGTCTTCAATGACGACGATCGCATCATCCACCACAAAGCCGGTGGAGATGGCCAGCGCCATTAAAGAGAGGTTGTCCACGCTGTAGTCCAGCAGATACATCACGCCAAAGGTGCCAATGAGTGACAGCGGGACGGCTACGCTGGGAATGAACGTCGCGCGCAGGTTGCGCAAGAAAATGAACACCACCAGCACGACCAGAACAATGGAGATCACCAGCGTGATCTGAATGTCCGCCACGGAAGCGCGAATCGTCGTGGTACGGTCAAGAACGACCTCAAGCTTGATGGCGGCGGGAATGGAAGCCTGGAACTCCGGCACCAGCGCCTTTACCCGGTCCACGGCCTCAATGATGTTGGCGCCCGGCTGGCGAAAGATGATCATCAGAACAGCGGGGTGCCCGTTGGCGACGCCGGTGTTGCGAATATCTTCCACCGAGTCCTGCACGTCCGCCACATCCCCCAGGCGGACCACGCCGGACGCGCTTCGGCCTACGACAATTTTTTTGTATTCGTCCGCTTTGAAGATCTGGTCGTTCGCCGTGATTGCCCAGGCGTTGATGGCGTTGGTCACCTCTCCCTTGGGGCGATTGGCGTTGGCTGATCCCAGCGCCGCGCGGACCTGTTCCACGCCGATTCCAAGCCTGGCCAGCAAGGTGGGGTTAACTTCAGCACGCACCGCCGGCTTGGCGCCGCCACCAACAAAAACCCGTCCAATGCCCGGCACCTGGGAGAGCTTCTGCGCCAGGATCGAATCGGCCACGTCATACATGCGCGGCTTGGTCACCGTGTCTGACGTGAGCGCCATAATCATGATGGGCGCGTCTGCTGGGTTCTGTTTGCGCCAATTAGGCCGCGTTGGCAGATTGGCTGGGAGTTGTCCCGTCGCGGCATTGATGGCGGCTTGCACGTCGCGCGCGGCAGCATCAATGTTGCGGCTGAGATCGAACTGCATGGTGATGCTGGTTGACCCGAGCTGGCTGGTCGAGGTCATCTGATTGATCCCGGCGATGCGTCCGAACTGGCGTTCCAGCGGCGTGGCCACGGAAGATGCCATGGTTTCCGGACTGGCGCCGGGAAGTCCGGCGTTAACGCTGATCACGGGAAATTCCACTTGCGGAATGGGAGCAACGGGCAGACGCGTGTACGCCAAGATCCCCGCCAGCAACACAGCCAGCGCCAACAGTGAAGTTGCAATCGGGCGGCGTATGAATGGTGCGGAGATGTTCATGGTTTTCTGAAATCCCGACCCTGAGCTTGTCGAAGGGGAGGGACCCCTATCGTCTGAAATATCTTTGGGGTAATGTTTTTCCACTGCGCGTTGCTCTCTGCAAGCAACGCGATCTTCTTTTCCTTTCGGAAGCTCTTGATCCTGGCTCTCATCGTCATATCTTTATATCGTCCTTGCTATAGCGGTCCCTCCGCCTGCGGCGTTCGGGATTTCAGGGACAAGTCTCAATCCGCCCCCGCAGTCTCCTCTGCCGGCTCCGGCGTGATGGCATTGCCGATCTTAAAGCGGGAAAACTTGCGCGCAACTTTATCAAACCAGATGTAGATTACCGGCGTGGTGTAGAGCGTGAACAATTGGCTCAGCAACAATCCGCCAATAATGGTCATGCCCAGCGGATGCCGTAACTCGGAGCCGGTACCGCGTCCGAAAGCCAGCGGTACGGCGCCCAGCAGGGCCGCCATGGTGGTCATCATGATGGGCCGGAAGCGCAGCAGGCTGGCCTGATAGATGGCTTCTTCCGGCGGCTTGCCTTCTTTGCGTTCCGCGTCCAGGGCAAAGTCAATCATCATGATGGCATTTTTCTTCACAATACCAATGAGCAGAATAATGCCTATCAGCGCCACCACCGTAAGGTCATTGCGCGTGATAATCATGGCCAGGATCGCGCCTACTCCAGCTGAGGGCAGCGTGGAGAGAATGGTTACCGGATGGATGTAGCTTTCATACAACACGCCCAGCACGATGTATACCGTTACCAGCGCGGCCAGAATCAACCAAGGCTCAGACGCCAGCGACTTCTGGAACGCGGCTGCCGTCCCCTGAAAGCTGGGATGAATGCTGGCCGGCATGCCCATCTCCTGCTCCACTTGCGCGATCATCTTGGTAGCAGCGCCCAGCGATTCTCCCGGAGCAAGATTGAAGGAGATGTTGACTACGGGAAACTGTCCCTGATGATTAATGGCCAGCGCGGCATTCGACGATTCAAAATGACTGAAGCTGGAAAGCGGCACCTGCGTTCCGGTCACGGACTTGACGTAGATGTGGCCCAGATCGCTGGGGTCCTGCCGGAACTGCGAGCCTACTTCCAGCACCACGTGATACTGGTTGAGCTGGGTGAAGATTGTAGAAACCTGGCGTTGGCCAAAGGCGTCATAGAGGGTGTCATCAATCGTCTGCGGAAGAATGCCGAAGCGCGCGGCGGTATCGCGGTCAATGACCAGATCAGCTTTGAGCCCGCCGTTTTGCTGGTCGCTGGCTACGTCGCGCAGCTGCGGCAAGTCGTGGAGCCGGGTCAAAATGCGCGCCGACCAGTCGCTCAGTTCATTGGTATCGGCATCTTCCAGGGAGTACTGAAACTGGGTTCGGCTGATGCGGTCTTCCACCGTGAGGTCCTGCACCGGCTGCATGTACAGCACAATACCTTCCACCTTGGCCAGTTCCGGCTGGAGCCTGCGGATAATGTCGGATGCGCTGAGGCTTCGGTCTTCGTGCGGCTTCAGGTTGATCTGTATGCGTCCGCTGTTCTGCGTGGTGTTGGTGCCATCAATGCCAATGAACGATGACAGGCTGGCCACATCAGGATCTTGCAGTATCACCTTGGTGAGCAACTGCTGGCGCTGCGCCATGGACTCAAAGGAAACGCTCTCCGGCGCTTCTGAGATTCCCAGAATCACGCCCGTGTCCTGCACCGGAAAAAACCCCTTGGGTACGATCACATAAAGATACAAAGTCAGTACAAGAGCGCCCACAGTAGCAAGCAAAGTCGCGGTTTGATGTTTCAGGACCCAGCGCAGCGTAGTGCCATACCCTGCGATCACGCGTTCATAGAACCGTTCTGAAGCCTGATAAAAACGGCCATGTTTGGCCTGCTTGGGGTTCTTCAACAATCGCGCGGCCATCATCGGGGTGAGTGTCAGCGAGACCAGAGCGGAAATCACAATGGTCACAGCCAGCGTGACGGCAAATTCACGGAAGAGGCGGCCCACAATATCGCCCATAAAAAGCAAGGGGATCAAAACGGCGATGAGCGAAACCGTCAGCGAGATGATGGTGAAGCCAATCTGGCCGGAACCTTTGAGCGCCGCTTCCAGCGGCGAATGGCCTTCTTCCAGGAAGCGATCAATATTTTCGATCATCACGATGGCGTCATCCACCACGAAGCCGGTGGAGATCGTAAGCGCCATCAGCGAGAGATTGTCCAAGCTGTAGCCCAGCAGATACATCACTGCGAAGGTGCCGACAATCGAAAGCGGCACAGCGACGCTGGGGATGATGGTGGCCGCGAAGTTGCGCAGAAAGAGAAAGATCACAAAGACGACCAGGACGACCGTCAGCATCAATTCGAACTGAACGTCTTTCACTGAGGCGCGTATGGTCTCTGTGCGGTCGGTCAGGATGGCAACCTTCACGGACGATGGCAGCGCCGCCTGCAACTGTGGCAATACTTTTTTGATGCGGTCCACCACGCTGATGATGTTCGCACCGGGCTGGCGCTGTATGTTGACGATGACCGCCGGCGACAAGTTCATCCACGCCGCCTGCTTGGAATTTTCCGCGCCGTCAATCACTGTGGCCACATCCGTAAGCCGCACCGGAGCGCCGTTGCGATAAGCCAGGATTACGTTCTTGTAATCGGCGCTGGAAAGCAGTTGATCATTGCTGCCGATGGTAAAAGACTGGCGCGGCCCTTCCAGAACGCCCTTGGCCTGGTCTACGTTGGCCTGTCCCAAGGTGGCGCGCAGGTCTTCAAGGCTCAAACCGTAAGAAGCCAGCGCTGTTGGATTGGCTTGAATACGCACTGCGGGCTTTTGCCCGCCGCTGATGGAAACCATACCCACGCCGGAGAGCTGTGAAATTTTTTGCGCCAGCGTGGTGTCGGCCAGGTCTTCAACTTTGGAAAGCGCCAGGCTGTCTGAGGTAAGGGCCAGGGTCAAGATCGGTGAATCGGCGGGATTAATCTTGCTGTAGATGGGTGGGTTGGGCAGATCACGCGGCAGGAACGTGGTGGAAGCATTGATCGCGGCCTGGACTTCCTGTTCCGCGACGTCAATATTTTCCTCAAGATTGAATTGCAGCGTAATGGCCGAACTGCCAAAGGAGCTGGTGGAGGTCATCTGGCTCAAGCCAGGTAGCTGCCCGAATTGCCGCTCCATGGGAGCGGTAACAGAAGACGCCATCACCTCCGGGCCGGCGCCAGGATAAAACGTGGTTACCTGGATCGTCGGATAATCCACCTGCGGCAGCGCCGAGACCGGCAGCTCACGGTACGCCACGATCCCGACCAGCAGCAAGCCAATCATCAGCAGCGAAGTGGCAACCGGGCGAAGAACGAAAAGACGCGATGGACTCATTTACTGTCCCGACTCGGAGGGCTGCGCGGATTTTTGTCCTAGACCGCCGGAGCGTATTTCCACGTGGCTGCCGGGCTGGAGTTTGTCCTGGCCATCAACCACCACGGTTTCTCCCGGGGTGAGGCCTTGCGTGATGGAAGAAAAATTCCCTTCGGTGAAAGCCAAGGTCACGGGGCGCATCTCCGCCGTTTTGTCCGGCTTCACCGCAAAAACATAGGTTCCCTGCGGCCCGCGCTGGATGGCCGCCGTCGGCACCACGGTGTTGTTCTTCCGCACCTCAAGCAGCAGGTGGATGTTCACAAACTGGTTCGGCCACAACGAACGGTCACGGTTGTCAAAGACAGCCTTCAGTTTCCCTGTGCCCGTTGTGATGTCAATCTGGTTGTCGATGGTTTCCAGCGTGCCCGTGGCCAGCTTGGTTTGGTCGTCACGGCTATAGGCTTCTGCCTGAAGTTTCCCTTTGTGCATTTGCTTTGAAACCGTAGGGAGGTTGTCTTCCGGCAAAGTAAAAAGCACGGCAATGGGCTGCAACTGTGTGATTACCAGCAGGCCGTTGGGGTCAGCCGCATGCACCATGTTGCCCACGTCAACCTGGCGCAGGCCAATCCGTCCGCTTACCGGAGCGGTGATGCGGGTGTAGACGAGGTTCAGCTTTACGTTGTCAATCTGGGCCTGGTCGGCTTGGATCGTGCCTTGAAGCTGTCCCACCAGAGAGCCCTGAGTATCAAACTGCTGCTGGGGAATCACTCCCGCTTTGTAGAGTTCCTGAAAGCGCGTTAGGTTGAGCTTGGCATCGTTGAGCGCGGCCTGATCTTTAGAAAGAGTAGCCTGCGCCTGGCTGAGCGCCACTTCATAAGGACGCGGATCAATCTCCGCCAGCAGTTGACCTTTACTGACCTCCTGCCCTTCCTTGATGGCAATCCGGTTCAGCTGGCCATCGATGCGGGTCTTGACCACCACGGTATTGAAGGCGTCCACGGAGCCGAGGCCGTTCAGCAGGACCGGCATGTCGCGGCTTTCAACCTTGGCAACACCTACGGGAACGGACTGCTGTCCGCCGCCCTTACTTCCTTTGCCGCCTTTTCCTTTGTCACTTCCTTTTTGTTGCGACTGGATAGGCGTGTTACCGCACCCACTGGAGACCAGTGCTAAACAGGCAAGCAGAACGATGCGAGCCATCATATTAGGCGAAAATTTAAACATCTTTCCTCTCTGGGACTGGGCCTAAAGGTAAAAATCCTACCAGACTTCGGGTTTCAACGATGGCCGGTCATCAGCGGAAAAACGGGGCAACCGCAAGATTTATGCCGTCTTAGGGAAGAGCTCGTTGCTCCACTCCTCTATTTGACGGCATAACCGTGTTTTAAAACACTAGTTTTTGTAAATATTTGTTAACAGAGATCTTACGGGTTAATTGTACTTAAGATTCAAGATACAGAATCGATTTATAAAGCTGCCTCTGTTCCCAGTCTCACTTTGTCTCCGCCCTGGCCACCTTGGCGATTAGCCTTGCATGGCTCCTACCCGCGCACTGCACATAGCTGTTCCCTTCATCGGCACTCTTCGTTGTAGTGATTACGGGCGCGTTCAAGAGTCGATTCAAAGTCAATCGCCTCTTTGAGGCCGCCGGTGGTTTTCTGAGCATCGCACCAATGCATGAGATCGGCAAGTAGATCGCCAAGCACAGTATCAGGGTCGGCCTGCGCATCTTGGCTCTGCCCGGTGATATCGGCAAAGGTGACCACCGCCAATGCGCCCCACAGCGCCCGGTCGGCATTACGGGGATTTGCACGGGTCTTGCTCAGTCGACGATTCACGCTATGTGTCCGTTCTGTAATCTCTTGGGTTGTGAGCTTATTCGCCATTCTTACTTCTCCTTCCTATGAAAATCGGCCAATACCCTCCGTCTCTTATGTTCTAGTTTAGAACATTTTTGATTTGTACAGACGATACTCTCTCCGTGTGATCAGGAAGGCCACGCGAAAAAACATTGTCGGCAGGCGGGTTGCTGAGGCGCGTCAAGGTTCTGAGCCAGCACTAACGCAAGATGCACTTTCAGGGAGGCTCGCCAAACTCGGGATTCAGCTCGACCGAGCCGCAATTGCCAAAATCGAAAACGGCCACCGCTATGTCCTCGACTACGAGCTTAAGGCATTTGCGAACGTATTAAGTGTGGATATCAATTGGCTTCTTGGAGACAAAAAAGTTTGAAAGATCCAATTCTCAAACTACGCTCAGCTACGCGCAGGGCCAAGTCGGACGTGGCGAACAAGCTGATTAGCATGTTTCTTCACGAATTGAGTCGCAGGATCAGTCAGAGCTGGCCAGTTAAAGTTGACGGGGAAGAATATGAAAAGCTTGTCCGCGAGCGGTTCAATAGCCAGTGTCCATATTGCTCTTGCGATCTGGTGAATACCGAATCCGTGATTGAACATCTCGACGGCATGAATCGTTACCGTGCAGGCCTCCACGTACCGGGCAACGTTTTGGTAGCGTGCAAAAGATGCAATAGCGAAAAACGCCGGGACGACTCATTGAAAGTTCTTTTGCTCGCAGGGTCCGGATGGGAATCGTTCTTGTCTCACGACGGTACCCGTTGCGCTGCGCCTTGCCGCACCTGTCGGTATTGGGAGAGTATCTGGAACAATGGAATAGAACGAAAGCTACGACTGAACGAGAATTTACAGAAAATTCGTTCGTTTCGAAGCGCATTCCCAGAATTTGAGCAGGCTCTCCCTGCTCTCATGGAAACACACCCAGCGTTATTGAGGAAACTCTATTCTGATTGCCAGACCTTTGCTGAAACAGAGATCAAATCTCTTTTGGAAAAAATTGATGGTGTGCCGTATCGGCAGTCTTAACTTGGATTCAGAAAACCTCAGCCTTCGCGCATAACCTTTACTTTGCTCCCATCCCTTTCAACGGCTTTCCCGCCTGTGCTCCGGTGAGATGTCCGTTTTCAAATTCCAGTTGACCGTTGACCAGCACATATTTCACGCCTTCAGAAATTTGTGCCGGCTGCGCGTAAGTGGCCTTGTCGGCAATCGTGGCGGGATCAAAGATGGTGATGTCAGCGAAGAAACCTTCTTTGAGCAAGCCACGATGGATCAGGTGCTCACGCTGCGCGGGCAGAGAAGTAATCTTGCGGATGGCTTGCTCCAGTGGCAGCAAATGCAGATCACGCACGTAATGTCCAAGGAAACGCGGCATGCTGGCGAAGGTCCGGGGGTGAGCGTGCGGCTCAAACAGCAGTCCATCCAGGGACATCTCGCCCGCATCCAGGCCAATGCTGGTCCATGGCTGCTTCAGCCCGGTTTGCAGGTCTTCTTCACTGGCGATGAAATAAAGCGCGCCGGTCAGGCCTTTGTCGGCCAGGATGAATTCAAGAAGCGCATCCAGCGGGTCTTCTTTTTGCGCCGCCGCGATATCCGCGATGGTCTTGCCGGTATATTGCTTCAACTCCGGGTTCACGACGGAACTCACCATGACTCCTGGCGCGCCTCCGGCGTCAAAGTAGAGGTTTTCCCAATCCGGATGATCTGATCCCAACTCGATCTTGATCTTTTGCCGGATCGCGGGATCGCGCAGACGCTCCAGCAGCTTGTTCATGCCGCCATCGGCAACCCAGGGCGGCAGACAGGAAGCCAGCCCCGTTGCTCCAGCCACAAATGGATACATGTCAGCACTCACATCCTGGCCTGCGTCCCGCGCCTCCTGGATCATGGCCACAATGCGGGTCATGGAGCCCGCGCGCGATTTACCGCTCACTTTCAGATGAAAAATCTCCACCGGCAGATGGGCTTCACGTCCAATGCGCAACGCCTCCTGTATGGCAGCAATTTCGCTCTGGCCTTCACTGCGCATGTGCGATGCATAGATCCCGCCATACTGGGCTGCAACTTTGGCCAGCTCGATCAACTCTTCCGTCTTGGCGTAATGCCCTGGCGGATAAATGAGCGCCGTGGAAAGTCCCAGCGCGCCCTGTTGCATGGCCTGCGCTACCAGGGCCTTCATTTTTTCCAGCTCTTCAGGAGTGGGAACGCGGTTCACGTCTCCCATCACGGCTTCACGTACCTGGGCCGCGCCCACGTACGTTCCGATGTTGAGCGGCGTACCGCTCTTCTGCAAGCGCTGGAAGTATTCCTCCAGGGTGCTCCAGTCAACTTTCAGGTGATAAGGATCGAGCGACGGCTGGAGCGCGGCCAGGGTAAGAGCGTTTTGCGGCGCCACCGAGCCGCCTTCCCCGGTAATTTCCGTGGTGATTCCCTGGGAGAGCTTGCTCAGGGAACGACTGTCAATGAGCAAAGCGATTTCTGACTGGCCCAGCATGTCGATAAAGCCCGGCGAGACGACCATCCCCGCGGCATCGATCACACGCTTGGCGCTCGCGTTCCGCAAATTGCCGATGGCCACGATGCGCTCACCCTGGATGGCGATATCGCCGCCGTACCAGGGATTTCCCGTACCATCCATGATCTTGCCGTTGCGGATGATGGTGTCGTAGGTTGAGGCCGGCTGGGCCATGGCCGACGAAGCGAGGCACAAGCAAACAGCCAGCAAGCGGTACAGGTGTGCGCAATGGGAGCGGAGGTTCATGCCGGGCAGCTTAAACCAGCCGTCTTAAAGTTACTACCCCAGAGTTATTTACCCCAGAGCTACCAGCGGGAGTTGCGCGGGCATCGCGTCTAAGTGGTACGGGACGGCTTGAACCGTTTTTAGGTGTTCATCGAATATCGTTTCATGGTACTGCGTGGCTCATATACACTTACTTCCCTTAACGACGTGTCATTCCGAACCCCGAAGCGTAGCGAGTGGGTGAGGAATCGGCTCCGCTGGTCCTAATGAAACAGTACTTTGTTTACTTCATGTCTAACAAATCGCGCCGTCTCTACGTTGGCATCACCAGCAAGCTGTTCAATCGTGTCTTTCAGCATAAGAACAAATTGCGGCCCGGCTTCACGGCACGCTATAGCTTTGACATGCTGGTCTACTATGAGGAGTTTTCTCAAGTTGCAAGCGCACTGACGCGGGAGAAAGAAATCAAAGCATGGCGGCGAGAGAAGAAACTCAAGTTGATTCTTGCGGAGAATCCCAACTGGGTGGACTTGAGTCTGGAATGGGAAGAAGATCCTTCGTGGAAGGCCGTGTCTGAAGTCGAACTCAAGCGGAGACTAAAGAGAAGGCTTTCCGAAAAATTAAGGTGTAGCGGAGCAGATTCCTCGCTCCGCTACGGAATGACACTTCGTTTCCCCATACGCAGGGCGTTTGCCCTTACTCGGGCTGTTACCCGTCGTGCTTATTTCGGTTGCAGCGGTGGTACGGTAGCGCCGGCAGGGACAGTCACCACTTCCACCGTGTGTCCTGGTTCACTGCTGGCCTTCACTTGTATCCGCTGCGGATCAATACCCTTGGATTTCGTCAGATAGGTCTTGGCGTTTTCTGCACGTTGCATGGCCAGACGGGGCGGCTCTTTTTCATCGGACGAACCGGACAGCACTGCCGTGCTTCCCGGGTCCTGCTGAAGTTTCAAAGCAACATCATCCAGGACGGCCTTGGAGCGATTGTCCACATAAGCGCTGGACGGTTTGAAGTCTAAAGAAGTCAACTGCTGCGCTGTAGGCATCGGCGGAGGAGGCGCTTCCACGTTTACTGTGGTCACGGCGGAGGCGTTTAACTGCTGGTCATCAAAAACAGTGGAGCGGACGGAAATAGGACCTGGACCTGAGCCCGTCGTGTCCAGCGTAGCCTGGTTCTTGTTGGAGGCAAGCTTGCCGCCATTGGTGACATGGGTGACGCTCACGGGCCGGTTGTCCGGGCTGGCCGCGGTGCAGTTGATGACTGAGCTTTCACCCGCGCGCACGCTGGTGGGAGAGGCAGTGCATGTGATATGAGGCAGCGCAGAAGTTACCGGGGTGGCAGCGGCCGGTGCAACCTCGTTGTTGCTGTAAGAAACTGCTAACGGAGCAACCGGGGGCGCGTCACTTACATCCATTAGTTCCACTCCGTCACCTACGTGGATGTCTTGCAACGCCGTCAAAACCATGGCGGTTGCGCTCCTCTGGTGAACGTGCAGCACGATCATGTCTCCCAGAGTGCGGCGCGGCAGGCTGGAAACGTCATTCTTCGGCAGTTTCTGCGGGTTCACCTGCATGGGTTCATTCTCACTGGCTTTCAGTGACAGGCCCGATTCACGGTCGTGATATGTGTAGGAGTATGTGCGCGTGGCCCGCAGGTAATCGCCTGGCTTGAGCCCTTTGTCAGCGCCAAAGTTGAGATAGACCTTGTACTTGGAGCCGATGAACGAATCAAACTCCTTGGCCAGGAGGATGCGGCCTACGTTCTTGCCGTTAGGCGGCGCAAAGATGTCCAGCGATACCTTGCGGAAGACCGGCGTTTCGCGCTCCACGAACGGAATCACAATATCTCCAGGCAAAAAATCAGCACAGCTCAATTCGGGGATAGCGATGGCTGTGTCCTTTTGCACGTCGACTACTTTGACGTATCCCAATTCGAAGTAAGTCTCGCCCGATTGCCGGATGGCGGCGCTTTGTCCGCGGAACAATTCATTGTGATTGGGATCTCGAACGTGGCGCAGAACCTGGTAGCGCTCCCCCGCCTTCAGTGCCTGCCCGTGGATGAAAATAGTATCGGCGGTGCCGGAATAGCGCACCTGGTCAGGACTGTTCGCTCCCGCCGCGACAAACATTTTATCCGGGACTTTCTCCGTGCTGATGAAGCCCGAGCAGTACATGTCATTAAGAGTAGGCGCATTGCCAACATCAAGGTTTGCGACATGCTGTATACCTTGCGCCTGTTGCGGTGCACTTTGAGTCGCCTGAATCTGTCGCGCAAAGCCCATGCTCGCCAAAACCAGCAATGCAATTCCTAGCTTCTTCATACTGCCTCCAATGCCCGTGAAAGGGGACACCGGTCCCCAGGACGCAGGACGTCCCGGGTGGAACATATCACTGCTTTTCTCTCCACTTCAACTAAACTCTTATTTACTTAGGAGATACGCTTGATTACAGAAGTGCACTTCACTCTTGCATTCGGAGCTTGAATCTGTGATTTTCGCTCACGTATGATGGCCATCCCTATTATGATGGCCATCCCTATCTAAATGACTGCAACTTCACCCAATTACGCACCACGGTTCCTGCCGGCGCGCTTACCCCGCGTATGTGTGGCAATTGCCGCCTCTAATCCCGTGGAAATGGTCCAAAAAGCTGACGTTATTGTCCGGGATAACCCCTTTATTGAGTTCAGGTTAGACTACCTGCCAAAGCCCGCTCTTGCGCTGGTCAAGCTGAAGACCTTTGTGGAGTACCACCCTGAAGCCCTGGTGGTGGTCACCTGCCGTCGGGCGGTGAATGGGGGGAAATTCCGGGGTTCCGTGGCCTCCCAGGTCGACATTCTGGCCAAGGCTGCCGCCCAGGGGTGCCATCTGGTTGATATCGAGCTTGAGTCCGCCAGCCAGCTCAAACCCTCGGATTTTAACCGGCTGCGGCGGTCCGCCAACCTGATTCTCTCCTTCCATGACTTCCGCGGCACCAAGAAACTGGAAGAGACCTTTGCCAAGATGCAGCAGTATCCCGCCGACTTCATCAAGGTCGTCAGCACCGCGAATTCTCTTTATGACAACGTGGTCATGATGAAGTTTTTGGAAAAGTACAGCCATTCGCACTCGCTGGTCGGCGTGTGCATGGGAGAGCAAGGAGTAATCAGCCGGTTGCTGGTGGTCCGCGCAGGCAGCCAGTTCACCTTTGGCGCCCTCAGCGCGGAAGAAGCAACGGCTCCTGGGCAGATTGTCGCTCGCGCATTGCGTGACACCTATCGCATCGACCAGGTGGACGCCGCCACCCGCGTCTACGGCGTGGCCGGCGATCCAGTGGCGCATTCGCTTTCACCCGCCATGCTGAACGCCGCATTCCGGCGTGAGAACGTCAACGCGGTTTTCCTTGCGCTGCATGCCAAGTCGATCGAAGACCTGCTGGCCTGCGTGCGTGATATTCCCATTAACGGTCTCAGCATCACCATGCCGTACAAAGAGCAGATCCTGAAGCACCTGGATAAGACTGACCCCTGGACTACCCGGATCGGCGCCTGCAATACTGTGGTCCGCGCCCAGGATGGCAAGCTCTACGGCTTCAATACTGACGTCAACGGTGTGGTTCGTCCTCTGGAAGTGCGGCTCCGACTGCAAGGCGCCAAAATTTTGGTGCTCGGCGCCGGGGGCGCTGCCCGTGCTGCTGTTTTTGGACTGAAAGAACGCGGCGCTGATGTTTATATCCTGAACCGCACACCCGCACCCGCCCAAACGTTGGCTAAGCAGGCCCGTGCCAAAGCCATCAATCGCACGCAGCTCAAGAAAATGGAATTTGAGGTGATCATCAACGCCACGCCGGTCGGCATGGAAGGCAATCGCGATCCGGTGCCGCTTTCCGAGCAGGAATTCAAGTGCAAATTTTTCTTTGAGATGGTCTACACTCCCGCCGAGACCAAGATGGTCAAGATGGCCCGCGCTCGCGGAATCCACGTGATCCTGGGAGCGGAAATGTTTGTGCAGCAAGGCGCGCGCCAGTTTGAAATCTGGACCGGCAAACCCGCGCCCCTGGCGGAGATGCAGCGCGTGGTGGACTACGCTCTTGCCCAACAGACAGCGGCCAAAGTAGTGGAACCTAAAAACAACGGGAAGAAGGCGTAAGCCGCTGAGCACAAAAAAACGCGGCCCGAAGCGTTTTACGCTCGGGCCGCATGTATTCTCAGCGACAAAAACTACTGATTTTCCGTCTTTGCGGCGTCGCCCACTTTGGCCGGCCCGCTGCCGGAGTAAGTGACGGTTGCCGAGTTGGCATCCACTTCGGTTACCGTGGCTTCACCGATTTTGTTGGTGATGGTCTTCAGGACTTTGTGGGTTGTGGGATCGGTCACGGTGCGGATGGCGCGGCTGATATCCAGCTTATCGCCCACTCTCAGGCCGGTCTTGGAACCTACATTCAGGATGAGCGTGTTGCCGCTCACGTCCGCCACCAGGCCTGCAACTTCGGCCTTGCGCGTGGGCAGGCTTGAGGCTTTGGTGTCCAACTGCGCGCCTACGGAGGCCACAGCGCTGGTTACGGCCTCACCCATCAGTGTCTGGCCAAAGTTGGAAGCATGACTATCGAATGCCCCGCCTCCTCCTCCGCCCGTACCCGCGCCACCGCCAATCAAGGAAGTGCCGGAGCGTTTGGAGGTGCCTTCCCCAGTCACCGCGGCCAGAATCTCCCCGGTGGTGGTGTCCACCAGGCGCGCGCTGATGGCGCACACTGCCTTGGCTTCACTCCGCTTCACGCCACCGATGCCGAAAGCGCGCGGACCGAAACCAACGCCGCCAACGCTCTTGGATTGGTCATCCCGGCCAAACTTGGTGATGGAGCCCATAATGATTGCATCAACACCTAAAATTCTTGCGAGCTTTTGCGCCGTGGCCGGATCAGCGCGGTCGCTGTTGGAAAAATTCTGTTCCGCCAGGATCTTGTCCAGGGCCTTGCGCTCGATGATCCGGTATTGGCCATCTTGCAACAACTTCTCTACCAGCATGTCCGTGATGCCCTTACCCACATCCTGGTTAGAACCGTAAATGGAAGAAACGTATGATTGGACGGTACCGTAGTCAAAATCCAGCACGGCCACCAGTTTTTTGGGCGGCGTCTGCTGCGCCACGCAAGCTGCGGCCAATAGAAAGAGCACACACACTAAGCGAATCGATCGGGACATAACTCGTTCCTCGCGATAACTAAAATTTTTGAACGGGGGATTTCCTGAGCTTGCTTTCCCCAAACTTTAGCAGGACGTAAGCGCTAGAACAATAAAAAAGAACAGGAAGCAAGGAAACGAAAGTTCAGGGAAGGCGGAGAATAAAACCCGAAATCGGGCCGTGTTGAAACCGGCGTAACCCCAGCTTTTTAGCCTTTAACCAGCCAGTCCAGGGCTTCCAGGCGGCTGGGAAAGAGCGGAAGATTGCGTTTGGAAAAAGCCTGAATTCCTTCATAAATCAGCCGTTGGAGCCCGCTGATGCCGATCACGGCGGCACGCCGCACATACGGGGCGTTGGCCGCGACCTTGGATTGCAGCACCGCCACCGATTCCTTGTCAAAGGACGTGCCGGTCACATCATTCAGCGTAAGCACAGAATTCAGCGCTTCGCGGGAGATGATCCGGTTGCCTTCCGCCGCCACGGCTTTGAGCATGGGGATATCGCAGTGCGAATAATTCACAAACAGCACCCGCTTGCCTCGGTGCTCAATGAAAAGCACACGTCCGGCTGTCGTCACATCGAGCGTGCCGGTGCTGCTTGTCGCCAGTGAGGACGGAGTAGCTTCCCATGCCATCACGTTATTGTAGCGGCATGCCTCGAAAAGAAAAGATGACAAAAGTAAGTGGAGAAGCTGCCCGCCAACATTCACGCTGAAGACGCGTTGTGCCAACATGGACCGCAGCCGCCCCGGCTGCGACTTTCTTTGACTACCAGTTCATCCACCTCGCCTCAACGACTATGCCGGACTCACACCCAGCCGCTATACTGCTCCGAACAAAATTATTGAGGAAAGAAAAGAATGGGTGCCAATCCAATGGGCTTCAATCAAAGGGATGCCAAGCGAATCATCTTGTCCGCGGTTCTGCTCGCAACACTTGGCTTTGCCGCCACACCGGCGGTTGCCGCCGCATCATGCGAAAGCTTGAGCGCGCTCAAACTGGCCGATACCACGATCACCTCAGCGCAGATCGTGGCTGCGGGGGCATTCATCCCTCCGGGCGCGACGGCTCCTCCGGCGTCGGTCAAAAATCTGCCTGCGTTTTGCCGCGTGCTCTTGGAGATCAAACCGGTGAAGGACTCTGACATCAAGGTTGAAGTCTGGGTCCCGCTTACCGGATGGAACGGCAAGTATCGCGGCCAGGGCACGGGCGGCTTTTCCGGACAGATTTTCTATCCCGGTCTGGTCTTGGCCGTCTCCAGAGGTTACGCCTCGGCCAGCACGGATACCGGACACGCCGCGCCCGGCACGGAAGCAACCTGGGCCTTGGGACATCCCGAGAAGATCACGGACTTCGGTTACCGCGCGATCCACGAGATGACGGTGAAAGCCAAAGCCATCATCCAGGCGTTTTACGGCGAGGCCCCCAAGCACTCCTACTTTGCCGGCTGCTCCAACGGCGGACGCCAGGCCCTGATGGAAGCGCAGCGCTTCCCCAACGACTATGACGGCATCCTGGCCGGCGCGCCCGCCAATTACTGGACCCGCGTTTTTGCGACGTTTATCTGGGACATCCAGGCGGCGCAGAAAGATCCGGCCAGTTATATTCCGGCCCGCAAGATTCCGGCGATCTCCGCGGCGGTGATCGCCGCCTGTGACGCGCATGGGGAAGACGGCGTGAATGACGGCATCCTCAACGATCCGCGGGAATGCCATTTTGATCCGGCGACGATCGTCTGCAAGACTGCTGATTCCAATGACTGCCTCACCGCGCCCCAGGCCACGGCGCTCCAGAAGATTTACTCCGGCCCCGTTTATTCTGCACCCAAAGACGCCAAGGGCAAGCAGATTTTCCCCGGATTTTTACCGGGCGGAGAGGCCGGCACTGGCGGGTGGTTGGCGTGGGTGACGGGCACGACGCCGGGTAAGGACCTGCAAACCGCTTTTGCCTCCGGATTTTTTACCAACATGATTACCAGCAAGGAGCCCATCGATCTAAAAACGGCTGATGTTGAGAACGCCGTGAAGATCGCCGACGAGCAACAAGGCAAGACGCTCAATGCCACCGATCCTAATCTGCGTCCGTTCATGGCCCACGGCGGAAAGCTCATCCTCTATCACGGATGGAGCGATGCGGCGCTGCCTCCCGAGGGCGCCATCAACTACTTCAACAGCGTGGAACTGGCAATGGGCCGCGATGTTGCGAGCAAGGTCCTGCGCCTCTACATGGTCCCGGGAATGCAGCACTGCGCCGGCGGGCCTGGCCCTTCTTCGTTCGGACAGAACGGCGCGCAGGATGATCCGCAGCATGATATTTACGCGGCCCTGGAACAGTGGGTGGAGAAAGGCACGGCGCCGGACAAGATCATCGCGGCAAAGCCGAGGTATGAATCTGGTCCAGCACAAGGCATAGCCCAGGGTGAACCGATGACGCGTCCGTTGTGCCCGTATCCACAGGAAGCCAGGTACAAAGGCACGGGCGATACCAACGACGCAGCGAACTTTGCCTGCGCGTTGGGCAAAAAATGAAGGAATTGCCCAGGAGTGCCAACAGAATTTTGATTGCTTCGTATCCGCCGAGTATGTCGCACTCTAAGCCCTAGGATGTAGAGGTTCGGCAAGACCTACGGTAAAATACAGCCCGGAAGGGCGAAATTATTGAGCCCAGGGCGTGGAGCCCTGGGTAGGCTGAAACAAAAGATCAAGCGCCGTAGGTGCGGCATAGTACTTACCCGGGCGGCCAACACCGCTAGGCCTTAACCAATCTTTACCGTACTTTGTGAAACTTTAATTTTGCCGGACGCTATGCCTTCTATCCTCAAATATGCCGAGAATATGCTGGATGAGAATCGGCTCTTCATAAATGACATATTCAACTGGAGGAAACCCATGAGAAGTGCTCTCGTCGTAATACTTTTGGCAGCGTCCGTCTATGCCCAGGACCAGTCCGTGGCGGGTGCGGCGGCATGCGGTCCCAAAGGCGCCAGCTTTAACGTAAAACGGGACGACTCCCAACACACACTCGCGCAGCCCGAGTCTGGGAAGGCGCGCGTTTATTTCGTCCAAGATGTCGGCGTAATAGAGTGCATCGGAGGTTGCTTCACCATGAAGGTCGGCCTGGATGGAGCCTGGGTAGGCGCGAACCAGCACAATTCCTATTTTTCCGTCTCCGTGGAACCCGGAGAGCATCATCTATGCGCGAACCCGCAGTCTCGTTTCCAAGCGGGACGGCTGGTGGCGCTTGCGCATTTCACCGCGGAAGCGGGAAAGGTTTATTACTTCCGCACGCGGGCCTTTGAGGACAGAAATCAGATGTTCCTCGATTTGGATCCGATCGATAGTGACCAGGCCCAGCATTTGATTGCTTCGTATCCGCTGAGTATGTCGCACCCCAAGCCCTAGTGCGTGGAGGTTTTGGCAAAGAGTGTGAAGGTTCGGCAAGACCTACGGTAAATGAAGCCCGGAAGGGCGAAATTATTGAGCCCAGGGCGCAAAGCCCTGGGTAGGCTGAAACGAAAGATCAAGCGCCGTAGGTGCGACACAAATACCGCTGCTGTACTGAAAGGGCGTTCTTCCATCGTGAGTGCCGTCCAGCTATGCCGCACCATCCTCTTGCACCAGCCAATCCAGCGCTTGCAGGCGGTCACTAAATAACTTAAGCGGACGGTTGGTAATACTGACGACGGTCTGGTACGTAAAAAAACGCATCCCTTTGATTCCGATCAGCGCACCGCGTACCACATAGGGCCGGTTTTTTGTTACCAGTTCGGAAAATACCTTCGTGGTTTCGCCGGAGAACTCCGCGCCTTCCAGGTCATTCACCGTGCGCACGGACTTGAGTTGCTCGCGGGAGACGAGATGCCAGCACTCGGCGGCGATGGCACGGATGAGTTGGAAGTCGGCCCCGGCGGAGTTGATGCTCAGGATGCGCTTGCCTTTGTGCTCGATAAATTTCAAGCGTTCGCCGGCAAGAGCATGCGCGTGAGGATAAAACTCCGGTGAATCCCAGGGCAGTGTGGAAATATCCTGGCTCACGGGGCACCTCCATGGTTTGCCTGGCCCATCGATTTATCCGTTGTTTTCATGGTTGTGCGTGAAGCCTACCTTGGTGACGGCAATATCGTATTCCTCATAAGCTCTCAGGATTTTACCAACCGGAGCGCGCCTCAGAAAATAACCATACATTCGCGGAGGCACTCCCTGCTCTTCTCGTTCAAGCTCATACCAAATTCCCTGAATGCCGATTGTAAGGCTTTCATTCCACCGGCTTTTTGCCACAGCGGTCGCTATTCGCAAATGTTCGCCGTCCGTCAATATTTCAAGAACATCTGGAATTGAAGCCAGGTGTTTGAGCGCGCGTCTCGCCTGTCCGCGGACCAGGCTGGCCTTGATTTTAAAAATCAAGGCCACGGGAAAGCTGGGCACCACCTCAGAGACGCACAATCCAGCCGCAAAACGGACGATCCCCTCGAATGCCAGGTACAGGAGCAAAAGAGCGAGAGGGTGAAAAAGAATATATTCAACAAACAAAACGGCGGCAAACCAGGCTTGCGTCGTTTGATTCGTATGCCCCAGAGCGGGCCCATATTGTTCCGCCTTCAACGCTAGAAACGTTTTGTATCCTGAGAGCAACAACCATAAGCAGAGTGGTATTTGGAGAATACCGGTCAGCGTTGAGGCGAGAAGTACCCGTAGTGAAGATTGCGGCCGGTGCGACCTCCTTACAGAGGCTGGGCAAAACGATAGTGCGATGTCTCGTAACAATCCGAGCATAGGCTACTCGAGTTATGCAGGAAGGCACTCTAGTATAGTGGCGGTTGAGCTGCCGCCCTATGTAGCTTTCTACTTCCGCATCTCCCGCAAATCGATCCCCAGTTGCTGGCACTTCTTATAGAGGTGGCTGCGTTCCAGGCCCAGCGCTTTGGCGGCATTGGTGATGTGATGGTTGTGGCGCTTGATTTCGTCCAGGATCATCTGCCGCTCCACTTGTTCTACCCGATGCGCCAACGTTCCCGAAGTCGCAAGAGCAACGTTGCTCTCGCTTCCCGCCGACGCAGGCAACGCCGCCTGTACCGTGGACGCAGTCACCGTGTCACCTTCGGCAAAGAGTAGTAGTCGTTCGACCACGTTGCGTAGCTCGCGTATGTTGCCCGGCCAGTTGTGTGCCTGCAACGCGCGCGTGGCGTCTTCCTTGAACGTGACTTCTTTCCATCCATTTTGCCGGATGATTTGCGCGGCAAAATGCGCCGCCAGCGCGGGAATATCTTCCGGACGCTCGCGCAACGGCGGCAGGACCACTGGAAAAACATAGATGCGATGGAAGAGATCCTGGCGGAAGCCGCCCTGGCGCACACGCTCTTCCAGGTTGTGGTGCGTGGCCACAACCACGCGGACGTTGACTTTCACCGGCTTGTCCCCGCCGATGCGCTCCACCTCGCCCTGCTCGAGCACGCGCAGGAGCTTGGCCTGCATGGCCAGCGGCATGTCGCCAATTTCGTCCAGAAAGAGTGTGCCGTCACTGGCCTGCTCAAACTTGCCGATGTGCCGGCTGGCTGCGCCGGTGAACGAGCCTTTCTCATGGCCGAACAACTCCGACTCAATCAGCTCCGCCGGCACCGCCGCGCAGTTCAGCGTGACGTACGGGCCTTCCCGCCGGTTGCTCTTCTCATGAATGGTCCGCGCAATCAGCTCTTTGCCCGTGCCGGTTTCCCCCAGAATGCAAACGCGCGTCTCGCTGGCGGCCACGCGGTCTACCTGGGCCAGCAGGCGGCGCATCTTGTCCCCGGTATAAACAATGCCCGAGCCGCCCAGTTGTTGCCGGAGTTGCTGGTTTTCCTGCTTAAGTCTTTCCAGTTGCAGGGCGTTCTGCACCGTGAGCAGAAGCTTGTCCGTGGAGATGGGCTTTTCCAGAAAGTCCATGGCGCCAAGGCGGGTAGCTTTGATCGCCATCTCAATGTGCGCCTGCCCGGACATCATGACCACCGGCGTAACCACGCCAGCAGCCCTGATTTCTTCCAGCAGCTTCAGCCCATCGACGCCCGGCATGACGACGTCAGAAAAGATCAGATCAAATTTTTCCGTCTTAAGGATTTCCAGCGCCTTGAGTGGATTATCACAGACCGTGGCCTCATGTCCGGCAAGACGAAAGGCGCGGGCCAGCGAGGCCAGCGTGTTGGCGTCATCATCGACGATGAGTAGATTGGCTTTCATCGGTGTCCTTTTTTCTGAAATCTCGAGCGTAGCGAGAGATCCCTATCGTCTGAAAGAGCTCTGGGGTCAGGTCTTTCCATGCAGGATCACTTTCAGCGAACAAAGCAAATCTTCTTTTCTCGCCGAAATTTCTTGATTTGCTGCTCACGCTCGGCCGCTACTCTCGCTTCATTGTACGTTTCAAGATACATCAACCGGTCAACCTCGTATTTCTTCGTGAACCCATCAAATGCTCCGGCTTTGTGCTGAATCATTCTCTTGCGTATGTCGTCCGTTAAACCTACATACAGGGCCCCTTGCAAACTGGAAAGTACGTAGACGAAGTAGCAGCGTTGAAATTTCCTGGCCGATTTCTGCTGGATTGGATTCACGCCCTACACAACCTCCTGTGCAATAGGGTTCCCTCGCTGAGCTTCGGGATTTCAGAAAAAAACTCGCGAGAGTCTAACAGCGATCTCACGCAATCTCTCCACCAGTGTCCCCCGCGTCCCACAACGGTAACTCAATATGAAACGTTGTTCCCTCATCCTTCTTACTGCTGACGCTGATGCTGCCATGATGGTCGCTTACCACCGACTGCACAATCGCCAGTCCCAGCCCGGTGCCATGTTGCTTGGTGGTGTAGTACGGAGTAAACAGCCGCTCGCATTCTTCTGGAGTGAGCCCTGCGCCGGTGTCAGAAAGTTCGAAGACGGCAAACTTGTCCGCCGTGGCGGTGCGGAACGTCAGCGTGCCACCTTTAGGCATGGCGTCAATGGCGTTGAGCACCAGATTCTCCACCACGCGGCGCAGCAGCACCGGGTCTGCGCTAACCGGTGGGATGTCCCCCAGTTGCAGCTCCGGTTGGATCTTTGCCGGCTCGCGTGTGAACTGCGCCTGAAAGAGCTGGGTCACAGCGCGGACCATCTCATCCAGGTCGACGGCTTCAAGCTGGGGCGCAGGCATCTTGGAAAAATCACTGAAGCGCCCGATGATGGTCTTCAGGTTTGAGATCTCCGCCAGCAGCGTGTGCGTGCTTTCGCGGAACACTTCGTCGAATTGCTCCGGAGTATTTTCCCGCGCGCGCAGCAGGTTTTCCACGGTGATCTGCAAAGGGAAGAGAGGGTTTTTAAGCTCGTGCGCCAGACGCCGCGCCAGCTCGCGCCACGCGGCCACGCGCTCGGTCTGTACAAGTCGCTCTCTCTGTCCAACCAGCTCTTCAGTCATCTGGTTGAAAGCCAGTGCGAGTTTACCGATATCATCTTTCCCTGACGCCTTCACGCGCACGTCCCAGTTGCCTTGCCCGATTTCCGCGGCCGCCTGGGCCAGCTTTTGAATGGGCCAACTGACGCGCGTGGTCACGATCGCGCTGACAATCACTCCAAACAAAATTCCCATTCCGGCGATGGCCAGGCTGATGTCGCGTATGCGTTTCTCCAACAACATCTCCTTCTCCAGGGAATTGCTCACCAGCAAGACCGCGGGCACACGGTCAGAGTAGCCGGGCAGCGGGATGGCGTGCAGAATCTCTTCCTTCTCCAGTTCCGGCCCCCAATCGATGGCCGTGGATACGGCTTTGCGCTCGTCCAGGACTTTCTGGATCCACGGCATGATTTTGGCGAAGCTTTGATTTTCCTTGGCCGGCCCAATGATCTCTCCCGGGCCCTGGTCTGGAGAGCTGTAGATGGAAACTCCCAAACCTTCCGGCGCGGTGAGCGACTGCACCACAGCGCCAAGCTTGCGTCCGCCGATCAAATAATAATTGGCTCCATGCGTCCGCAGCGGGCGGAAGCACAGCATGGCCAGCACGCTGCCTTGCGGTGTTTCCACGTGCTTTAAAAACGCCTGTTGCGGCAGCGGCGTGGTCCTGTCCAGAAACCAGCGCTGTTTGTAGCCAAAGCGCGCGGGCCAATGGGCTGAGGAGATGATGGTGCCATCGGGAGAAATCACGTCCAGAAAATCAAGCCGCTGGTTGGCAGCGTAAGAGATGGCTTCATTCACATAGTCGGAGGGTTCGGCGCCTTTGGAAATCTCGGCCACGGTGCGCAGCATAGCGTCTGAGTTGGCAATGGCTTCCACGCCGCGCGTGATCTCTTCCCCTTCATGATCGAATTGGAGACGGAACTGGTTGACCAGCGCGGTGGTGCGTTCCGTTTCTACCTGTCGAAAAGCCTCATGCGCGCGCTCTTCAATCAGCCACGCCACCGCGCCCACACTTCCGGCAATGCTCACGGTTACCAGAAGAAGCAGCTTGGTCCTCAAAGACACGGCTTATCGCGCTCCCTCAATCCAGAGTTGGTCCAGCTGCCACGCGCCAGTCATAAGTTGCTGCCAGTTGTGTATGCTGCCGCTGAGCCACAGCGCCTGGGGAAGATGCGCTACGGGAATCACGCGATAGCCCGCCAGGGTCTTGCGCTCCACTTCAAACAAATCTTCCTGACGCGTGGCGCCCAGGATTGCGGGAACAAAGATTGTGGGAGCGCTGTCTGAAAATCCCAGATCATCAGCCACCGCGGAGAGAGCAACGGACGGTTCCACAGACTGCAATGGAAGCCGCAGTAGCACCGCATCGGCGTTCAACGACGCACGCGCTGTTTTGCTATTGATGTGGAGTTCGCCATAAGGCTGCACAGCGATGCCGGCGGCGCTGGCGTCCACGGCAATACGTTCAGCCACCAGCTTGGCCAGCGGATCGGACAAATCATAGGCCAGGGCAATGGGAGTGATCACCACGAAGGCGGCTGCGTCGGCGCGAAGCTCGCGAGCGCGGTCCAGGTTGGAGTTTCCCGGAAACATGAATTCGTACCCCGTCAGCCATTGCGGCAGCAGTCCGGAGGCGGGAACACCTCTTCTTTGCAGCAGGCCGTTGCTGATAGCGGTCCGATTGATGGTGTTGGCCAGCGCTTCCCGTACACGCGCATCCACCGGCTTTCTGCCCGGCTTGCCCACCGAATCAGGCTGCAAAAATAATACAACCATCAGATCAGCCGGACGCGACAAGACAATGTTCTGATTGGCTTGCTCCAGAGTACGGAGCTGATCAATGCTCACTTCAGCAGCGGCATGTTTGCCCAGTTGGCGTTCCAACAGCTGGTCACGAAGGCTGGCGCCCATCTGAAATTCAATGGCGTCAGGATAGGCGCGGCCGCCCCAGTAATCTTCATTCACGGCGAATAGAGCGCGCTCGCCCGCCTGCCATTCAGTCAGCCGATACGGCCCGGTGCCGGCATTGCTGTCTGGCAGTCGCTTGACGATAGCGTATTTCGGCAAGGCCAGCAGCTCCGGCATGTGCGTGATAGCGAAAGGTGTTTCAATCGTGAGTGTCTGACGGTCGTTGACTGTATATTTCCAGCCACTGTTGCTTTTGCCCAGGCTGGCTACAACGTCAGAAGCGGTCAGCAGCGTGCCATTATGGAAATTTGCTAGCCGCAGCCGGAATTGCCACACGCGTTTTGCCTGATCGGAATGCCAGGAGCTGGCCAGTTTAGGATGCACATGCCCCAGCGCATCGACTTCGGTCAGAGTTTCAAACGACAGCGCAGCCAGACGGTCGCGCGATGCCGGGTGGTCCTCTTCATTCAAAGGATCGATCGTGGTGACTTTGTCATGAAGCAATACGCGCACAGTCCCGCCATAGCGCGGGCGTGAGCTGCCGCGACCGGCCGCGGCCATCAGCAGCAGAAGGCTACTGATTGCAGCTAACTGTAAGAGTAAACGCTTCATATTTTCCTGTTGCCTGTGATTGCAGCACTCCGTTGACGGACTGGCTTTCTTTTCCTGACGTCCACAAAGCTTCCACCGAACCGGACAAATCAACCTGCGAACTAGCCGGCAACGCTTCACGTCCGGCGATCTCCACTGCCTGGATGCTGTCTGGATGCGTGGAGTCCGTGGGCGCGCTGGCCAATACTTGCCATCCTGATCCGCAGCCGGAACGAATCGCCGCCAGAAGGCCGCCGAAGTCAGTCAGCGTTGTAGGCGCTGTTGCAAGATCATTTTGAAAGACGCGTACACGGCCATCAATTCCGGCGAACAGCCAGTGCCGTACATCGTTGCTCTGCCAGGTTGCACCGGAGAAAAAAGGCGGCACGGACGCGCCGGCAGTCTGTCCCGCCAGAAGGCCGGTAAAAAAATTACGCCGTGGGCTGAAGAATGCAATCAATGATCCCTGGTCCGCCGGCCACGGATCGTCACTGGTGCGGCACTCCAACGACGGCGGTGAAATATTACCGCTGCATCGCGCGCCGGGAAGAAAGACGTTGATCTGTCCCCCGTTGACTTGCAGCCGTCCGCGGAGGTCGCGCGGCCATTCATTCTGATGCGTTACCCCCAGCGTCTGCCGCGGACGCCACTGGCCGGAATCATTCACATAAAGTGAAAGCTGTCCCGGCTCCAGCACCACCAGATTTTGTTTGTCCTGAAAAAAATCAAGAATTGGGCCGTCCTGCTGCCACACCGTAGCTTTGTGGATCGTGAGCGTTGGCGCGCGTGATGAGGTGGTGCGCTGCGGCCGCGCAACTTTCCTGATCACCAACTGGCTGGCCGAGCCCTGCTTGACGCTCGCTACCCACACATAGCCTTGCCAGTCTTCAGAGAACGTGATCTGTACCTCGGCCAGCGCCTGCTCGGCTTTGACCAGCCGTATCCCGGAATTGCGGAAGGCAGTGAAGATCAGATTTTGCAAGCTCTCCACTGCGTCCGGCGCAAGCGCGGAAATATTCTGAAAGGTCACAGCGATAGCGGAAGGCGAACCACTGCGAGAGAGAATCTGCTGGACAAAATCATTGGCCGCGGAGGCCAAAGGCGGCTGCGTGTCCTGTTGGGCCGCCGAGCCCGCCAGCAGGATGAAGGGCAGGATCGCACAAAAGTATAGTTTTGATGCGGTCTTCAGCATGTGCGGGAAGGCCGAGTATAGCATTTTATTTGACCTGTTTTTCTGCAATCCCGAGCGCAGCGAGGGATCTCTATGGCTGCCAGTGACTTTGGGCGGACACGAAGCACTCACCTATGGATACGAACCAACCCCGCATCACTTTGTGCAATTCATGTTCCTGGCGGTCCCTTTTTTCTTTGATTAACGATAGGGATCTCTCGCGGGTTTGAGATTTTAAAAAAAACATCCCGCCGGACCGGGCGCTGCCCCGGCGGGAGCAGACAGCCCGGTTGAATTTCCGGCGGAAACTTCTACCTGCCTTTCCATAGCTTGCGATTGGCGGTCTGCGGCGACAGCTTCTGCCGGACATTACCCGGCGTGGAATCCTCGTCGTCTTCCTCGGCGGCGGCAGCTTGCGCCGTCTTGGCGTCATTCAGCGCGTCGGGGGAGATGCCTCCCTTCAGCACGTCATTGAAGAAGATCTTGGCGTCAGAAGGCACCATCATGATTTGCAGCTTGTCAGAGAGCCGTTCCGCGATGATCTTGTTGATCAGCAGCGGATTCTGTTTGAGCACCGCGGCTTCCGACTTCATACGCTCGGCGTCGGCGACCGCTACTTTGCGGATGCGTCCAGCCTCCGCGTCAGCCAGCAACTCGCGGCGCTCCAACTCCGCTTTGCTGTCAATGACCTTGGCCTGCGCTTGAGCCTCAGCGTTTTTGACCGTAGTTTCCTTCTGTGCCTCGGCTTCCAGGCGAGACTGCTGGATCTGCTTTTCTTTGAGTGGAAGCGTGTACTGCATGGCGTCCGCTTCAGATTTGGCCTGGAGTACGCGCACCGCGCCCGCGCCTTCAGCCTGCTTGACCTGTTGTACCTTCGCCGCCTCGGCTTCCAGCTCCGCGATCTTCACCTGCTTGGCTTTCATCTCGGTTTCCACGCCCAGACCTTCGTTCTGCTGCTCTTTCAACAACAGCCCTTCCAGCCCCCTGGCATACTCCGCCGGCAGTTGGACATCGCGCACCATGACCTCTTTCACCACAATTCCGTCCGCTTCCAGCTTCTGGGCGATGCGATCCCCAGCGGTCTTGCGAATCTCTTCGCGCCGTGTGGCAAAGACCTCGCGTACCGTGTAGTTCGGCGCAAGTTCACGGAAGACGCTCGACACCACCGGCGGAACAATTTCTTTTTCCACCGGCTGCGGCAGGTTGGCATGGATAAAGTCCAGCCGCTTGGGATCAAGTTTGTAGCGGACGGTAATCGCCAGCCCAATCGTCAACCCTTCTTTCGACTGGACGGTGAATGCATCGGGCTTGTTGTTCTTGTCTTTTTGCGCAGCGTCTCCTTCAGCCGATTCGAGTCCGTCTTTGCTGGAAGAGGAAGTGGTCAGCACCTGGTCGCGGATGTCATACAGGACAACCGAATCAAGCACGGGCCACACCAGGTGCACACCTGGATACAAAGTGCCGGGGCGCGTCCCTGCGGTCTGACTCACTCTGATGCCGCCCATCCCGCTGGGCACCACCACTATGCCGGCAGCGAGAGTGAGCGGCAGCCAGGCCGCAAGAAACGCCCATTTGGCAGTGGTCCAGTTCAGTTGCGGTTTTTCCGCGAAGCTCCCATGGGTTGATGGTCCCGCGGGGGCCCCGTCCAGCGTGGATACGGCGCCGGACAGGGGAGCGATAGGTCGCAACTGGCGGTGATACTGGACAACCTTGTAAAAATTCTTAAAAACATTGGCGGCGGCCGCAGCGAGCAACCCCCAGCCGGTGATCAACAGCAGATATTTCAGTAACAACATGTGGACTCCTTATTTCTCAAACCCTTTATCCACCGCGAAGGCCGCAAAGGTCGCGAAGGCTCCAACCTTTGCGGCGAACTGCGTCTACTGTTCGTCGTCAGTCGTTGCCGTCGCTGCTGAAGCCGTCGTTACTGAAGCAACCTGGACTTCGCTATTGCCGTTGCTCTGCGCCGTCTTTACATCCGCCTTTGCGTCCGTCTTCAAATCGGAAGGCGCAACCGGTGCGGCGAATACCTGGGCAAGGATGGCGTCGGCGTCTCTCTGGCGGCGGACCTTCACCGTGTCGCCGACCTGGACCATGCTGTAGAGCTCTTCCACATCCTGCTTGCGCATGCGGAAGCAGCCATGCGAAGCTGCCTTGCCGACGGAGCTTTGTACGTTCGTCCCGTGGATTCCGTAACCCTTCTGGCTCAGGCCCATCCAGCGCGAGCCCAGAGGATTGTTCTTTCCCGGCTCAATCACTTTGCCGTTGTGCGAGTACGCGGGGTCCTTGGCGTGATTGATGATCACAAAATCCCCTTCCGGACTGGGCGTGGTGCGCGCGCCCACCGCGATGGGATAAATCTTGAGCACCTGGCCGGCTTCCATCACGGCCAGTTTGCGGTCGGCAATGCTGACCACGATCTGGCGCGGATGCGGGTTCTGCGCTGGCTTCTTGGAATTCTTTTGTGCCGCAAGTTGGGCGATCTGCTGCTCTGCCGCGACTTCGTCGTTCTGGGCTTGATTTGCAGATGTCCTGCTGGCCGATGCTGAGGTGGCTCCAGAAAGCGTGCACCTTATAGAGTCATGTGGCACAGGCGCCCCCGCCTGTGAAGCAGCCGCACAGCCGAGGGCGGCTGTGCCACACGGGTTACAAGACCCTTGGGGCTGTTGCATGCTGATCGAGTTGTTCTGGAAGCGCCGGATCACCGACTGCCGGACATCCGCCGCCACGTACAAAGCGCCCGCTGACAGGAGCGCCACCACCACTGAACTTTTTACCGGGATTGCAACTAGCCGCCGCATGTTGTTTTCTCCGTTTCCTCGTACGTAAGGAGAAAATGCACTATTGCAGCCAAAGGCTAAGTTATTGATTTATATATGTTTAAATGCGGAAATATGGGGTGGGTCTTGTGTCTGTGGGAGGACAGTGTGCGGGATTTGACACTTCAGAAACTTAAAGATAGACACAGCCGAGGGTCAAAAGGGCAATGGCATCTAGCCAAAAGCTCTTGCTAATTGCTATTTGCCAATTGCTCGAAGGCTCAACTGAATGCTGACGGCAGATTGCCGAGTGCTCAAAGCAGCCGATCTATCAACACAGCTTATTCTTCCCAGAACAAATATGAATTGGACTTGTTGCCCTGCATGAAGCACTCTATATGCAGTCGAGGAGTACGCAGCAAAGTGGATATTGGCTTACTTCACGGCTTCGGTTCTCCCTTTCCTTGTTGACAGAGGGTTGCTCATCTGTACGTGCCGGTAAGGCACGGGCCGACGATGAAAACGCAAATCCCCTGTGACGGACTAAGACAACGTCTCTCACATTGAAATCAACTTGAAAAACCGGTGTTGGCGTTGCCAGCATCATGCGCGGGTGTGTTTCTTGCTTACACGCCGCGTTTTGGGAGGACTGTTTTTATGACACACCACGGCGACGTACCTCGGAACAACGCCCCCAGGAACAATGGCCCCAGGGTCATCATCTTAGGCGCTGGTTTTGCTGGAATCAGAGCTGCCAGAAGCCTGGCCCATACTTCGGCCAAAGTAACTTTGATTGATCGCAACAACTACCACCTGTTCCAGCCCTTGCTCTATCAGATTGCCATCGCGGGTTTGTCACCGGCCCAGATCGCTATTCCCATCCGCAGCGTTTTGCGCGGGCTCTCCAATGTTGAAGTGCTTCTGGGAGAGGTAACAGGAATTGATCTTTCGCAACGACACGTGCGGGTAGGAAACCTGGAACTGGACTATGACTATCTCATCGTGGCTACGGGTTCAACGCATACCTATTTCGGGCATCCGGAGTGGGAAGAAGATGCCCCTGGCTTGAAGACCGTGGAAGACGCTCTGGAAATCCGCCGTCGCGTGCTGCTGGCGTTTGAGCTTGCCGAACGCGATGGGCTCACGCGGGGGGACCACCATCCGCTGAATTTTGTAGTGATTGGAGCCGGCCCTACGGGCGTGGAATTGGCTGGAGCCATTGCGGATATCTCAAAGAGGACCCTGGAGCGTGATTTCCGCGCGATTCGCCCAAACCAGGCGCGGGTAGTTTTGCTGGAAGGGGGCGCGCGCATCTTGCCGAGCTTCCCTCCGGATCTCTCCGCGAAGGCGGAAGCGCAGTTGCGTGAATTAGGTGTAGAGGTCCATACCAATGCCTTGGTCAGCCATATTGAGGCCAACTCCGTTACCGTGGGGGGAGAAAAGATTGCGGCGGCTGTTGTCCTCTGGGGTGCGGGAGTAGCGGCCTCTCCTTTGGGCAAGATGCTGGGAGCGCCCACGGACAGGGCAGGCAGAGTGATTGTCGGCCCCGATCTGAGTGTGCCGGATTATCCGGAAGTATTTGTGGCTGGCGATCTTGCGGCGGCCAAAATCCTTGCTCCGGCTAAAATCAACGACGGAAAAATTGTTCCCGGAGTAGCATCAGCGGCTGTTCAGATGGGAAGGTTCGCAGCCCAGCAGATTCTTCGCACCATCGCCGGCACACCTCGCCAGGAATTTGTCTATAAAGACAAAGGCAGCCTTGCCACCATCGGTACCTCAAAAGCCGTCGCCAATCTGGGCCGGCTACATTTTTCCGGTCATCTTGCCTGGCTGGCGTGGCTCGTTGTCCACCTGTCTTTCCTGACTGGCTTTCGCAACCGCTCCATGGTGTTTCTGGAATGGGCGTGGTCCTACTTTACCTTTAACCATGGCGCACGTTTGATTACCCAGAGCAGCAGGACTGCGTTTCCCTCTGTGCAGACGGAAATTCGAGCTGCCAAGGTGATTGGGAACCCATAGATAGTTAGGAAGCAGATTGGCCGCTCTGGCTAATTGCTATCTGCCAATTACTCGAAGGGAGGAGGGCTGAATGCTGACGAGCGCATGAGAGCTTGCACTACCAGATCCGGCTGATTGTCATCTGCTATTTGCCAATGGCTGACTGCTGAGTGCCAGCAGCGGCATGCCGCCGATGATGCCGGAAGTACATATAGATAGTCACCGATCCAATTGCGATCAACGGCAACAAGGTCACCACTGTTGGCCAGCGCCGGTAAAGCGCTCCGCTCGCCACCGCGGCCAGGGTGTAGGTAAGGAAAACCGCGGCTTGCAAACCCAGGGTCGATTTCGCCGCGTGAGCGTCTTTCTCGCCCGGTCCCGGCCCCCAATGGTGATGCACCAGTCCGGCGAAGAGGCTGGTAAAAGTTCCCGTGATGTATGTGGTCGCGATCCCCGGCAGGTTCAGACGCTTTACCGCGGCGCTTTGCAGTCCCATGGCCAGCCCGGAAACAGCGATCATTAGAGTAATGACCAGCCGGTTCTCCTGCGGCGCACGGCAAACGGCGGTGAAGACGGCCAGGATAATAGTTTCCACCAGGACGGCCCGACGCACCAGGGTCCATCGTTTGGGTTTGCCGCCTTCTCCCACCAGTATGGCGCCGATAACAACGCCGGACGCAAATGCCAGCAGCGCAATCACGGAGTGCACCGCTTCCGTGCTCCTGCCTTGTCCGGCGGCAACTCCCAGCAGCACGGCGTTGCCGGTCATGTTGGCGGTGAACACGTGCCCGGCCAGATACATGATGGCGTCCACGCTGCCGGCCGCCCAAGTGAACAGCAACACGGTGATGCGGCGTTGCGTGGTGATCGCGCTTTCACTGCTGGTCATGTATGAGTTGCCGCGTAGGCCAGTTACCCAGCAAACTTTCCCCAAAACATAACGCCATCTATGCTCCGCCGGCGGCTTTACGGGCTTCCGCGGAATCGTGGCTCTCGCCGTAGATCGCCGGGACCTTTCCGCCCATGGGCCGCAGATAACTGGAGAGCTGTCCGCGATGGTGGCTGGAGTGCATCAGCGCAATCTGGAAAAACGTTACTGCCGGCGCCTGGAACATGCCGCGGAAGTCGAGCACCTTGCCCAGTTGCTCGGCGGACATCTGCTGTAAGCGCGGCAGGACCGCGGCAATCATCTCGCCGTACCAGCGCGCAATGTCGGCTGAATTCTTGACCGCGTCCGGCCGCGGCACGGGAGAGAAGTCAAACCCGCCATCGGCAATGCCGTTGTAGAAGCGCTTCTCTGAGGCGGCAATGTGCCACGCCAGTTCCTGCGCGGTCTTGGACACCGGGTCCGGACGGTAATCGCCTTTGTCGGGCGGTATGGCGGTAATCACTTGCTTGGTGGTGGCAGTCTCGCGCTCCGCCACGGGCAAAAAGACGGTGCGCAGAAAGAGAGCGTAGTCGGGCGGTAAAGTTTGTGTCATAGCAGAAGAAGTATATATCGGCAAAGTGCGCGACGGGAGGCGGGACACGTCAAAGACAGAACCTAACGCCGGAGGAACGATGAATACGGGAGCAACGCGGATTTGCCGGACCATTAAACGCTGATGAAACAGGCAACGAAATTCTTCTCATGATTCCGATGTGGCACAACCCAGCGTGCCATATCGGCAACGAGTTTTTGCAAAATGGGAAAAACAAATCACACGGAAGCGCGCGCAGAAACACAAGAACAATTACGAATCGGGCAACCGCTCATTGCAACATCTCATCTCAAGTGTTAATCGCGCTTTTTAAGCGTCTAACTTTTTTGATTTTTTTCAATCGATATTCAATCCATCAACATTTCCCGCGAGTAAAATTAAATGAATGGGGTGCCCTCCACTGGCCAAGGTCCTACTCCAAAGGACATCATGTCCAATCAAAAAAAAGGAGATCAATCATGACAGCAAAGGTAAAACCAGTTCCTGAAGGCTTCCATACAGTAACGCCCGGTCTCGTAGTGCGGGATGCGGCCAAAGCGATTGAATTTTACAAGAAGGCGCTCGGCGCGCAGGAGATCATGCGCATGCCGGGTCCTGACGGCAAGATCATGCATGCTGAACTGAGAATCGGCGACTCCGTCGTTTTCATATCCGATGAAAATCCCCACATGGGCAACATCAAATCTCCACAAGCGGTGGGTAGCTGTACAGGTGTTTTGAATATCCTCGTCCCCAATGTCGATGAGCTTTTCAAGCAGGCCATTACGGCCGGCGGTAAGGAAACCATGCCCGTCTCAGACCAGTTCTGGGGCGACCGCTACGGTAGCTTTGTCGATCCCTTTGGACACAGCTGGGGTGTGGCCACACACAAGGAAGACCTGAGCCCTGGGCAATTGGAAGAACGCGTCCAGGAGTTCTTCGCCAGCCAGACAAAACGGAAAATAGCGTAAGGACGCGCGGCGTTTACATAAAATCGGTCTGGCCATCATTCGTATGAACCCGGTTTTTTTGAAACCTATCGTTAGTTAACCCATAGCTCGTTAAACCATAATCCTTAATCCTTAAACGATAATTCCTTGGATCGTTTATCACTTTAAACCAGGGGGCGCGAAGCTCAGTGTTTGCGGCTTCGCGCCTCCTTCACATCTGCAAGTTCTCCACGCCCGATCGCCAGATCCCCCGATCTTCAACGCGATGCGTATACTGTATGCGCTTCGCAACGTTCGAAATTTCGCAACGCTCTAAAAATAAGGACAGCCATCATGCCCCTGACAAACCATCAGTTCCGTCTTGCCGCCCGCCCGGAAGGACTGCCCAAACGCAGCGATTGGAATTATGTTGAAGAACCGGTCAGCGACCCTGGTCCCGGCCAGATATTAATCAAGATCCTTTACATCTCCCTTGATCCGGCCATGCGCGGCTGGATGAATGACGGCAAATCTTATGTGCCGCCTGTAGGTATCGGCGAAGTCATGCGTGCTGGAGCGTTGGGCCGGGTGATCGCTTCGCAGAATCCCGGATATGCCGTGGGCGATCACGTGGTCGGAATGTTCGGTATGCAGGAGTATGCGCTCTCAGATGGCAAGGGCTTGCCCAAAGTTGATCCCAAGCTGGCCCCGCTGCCGGTGTATATGGGCACACTCGGCATGCCGGGCATGACCGCCTACTTTGGTCTGCTGGAAGTTGCCGCGCTCAAAACCAGTGACACCGTGGTAGTCTCCGGTGCGGCCGGAGCCGTGGGAATGCCGGCAGGGCAGATTGCCAAGATCAAAGGATGCCGCGTGGTAGGCATTGCCGGCGGCGCGGAGAAATGCCAGTACGTGGTGAAGGAACTCGGCTTTGACGCCTGCATCGATTACAAGAACGAAGATGTTAAGGCCGCGCTCAAGCAGCATTGCCCCAAAGGCGTCGACGTATATTTTGACAATGTTGGCGGCGACATTCTTGACGCAGTGCTCACGCAGATCAATCGCGGCGCGCGCATCGCCATCTGCGGTGCGATTTCGCAGTACAACAGCACCACGGGGATGAAGGGACCGTCGAATTACATGTCGTTGCTGGTGAATCGTGCGCGCATGGAAGGGTTTCTGGTATTCGATTTTGCCGCGCGCTACGGTGAAGCTGCGCGCGAAATGGCCGGATGGATGGCCCAGGGCAAGCTTAAGTCGCGTGAAGACGTGGTGCCAGGACTCGAGACTTTTCCAGAAACATTCCTCAAACTCTTCAAAGGTGAGAATTTTGGCAAGCTGCTGCTCAAAGTAGCGGAGTAACGTCGATGGTAGAGACGAGGCATGCCCCGTCTCTACGCGCTGCCGCCATCAAGCACCATGCGGACCAGCTTGGCGTAGTCCGCGCTGTCACGGTCGCCGGTAACCAGCTCGATCTGTTTGGGGCCCGCCACGCCGACCTTCAACTGCGCGGCGCGCGCAATCTGCTCCTGATCAAAGATCGCTCCCTGCGTTACTTCCGGCGTGGTGCCAAAATGCCGCAACAGGGCCACACCCACGGCGTCCACGGCCACGCGGTCCGTTCCTGCCAGAATCACATTGGCTTGCACCAGCTTGCCCCGGTCTGGCCCGCCGTTCACAAAAGCCTCCACGCCATCCAGCACGATCAAATCAGGATGGTACGCCGCGTTGATCTCCGCAATCATGTGCCGCTGGTGCGGCGACGAGTGCAGCTCCTGCATGAAGTTGTAAGGATTGCCGGGAACAAACTTGGCCGCCAGGCCCACCGAGTTCTTCAACGACAACGTGAAATGGCCGCCATAACGATGCGTCTTGAGGCAGCAGGTTTGCACGATACCCCCCGCTTTGCGCACCACCTTGGGCAGCGCGAAGCCCTGTTGCCAGTGGCTGTCCGCCGGCTTGATCGTCTCCCAATCGTCGGGGCCAAGCTCGTCAAAGACCACAACCTTGGCGTCCAACTCTTTGCCCAATTGGAATACGCTCTTCTTGCCCATCACTTCGCGGGTGTTGCCCATGCCGCTGCGGTCGCCCACGGTAAGCGGCCCGGAGCCCATGGCCTTGAGCTTGCGCAGGAGCGCCACCAGCGTATCTTCATGCGTGGAGCCGGGGGCAACGTCCGCGCTGTTGAGGTTCGGCTTAACGAATAAATCTTTTCCGCGCAAGCGCTCTACGCCCAGGAGATCAATCGCGCGGGCCACTCCGGCGGCACGGTCTGTAGTTTTGACGAAGGCCACTCGGGCCGTGGTTGAGGGAGCTTGGTCAAGCTCTATCGCTCGGAGCAGAGAAGGCGCGAAAACCGCCGCTCCTAAAGTGGTCGATGCGTCTTTGAGAAACCGTCTGCGATCCATGGGGTCTATCCTCCGGGTCTCTACACATATTGGACACCTTCTGAGGTATGAGGCGCAAGGCGCGTTTGATTTTGGTAGTGGTCAGTTTGGCGAAAATCGTGTAGCGCCGGCACTCTTGCCAGGCACAGTTTCTGGTTCAATGTTTTTTCTTCTTTTTCGGTATGTCGCCGACTGTCGAAGAACCTGCATTCGATCTCAGTGCAACCGTACGGATTGCCTGTAGCCGAGAGACATTGTCGGACGGATCCGCGGCATTGGCGACAATCAACCGCTGTTCGCCATCCGGCCCGATGACCACTCCAACCGATGCGACCACGGTCGCTGTTACCGTGAGGTTTCCTTGGGCTGCGCCCGGAGCGCCCGCATGGCCCATGCTGGTTTGCTGAGGGAAGGCTTGCTGGGCAAAACCACGGGAGGCGCAGAGCAGTAAAGCTGCAAGGATCGCCGCGAGTGTCAATTTGCTGGGCATGAAAGTTTCTGCCGGAAGAGAGGGGGCCATTCCTTGCGGAAGAACTTGCCCAGGTCCCGGCAATAATTGCCTATCGGCGGCGTTTTTTCCTGGCTTTAAGTTTGTTTTTACGAGCTATCTTTGTACTCAGCGCGGATGCGCAGCGCGGGCGAGAGGTCGCGACAAAAGTCATCGTTGTGTGCGTCAACGAGGGGAGATACATCGGGCTTGCACGGTACAAATGTCGTGCGATGGCCATGTGGCACCGCCGCCCCCCGGCTGTGAAAAGAAAGGAACACCGGTGAGGGCGCCGGTGTCACACGATTTTCTTGACTGAAGCCGCAGGATTACGCTCTGTCAGTTAGGCAAGACCCCTGCCCGAGCAGGTTCGAGGCTACTCCAAAGTAATTGGCTGCCTGCCGATTCCATGGACGCTCCGCATTCCGGTTGTGATATGGAATAACAGCATGCGCCTTCCGGAAATCGACTGGAAACCAGTCTCCCGTATACAGTTCATCGGCTGGACTGTGTTCTACGCGTTGCTGCTTTTCTATCTGGCGATGCATTTCACTGAGATGACGCTGCTGGACAATGTCCACCTGCCTATCCATGAAGGCGGGCATCTTCTCTTTGGCTGGCTTGGTGAAACGCTGGGACTCTGGGGCGGAACGATCTTGCAATTGCTGGTGCCGGCGCTGCTGGCCGTGAGCTTCGCCGTGCGGCGTGATCTTCCCGGAGCAACTTTCTGTTCGCTGGCCTTCTTTCACAGCATGACCGGAGTTGCCACCTACATGATTGACGCCCTGGTGCTGGAGTTGCCGCTGGTCACCGTGGGCGCAATCGCCGATGAGAGCATGCATGACTGGGTCAACATCTTTACCCGACTTGGTGTGCTGCCGCATGCCACGCAAATCGGCAACACGGTGCGCGTGCTGGCCTGGATCGGGATGCTGGGCGCGGTGGCGTGGTTCAGTTGGCGGTATTACCGGCAGAGCCAGGCGAGCATCGCAACAGCCTGAGCGTCTTTGTCTATTCCCGCATACCTAAAGCGGTTCCTGCGTTGGTGTACCCTAAGTTTTATGGTGTCTAAACCCAGCCGAGGGCTGGCTGGGCCACAAAACTTTCGTTGTTCATAGTGCTTGGTACTCCTAGAGTCGTGTGGCACCGCCGCCCCCGGCGGTGAGTCTTTTCCAGCACAGCAACTCTGGAACCGCTCTGAAAGAAGCAGCCTTTTCTTCCATCATATTCATGTTTTATATCTGCGCCGGGCAAAGGAAGATCTTTGGATTTAGCGTCCTTGTAATGCGCAACTTTGGGTTGCGATGATATTTTCAAAGTAAGGACACATTCCAATGGCACTCAATAGAAGTATGACAATCATAAAGGGCCGGTGCGCACTCATATTGTTGGTGGCGTTTGTAGTATTTTCACTGCCGGCTTTTTCCCAGGCGGTGCCCAGCGCGACAAACAAGCCGGACGCGTCGACTGACGTTGATCTGATCTGGGGATTCAAGATTCCTCTGCGGGACAACGTGCGGTTGAACGGCACCGTCTATAAGCCGGCAGGACAGAAAGAGCCTTTGCCCGTCATCTTTACCCTCACGCCGTACGTCGCCGACGCGTCTCATCCGCGCGCTTATTACTTTGCCCAGCATGGCTACGTTTATGTGACGGTGGATGTGCGTGGACGCGGCAACTCCGAGGGCGCTTTTGATCCATTCGCGCAAGAGGCGCGTGACGGACATGACGTGGTGGAATTCCTGGCGAAGCAGCCGTGGTGCAACGGCAAGGTTGCCATGTGGGGTGGTTCGTACGTCGGTTACGACCAATGGGCCACGGCGAAAGAGTTGCCGCCGCATCTGGCAACGGTCGTTCCTGTTGCTTCTGTGCGGCCGGGAATCGATTTTCCCTTGCATCGGGGCATCTGGTACAGCTATGACATGGAGTGGCTCACGTTCGTCAGTGGCGTCACGCCCAATCTTGCCCTGTTCGGCGCGGACGCGTTTTGGAAACAGAAGTTTGGCGAGATGTACACGGGGCACCGGCCTTTTAATACTCTGGACCAGATCACCGGCAACGGAACAACGGTCTTTCAGAAATGGATGCAGCATCCTTCTTATGACAGCTTCTGGCAAGCCATGGCGCCCACGCCGGAACAGTACGCCAAGATCAACGTTCCCATTCTCACGATTACCGGCCACAATGACGGGGACCAAAACGGGGCGATGTCCTACTACCGGGAAATCATGAAGTATGGCAATGCTGAGGCCAAAGCAAAACACTACTTGATCATCGGGCCGTGGGACCATCCGGGTACGCGTACGCCGCGGAAAGAAATTGGCGGCCTGGTTTTCGGCGATGCCAGCGTGCTCGACATGAACGATCTTCACCGGCAATGGTATGACTGGACGATGAAGAGCGGCCCCAAACCGGACTTCCTGAAGAAGCGCGTGGCCTATTACGTGATGGGCCCGGGAGCGGAGAACTGGAAATACGCCGATGACCTGGATGCCATCGCGACCGACCACCGCAAGCTGTTTTTGACATCGCATGACAGCGCAGCCAACGACGTATTTCATTCCGGAAACCTGGTCGATCAGGCTGTCCCCTCGGCGCCGGACAAGTTTGTTTACGATCCGCTTGACGTGCGTCCGGCCGAACTCGACAAGGAAGACAGCGGCAAGCCGTTTCTCGACGAGCGGTACGTTCTCAACCTTTTTGGCAAGGGCGTGATCTACCACAGCGATCCGTTTCCCGAGGCCACGGAGGTCTCTGGATACATTAAAGTAAGCGCGTGGATTGCCATGGACGTGCCGGACACAGATTTCTCCGCCACGCTCTATGAAGTCCTGCCCGATGGAAGCAACATTGAGCTGACCAACGATCTGTTGCGGGCGCGCTATCGTGAGTCACTGGAGAAAGGCAAACCGGTCACGCCGGGTCAAATTACGCGCTACGATTTTGATGAGTTTCGCTGGTTTTCCCGGCGCGTTTCGAAAGGCAGCAGGTTGCGTCTGGTGCTGAGCTGCCTCAACACCATGTACTACGAGAAAAATTACAACTCAGGCGGCGCCGTGGAGAGTGAGTCAGGAAAGGATGCGAAGACCGCCCACGTGACCTTGTATCACGATCCCGAACACCCCAGCGTGCTGGAAATTCCGGTGGTGAAGTAGCGGCAAAGCACAGGCAACGTCATCCTGACGGCCGTAAGCTCGCGCAAGTTTCGCTTTCCGTGCTCTGCGTGCGGAGAACCGGTGGAAGAACGGCCCTTCGGGCCGTGAAAATGTATGTTCAAGAAAACGGGCTTTAGCCCTGGCGCTAGAGCGCATATCAATTAATTTTACGCGGCCCTAAAGGACCGCTCTTCCAGCGGCGCTACATCGTCACCGTTTCCACCAGCTCCAACGCCGTCTTGCGCAGGGGCTTCATCAGGGGTAATCCTGACAGCCGCAGCAGGTTGACCAGCAGACCCAGGCTTTTTTCCATGAGCTTTTCCGTGCGCTCCTGGCCGGGAGAGCGGTCGTACAGCCAGAACAGGATCATTCCCATCTGGTAGAGCCAGAGCAGGTACGGCAGATGCGGCTTCATGTCCGCCGGGACTTTCACGTCACCACCTTCGGCGGCAATGCGGAAGTGCTCAATGGCGCGCTCGCGGATAGGACGCGTCTCTTCACTGAAAGGTGAGAGCGGGTCCTTGCTGTCCGGAGCATGGCGGAAGAGCGCATCGCAAAACTTGCGGTTGGGCTCCAGGAGTTCGAAGCGCTTTTCCATGATGCAGCGGATGCGGTCTTTTAGTTTCTTGTGGCCGGCCATGGCTGTCACAATGGATTCGTGGCTGTTCTCCTGCATCTCCCCGTAGAAGGTCAGCACAATGGCCTCTTTGGAAGAGAAGTAGTAGTACGCGCCACCCAGTGCGACCCCGGCCTTGGCGGCGATGTCGCGCATGGTGGTCTGCTCGAAGCCTTTTTCACGGAACATGGCCATGGCGGCTTCATAGATTTTCCGGCGCGTATCTTCCGCGCGCGGCGTAGGACGCATTTTCATGGTTGGTGTTGTCATCTCAAATAGTCCGATACTGTTTCACCCGGCACGGCACATGGCTCCAGAGTGATCTGACGCAATTCGCCCGCAAGACCCTCGGGGTCCGCAACGCGCAGCCACCGCGAGAAAGCGTGGCGGTTCCTGGAGATTGTAGCGAAAGCCTGCCGGACAAAGGGTAACACCAGCGGATGCGCCAGCCGGTAGGCCCAGTCACGATACTCCTCCAACGCGTAAATCGCCATGATCCACGCGGAGTTGTTGAGATAGACTTGGCCTTCATCGCTGATGACCACCAGGTCATTGCACGTGGCGACTTGGTCCAGTTCAGGGAACATAGCTTTCGCTTTGTCAGAACCTGCCGGCACCATGCAGAGTCCCAGCCAGGACCGCTGTACCAGCAACCAGTCTTTCAAACGTTCGCACAGCTCGCATTTTGGATCATATAGGACGTAGAGTTTTTCCATAGTTCACCTTCAATTCTGTCTTGCTTCAACTGTTGCTTCACTCAGCTTTGTTTCACTCCAGTCTCGAATCTGCGAATATCGCGCTGCCAACTTTAGTGGGGTACCGCAACTCTCAGCACGGCGTCAGGCGCTACGGGCGGACGGCGTGGCACGTTGCCCTGAGCACGGCTCCGGATGCGGGAGAAGATAAACAGGTTGAAGAAATGCATGCCTCCAAGGATCAAGAGGATGAAGCCCAGTTTGTCGCTCAGCATCTCAATGGCCTGCCGCGAGGTGGCAATGACCGCACTGGTCTTCAGCGCCAGGGAGACAAAGCCGATGTTGATCAGGTAAAAGCCCACCACCAGCAGATGGTTGACGGAAGCGGCAAGCTCGGCGTTGCCGTGGAAGGCGTCCACCAGGAAGATGGCGCCGCGTTTGTGCAGCGTGCGGGCCACCCAGACGGTCAGAGTGACGCTGATCAAGAGATAAACGATATAAGTGACGACGATGGTGATGTCTTCGGGCATGATCTCCTCCGTAAATCGATATTTTGAACGTGTTCAAAACAAGAATAACGCTGCCCATCGCGTGTGTCAAGAGAAATTTTGAACACGTTCATTGGCTGGGTGGGGGCTGAGTTTAGGGCCTACAGCAGCAAAGGCGCAGCGCCCTATGATGCAATATATACACTATGAAAAAGGCGTCTGTTCGGGAGCTTCGCTACAACTTTGCCAAGATCGAACGAATGCTGCGCCAGGGTGAAGAGGTACAGATCACCAAGCGTCGAAAGGTAGTCGCGCGTTTGATTCCAGAGGGCACAAATGCCCCAGCGACGCTCCCGAATTTTCTGAAACGTTTGCGCGCAATCTATGGTGATACGTGTTTGGCGGTCAGCGGAGCTGAGTTATTTGAAAAAGACCGGGGCCGCTATTAAAGATCTCCAGTACTTTGTTCTTCTCATCAGTTCGCAGTTCCCTAGCGTGCGCACTTTTTACAATCTCTTTACTCGGCCCTAACAACCTGTGGTCTCATGTTTTCATCTCAAGATTCGCGGTTCCTAGCAGGGGTGAACGGTGGTTTTCCGTTCTTTATTTTTTTTCATTTCTTGCCTATCACCTGCCGGCGACCCCAGAAGGCAAGCAGGGCCCCAATGCGAATTTACAGTCGCCACCATCACGGCAAAGCAGCACGCTGGACCTTTCTTTCCCGCGCCATTATTTTGATGGCCCCATTGTTCCTGGCGGGCGGACTGCTTCGCAGCCAGCAGCAACCTGGCAAAGATCAGCCGACAGCACAGCAGCCAAGCCAGCAAGCATCCAATCCGCAATCGAATCAGAAGCCTGACCTTACCGTGCGCGTGAAGGTAGTCAACGTGCCTGCCACGGTCCGGGACAAGCACGGCCAGCTCATCAGCACGCTGGCCAAAGACGACTTCGTCTTAGAAGAAGATGGCCGCCCGCAGCAGGTGCATTATTTCGCGCACGATACTGATCTTCCGCTCACGCTTGGCTTGCTGGTGGATACCAGCCTGAGTCAGAGGCGCGTCCTGGAACAGGAACGCCATGCCAGCTACACGTTTCTGGACCAGATGTTGCGCCAGCCCAAGGACGCAGCTTTTCTGATTCACTTTGATCACGAAGTGGAATTGCTGCAAGACCTGACGTCCTCGCGGGAGAAATTGCAGGCAGCGTTTCAGGCGTTACAGACGCCGCAGTTCACGCAGACGAGTGGAAGCAGTCCTTCCGGCCAGGGAGGTGGAGGCCGCCGCAGAGGCGGTGGTGGCGGAGACTTCCAAGGACGCGGCACGCTACTTTACGACTCTGTATTTCTCGCCTCTGACGAGTTGATGAAAAAGCAAGAAGGCCGCAAGGCGGTTCTTATTCTCTCGGACGGCGTCGATCGCCACAGCAAAGAGAGCTTGGACAACGCCATTGCCTCGGCCCAGCGGTCGGACACGGTGGTCTACTCCATTCTGTTTGCCGACGAAGAGCACGAGCACTATGGTGGCTTCGGCGGCGGAGGCGGTATGGGCCGGCACGGCGGCGGTCGCGGAAGATATCCCCAGGAGTCGCGTCCTGATGGCAAGAAAATTCTGGAGCGGATCGCCAAGGAAACGGGCGGACGCTTTTTTGAAGTCTCCAAGAAGCAGACGGTAGAAAAAATCTATGAATCCATTGCGGAGGAGCTGCGCAATCAGTACAGCCTGGGATACACACCGGACCGGGCCGATCTGGTGGAGGGCTATCACAAGATCCACCTGACGACCAAGCAGAAAGACCTGGTGGTGCAAGCGCGGGATGGATATTATGCGGAACGTTAGATAGAAATTCTTAAGATAAAAATTCCTACAAAAAGTTTTCCGCCGAGAGCCGGCGCGTCAGCCGCGTAGATACTTGCCCACAATGGAAGCCACTACGCCCAGGCCGATGATGGCAATCGGACCGTGGTTCTCGCGGAGGGCCGTCGCCACGTCACCGGGGCCGGAAGTTACCAGATAGACGCCCCAGCAGATTCCTCCAACAATGGAAATGCCGCCGAGCGTGCGCAACAGAGGGCTCCCCGGTTCCTTCCTTGGGGCGCGTGGAGGCCGAAAGGCGCCACGGTCTTCATAGCCTTCCCGGACGCCGGTGCCCCAATTATCTCTATGCTTTGGACGTTGTGCCATGTGCCAAATTTGACTCATTTCTCAAGAAAATTCAACTGCCAAAAGTCCCTAGCCATGTATATCCGCTGGTTCGCCGGGCTGGAGAAGCGGTTGCGGAGCAAGGTTCTTACGTCTGCCATTTACAATAACGTTTTCATTTATGGCCCATCTATTTGAACCGCTTCGACTGCGCGGCGTGGAATTGCCTCACCGTATTGTGGTCTCACCCATGTGCCAGTATTCCTGCCTGGGGAATGACGGCTTGGCTACGGACTGGCACCTCGTCCACCTGGGCGCGCGCGCTGTAGGGCGGGCCGCTGCCATCATTGCGGAAGCTACCGCAGTTACCGCCGACGGACGCATCAGCCCCGTGGACCTTGGCATATGGAGTGACGCGCATGTGGAGCCCCTGCGACGCGTCTTTTCTTTCGTGGAACAGCAGGGTTCAATCCCTGGCATACAGCTTGCCCACGCCGGTAGAAAGGCCAGCACCAGTGAACCCTGGAAAGGAAGCCGGCCAATTTCTCTACAAGAAGGCGGATGGACTCCGATCATGGCACCCAGCCCGCTTCCGTTCGACGACAGCTACCAGGTCCCCCATGCCCTGAGCGTCCCTGAGATTGTTTCCGTGGTTGAAGCGTTTGTCGCGGCGGCACGCCGGGCGGAGGCTGCGGGCGCCAGGCTGATTGAACTCCACGCAGCCCACGGTTATCTGCTGCACTCTTTTCTTTCGCCGCTCACCAACCATCGCACGGATCACTATGGAGGTTCGCTCGCCAACCGCATGCGGATCGTGTGTGAGGTGGTGACCGCCGTACGCCACGTCTGGCCGGAGAAGTATCCGCTCTGGGTAAGAATCTCCGCCACGGATTGGGTGGTAGGCGGCTGGACTGTAGAAGATTCCGTTGTGCTTGCCAAAACGCTTCAGCCACTCGGCGTTGATCTGTTTGACTGTTCGTCCGGCGGCAATCTGCCGGGAGTAAAGATACCTGTTGGAGCGGGATACCAAACCGCATTCGCGGAACAGATTCGCCGTGAAGCTGGCGTGTTGACCGCGGCGGTAGGTGTGATCACCGATCCCGCCCAGGCCGATCATATTGTCCGCTCAGGACAGGCTGATGTGGTAGTTCTTGCGCGGCAGTTCCTGCGTGATCCCTACTGGCCGCTGATCGCCGCGCGCGCGCTGGGGCAGGAGATCAAATGGCCGATCCAATATGACAGGGCGAAGGTGAAGTAACTACAGAGCTGCAACTTCGCGACGCCGGATCACGCAACTTCAATTACTTTTTCTGGACGGCATGTGCCTGCGGCACGTGGGGAACCGCCTCGCCTTGCCTGTGGATCGCCCTCTTCTCTACCGGCGACGACAAAACTATAGACGTCGACGTAGTTCCAAAAGGGGTCAGGCGATCGATGAGAGATTCAAGGTGTTCCACCGAGCGCACATGCACTTTCATAATGAAGGAGTCCGCACCGGTGCCGCGGTGGCATTCCACCACTTCCGGAGAACTTTTCACCACGCTGGTAATGCGGGTGAAAACGTCACCGACTACGGACATGCGGATGAACGCGGTGATGGGCATCCCAACCTTCATGGGGTCAATATCCGCGTGATAGCCGACAATGATGCCGGCTTCTTCCATGCGTTTCACGCGCTCCACCACGGCTGGGGTTGTGAGACCAACTCGGCGCCCAAGCTCCGCGTAAGAGAGTCGCCCATTGGTTTGCAACTCTTGTAGAAGCTTCCAGCCGATCTGATCTAATAGTTTATCGCTTTTTAAATTGGATTCCATTTTTAGCCTGATATTATAAGTCAGATTGCGAGTTTTCTCTCACATCGATTTCATAATTTTTAACATTAACAAAACTTAATCTTGAGAAATACTTCAAGGGGATGAAGCCCGAATGAACCGGGGTCTCAAGGCACAAAACATCGCCCAAGAACACGCCCTTCATCAAGATTCAGCCAGACGGCGGACGATTCAAGCAGGCGCAAAATGCGTCCTTTTGAGGGATTTTGAATTCTGGCGACGATCGCATGGGCCGATACAGGACGCATGAGCGTTACTTATGAGGCATTTTGGCCGGGCAGTACAACTACAATCCGACCAGAGATTACACATTGGTAATCATGGAACTACTGTATTCTGATACTTTCCCTTGATTTGCGGAGAAAGCCATTATAAAAATGAAGATTCCGATATATTCTGGATCAATCACCAAACAGCACTGACCCCCAGGTGTGACTGCGATTTTCATGGATCCTATTGTTATAACTACTCACGAAGTTGCTCAGGCGCAGGTACCGGTACAAGGTGCGCCGGAAGTCCGTCCCAAGGTACCTAACCCGGTTCCCATCTGGGCCCGGTTGTTGATGGTTCCTTTGGTGTTTGTGCTGCCGCTGATGTGTCTGGCGGCGCTGATTGTAAGGTTGTCCGTCCGCGGTCAAACGCCGCGTTTGCGGCAAAGCTGGTCAGCGTATCTGTTGACGCTGATGATCATCAGCGGTTTCCTGTCGACGATTTTCATGGTCTTGAGCGTTTCGCTTTCCTGGGCGCCCGCGCCGGATGCAATTGGCGCAGCCTTGTCCGGTTTGGATGAGCGCAACGATTTTCCTGTCTTGCCGGCGCTAAAAATTATGTCCGGGGTGGAGCTGAGCTCAAAATTGAAGCCGATGGTCCTGCTGGCGTCCCCGGCGGCCAAGCGCTGGTTCAGCCACACGGAAAGCATGTCCGGTCTGCTGGGTGCGGCCATGATCCTGCAAACCGATGAGCATGGTTACCTGCTGGCAACCGCGCGCCATGTGGCGGATGGCCCAGGCTGGCAATCGAAGCACGGTGCGCAGAAGGTAATGGTTTCTGACGGCATGAACGGCTGGGCGGTTGCCCAGGTCGTGGGCCGTCACAAGCAGCTTGATCTGGCGTTGCTATGGCTGGAGCGCAGGGAAGGCACCGCGTTATTTCGCCAGCCCATTGCTACATACGCCAGCGTCCAGACCGGGGAAAAGATTTACGTGATCGGGCATCCGGAGGGGCTGAACTTCAGCATTAGTAACGGGATCGTCTCCCGGCTTCCGGGAAGAGATGTGTTGCAGATTTCCGCTCCGGTAAGCCCGGGGAACAGCGGCGGGCCAGTGTATGACGAATTCGGCAACCTGCTGGGCGTGGTCACTTCCAAGGTGGCCAGGTCCATGGAGCCGGAAGCGGAGAACCTGAATTTTGCCGTCAGCACAGATGCGTTGATGCATGACACCGACTGGGAATTTGTGAGCGGCACCGCGGCCCCCAAGAACGTGCTGGCGGATTTTGTGCGTCAGGACAAGGTGCGAAAGGCGCCGGCAGAGAATGCTGCCGTGCAATAGTAGAATCTCAAACATGGCAAACATTACAGTGACGGTTTACGATTCCACAGAGAACAAGCGCGTCCCGGTTGAACTGCCTGATGACGCGCCGGCCAACAAAATCATCGCCGTGCTGGTGGACAAGCTACAGCTTCCGCAGAACGGTCCTGACGGTGCGCCGCTCAGTTACAAATTCCATCACAAGAACTCCGGACGCCAGGTACAGGACGCGCAAACGCTGGCCGATGCCGCCGTAAAAGACGGCGATATTCTGCGCCTTCAGCCTGAAATCACCGCGGGAAAACAATGAGTGGTTTTCTGGCTACGCCGGCCGCAGAGGACCGGTTCAGCCGTTTCCGTCTCATCGGCTGGTGGGACCAGGAGAAGATCCGCGCCGCGCGTGTGCTGGTCGTCGGCGCGGGGGCGCTGGGCAATGAGATCCTGAAAAACCTGGCCCTGCTGGGTTTCGCGAACATCATTGTTGTGGACCTGGATTCGATTGAGGCCTCCAATCTTTCTCGCAGTATTCTCTATCGCGTGTCGGATGTTGGCAGACGCAAGGCCGACGCCGCCGCTGAGGCAGTCCGAAATATCTTTCCCGAAGCACAAGTTCACGCGATCACCGGTGACGTGGTGCACGGACTTGGACTCGGCCTGTTTGCCTGGGCTGATATGGTCCTGGCCGGTTTGGACAACCGCGAAGCCCGGCTCTGGATCAACCGCGCTTGCTGGATGATGAACAAGCCCTGGATTGACGGCGCCATCGAAGGTATCAACGGCGTGGCGCGCGCCTTCCTGCCGGGAACGCCTCCTTGCTACGAATGTACGTTAGGGGAAACCGACTGGGCCATTCTGAACAAGCGCATGTCGTGCAACCTGCTCGCGCTGGAAAGCGACCCTGGCGGAAAAGTTGCGACCACACCAACCATCTCTTCCATCATCGCCGGATTGCAGGTGCAAGAAGCGGTGAAGTTGTTGCATGGGCTTCCGGTGCTGGCAGGAAAAGGTTTTATCTTTGAAGGGCTCAACCACACGTCTTACAAGGTTGAATACACGGAGAACGCCGACTGCATGAGCCACCACACCTTTGCTGAGGTCATTGCTCTGCCGCAGGCTTCGCGCGAGCTTACGCTGGAGCATCTGCTGGGCGTGGCGCGGCAAGAGCTTGGTTCGCAGGAAGTCACAATTGAGTTCAGCCGCGACGTGATCCATAAACTGGTTTGTCCGGCTTGTAACGCGGAAGAAGAGTTATTTTCCGCCGTAGGCACGGTTGCCTATGCGCAAGGACGATGCCCAAAGGACGGGCAGATGCGCGCGGTGATCACGGCGCACAGCTATTCAGGCACAGAATCATTTGGCGGCAGGACGCTGGATCGGCTCGGGCTGCCGCTGTTTGACGTCTTTGCGGCACGTTCTGCTGAACGGGAGATTGCTTATTTAATCGCCGGGGATGAAAAAGCAATTCTGGGACAAATGGCAAAGGGGGCTTCGCACTAATGTCCAAAGCGCCCAAGATCAAAGTACGAGTTCAACCTATCATCGTGATGGAGGCGGAGGTGGCGCGTAAGATCCGCCAGCATGCTCGCACCTCCATGAAGGCCGAGGTTTGCGGTGTGCTGATCGGCAGTATGGATGAGGAGCGCATGGTGGTGGAAGCCTGCATCGCCGGCATCAACGCCGCCCAGGGTGGCGCGCACGTCACCTTTACCCAGGACACCTGGGAGCACATCTATAAGATCAAGGACAAGCAGTACCCTGACGAGAAGATTGTTGGCTGGTACCATTCGCATCCGGGATTCGGCGTTTTTCTTTCCGAGCACGATCTCTTTATTCAGGAGAACTTCTTCTCCAATCCGCAGCAAGTTGCCTGGGTCTATGATCCGCACACCGACGAAGAAGGCTGCTTTGGCTGGATCAGCGGCAAGATTGAAAAGCTTTCCGGAATTCGCATGGGATATTCGCAGAGTGTTGAAGTCAACGCCTCCGATGCAAATGAGTACGACGAAGACGACGACGCCGGACTGGACTCCCAGGTAAAGGTCCGCCGCCCCGACGAATCACAGGAACCAATGTGGGTGAAATGGACCAGCCGGATCATGGCATACGTTGCGGTACTGGCCCTGGGCTTCATCGGAGGCCATGAGTATCTTCGCTACAAATTGGCTCCGGCGTTGGCTGGATGCCAGCAGATAGCGGAACACCCAATTGAGGCGTGCGCGCAGATATTGCAACGATACGCCCCCTCTCTGATGGCTCCTGGCATACCGGGCATTCCTGAAATGCAGGGCCCGCAGCAACCGCAGCCGCAGGAGAAAGCGCCGGCGGGAAAAGGAAGCAATGGCAAACACTGACGATAAACCGGTGATGAAAATCACGCTTGAAGACCTGGCGAAAGTCGCGGTGTCTCCGGATGCGCAAGGCGCTGGCGGGGCCAGTGCGGGAGCCGGAGCAAGACAGTACGGCAATATCGCCGAGCCGGTCGGCGATGCCGTCGCGGTTACTGAGGAGAAGGGAAGCATCCTGCTGAAAGGCTGGTTCTACCTGGGCATGGCCGGGTTGCTGGGTTCGCTCTTAGGCTGGGGCATCTGCGAGCCATGGTTTCTGGATCCTCCGTTGCCACCCCGGTGGGGAAACGCCGTTCTCATGCCCGTGGTGCTCATGTTAATGTGCGTGGGCTTTGGTGTGGCAGAAAGCCTGGTGGAGCGTTCGTTGAGCAAAGTCTGGTGGCGGGCTTTGCTGGCATTGGGGCTGGGACTGGTCCTCGGTTTTGTTTTTGATATCATCGCGAACTTGGTTTACAGAATCGCTCTGAGTATCTGCTTTGAGATGGGAGTGCAGACGAACGCGAATCCCGCGGTGTGGATCGCCCGCGGCGTTGCCTGGATGGTGTTTGGCATAGCCGGCGGAATTGTTTACGGCATCGTGGACCGTTCGGGCAAGAAAGTGCAATACGGGATTCTGGGAGGAATTATTGGCGCCGGCCTGGGCGGAATGATCTTTGATCCCATCTCCATGGCGACGCACGCTGGTGCTCCCAGCCGTGCCGCCGGATTCGGCCTGCTCGGCTTAGCCACCGGTGTTGCCATGGGCATTGTGGAGAGCGCGCTGAAAGACCGCTGGCTTTATGTGGCTTCAGGCCCTCTTGCGGGCAAGCAATTTATTCTTTACAAGCCGCTCACGACCATCGGCAGCAGCCAGCAATGCGATATCTACCTCTTTAAAGACAACTCTATTCTTCCTCAGCATGGAAGCATTGAAGTGCGCGGAGCGCAGACCTTTCTCCGCGCCAGCGGCCAGGTTTATGTTTCCGGCCAGCCGGTCAAAAGCCGCGCTCTGCAAAGCGGCGATCTCGTCCAGATAGGCCGTTACGCTTTCCATTTCCGGGAAAGGTCAAGAAAATAATGAGCGAGCCGGTATGTCCCTACTGCCGCATGGCTTTTGAAGAGACTGGGCCCCCCAGGATTTTTTGTACCGTCTGCGGTACGCCGCACCATGAAGACTGCTACCAGGAAAACGGAGGCTGCACCGTCTTCGGCTGTGCCCGCGCTCCCGCGGACGACCCCAAACTTCAGGTTTCCCAAAGCGATCTGAGCGCCATTGTTGTTCCCGTACAACCGGCAGTCCAGGTTCCGCAATACCAAGCTTCACAATATTCGGCGTCGCAGTTTCCCGCCCAACAATACCCACCTTCAACCTATGGCGGGCCGTTGGGATTGTCGCAAACCGCCGCCCCACCGAGTGTCCGGCCGCCAGCCGGCCCCAATGCGCCTCCTCCCCCTGGGGCAAACGCGTACGTGGCATCGCCGAACCCCGCGCCGTACCGGCCTGCCCAGCCGGTTGTGGCCTACCGGGGCATTCCCAAGAGCCGTACCACCTACATTGTCCTGGGAATATTTCTTGGCGCCCTGGGAATTCATAACTTCTACGCCGGATATACCGGCCGGGCTATCGGTCAGCTTTGTCTAAGTGTTTTGACCTTGGGCTATCTGGCCCTGGCTGCCTGGATATGGGCGATTGTGGAGATTTGCATTGTGGACAAAGACAGCGCTGGTATACATTTCAGCTAAGTGTCACAGGTGAAAAATGAAATATTACATCCAACGCCAACTCAGTGAGTACGGCCCTTACACCCTTGCGGACCTTCAACGCTATGTTGCCCAGGGCAGCATTCTCATGACGGACCTGGCCCGCAGTGAAGGCATGACGGATTGGGTGCCGGTTTCGCAAGTCATCGGCAACATCCCTGTTCCCGTGCCGGGGCCTCCTCCTGGAACCGTCTACGGCGCAACCCCTGGGTACGGAACAGTAGCTGGCTCACCCCAGCCGGTCGGAGCTTTTCCGGTCCCACCGGATTTTCATTGGGGGTTGGTGTTGTTGATCGCGATTGTGACCTGCGGGTTGTTCTGGTGGGCCTGGGCAATCGTGGAAGCTGCCTGGATCAGGAAGATCAAGCCACAAAGCAAAGGGCTGCTCTTCATACTTCTGTCGGTGGCCAGTTATTTCGTCGGCGGATTTATTAATGGGTTTACACGAGCCATGAATGAAGGCCAGGCAAACCCGATTGGCGGTTTGTTCTCGCTCGCCGGGTTTGTTCTTATATTCGTTGCCGCCTTTACGATGCGCAGCGATCTTGAAGACTACTACAATTCCGTGGAACCGATTAATCTGCGGCTCAGTGGCGTCATGACATTCTTCTTTGCCGTGTTTTATTTCCAGCATCACTTTTCCCGGATTGCCCAATGGAAGAAGAACGGTGTTCTTGCGCCTCAGAGTTGATGGGCAGGTGCATGATGACGGGAATCGCGCAACAGATTGGCTGGCGGTATACAACAGACAATTAGAGGTGACGAATGAAGTATTACATTCAGCGGCAACTCAATGAGTACGGCCCCTATACCCTCACCGACCTCCAGCGCTATATAGCTCAGGGCAGCATTCTGCTTACGGACCTGGCCCGCAGTGAGGGCATGACGGACTGGCTGCCGCTTTCCCAGGTCATTGGCGACATTCCAGCCCAGGCGCCGTCTCCGGCCATGCCCGCTGCGGCAGCCGTGCCCGTGGCCGCAGCCCCGGTGTACGCCGGTGGGACGGTCTACAGCGGAGCGGCTGCCTCGCCCCAGGTCAATAATGGGTATCCAACCCCACCGGACCTGCACTGGGCGCTCGTGCTCCTGATCGGTTGGTTCTGCGGGTTTTTCCCGCTGATATGGCTCTTTATACAAGCTGGGTTTGTAAAAAAGCTCAACCAGCAAAGCAATTTCATGACTCTCCTTATCGCTGGAATTTGTGCCTGGGTGGTGGGCTTTTGTGGAGTCTTCGTGGCTGCCGGCATATCTGCTAACCAAAGCGAACCTTCGCCAATCCTTTTCGTTTTTGGGCTTGCGGCAATAGGGGGTCTCGTTCTGCACATCATAGGAATCTTTCAGATGCGGAGCGCCATTGAGCAGCATTACAACACCGTTGAACCCATCAATCTGCGCCTGAGCGGAGTCATGACGTTCTTTTTTGCCATTTATTACTTTCAGTACCATTTCACGCGCATCGCCAACTGGAAGAGGAACGGTTATTTACAGCCACAATGAGCTTGAATATCCGGCAACGGGCCCATGGTGTGGCAGGCGTCCTGCTGGTTGGGTGTGGTGTGCTTTACAATTTTTCTCCCAGCGAGCACACGTTTTATCCCCGCTGTCCGTTCTTTGCGTTGACGCACATGTTGTGCCCCGGATGCGGCGGGACGCGGGCGATTTATCAGTTGCTGCACCTGCATCTCGGGGAAGCGCTGCGCTATAACGCTTTGATAACGGTTCTCTTTCCGGTTGCTTGTGCGGGGTTTATTTTCTGGTACTATTCGACCGTGCGGTATGGCCGTTCTCCTCGTCTTCAGCTTCCGCGCAGTGTTGTGGTTTGCTTGTATGTAGTTTTCTTCCTGTTCGCTGTGTTGAGGAACAGCGGCCTGGCCTTCACAATCTGAACCATGCTCTCACCACGAATCCGCCGGCTCAAGCTTGATCACGATTCGCTGCTCCGGCGTTTCTCCGGATGGCCTCTGATCCGCATCGTGGGCAGTGCCGGGCTTCCGCCGGAGTTATATCGTTTTCAATACCTGGTCCGGGGGCTGTATGTTGCTCCGGACGGCGCCATCCTTGAGCGCAATGATCATCTGCTGGAGGTCAATCTTTCCCTGGGATATCCGCGGCGCGCTCCGCAGTGCCGCATGCTCACTCCGGTTTTCCATCCAAATTTTGACGATAGCTCGGTTTGCATCGGCGATTTCTGGGCGGCGTCAGAAGGGCTGGACGATCTCATTATCCGCATTGGCCGGATGATTTCTTACCAGGAATACAACACGAAGAGCCCGCTCAACGGGCTGGCGGCAAAATGGGCCGCACAAAATAGTAAATTGCTGCCGGTAGATTCCCGTCCCATTGCGCCGCCGCTAGAGCAGGCTGAGTCGTCAAACGTTCCGCCTCCTCCAGTCGAAGCGCCTCCGCCTCCCCCTGTCCCGGAGGCAAGCGCGGTTCCTTTGCCGCAAGCCGCACCCCCGCCCGCAGAAGCGGCTCCCGCCATCCCAGAGGCAACGGCCATGCCCCTTTCACAGCCTGTGCCCGCCCCCGCGCCAGCGGCTCCCGCAGGTGAGGATCCCTGGGGACAGAAAATTGTAATTCCCTAGAATAAGCATTCATAAAGATATAAGGGGTTGGGAAAGTTAAATATCTAAGCAAACAAGAGCTTTGTCCTCATTTTTCATTTCTCATTCTGCCAAAACTCTCATTGTGAAAATGATTGCGCAGTATTGCTGGATTCCTCCGCGATCCTTCTGATCAAGTGACGTTCCGTATTCGGAACATTTCTATTCCTGTTTACTCACTGCGAAGAATTCGTTGTAGACTCCGTCGATCCTGAATGCTGCTTCCGAACTCTCGTAGAGCAAGACAATCAAGACAATGAAGAAACTCATTCGACTGGAAGATTTTCGTTTTCATGCTGCCAGCATTCTTATTTCTCCCGGCTTCTTCTGTTCATCCTTTGATCTAGACAGATGTGGCAAATTCAAAAACAGTGAGGTCATTTGAATGGTTCCCCTCGGAAAAATGAGATTCGCATTAGCTCTTCTCTTTGTAGTTCTGGCCGCTAACTTCCTGATGGCGCAAGAACTACTTAAGCAGCATGTCGACAACCCAGGGCAGGCGGACAAAACTCCAACCGGCCATCTTCCCGGCGTGTCCCAGGACAGCATTGAGCGGGCTGCGGGCCCGGTCGGCGATGCAGTGGTTACAGGCAATGGCATCAACTATCACGGTGGCCCAGTCATGAAAGGTACGGTTAACATTTACCTCATCTGGTACGGAAACTGGGCGGGCACGGGATCCAACACCGCGGCCACGCGCAGCCTGGTCGAACACTTTGTCGGCACCTTGGGCGGCACCCCGTACGAAGTCATCAACAGCACCTACGGAGACGCCACCGGTAACGTTAGCGGCAACTTGGTTTTGGCCGGTACCACCACCGTCAGCACGGCCACCAACCTGAACGATACGCGTCTGCGCACAACGGTCAGCAATGCCATCAGCAGCGGCGCATTGCCGAGAGACGCCAATGGCGTGTACATGGTGCTGTCCTCCTCAAACATCAATGAGACTTCAGGATTCTGCACCCGGTATTGCGGGTTCCACACGCACGCTACTTTGGGCGGCGTGGACATCAAATACGCCTTCGTCGGCAACCCCGACCGCTGTCCCAGCGGCTGCGAGGCCCAGACCACCGGCCCGAACAGCCCCGCAACGGGCATCGGCGGCGCGGACGGCATGATCAACATCATCACCCATGAGAGCGAAGAAGCCATCACGGACCCGGACTTGAACGCTTGGTTTGATGCCAGCGGCGAAGAAGATGCCGACAAATGCAACTTCACTTTCGGCACGACTTCAACTTGCACGGCAACGAGCGTCTGCTCGGCTTCGGGCAAGGCTGCTGCGGCCAAATTCAATCAGACCTTCGGCGGCAACAGCTACTTGCTACAGGAAGAATGGAAGAATGCAGGCGGCGGCGCTTGCGTCCAGCACCTCTAATTCTTGACTGAATGGAAGGCCGCTTGTTTTCAGGCGGCCTTTTTTATTGTCTGGCGAAGCTGTATTCTCTAAAATCGCAAAGCCCAATCAGGAGTTCACATGAGAAGCACCGTTCGTGCATTCTGCTTGTTCCTCTTTGTTTTACTGGCATTCTGCGTCTTGAGTGCGCAGACCAAGAAGCAACCGGCACATCCACCAGCGGACGCACCGGAAAAAGCCGGCCAACTGGAAGGCTCGCCCAAGATCATGACGGCGACCCGGCAGGTCGTGCAATTCTGGCAGATCGAGAATGACCTGGCGCGGGCCCTGGAAAAAAAGGACCAAGCAGCGTTGGATAAAATGTTGTCAGAAGATTTCAAAGTATGGATGCCGAACCAAACAGGTAACGCGATTGCCGGAGAGGATTGGATGAAATCCGGTATGGAAAACCCTGTCCCAGCTCTGCTCCGGAACATGTCAGCCCAGGAATATCCGGAGATCATGCTGGTGAAATTCTTAGGTCTGGGGAAATCGCCGGCCCCCGGGAAGGGTGCTGCCAGCCAGTATTTTGTGATCGATGTCTGGTCCCGCGATGGCGATGCCTGGAAACTGACGGACCGCTTCATGTCTCGGATAATTCCCATTCCACTGCCGAAAAGGCCGAGTGGAAAAGAATGATTGCATCACCAGACAGAATGGTTTTGATCGTCGCATTAGTCTCCGCGGAAGGCGCTGGAATCGCTCGAGCCTACGATCGGTTGGCATCCTGGAACAACGCGGCAAGATGGTCGGCGTCTTCTTTCGTTGCGTCGGTGACCAGATAGTAATGCAATCCGCCTTCTGTCCAGCTCTTCATCGTGAATGAGAGCGCCCGGTCCGGGCCGGAAGACTGGTCCTTGGCATTGCTGGACTTAAAGATAAAGATTGAAATCTTGTGCTGGCGAACCTGGTACACCAATTCAGCGCCCGGAGTTCCTTGCGCATAGACCAAGTTGCCGCCGATCAGAGTGAACGGCGAATTCTTATCCAGTTCCGGCGGATCGAAGGTGAAGGCCAGCTTCCCTTGATACCACGGTTTGACGGTATGTTTGTCGCTTGAGATCACATCCACCGGGTGTTCGCTGGCCAGCATGGAAACATGCTCGTCAACCAGTTGCGCCAGGATCGGATTGTTTTCTCTGGGTCTGGTGTACAGCGAGAAGGTCAGCGCGGCAAACAAGGCCACACACGCGGCCGCCAAGCCCCACTTCCACCAGGGGCTTACGCTTTCCCGCGGATGGATCTCCTTGCGGACCGCCGCGTACAGCTCAGGAGGAGCGCTGAAACGTTTGCCAGCCATGCGGACCGTCTTCTTGAATTCCTGTTGCTCCATCACTACGGCGGCGCACTCACCACAAGTGAGCAGATGCTGGGCCACCTCCTGCTGAGCGGCAGGCTCCAACTCATTGTCCACGTACAAATCGGCTCTTTCCCGCCATTCACAATTCATGACTTTGCACCCACGGTCTTCTTTGCGCTTGCAGCTTGCACAATGTGATTGCGTACTTGTTTTCTGGCCCGGGCCAGGCGAGACATCACCGTTCCTATCGGTATGCTCAGCGTCTCGGCGACCTCCTGGTATTTCATCTCTTCAATGTCCGCCAGCAAGAGCACCTCTTGAAAGCTCGCGGACAGTTTTCCAATCGCCGCCTGCACCAGGTCGTGGTCGGCCTGGCGGATCAAGGCAAGCTCCGGAGTCTCCTGGCTGACCACCGAATCTTCAAATCCTTCCTCATCTTCCTGGATCGTGTTGCGCCGTTCCAGACCAGTCTTGCTGGTGAGAAAGGTGTTGCGCAGAATTCGAAAGATCCAGGCGCGGAAATTTGTGCGCGGCTGAAAGGACCCGAACCCTTTCAGTGCCTTGACCACGGATTCTTGCACCAAGTCCCTGGCTTCGTCTGCATCACCGCTCAGCCAGCAGGCAAAGTTGTACAGGGAGTCCAATAGGGGTACAGCCAGTTTTTCAAAATCCTTGTTTTGAAGGCCGCTCACGTATCCTCTGAGAATAACTGTGACGGCCTGATTTTATTCCCTTGGAAAGAAATTTTCCCGCTTATGTAACAGAAACCCGGCCTGTTGGGGGATGAAGCAAGCAAAGGGGTTCAAGCCGGATTCCGGGTTACTGCACCACCACCTTGGCCGTCATCTTGGGATGAACCGAACAGAAATAGCTATAAGTTCCAGGTTTGGTAAATGTGTAAGTGAATGCCTCGTCGGTATCAAGGACCTTCGATTTGAAGGTCTTGTCGTCGCTGACGACTGTATGCGGAATATCGTCATGGTTGGTCCACCGCACTGTGGTCCCTACGGTAACAGTCACGCTGCCGGGCGCAAAGGTAAAGTTGTCGATTTTTACCTCAACGCCCGTTGCCGGCTTTGTTTCCGGAGTGGCGGCGTGGATCTTGGGGCTGTTGCGAGCCATAACAAATCCGATGACCAGCGCCGCGATGCCTAATGTCCAGAACGTTCTTTTCATTTCTAGTGCTCCTTACAAGTTGTTCGTTGCGAAAATCTTTGTTGATGTCGTCGACGCTGGCTGCGTTTGCATGCAATCATTCCCGTACTTACTCCAAAGTAGAGTCGATCATCGCCAGCGCGTGGCGGCCGCGTATGTAGTTGACGTCAGTGACACCGAGCAGGCTTCGCAGTTGCTCCGCGGGAACTTTCATGGGACCGGGCGCAGGCGCTGAACCTGGTTTAGGTTGCGGAAACGCCGTGGACGTGGCGGTGTGAAAAGTAATGTTGCCTTCCACCTTCTGCATGGTCTGGTGAATGTGTCCGTTCAAGACGGTAACGGAACCAAAACGTTTCAGGTAACCCAGGGCCTGCGCGCTGTCTTCCGTTCCCCAGCCCCATTCAGGATAAACCGTCCACAGCGGAATGTGGGCGAAGACAACTATGGGCGTGCTCTTGGAAAGATGTTTGACATCTTTTTCCATCCACTCCAGTTGTTCGCCGCCCAGGTTGCCAAGTCCTCCGGTCTTCAGGTTCATCACGTTCACCAGGCCGATAAAATGTACGCCCTTCTTGTCAAAGCTGTACCAGCCAGCTCCTTTGGCGCCTTTGCCGTAGCGTTCCAGATATTGTTTCCCGTCATCGTTCAGAACGTCATGCTCTCCGGGGACAAAGAAAACGTCTTTGGCGCTCGCGCTCTTGAGCAGTTGGTCCACCGTATCGAATTCTTCAGGTTTTGAAAGGTGGCTGATGTCACCGGTGTGCAGGATAAAACCGGGCGCGGTGGGCAAGGCGTTGATCTTGTCGATCGCGGCTTTCATGGTTGCGACCACGTCAGTGTTGGCCGGTTTGCTGAACCCCATGTGGCTGTCACTGATCTGAACAAAACTTAACTCTCCCTGGGCTTCGCGGTCTCCGATCTCAGAGAGCCGGCTGAGGCTGTAAGACTTGAGCACGCCGCCTTGCATCACGCAAAAGGCCCCGGTGCCGGCCCAGGCCATGCATTTCAAGAAGCCTCGGCGGTCGATTCCGTCATGGTTATGGTCATTCAGTATCTCGTCTTTAGCTCTAATTTTGTCCGCCATCAACGTCCTCCTATAAGACCCGCGCTGTTCCAGTTCTGGAATTTTCTGCACGGTGTCTTCTTGGTTAACTCCGCGGCTGGTTAAATATTCCCTGGGTAAAGGTTATTTCTTTGATACCGGGCAAAAAGCGACACCACAACGTTCCCAAGTGACTGCATCAAACCTGTTACTATGCCTCCCTCAGTAAACGCAGGGGATTGGAGATCTTGACGCGCGCTTATAAAAAAACGGCCCTTCTGGCGGCATGTGTGTTGACCACGCTGGGCTTCGGTGCGTCGATGTGTGCGCAAGGCGTACCTGTGCCCAAGCAGAGCGGGGCCGTGCCCGGGCCAAGCATCTCAGCCCAAACCCAGAGCGTGGAAGCTACGCTGGATGAAAGCTATCGCGCCATGTACAACCTGCGCTTTGACCAGGCCTTCAAGAAAGCCGAAGAAGCCAAAGCCATGGCCAAAGACGATCCCATGCCCTGGGTGGCGCAGGCCAGCGCCGTGCTCTTCCGCGAGTTTGACCGGCTGGAAATATTACGCAGTGAGATGTTTGACACCGATGAGCGTTTTTCTGACGGAGGCGCACTTAGCTGGAACGCTACGGCTAAAACGGAGTTTGAGAGTGCCATCCGCGGCGCCGAGAAGCTGGCCCAGGAGCGATTGAAGCAGGACAAGCGTGACATTAACGCTCTGTTCGCTCTCACGCTCACCAATGGCTTGCAGGCCGACGATGCCGCTCTGATCGGCAAGAAGAGATTCAGCGCCCTTTCCTTTATCAAGACCTCGAACGGCTATGCCGAACGTTTGCTGGCCCGCGCGCCTGACTATTACGATGCTTATCTGGCAACGGGAATCGGCAAGTACATCATTGGAGGCAAGGCCGCGCCGGTGCGCTGGATTCTTCGCTTGGGCGGACTCAAAGGCGATCAGGAAGAAGGTCTGAAAGAGCTTTTACTGGCCGACCAGCACGGAAGATATCTGGCGCCGTTTGCCCGCATTTTGCTTGCTTTTAACGATCTGCGTCACAAGAACAAAGCTGAAGCGCGCAAGAAACTGGAATGGCTGCATGAACAGTTTCCGAACAATCCGCTCTTCGTGCAGGAGATCGCCAAGCTAGATCATCCTTCAACGGCCATTGGCCAGTGATGTCAGCGCCGAGGATGCGGCCCCTTGGATCTTTCCGCTCGCAGCTTCCTGAACAAAAACCACTACGCGCAGGTCTTGAGGCTTCCAGTCTTTACCGAGGTTGAGTGGGATCGTAGTATCAAAGCTGCCATCATGAATCTGGCCTAGCGATCTGAGATCACGCACCACGGCCGAATGACGCAGCACATGCCCGTCGTTTTCGCCTGCACTCACTTTGTTCGCCAGGTTGTCTTCGGTGATCGCCAGCACCACGTCATTGCCGGATGGCAATTCCAGGGCTTTCACGTGGACCAGAATTTTCTCCTGCGCGGCAAAAGACACTTCGATCTGCGCCGATTGTGGCCGGAGCGCGGCTTGGGCAATCGCCTGATGGGCACGCGCTGTATTGTTGCCGACAAACTCCACAGCGCCATCCACCACCATCTGCGGCGTGTACGGGCCTTGCAGGCGCAACTTCTGTGAGTACCGTTCCTGCCGCTTGCTGTAGTCGGCGGAGGAGAAGCGGTCCCGCCATCCCAGAGAATTCCAGTAGTCAACGTGAAAGCCGAGCGGAATGATCTCCACTCCCTGCGCTGTGTGCTCCTGGCGCAAGCGGCTGAGCAACTCGTCCGCCGGAGGACAGCTGGAGCATCCTTCTGAGGTAAACAACTCCACCACCACGGTCTTACGTGCCGCCGGGACTTCCGCAGGCCGCTGGACGAATGCAGCGAATGCAAAAACACCCGTTACTACAAAGACAGCCCACAGATACACGCTGAAGTTTTTCAGGAAGCACATCCTATCTGTCGCAATATAGAGTACGTGATTACCGGCTGCCTGGATTTGACGCCCCGCTTTTGACCGGCGCCACGGAATAAACCTCGAACTCCAACTCCAGTTCGTCTTTCACTTTGATTGAGCCTCCGCCCATGGAGATCGGTTTAATTCCAAAATCCGTTTGCTTCAGCTTAGTCACACCGTGATAATGTTCCGGGCCGCCGGTGACTTCCAAGACAATCTCCTTGCTCGCGCCGTGTAGATCCAGCGTCCCCATCACGCGATAGTGCTGCGCGCTGGTCTGCTCAATGCGGGAAGACTTGAAGCGGATCTCAGGAAACTTTGCCACATCCAGCACCGTCGGCCCCAGCATGGTGGTCTGTATCTCATTGCGGTCTTTCTCCGAGACCTCCGGGTCCGTAACCTTCATTTCTCTTGTGACCACGGTGATGTTCGCTACCATGCGGGCAGGGTCCGCCGTCGCCTGAGCGATAGGCGCAACCACAACATGATTATGCGCAAAGCCGGAAAACAGGCCGGACTTGAAAACACGGATCGTGATGGCTGACTGCTGCGCGCCCGATGCAGCGTTCCCTTGGGGTTGCGCGGCAGGCCAAAAGCCGGTCAATAAGATGATCGAGTACAGGATTGTTGGAACCAAGTTCACTCCTTGAGAGCTCCGGCCAGGCAAGCTTCGTAAGTATTGTACGGAATTTGATGCGCAATGCGGGGCGGCCGCACCTCTTCGAATTGTAATAATTCGTTGACAAAGATCCCCAACGGCCATCGTCCAAGTAGCCAGCAGTGCCAAAGGTCTCACATCGTCCCAAGTATTAAATGATTCTAGCCTTCCCAAAATGGAGCCGAGCCAGCAAAAATTCTTGCCTGGCTTGGCTCAATGAATTTCCGGGTGTGGTATTGTGCGCCGTGCAAGGAGAACGGCAATGAGATTTTGCAAATATGTAGTACTTGTTTTTGCTGCCATGGGGACCATGGTGGCAAACAATTTTCTGAAGGCCCAAACGGCATCTTTTAACTTTGCCCAACTGGATGTTCCGAACAGTGCTTCCACGGAGGCTGACGGCATCAACACGCGCGGCGATATCATCGGCTTCTTTGTCGACGCTTCCGGCAAACAGCACGGTTTTCTCGACCAGCACGGCACCTTCACGCAGCTTGATTTCCCCAAGGCTGCTTCCACCAAGACTGTGGGCATCAACAATGAGAATGAGATTGTGGGCGCTTTTACTGATGCCTCCGGGGTCCAGCATGGATTGCTGGACCGGGCCGGCACATTCACCCAGGTGGATTTTCCCGGAAGCACCTCCACAGCCGCTCTCAGTATCAATGATGCGCATCAGATCGTCGGGGCCTTTACCGACGCCGCCGGGCATACGCACGGGTTCCTGAAACGGGGCAGCGTCTTCACGCGGCTCGATTTTCCCGGCAGCACGTCAACCACTGCTTTTGGCATCAACAATCGCGATGAAATCGTGGGCGCTTTTACCAACGCAGCCGGAGTGCAGCACGCCTTTGTTCATCGCCGGGGCATTTTTACTCAACTGGATCCTCCCGGAGCCACCAGCTCGGTTGCGTTTGGCCTGAACGTGCTCGGGCATGTTGTAGGCAGTTTCACTGACGCGGCTGGGAATGGCCATGGATTTCTGGATGAGGATGGCAGATTCGTGCATGTGGATTTTCCCGGAGCCGCGTCCACGGATGCCAATGGCACCAATGTCGAAGGGTTCATCGTAGGCGACTATTTTGATGCTTCCGGAGTGGAGCACGGGTACTTCGCAACTCCCCGTCGGTAACCTGTATCGACTGTTCAGCTTGCCATCGGCATCCCTTTGATCGCTTCCAGCACGCGGATTGGGGCCGCTTCCGGACTAACCAGGGCGCCAGGCGGAACAATGAAAGTCTGCTCCAGGGCGAACTGGCCTGACATAACTGCGTGAGGAACGCCATCGGTGAAAACCATCCACGCGCAGTCAGGAGGAAAAGCCAGGTCGGCTTTGGGCGCGTTTTTCTGGAAGTCGCCATTCTCTTTGAGCCAATCATGAAGATGGAGCATGAACTCGTCGTAGCGCGAGCGGTCGGGCACGGGCAAGCCAAGTTTGCTCGCAAGCCGCGCCATGGTCCGGCCAAACGGGGAACGGTAGGGCGGATCAATGGATTGCGCCTTCATGAGCCTGGGCAGGAAGTCATGAAAGGGCTCGCCCACCTGCCATACACGGTCCACCGTGGGGTTGATGTTAGCGAAGACGCGAAGAATGCGCCCGCCGCGCGTGGGCCGCGTGGGAAAGGCGTCCACGTGGAGCAGATCATTGCGTTTGTGCAGCGGCAAGTCGCGTCCGTGCTCTTCCAAGGGCCGGAAGCTGGCAAAGTCCAATTGCATTTTGCCCGCATACGGAGCGAGAAACTTGGAGAGAAACCGCGTTACTTCCCGGGAAAAATGCTGCATCACCTGATGGAGCCGCTCACGGTCAGGAGAGCTGGAAGAAACACCCTTCAGAATGTCCTTGCCCGGCCGATAAGAGATATTCTTGTGAAAACGTGAACCGGTTTGCTTCTGGGAAAGCAGAAAAGCTTTTTCCTCGTCGGTAAAATCAAACGGCACTTTCTTGAAAAAGAGGACCTTGCCGCGTTCCAGCTGGTCACAATACCAGCTTGCCTGGTCCGGAGAGTAAGCACCCACCTCCACCAGAGCCGACATTGGTTCCAAAGTTTTCATCCCAGTCCTCCGCACTCCTTATGCAGTGCCATGATTTTCAAAGCAATCATACCTCTTTTCACTCTTCCTCCCCAGCGCCAGAACGTGAGAGCCGTCCGCAACGGTGGTCGGCTGGCGGCTCGATCCGTCGCGGCAGGGCCACGGCGGGGCTGAGCTGGCGCACAAATTCAATCTGCAATACTGGATGCAACTCAATGCAGTTTTCCGCCACCCCGGTCTGACCGTGAAAGATATCAAAGAAACCTACACCCTGGACGCGCACGACCCACGCCGGATCAAACCGGCGAAAATGTGCCTGCGGCGCGGACAGGCGTTCCATCAGCACCTGCCTTACTTCGACGAAATGTTGTGCCTGCGATGAACTGCACGCCGCCACACATTCGCTGGAAGGTACTTCAGCAATCATCGTTCGACTAAGATCAGCAGGGTCGGCTAAAACCAAGTGAAAGTCGCGGTCGCCATGTTGTCCACTCTCCGCTTTCCAGCCGAGCAGAATCGCTTCCACCCAATAGACCTTCTTTTCCGCATCTGCGCGTGTGTCCTCCAGCGCCGCCGGCGCAAGTAGCGCAACCAGCGCAGCAACGCTGGTGTGCTCTGGAGTCCAGTTGATGAGCGCAGCCCCTGGGTCTGAAACGGTCTTGATCTGCCAGCGCTCGGTCCCACAATGGACGCCGCAAGTGATTTCAGGCGGCCCCGGTTTGCGCAGGTAACGCAGCAACAAAACGCCCACAACAAGGCAGATTAGAATAATGACCGGCAATGATTGAGATTTACGTTGCGACATTCTTAGGTTCTTTAAACAACTTTTGTAAAAGACTTAAGATTGTAACCTTTGCGCCCAGGAAACTTTGCTATGTTCCTAGCCAGCTCGGTAACAAACTTGCGATAGTTCAAATGCTTGGTGTATAAACTGCTTCCGACTAAAATAGCTTTGACATCCTTGAGGTCATCTCCATGTTTCATACAAAGCTTCGTGCAAAGCTCTATTTCGTTGTGCTGGCTATTCTTCTGTTTTCATCCTATCGGTTGCGCGGCCTGGACGACTGGCAACCGGTCACGCAGGGAGACCTCAAGATGACCGTTGATCCGTCGCATCTTGTGGATGCAATCATCCTCTACCATGAAGAAGTTTCTGACGACAACAAGCACCACCGTTTCGTCTACAAACGGCTCAAAATTTTTACGGACAAAGGTAAAGACCGCGGCAGCGTGGAAATTCCTTTCGATGCCGCGCAAACGCACGTTACTGATATTAAGGCCAGAACGATTGCGCCTGATGGAACCATTACGCCTTTCACCGGCAAAGCCTTTGACAGCACACTCATAAAAGGTCACGGAGTCAAGTATCTGGCCAAGACTTTCACGCTGCCCAATGTACAGACAGGGAGCATCATTGAGTGGAAATACATGGAGTACTGGGATGAAAATGTGGTTTATGCCCCGCATTGGACGGTGCAGGAAGAACTTCCGCAAAAAAAGGCCAAGTTCACATTTATTCCGTTATTTCAGAGCGGCCATTATGTCCAGGACTCTCGCGGTGACATCAAAGATCGCGTGTATTACAACTTGATCGGAATGCCGCCCAATACCGCCATCAAGGAAGCCGCAAACAACAGAATGGAACTCGAGTTGAGCGATCTTCCCGCGTTCGAGGAGGAGGATTTTTCGCCTCCTCCCAGGGTCTTAAAGATGCGGGTAAATTTTTATTATGGATCGAGCAAGATGGACAAGCCACAGGAATTCTGGAAGAGCGAGGGAAAGTACTGGAGCAAGGAGGCGGACAAGTTCATTGGCGATTCCTCCGCCGTGGCCGCGGCAGCCAGCCAGGTCATCGGCCCTTCTGATACTCCAGACCAGAAGGTCCACAAGATTTATGCTCAGGTCCAAAAAATGAAGAACCTGAATTATGACCGCGAAGAAGGTTCGATCGAAGAGATGGTGGCGAAAGACTCCAAGGAAAAGCGGACGCTGGCTGACGTCTTGCGCAAGAACGAGGGCTATCGCGACGAGCTCGCCCGGCTATTCGTGGCTATGGTCCGGTCGGTGAAAATTCCCGCTTACTTAATGCGTGTTTCTGACCGCGATGAAAACTTCTTCCAGCCCAACATACCCATGTTTTCTCAGCTGACTTCTGAAATTGCCATTGTGCCTATGGCCGACGGCAAAGAGGTTTTCCTTGATCCCGGTACGCGTTTTTGTCCTTTCGGGCTGCTGGCATGGCAGCACAATGGAACCCAAGGAATTCGTCAGACCGCAGGCGGTACGGAACTGGTCCCCACACCGAATGCCAACTACAAAGACGCGATCAGCAAGAGGGTCGCCCGGCTCACGCTTGCAGCAGATGGCAGCGCTCATGGACGCATTATGGTGGCATGGGCGGGAGAAGAGGGGCTGGTACACCGGCTCAGCGGCTTCAAGACTGACGCCGAAGGAAGAAAGAAAGAACTGGAAAATGAAATCCAGACAATGCTGCCGAATGGGACAACCGTGCAGCTTGACTCGGTCACCGGCTGGGACAACCCGGAGTCGCAGTTGACAGCTTCTTTCACCGTGGAGATCCCCTCATTTGCCAGCAGTGCGGGACGGCGCATGTTGGTCCCTACGAACCTCTTTCAATCGCAAAACGTGCAGCCATTTGCTCACGGCGAACGCAAGAGCCCCGTGTATTTTAATTATCCTTATTACAAAATGGATGACGTGCAGGTTGTATTTCCCGCCACTCTTCACGTAGAAAACTTGCCGCAGACGCAGCCGGTAAAAACCGATTACTCGGTTTATAAGATGGAGCGCGGAGTAAAAGCCAACACACTGACCTTTAACCGCGATTTTGGCATTGCGGGCATAGTATTTACCCAGAAAGATTACGCCGAGCTGAGAAAATTCTTTGCCGGAGTGAGTACGGGCGATTCAGAGCAAGTCGTCCTGACCGCGGCGCAATAACAGCGGCATTCATTTGGCAGCCAGCGCTTTTTCAAGCTGAGAGACCATCTCTTTCACTTGCGGCGCCAGGCTTCCCTGCGGATCAAGACGGAGATACTCCTGGAACTCAGCCAATGCGGCGTCAGGGTCTTCCTGCTGCAAGTAGATGTTTCCCATAAGCACATGCGGTCCGGAGTAATCCTTGTTGATCTCAATGGCCCGGCTCGCATGCGGCTCGGCGGCTTCCCACTTGCCCAGCGCGCACAAGCTCCGCGCCATCTCATAGTGCGCCTCGGCTGAATCAGGCTGTAATTCCAGGCTGTGCTGAAGCGCTTTCTGCGCGCCGGCATAATCTTTTTGCTCGTTCAGCGCGGACCCCGATCCCAGGTATGCCTGTGCGTTCCCGGGTTCCACCTTAGCGGCTTCTTCAAAGGCCCACTGCGCCTCGCTCCAATGCTGTAGCTGCATGTGCGCAAAGCCCAGCAGCAGGTATCCCTGTCCGTACCAGGGATCAAGCTTGATGACCTTTTTGAATTCTTCAATACTGGCCTTGGCATCGTGCTTCTGGAAGAGAAGCTCTCGACCTTTGTTCATCGTGTCTTCCACTTCCGGCGATGTACGGCGTTTGGCGGTGCGGGACTCAGTCGCAGGCGTTGCCATCGGAGCCGCATTTGGCTGGTGCGGCTCTCGGCTGGAACTATCCTGGGACAGGCATAAAGACGAACTAAGACATAAGAGAATGATTACGGACAAATCTAGGTTACGCATTAGTTGAATTGTATGACGTTCCTGGCAAGGTTCCAAGCAGGCCCCCGCTCGCCTTCAACGTTTACTGCTTTACCAGCGCCTTGCCCTTGGATTCCAACTGGTTTGCTTTTTGGATGTTCCCTTCATCGCGATAAAAATTGGCCAAGGCCAGATACAGCGGGCCGCTGGTGTTGCCGACGGTAAGAGCGCTTTCCAGAAAGGAAATAGCGCGCGGGACGTCTCCCGTCTTGGCCATGCTTTCGGCGGCCCGCAGGATGGCCTCTTCGTCCGTCTCTTTTGTGACTGGAGACCGGCTGAACAACGCGGCCACGGCGGCGTAGTCCGGTTTGGCGAAATAAAGTTCCGCCAGACGGGAGCGAGCAACCTCATTGCCCGGGTTCTTGCTGAGCGTTGCTTTGAACCACCGGAGCGCGGAATCTTTGTCATCCACGGCCAGAGAACATAGGGCACGATTGAATTCCGGCACGCCTCTGTTTATTTCATCGCTGAGTTCAGGATCATAAACGTCAAAAGGCGCAGCGGCGCCGGGTACGCCGTAGACGCGGAAGTTCAAGGAGGAATACACCTTCTGTGCGCCATCAGGATCGTTGACTGAAACCACAAGCCGGTAATTGCCCGCGCCTGCTTCCGGAGCCAGCGGGAGCTTTTTGCCGGTCAGCATGGAACCAAAAGAATCAAACTGCTGTTTTGCCACTTCCTCGTGCACGCTCTTTGCGTCTCCCGTGGAACCCAGCCGGCCATAAGCGTAGTCCACAACCAGGTTCTTACCGCTATATGCGGCGGGGTCTCCAGACGGTCCCCACAACTGATAAAAAATATTCAGGTCCTGGCCCGGAGCATAGATCAAGCCATCGCCGGCAGCGGGCGTGAACTTCACTCCACCCACGGTAAAGGGCAGGTAGTCCTTTCCCGGCCCCACTCCTTTAGCGTCAGAGAAAGCGATAACGTCAGATACTTGCACTCCCTTGGCCTGGAGCGTGGGAATCACAACTTCACGCTCTGCCCGATAAGCGGTCTTACTCAACTTGTTGGTCAGGAGAAAATCAATCTTGTACTTGCCGGGGACCAACGGCAGCCAGCCTTCATAACCAAACAGGCTGTGCTTGATGCGGTCCGCTTCAGCGGCATCCAGGTATTGGGAAACATTCTTCTCGTCTTTGAAGATCAGCTTCTTGTCCGGGCCATAAACACGCGCTGAGAATGCCACGTTGTAAAAGATTTTGTTGTTGGCTTCTTCGATGGCAAAGTCCGAGGGGCGATGCAGGCGCAACAAATAGTGCAGATTGAAATTCCCGGCAGCATCCCGCAACGGCATGGTGATTACATCCAGGAACTCCTCATTCAACACGATGCGGTGGGTAACGCGCTCCGCCAGCCTCTTCTGTTCCAGGTCCGCCTTGGTCAAGGGATGGTTGGCCAGGTTCTTCAAAATCGAGAGCATCACGTCCGACTGAAGAGATGCCTTGGCATTTTGCATGTCCACCGGCTCGTCCGGCAGCAGGGACAGTGTGGTCCGCGCCACTTCCCGGCCCAGTGTTTTATCAATGGTCTGGAAAGAATGTTTGTTGTCATTCACCGTCATCACGGAAGTTGTCAGCGCCGCTGGTCCGTCCATGTATGGACTGTAGAAACGCATGTCACCCGTGTTGTCGCGATCGAAGAAAACAACAGAAAAAAAAGGCGGCAGCGCCGGGCTGGTGTTCTGGTAGAACCAGATCTCCATGGGGCGCACTTCCGTTCGCGCGCGATACTTGCCCCGCTGGTTTGGCTCGCCCAGAGTTATATACGTCTGCCCCATGGCGCTATGCACGCCATCCAGGTATTGTTTGGCATAGGCAATCCGGCGGTAGATATCATCCTTGTACGTATTGGTAGGCGCGCCGGGAGTTGGGTTTCTCAGCTCCCAAAAGCGCTCAATGAACTTGTCGCGGTCTTCATCTGTGGCCAGCGCCAACAGCGCAGTCCGTTCTTCATTTGTGATGATGTAGTTAACTTCGTCCGTGACCCATGTGCGATAGCGGGGCGGAAGGTCGCGGACTGAATTTTTAGCCGCGAAAAGTCCGGAGGAAATGCTGAGTAAGCAAACGATTGCGAATAAATGCGTTTTGGCAAGGCCCATAAAAAACCAGAACCACGTTTCAGTTTACCGCTGTCCGAGCGCTTTGTGGATTTTCTCCACCATCTCTTTCACTGCCTCAGCGTGCTGGCCATTGGGGTCAAGCCGCAGGTACTCGTTGAATTCCGTCAGGGCGGAGTTGGCGTCACGACGGCGTAAATAAATATTGCCCATCAATACATGGGATGGCGCAAACTCTTTGTTCACCTCAATGGACTTGCGCGCGTGGGGCTCCGCATCCTGCCATTTTTGCAGGCCCCAACAACTTCTGCCCATCTCGTAGTGTGCTTCAGCGGAATCGTCTTTCAGCTCCAGGCTATGTTGGAGCGGCTTGAGTGCGCCGCTGAAATCCCCCTGTTGGTTCAGCGCGGCGCCAATGCCCAGAAATGCCACCGCATTGCCAGGTTCAAGTTTTGTTGCTTTCTCAAACGCCGATCTTGCATCTCCCCATTCCTGCGTCTGCATGTAAGCAGTCCCCAGCAGGACATACGCTGGGCCGTACTGCGGATCAAGCTTGATGACCTTGGTAAATTCCTTGATGCTGTTTTTGGGATCGCGTTTTTCGATCAACAGATCTTCGCCGCGGGCCAGTGCTTCCTGCGCTTCAGGCACGGAAGGCTGTTTGGCGGAGATGGAATCTTTTGGTCCGCCGGGCGGGATGTTGGGTGAATCGCGGCTGGTGTCACGGTGCAAATCGATGTTCGCAAAGGTCCGTGGCGATCCGCCAAAATCCACAACATAGGTTGCCGTGCGGTATCCAGCGGCCTGGATCGTCACCAGAAACTTTTCCTGAACTCCGCGAACCACGGGCACGTTATCAAACAAGAATTTTCCGGCAGTGTCCGTCATGGTGCGGGACTCCTGCCCACTCCCGACCAGACCACTTTGCATGCCCGGAGCCACGTCCAACAAAACCAGGATGCCCGGCGGAGCGGGCTGATTCTCAACCCGGACTTGCCCGTGGATTTCTCCGGCAATGGATTGCTGGGCACGCTGCCCCACTAACAACGGGGCGGACAGAGCGGTAGCTAGGAAAACGAAACAACACACAGAATGTCTTTGGGACAAACCCTGCATAGTCGCCATCCAGTTGTTGCCGCCAAAAGAATTCAGGGAGGGCCGTTGGCCCTCCCTGAGTGGAGAACAGTGTTTTAGAACTCCCAGCGCGCTGAGAACCTGGCATTAAAGGAGCGTTGGTAGCTCTTGGGTTTCTGGAAATCAAGGTTAGAGTTCGCGGTTGAGAAAGAGATATCGCGGAACTGGTCGACCACGAGGACTGGCTGGTTATTGGTAATGTTGAACAAGTCGGTTCCTACACGTATGCGGGACTTCTCGCCCAGCTTCCAGGCGTAGTCAGCATGGATATCGTCAGCACCACTGATTCCAGTGCGGCCGAGAGCACCGCGGCCACCAATTGGCACCTCGCCCGCATTGCCATACACAGGATGATTGGCAAGCGTGCTAATCGGCGTACCACTCTGTACACGCAGGCCTGTGCCCAGAGTCAGCCCCTTTACCATGGAGTGATCAAAGGTGTAGCTGAGGAAAGCGTTGAAGGTGCTGAGCCGGTCGGTATTCAGCGGCCCAATGGAAAATTGATCACCTAAGAGGTTGAAATTACCAGCGGTGAAATCAAAGAGCGAAGAGATGCTGGGATCAGTCTGCGCGTTGTCATTACGGAAAGCGCCTTCATAATTGCCCCTCAAGTACGCAAGGCGATAGTTGGCGCGCATCAGCCAGTTGTGGCTGAATGATTTGTTCAATTCCAATTCCATGGCCTGATAGTTCCGAACGGGATTAATGAAGCCGTCAGAAACACCATCCGCTCCAGGAGACCCGGCAACTACGCCATTGGGGAAGCACAACTGCTGCCCAGCAAGTCCCCCGATGAGATTGCCGTTGGCGTCAGCAGGTCCACCCACCGCGGGATTGAAATTGACTTTACCCGCGCAAGCAGAAGCTGCAGGCTGCGTGATCGGCTTCACTTCGTTCAAAAACAAGTCCGTACTCTTGGATGGATTGGAAATGATGAACTGTTGCACCTCGCCACCCACCGCACCTTCTGGCGAGACACCGGAGACGTCTTCCACAACCCGCTTCAACCGGCGATCAATGTAGCGCGCGCTGACCACCAGACCGTGACCGAGCTGGCGCTCAAAGCCGGCAACCCACTCGTCTTCGTATTGCATTCTCGTTCCAGGGGCAAATCCTTCCGTGGCTGCCTGGTTGGAGAAGATGGCAGGGTTGCCAGGTCCGTTTATCATCGTCGCGGCGCTCGGGTGAATATTAAGACTATGGTCCGGATTTAGGTCCGCCACGCCGCCCGTGCTGTCCGGCACAAACTGCAGGTTGAACATGTCCAGTTCGGCGCTCAGCGAGCGGATGGCCGCATCAAGCGGCATCTGGTAATTGTAGCGTCCGAAATTTACGTAGAACTTGCTCTTGCGGTCGCCCCAGGGGTCATAGACCGCGCCAAATCTTGGTGCCCAGTTGTCGACAAACGTGTAATGCTGCTGCACGCCGGTCATCCGGTACTGCTCCCACCGCAGCCCTGCGTTGACGACAAAGTGTTTGTTGATGGCCCAGGAATCGTTCACATAGCCCGCATAGTACAGCCCTTCTGTCTGGGCTAGTGGGGGACCGAACTCACCGCGAACCATGGTCACAAAGACTCCCGTCGGCGTCGTCGTTCCAGGAGGCGTATACAGAGGGCATCCAGCGCAGCCGGTCTTTAAAGCAAACTCAGCGTTGGTCATAAAACCGATAGGACAGCCGAGCTGCCCGGTCGCGGCAGGGCAGCCATAGACAGCGTTGTTGAGCGCGGTGCCCAGGTCCGGAATGGCAAACCTGCCGCCCGTGCGGCTCTTAAAGTCGTCATAATTCAAGAGTTCATCGGTGAAGCCCAGGCTGAAGGTGTGTTGGCCCCACTTGTTGACTACTTTCGACGTGTCCAGCGCGAAAGCGAAATTATCAGCATTGTGGTTTTCGTCAAAGCCCAACCCCTGGTTTAGGATTGCGAGCGTACCGCCCCCGGGAGTCTGACCGGTTAGATCTTGAACGCTGAACACGTTGGGATTCTGTGGGTTCTCCTGGAAACGATTGTTGTTCCAGGTAAAATTCGCGTTTACCAGCCAAGTGGGTGAAAGCGTGCCGTTATAACGCACGACCCAGTTACGCGTCCCATAATCCAAGTTGCTGTAGGCAGTCGAGTTCTGCACGGACAACGCCACAGGAATAGAAGGTGGACGGAAGTTTGAGTTGTTACTGCTCGCCGGATCGCCGAAGACCGATGTTTCCAACTGGTTCTTGTCGTTCAGTTTCCACGTTAACTTGGCCGCGTAGTTTTTGGTAAAGGTACGCGTGTAAACTTGCTTCCCACCTAACTCATTGAAAAGTCCGTTCGTTACCAGCGGATTACCGTTTTGACCGTTGAGGTTTGCCGCTACGAACTGGGGAGGCGTCAGATAGCTGGTCGCCAAGGTAGGGTTAAACGCGCCGAAAAAGAATAGGTTATTGCGGAAATGGGGTATGAACCCGCCGATTTCACCGCTGATGTCGTAATTACCCTCGTTGGTAAGGCGGCCAAGCTGGGTGTTGCGGACATCGTCAATCTGATTGCGGGTTGCCTCAAACATCGTGGGAGCAAAATATCCAGCAATGGCGCCGTGGTAAGCCTGGCCGCCGGACTTGGTTACAATTTGCACCACGCCTCCGGTGGCGCTGCCGTATTGCGGCTCAAAGCCGCCGGTCTTTACCTGTACTTCCTTGATAAAGGTGAGATTGATGCCGCTGCCTACGGAGAAATACTCCCGGGTAAAGATACCCAGACCGCCAAAGGCAGCGTCTGTGATGTTAACGCCGTCGGCGATGTATAGGTTTTCCAGTCCGGAACTGCCGGAGATGGACGGATTCGACTGGCCGGCGCCACCGCTGTCCGTCACGCCCGGCGCAACGTAAAACAGGCCAGAAACGTTGCGTGGAGTTGGAACCTTGGAGTAGAAGGTATCGTTCAAATCGGACCCGGACGCTGTGGAGGTTGTGTCCACGGTCACGTTATCCGCGCTGACTTCCACGGTCTCATTGACCGCGCCCGGCTCAAGTTGCATCTTGATATTGGCCGTGCGGTTTACGGCAACTTCCACGTTCTTTACGTCAGCGGACTTGAATCCCTGCTTTTCAACTTTGATCGAATAGGGGCCAGGAGCGAGCCGCGGGAAAAGAAAGCTACCGTCGTTCTCACTGGTGATGGTCTGCGTTCCGGTCGGGCCGGTAAGAACCACCTTGGCCCCGGGAACCACCGCACCGGTTGAATCGACTACTACTCCACCCAAGTTCCCCTTCACGGTAGACTCTTGCGCGAGTCCAGTAACGCCAAGGAACAGGGAGAGGACCATAGCGAAAACGCTCAGCAGAATTCTCTTGCCCATTTGTCACTCCTTAAAATTAATAAATTTCGACCCCATGAAAATTCTCGCCTTCTTCACACGGTTTTCGCGCAGGGCAGCCGCCAAAGAAGTATTGCTTTATCTTGCACAATGCCTGCCATCTTCAACCGAGTTTATAGCTTTAAATATCAATAGCTTACGTACTTAACAATTCCCGAAATGGCCGTGGTATTCAAAATTTAATATTTATCGTGATAAGAACTATAAAAACCTGGATTGAACCGCCACAAACTCATGCATCAGCAGTGTTTAAGCCAGAGGAAGATGTCGTGCTTATCGCCCAGCAGGCATTGTCCTGTAGCCAGCGTAGTTGGGCCAAATACCCAGGAGAGATATGTCTCATCGACCGCGGGTTGTTTTGGACGAAAGAACGTATCCGTCTCAGGCTTCCGTTGGTACTCGAAGATCAGTAGCAGTGCCAAAATAGGAATAATTAGGTCAGGCCGTCTCGGTTCTTGCGTTCGCCCACTATTTGCGCCCCTTGGATTCAGTGTGATACCTTCCGCTGCAACGCTTGATTTATTTGAAAACATTTGAAAAAACGCTCAGGAGTGGGAGGAACAAATGACAGGGCTTATCGTGGTTCTAGTACTTGTTGGCGGTGCAGTGCTGATTCTGGCCGGCATGTACAACAGCCTGGTGCAACTCCGCGTCCGGGCGGACGCAGCCTGGTCCGATATTGATGTGCAGCTAAAACGCCGCCATGACCTGATTCCTAATCTGGTGGAGACGGTCAAAGGTTACGCAGCCCACGAAAAAGGGACGTTTGAGAACATTGCCAAATTTCGTTCCCAGGCCATGCAGGCCACATCGCCGGGCGATAAAGCCCAGGCGGAAAACCAGCTCACCGGCGCGCTGAAGAGCCTGTTTGCGGTCGCGGAAAATTATCCTGAACTGAAGGCCTCGGAGCAGTTCACTGGATTGCAAGGGTCGCTCAACTCGATTGAGGACAATATTCAAAACGCCCGCCGCTATTACAACGCAGTGGTGCGCGATTTCAACACCCGTGTGCAATCGTTCCCGACCAACATTCTTGCCGGCATGTTCGGCTTTCGCACGCGGCAGTTCTTTGAAGTGGACAGCCCAACCGACCGCGAAAACGTGGCGGTCAAGTTCTGACCAGCGAGCGCAAAGAATAAAGATTAGATCTGCCATGTAGCTCTTGAGATCGCCAGCTAAAGACCATGGGCCTCGGTCCTGGGTCGTAAGATCCAATCATGATTTAAGGAGGCCGCCAACGCCCCTACTTGAAATGAGCTCTTCCGCCATGCCCCGTATCCATAATTCCTTGCGCAAGTTTTTTTGCTCCGCTGTCGTGGTTGTTCTTCTGCTTGGCCACAGTACAACGGTGTGGGCGCGTAGTTACCACATTTCCAAATTCAACAGCACCATCCACGTGGATGAAGACGGCTCCGCCCGCGTGAGTGAGCACATCACCTTTGCTTTCTCCGGATCGTTTCAGGGTGTTTACCGCAACATTCCCGTCGAGTATCCCGGCCCCGGCGGCTCCAACTATTCCCTGTTCCTGACGCTTGGCCCGATCACGGATGAAAGCGGTTCGGCGCTGAAGTATGAAAAGAAAACAACCGGCGGCTTTCTCAAACTCAAGATCTTTGTGCCGGGCGCAAGCGACACCACGCGCACGGTCACAATTGAATACTCCGTGGCCAACGCCACCAAGTTTTTCGAAGAGCGCGATGAGTTTTACTGGAACGTAACCGGCAATGATTGGATGGTGCCGATTGATGCCGCATCGGCCATCGTGTTCTTCCCCGCCAACACCAGCGGTGAGATGCAAGCCGCGGCCACCGAGGGCGTGTACGGATCTGCCGAGCGCGCCAAATCTTCCGTGGAAGGTCCAAGCGCCAGCTTTGAAGCCACCGGCCGATTGCCGATGCGGGGTGGACTTACCCTTGATGTTTCCATTGCCAAAGGGCTCTTGCATGAGCCCAGCGCGCTGACCCGGACGTTTCAGTTTGTCCGCAGCAACCCGGTTCTTACGCTCCCGCTGTGGGCGCTTGTTGTGATGTTTCCGCTGTGGTGGATCAAGGGTCGTGATCCCGATCCCGGCATGTCCGTGGCGCCAATGTATGAGCCGCCGGAGAAAATGGGGCCGGCGGAGGTAGGCACACTGATTGATGACAGCGTTGATCCGCGCGACATCACTTCCGTGCTGGTAGATATGGCAGTGCGAGGCTACATCAAGATTGTGGAGACCACGCACAAAGGCTTCCTTACCAGCAGCAAAGATTATGAGCTTCATCTGCTGAAAGAACGCGTCACCTGGACCGGCCTGACGGATTATGAGCAGGACATGCTCGAAAAAGTCTTTGCCGGCGGCACGGTAACGCACATGTCTGACCTGAAGAACCATTTCTACACCGTTCTGCCTATGCTGAAGGCGGAAATCCTGGGAGCGCTGAAGACCAAAGGAATGTACACGCTGGACCCGGAATCAGCCGCGGGATATTTCGGGCTGGGAGGGGCGGCCGTCTTTGTTCCATTTGCACTGCTGCAATGGTTTCAGGTTGCCGACTTCCTGAATTCTATCGGTCCTACCATCCTTTGCGTCGCGGTTGCGCTGCTGATCGTCGTGCTTTTCGGTAGGCAACTCACCGCCACCAGCCTGAAGGGCGCCCGCACGCGCGTTCAAATACTTGGCTTTCAGGAATTCATGAACCGGGTGGATGGTGACCGCCTCAAGCGCATGCCGCCGGATACATTTGAAAAATTTCTGCCTTATGCCATGGCGCTGGGTGTGGAACATCGCTGGGCCAAGGCATTTGAAGGCATCGCGCAGAACCAGCCTACGTGGTACCAGTCGTCTGGCGGCAACATGTTTACCACAATTTATTTTGTGAACAGCATCAGCGCCATGTCCTACCAGGCCAGCTCAACTTTCGTTTCCGCGCCCCGGGCAAGCTCTGGTTCGTCCGGCTGGGGAGGGGGCGGCGGAGGCGGCTTTTCTGGTGGTGGTTTTGGCGGTGGAGGCGGCGGAGCTTTTTGAACGGGCCGAGTGCCAGGAGGGACACTGTTAAGGGTGTTCTTCAAAGTATCGGGCCACGTCGCCTTTTTGTCGGGAGCGCGTTCGAGATTGCCATACGTCTGGACGTCATTGGGATTGATGCGTAACGCAGCCCGGACTCAGCGATTGCGCCCTACAGATTTACCCTTTTCCGCGAGCATAGCAGCGAGGTGGTCGCGCGCCTTGTCAAGATTAGGATCGATACGCAACGCCGCCCGGAACTCAGCGATTGCGCCCTCCATATCACCACGAAGTCCAAGCGCAGCGCCGAGGTTGGCATGCGTCTTGGCATCATTGGGATCGATACGCAACGCCGCCCGAAACTCAGCGATTGCTCCCTCCACATCACCACGAATCGCAAGCGCAACGCCGAGGCTTTCGTGCGTCCCAGCAAGATTGGGATTGATGAGCAACGCAGACTGATATTCAGCGATTGCTCCCTCTAGATCTCCCTTTTCCGCGAGAAAAACACCAAGGCAGTCGTGCGCCGTGTCAAGATTAGGATCGATGCGCAACGCCGCCCGGAACTCAGCGATTGCTCCCTCCGTGTCACCCTTTGCCCCGAGCGCGAAGGCGAGCTTGCTGTGCGTCTCGGCAAGATTGGGATCGATGCGCAGCGCAGCCTGGAACTCAGCGATTGCTCCCTCCACATCTCCCTTTTGCCCGAGCGCAACACCGAGATTGAAATGCGTCTGGACACCATTGGGGTTGATGCACAACGCAGCCCGGAACTCAGCGATTGCTCCCTCCACATCTCCCTTTTGCCCGAGCGCAGCACCGAGGTTGACATGCGTCTCGGCAAGATTAGGATCGATGCGTAGCGCAGCCCGGGATTCAGCAATTGCGCCCTCCAAATCACAACGAAGCATAAGCGCAGCAGCGAGGTTGACATGCGTCTTGGCATCATTGGGTTTAATACGCAGCGCAGCCCTGTATTCAGTGATTGCTCCCTCCGTGTCACCCTTTGCCCCGAGCGCGAAGCCGAGGATGCAGTGCGTCTCGGCAAGATTGGGATTGATGCTCAGCGCGGTTCGGTATTCGACGATTGCACCCTCCAGATCACCCTTTTCCCCGAGCGCGAAGCCGAGGTTGCTGTGCGCCTCGGCAAGATTGGGATTGATGCGTAACGCAGCTTGGTATTCAGTAATTGCGCCCTCCATGTCACCCCTTGTGCCGAGCGTGACGCCGAGGTCGCTGTGCGCGCCGGCATCATTGGGATTGATGCTCAGCAGAGCCCGGAATTCGGCGATTGCGCCTTCCAGATCACCCCTCATCCGGAGACTAAGGGCAAGGTTGTTGTGCGCCTCGGCGATATTGGGATTGATCCGTAGCGCAGCCTGGTATTCAGCGATTGCGCCTTCCAGATCACCCATTGTCCCGAGCACAGTACCGAGGTTGTAGTGCGTGTAGGCATCATCGGGGTTGATGCGCAACGCAGTCCGGTATTCAGCGATTGCTCCCTTCGTATCACCCTTTGTCCCGAGCGCGAAGCCGAGGCTTCTGTGCGTCTCGGCAAGATTAGGATCGATGCGCAACGCAGCCCGGAATTCAGCGATTGCTCCCTTCATGTCACCCTTTGTCGCGAACGCCGTGCCAAGGTTGTTGTGCGCGTACGCATCATTCGAATTGATGCGCAACGCAGCCCGAAATCCAGCGATTGCTCCCTCCACGTCACCCCTTGTCCCGAGCATAGTAGCGAGGTTGCTGTGCACTTCGGCAAGATTGGGATTGATACGCAACGCAGCCCGGTATTCAGTGATTGCGCCCTCCACGTCACCCCTTCTCCCGAGCGCGACGCCGAGGTTGTAGTGTGCCTCGGCATCATTCGGATTACCATGGTTAGAATTGATGCGCAGCGGAGCCATGAATTTAGCGATTGCACGCCGAAGGGTCAAAAAACTCATCCTCGCCATTTCACGCCACCTCGCGTTCGCAGTATTTCACCAAGCCATCCAAGCGCTCTTGGCATCCTACCGTTCCCTGCGTCCGGCTCATCGGTCGAGCCAGAGAGGCGTAGAGCCTATCACACGGCTGGCGTTATCGGTATAGGATTGGCCCGTATCGTCGGCGACCACTGGAACAGCAACTTGCTACGTGATCTTTCGCCAACAGTGCCCAAAAGAGACAAACATCCCCGCTGGGACTTCCTGACACCAAAAACGAATTGGGTTGCGCCAGGCGGGATTCTGCCGTAGGCTCAGCCCGCGCTGTGGAAGCCCAAAAGACCTAATGCAAGATCAGGGCAAATGAATGACGACCTCTGAATCAACAGACCGTCCGTTGAGCAGGCAGGAAGTAGAGTCGTTTATCTACAAGTACTGGAACATTTTCGCCTCAAAGCAAGTGCGCGCGCACGAGGCCAGTTTTGCTCCGGAATCATTTATCTTCAGCTCGTCCTCGAAGCGAATTGAACCTGGACGCCTGGTTCTGCTGCGCCGCCAGCGTGAGTACATGAACGATGCCACCAAACTCACGGTGCAAGTCGCCAATCTGCAAATCGAAGTGCCGGGCGCGAACGTGGCTGTGGCCGCTTACAATATCCAATTCGACGCCGAAAAGCGGCTGGTTAAAGATGCGGGCGGACAGAAACAAGGCGAAAAACATCTGCCCAACGCGCGCGTAACCCATGTGATTGTCCGCGACCAGCAAGGCAATCTCAAAATTTTTCACGAACATATCTCTCACCCCACCGAGTAAGAAGCGCTGGTCAAGCCCTGCTTCACCGTCCTGAAGCGGAAGCCACCCGACTGAACCCTGCCTGCGTGGCCCCTGCTGATATGGGTAAGACTCGCATGTGCAAGACTCGAAACTGTCTCCGCATACGGGTTCACCTCAACGAATTTTTCGATTGGGATGCCCCTGGGATGTTTGCACCTAAAGTCTTTGTTTATTGGGATCAGTGGGGGGAGGGGTACCCTGAAACGAACAACACCAAGCAACCGAACAAAGGTGACGGCGGATACTTTTGAACCAAATTCGACCTGCAAGTGTCTACACCCCCGTGGCCATAAAACCTTGGGCCGAAGCAGTCATTTCTGGAGGATGCGAATGAAAACGAAAAGTGCCGTCTGGGCAGGAACGCTTGCGCTGTTGTTAACGATCGGCGGAACGTTGGCGGCGCAACAACCGTCGGGAAAGCAACCGATTCCGCTGCCGGGACAACGCCGTCCGGACATCACGAACGAAAAGCGCGGCATTATCATCGGCGGCGCTGTGGGCGGGGCGGGTGGACAGTTCGTGGCTTGGGGCACGCATGCTGACATCTCTGGCGTCGATCCCTTGCCAGGGACCACGGTCAATGGCAAATGCGCGTTCAATGTCACGTATGAAGAAGTGAATATCGGCACCGCGCCCACCAGCCCTCTGTACACGAACAAGCTGAAGATCGTTGGGCCAGCCGACGTTGCCATCAACACCTCCCGCCATCTCAATGCAGGTGAATCACAATCGGTGACCACGCAACCCTACCTGGCGGAAGGGGACAACGCGCTCATGCTTTACCTTGACGACGGCAACGCTGTCGCCGAATCGAACGAAGGCAACAACTTCTTTTCCATCAAGTACACGCTCAAGTGCAAGGGCCAGGGTGGAAACGGCAAAGCGGACATCACGGACGCCAAGAAAGGCATCATCATTGGCGGCGGGGTTGGAGGTGCGGGTGGACAGTTTGTACCGTGGGGTGGATTTGCTGACCTTTCCAGCGTGACGCCGCTGCCGGGCACTATTGTCAACGGGAGATGCGCTTTCAACGCCACCTACGGCGAGGTCAATATCGGCAGTGCGCCCACCAGCCCGGACTATACCAACAAAATAAAAGTGGATGGCGCTGACGCGGCCATCAACACGGCCCGCCATCTCAATGCGGGCGAGTCAAAGTCGGTCACAACGCAACCCTACTTAAACGAAGGCTCGCACGCCCTCACGCTGTCCCTTGACGACGGCAATGTGGTGGCGGAGTCCAACGAAGGCAACAACCAGTTCTCCATCAAGTACACGCTCAAGTGCAACGCCAACGGCCCAGGCACGCCCACGGGCCAGGGCAAGCCTGACCTGATACCGCAGATTGCCAATCCCATGAATGGAATTGTGGTGGTGAAGAATATCGGCACTGGTCCCGCGGGCCCGAGCAAACTTACGCTGGACTGCCACAAGGTTGGCCATGTGGGCGGCGGTGGAGGATGTGTTGATCCTCCGGCGTCGCTGGCTGCGGCGTATCAGGATCCGGCATTTCCGGACAAAGTAACCGTGTCCATCCCCGCGCTTGCGCCCGGCGCCAGCTACAGTCACACGCTCTCTTTTTGGAGCGTTCTGAAGTGGCCCAGCGGCAAATATGATTTCACGGGCGTAGCGGATGCGGCCAACACTGTAGCGGAAAGCAATGAAGCCAACAACACCACAACCAGCACACTCACTGTGCCCTAAACGCCACGCCGCCAGCTTAAGATCCCCGGCTTGCGCAGCAATGCCCGTGCAAAGCCGGGGGTTCGATCCACGCTCAGGCCGGTCTGCTGGAGCGTGGCTGGGCAGTCCCGCCAAATCGGTTATTTACTCCTCCAGAGCCGGCGATCGCCAGAGGCCCGGCGGCAGGGCCAAGACACCTTGCAGCCGCATGATTCTGCTTGGCTTACCCCGGTTTGCCTGTCCCAGACACTGTTGTCTAACTAGATGTATCATCTATTCTGCATTGCTATTTCATGGTATAAACCAGATTCGTCTTCTTCCATCGTTGAAATGACCCTTGCACGGGGGAGGGGTTCTTGTGAGGAGAGTTGTTAATGTCAGAAGAAGCTAGAACAGGGAAACGATTTCCGCTGGAACTGCCCATCCGTATACACGGGAAAGGTGGCGATGACAGCGGAACCACAGCCAACATGAGCGCTGCGGGCGTCTATATTTTGGCCGACCTGGATCTTGCTATTGGGTCCAACATTGAGTTTGACATCACTTTGCCCGCCAAGGTCCTGGGGACCCCAGGTGATGTGGAGGTCCATTGCAGCGGCCGGGTAGTACGAAAAGACGCTGATGACAGCAAGGTGAATTCCGGCAAGCGCAAGAAGAAAAATGGCGTCGCTTGTGTGATCGATCAATACAAATTCATCCGCAAGAGCAAAGGAACAAAATAAATGCTGAAGATCATTTTGGCCGACAACCAAGCAATCTTCCGCACGGGCGCAGCTAAAGTCCTGGCAGTTGAAGACGATCTGCGTATCGTAGCGCAAGCGGAGAACACGGAAAAAATGATGATGGCGCTGGAAAAATTTCACGCCACAGTCATGATCTTTGGCGTTGATACCCACCCCAGCCTGCCGATTGTGGTGGAAACCGCAAGAAAGTATAAGACCAAGCTAGTTGCCATCGCGGAGACCGGGCAGGATTCACGGCACTACATCACCAACGGCGTGCATGGAGTGATCTACCGCAACGTGAGCGGAGAAGCGCTGGTGCAGTGCGTCCGCAAAGTCAGCAAGGGTGAAACCTGGGTGCAGGACACGCAGGAAAGCAAAGAGACCGCGGAAAACGATCTGGTTGGAGCGCGGGTGCGCGACCGACTTACGGCCAAAGAACTCAAGATTGTTGCCCTGATCGTACAGGGATATAAGAACAAAGAGATCGCCACGCAGTTAGGCACGACCGAACAGGTCATCAAAAATTATTTGCGCAACGTGTATGACAAGATCGGCGTTTCCGACCGGCTGGAGCTGGCGCTCTTCACCATTCATCACCGCATCCTCGCCGAAGCAGCGGCAACTTCCGTGGCGTCGGCGGCCCCGCGTTAGAACGCAGATGCTGGAACAAGGTTGGGGAAACCGGACAGCGCTCTCCCGCGCTGTTAGCTCGAAGTGGCGCGCTCACCGCTCTTCAATAGCTCATTCACGATGGTCACCAGCTCTTCCGGGTTGACCGGCTTTTCCAGATAAAGATCGGCCAGAGGTTCAGCGGCCTGGAATGCTTCCGCAACATAACCGGAAACCACCACAACGGGCATGCTGCTGTTGTTTTTGGCCGCCTGTACTACGGCCCGGCCATTGGCATCCCCCAGGCGCCAGTCTGTTACGACCGCGTCATAGGTATTGTTTCTCAATTTTTCCATGGCATCCCGAGCGGACGTAGAGGAGGTCACCGTGTGACCGGCTGCTTCAAGGATTGCGCATTTCAGGGTTACGACATGGGGCTCGTCATCGACGCAAAGGATCCTGGCCATATGTGGGCGTCCTTAACGCTGGCGCGCCGGAAACTGGGCGTGCCTACGGAAGATATTTTTTAGCTGCGGCACAAGAAGCAGCTAACCAAACTGGCCCTATTCTCATGCACACTAAGACCTAAGTCAAACGAAACGATTTTAAGGGATTTGGATCAGCTCGTTCGGCCTTCCCCAGAGAAACGGTTATTGCGCCATCGGGGCATTGTACTTTCGACCAATGCCCCATGCGTTTCTAATCTAGCGCCAAGAGCGCTATTTCACTTCGACCGGGCCAGCGTCGCCGACTTTTTCCGCTACCGATTTGGCTTGCGTGAACAACAGCAGATAATCCGGTCCGCCGGCTTTTGAATCCGTGCCGGACATGTTGAAACCGCCAAACGGATGTGCGCCCACCATGGCGCCGGTGCACTTGCGGTTGAAGTACAGATTGCCTACGTGGAATTCGGCGCGAGCGCGCTCCAGCTTCTCCCGCGACGTGGAATACACGGCCCCGGTAAGGCCGAACTCAGTGTTGTTGGCAATTGCCAGCGCGTCATCAAAGTTACGCGCCTTGATCACGGCCAGCACCGGGCCAAAAATCTCTTCCTGCGCGAGCCTCGCTGTGGGCGCAATGTCCGCAATCACGGTGGGCTGGATGAAGTAGCCGTCTCCGGCGTCTTTGGCCAGGCCGCCCCCGGTAATGAGGCGGCCTTCTTTCTTGCCGACCTCAATGTAATTCAGGATGCTCTTCATGGCTTTCTCATTGATGACCGGCCCCATGGCTTTGTTCTCCGCTGGATCGCCAATAACAATCTTGCTCACCCGGTCTTTGAGCCGCTCCAGGAAAACGTCATAGATCTTTTCGTCGACGATGGCGCGGGAGCACGCCGAGCACTTTTGTCCCTGGAAGCCAAACGCTGATACGGCAACGCCTTCCACTGCGGCGTCCAGGTTGGCGTCCGCGTCAACAACGATAGAGTCTTTACCGCCCATCTCCAGCACGGCGCGCTTGATCCACTTCTGTCCCGGACGCGGCACCGCTGCACGCTGGTTGATGTCGAGACCCACTTCCTTGGAGCCAGTAAAGGCGATGAATCGCGTCTGCGGATGCTCCACCAGGCCGGAGCCAAAACTGGTGCCGGAGCCTGGGCAGAAATTCACCACGCCGTCCGGCATACCCGCTTCTTGTAGCGCCTCAAAGAATTTGAACGCAATCGCCGGCGAATCGTGCGAAGGCTTCATCACCACGGTGTTGCCGCACACAATGGCGGCCATGGTCATGCCCGCCATGAGGGCACAAGGGAAATTCCACGGCGGAATCACCGCGCCCACGCCCAGCGGGATGTACTGCATGGTGTCGCGCTCGCCGGGCAATTGCACCTCGGTCTCAGACTTGGTCAGGCGCAGGGCCTCACGCGCATAGAGTTCGGCGAAATCAATGGTCTCTGCGATGTCGGCATCGGCCTCCGCCCAGTTCTTGCCGACTTCGAAGATCATCCAGGCAGAAAACTCAAACTTGCGTTCACGCAGAATGGCCGACACACTGAGCAGCAGGGCCGCGCGTTGTTCTGCCGAAGTCCGCTTCCAGCTTTCAAATGCTGTGGCTGCCGCCTGGATCGCCGCATCAACGTGCTCACGCCCCGCGCTTTGAAACACTCCCACTACCTCGTCTGGACGCGCCGGATTGAGGGTCTTGATCTTCTCCTGCGTCTTAATCAGCCGGTTGCCGATCACCATGTCATATTCGCGGCCCAGTTCGGCGCGCACTTTGGCCAGCGCTTCGCGCATGCGGCGGGCGTTCTCAGCGTTTGTGAAGTCAGTGGCAGGCTCATTGCGGAACGGGCCAGCGGGAACACGCAGCGTGGGTCTTGAAGCTTCAAGCATCGTAGCCATAATGATTTCCTTTGGCGCTCAGGAGTGAGCGGATGAACTCAGCAAACTCTCTATTTTACCGCAAGAGGCGCTTACCGCGGATGCACGCGGATAAACGCTGATCAGGGCCGTTTTTCCTGGGAAGCCCGTAAGTTAGAACGCTCGCCGGAAGGCCTCGCGCAGTGTGTTGTCATTCCGCGCTGAGACCGCTTGCTCGACTTCAAGCCGCACCTTGCTGTTGTTGCGAAAGATGGCCAACGCCGTAATGATGTCCTTGGCGGTTTGCAAATTGCTGTCCGGCAGCAGGGAGATAAGGAATTCAATCGCTGCTTCTGACCGGACCATGGCGATTGCAAGCAACAGAGCGCTCCGCAACGGAGAAAGGGTTGATCTTTCCCAGCGTTCTTGAAGAAGAGCAAGAGCTCCTGGGATACGCGATGACCCGATCGCGAGCAGAGCGGCTTCAGCAACAGCATGGTCTTCCGAGTCGATGTAGGTCGCAACCAAGGGCAGGGAACTGTCCGGAGCGCACGCCAGCAGTCCGGAAAAACACTCCGAGAGAACGTCCAATTCGTCCTCACCAGTAAGCACTTTCAGCCTGAGCAGAAGCGCTCCAGCGTGCCCGCCGTTTGAAGCCAGAGCGCGGACTCCGCCGATCCTGGCCTGTGGCCACGGATCAACCAGCAACCGCACAATCTCTTCCAGTATCTGAGGATGCCGCGTGCGCGCCAACCCAAGCGCGCTATACGCCCGCAGTTTTGCCGCGGCGTCCACCGGAGGCCCGAAAGAGCCTTCCATCTGCACATGGTGAATGCCCAGCAGATAAATTTCCGGCTCAACGTAATCCATCTGGTAAAGGGTGGCAGCAATTTCAGTGGTGGCGGCGCAGCTCTTATCCAGTTTTTGCGGGTTTACCATGAAACGATGAAAGGCCGAGACCAGATCGTCAATCAGGTCCGTGGCATGCAATTCCCCCGCGATCTTCGCGGCTTTCGCTACGACCAGATTGGATTTGTTTTTGAGAAACGCTTTGAGTTCTGGCGTGGAAGTCGCAGACGACTCAGCACCGCTGCGAAGAGATCCCAGGCGGTCAAGCACTTGTTCAACTGGATCGGGCTTTTTCATGGGAGTTACAACAACCGTCTGGCTGCTAAGTATACCGGGATGAGGAAGCCGTTTTCGCAGTTCCCGTTCGGCGAAGAATCCGTTATATAGTCATCGAATGGGAATGACACTCCGGAGAATCAGTTCCGCAGCCGCCATCGCTGTTCTTTGTTTTTACGCAAGCGCTACGGCGCAGAACCTGCCGTCCGGCGTCGAGAAAAAGACCATCCAGGCCGGCAGTGCCACCCAACAGAGTTACTATCTGTACGTTCCGGAGCGAGGCAAGAGCGCCAAACCGATGCCGGTCATCGTGGTGATGCACGGAGCCGGAGGGAACGGTCTGGAACAGGTGTCCGCGTGGAAGCCGCTGGCGGAAGAGAACAATGTCATTCTCATCGGGCCAAATATAAAGAACTCCGTGCCGGACTGGGACCAGCTTTATGACCATCCGGAGTGGATCAAGAGTGTGATTGACGAGACCGGCAAGCAGCATCCGGTGGACGGACGGCGAATTTACCTCTGGGGATACTCCGCTGGAGGCATGTTCACCTTCTATCTGGCGTTCATGGAGTCTCGCTATTTCGCGGCTGCGGCTGTTCACGGCGGAATCATTGAGGACTCCAAATTCCAGATGGCTGATTTTGCGGTACGCAAAATTCCGTTTGCCTACTACATTGGCACCAGAGACCAATGGTGGACAATAAAACAAACCAGGGCCTCACAGGCAGCCCTGGCGTCTCGGGGATTCAACGTACATTACGTAGAGATGCAAGGCGCGGACCACAACTTCTATGCACGCTCCACGGAAATCGCCAGTGACGCGTGGAAGTTCATGAAGCAATACGTCCTTGATGGCGAACCACAGTTCGATCCGCTGGATCTGGCGAAAATCAAGACGGCCTTGAAGTGATCGGAGCGGTTAAGGTGGACCGTATAAAACATTAAGGGAGGTTTAGCGTGCATTACCTAGAGACGCAACGCGCCAACCATAACTTCTATGCGCGAAAATTATTGGTCGCCGTAATTTTCTTTGCTGCTTTCGCTGCCGCCCAGGAGCAGCCGGTCGTAATTCGCGCGGGTACGGTGCTCGACGGTAAAGGTAAGGCCCTGCACAACGTTTTGATCGTTGTTCAGAGCGGAAAGATTGTGCGAGCGGAGCAGAATGCTAAAGACCAAATGGTCCAGGGCGCTGCTTTCTATGATCTCAGCAGGTTGACCGTTCTGCCGGGATGGATCGATCTCCACGATCACATCACCTGGCACTTTGGCTCCAACGGCCGCGTGGAAGACAAGAGTGAAACTCCAGCGCAAGCCGCGCTGGCGGAAGCCGGCAATGCCTGGGTCACGTTAATGGCCGGCTTCACCACCATTCAGAGCGTGGGCTCGCCGGAGGACAAAGACCTGCGCGCGGCCATCAACAACGGCAGTCTGCCCGGCCCCAGGGTCCTGACCGCTCTCAATCCGATTGAAGATTCCAAGCTCACGCCGGACCAGATACGTGAAGCGGTGAGAAAACTCAAGGCAGATGGTGCTGACGTGGTCAAGATATTTGCATCGCGCAGCATACGCCAGGGCGGCGGCCAGACGCTGACTGACGAACAACTCCAGGCAGCATGCGGTGAGGCCAAAGCGCAGGGCTTGCGTACACTGGTCCATGCGTACCGGGCCGCGGTGCGGGCGGCGGCCAACGCCGGATGCACGCAAGTGGAGCACGGAACCTTTGCCACGCAGGAAGACCTGGATGCCATGGCCGCGCACGCAACGTTTTTTGATCCGCAGGTCGGTCTGGTGATCAACAATTATCTGGAGAACAAAGCCAAATTCGTGGGGATCGGCGGCTATACCGAAGATGGTTTCAGCAAAATGCAAGAAGCCCTTCCCGTGATTGCGGAGATGTTCAAGCACGCCATGACGACGAAGAACTTGAAGATCGTTTTCGGCACTGACGCTGTGGCTGGAGCGCATGGGCGCAACGCGGAGGAATTTATCTATCGCGTGCAGGCAGGCCAGGATCCGATGGACGCCATGGTCGCGGCCAACTCACGCGCCGCGGAATCGTTGAACATGCAAAATGAAATCGGCTCCATTGCGCCGGGAATGCATGCGGACATCATCGCCCTGGACGGCGATCCGCTCAAAGACATCACCGCCGTCCGCCGCGTCGTGTTCGTGATGAAGGACGGCAAGGTCTACAAGAACCAAGCCGGGCGCTAACGCGCGGCTTCGGAGATTCGTTGTGTCCGCTGTGCCGTAGAGACGAGGCATGCCTCGTCTCTACCAGCCTCTACGTGGGCCCCATGCGCTTTCCCGCCGTTGAAACGGCGGGCTACTACGAGTCGTCCCGCTTTGGGGACTGTTGTATCTCTGATCCGGACGATACGAATGGTTCCACGTAAATCCGCGGCAAGGTTTGGTGGGGGAGGGCATATTCCCGGTATCGGGAAGTCCAAACCTTACTGCGGACCACGCGGATGGAGATCAAGAGGCGATGGCCCCTACTCCAAGCCTATGCAGCTACGACTCTGCTGGGAGCCGTCTGCAACTTTTCTTGGCTGGCCGCTGGCGCCTTCATCTTACGCAAGACAAAGAACGCAAGGACAGCCGCAATCAGATCGAAAGCGATGGCAACCTTGAAGACGCCGCCCCAGCCGACCTTCGGCATCGTGAACTTGGCGTGGAAAACCCAAGTCGGAAGCGTTGGCACCACAGTCAGCACGATCCCATAGGTGATCAACGCTCCAGCCACCAGGAGGAGAATTCCCTTAGCCGCTCCCAGATTCATGCGCAGCACCGTGGGGGCCAGGAACAGAGCAAATACCACCAGGATCCCGCCGATCAGGAGCAGAATATCGGCGCGGAAGTCGAAGGCTTCGCCCATAGCCAGCGCGGACCCGATGGGCACAAAAACGGAAGCTGTGCCCTTGGCGGTATAAAGAAAACCGTAATTTGCTGTGGCGTGCTTGCGGCCAAAGAAATCACCGCAGAGCGCGGGAAACAGCGAGTAGATCTCAGCCCAGCCGAAGAAAGTGAATGCGCTGAAGATCACGAACAGCAGCGGCTTCTGGGCAAAGGTGACGAGCATATAGATGGCGATGGACTCCAGGCCAAAGGCCAGAGTCATGGTTTTCTCACGCCCAATGTGGTCGGAGACCCATCCCCAGAACGGCCGGCAAAGCCCGTTGATGACGCGGTCCGCGGCCAGCGCGAAGGGGAGGGCGAGCACCGTCCAACCCAGGATGTTGACGGAAACTCCGTCCACCTTGAATGCCTTGGCCATGGGAGCGAGCTGCGCGGTGGCCATCAGGCCGCCCGTGGCGACCATGGCCATCATGAAGTACATGAGCCAGAAGTGCTTGGTGGAGAACATCTGCGCCGAGCTGAAATCCACCGGGCTCTGGCGCTGCTTCACGACTTCGCTGCCCTTGGTTCGCCAGGTTTTGGGCAACCAGCCAGCTGGCGGTGCTTTGAGGAACACGGCTGCGATGACGACCACTACACCCTGGATAATGCCCCATTTCAAGAAGGTTGTCTGGTACCCCGCCGAGTTGATCATGTTGGCAATAGGTGAAACCGTAAAGGCTGCACCGGCGCCGAAGCCGGCAGCCGTCAAACCCGCAGCCAATCCGCGATGGTCAGGAAACCACTTGAGGGCGCTGCCGATGGCGGTGCCGTAAACAATGCCTGCGCCCAGTCCGGCCACGGCATACGAAAGATAAAGAGATGTCAGGGTATTGGCTTTTGCGCTCAAGACCCAACCCAGCCCGGCGAAGAAGCCACCAGCCATCACCATGAGACGGGGACCGAACTTATCCACCAGCCACCCTTCGAAGGGCACAAGCCAGGTTTCCAGCAGCACAAAGACGGTGAAGGTGACCTGGATGGCCGCTGTTGTCACTTTTATGCCCATTGACTCCGAAAGGTGCTTCTGGAGGGGCGAAACAAAGAGCGTCCAGCCGTACTGGAAATTCGCGACCGCCACCATACTGACGACGCTGAAGAAAAGAATGGTCCAACGATTGGATAAGAAGGATTCAGATCCCGCGGAACTCGGCAACGCGGCCGTTGTTGCAGACATAAACACACCTCCCTAAGGGTGTTGGGACATCAGACTTCAAGGGCCTCACTGCAATTTCTAAGGGCCTGCTTGCAATCGCTAATTCCCTGATACTGCTACAACGCACCGACAGACTTATGAACGCCCCGTCGAGGCCTATTTATTCAGGCGGGTTGTCGGCCTCCAGTTCCTTGTGGAACGGGATCACACCGGGAAACAGCCACTTGGTCCACATCTCATCGATCTTGCTTTGGAAGTAATCAATATCGTCTTTCGTGAAATGCGCAAACCTTCCTTGTTTGAGCAAATAGTCGCGCACCGGCTGACGCCGGATCTTTCCCGCGGCAATCTGCTGCGTTCTGCCCGTCAGACGCAACACTCCATCTTCCACTTCATAGAGCGGCCAGACTCCGGTGTTAATTGCCAGCTCGCCCATCTCATGCGAGAGATACGGATCGTAGTCCCAGCCTTTGGGGCAGGGATCAAGCGAGTGGATGAACGTGGGTCCGCCGATGGCCAGGGCTTTGCGCATGGAGTTCATCGCGTGCAGCCCGTAAGACATGCAGATGGTGGAGACGTACCGGCAGGTAGGATGTCCTGCCGCCATCATGCCCGCCATGTTCTTTTTCCAGCGATGATGCATGATTCTCTTCACTTTTCCGGGAGTGCTGAACGTAGTGTTCGCACCCCACGGCGTGCTGCCGGAAAGCTGGATGTCCGTATTGGCGTATGACTCGTTGTCATACATCAAGATCAGGCAGTTGTAGTCAGGATGCGTGAGTGTGGCGGAAATTCCGCCTATGCCCATGTCCGCGCCGCCGCCATCGCCGCAAAATGCTATCACATTGATGGGCTCTTTTTTCATCTTGCCTTTGCGCATCAGGACCTTCAGCGCGGCTGCCGTTCCCAGCGCGGCCGATCCGCTGCTGCCCAATTGTGTGTGCATCCAGGGAACAACCCAGGAAGTGCTGTAGTACGTGGTGTTTGCCACATACATGCACCCGGTGCTGCCGAGGACGATAGTCCTGGGGCCCGCGGCCTTGGCCATCATTTTCATCAGCAGTGCTGATTCGCACCCTTGGCAGGTCCGGTGACCGGAGGTGAAGAACTCCTCAAGCGGGATTTTCTTGACGGACTTAAAAGGATCCAGTCCCTGGGTCGGATCAATCTTTACGAAGGTAGACATTGCTTGCTCATCCTTTCTGACGGTTGACGCACATCAGCAAAAAATCTGTTACTCGCGCAGCGGTTTTATTCGCGCAAAAGCTTTATTCACGCAAGGCATTTATTCGCGTAAACCAATCCATTGCGTGAGCGGTTGCGGCTTGCCTGCGGCAGCCTGGTAAACGGATGCCGTGATTTTCTCCACGTCGGGTACGGTGACTTCGCGGCCACCAAGACCGGCGATGAAATCCAACACCGGAGGTTTCTTTCCCGGTGACGGATAGAGCGCGTTGCGTACCTCGCCGGCGAGCACACCGCCGAGGTAGGGCGAGCCGAAGGAGTAATCGCGGTCAATGACGCCAACCGCGGAGAAGCGTCCCAGGCACTTGGCCAGGTCTTCTGCCGCGAACGGCCGGAACCAGCGCAGACGAACGAATCCGACTTTCTTGCCTTCCGCGCGCATTTTGCGGATCGCCACTTTGACCGGCGTTGACAGCGTCCCCATGCCCATCAGGACAATGTCAGCGTCTTCGGTCATATATTCTTCGAAGAAAGGATTGCCGTACGAGCGGCCAAAGATCCGCTCAAAGTCGGCATACGCTTCCTTGATAACTCCGTACGTCCGTTCCATGGCAGCGTAGTTTTGCCGCCGGATCTCCATCACCCAGTCTTCATTGCCTTGCGGCGCGACTGTAATGGGATTGTCCGGATGCAGCAGCAGATCAGCGCGGTTATAACGGGGCAGGAACTGGTTTACTTTTTCCTGCGACGGAATATTTACCAGCGATTGCGAGTGAGTAAGAAACGCGCCGTCACAACTGAGCGCGCAAGGCAGGAATATCCGCCGGTCTTCCGCCACGCGATAGGCGATCAACGCGGTGTCCAGCGCTTCTTGCGCGCTGTCTACCCAGACGAGCTGCCAGCCCAGATCGCGGACCGTGAGCGCGTCATTGTGTTCCACGCCGAAAGCGCCGGGATCGTCAAGGGCGCGATTGCCGACCATGGCGATCATGGGAATGCGCAGCGCCGGTGTAACGGTGAGAGCTTCCATGGCGTACATCCAGCCCACGCCGCTTGAGCCGCAGAACACACGCGCACCGCAGGCGGACGCATGCTTCACGATCTCAAACTGGGAGTGCTCGCCTTCCGCCACAATGTACTCGCAGTCCATGTCACCGTTCGCTACCAGCTTGCAGATGTACTGCATCACGGTGTCATAAGGACGGATGGGATAGGCGGTAATTACGTCTACATCGGCCAGCTTGCATGCAACGGCGATTGCTTCGCTGCCTGTGATAAGGGCTGTTTCTTCAATCTTGCGTTGTTCTTCAACCGGTGCTGTGGCTACAGGCGCCATGTCAAACTCCCTTCCTGATAGGTATTAACCTTCTTTGGCGATTTCCAGCATTTCCGGGACTTGCTCTTCATATTGTCCGAGATAGCGGAAACCATGGGACCTGGGTGCGGGAGATTTGATTTTCAGCTCCAGCCAGGTCTTGTATCCTTCTTTGTCTTTGCGCCAAGCTTCCCATTGGCTGGCGTTGTCTTTGAACTCCGTCTCGTTCACCATGGTGACGCATTTCTCCACCGGGCAAACAGCCTCGCAGACACCGCATCCGCAGCAAGCTTGCATGTTGGCGTCATACAGACCTTCCGGAGTCACGTCAAAGCAAGAATCCGGACATTGCAACCAGCACAGCGTGCACTTGATGCAGGTATCAAAGTTCACCACCGGACGCATGGTCCGCGTGGTGTATTTCTTGAATGTGGGATTGCGATCAGGCTTGTATCCGCCCTGGACGTGCGTCGTCGGATCTTCCATGGGCTTGCCGTGGGTAATGCTGGGGATGGCAATACCTTCCCCCATCTCGTGCCACTTGGGAAAATCAAACTTATAGGGAACTTCAGGATTGCCCTGGCCCGGCTTCACCGTGATCGAGGTGGTCCGCTCATAGGCGCGCGCTGCCGACGTGGACTTAAGCGAATCTTTCCACTCGTCCATGATGGCGGCTTGTACTGATTTAAGACTGAACAGATCAGGAAGCACCTTGGCGATGGCGCCGAGGATGCGCACGTCCGTGTGGTCGTCTTTATAGACCCACAGGCCGGAAAAACTGGGCGTGCCTTTGATGATCGCCAACTGGTACGGGTCCGTCTTGGCGTGGGACATGGCGATGAGCGCTTCCGCGTTTTCACGCGAGGTCACAATCAGCGTTCCACCCGGCTTCAGCAGCTTGTTGACCGGCTGTAGCCCATACCAAGCCCAGGACTCCACGCCTTTGCACAGCGTGTCATCCACGGAGATGGTGATGTCCACCTCTTTGGGTTCGTATTTGGCCATGCCCTCTTCCAGGGTCACGTTGTCCGAGGCAACAATGGCGAAGCTCTTGGCGGGAATGCCGTTCCGTTCCGGGCTATCACCATAACGGCCAAAGGAGATGCCGGGTTTGCCTTCTTTATGAGCAGCCAGCACGATGGCACGGCTGATATTCCTGGCAAGGGTCTTTTGATAAATTCCGCGATAAATGATTTCGATCGCGAATAGACGGCCCATGTGAAACCTCCGTTATGTAATCTTTAAATCTTGTCGAGTACCATCTCTTCAATGTCTTGTATGTGCTGCCGCATGGTGGTCTCCGCCGCGTTCGCGTCGCGCCGCCTGATCGCGGACAGAATGCGCTTATGTCCAGCCAGCGACCTCTGCGGACGCCCTTCCGTTTGCAGCGACTGTGAGCGCGTCTCCCGCAACAAGTCCATCAGCACGTTCAGCACTCGCAGCACCACGCTGTTGCCCGACGCCAGCGCGATGCGGTAATGAAACGCGGAGTCCTCTTCAATGGCAAGCTCTCCGCTGCGCACCTTCTCGTCCTGCCGGCGAAGGATTGCTTCCATCTCGGCAATGTCCTCTGCGTCCGCGTGTTCCGCGGCGCGCGCCGCCAAAGCCGGCTCCAGGATTCTGCGGAAATCCAGCAACTCGCCCACCAACTGCCGCTTATGCACGATGGCGTTGGTCAACGGACTAGCCACGGCCTTGGCTGAAATCTCACAAACCACGGTCCCGGCACCCTGCCGGGGTTCAACCCGTCCCACCAATTCCAGACTGCGCACCGCGTCCCGTATGGAGCTGCGGCTTACGCCCAGCATCTCCGCTAACTCACGCTCGGCAGGAAGTTTGTCGCCAGGGCTGAGCTTTTTCAGGATCAGCCGTTCAATCTGGCGGGCAACTTCCTCATAGACCTTGGACCGTTTTACTACCGCAAACTCAGACTTCATATACAGCCTTAACTGTAGGACTCCAAGTGGTCCGCTAAGCGAACCACACATTACTCCCACCGTATTCGGTTGTCAAGCGGCGATTAGGCTTTTTTCAGGTCGGTTTTTAGGCCTCAAGTGTATTTGCTATTTTGCGGTTTTGAGCCGGATTGCTTAAGGACGAGAAAGTTGGAGGTTTACCCGCGCAAAATATATACATTCACAAAAAAATACGTGCTCATGATCAGCCCCATGGCAATGACCACGAGCCGCAGTTTTTTGGGGTCGGCCTTCTGCGCATAGTGCGCGCCGGACCATCCGCCGACCAGCGCTCCCGCCATCATCACCAGGCACTGCGGCCAGTAGATGGCGCCGACTACGATAAATGTGATGACCCCCACCACATTGATCACGGCTGCCAGCAGCATGCGCAGAGCGTTCATCGAGTGTATGTCGCGCATGCCGACGGCGGCCATCATCCCCATCATGACAAAGCCGATCCCGCCGCCAAAGTACCCACCATAAACGCCGACGACCAACTGCAAGACGCTAATCGCCGCCATGACAGGCAAGGAAATGACCGGCACGGAAACGGCCGCTACTGAAACAGGCTGCGAGGTGTCCGCGGAAGCTGGCTGCCCAGCCAGAGAGCGGAAGCGGTTGCCGAAAGCAAAAAGCAAAGTGCCTCCCAACAACAGCCAGGGGACAAGATGAAGGAAAGTATGTTGCGGCGTCTTGATCAGCAGCAACGCCCCAGCCAGTCCGCCCACAACGCTGGTGAGGAGGAGCGGAACCAGCAAGCGTGCCGGCACGTCCAGCCGCTTCAAGTAGGTGAAAGTGCTGGCCGCCAGGCCCGGCCACACCGCGACTGTGTTGGTGGCGTTGGCCTCCACCGGAGGTATGCCGGTAAATAGCAGCGCGGGAAACGAGACAAAGCTGCCGCCACCGGCCAGGGAGTTCAGTATCCCGGCAATCACGGCGGCAAAAAACAGAAAGATGGCGTGGTTTATACCCAAACTTAAGAGTATCCAGATTTAGGATGTGCCGCAATCGTAGGGCGCGAGTTTACCGGCTTATACAACAGGCTTATAGAATAGAGGCAGACAACGAAATGGCCATTCAACACCTATCTCTGACGCTCTTATGCTGTACTTTTATATCCGGAGTCGCGTTTACCGGCATGGGAGCCAGTGCCCCAGGACAAAAAGTGAAAAAACCTAAAACCACGGCTTCTTCTCTTGCGGAAAATTTCAAGAAGATCAAAGAAGGAATGACCGAACAAGAAGTGCGCGGAATCATGGGAAGTCCGCAGCGCAAAGAGGGAGACACCTGGGCCTATTTTCTTACCCGTGCGCCCGAAGCAGGAGAGCAACTTATGATCTATCAGATCGCTTTTCGCGATCGTCAAGTTGTGGAGAAGAAAATAGTCGGCGGACCTGACGCCACCGGCCCCGCGCCACAAGCTCACTGATGCGGTTTCAGAACGACTGAAACTCGTGCCCTGACACGACCAACACTGGGATACTCGTTCCGCGATTTTCTTCCCTGCCGCTGGCCCCGGACTTTCTGTCCGGGGCGCGACCGGCCCAGAAACCCGCTTGTTACTTCTTCTCCTTCGGGGCAGCCCGATAGGGCTTAGCCAGATCAGCAAAGACGCGGGCCACGTCTGCGGCGCCTGCCAGCCCGGAGAACGGTCCTTCGCCTGTACCGGCCAGCAGTACGAACGTTGTGTTCTGGTGCCTGAGTTCAAACGGATAGTCCCAGGCAAAGGTATAGCTGACTTCAAACACTACGTCCGCGACCCTGGGATCGTCCACAAGGGTGATATTCAGCTTCTCAAAGTCGTCATTCCGGCGGAACGCTGCCTTCATATCGTCCCTGCCGAAGAAGTTGATGTCCCGCGTGGAGACGTACATGGTCTTGAAATTACGCAGGATAAATTCCTTGTCTTTGGAATTTTTCAGAAGGTCTGATTTTTCCGGTGCGTCCGGTGTAGCGTAAGGGTGTTGCGCGGTGCATAGGAGCGGCGAACCGATGAGAACAGCGAAGAACGAAATTGCCAATACCAGGCTTCGATTCAAGCGAAGTTGCATATGTGTTTCCTCCGAGGCACAGCATCTCGCGGGCCCGAAGTTGCGGCAATAGACAGCGGGTAAATCGGCGGTCAACTGCGTATCGCCCACAGGTAAAGCGGCTAAGCAGTTTATTTTGATTAGATTACAGTTTAGTGAGCCTCCGCGCGCCCACCCGTATTCCAAGATGCCGAACTTATTTTGTTGCCGGAAGGACCGTGGCCTAGCGCCAACAAAAAGCACACCAACACAGGAACTAGCTACTCTGTCTGCTGGCTGATATTCAGCAGGACGCCGACGCTGCTCAGCATCATAAAGAGTGACGAGCCGCCGTACGAGATGAAAGGTAGAGGAATTCCTTTGGCTGGAAGTAGTGCCAGCACCACGCTGATATTAAAGAAAGCTTGAATCACGATCATGCTGGTGATGCCGACGGCCAGGTAGCGTCCAAAGGGGTCGCGCGCGCGCAGGGCGGTGCGAAAACCGCGCCAGGCTAAGATCAGAAACAGCGTAGCGACGACCACCGCGCCGATCAGTCCAAGTTCCTCGGAGACCACCGCGTAGATGAAGTCGGTCTGTGGCTCAGGAAGGTAGAAGAGCTTTTGCTTGCCTTCCATCAATCCCAGGCCGGTCACGCCGCCTGTGCCTACGGCAATCAGCGACTGGGTGAGTTGAAAGCCGACTCCCTGCGGGTCACGATCAGGGAAGAGGAATACGAGGATGCGCTGCCATCGCCAAGGCACAAACACAATCAGATAGAGCACAGCGGGAACAATCGGCACCAAGGCATAAATGAAATAACGGATGCGCGTGCCGGCAGAATAGAGAATGACGGCAGTCACTCCCAGGCAAACCAGCGCTGTTCCCAGATCAGGCTGCTTCACAATCAAGATGGCAAAGATCGCTGCGGGGATGACGGCGGGCAGCAGAGTGTGCCGCCAGTCGTCGATTGACTTGGCGCGGGTGGCAAGAAAGAAAGCAAGAAAAAGGATGATCGTCGGTTTGGCCAATTCCGCCGGCTGGAATGACATGAATCCCAGCTTGAACCAGCGGTGCGTGTTGTGCGACCGGTCAAAGAAGAAAACTCCCACCAGCAGTAAAGCGGTAACGCCAAGGGCCGTAAAGACAATCGCGGGCTTGTTCCATCGGCGGTAGTCGATTTTCATCGCCACGGTCATGGCCGCCAGGCCGGCCACGGCCCAGATCAACTGGCGGAAGAGAAAATAATAAGGAGAGCCAAAACGTTCACCGGCCATCACTGCCGAAGCGCTGAAGACCATCACCACGCCCGTGACAACCAAAAGCACGGTGGAGCCAAACAGCCACTTATCAATGCTGACCCGCTTTGCCACTAAGTGCGCTCTCCCAGCGTGACCGGAGTAAGCGCGTGGACGAGTTCTTTGAAGACGCGTCCGCGATGCTCGTAATTTTCAAACTGGTCAAAGCTGGCGCAGGCGGGGGCCAGCAGGACGACGTCACCGGGCTTGGCGATATCAAAGGCCTGGCGGACCGCGCGTTCAAGAATCCCCGAACGCACCACTGACGTAGCTCCCTGGATCTGCAAAGCGATCTTGTCGGATGCCGCGCCGATCAAATAAACGCGCTTCACCCGTTCCCGCAGCAAGGGGTTGAGCACCGAGTAGTCGCTGCCTTTGTCCTTGCCGCCAAGAATAATGTGGATGTTTCCGGGGAAAGACTCCAGCGCTTTCACCGTGGCGTCCACGTTGGTGGCCTTGGAATCATTGTAAAAAGTTACGCCGTTGATGGTGGCCACCAATTCCAGACGGTGTTCCACAGCGCGGAACTCGTTGACTGCTTTCTTGATCTGCTCCGGCTTGCACCCGGCGAGCCTGGTAATGGCCACTGCGGCCAGCACATTCTCCAGGTTATGCGCGCCTTTCAGATGTACGTCCGAGCGGTTCAGGACAGGTGTCTCGTCCCCCTCGACACAAAACATGACCTGATCGCCTCTGAGATACACTCCGGTTGTTAACTCCTCCTTGCGGCTGAACAAGCAGAGCGGGCTGTTGATTTTCTTGAGGGCGGCGCAAGTGGAATCATCAGCATTCATGACCGCCCAATCCGCAAGCGTCTGATTCTCGAAGATTCGCGCCTTGGCATCCACGTACGCCTGGAAGGTGTGGTGGCGGTCCAGGTGGTCAGGCGTAATGTTCAGGATGGCGGCGATCCACGGACGGAACTGCACAATGGTTTCCAGTTGAAAGCTCGAGATTTCCAGGACCACAAAGCTGTCTGGCGTCGATTGTGCGGCGAGCGAAATCACCGGAGTGCCGATGTTTCCGCCCACCAGCGTTTTCTTTCCGGCCTTGGAGAGAATCTCACCTACGAGTGTTGTTGTTGTGGTCTTGCCGTTGGAGCCGGTGATCGCAATTACCTTGCCTTGCAGAAAGCGGAAAGCCAATTCAACTTCACCAATGACCGGAATGCCAAGAGAGCGGGCGCGCTGCAATTGTGGCTGGTCAGAAGGAACACCGGGACTTACGACGATCAGGTCCTGATCGCGGAAGGTACGTTCGCCGTGAAGGCCGGTCTCAATGGAGATGCCGCGATCCAGAAGCGCGGGCACTTCATTCTGAAGTTGGGCCTCACTCTTGGAATCAGAAACAATGACCTTGGCGCCATGCTCCTGCAAAAAAAATGCCGAAGCCACGCCGGAGCGTCCCAGCCCCACCACCAGTACCCGCTTGTTCTTTAAGTCCATGCCGAGTCCCATTGTCCCATGATTTTGCGCTCAGGCAAAACCTCTCCACTGATGACACAGATGGCACTGATCTCACCGACAGTGATGTTTTTTCCAATCAGTGTCATCAGCGAAAATCGGTGGTAAAGGCCATCTAGCGCAGCTTCAACGTGGTCAGAGCAAAAAGAGCAAAGATGAGGGAGACGATCCAAAAACGCGTGATGATCTTGGACTCCGACCAGCCGACCAGCTCAAAGTGATGATGCAGCGGCGCCATCTTAAAGATACGCTTCTTGCGCAGCTTGTACGAGCCAACCTGAAGGATCACGGACATCGCCTCCAGCACAAAAATTCCGCCGATAAACGGGAGCAGCAGTTCCTGCTTGATGATGACAGCTACTGTTCCAATGGCTCCTCCCAGGGCCAGTGAGCCTACGTCCCCCATGAAGATTTCCGCTGGATGCGCGTTATACCAGAGAAAGCCGATGCTCGAACCCACCATGGCGCCGCAGAACACGGTCAACTCCGCGACTTGCGGCATCTTTTGCAATTCCAGATATTCGGCAAACACGGCGTGGCCGCTCACGTACGTGAGAACGGTCAAAGCTCCGGCGGCAATCACCGTGCATCCAATGGCCAGCCCATCCAAACCGTCCGTCAAGTTGACGGCGTTGCTTGAGCCCACCAGCACCAGCATCACAAAGAGCACAAACGGTGTGAAGGCAAAGGGCCACAGATGGGGATAGTGCCGCAGAATATCAATCACCAGGTCCGGGCGGAACTGTTTGACGAACGGCACCATCAAGTGCGTGGAGTATTGTTTGGTCGCGGTCAGAGTGACCAGCGCCATGGCCACCAATCCGGCCGCCAGAAACTGCAACAACAGTTTCATTTTGCCGGTAAGGCCCAGGTTCCGCTTATGCACCACCTTGATGTAGTCGTCCGCAAAGCCGATGGCCCCAAAGGCCAGCGTGCCGAAAATCGCCAGCCATATATAAGGATTGGAAAGATCCGCCCAAAGCAATGTGGGAACAATAATGGCAATGACGATCAGTACGCCGCCCATGGTCGGCGTTCCCGCTTTTTTCTGGTGCGCTTTGGGTCCTTCTTCACGAATGTACTGGCCAATCTGGAAATCACGCAACTGGCGGATGATGGCCGGGCCAATAATCAATCCCATGAACAGCGCCGTCAGGCTGGCAAACGTGGTGCGGAAGGTCACGTAACGAAAAATACGGAACGGAGGAAAGTGGGCAAATAACCGTTGATAAAGAAGCCAGTAAAGCAATATTCCTCCTGATTCGCTGGTGTGCCGCTCCGCGGCTGGGCCATGTTTCAGCTATACCACGCGGAGTGCGGTGCGGCATAGGGACAAACTAGGTTCATGATCCGGCGCCCGGCTTCACCGGCAGCGACTGCAACTTGTCGAGGGCCCGTTCAAGCTGCACGCCGCGCGAGGCCTTCAGCAGGACAACGTCTCCAGGACGCAACTGCCGCGCCAGCAACTCACCTGCTTGTTCCGGTGTTTCCAGGAACTGCGCCGGAACGCCCGCTCCGCAAGCTGCTTCCGCCAGCGCTTTGGCCAGACCGCGTACGCCGATCACCAGATCGATCTTGGCTTCTGCCGCATGTCGTCCACACTCGCGATGTAGAGCTTCTGCCGTGGCCCCAAGTTCCAACATCTCCCCGGCAACCAGAATGCGGCGCTCGGCTTTCATGCTGGCCAGCGCGTCCACCATGGCGTCAAGCGCCCGGGGGTTTGAGTTATAGCAATCGTTAATAATGGACGCCCCGCCGATCTGCAATATCTGCCCGCGTTTGTCGCCAGCCTGTACGGTGCCCAACGCCGCACCCGCCTGAGATGGTGTGATGCCGCGCTCCATTGCGGCAGCGGAAGCGGCCAGCGCGTTGTAGATATTGTGCTCGCCGACCAGTGGGAGGGTTACCCGCTCGCACATTCCTCCAGCGACCAAATCAAATGTTGAGCCGGCAACGCCATTGAGCTTGATGTTCTGCGCGGAAACGTCAGCGGCGCGACGGATACCAAAGGTCACCACTTTGCCCTTGAAGTCGCGGCCAAACTGGGAAACATAGTGATCGTCGGCGTTTAGTACGGCCACGCCTCCCGCATGCAATGTTTCAATGATCTCGTATTTTGCCCGGGCAATGTCGGCCAAAGATTGAAAGTGTTCCAGATGCACCGGTGCCACGGAGGTGACAACGGCCATATCATGATGCGCCAAAATTCCCAGAGCGCGAATCTCTCCGGCATGGTTCATCCCCATCTCCACCACGGCCAGATCATGCTCGGCTTCCAGCTTCAGCAATTGCAGGGGCAATCCGATGTGGTTGTTGAGGTTGCCTGTGCTCTTCATCACGCGGAAGCGGGTAGCAAGAATGTGGGCCAGGATCTCTTTGGTGGTGGTTTTGCCGGCTGATCCGGTCACGGCCAGCAACGGTTTGCCCCAGATCCGTCGCGCGGCTGCGCCCAGCGATTGCAGCGCCTTCAACGTGTCATCCACAAAGAGCAATCGTGACGGGTCTGCGTCAATCGTTCTGCCTGTCTGTAGAATCGCGGCCACCGCGCCGTTTTCCAATGCGGGTGCGATGTAGTCATGGCCGTCAAAGCGGTCACCCGCAATGGCGATGAAAAGATCACCGGGACTAAGCGTGCGCGAATCGATGGAGTACCCCATGGCGGCCAGTTCCTGGTCAATGTCGCCTTTGGCGGCGGCAAACTCGGCGATTCGCCACAACGGCAGCTTCATCGTCTTTCTCCAGTGAGCTGCGCGTGGCCCATTTGCTGCAAGGCCTCGGTCGCAACCTGGACGTCATCAAACGGAAAGATGCCGGCGCGCGTGGTCTGAGTTTTCTCGTGCCCTTTACCCGCGATCAGGACCATATCGCCTGCCTTTGCTTCTGCAAGCGCAAGGCCAATCGCTTTTTTGCGATCAGGTTCCACCGTGTATCGGACACCACTCTGCTGAAGACCGGGCAGAGAATCCTGGATGATCGCCATAGGATCTTCACTTCGCGGATTGTCTGACGTTAAAACAACAAAATCACTGCCTTGTCCGGCAGCTTCACCCATCAAAGGGCGCTTGGTGCGATCGCGATCGCCACCACAGCCAAAGACGGTAATTACTCGTCCATGCGCTCCCACGCGGGAGACAAAGTCACGCGCAATGGAAGTCAGATTGCGTAGAGCGTCGTCAGTGTGTGCGTAATCCACCACAACTGTGAACGGCTGCCCACAATCCACACGCTCGAAACGGCCCGGGACCTGTTTGAACTGGCTGACGGCTTCAGCAATTTGGTCGACCGAACAACCTTGCGTCCATGCGGCGGCGGCGGCGGCCAGCAGGTTGTAGATGTTGATCTTTCCAATTAAAGACGACGTAACGTGAATGCTCACCGCAGCCGTGGCCAGGTCAAACTGAGTGCCGCTGGGCTGAAGCTCAACATTGCGGGCGTGAAACTCCCCGATGTTGAATCCGTAGCTGATGATCTGTTCGCAGGGCGGCTTGGAAGCCAGGAGAGCGCGCCCGTATTGGTCATCTATATTAATGACCACTGCTCGCGGTGACTTGGCTCCGCAACCCTGAAAAAGCATCGCCTTTGCGGCGAAGTAGCTCTCCATGTCTTTGTGGTAGTCCAGATGATCGCGGGTCAGGTTGGTAAACACCGCCACATCATACGGGACGCCCCAGACCCGGCCTTGCTCCAAAGCATGGGACGAAACCTCCATCACCACATTGGTCGCGCCCGCCTGGAGCGCTTCAGAAAATAGTTGGTTCAGTTCCAGCGATTCCGGTGTGGTATGCGGCGCCGGCAAAATTTTTCCGGCCACATGATATTCAATGGTGCCGATCAAAGCAGTTTTTTTGCCGCAATAGTTAAGGATGGACTCAATGAGAAAGCTTGTTGTTGTTTTGCCGTTGGTGCCGGTAATCCCGGCGATCTTGAGTTTTCCCGCTGCATGCTCATAGTAGTTAGCGCTGATCTGGGCCAGCGCTTTGCGTCCATGCGATACTACCGCCCAGGCTGTTCCCGCACGTGGCGGCTCGGTTCCCGCGTCCGTCACCACAGCCACAGCGCCGTTTTTCAGGGCGGCATCAATATAGCGGTTTCCGTCAGTGGTGTCGCCACTCATGGCGATAAACACCCAGCCGGGTTTTATGCGAAGTGAGTTGTAGTCTAACCCGGAGATATGGGGATCGCCACCGCTGTACGTGGCCCCAACTCCGCCCAACAGCTCAGAAAAGTTCATTGTCAGCATTATATTCAACTTGTTCATCCAGTTCCCGGCTACCGAGTTGCCCGCGCAAGCCGGCACGAGCGGAAAGAGCGCGTCTCCCATTCGCCGACATTACCGCAGTAACTTGTGGCGCCATGGCGAAACGGGGTAAAAAACTGTGAGTTCACGACGTGAACTTGCGAAACTTACACATGCGAAAGAAGATATGTGTTCTTGGTCGCGCATGGTTGCTTTTGTGCGATGACGCAAAAAACTCGCCACATTCCCGCTTGAACCCTGATATGCGCGCCCTATCCATCCATCGCGTAGTGCCCACTCTGCTTTTTTTTCTACTACTGCCGGCCTCGGTGATCGGTTTTGGCCTGACCACTTCGGTCCCGGTAGCGGACCAACCATCGTCCGAGCCACAACGGCTCCCGATTACCACATCGCATCCCGAGGCATTGGCGCTTTTTGAGCACGGTATCGTCAACTACGAAAACTATCATTTGGACGAGGCCGTAGCCGACTGGCGCAAAGCCGTTCAGCTTGATCCTAAATTCGCCATGGCGGAGGTATGGATCTCTCTGGTCACGAACGACCCAAAAGAAGAACGCGATGCGGAATCGGGGGCAAAAAAATATGCGGCCCTGGCTTCTGTCCCCGAGCAACTCATGATCCGTTGGATCACGAGTGTGCAGGACAACGATTACATCTCCGGGATCTCAGCCATGAATGATTTGCTGGCCCAGTATCCCCGCGACAAGCACCTCAACTACGCCGCAGGCAGATGGCTTTTGCAGCGGCAACAGTACCAGAAAGCGCAAAATGCGGTTGAGCGGGCGCTTGCGGTGGACCCCGCGTATCCTCCGGCGCTGAATATTCTTGGTTACGCTTACGCGCGTACTGGCCAGTTTGAGAAGGCATTTGCCGCCATGGAGAAGTACACCACTGTGCTTCCCAATGAAGCCAATCCCCAGGACTCTTATGCGGAAGTTTTTGAAATTGCCGGCGACTTTGAGCGCGCCGTCGAACACTACCAGGCCGCACTGAAGATCGATCCTAAGTTCTATCCGTCACAAGGCGGGCTAGCTGACACCTATTCACTGATGGGCCGCCAGGAAGCGGCGCGAGTTGAGTTCGCAAAAGCCATCGAGATGTCTCCCAATGAGGCCGCGAAAACAGATTACAGATTGCGCGCGGCATTGACCTATGTCCGGGAAAAGAAGTTTGCAGATGCGGACCGGGCCTACACCGAAGCCGCAACGCTGGCCCATGCTTCCGGATTATGGATTTGGGAAGCGCGCGCGCACCGTGCGGTGGCGATGTATCAGCCAGACCTCACACTCGCCATGAAGCATCTCTACCAGGCCGAAGCGGCGCTGCAAAAAAGGCTGGGTACGGCAGACGCTTCTTTTACTGAAGAATTCGTCAAAATTCTCCGCGTCCGCGTGGACCGCCATGCAGAGGCCCACAACCTGGCCCTGGCCCAGGTTGCGTTGACCAGATTGAAGCAGATGGCCAAGGGAGGCTCCAACACCGTCCAGCAAACCTATCAAGCTGCGACCGGCGCATTATTGCTGGCGGAAAAGAAATATGCTGAGGCTATTCCTCATCTGGAAGAAGATTCTTTCAATGCGCTTTCCATGAAGAAGTTACTGGACGCATACACTCATACTGGCGCGTCCGAAGAAGCACAGTCGATCAAACGGCGGCTTCTTGCGATGAACGTTGCTACCATTGAGCAAGCCCTGGCTGTCCCCGCGCTACGGGCAGAAGCGCAAACAAAATCCGCCAAATAAGATCCAGGTATCCGAAGCGGTTGCCCATTCCCGCGACCTTCGATCTAAGCGCCTCTTGACCAGGTATCCTTGGGATTCTTCGGGGCCAAAAACAGGCCCCAAAGAATGACATGCGTTGAGTTTTTCGTGGAAGCACGAAGAGCGTTAGATTGGTTCTACGCCCCACACCAGGACGCCATTGATATACAACGTCACCGTGGTCGTATCTTTATAGACAAAGGTTGGATCACCAATGAACGAGTACGTTTGGCTGGTGAAGAAATTTGAGTAGTTGGCGTGGTGGATGCGGGTCTGTATCTCTCCGGTGTTCTGGCCCGGTGCTATTGATCCAGCAGCGGCGGTGAAGCCGATTTCCAGATAAGTGTTGGCCAAAGGGACAGGCGTGGCAAGAGTAACGAATTTGGTGGTGATGGTGGAGCAGTTGATCTGGGCATAGTCGCAGGCAAACACCAGGGGATCGGCAGGATTCTCATTGGTGAACCAGTAGCGCATAGTGATGGCAGTGAGCGGCGCCGCCACTTTGCCCGTGTTGTCGATTTCATAGTGTGCATAGAGTTGCGCATCGACCTCGTCATTGTCATGCGAACGGTCCTGTATCTTCAAGCCGGAGACGCTCTGCGCGGACGCAACCGCGCCCCAAACCAACAGAACAAACAACAAGCCGCCGCTCCGGCGTACCAGTTGTTTTGCCGCGCGCCTTGGCGTGGTGTGTGATCCTGCTTTTGAAATTTGCACAAGCTGAGACATACTTGACCCCTTTCTGGAATGTTGTTGTCTATTCAACCAAATCGATTTGGTTGAATAGAAGGCGGCGATCATACCATGCGACAGGAGTCGCAATTGTCAAATTCCTGTGACGATTGGAGAGATTTTCAGCACGGCAAAAAAGTGCTGAGTACTTCTGGCCAATAACAAGCCCCTCAGAATAAAGAGGTTGAAGGCGTTTCCAAAATGGGAACACCTTAAAGGCTGGTGACAAGGAGGAGACCGCTTTTCTGGAAAATCCCGAAGAAGCGGTTTTGAATGTCGATGTGAAAATTAGACGGACGTAAGTGTTCTAAGGGTTCCCACAAAACATCTACCCCCCATGTCATTCTGAGGGGCCTGTTTTTGGCCCCGAAGAATCCCGAGGATGCGTCTCTTGACGAGGGTCTCTAAGTTGCCACGGCGGAGCCGGAGGTTCCTGTCCCCAGCCTTCCGCCAAGTCTTGCCATTTTGCATTTCACCGACTCAATCAACGCAATCTTCTTTTTTCGTGTCCAGCCTTTGATTTCTTTTTCCCTACGGATCGCAGCGAGCACGTCGCGGAAAACCTCATAGTACACCAGCCGGTTCACATCGTACTTGCTGGTGAATCCTGGCGTTTCTTTGTTCTTGTGCTGCAATGTGCGCTTGTAAATGCTGTTGGTGATACCGGTGTAAAGCGTGCCGGAAAGGCTGGCGAGAATGTAGACATAGTAGAAGCGCGGCTTTCTCGGCATAACGAGAATCGTATTGTACCGCCGCCTACGTTGCGCAGGCATCCTCGGGATTCTTCGGGGCAAGAAACCGCCCCTCAGAATGACAAAGGGTTAGGTGTTGTGGTGATCCTGAAGACCATTTATGCCGTCGGGACAGAAGAAAACCAATACAACTCAATGGCCGATTCGGTTCATCGCAGCGAGAGGGACCCCTCGCTCTGCTCGGGGGTTCAGAAGCTTCAACTTCCGGCAAGCCTCTTCTAACTCCGCGTCAGTTTTGGCGTAGCAAAACCTGATCAGGTTCTCTCCGTCCGAGCTGTGATAGAAAGCGCTTCCGGCAACGGTGGCCACGCCAGTCTGGTCCAGCAGGTAGAGAGCTTTGTCCCGGCTGGTTTTGCCCGGCAGGATGGATACATCCGCCAGCACGTAATATGCGCCCTTGGGAATGGAAGGCGTGAGACCAATCTCCGTTAATACGTTGCAGAGCAGATCACGTTTCTGCACGTACTCCTGGGAAATCTGGTTGTAGAAAGTCTCCGGCAATTTGCGGATGCCCTCTGCCACGCCGATCTGCAACGGCGCCGGCGCGCAGACATAAATCAGGTCATGAAAATACGCGATCCCTTGCGCCCACTTGCGGTCGCACACGGTATAACCGATGCGCCATCCGGTGATGCTGAAGGTCTTGGAGTAGCCGGACATGGTGATGGTCCGCTCGCGCATCCCGGGAAGAGTGGCGATGCTGATGTGCCGGCCTTCATAAACAAAGTATTCGTAGATCTCGTCGGTAAAGACGAACAGGTTATGCCGCTTGGCAAAACCGGCAATCCATTCCAACTCTTCTTGGGTGAAGACTTTTCCTGAAGGATTGGCGGGCGAGTTGATCAGAATGGCCCGCGTGCGCAGCGTGACTGTGCGCTCCAGGTCTTCACGGCTGAACTTCCACTCCGGTGCGCGCAGGGTCACGTACAACGGCACGGCTTCCACGGCAACCAGCGTGTTCAGGTGATACCCATAGTAAGGTTCAAAAAGAATCACTTCGTCGCCGGGGTTCAGCAAGGCCAGGCAGGCGCAGTAGAACGCGCCGGTAGAACCTGAGCCTATGATGATCTCAGTCTCAGGATCGCATTCCACGCCGTTAAAGCTCCGCATTTTTTCGGCGATGGCCTGGCGGACCGTGGCCAGACCTTCCGCACGCGTATAGCTGTTGATACCGTTGTCGATTGCGTGCTTGGCGCCTTCGCGGACTTCTTCCGGGACTTCCGTATCACATACACCCTGGGCCAGGTTGATGCCGTTGACCTTCTCACATGCAACGGACATAGCTCGGATCTCAGACTGCACGGTGCGTGCTGCGCGTTCGCTTAGGGAAAGGGGCATTTTCTGTCAACCTCAGCTCTCAGGGAGTGAGGGTTGATTGTAAATGGAGGACTGCACGGGAGAAAGGCCCAGCACCGCGGGCCGGGAAGCCGTTCAGCACAAAGTTTTCTGGAGAGGCACAAGGGCGTCTATGAGCGCAAATAATTCTTTAGGTTGCAAGGGCTTGGAGACGTAGCCGTCCATGCCGGCTTCAAGGCAACTTTCCTTGTCTCCCACCATGGCGTGGGCCGTCATGGCAAGAATCGGAACGTGCAGCCTGGTTATTTTTTCGCGCTCGCGGACGGCCCGCGTGACCTCCAAGCCGTTCATCACCGGCATTTGAACATCCATCAAGACGAGATCAAACAGTTGTTGATGCATGCTTTCCAGCGCCGCTTTTCCCGTTTCCGCCACCACTACGATATGCCCTCTTTTTTCCAGCAGGCGGACGGCGAGCAACTGGTTCACTGGATTATCTTCCGCCACAAGAACTCTCAAGGGACCGCGATTATCAGGCAGCGTGTCCGGAATTGCCAGAGAGTGGCTCTCTCCGAATCGATCATGGGAGCCAAGGACGGTCCGGATTGTTTTGAAAAGGTCCGACCGTTTCACTGGTTTGGGAAGGTAAGCGCCGATGCCTAATTCCCGGCACCGGGCAGCATCGCCGCGGAAATCCGCTGAGGTCAGCATGATGATGTCCGGGGCGGCCACATCATTTTCGCGCTGGATTTGCTCGGCTACCCAGAAGCCGTCCTTTTCCGGCATCCATGAATCCACCAGCACCAAGGGGAAAGGCGTTCCCATGGCTCTGCGCTGTTCCAGAATAGCCAGCGCTTGTCGCCCGCTGGCGGCCTGGGCCGGCTGCATGAGCCAGCCTTCCAGCATCTCAGAAAGAATGCGGAGGTTGGTGGCATTGTCATCCACTACCAGCACCGGAAGGCCAAGGAGTGATTCCGCGTCAATGGCCTGGGGCGTCTTGGCCGGGGCCGTCTGCAAAAGGAAACGCGCGTTGAAATGGAAAGTGCTTCCTTTGCCTGGTTCGCTTTCCACGCCGATGCGGCCCCCCATCATGGTGACGAGGCGTGAGGAAATCGCAAGACCCAGGCCGGTCCCGCCATGTTTCCGCGTCATGGAATTGTCTGCCTGGGTAAAGGCCTCAAAAATTGTGCGGCATTTTTCCGCGGGAACGCCGATACCCGTATCAGCTACGGAGAAATAGAGAGTCGCGTGGCCCTCTGACTCCGACTCCGTGGCAACGCGCACCAGAATTTCACCAGCGGAGGTGAACTTGATGGCGTTTCCCACCAGGTTGACCACGATCTGGCGCAAACGATTCGGATCGCCTTGCAAAGCATCCGGCACGCCGGGCAAGACGTGGCAGGCAAGCTCCAGCCCCTTCTGGTGGGCCCGCAGGCTGAGGCCGCGCATGGTGTCATCCAGCATGTCGCGCAAAAAGAAGTTGATGGTTTCAACTTCCAGTTTGCCGGCTTCAATCTTGGAGAAATCCAGAATGTCATCGATGATGGAAAGCAACGAATCCGCTGACGACTTTACGGTGCTCAGATACTCGCGCTGCTCTTCTGTCAGTGTTGTTTCCAGCGCCAGGTCCGTCATACCGATTACGCCGTTCATCGGTGTGCGGATTTCATGGCTCATGTTGGCCAGGAACTCGCTCTTGGCCCGGCTGGCCGCTTCGGCCGCATGTTCTGCTCTGGCACGGTCCGCAATCTCCGCCTGCAACGCATCATTGGCCTTGGCCAGGTCCGCGGTGCGCGCCCGGACCCTGGTTTCCAGTTCATCCTGCGCCTGCCGCAACTCGTCTTCCGCCTGCTGACGTACCCCAATCTCCTTGGCCAACGACTGATTCACCACCAGCAGATGCGTAGCGTATTGCGCCTCACTTCTGAAAACTGAAAACATACTGATGAAGAGTCCAGTGAGCACAAAAATGTATTCCGCAATCTTCAGCACATGGGCCACAACGTACGGAGCGTCAAACAACCTGGCGCAAAGCATGTACACCAGATGGCTTTCCGCCGCCACAATCAGGGAGAGCACCAGCCAATGCTCAAAATGGTCGGTTTTCCACGAACCTTTTACCAGATATCCGATGGCGGCCAATCCAAAAAACAAGGTCGGCACTAAATCGGCGGGCCGATGAACGATCAGGTTGGGATAGTAGGCCGGCGGCAAAGCTACCAGCGCAAAGCTGAGAAAGCTCACCAGGGTCCAGGCCCCAATAAGAGCGTAGACAACGCTCCCTCGGATCCGCTCGGCGGTTGGTTTCTGCAACTCCCTTCGCCACACCTGCAAGCTTGCGCACATCACAAGGGACAAGAACACACGGGAGGTGACTCCACTCCAGGGGCTGAGCGCGGCGAGAGAGGAAGGTGTGTGACCAACAAGAAAAGTAGAAGTAATCAGGCCGTGGTAGCCGTCCAGAAGGGCCGTGCCGAGAAAGCCGCTGCCCAGGATCAAAAAAGTGCTGTTCTTCTTGGCGTAATAGCGCACCAGGGCCATGGTGCCGCAGACGATTGCCAGCACCGTGGCAACGGCCTCCAACAAGGTGTGAACCTCAGCGGTGCTCTGCCATTGGGCCTGATAAATCGGTAATCCACCGATCAGCAGAATTACAGTGATGAGGACATAGGTCCAGGCTCTTCTTCGTGCATTGCCTAGTTGCAATGTGCTCATGCCGATAGCTTATCGGCAAACGAAGCGGCGGTGCAGGCTTTTTTTCAAACGAAAGTCATGACTATTTTGGAAGATTAGAGAATTCTATTCTTCCAAAAGATAAGCTGCGGATTGCCTATCTGGCCGCTTGTTTCATCGTGTTTGGAAACTTACAGGCGAGCTGCCGCCTATCTATTTTCTATTGCTGAATTCCACCAGCGCGGCCAACTTAATGCGGGCTGCACCGGAATCGACAGACGCGATAGCCAGCGGCATGGCTTCCGCCAGTGAATCCGCTTTGCCGGCGGCAACCAGCGCGGCCGCTGAGTTCATGACCACAATGTCCCGGCGCGCGGACTTTTCGCCGTCCAGTATCCTACGGATCATCTCCGCGTTTTCTTTTACATCTCCGCCGGAGATGGCGCTTAAAGGCGCGGTCTTCAGCCCAAACTGCTGCGGGGTGACTTCATAGGTGCGCACCCACTCGCCCCGCACCTCACCGATCCTGGTGGGGCCGCTGATGCTGATTTCGTCCAGGCCGTCCGCGCCATGGACGACCAGCGCGCGCTCCAAGCCCAGCATCTTGAGCGCCTGTGCCAGTTTCTCCACGAGGTCGTCCGAATACACCCCAACCACCTGCGCCGAAGCGTGCGCGGGGTTGGTCAGAGGTCCAAGAAGATTGAACACGCTGCGCAGCGGGCGCAGATCGCGGCGAGCGGCCTGCACATGCTTGGTGGCGGTATGTATGCCCGGAGCGTACATGAAGGCAATGCCAACTTCCCGCAGACAATCGGAGATTTGCGCGGGCAAGAGATCAATCTTCACACCCAGCGCTTCCATCACATCCGCCGAGCCGCATTTTGAAGTGATCCCGCGATTGCCGTGCTTGGCCACGCGCACGCCGGCCCCGGCAATGGTAAGCGCGGAAGCGGTGGAGATGTTGAACGTGTCGCTGGCGTCGCCGCCGGTGCCGCATGTGTCCACCAGGGCTTCACGCTCGGTGCCGCTGACGTCCAGCGTGGAATTTTCCGTCGGCGAAAACGACGGCGCCGCGGCGCGGATGGCTTCCGCAAAGCCGACGATCTCTTCCACCGTCTCGCCCTTCATGTGCAGCGCCACCAGCAACGCGGCAATCTGCGCGTCGGAGGCTTTGCCGGACAAGATTTCAGCCAGAACGTCATGTGCTTCCTGCCGGCTAAGCGAAGCACGATGGTGGGCGACTTTGTGAAGCGCTTCCGTGATCATGATGGTGGAATAAGCTTAGCAGGTGGGTCAAGGAATCTGGTGATCGGGAGATCGCGCGTGATCAGGTGATCTGAGAACCGGTACCATACACCGATCACCCGATCTCCAGATCTCCCGATCCCCCGATGTTTGAGCGCCAGCGGAGCCGATTCCTCGCTGCGCGTTGATTGTATGACTACGACCGGCTCCCACGCCCCGAGTACACTCTGGTTGCTTTAAAAGGGGAGAGGGGTAGAGTTTGGGCGGCGCGTTGGAGAGCCTTTCCAGCGATAGGCATTTGTTTGCTTTGCGCGGGACTTGACAGCGCCGTCGTAGTCATAGACGGAATGACACTCTCTAGCTGCTATGTGCTTTCTCAGTTGTGTATGTGCGGACTCGTCTTGTTGGGGCGGGCTTTGGCTGGACCTGTGGAGTGCTTGCCGATGGTTACATCAAAAGTAAAAGGCAGCTTCTTGGGGGGATAACAGGCATTGTTGTCACAGGCTTGGTATCTCAGCTCGGCGTGTGTGGTGTACGGCCCGGAGTCTGAGCTGTTCGGCGAAACCACTAGCCCGCTAATGACCAGATCGCCTGAGTACACACTGAGTTTTTGCTTGGGATCAAAAGGAAAGCTGGTCATTGTGCCCGCGGGATATTGAATTCTGCCCACCGCCAGCTCCCCGGGCAGGGAAAAGTGGAGTTGCGTGGGAATCAGCTCTGCTTCCAGCGGCTTGCTGGAGTTGATGTGATAACCATCCTGGATGTGAAACGTAAAGTGAACCGGCGTTGAATGACCGGGCGCGACGGTGATCTTGTTCATCGGAGTAAATGTGACAAAAGAGCGGCCTTGCGGAGCAAGACTATCCTGCTGAGCGCGAACGGAGCCGCCCACCAGGGTCACACACAGTACGAAGAGAGCCAAACGGTTAGATTTCATTTTGCCTTGGTGTCACGCGATTCAGTTTGGGGGCCTTGCCCCAAGGACCTCTTGATTGCATCCACGATCACGGACTCGCTCACCAAGCCAACGGTTTCATCCACGATCTTGCCGGAGCGGTCCACAAAAAACGTAAGCGGCAGGCGGTCTGCTCCGCCGTATGAGTCAGCCATCTGGTCCGTGCCTCTCAGCACCGGATAGTTCACTCCCATCTTGCGGGTGAACTGGGCAATGGTCTTTGGGTCAGAGTCATCCATGGCCACGCCCAGGATTTGCAGCCCCTGCGGTCCATATTCTTTCTGCAAGTCCACCAGCCACGGCATTTCGATTTTGCAAGGCTCGCACCAGGTGGCCCAAAAGTTCACCAGCACGGCTTTTCCCTTCAAGGACGAAAGCTGGATCTTTTTGCCGTCCAGGGCAGTCAGAGTAAAGTCCGGGGCCACGGAGCCTTTCACCGGATCTGCCGCCTCTGGAGCAGGAGCAGCCTTGGCATTCGTGCTGGGCGATGGGTTTTGATCTGTACCCTTTGCTGCCACGTTGGCATTGGCCGGGTCTTGCGGGCTGGACACGGGCCGCCCGATCATCAATAACCCCGCGGCGACAACAGCAACTCCGGTCACAAAAATTACTTTTCTCAAAACAAACCCTCACGGTCCGATCAAATATTACAGCTTGCCTTGTTCCAGGGACCTCTTGATTGCGTCTTCAAGAATCGATTCGTCTCGCAACCCCACCACCTCAGCCACCACTTTGCCGGAACGATCAACAAAAAAAGACGTAGGCAGGCCATCGATCCCGCCGTACAGATCTAAAACTTTATTTGTGCCCACCAGGACGGGATAGTTCACTCCCATTTTGTGGGCGAAATCCGCAATCGTTTTTTCATCCGAATCTTCCTTGGTGATCCCCACAATTTGCAGTCCTTGCGGCCCGTATTTCTTTTGCAGCTCAATCAGCCAGGGCATTTCTACTTTGCAGGGTTCGCACCAGGTGGCCCAGAAATTTACCAGCACGGCCTTGCCTCGCAGGGAAGAAAGCTGGAGCGTTTTGCCGTCGGGAAGACTTTTCAACGCGAAGTCAGGGGCCACGGAGCCTTTGGCGGGATCGGTCCCGCTCGGCGAGATTACCTCCTGGCTTTTAACGTCACCGTTCGCTGCCGGGTGGGACACGCGTTTGCCCAGTAACAACAGCCCCGTGATGGCAATCACTACGCAGATAATAAAGATGACGTTTCGGTTCACTAAACCCTCACAATGCAAATCGGTTGAGAAAACCCATCTTACTGGATAGCCAAGCAAAATGACCGGCCAGGATTAGCGCCCCCAGAACGATCAAGAGAACGCCGCTAACTACTTCAACAACGTGCAGGTAGCGGCGGAACCATCCGGAAAACTCCATGAAGCGGTCCATTAAGACTGAGGTCAGCAGGAACGGCACCGCCAGTCCCAGCGAATAAATCCACAAATAAAGAATGCCTTTGGTCACGCTTTCCGATGAAGCAGCAAGGCTTAGGATCGGGGCCAAGGTGACGCCGATGCACGGGGTCCAGCCGAACGCAAACGCGAACCCCACTGCGAAGGCTCCAATCGGCGACTTACCGCCTTGCACCGAATGCAGGCGCTTGTCCGCGTAAAGCGCCTTGATCTTTAGGATGCCGGTCATCTGCAATCCGAAACCGATGATGATGATGCCCGCGCCCCAGGTGAGGTACTTCTTGTATTGGTGCGCGAGTTGCCCGAGACCAGTAGCAACCGCTCCCAGGGTCACAAAAACTACCGTGAACCCCAGGATAAACATGATCGAGTGCAACATCACGGTTTGGAACAACTTGTGGTCCTTGGATTTCAGCTCTTCCACGCTGGCCCCGGAGATCAAGGATATGTATCCGGGCACCATCGGGAATACGCACGGCGACAGGAACGAAGCCAAACCGGCAAGAAACGCGGCGATAGGTAACGGCAAAGAAGCCAAAGAAGACATGTATCCTGCTTACATTAATGATCTCTAGCATTGTAATCTGGTTGCCGCTTTTTCACATAGCCCGTGCGTGCGAAACGGGCCGATATGCGTCACCGGACTCACGCCCAGTTGGAAGCCAGGCACACGCAGGAACGCGGTGTGTCGTCTGTTTATTTTGGGTTTGGATGGAGAGCGCACAGGCGCTCAGCCCGGCTACTCGATGTTGCTTAGCATTTCAGGCTTCTTCTTCGCCGGTTTCTTTTCCGGGATGGTGTCATCCACGATGATTTTCTTCGGCAACTGGCTCGTGGTGGCAGCGGGAGAGGACGCAGCGGCGTACGGGAGTTTGCCTCTGGTTTCCACGGAAGCAGCCGCCTGCTGTACGTAGGTGGAAAGATCGCGCCGGATTCGGATCAGGGCGGCGAAATCGTCGGCTAAGGGCCCGTACTCGTCTTTCTTGCCATTCGATTCCGTGGCTGTAACCAGTGAATCCAGCAATTCGCAGACCAGGCTCAGATTGTCATAGAGCTTGAACGTGGAAGAAACGCTTCCGCGGGAATTCTGCACATCACGGATCAGTCCCGGCATGGCCTCTGTAAGGTTCTTTTGCAGGGAAGCAGCCGCGTTCTCCGCCTGTTGTTTATGCACGTGCCGCTTAATGAAGGCCGTCTTCCAGTTTCCTCCCGACTTCCATTTGTCAATCCGCACACCGGAGATGTCACTCTGCGTGGCCTGGGACACCCGATCCAGGTCAACCAGCGCCGTGCTTATGTCCGGTAGGACCACGGGCGCCATGGAGGCTGCCACGGGTGTAGTTCCTCCGTGGGACCGTTTGGCCCCGGACTGGGCGGCTAAACTCAGGCTCAAACAGAAAACAGCGATCACGATCTTCTTCATGGCAAACTCCTGTGTCTTACAAGCATAGCGCCATTGGCCGGGAATCTCCCGGTTACCGAGGGTCATGGGCGACTGTGCGCAAAACGTGCTCTGAATCTGTGGGCTTAACTCAGCAGAGTAGCATCGGTTTTTGCCCCTGGCCCAGGCAGATATTCAAATAAGAATCAAGCTCGATAAGAGGAGGAACTTTATGCGCCGGATATTTACGATCGTGTGTCTTCTTTCAGCGTGTGTTGTGGCAGCTGCTTTTGCGCAGCAAAGCGCAAATGCTCCCATTCCCGGCGGCAACCCGCAATCGCCGGCCGTCCGCCCCAAGAAAAATCCCATCCCTGATGCCTTTGTGAACCTTCAGGTGCTTCCCAAAGACATTTCCAAGCGGGAACCGGTGGGGATGATGAAACAGTTTTCCATTATCTTCAGCGTCCGGTGCTCTTATTGCCACGCCGTTTCCGATGACCTGACCCAGGGCAGCTTTGATTCCGATGAGAAGGAGGCGAAAAAGAAGGCCCGCGAGCTAATCAGGACGCTGATGGCGGCCAGAAAGCCGGAAGCCGCAAAATAATTTCTACCCCGGCCAAAGCGCCAGCCCAGAAACGGGGCCGGAGGCGGAGTTTTTCTTGCCGCCGGCAGATTACCTTGGTTACCCTAACTACCCGATACCTTGATGGTTTCTTAGTTTAAATTTCCTCGTATCTTCCGGACAAAAAGTTTATCTTTAGCCTATTCCGGAAAAACAAGGGTAAGGGGAAACTATGCGCGACCTATGCAGCCTCAACCAGCCACCGCGGAAGCCTTCACGGTTCCTTCTACGACATTTCAGCCTGGCCGCAGCCAGCGCCATGATCTTTCTGGCCACCTCAACATGGGCCGTCCAGGGCAAGCCGGCCGGGCCAGTCAAACGTCCGGCTAGTCCGTCCAAGGGCCAGTCTTCTCTGCAAAAGAAGCCCTCATCGCAACGAGACATGCCTTGGAGTCAGGAACTCGATAAATATCCAGGATTGCTGACTGAATTTGTTCACCTGCAAGCCAAACTGCAACAGGAACTCAAGTTGCCTGCCATGCGCGGCCCCAGCCGGCTGTTGCCGTTGCTGCCGGAGTCCACTGTGGCGTACGTGGCGTTGCCGAACTATGGTGACACCTTGCATCAAGCGTTGCAGATCTTTCATCAGGAACTCCAGGAGAGCACTGTCCTGCGCGATTGGTGGCAGCACGTTGACACCGGTGCTGACCTGGGCGCGTCCGGGCAAAAATTGAAGATAGAAGACGGGCTGGAGAAACTTTACCAATTCTCCCAATACCTGGGCGACGAGATTGTTCTTTCTACCGCGATAAAAGATCCAGACAAGAACGGGCTGATCATGGCGGAGATCAAAAAACCGGGGTTGCAGGCATATCTTCAGCAGCTTGACAACGAACTTTCCGGTAAATCGAAACCTTCTCTGCGCGTCTATGATCCGCAGCAGCTTGCGGCCGCGAAAGACGAGGGCGCAGACCACCATCCTATCGTGTTGGTGCGTTCTGACTATCTGGTGGTGGGGTTTGATCTCTCCGCTCTGCGCACCTTCAATGCCCAGCTCGATGGCGGCAGCGGAAAATTCGCTTCAACTCCATTTGGACAGCGGGTGGTGCAGACTTACCAGGGCGGCGGAGGCACTGTGCTGGGAGCGGACTTGCAACAACTCCTGCGTCTGCTGCCTGTGATCCCAAAGAAAGATATGGCGATGCTCCAGGTCAGCGGGTTTGCCGATGCGAAATACGTGATCTGGGAGACCAAGGAGGTCAATGGTCAGATGACCAGCCAGGGGGAATTGTCCTTTACCGGCCCACGACATGGAATCGCGTCGTGGGTGGCGTCGTCAGCGCCGCTCGGCAGCCTGGATTTTGTTTCTCCCAAGGCAACCATGGTCGAAGCCGTGATGCTTAAAAGTCCGGCGCAGATCTTTGAGGACATCAAAGACATTGCCAACTCCGATAAGCCCGGCGCGTTCGCAAATCTGGAGCAGGCGGAACAAGGGCTCCAGATGAGTCTCAAGACCGATCTGCTTGGCAAACTGAGCGGAGAAATCGCCTTTGAACTGGACGGCCCGACGCAACCAACTCCGGAGCAACCGATTCCTTTATTAAAAGTGATCCTAGGAGTCAGGGATTCAGAAGGTTTGCAGCAAACGTTGAACCGCTTGCTGACAATCGCCGGCATGGAGGCCAAACGCCATGAAGAAGGCGCGTTGACGTACTACACCATCCCCATCCCTGCCGGACAAAAGCCGGTGGAAATCGCCTATGCATTTCGTAGCGGCTATATGATTCTTGCCGCAAACCCGGAGTTGTTGCTTGAGGCTGATCGTATCCATCGGACAGGAGAGTCTCTCGCCAAATCCACGGCGTTTCGCGCGTCGCTTCCCCCAGGCCATTCCGCCGATGCTTCCGGTATGTTTTATGAGGACCTTAGCGCGGTCATGGCGCCGATGATGAGCCAGCTATCGCCTGAATTATCGCAGCTGCTCCCTCAACTGGCCACAGACGGCAAGCCCATCATGGTGTTCGGCTATGGCGATGAGACCACGCTGCGTTCGGCCAGCAACAGCGGCAAATTTGATATGGGCATGGTGCTGATCGTAGCGGCGGTTGCTATTCCCAACTTGATGAGGTCGCGCATCTTGGCTAATGAAAGTGCTGCCGCTGCCGCTGTGCGCACCGTGAACACGGCCCAAGTCACATATAGCACTACTTATGAAAAGAGAGGCTACGCGCCTGATCTGGCCACCCTGGGACCTGGTTCCAGCGGCGATTGCAACGCAAATGGCATATCTTATGAGCGCGCGTGTTTGCTTGACTCGGTTTTGGGTGGCGCAAGCTGTACTTCTGGCACATGGTGCGCGAAGGGTAACTATCAATATAGCGTTACTGGGACCTGCCGGAAGCAAGCGGCAACGGGCAAACAGATCTGCGTTGACTACGCGGTTGTTGCCACTCCCACCTCCACAGATGCGGGCGGGAGAAGCTTCTGTTCCACCTCGGACGCGGTGGTCCGCTCCAAGACTGGCCCACCGCTGAAATCACCAATCAGCGTCGCGGTATGCCAATCGTGGATGCCGCTTTCGCAGTAGCGCGAGACTTCCTGGGATATGTGGGGCTTGAAGGCATAGCTGCAATTTGCCTGAAAGCCCTAACTTCCTGTAAAATTTACCTTTAACCACGCGCTCTGAAGCCTTCTTTTTAAGTCCTTCCGAGTCAGATCCTGGAGCTACCCGAAATGGCACAAGTTTGCGATATCTGCGGCAAAGGGCCGCAATTTGGAAATAAGATCAGCCACGCCCACAACGTCAGCCGCCGCCGCTGGAACGTGAACCTGCGCCCAGTGCGCGCCAGCGTGAACGGCGCGAACAAGAGAGTGCGCGTATGCACCAGTTGCTTGAAGTCGGGCAAGGTGACCAAAGCGACTGTAGTGAAGCGGACAGCCGTCAAGACAGCCTAAGCCGATATTGGAAAGCCAAAGCCTCTCCGTGCGGAGAGGCTTTTCTTATTTCAGAATTTGCCACTTTCAGAATTTGACCACGATCCCGGCGCCCACCAGAAAGTTATTTCTGCGCGTGCTGATATCGGAGCTTGAGGCGATAGCAGTCGAAACCAAGCCGAGGTGAGGCACACCGCTAATGTAGTCACGTACTTCCGCGCGGAACCCAAAGAGTGGAATGGGAGATCTGAAATCCAAGCCGCCTCCCACCTGATAGGCGATCTTGGTGCTAGCAATGGTTCCGTCGTCATAATGGGCCGAACCGATGCCGACACTGGCAAACGGGGAGATGGCTGAGTGCGGCAACAGTTTTATCTTGAGTGACGGAGTAACGAACACAGAACTAAGATGCGTCAAAGTTACAGTGCCAGTGAACTTCAGCGGGGCGGAGGGTACGCCTGCCATCGGCAATTCCAGATGCACGGAAGCGATCTGGAAATTAGCCACGCGATAGCTCAACTCTCCAGCGTAGAAAATATGGTGGCCGGTGTTAACGGTGAAAGCGGTTGGGCAAGGAGCTGTGATGCATACGATCCCCGTTGGCAACGTAGTGTCGGATGCAAACGATAGGCCGACCACAAACCCTATGTCAGCTCTTTGCGCCACGGCACAGGTGGAAACGGCTGAGAACATCACAAACAGAACAGCAAAGCGCCTAAGAATCAATTGACCCTCCTACAGGAACTCAAAACAAGACAGCGGCGCATCTGCATCTTAAACTATTCCGCGGCACTCGGAGAAGAAACTGCCCTCTGGCGCGGCCTGATCTGACTGGTCCATCAGGCCAGGCCGGATGGTGGAGCGCTGCGTCTCATCTTTTCTCAAAAGTGCAGCTCTCAAAAATGCAGCGTTATGGTCTCCCAGTAGCCAGGACTCAAGTCAGCGCGATGACGTCAATCTCTATCGAGACATCCTTTGGCAGGCGCGCCACTTCCACCGTGGAACGCGCCGGCGGAGCATTCTTGCACACTTTTCCATAGACTTCATTCATCTGGGCGAATTCTGACATATTCTTTAGAAACACCGTGGTCTTGACCACCTTCTCCCAGCTGCTTCCCGCAGCTTGCAGGATGGCGGAAAGGTTCTTCAGCACCTGTTCAGTCTGCTGCTCAATGCCGCCCGTGATCAGATTGCCGGTGGCGGGATCAAACGGCACCTGTCCAGAGATGAAAATGAAACCGTTGGCCTTAATGGCCTGGGAATAGGGCCCAATAGCATTGGGTGCGTTCGGGGTGGATACAACTTCCCGGGTAAAGTTGCTCATGATTGCCTCCGAAAAAAATCTACCGCAGATTCTCGCTGATAAACGCGGATAAGACAAATCACCGCTGCGGCAAGCCGAAGCCAATCAAAAATAAATCAGTGTTTATCCGTGGAAATCAGTGGTCAGATCTTGTTCAATCTCTGCACATCATGGATGCCGGGGATTTTACGCAGGCCGGTGATCACACGCTCCAGATGTTTCACGTCTTCGATATCAATCACAATGTCAATCGTTGCCTGGCTGTCGGCGGTGCGCGCCTCAATGTTGCGGATATTGGCATCGTCATCGCTGATGGCGGCGGTGAGCTGTTTGAGCATGGCCGGCCGGTCGTCGCAGAAGACGGTCAGCTTCACTGGATATGTCCCACGTGTGTCGGCTTTGCCGATGCGCGCCGGCTTGGCCCACTCCACGGCAATGCGTCGGTCGACCTCATACATCAGATTATTCACGTTTGGGCAACTCGCCGCGTGGACGGCCACGCCTTTCCCTCGAGTTACATAACCGACAATCGCTTCGCCGCGTATGGGATTACAACATCGCGCGCGGTAGACCAGCAGATCGTTATAGCCCTTCACGATGATGGCGCCGCCGTCCGCGCTCTGGCCAAAAACGCGCCGGATGACCGTGCTCAGTGTGCTGGTGGCCTTGACCGGTTCTTCCGTGGGGACCTCTTCCGCGATCCCAGGGGAGAGCTTGGCCAGCACCTGACGCGCGGAGTACTTGCCGTAGCCGATCCCCGCCAGCAAGTCCTGTCCGGAGCCCATGCCATATTCCTTGGAGATCTTGTCCATCTCCTTGTCATCAAAATCTTTCAGCGCCAGACGATACTTGCGCGCCTGTTTTTCCAGCAGCTTCTTGCCGATTTCAATGGCGCGTTCGCGCTGATGAATATTGATCCAGTGCTTGATCTTGTTTCTGGCTCGGGAAGACTTGGCAAAGCCCAGCCAGTCGCGGCTGGGGTTGTGTCCCGACTGGGTCATGATCTCCACTACATCGCCGTTGCGCAGTTTGTTGCGTAGAGGAACGATCCGCCCGTTGACTTTGGCGCCAGTGCAGGTGTGTCCAACTTCACTATGGATGGCGTAAGCAAAATCAATGGCGCTGGCGTCGCGCGGCAGGATGACCACTTTGCCCTTTGGAGTAAAGGTGTAGACCTCTTCCGGATAGAGATCGACTTTCAGCGTCGAGAGAAATTCGCTGGGATCTTTGACGTCTTGCTGCCACTCGACGACTTGCCGCAACCAGGCCAGCCGCTGTTCGTCTTTGGCGCTGACCGGGCCGCCGTCTTTGTATTTCCAATGCGCCGCAATGCCCTCTTCCGCCATCTTGTGCATGTCTTCCGTGCGGATCTGCACTTCAAACTGGTGGCCATCCTCGGTAATCACGGTGGTATGCAATGACTGGTAAAGATTTGGCCGCGGCATGGCGATGAAATCTTTAATACGTCCCGGCACCGGACGCCACATCTGGTGTATGGCCCCCAGAACGGTGTAACAATCTTTGACCGACTTGGTGATAATGCGCACAGCCAGCAGGTCATACACCTGGTCTACAGCGATGCGCTGGCGCACCAGCTTCTGGTGGATGCTGTAAAGCCGCTTGATGCGGCTGTCGACTTTTGCTTCAACGCCGTTTTCCTTGAGCTTCTGCTGAAGAATCTTGATGGCCTTGGCCAGGAAAGCGTCTCCAGCCTTGCGCCGCGATTCCACGGCCGCTCGCACCTGCTCATAACCGATGGTGTCAACGTAAGAGAATGCCAAGTCTTCCAGTTCGCCACGCACTTTGCCCATGCCCAGGCGGTGGGCCAGCGGAGCGTATATGTCCAGCGTTTCGCGGGCAACGCTCATCCGCCGCTCCTCCGGCAGATGCTGGAGTGTACGCATGTTGTGCAGCCGGTCGGCCAGCTTGATGAGCACCACGCGGATGTCATCCACCATGGCCAGCACCATCTTGCGCACGTTTTCCGCCTGGCGTTCTTCCCGGCTGGCCAGATTTATTTTGTCAATTTTAGTGACGCCTTCAACAATGTGAACCACCTGATCGCCAAACTCGCGCCGCACATCGTCATGCGTGACCGGAGTGTCTTCAATGGCGTCATGCAGCAGCCCGGCGGCGATGGCCGTGGAATCCAGCTTCATGTCGGCCAGCACCAGGGCCACTTCGATGGGATGGATAAGGTAAGGCTCGCCGGAAGCGCGCATCTGACCTTGATGGTGCTTCAGAGAAAAATCGTAGGCCTTGCGGATGATCTCCAGGTCTTCACCTGGACGGTTTTCTGCGACTTTGGCCAGTAACTGCTGAAACCTGGCATTCAGCAGCTTCATCTCTTTTTGCGAGGCGGGCTGCGGGTTTGTCGCCATGTTCAATTATAGCTTGAGGCGCAAGCAGGCGTGAGCGAAGCGGGAGCCTGTATCGAAATCCGAACATGGCTAATTCGCTGTCATTTGCTCTCCACGTTGTCCAGCAAGCCGTTGCAGGATGCTGAAAAACATTCGTACCTAAACGGATGCCGGCATCAAAAGCGTGAATTTTTATCTGAAACTGCGTTGTGGACGTGCCCGTTGACGCTGAAGGAACGCAAGGAGGGGGTATTTCTCTGCACAACCGTAATGTTGCCGTGGGCTTGCCCGATGTGCGACATTATCCACTCGCCCTCTTCGCGGAGGGTGGCCCTTTGGATTTTGCAGGTTGAAATCCGCGACGGGGTGAGAGTTTCGGCTGGTGAATCTTTCGCGTCGGGCGGATCATCGCATCAAGGGTGGATCTTCGAATGAGGGTGGGTCATGGCAAAAGAAACACAGCAGCGCACGTATGACGAAGCCGTCAACTGGCTTCGCGAACACGGCTTTGACATTCTGGACGCTCCCGGAACGCAAAACCGCGTCTTCTTGAAGAAGCTGAATTGCTCCGCGGCCATCCAGAAGGCTGATGATGGCGGCGTGCGTCTCTTTGCCAAGCCCGGTTTTTTGATCGGCTCGGAGATTTCCCGCTTGATTGACAAGGGATACCAGAAATTTCTCAAGACCACCAAAACTGAAGTCCCGGCCACGGCCGACCATCTCCAGGCCCTGCATCAATTTTCTGAAGAGCTGCGTGAAGCTACCGGTGAAACCAGCTTGTACAACCAGTCGCTGGGCACGGTGAGCGACCGTTATGTCTATGATCGTGTGACCGATAGAGACCTGCCCGAAGCGCAGCGGCCACAACGCGCGTGGGAACCAAAGAAGGATTCCAGCCGCAAGCCCGCCTAAGCGTGAGCATCTGTGGTGAAAAATTGAGTGACGCAAACTCTTGTAACCGTTGAGGATCGTCAATCTTTGGCTTAGTATTTCAATACTTTGAGCCGCACAGTTTCTTTTGTTTTCGCCGCGATCCTGGTACTTGTCGCCGCACTGGTTTGGCGCTCCCAGCGGAATTCTCATTCTAGGAGCCGACAGGTGAGTTCCAATATTTCACCCGGACTGAAAGATCCCGCCTTGCTCACGCCACCTCAGCCGTTTGGGTACAAAACGGCATGGTTTGCCATCCATTCAGAAGAACCACAGGCGGTAGCGGCAGCCGTCGAGTTGCGCCGCCCGCAAACGGTAAATTGGGAATATGGCACCTGGCATGCCTATCAGTACGATGACTATCAGATGTTCGTCTCGCCGCCTGTCAACGGCTGGGTACTAGTGATGGGAATGCCCATCGTGTGGGAAGCTGATAGTCATGCCGTCGAACGGATGGTCGAGCTGAGCAAGCAATTTGAGGAAGTACAGTTGTTTGCCAGCATGCGCACCAGCAGTTCATATATGTGGGCGCGTACGTCGAAAGGTAAATTGATCCGTTTGTTCTATGAAGGCGACGGAGAGCGGCGCGTCACGGGCGAGGAAACCGCGGAGGAAAAGGCGCTGGGCTTTAAATTCTTTGACCCGTCGTCTCCCGAATCGCAGCAACCAGGATATTGGGAACGAAAAGACTTGACATACTTGGGTGAAGAACATGTCTTGCAAGTGGCAGGCAGGTGGAGCCTCGATCCGTCAAAACTCGACCAAATGGGACTCAAACCCGCGCTGGGATTGCTTGGCGACCCTTCCGCTAGTTACCCGCCAAAACCAGAGCCGATCCAGCGCAGAAAGCCCGGCTTTTGGGAGAAGCTCTTTCGATGAGTCAATATGGTGGCTTCCGGAGGTTCCCTAAAGCCTTTGCCTTTGCCTTTGCCTTTGACAATTCGCCTCCTGTTCACCTAGACTCTGTACTCTCAAAACACGAGAGAGCAGTCCATCTTTTAAGATCTAAGGAGAACGTCAAAATGGTCCGGAAAAGCATTCGGATTCTAGCGGTGGTCTTTGCGTTTGGGTTGTTCGCCAGCATGACGCTGGCCCAGGCGGGAGACAAATCTGGCACGGGCACACCCGCAAAAACCACAAAGTCCTCCAAGACGAAGACCGAGCTGGTTGACATCAACGCGGCCACCAAAGAAGCGCTCGACGCGATTTTTACCGGCGCCGGCACCTCGCAAAAAATCATCGCTGGCCGTCCTTACAACACCAAGCGTGATCTGGTCACCAGGAAGATCATTACCGAAGACGAGTACAAAAAGGTCACAGACAAAATTATTGCCCATCGCGTTGGCGGCACAGCCCCGCCCAAGAAGTAGCAAGTATCTGCGACTAAGTAGCGGTCTTGCGGGATTGTGGGGCGCCTCGGGTGGGGCGCCTTTTCTTCACGGCAGAGGCTCCGGTTTCCAGCCAACCCACGCTGAAAACCTGCACGGGTTCAACGCGGCCTTTCACTTTGAGAGCGGGGAGGCGTGTCTGGTCAAAGCCTTCGCCAATTGCTGTGGCCGTCGATTCAGAAACCAGGATCTGGCCGCCTTCAGCGTTGGACATAAGGCGTGACGCTGTGTTGACGGTGTCGCCCACCACGGTGTAATCAAGCCTGCGCGGTGATCCGATGTTGCCAGCGATCACGCTGCCGGTGTTGATGCCGATGCCCACGCGCAGTTCCGGCCACTGGCGCGCCGCCGCGTCGTGGTTGAGCTCGACCAAAAGTCGCTGAATTTGAATCGCGGAGGTCACCGCATTGGCCGCGTCATTTCCCTTGGAAATCGGGGCTCCGAACACGGCCATGACCGCATCGCCCATGTACTTGTCCAAGGTCCCGCCGTGGTCAAAGATCACGTCCGTCACGCGGGTAAAGTATTCGTTCAGAATCTCCACCACGCGGCTGGCCTCCATGTTTTCACTCATCGCAGTAAAGCCGCGGATGTCCGCGAACAGGACGGTCACTTCCTGGCTGACACCGCCCAGCTTGATATCAGGGTTAGCGACCACCATCGCCGCCACTTCCGGCGAGAGGAAACGTTCCAGCGCCGAGCGCTGCAAAGACTGCTGCGCAATCCTTTGATGAGACACGGCGTTATCAATGGCGGCCCCAGCCTGCGCCGCTACTATGGCAAACACATTCAGCTCTTCCTGCGTGAAAGCCGAGGCCCTCTCCATGTTGTCAACGTAGAGAATGCCAAACAGACGGTCTGTTCCCACCAGGGAGCGCACATGGCCGAGCGTAGCCCGGAAATTTTAATGCTTTCACTGGCGTTGAAACGGGAATCCACGCTGACATCGTCAATCAGGATCGGTTGTTGCTCCTTGCGGATGAGGTCCAGAACGCTCTTGCTGAGAATGATCTGCGGCTGGCTTCCCGAATTGCCGGGATTACGATAGCGGACCTCGCTTTGCCGGGCCACTTCTCCCACTTCATCAATGAGCATGACAAACCCGCGCTCAACGCCTTCAATAAGAAATGCCAGAGACACCACTTGTTCACTGATGTGGTTCAACGCGAGCTTTGAATTCAGCGCCTTGCCCGCTTCATACAACACTGTAAGCAGATAATTTTCCCGCTCCAGCTTCTTGATGCGGCTGACAAGATCAGCATGGCCAACGCCCGGTTGCTCAGCGGGCATTTCACCGGTGCGGAGCATGGAAGGTTGCTGCGCCCGGCCGCGCATGATGTGATTCAGCGTTGAGGGCCATTGGGCGCGGCGTACCTGGATGGCGTTCTCGTCCACGCTTTCCAGGCGCAATTCATAACGGCCCACCACGGCAACGTCACCGTTCTTCAGCTCTGTTTCCCGGATGATTTTCTGGCCGTTGAGACGGATGCCGTTGGTGCTGCCGCGGTCGGCAATGCGAATGGAGTTGTCTTGGACTTTAATCACGGCGTGGAAGCGGCTGACACTGGAATCATTCAGAACAAGATCATTGGCGTTGCCGCGCCCAACCGTGATGACTGACTTATTGAGTTCGAGGATCCCATTCCTTCCGTCAGGCGAAGAAATAATGAGGCGTGCCATAGGACATGGTCACTGTTTTTCCAGGATCTCGTCAATGTTCACGATCTTGCCTTTTTGCAGCTTTATGTTGCGATGGACTGATTTGTATCCTTCCATCTGCAAGACAATGCTGTAAACACCAGGTTCGGCCGGCCATTTTGCGTTGCTCTTCTTGGGAGCGGTGCGGCCATCCACCATGATGGTTGCCCCTTCAGGATTCGTGCGAACATGCACCAGACCTTTACCTTCCGGGATGGTGTCAGCGCCAAAAAAACGCCGCAGCACGCTGGAGCCCTTCGCATCGTCCGAGTGCGTTTCCTGGCTGAGCAAGACAGGAGAAAAGTTGAAAGTCTCCCCTTCCGAAAGATACTCCTCGGTAGACCCGTCCTTAAATCCCGGCTTGCGGACCGTGATCCTATGCTGGCCTTTTTCCATGGTGAGTTGTGCCGGCGTGGTCATGCCGGTGTCCCGGCCATCCACCAAGACGTTAGCACCCTGCGGATTGCTGGTGACCACCACGGTTGAAACGGCAGCGCCCAGCTCTGTTGAGATAGCAACGCTCTTGCCCGCTATGGATTGCACCGAGCGCGTTTGCTGCAAGTAACCTGTTTTGGAAAAAATCACAGTATGCGTCCCAGCGCCAAGATGTGACGCGGTAAACGGTGTCACCCATGTTGGCTCGCTCCAGCCGTCAATCTCCACCTTGGCGCCCGCGGGCTGAGTGACAAACTTCAACTCGCTCTGCTGGCTGAAAACTTTGTCGGGAGAGCTGGTTGCTTTTTGCGTGTGCTTTTGTTCTCCGTCTTTTGTTCCGCCGAAATGTTTAATGGTTACATCATTGGCAATTTCAGCCTCTTCTGTATGTTTGGGCGGCGTGGCGGGAGTGACTGCACTGTGTTGTTGCTGCTGGTCCAGTCGCGCCTGCGCTTCCTTTGCTTTGATCTCCGCCTGGAGTTGCCGCATTTTGATTTGCGTCCGGTAATACGCATATCCGCCCATGGCGAAGCCGAGTATTAGGACCATCACAATCGCGGCAATCAACCCGCTCTTTTTGCTGGATCCCGCTACTGCCGGCCGGCGAACCGGAATTGGACCTTTGGTCGGCATGGTGGCTGCGGCCGGCATCCTGACCGTGCTGCCGGACACAACTCGCACCGGCAGGACCAGTGTTTTTTCATGCGGAATAGAGGAAGGTCCAACCGGAGTAGTTGCATTCAGTAAAGTCTGGCTAACGAGTTTGTAATTCTCAAGGTCGCGGACCATGTCCGCTCCGGTCTGATAGCGGTCTTCCGGCGACTTGGACAGAACCTTGTTCACGATTGCGCTCAACCCCGGATGGACCGTCACATCCAGGTCTCTGGGCGCGATCGGAATTTCATTCACGATCTTGTAAATGATGGTGGTGACGTTCTGGCCGGCAAACGGTTTCTCTCCGGTAAGCATTTCATAAAGGATCACGCCCATGCTGAACAGGTCGGCACGGCCATCCAGCGGCCTGCCTTTCACCTGCTCCGGAGACATGTAATTCGGCGTGCCCAGGATCTGTCCGGTGTTAGTCACACTGCCGCCGGATTTGGCGATGCCAAAATCCATGATCTTCACCGTGCCATTCGGAGTGATCATGATGTTGGCCGGTTTTACGTCACGGTGAACAATTCCGTTGGAATGGGCATAATCCAGCCCGCAGCAAATCTGCCGCGCCAACTGGATCACTTCATCCGCAGGCAGGACGCGCTTTTCCGCCATCAACTCATGGAGCGTGATGCCTTCAATGAACTCCATGGCGATGTAGAAAATCCCGTCTTGTTCGCCGGCGTCATAGATGGTGACGATGTTGGGATGATTCAAAACACCGGCAGCGCGGGATTCATTCTGGAAACGGCGCACCATCTCCTTGGCGTCCAGCCCGTGGACATCAAGGCGCATGGTCTTAAGGGCCACGGTGCGGCCGATGGTCGGGTCTGTGGCTTTGTACACAACGCCCATGGCGCCGCGACCAAGCTCACCGTTGATCTCATATCTGCCAACCGTTTGGAGAGACATCATTGGGGGTCAGTATTCTTCTTGTCACTCTGTGGCGCCCATGCCTTGCTTGGGGAAGAGACTGATTCCAACCGTCTCAGCAATTTACTGGGAAGACAGAACTCAAGTTAAACCCGAAAATTACCGCATTCTTTTATTCAGGTCAATGCGGCTTTTCCCTAGGCCATGTGACTTTGGTTTTGTTGACTCATTAGAGAAAAACAACCAATCCCAGCGGACGAACAGCCTTACAATGCCCTCATGCGCACACAATTCCTTGCTTTGCTGCTTTTTCCATTTCTTCTGTCCGGGCAAACAGGCAGCCGGCCCGCCGCAACCCCGGTCCAGCCCCAGGCGGAAGCCCCGGCCCAGCCCCAGGCGCAAACCAATGATCAACAGCAGGAAACCACCGCGGAGATGCGGGCGGATCTTGAAGAAGGTATCAAGCACATGCTGCTCTCCCAGATTGAGGCCTGGAACCATGGAAGGCTGGAGGCTTTCATGCAGGGATACTGGCGTTCGCCTGATCTGACCTTCTTTTCCGGAACCTCAGTTACTAAAGGCTGGGAACCAACGTTACTTCGCTACCGCCAGCGCTATCAGAGTGAAGGCAAAGAGATGGGCCAGCTTGAGTTTCAGGACCTGGTCATTGATTTGCAGAGCCGGAGAGCAGCCGTAGTGACTGGCAAGTGGCAGCTTACGATGTCTGATGGCAAAAAACCGCATGGCCTGTTCACGTTGATCGTCAAGCACATGCCGTTAGGGTGGAAGATCGTGCATGACCATACGTCCGGGGAGTAGACCGCATTGATTGGGCCACTTCAGCCCTCAGATCGGCGGAGATTCATTCAGCATCAGCCAGTAAAGTCCAATCTGCTGGACGGCGGTGATGAACTCGGCAAAATCCACTGGCTTGCGGATGTAACTGTTGCAGCCGTTGCGATATCCGCTAAGCAGGTCCCCTTGCTCTTTCGATGTTGTGAGGATGATGACCGGCAATAGCCGTGTGCGCTCGTCTGCGCGGATGCGCCGCAGCACTTCAATGCCGTCAACCCTGGGTAACTTCAGGTCCAGGAGTATCAGGGCCGGCAATTGCACCGAGCCGTCCGTGGGAAAGAGATAATCGAGCGCTTCCACGCCATCGCGGGCAACGGTGACCTCATTCAGAATTTTATTCTTCTTCAGAGCGCGCAGGGTCAGATCGGTATCGTCAGGATTGTCTTCCACCAGCAGGATCGTCTTTTGCTTCATTGCTGTCTCACGACCTTTCTTATATATGTGGGAGACGGACTACAGGACAAAATAGAACGTGGCTCCCTGATTAACTTTGGCATTTGCCCAGATATGGCCACCATGCCGGCGAATAACGCGTTGCACCGTTGCCAATCCAATTCCAGTACCGGGAAAATCAGCATCGACATGCAGGCGCTGAAAGGGGCCAAACAACTTGCCAGCATATTTCATATCGAAACCAACACCGTTGTCCCGCACAAAATAAACTTTCTCCCGGCCCTGCTGTTCCACGCCTAGTTCTACTACCCCTTGCGGCTTGCCGCTGGTGTACTTCCAGGCGTTTTCCAGCAGGTTCTCCAGAGCAACACACAACAGCCCCGAGTCGCCTTCCACCACCAATCCCGGCGCAATCGTAAATTCCACCTTGCGCTCCGGGTTGGTTGCTTGAATTTGGGCAACAATCTCTTGCGCCATATTGCTTAGATCCACCCGTTGGTGGAGCATCTCAGAACGCGCTGTCCGTGCCAGAGTCAGCAGGTCGTCAATGAGCAGTCCCATGCGTTTGGCGGCCGCGCGAACACGCTGAAGGTCGGCTTTTCCTTGCGCATCAATGTTGTCGGCATAATCCTCCAGGACGGACTGACTGTAACCGTCAATCGCCCGCAACGGGGCGCGGAGGTCATGAGATACGGAATAACTGAAGGCCTCAAGCTCGTGATTGCTTGCCACAAGTTCGGCTTGAACCTGCGCCGTGCGCGCCGCGGCCTTGGTCATGGCAATAATTTTGGGCACCACCGGAGGCAAGGCCAGGGCGGTCATCACGGAAGCAACCGCGGTAACGACCTTTACATAGCCTGAGAGCCAATACACCGGCTTCCACAGCGTTATCACCTCCATGAAGTGCGTGAACCCACATGCGACAATGAAGGTTCCAAAGGCCAGAAAAACCCAATGGAACGGTATCTCAGTGCGCGCCCGCCACACCAGGTAAACCAGGGTAGACGCGATTGCCACATAGGACAGCCAAATGAGCACGTCCGATACCAAGTGCAGGGCGATGAGGCGATGGTCCCAGGAATAACAAACTGCATGCGGAAGGAAAGTTGAAGTCAGAAAGCTGCGAAAAACGAACGGTATAGTAACGATAATGGTAGAAACCACGCCTGCCAACACAAGTTGCTGCCGGGTCGACACGAAGAGACCCTGGCTTTGAGACATAAGCTCCTCCTAAAGCGGGAACGCAGGAAGAGCCTAACTCTTCGAATCCCGAAATCGGTGCCACGCTTCAGAAGATACTAGGGCAATGAAGATGATTACAATAACATTTGCCGCCGCGCGTGCATTCTTAGAAGAAATTAATGTTTACCGGCGAGGCAGACGCGACTGCGTTCTCTGCACTTCACGATATGCTTCACTCTTGGAAAGACCTCGTTCTTTGGCCAGGACTTTAAGAGCAGCTTTCTCGTCAAGATGTTGTTCGCGCATGATCGCTTGCAGATGCAGTGAAAGATTTTTTTCCAGCGCATGCTCCGCGCGGGCCTGGCCCTTCCCGATCAGCAGCGTGATCTCGCCCTTGATTTCGCGGTCGCCCAGCCGGACCAGGACTTCAGCCGCGGTCCCGCGAATGAACTCCTCATGCATTTTGGTCAGCTCTCGCGCAATCACCACAGGCCGCTCCGCGCCAAGAATCTCCACGATGTCTTGCAACGCTTCGCGGATGCGATGCGGCGCTTCATAAACTACAACCGTCGGTTCAACATCGCGGAAGGACTCGAGGGCAGTCCGGCGCTGACCCGATTTGGCCGGCAAGAACCCGTGGAATTGAAAAGCATCGGTCGGCAAGCCGCTGCCGACCAAGGCGGCGATCAACGCGGATGACCCCGGCACGGGAACTACCGTCACGCCGCGCTCAATCGCCAGCTTAATCACGCGGTATCCAGGATCGGAAATCCCCGGCATGCCCGCATCAGAAACCTGCGCCACACTAAGTCCCTGCTCCATCTTTTGGACCAGTTCTTCCGCGCGCTCCATTTCATTGTGTTCGTGATAGCTGACCGTCGGCGTGGCGATGCCGTAATGGTTGAGCAGCTTGCTGGTGTGCCGTGTGTCCTCGCAGGCAATCAGGCCGGCTTCTTTGAGCACGCGCACAGCCCGGTAGGTAATGTCTTCCAAGTTCCCAATGGGAGTGGCGACAACATACAGCACGCCTTTTCTTGGAGAGTCAGCCATGGACGAGAAAATTGATTGCAGGGATCAAGCATAGCATCTGCATGGCGCGATGATGTATTTCGTCGACTCCGGCTGCATCGGAAGCAGGTAGTGTCTCTGATAGACTTTTGCCGCCCGAGGGGTTGGTGGAGACAGCGAAAAATAAGAAGTTCCGTTGGGGACGGCAATCTCATCCAATTGTCCGACCGCTGAAACTTAAATTAGGACACTCCCTGAAAATTCCTCGCGTTGACCCCTTTCGCTTCTGACCCTAAAATGGAGTCAGTCCAAAGTTAGCAAGCAAAAGGTTTTCCGTGCCTCTTTACGAGTACCTGTGCAAGAAGTGTAAACACAAGTTTGAGAAGATCCAGAAATTCTCCGACCGCGCCATAAAAAAATGTCCAGAGTGCGGCGGCGCGGTGGAGCAGGTCCTCCATGCGCCATCCGTGCATTTCAAGGGCAGCGGCTTCTACGCCAACGACTATGGCAGCAAGACCAAACAGACGGACACGAACTCGGGGCAAAAAGAAGACGGCGCGGGGACGGCCAAGGAAAAGAGCGATAGCGACACCAAAGCCAAGGCCAGTAAACCTGAGGCCAAGAAGGCAAGCAAAGAGTCTTGATACGCCGATCACTTATCGCTTGCTGTTGGTCCGGTTTAAATTAGCAAATGGGACCGCGTTGGCAAGATAGCGTCCCCAGATCAACGTCCCGCGCAGCGGCTTCCCCCGCGGCAACCAGGCGATTAATAGAACCAGGTCCCGGCAGATACCCAATCAGCGGCACAGACGTTTGAATCAACGCGTCTGTATCGCGCACCGCGGTCATGTATTGGCGAGGGTAGAATCGCGATGCCTGACGATGAGCGAGGGAGACACCTACACCCCGCAGCAGCGCGCTCAACTCCCATACATCAGATCCGATGACAAAATCCGCTCCCATTTGCCGGCATACAACTGAGGGCAGAACGCAGGACATGCCTCCATCCTTAAGACGGTCTCCGTTAAGAGACACGGGGCGGCGTATGACGCGGATAGCGCAACTGGCGCTGATCGCCGCAGCAAGATTTCCGGACCTGAGTATGACCGTCTGCTTGCCCGGCACCGTGGTCGCAATCGCCGCGAAGGGGAGTTGCAGGTCGGCAAAAGTTTCCGGCAGCCACTTCGCACAAAAGCGTTCCAGCCGCTTGCCGATCAGCAGGCCGGGCCAGAACACCTCTCGCGCCATCTTCAAGATGTCTGGCCATTTCAATCCTGCGGCAATAGCCGCGCCGACCAGGCTACCCACGCTGGTTCCAGCGATGATCGTAGGCTGGATACCAGCTTCCGCGAGCACCTTGATCACGCCAATGTGTGCAATGCCACGCACCGAGCCCCCACTGAGAGCCAGACCTATTTTGCGATGGCTCGCTTCACTCCGCTCAAGCATGTTTTTCCATTGTGTACCCAGCCAACTTTTCTCAGGTGTCGCCTACGCATTACACCGTGCGGCCCGCCTTCGTCGGCTCCGCCGCGGTGCGTCCACTCACGGTGAAGGTCATTTGCCGCTTGGGGATATCAGCGTCTACCACCACGTGATCACCGTGCAGCACCTCGCCTTCCAGGATTTTGAGCGCCAGCGGGTCCTGTATGAGCTTTTGGATCGCCCGTTTTAGCGGACGCGCACCATAGGCTCGATCATAGCCTTCCAGGAACAGTAACTCCTTGGCCGCTCGTGTGAGTTCAAGAGTGATCTTGCGGTCAGCCAATAGCTTGCGCAGGTCATCCAACCGCAGCTCAATGATATGCGTGAGCTGCTCTTCACCCAGTGGACTAAACACAATGATGTCATCCACGCGGTTCAAAAATTCCGGCCGGAAGTGCTGCCGTAGAGCTTCCAGCACATGCTCCGTTGCTTCGGCAAAAGCCTCCGGCGAACTGACACCTTCCGCCTGCAAATAACTGGCGCCAATATTTGACGTCATGATGATTACCGCATTTTTGAAATCCACGGTGCGGCCTTTGGAGTCTGTCAGGCGGCCGTCGTCAAGAATTTGCAGCAGGATGTTGAAAACATCCGGATGCGCTTTTTCAATCTCGTCAAACAGGATCGTGCAATACGGCCGGCGGCGCACCGCTTCTGTAAGCTGGCCGCCTTCGTCATAACCCACGTATCCCGGCGGGGCACCGATCAGCCGCGCCACCGCATGTTTTTCCATGTACTCGGACATGTCAATGCGCACCAGCGCGCGCTGGTCGTCGAACAAGAACTCCGCCAGGGCCCGCGCCAATTCGGTTTTGCCCACGCCCGTGGGTCCGAGAAAGATGAACGAGCCGATGGGCTTGTTAGGATCGCTCAGCCCTGCGCGCGAACGCCGCACAGCATTCGCTACACGAGCCAACGAGGGGTCCTGCCCCACCACCCGCTCCCGCAGCCGGTCTTCCATGTTGACCAGCTTTTTGACTTCACCCTGTAGCATCTTGGAAACAGGGATGCCGGTCCACCGGGAGACAATCCCAGCCACGTCTTCCTCGTCGACTTCTTCTTTGAGCATGCGGCTTTGTTTGCCTTTGCCGTCCGCCTGGGCGCTGAGCTTGGCCAACTCTGCCTCCGCCTGCCGCAACTCGCCATAACGAATGGACGCCACACGCTCCAGGTCGCCTTTGCGCTCGGCCTGCTGTTCGTCAATCTTCAACTGTTCGATTCGCTCTTTGATCTGGCGTACGCGGCCAATCGCTTCCTTCTCTTCTTTCCAGCGTACTTTGAGCGCATTCGATTGTTCGCGAATCTGGGCCAGCTCACGCTCCGCTACTACCAGCCGTTCGCGCGAGTTCAGATCGTCTTCTTTCTTCAACGCTTGCTTTTCGATCTCAAGTTGTGTTGCCCGGCGCTCCAACTGGTCGATCTCCGTGGGCATGGAGTCGATCTGAATGCGCAGCGAAGCAGCGGCTTCATCGATCAGATCAATGGCCTTGTCCGGCAGAAAACGATCAGAGATGTAGCGATGCGAAAGCGTTGCCGCGGCCACAATCGCAGAGTCCTTGATGCGCACGCCGTGATGCACCTCATAGCGCTCTTTCAATCCGCGCAGAATGGAGATGGTGTCTTCCACATTCGGCTCGCCGACAAAGACGATCTGGAAACGCCGTTCCAGCGCCGCATCTTTTTCAATATATTTGCGGTATTCATTCAGCGTGGTTGCGCCGATGGCGCGCAGCTCACCCCGGGCCAGCGCCGGCTTGAGCATGTTGCTGGCGTCAATAGCGCCTTCCGCTGCTCCCGCGCCTACCAGCGTGTGCAGTTCGTCAATGAACAGGATCATCTGCCCGTTGGAGTCTTCAATTTCTTTGAGCACCGCTTTCAGGCGGTCTTCAAACTCGCCGCGATACTTGGCGCCCGCCAGCATGGAACCCAGATCCAGGGACACTACGCGCTTGTTCTTCAGATTTTCCGGAACGTCGCCGGAGATAATACGCTGGGCCAGCCCTTCCACAATGGCCGTTTTGCCTACGCCCGGCTCGCCAATCAGAACAGGATTGTTCTTGGTCCTGCGTGAAAGCACCTGGACCACACGGCGGACCTCTTCATCCCGCCCGATCACCGGATCAAGCTTGCCCCGGCGCGCCAGCTCGGTCAGGTCCTTGGCGTAGCGCTCCAGCGCCTGATACTTACCCTCGGGGTTCTGGTCGGTAACGCGCTGTGAGCCGCGCACGGCGGTCAGGGCTTTCAGGATTGCGTCATAGCTTGCCCCCGCGCTGGCAAGCAGTGACTGCGCTTCGTTGCTCTTGGCGTTTTTGTCTGCGGCTTCACTCAAAGCCATCGCCAGCAAAAGGTGTTCCGCGGAGACGTATTCGTCTTTGAACTTATCAGCCTCTTTGAATGCCTGGTCCAGTACCTTCGACATAGCGCTGGAAAGATGCGGCTGCGCGGCCCCGCCGGAAACTTTAGGAAGACGGCCGATCCGCTCTGTGATTTGCGTTTCCAGGCTGGTTGGATTCACGCCCAGCTTGGTCAACACGGGCACAACAATTCCTTCACGGTCCTGTAGCAGCGCTGCCAGAAGATGAAGCGGCAGCATCTCAGGATTGCCGTTTTGTCCGGCCAGATCGTTCGCCTGCTGGATCGCTTCCTGCGATTTGATTGTGAATTTGTCCCAGCGAATTGCCATGTCTTTCTCCTAAATGGTCTATCAATTGTCTCTCGCCCAGAGGTTTTTTGCTTGGTCCTTACCACAGCGGCCACAAAAAAGCGGGAGATGAGGTCATCTCCCGCTTCGATGCTATTCCCCCGGAGGTTTGTCCTCAGAGATTAGTTATTGCTTATCCCTTGCAAAGTGCTCTGCCCGTTGCCAACTTTGATCTGCTTTGGCTTGGCTTCCGCCCGCTTGGCCAGGGTGATTTTCAGAATGCCCTTGTCATAACCGGCGTCAACCCGGTCAGAGTCAACGGTGTTGGGCAGCTTGAAGGTGCGGGTAAAAGAACCATACCGGCGCTCAATGCGATGGAAGTTCTCTTCCTTCTCTTCTTTTTCAAATTTGCGCTCGCCCTGGATCGTCAGGATGTTGTTTTCCACGCTGACCTTCAGGTCTTCTTCGTTCACGCCCGGGATTTCCAGCTTGAGGACCACATTGTGCTCGTCCTCATAAACATCGGCTGCCGGCACAAAGGTCCCGGTCGTGAGTTGGTCTTTGCCGCTACCGTTACCAGCGAAGTTGTCAAGGAAGCTGGCCAGTTCGCGGAAGGGGTCGATTCTAGTAATCGTTGTCATGTCTCTCTCCTCCAAATGAAGGTATGAAAATCGCTCTAATCACATCTGCTGTAGTATTAGCACAAAGAGATCATAAAATATGAGCATGTTATTGTCAACATATAAACAGAAATATATTATATATATTTTTCAATAGTTTACGTTAGTTCACAGATAAAACATTTGAGATAGTGCGTCTCAGGAACCCCCAAAAGAATGGGATGATCTTTGGCTTGAGCGCGCTTTTCCAGGAGCTTGACCGACCGATGTACATCCTGCGCGGCCTCAGTGAGCATGGCTGCGAAATCGTCTTCACCGACGACAAAGGAACAGGAACAAGTAACCAGGATGCCGCCTGGTCGGAGCATCTTCATGGCGCGCAGGTTCATCTCTTTGTAGCCGCGCATGGCTGCGGGCAGGGTCTTTCTGGACCGGGCAAAGGCCGGCGGATCGAGCACGATGATGTCATATTGCCGGCCAGCAGTGGCGTAGTCTTTTAGCAGATCAAAAGCGTTGGCCTCCATCCATTCAATCTCCGGCTTGCCACGCACCGGATTGAGTTTTTCGTTTTGCTCCGCCACCTCCAGGGCTTCGCGGGAAATATCCACGGCGGTGACTTTGTCGCAGACGCGAGCCAGGTGCAGCGCGAAGCCGCCTTGATAGGTGCAGATATCCAGCGCTTCGCCGCGTGCATAAGCGGCTGCTGCCGCGTAGTTTTCGCGCTGATCCAGGAACGCGCCGGTCTTCTGTCCGCTAAGCGCGTCGTAATGAAACTGCACGCCGTTCATGCTCAGGATCGCCGTGCTTTTTGATCCGCTAAGCAGCGCCGATGCAAGCTCCGGCAGTTGCTCCAACTCGCGTATGCGCTCATCGACGCGCTCCACGATGTTTTCCGCCTGCGTGAGATCTTTGATCTTGTCGATGATGGTTTGCTTGCGCGCCGGCTTTTCCCATGCCTGCGTAAGAATCTGGAGTGTGAACACATCGTTGTAGCGATCAACGATCAATCCCGGCAGGCGGTCCGCCTCACTGAAGACCAGCCGGAAAGCATTCGACGAACTCACTACCCGGCTACGATAGGCCACGGCCTCAGCCAGCCTGCGCCGCACCAGGACCATGAACTCATCTTCCGAGCGCAGAGGTTCGCGGGAAACAAACCGCAGTCTGATCTGCGACGATGAGCTGAAGATGGCCGAACCCAACGGCTTGCCCTTGGGTCCCACCACGTGGACCAGCGCGCCCGGTTCCGCTCCGCCTTCATCCGTTACATCCGAGGCATAAATCCACACGTGGCCATCGCGCACACGCACGACGCCGCGGGCATTGACCATTACTTGTGGAAGAATCGGGCTAAGTTCCATCAGAAGAACAGAATACAGGAAGGGTTCTTTTACTGTATGGGGGTGGTTTCAGCGGCAGGCTCAACAGCGGGTTCGGCTTCAGGCTCGGTTGCAGGCTCAGTTTCGGCGGCGCGGGCCTTGGATTTCTTCTTAGGTGGCTCAGGCGGCGGTGGAGCTTCATGGGCTGGGTCGTAGTAAAAAATCCGTCCACAGGAATTACAGGTAATCATCTGCTCGTTGGTGCGAATTTCCTCCCACGTCTGCGGGCGAATCATCACAAAACAAGCCAGGCATTTCTGTTCCCGCGCCTCAGCGATGGCGAACTTACGTTGCCGCATCAAGCGGTCATAGTGGGCCATTGTGCTGTCATTCACGCCTGCGCGCAACTGCGTACGCTTTTCATTCAGTCCTGCCAGCAGCTTCTCGTCTTCCGCCGTGCGCACACGGGCTTCAGCTTTTTCTTTTTCTACGTCCACGGCCTCGATCTTCAGCTGGGCCTCAGCCGCTTTCAGTGATTTTTCTTCGTTTTCCAGCGCGATCATCAGTTCCAGAATTTTGTCTTCGCAGCCGCTGATCTGCTTCTCCGCGAACTCGACCTCATGCATTAGCGCACGATATTCGTCATTGGTCTTTACACTGGAGGACTGGCTGCGGTACTTGGCGATTTTTTCCTGGAAGCCTTTGATATCGGCTTCCAATTGGCGGCGGCCTGCTTCGTTGGCTTTGAGGCTGGTCTTGGCTTTTTCCACCGCGGCCTTGTGTTCGGCCAGCTTCTCTTCAATCGCGGCGACGCGTTTGGGCAAGGCGGCCACTTCTTCGGTCAGGCGGGTCGCCTCCCGATCAACTTTTTCCAACTCGATAAGTTTTTGCAGGTCTTGGTTCATGGAGAAGAGCTAGCTATGATTTTAACACGCCGAAACGCTCGTTCAGCACACCATTGGGGCCGCAAACTAGGTTTTTCTACTGATTGTGGCAGGCGACTAAGATACTTAGACTCCATCGTCAATGGCCGTAGAAATCACAAGATTGCTGATGGGCGTGCTGATCGCAGTCTTTCATCGTCCTCTGGCCACCAAGATCATGCAGCAAGAGCGAGTGCTTGAGGGCTTCTTCCGCAGCCGCGGCCTCTACCTTCCGGAGCCAGTCAGCGATACCACAGTCCAGAACTTCTACTTCGCCATGGGAATCTTTATCTGCCTGTTTGAAGCTGCACGCATCTGGTTCAGCATTCATTAAGTTTCTTTAAAAGCGCGTGGTTGCGATTTAATGGCGCGGCGCCATTTCAGCAGTCTCAGTTCCCTTTGCTTATCGCTGCTCTGCTCCCCGTCCACCCGGCCCTCATGCGCGGCGAATATGGCCAGTGGACTGACGTAAGCTCCGGCCCTACCCTATTCGCTCTAAAATTTCTTTTTGTTTTGTTCAGACCAAATCCAGGGACCCATATGAGATCGATAAAAAATGCTTTTGTTCGCACGATGCTGGGCGCCGCCGCAGGCACGCTGGTTTTAATGCTGGCGGCATGCGGTGGCGGTGGTAAGCCGGGAGCATCCTCTTCAAGCTCAAGTGGAGGAAATGGCGTATCTGTCACAGTTTCGCCTAACGCCACCAGTATTTCTGCCGGCGGAACGCAGACGTTCACCGCTTCGGTTACCGGCACCTCGAACACCGGCGTCACCTGGCAGGCAAGCGCGGGCACAATCTCCGACACAGGGAACACCGTCAATTACACATCGCCGTCTGCTCCTGGCTCCTATACGGTTACAGCCACCAGCACATCGGACGCCTCAAAGTCCGCGTCTGCGGCCATCACTGCCGTCACCGGCAGCACGAGCAGTTGCAACGGTTTTGCTGTGGGACAGGAAGCGAGCCTGAATGGTTTCCGGCCATTTCCTGCCTCCAATCCCTGGAACCAGGATATTTCCACCGCGCTGCCGGATACGAATTCCAGCACGATCATCGGCTTCATTGGGACTGGCGTTGGCTTGCATGCGGACTTCGGCGCTCCCGCGATCGGCATTCCGTATGTAGTCGTGGATTCCACGCAAGCCAAGGTCACGGTGAATGTGGGAGGGTCTGCCGGCGAAAGCGATGTAGTCTCTATGCCTATCCCGGCCAGTGCTCCGATTGAGCCGGGAGATGGCCACGTCCTGGTGATCGACAAGGGTGGGTGCTGGCTCTATGAGCTTTTTCAGGGCTCGTTCAATGCGGGACAATGGTCGGCCACCAGTTCCACCGTGTGGGACCTGCTCACGTACAACAATCGACCTTACACCTGGACTTCCGCCGACGCCGCAGGGCTGCCGATCTTTGCCGGACTGGTCCGCTTTGACGAGGTAGCTTCAGGTTCCATCAATCATGCCATCCGTTTCACCGCGCCGGCGAGCCGGTCTGCTTTTGTGAGTCCAGCAACGCATTGGGCCGGCAACAGCAGCACGTCTCCTATTCCCATGGGCATGCGGTTGCGGCTGAAGCCTGCTTTCAATGTGTCGACATTTTCCGCAAGCAACCAAGTGATTCTCAATGCGATGAAGAAATACGGGCTGCTGATGGCGGACAACGGCAGTCCGATGTTCATTACGGGCGCGCCCGACAGCCGGTGGGACAACAACGATCTGCACAAGCTGGGGACCGTGACCGCGGACAATTTTGAGGTGGTACAAATGCCCACCATCATTACGCAGTCAAATGTGCCGACAGGGGCGGCGCCGGCCATCAACAGCTTTACCGCCTCCGCCACGTCGGTCACGGCGGGTACACCGGTTACGCTTTCCTGGCAGGCAACCGGAGCTTCCTATTATCTGGTGGATCCACAGGCTGGGCCGGGGCGTGGTAATAACGTGGTCGTCACTCCGTCGGCCACCACAATCTACACTCTTTCGGCAACAAACTCATTCGGCAGAACGGAAAAGACCGTTACGATACAGGTGCACTAAAGAACGCATCAGTCTTTAGAGCGCATCAATCTTTCGGCATAGGTGGAGTCGGCTCAGCCGTTCCTCCGAAGACCAAGCGGCCAATCAGCACAAAAGCGAGGGCTGCGAAGCCGACATACTGCGCATATCCACGCATCTGGCCATTCGCCGATGCTTTCATGAGCAAAGCAGCGGCGAGCATCGCAACGGCAAGAGCTAAACAAATCCAGTAACCTTTTTTCCGTGTACGCATCTTTAGCTTCTCTCTGACCCTTCTTCCCTGATAGTAAATGACGATAGTAAAATGACGTGTAGAAATCCATTTTGCCACGAGTGCTTCGGAAGCGCTCGCTGCTTCTGACTGCAAACAAGCATGGCGTCTCGCGGTCGCTTTACGTGCGATGCTCAACTGTAATAGTTTGAAGACGCACAGGGTTCGTAGATAAAAACAAAGAGAAGATTCTGGACGGCTCATGCCAATTACACGCAGGACATTCTGTCATGGAGCACTTCACACAGCGGCTGGGTTGGGAGCGGCTTCGGCACTCCGATTTCCATTGGGCTTTGCGCTAACTCCGCCCGGCAGCGCATTAACTTACCTCAATCCTGTGCTGGGCGGCGATCATCCCGACGCGGGCGCCATCCGCGTAGGCGAAGATTTCTTTCTCACCCACTCCACCTTCGACTACGCCCCCGGTCTTTACATATGGCATTCCAAGGACCTGGTCAACTGGACTCTGTCTGGGGCGGCGCTCAAGAAATATTACGGCAGCGTATGGGCGCCCTATCTTTGCGAACACCAGGGGCATTTCTACATTTACTTCCCCTGTAACGTGCGCCTGCACGTGGTCCATGCGCCTGCGCCGCTCGGTCCCTGGAGCGAGCCAATTGACCTGGGCGTACCAGCGATCGATCCAGCACACATCGCCGTGGATGGGCGACGCTATCTCCACTTCAATGACGGATACATGTTGGAACTATCGGCGGACGGTCTCTCCGTTAAGCAGCCTGCGCGTAAAGTTTTTCAGCCCTGGCCCATTCCGGAAAAATTTCGCATCGAGTGCCAATGCCTTGAAGCGCCCAAAATCTTCCGGCGCGGCGACTATTTCTATCTCACGGTAGCGGAGGGTGGCACAGCCGGTCCGGCGACCAGCCACATGGTGGTCTCCGCGCGCAGCAAGAATGTTGATGGTCCCTGGGAGTATTCACCGTTCAACCCGATTGTGCATACACGCTCGCGTGAAGATCGGTGGATGTCACTGGGCCACGGACGCCTGGTGGACGCGCCCGATGGTTCCTGGTGGATGACATTGCATTCGTATGAAAATGGATTTCGCTCCCTCGGCCGCCAGATGCTGCTCTTGCCTGTGGAATGGACCAAGGATGGTTGGTTCCGTCTCCCCGACGGCATCTCCGCGGAGAAGGCGATTCACACGATGAAAACCGGCGCGGCCCAAGCGGCACAGCCGGACTTCTCCGATGATTTCAACACACCGCAGCTTGACCTGCATTGGCAGTTTTGGCGCGAATTTGATACCACTCGGTTCCAGATAGGCAACCGAAGCCTGGTTCTTGCGGCACGAGGTACATCATTGTCCGACAGTGCACCGCTCACTTGCGTCACTGGACATCACTCCTACTCTGTGGAAGCTGACGTTGAGATCGAGCCGGGCTGTGAAGCCGGATTGCTGCTCTACTACAACCAGGAACACGCGTGCGGTATTCGCATAGGGCCCAAAGGCATCGGCGTGCGGATCGCCAATGGGTACATCCCGGAGACGGGCGTAATCGCTGAGCGGGCCACATTGCGCATCGTGAATGACCGGCAGGAGATCGACTTCTACTACCGTCTGCCGGGAGGCGATTGGATCCGGACGCAGCCTTCCGCCGAAATATCAAGCGTCAACCACAACGTGCTGGGAGGTTTTCTCGATGTTCGTCCCGCATTGTATGCATGTGGTTCCGGGCGTGCCACGTTTCGCTCCTTCAAACTGGTGAAAGGCCAATAGCTGCGGTGCGCGAAAAAAGAGGCACCCTCTCAAGCGCATCTTTGTCTCTGAAGAACGCTGGTTCCTAATGCTTATTGCCTGACGCTCCTCCTGCCGCCGGGGTGCCTTCTGTAGGCTGGCCGGTGTGATAGTTGGGGAACACGGGCCGTTTGGCCACCGGGCGCGGATTCTTCTTGAGTGAATCCATCACCAGCGCGACCGCTTTTTCCAGTTGCGGATCATGTCCGCTCATCCAGTCTTTGGGTGTTTGTTCAACTTCATAGTCCGGTGCAACGCCGTGGTTCTCCACTTCCCAATCGCCTTTCGGACTGTAGAAAGCCACGCGCGGAGCCGTCACACCGCCGCCATCCATCAGGTTCGGGTAGTCGTAGATTCCCACCAGCCCGCCCCAGGTGCGTGTGCCGACGAGCGGCCCGAGCTTGGCGTCACGGAAATACCAGGGCAGCGCGTCGCCGCCGGAACCAGCGTACATGTTGATGATCATCGCCTTGGGACCGAAGATGGCTCCGACGGGAGTGGTAAAGTCCTGACCTTCGCGGGTCATCCAATAATTTTGCAGAGGACGCCGCAGGTAGTCGATGACGTAATCCGCTGCCGAACCGCCGCCGTTGAAGCGCTCGTCAATAACCGCGCCTTCGCGTCCAACCTGGGCAAAGAAGTAGCGGTTGAAGGACGTGTAGCCGCCAAAGCCGGTGTCCGGCAGATAGACGTAGGCAATGCGTCCTCCGCTCAGCTGGTCAACTTTGTGCAGGTTGCCTTCAATCCATGCACGATTACGCAACGCGCCTTCATTCTCGATGGGAACGACCGTCACGTTGCGAGCGCCTTTGCCGTCCGCCGTTGGACCGACCTTGAGCACGGTCGATTTGTCCGCTGCGCCTTCAAATAGCGCAAAGACTTCGTCGCTTCCGCGCAGCTCTCTGCCGTTGACGGCCAGCAGGAATTCTCCTTCCTGTACGTTCACGCCCGGCTGAGTGAGCGGCGCACGCAGCTGCGGATTCCAGTTTTCACCCTGATAAATGTGGGAGAAGCGGTAGTGTCCGTTTTCAATCGCGTAGTCAGCGCCGAGCAACCCAACTTTGCCCTGATCGGACGGCGGATCGGTGGGCGTGCGTATATACATGTGGCCAACGGTAAGTTCACCCAGCATCTCCGCCAGCAGGTAACTGAAATCAATGCGGCTGCCGATGTTTTCCAGATAAGGTTCGTATTGCTTTCTGGTGGCCGGCAGGTTCAGGCCGTGCAGGTTCGGGTCGTAAAAGAAATCACGCTCAATGCGCCAGACTTCGTTGTACTCCTGCTTCCACTCTGCGCGAGGATCGGTCAATACTTCCATACGCGCCAGATTCAGCGGCGTCTCGGGTTTGCCGGCGCCTGGGCCAGGGCCCGTGGGCGGGGCCGCAGCGGAACCGATGAACCACTTCATGCTCTCTCGGCGGCCTTTGCTGTAAAGCGTCTTCTTGCCGTCAAAGGAGACGGTGAAGTTATTTGCGCCTTCCATCAGCCTTTCCGGTTTGCGCGACGTGAGATCAAAACGCCACAGGACACTTTGCTGGTCCGGGCCGGGGCGTGATGGCTCTTCCATCAGGAAAATTGTTCCCGCTTTTCCCGCGACCAATTGTCCGTAATTACGCGCTGGCAGGGGCAGCGCCAGGATGCGCTGGCTGATGTTCTCGGCGTCAATCCGCACGCTGACCGATTCACTCTTGCCGGCTCTGGCAGCGCGCGCATCCTGGGCTTTGGCTTTTTCTTCAGGGTTTGCTGGCTCCTGTTCGCTTTTGTCTTCTGCTTTGGCAGTCTTATCAGCATCCGGCTTGGCGTCTTCCGCAGCTTTTTCTTCATCGCTCTCCGGGGCCAACGGCGAAGGCTGGTCTTTGCGGAGGACAATCAGGTACGCGCTGCGCGTGACCGAACGATTAATGCTGGAAAGATCAAGCCATCCAGTAGTCGGCCCGGCGTCGGTGCTGGCGGTGAAGTAGAGATACTGTCCTTTCTGGTCGAAGGCGGGATGGCGCGCGTCGCTCAGGCCATCGGTGAGTTGCAAGCTCTTGGCTTGCTCCAGAGAGTAGGCAAACACGGCGTGCATCTGGCTGGGAAGTTTTTTGGAGTAGGCAATCCAGCGGCTGTCCGGCGACCACACAGGATCGAGCGTGCGCTGGGGCGCGTCATAGGTGTCAGAGTCTACTTTTACCGGCGTGCCTTTCGCCAAGTCCACGTACCAGACGTTTAAGCGCTTGTCCGTGAACGCGATCTTCTTGCTGTCCGGCGACCACACAGGCGCGTAATAAAACGACGGCTGGCCGCCCAGGCTGATCTTTTTGGGTTCGCTCATGCCGTCAGGGCTCTTCATGCAGAGCTGATATTCCCCGGACTCATCAGAGAAATACGCCACCCACTTGCCGTCCGGCGACCATGCGGGATCACGCTCCATGGTTCCGGGTGTGTTGGTCAGGTTGCGGACGTCGCCTTTCTCTCCTGGCACGGTCAGGATTTCACCATGGGCTTCAAACACGCCGCGCGCGCCGCTGGGTGAAAGGTTGGCCGAGGCAACTTCGTTCTCAACTTTCTTAAAGTGCGGGCGGACATTGGGCAGATCAGATGGCACGGTCACCGTAACCGCCCTCGACTTGCCGGTAGCAGGATCAAAAAGGTTCAGCGAGCCAAATTGTTCATACACAATCGCGCCCGGGCCGGCGGAAGCGGACTTGATATCGGAGCCGTTACCCGGCAACGCCTGCTCCACTTTTCTGGTTTTCACGTCGTAGCCAAACAGGCTGACCGGGCCGTTGCGATCTGAAAGAAAGTAAACTTTGGCGCCTACCCACATTGGAAAGCCGTCATTCGAAGCATCGCGTGGCACCTGCTCCAAGCTCAGGTCGGCCAGGTTCGTGACCCATATCCGCGATGCCTTCCCGCCGCGATAACGTTTCCAGCCAATCGCTGACAGGCGGCGCGTGTTGTCCACGGGAACGTACGCGATGTGCTTTCCGTCAGCGGAGAAGGCCCCGAATTCCGCCGTAGGCAGCGGCAGTTCGTGCGGCAAGCCGCCTTCGAGCGAAACGGCGAACAGCCGGTTGAAGCGCGAATAACTGTTGCGCGTAGAACGGAAGAGCACCTGCGAGCCGTCATGCGACCACCCCACTACTTCGTCCACCGAGGGATGATGTGTGAGCCGCCGCGGCACGCCGCCTGCGCTGGGCATGACGTAGACGTCAACGTTGCCGTCATAGTCGCCGGTGAAGGCAATCATGCTGCCGTCAGGAGAGAAGACCGGGTCCGTCTTGGTTCCGGTGCCGCTGGTAATCAGGTGGGCTTCACCGCCCTCACGCGACACCAGCCAGAGATCGCCGGCATAGGCAAACGCAATGTGCGTCTTGGAAAGCGTGGGCTTTTGCAACAGCAGCGGGCTGCTGGCATGGGCGCTGAGTACGCAGAAACAAACAACGACAACCGCGACGAGAGAGAAGAAAGACTTCTTCATAAGGCACCATCAGGAGTGAAGTAGCATTCAGGAAGCAGCCCAGCTTACCAGCAGTTCCAGCAGCAAACAAGAGCGCCGGTTTATCGGCGGATGGCGCCCGCACTCCTTAACTACAGTCTGCCAAAACGTTCAGCCTGTTGCGTGTCGGAAAACGTCCACCACGGAGACACGGAGAAAAGCAGCACGGAGAAAACACTTACCGCAGATAACTGTCGATGAACACAGATCAAGGGCAGAGCAGATGTACTAACACCAGACGGGATGCGTTCAGGGGCAGCCGCGATGTACAAAACTTGTAACCGTTTTCCAGGGAGCATTTTCTGCTTCACGGTGCTGCACCCGGTAATCGGTCTCGTAATGGGAATTGATAATCCGCCACAGCGGGTCCTTCAGCTTCCCAAGCCCAGTGAACTCAATCCCTTTTTCCATCTTTAACTTTCGCGCCCGGCCAAGAGTCTTCCAAGTACGACCTTCATCCAAGCTCTGGTGGATATAAGTTGGGCCTTTCCAATCATCTTCGAGCTTGAGATGCGGGACCCACGCGATCAGCTCTCCCTTGCTTCCCCATGCGACGCGTTCCAGGCCGCCAGCGCCCTGGTAAATCGTCCGCATCTCCCAGTGAAGGAGCGATTTCGCTGGAACGAAAACAAACGGTTCGATTGCAGGCCCTTCCGCGGTGTGTTCTCCCGCAATCCAAACCTTTCCATCCCTCACAGACACCGAATCGAATTCATATCCTTCCAATCGTGGGCCGCGTTTCTGCCACGACCGGCCGCCATCGGTTGAAACCAGGAGCTGGGATGCACCGGGAACGAAGTTATCATCGCAGGCCGCCATCCGGGTGAACAGAAGAATAGCTTTGCCATGGACAAGAATTGCGTCCGCTTTTACATTGTCTTTTGCATTTTGCTGGGCCAGAAGCGCGCTTGCGGCAACGATGGTGCATGCGGCTAACGATGAGGTTCTGCGAATTAATCCATGAACGCGTTGCAGTCTGAACAAGTACGTTCGACTCACAGAAACCATCCTTATCCTGCAATTTTCGTCGTTTGCGCCTCTATGAAATAATTCCAAGGTACTGCCGGACATTGCGCTGACATAGAAAATAAAGAAACGCTGACGTGACGGCAATACCAGCGATGCTTTTCAGCCAGTCGCCGGTTACGAAAAAGCTCACCACATCTCCGCTGCCGTCGATCACGAACAGGATTATTGCAAACCACCACGCCCACTGTTTGCGCCGAAGCAAGCCGCGCGCTGCCGAAGCCGTAGCAACTCCAAGAGCCAACAAAGATAAGCCTGACAGCCTGCCGATCGAACGGAACAACGCTGCGCCGGGTTTGTTAAGCTCCCAGAGCCGATCCATCAGCCGGTTGGGAAACAACAAAGAAATCCCCACGACTGCGGCGATCACCGTTGCCACAAACAAGAACGCGGCCACGATTAGGACCGCTCTCGGCCGGTGCTCTATTGCATCCGCCATATCAATTGCAGTCGGGGCTATCGCTTGCGGCTGGCCTTTCGTGCTGCGGGTTTGCGACGCGCTTTTGCAGCCGCGACCAGCAGCACGGCCACATGGGCAATCGCGGCGTTATCTGTTCCCATGCCTTCCGGAGTCTTGGCTTTGATGCCGACTTGATTGGGCTTGATTCCCAGCAGGTCGGCCACGCGCTTCTGGATAGTGGCGGCATGCGGACCGATCTTTGGCTCCGCCAGGATTAAAGTTGAGTCAACGTTGCCTACCGCGTAGCCGGCTCGACGCACCTGTTTGAGTGCTTCCTGGAGAAAAATCACCGAGTCGGCGCCCTTCCACTTGGGGTCGGAGGGCGGAAAGTAGCCGCCAATGTCGCCTGCGGCCACGGCGCCCATGAGCGCGTCCGTCAGGGCGTGTAGTAGGACGTCGCCGTCAGAGTGGCCTGAAAGACCTTTGTCATGGGGCAGTTCAACACCGCCGATCTTGAGCGGAACACCGGATTTAAATTCGTGTGAGTCCCAACCGAAACCAATTCTCATGAACTGCTTACCCCTGACCACCTACCGCGGATACACGCGGATGAGCGCGGATTTTTTTGCTTACGTTTTCAAAGACCAATCTTTTGAGCTGGGGTTGCGAGGCTCCGAAGTTGAGTAACAAACCAACCTCAAGCTCGGTGGCGCGGAGATAATTCAAAACTTGAGCTACGTGACAGCGATCCAGGGCCTGCACGGCTTTGAACTCAAGCAAGATTAGTTTCTCAACCAGAAGATCAGCTCGAAATTGGCCCACGTCATGGTTGCGAAACATGACTGGGATAAGAACCTCACGTTGGACAACAAGACCAGCCTGAGTAAGCGCTATCTGCATACAGTTACTGTAAACAGATTCAAGAAATCCCTGGCCAATTTCGTTGTACACATCATAATAAACACCAATGATCTTCTCCGTCAGCTCAGGGTATAGCAGCTTTGAGTCTTGCTTTTGCATTATCCGCGTTCCTCTGAGTAAATCCGCAATAACCGATTTCTCAAGAACCACTTACCGCGGATACACGCGGATTATCGCGGATTCTCTAATTTGTATTTTCAACAACTGGCTCTTGCGTTAGGTCTGCAAGCGTCTAAAGTCATGTCCACATCGCTATAAACCCGATGACATTCTCAGAACTCTGGGGTAGCAGCTTCTGTTTCTTGCTCTTGCATTATCCGCGTTCCTCCGCGCAAATCCGCGGTAAATGTTCTTTTCTCGCTAAATCAGTGGTGTGATTTCAGCAGAAATTCCGCCAGTTCCATGTCCGCCGGCGTGGTGATCTTGATGTTCCTGGGCGAGCCCATCACCACCCAGACGCTTTCTCCCAGCCGCTCTACCAGGGATGCCTCATCGGTGCCGATGAAACCATCTGCCGCCGCGCTGTCAAAGGCGCGTTTGATCAGTTCATAGCGGAAGCCCTGGGGTGTCTGCGCCTGGACCACGCGTTCCCGCGGGATGGTTGACGTAATGATCGCACCTTCGGCGGCCCGTTCGACCTGCTTGATCGTGTCCACAGCGGGCAGGCCGGCAATCGCGGCGCCATGCTTTTCTACTTCATGCACCACGTTGGCGATGATCTCATCGTCAACAAATGGCCGCACGGCATCATGGACCAGGACAACATCGTCCGCCGAAGCATTTAATTTCGCCAGCGCGTTGGCCACGGACTCCTGCCGGTGTTCTCCACCTTCCACAATGGTCACCTTATCGGCGAGTTTTTCTTTTTCCAACTGGCGGCTGAAACGTTCCATCTCATTCTTGCGCAGCGCCACCACGATCTGGCTGACCTGCTGGTTGCGAGCAAAAACGCGGAGAGTATGGAAGACGATGGGCGTACCGTTAATTTCAAAAAACTGCTTGGAGGGCACACCCTTCTTTCCCGCAGGCGCCATGCGGGTGCCAAGGCCGGCAGCGGGAATGATCACAATGACCTTCATCGGGGACAAGCAGTATAGCAACTATTGATGAAAACCCTGAAGCGTAAGCGCGGGACCGGAAGAGAGACCGGTCGGAGGTCCGTTTTTGAGCGTTGTTTTACCCGGGACTTTTTCCCCTACCGCGGCGATCTAACCCGGCCGGCGCCATCGATTCCTCAGAGGAAATCCTTTTTCCTAGACTGAAAGAAGAACGTTAGACCCAGAAGCAGCGCAATTGTGGTGAACTCTCCCAGCAGCAAGAAGGATGCCGCCGGACTCCAGTTGAGTGGGGCACTCCACATCCCGTTGGCGATACTGGGGATGTGGCCGACGAAGTATCCGAATCCGTTGAGAGCCAAGTTTCCCACGATGATAGCGCCGACTGTCCAGCCCTGCGATTCGCTAAGGAGTGCCACCGCGAAAATGAGGCAAGTGCTCGTCAGAATTTCAGCCGCCATGATCGCAACGAAGGGAATCAGCCCAAGGTGCAATGCCGGAGGGAACATTAATAGCGCGAAGCTGCCCAGCACCAATGTTATCCAGGGAACCAGGAAGATGAGCAGATTGCCCAGGATCTTTGCCGCGGTGTACTCGCGGTAGGAGATGGGCAGGCTTATCACAAATGCGAGGGTCTGTTCCTTGCGCTCCGATACCATCGTCGCCACGGCAAGCTGTCCGCCAACGGCGATGATTACGGTTACGAGTAAGAGGATGCCGAGGAAGAATCCGGCGTTCCCTCCGAGCGCGATGATACCCAGAGTAATTGCGCCGGCCGGGAGCGACCCGAGAATCAACCATCGCTGCAAGTACCAGTCCTTCAGAATAAGACGCTTGACCATGGAAAAATTCATACAGTTTGCCTTTCCCTTCCACCCTGCACGCTGGCTACAAAAATTTCTTCCAGGGTCATGCTGTCGACCGCCTGGACGGTCGCTCCCATGTCATGACATGCGGAAACCATGGCGGACTCGAAGCTATTCGTGGTAAGCACGGGAAGCCGGTCACTCCCACTTACCTGGACGATCCCCGGAAGCCGTGGCAGGGTAGCCTCCGGCGGAAGGACCAGCCGCAAGCGACGCCAGCGATCCAGAAAAATCTCTTTATCGTCGGAGTCGATAATTCGACCGCGATCAATGAAGGTGATCTGGTCTGAAATCTGCTCAACGTCCTGCGTGTTGTGAGACGAGAAGAGAATCGTGCGCTCTTCGTCGGCCAGGACGGCCATCAGTTCCCCCAGAACTTCATGACGGGCAACCGGATCAAGCCCGGTGGTTGGCTCATCCAGCACCAGCAAGCGCGGACGCCGCGCCAGCGCCAGCAGCAAGGCAGCCTTGACTCGCTGTCCATGAGACAGGCCTTTCACTTTCTGCTGCGGCTTGAGATCAAATCGCTGTAGCAGGCTTTCGGCGTAAGACTGGTCCCAGCGTGGGTAGATCGAGCGGATGAACTCCATATGCCATGCGATCGTTGCCGACTTGTAGAGCCGCATGTCTTCCGATACAAAACCGATGTCGAGCTTGGCTGCGACCTGTTCCGCAGGCATGGCATGACCTAGGACATGCACCGCACCTTGATCCTGGTGAACGAGTCCCATCAGAATACGGATGGTTGTAGACTTCCCAGCGCCGTTCGCCCCGATGAAGCCCATGATGCTTCCCGTGGGAAGCTCAAGGTTGATGTTCTCAAGGGCAAAGTGAGGGTATTTCTTGCTCACTCCCGCAAAATGAACGGAGAGGTCCTTCATAAACGCTCCTTCGTCAATCGGCTGGCGATCAGCCGGTCCATGGCGGCACGCAATCGTGAAGTAAGTTCCTCGGGCGTGAGGCCCAGTAATATTCCAAGCCGCACAACCTGTTCGAGATGCTCTGCCAATTCCTGGTCGTATAACCGTGGACTCAGATCAGGATCAGAGGCGACTATCGATCCTTTGCCGTGCTGCGTCACGATGACGCCTTCACGCTCAAGCTCCAAATAGGCGCGCTTGACCGTAATCACGCTGACCCGAAGCGCCACCGCAAGCTGGCGGATCGAGGGAATTTCTTCTCCTCGGCCCCACTCCCCTACCGCCACCCTCTGCTTGATCTGTTCCATGATCTGGAGGTACATCGGGCGTCCATCAGACTGGGAAATGACTAGATCGCTGTGCATGTCTATATACTGAGTATATACAGTTATAAGGTGCTGTCAACTTGATAGTTCTAACTGGCAAAAAAGAGCTTTAGTCAGATTTCAGAAAAAATCACGCAAAGGTCTATTCTGAAAGTTGTGATTGAAAAGGTCCTCAAATACATCCGTAAGCAACGGCTGCTCCGACCAGGAGATCGTTTGGCGGTCGCTGTCTCCGCAGGCGCTGACTCGGTGGCGTTGCTGCGAGTCTTGCTGGAGCAGCGGCAGGAAATCGGTATTGTGCTTTCCGTGACGCACTTCCATCATCAGATCCGCGGCGCGGAAGCTGATGCTGACGAGCAGTTTGTAAAAGACCTGGCGAAGAAATTTGCGCTGGAGATGCACTCCGGTTCAGCCGATGTCCCAGCCTATGCGCGTGAACAAAAAATCAGCCTGGAAACGGCTGCGCGCGATCTACGGCACAAGTGGTTTGCAGAATTAATTCGACAAAGCAAGGTGGAAAAGATCGCGACCGCGCACACGCTGGACGACCAGGCAGAGACCGTCCTGATGCGCATTCTGCGCGGAACAGGAGCACGCGGGCTGGCGGGTATTGCGCCGGAGCAGAAAGAAAAAAAATTGGTGCGGCCTTTTCTTGCGATCAGCCGGCAAGAAATTGAGGCTTATCTGACCACAATCGCTCAGCCTTGGCGCGAAGACTCCACCAACCGGGATGCGGCCCACACGCGCAACCGCGTCCGGCATGAACTGCTTCCCCTGCTCGAACGGGAGTTCAATCCTGCAATCCGGCATACGCTGGCGGACCTGGCGGAGATGGCCCAGGCTGAAGAAGAGTATTGGAGCACGGAGGTTCGCTCACTGTTGCCGCGTCTTGGGCGCCCAGGCAAGCCCAGCCGCAGCGGGCGTACCACCAGCGGCGAGGCTTCGGAAGTCCTGGCGCTGGATCTGGCAGCCTTACGGCTTTTGCCCCTGGCAATCCAGCGGCAAATACTCCACAAAACGGCGGAGCAATTTGGCTCTGCGCTGAATTTCAAGCATATTCAACAGCTTACAGAGCTTATTCACAGGAACAAACCAGGGAAGTGTGAACAATTGCCGGGCGATCTGGCAGCAACATGTACTCTGCGTGAGATCCAGTTCAGCCGGAAAAAGTCCAGCCAAAAGCAGAAAGATTCCCGCGTCGACTACCAGTATTCACTGCCAATCCCGGGTGAAGTTGTGATTCCAGAGCTCGGGAACACCATCCGCGCCAGGGTAATAAGCGCAGGAAAACAAGGGGCTTCAGGGTATAATGCATCCTTGCTTCTGGATCGTGCGTTGCTAACGCCAGAGTTGACGATTAGAAACTGGCGTTCAGGTGATCGATTTTTTCCGGCGCACACCCACTCCCCAAAGAAAGTTAAAGAGTTACTCCAGTCGGGTCGGCTGGGGCAGCAGTTCTCATCTGCCGAGCGCAAAAGTTGGCCGATCGTTGAGAGTGCGGGCCAAATCGTTTGGATGCGCGGCTTTCCTGTACCCCAGGCGCTTGCAGTAGAACGCGGTGAGGCGGTTTTGATCGAAGAATTAGACATGGATTCCGGAAACACGGTTTCTGGAACGGAGAAATAGTGAGCGAAGTCTTGCCACAATATACGCGGGTAATCTTACCGGCAGACAAGATCAGAAAGCGTGTGCAAGAGCTTGCCCGCCAGATCTCTGAAGATTTCCGCGGAAAAACGCTCTATGTGGTAGGCGTGATGGAAAATGGTTTTATTTTCATGGCGGACCTGGTCCGCGAGTTGGATATGCCGGTGGTTTGCCAGTTTGTAAAGGCTGAGTTCAAAGATACTAGCTCCGCCACGGAGATTTTTTTTAGCCCTGAAGTCGATGTAACCGGACAGCACGTGCTGCTGGTGGAGACGCTGGTTCAATCCGGCGTGACCAGTGAGTTCCTGCTGCGCAACCTGATGGGCCGTGGGGCCAGCAGTGTGAAACTGGCTGTTCTGCTGGATAAGCAGTCCGCCCGCCGGGTTTCTTTGCAACCTGATTACTTTGGTTTTCTAATGAATGAAAATTTTGTGGTGGGCTATGGGTTAGGTCAGCAGCATTTTGGCCGAAATCTCCCTTATATCGCTGGCCGGGCCGAGGGAGCATGAGGAAGCTGTTTTGCACACACGGGCTGGCCCAAACAGGTATAAAATCTTAACTGGGAAAGTTTGGGACCGTGGACCAGCTCTGGTGCATCTAATCGGAACCAGTCCGAGCCTGAAAAGGACGGGAACATTTTCTATAGATAGCCGGGCGCGGATCGGACCTTTTGGGGTTCTCGCTGGGATTTAGGAGTCATTAAGTGAATTCGACATTCAAAACGGTGGTTTTGTGGGTCACCCTGCTTGCAGTGGGCGTTGTCCTGTGGAAGATGATTCAGGGCGGGAGCAATACCGCCAAGGACAACAAACCAAGCTATACGCTGTTCCGGCAACAGCTCAATGAGAACAAGATTGCAGAGGTCACCATCGTCGGGAATGAAGCGGAGGGAAAATATCGTGACGGGAGTGCGTTTCACCTGACCGTCCCGGCTGCGAATCCCGAATTCCTCAAGGCGCTCGACGATCACAAAGATGTGACGAACACCACCTTTAAAGATGCTACAGGGTTGAACTGGCCTTTGGCGATTTTGAATTTTTCTCCTTTCATCCTGCTGGGCGTCCTGTGGTTTGTGATGATCCGCCAGATGCAAACTGGAGGAAACAAGGCGTTGAGCTTCGGCAAGAGCCGTGCCCGCCTGCTCTCCATGCAGCAGAAGAAGATCACGTTTAAAGACGTGGCCGGCGTGGATGAAGCCAAAGAAGAACTGCGAGAAATCATCGAGTTCTTGCGCGAAGCGCAAAAATTTCAGAAGCTTGGCGGACGCATTCCCAAAGGAGTCCTGTTAGTCGGCCATCCTGGCACCGGAAGGACCTTGCTGGCGCGCGCCGTCGCCGGTGAGGCCAATGTGCCGTTCTTCAGCATCTCCGGTTCGGACTTTGTGGAGATGTTTGTCGGCGTGGGCGCCAGCCGCGTTCGCGACTTGTTCGAGCAAGGTAAAAAGAATGCTCCTTGCATCATCTTCATCGATGAAATTGATGCTGTGGGCCGTCATCGTGGCGCGGGCCTCGGCGGCGGACACGACGAACGTGAGCAAACTTTGAACCAGTTGCTGGTTGAGATGGACGGCTTTGAATCGAATGAAGGCGTGATCCTGATCGCAGCTACCAACCGGCCGGACGTGCTTGATCCGGCGCTTCTGCGCCCCGGCCGCTTTGATCGCCGCGTTGTAGTTCCACTTCCTGATGTCCGTGGACGTGAAGAAATTCTCCGCGTACACACCCGCAAGATTCCGCTGGCCGATGATGTTGATCTTTCCATCCTGGGGCGCGGCACACCGGGCTTTTCCGGCGCCGAGCTTTCCAACATGGTGAATGAGGCGGCCCTGAATGCGGCGCGCAACAATCGCAAGTCGGTGCTGATGTATGACTTTGAACTGGCCAAAGACAAAGTCATGATGGGCGCGGAGCGCCGGAGCATGGTGCTGACGGAAGACGAAAAGAAAGTCACCGCGTACCATGAGGCCGGACACGCCATTGTGGCCGCGCTGATGCCGCACGCCGACCCGTTGCACAAAGTCACCATCATCCCGCGCGGAATGGCGCTGGGCGTGACCATGCAATTGCCGGAAACGGACAAGCATAACTACACGCTGGATTACCTTTCCACCCAGATTGCCGTCATGATGGGCGGACGCATTGCAGAAGAAACTTTCCTGAACCAGATGTCCACCGGGGCCGGCAATGATATTGAGCGCGCCACCGAACTCTCACGCAAAATGGTGTGTGAGTGGGGCATGAGCAGCCTGGGCCCGCTGACCTTCGGCAAAAAAGAAGAGCAGATATTCCTGGGCCGTGAGCTGGCGCAGCATCGCGACTTCAGCGAAGAGACCGCGCGCGAGATTGACTCGGAAGTGCGCCGCTTGGTGAATACTGGTTATGAAAGCGCCAAAAAGATCATCCTGGAAAACCGCGACACGCTGATCCGCATTGCTCTGGCACTGCTGGAGCGCGAGGTACTGGATGCCGCGGAACTCAAGCTGATCATGGAAGGCAAACAACTGGCAGCGAAGGTCATCCCGCAAAAAGGCGATGATGGCGTACAGCAAGTGCTGAAGCCAGAGCCCGGACGCACTCCGGGAATCCTGCCCGGCAAACCGTCACCGGCTTAGTGTGATCTGAAATGTAAAAAAACAGGGCAGCCTAGGCTGCCCTGTTTTTTTTGCTTTTACTATCGAGCTTTCTCGACTACTTTTCGGCATAAAGAAATGATTCAGGCTTTCATGGTCACACTAGGTCACCAGCCCTCTTTCTGATTTTCATACAAAAACGTCCAAGGGAGCGATCCCTGGGGCCGCATGAGTTAAGATGTGTGCCTTCTTGCTGTGAGTGTTTAAGAGACTTATCCAAACATGTTGAAATTTTTGGGCTCTCTTCTCCATTCGGTCCGCACACTTTCTCGCGAGCCGGTCTTTTCTCTGGCCGTGATTCTTGTCCTTGCGCTGGACATTGCCGCGAACACCACGATCTTTACCGTGATCGACCGGATCCTCCTCAACTCACTTCTGTACCGCGATCCTGCGCGTGTGGTCATGCTTTGGGAGTCGAACCCAAACCAGCCCCAGCCCGCCGGCAGCCACATCCCCACCGCAAGAGACAACTTTGACTCCTGGCGTAAGGATACCCGCAGCTTTGAGGCAATCGAGGCGTACCAGATAGCAACCTACAACTTGACAGGCTTGCGCGACCCGGAACGCCTTAATGTCGCGCGATCCACTACTGGGTTTTTCAGCTTGCTGGGAGTTCAACCAACACTGGGCAGGGCCTTCTTGCCTGAAGACGAAGCCCCAGGACGCAATCATGTGGCTTTGTTAAGTCATACATTTTTCACGAACCATTTCCAGGACGCCGATCCACTGGGGCGCACGCTTTTGTTGAATGGTGTTCCTTATACGATTATCGGCGTGCTACCCCGGCAGTTTCACCTGCCGAATATTTTGCAAGGATTGTTTGAGTACAAGCCTGATCTCTGGGTCCCGCTTGCACCTATATCGGGAAACGATCCACCGGGAACTTCCAAGCGCCGGAACTTGGTTGTTTATGCGCGCATGGCAAGTAATTGTTCGCGCTCTCAAGCTGATGCCGAAATGAAATCGCTGGCCGCGCGGCGCGCGCAAGACGATCCAACGCTGAATTCCGGCTACAGTGTCAATATTTTTTCGCTGGACTTTGAAAATACAGACCCTGCGTTGAAGCGAGCACTCTATCTGCTATGGATCGCGGTGGCCTCGGTGCTCTTGCTTGCGTGCATCAATCTTGCCGGCTTGATGCTCCTGCGCAGCGCGAACCAGAAAAAAGACATTGCCATTATGGCCGCCCTCGGCGCCCGCCGTGGTGACATTGTAAGCACCATGATGGCCCCAGGTCTGGTCCTGATGCTCTTTGGCGCCATCCTGGGCACGATCGCGGCGTATGGAGGTATCCAGTTGGTTGTGGTATTAAAACCGGCAGATATTCATAGCGTTGAGCGCATTGTCCTCGATACCCATAGTCTGTTTTTTACGGTGCTGCTCTTCGCCGTTGTCGTTTGCCTGGTAGCTCTTCTCCCGGCATGGCTCACGAGTCGCGGCGATTTGAATACCGCGCTGAAGCGGGGATCGAGTGTGCGCATTACAGCCCGGCCGAGGTCTCTGAACCGGTCGATTCTTGTGGCCTTTGAGGTTGCCATAGCCTTGATACTCGCCATCGGATCAACGCTGCTGGTCCGCAGTTTTCAGCGCCTGCTTGGCGTGAATCCGGGGTTCGCGGGCCAACACATCCTTACCGCGCATTTATCGTTACCCCTGCCGCGCTACAGCAAACCCGAAGACCAGACCCGTTTCTGTGACCGGCTCGTTCAGGACTTACGATCACTCCCGCATGTCGAGTCGGCCAGCCTGATTGATAACATGCCGCTCCAGGCCATTCGCTACGCTCCTATCGAGATCGAAGGGCGTCCCGCGCCCCAGCCGGGCAATGCGCCCACTGCTGACTATGCGAACCTCACGCCAAACTTCTTCCAGACCATGGGCATTCCTTTGCGAAGCGGCCGCTTGTTCACGGAAGCAGACCTTCAGGACAGCGCGGCCAAAGTTGTGATTGTTAATGAGACTCTGGCGCATAAACTATGGCCGCATGAAGACCCAGTAGGCAGCCATCTCCGCACATTCATCGGAGGCCCGGCTCCCTGGGCAACGGTTGTGGGCGTGGTTGGCGACTTTGTCCAGTTCAATGTTGAAACTCCTCCGCGGCCTGAGTTGTTTTGGCCGGCCAAGCACCTTCAGGACATGACAGTCGTGGTCAGAACAGCAGGCGAACCGTTGAGCATGTCAGCAGCTTTGAAGAAAACAGTTTGGCAAGCAGACAACGACCAGCCCATTTCTGATGTACAAACAATGGAGCAGGTCCTGCAATCCAGCAGTTCGCAAGCACGCTTCAACATGTGGTTCCTTACCATTTTTGCGGCCTTCGGAATACTGCTGGCCCTGGTTGGGGTCTATGGGCTCATCTCCTACCTGGTGTCATCCCGCACTCGGGACATCGGCGTACGCCTGGCGCTTGGCGCACAGAAGAAAGATGTGTTTTTATCGCTACTGCGCCAGACGCTTCCATTCGTGATGGTGGGCATTGTTTTTGGACTCGGGATTTCTCTGCTTTTGGGCAAACTGATGAGCAACCTTCTGTTCGGCATCACCGCCCTTGACCCGGTCACTTATGTGGTTGCGCCAGCAGCTATATTCGCTCTCATGTTCCTTGCTGTCCTGTTTCCTGCCCGCAGGGCCACTCAAGTACATCCGGCAACTGTGTTGCGTCAGGAATAGGGGCCTGCTCCAAACGTTTCGGCAAGATCGGGCGATTTTTGGCGATATTTAAGAGAATATAAAACGAAGTCGCAGCGGCACTTTCGCTTTTTCTTTGAAACTTTGAATTTTTGAAGGTAAAACAGATTTTCAGCATTCCAGGCTGCCAATCTCTTATGATCTCTGCGGCAATATTGTGGGAATTCACGTAAGGAGAGGGCTTTCCGCGCGACCACAAATTAACACTTCCAGGAGATCCGAAAATGAAGAGTTCACAGCTTTGTAAGTTCCTCTTTGCAGCGCTATTCGTCGCCATGACGATGAGTCCCTTTGTGGCGCTCGCACCTCAATTTACCCAAGACAAGGCAGTACAGCAGGGAGCAGATTTCCCGGTGCCTTGGCCACCCATGACAGGCGCCGCTGGTGGTAACGCCTAGAGTTCAACCGAAAAGATTTGGCTTTGCGCCTGTGAGTGGCTGCTCTAAACTTTCACTCACAGGCTTTCATGAGTGCTCTTGAATTCACCGTCGAGTGGCTGCCGGTTGCACTCCAGGCGTGGATTTCCGTCATTCTTGCCAGAAAGGGCCTGTATCGGAGATTTCCCCTATTTGTTCTCTACACCATCGTTCAAATCGGGACGGCTCTGGCACGGGCGGATTGGTTTGGCAGCAAGAGTTATTTTTACGTGTATTGGTGGACTGCGGCCATCCAAGCCCTTGTGAGCGTCCTGGCTATCCACGAAGGTTTTCGGGCGGTATTTGGCGCATTTTACAGGCTGCCGTGGTTTCGCCTGCTTTGGCCGGGCACCGTTTCGTTAATCTGGGCATACGCCGCGTGGCGGGCATGGGCGAATCCTCCGGTCCACATTAGCCGTTTTGGGGCCATGATCGTTTCGGTTGCCATTGTGGCCTCCTATACCATTGTTGGCCTGGTTTTGCTTTTCTTCCTCCTGGTGAAAGTCGTCCGGGCGCGATGGCATCTCTATGAATTCAACATTGTTTACGGCATTGGCCTCACTGCGCTCGGAATGATGATCGCTGCCCTGGTGCGTTCTGAATTTGGAACAAGATTCGCTAAGTTGACGGAATGGTGCCCACCTGTGGCATATTTAGTCGCGGTTCTGGTATGGTTGTTTGCTTTTTTGCGAAAAGAGCCGCAAATTAAGATCGATACGCCACCGGAATTACTCTTGCAAGAAATGCGCGAAGACCTGAATATAGTACGCAGAATTTTCAGAGGCTCTCGCATTAGGTAAGAAAGGAACGTCCCGAGTCGTTTGTTGATGACCCGGAAGCTGGTATGAGTCTCGAACTTTGGATCGCGTTAGGTGCATTGCTGCTGTTTGCCATCCCGTTGGCACGCGCTACTATCTATCAGCGGCGGTACTGGCGAATTGAAGACGTGGAATTGTTCGTCCGGCCAATCAACATTGAAGATTTCGAAAGAGTCACCGACCCAGCCGAAGAGTGGCAACTGCGGAGTTCCACTTCCAGCCAGGAATTTAAAGAGCTGAAACGACAGAAGACCAGGCTCTGCGCGGAACATCTCTCACGCATGGCCCACAACGCTGAGGTTATCCAAGGCTGGAGTCATACCGCGCATACTATGCTCGCGGCAAAGGATCCCAACTCCACTGACGAGCAGACGCGTTTAATACGTCAAATAGCCGAAACCGCCACTGAGATCCGCATATACGCGCTGATCGCCCAATTGCAGGTAGGGACGTGGCTTGCGTTGCGGGCGGATTTGTTGCCGCTTGGGTTGATGCCTCGCCTGCACAGCGTCCGCAGCACAGCCGGAGTGGATATTGTCGCGACCTATCAGCAGCTTACCTTCCTCACGAAAACCGTAAGCCGTTTCTATGGCCCAGAATGCTCTGAACGGATCAGCAGCGTTTTGTAGCCGGTTCGTCAATCACTTTATCTCTCCAGAGACTCTAACGCAGCTCGTGAAAGCGCAAATCGTTTCGGTGGGTCGCAATTACGTCAGAATACTTCGGCGCTCGAACCCTAGCCGCATAGAGTACGGGTCGTGGTGTGCCTGCTCAGTTTAGACTCCTCTTTTTGCCGTGCGTGCATCGCTTTCACGTTTCAACCAATCTGCGTCATAGGCGACTCTTGCAAGAACGCACATGAATGGAATGGCAAGCCAAAACTGTATGATCGCACAAGCATAGAAGCCATATCGCGGAAGAGCCCAGCATCGCAAGAACATCCATGCAATGAGAGCGACGAGTGATACACAAGAGGCCCCAATACGGCTTCTTCGAAGCCACAATTCATAGATCTTTGATAGGGTGCTATCCTCAAAATCGCGGCAGAAATCTGTAACCCTGATTCGGTTGTGCAGAATCACAGCTCCAGTGAGTGCGTGCAACGCCAAGCACCCGAACCAGTTGAGCCATAGTGCTGCTAGATCACTCTTGTCATATTTCAGGAGAATCCCAAACAAAAGAAACTCCGCCATACCCATCAGAAGTGGAAGCAAAGTATCCAGCATATTTGCCCTAGAGTTGCTCAAAAGTGAGCCGATACCCCAAGTCATATAGGTAACAAGAATTCCAGCAAAGGATGTCAGCCAAGGAGTGATCCTAACCCATTCTGATTGAAAGTCACTCAGTATCTGCAGCAGAATCGAAGTGGCGATGGCGAGTACAACTCCTTTTGTGACGTTACTGAGAAATAGATAATTGTCACGGGCGTAGTCATGCAAACGTGTGCGGACTTCATCATTGGTAAGAGCCTTGGGCATTCGAATACTCCCCAACCAGTTGGGCAGCCATCCATAGCCGTAGAAACAAAGTTCTATGGCTACCGGAATGACAACCTCTTCTCTTAGGCCAGATCTTTTCTACGCCAGATCTTTCTTAATGGTCTGGGCCGCCCACAGCGACAACGCCGCTATGGTCAGAGTTGGATTCCCCGTGGCCACCGTGGGGAACACGCCGCTGCCCACCAGGAACAGGTTAGGGTGGTCCCAGGAGCGCTGCTCGGAATTCACCACCGAATTGCTCTTGGTGGTCCCCATGCAGTAAGTCCCAACGATGTGGCCTGAACCAAAATACTTGATCCGTTTTTGCTTGCCGTTGACCGGGACCTCAATCGCGCTGGGATCGTCCGCCGCCGGAGGCGTGGTAAATTGTTGCGCTTTGAGTTGATCAAAGATCTGGTCGGCGAATTCTACGGCCGCGCCGAGCCCTGCGCGGGTGTAAGGAGAAATGTCATACTTGATCTTTGGCCGTGGCAGGCCCAGATGGTCTACCTGTGTTTTGTCCGTCGACGGCGTAATGCAGTTGCTTGAATCAGGGGATTGCTCCACCAGGAAGCCCAGACGGAATTGCCGTGTGAGCCTGTCATTGAGAGAGTTCACCAATCCCGGTCCAAACAGCGCCTGCGGCTGGCCTCCGCCGATGGGGTTCAATCCACTCTGGTTGATTCCGTTGATGAAATCGACCGTGGTGGTGTAAGGATCGTTGATGGGGAAATTCCATCCTTCATTGCCGATCTCAATGCGGAACGCCGCGCGCTGTTTGCGGAAGCTGCCGTCGCGCGTGCTCTCAATGCCTGAAGTCGAGAGCGGCCCGCGATACCCAAACACCGGCTTCGGCATCAAGGCCCACGCCAGGTAAAGTGGATGGTCCATCAGGTTCTTGCCTACCTGGCCGCTTGAGCTGTTGGCTACACCATTAGGCGTACGGCCGCCGTTCTTCGACATCAGCAGAAGTTTGGGCGTCTCAATGGCATGAGCAGCGATAACAAAGACCTTCGCCGTCACGCTGCCGGAGCCGGTTTGAGGGCCGCCGGGCTCCTGGTACTGCAAGTAGTTGATCTGGCTGATGCGCCCGTTTCCATCCACGATCACTTCGCTTGCCACCGTCTGCGGCCAGATCTGGACGTTGCCTGTGTTCAGCGCCTGCTCCAGCGTGACGCTGGGGTCATACTTGGCCTGGATGGGGCAGATCGGAATGCAGTTGGTATTGCCGGCACAGACGCGGCGGCTTTGATACGGCTGTGAGTTGCGTCCAGCGGGAGTGTTGGTAACGGTCAGGGGAACTCCCTGGAAGCTGGTTCCGTTAACGCCCTGGATCACAGCATCATCCACCAGGGAAGGAACGATCGGATTCATCGGGTACTTATAACCGGGAGGGAAGGTGATTCCCAGATACGCCTGGTCGGCGACGTTGGCGGACACGCCGATTTCTTTTTCCGCTTCGCCATACCAGGGCTCCACCTGGGGATATCCAAAGGGCCAATTGACCTCTTGCTGGTACTGGCTCTGCATGCAAAAGTCATTCGGGACAAAACGCAAGCTGGTTCCCAGCCAGTGGCGCATGGTTCCGCCCGCAACGCGTTCGTACGTGCTGCCAAAAGCGTGCGGCCCGTCTTGAATCAGATAACTCTGTTTTGGATCTTTCCAGTTTGAACCCAGCGTAAGCACCGAGGGGCGCGGCGCGTTCATCAAGGTGGGGTCTTGAAGGTTGGCGCTGCCCTGCGGATTGAAAAGATTTGGCGTGTACGGAATCTCCGGGACCTTGGCCAGCGCCGTATAAAACCTGTCCACAAAGCCGTTGATGTTGGTCGGCAGTCCGGCGCCGGATTCAAGAATGAGTACCTTCTTGCCCGCCAGTCCGAGTTGTTTGGCAATCAGCGCGCCGGCCACGCCTGCGCCCACAATCACCACGTCAAAGGAATTGTTCTGTGCAGCGCTCATGATCCACCTCCAATAAAATCTTGCAGCGTAGGCGGCAGCTTGGACCAGTATCCGTACGTAAAGTTGCTGTAGCCCATGGGATGCGCCTGGGCCACATTCCAGCTCCATCCGCTGGTGTACGCAGCGGAGGAGATGACCGCGGCCGCAGGCACCGGGTCAGTCGGAGGTTTGGAGCTGTTGTACTTTTTCAGCTCTGCCGGGTCATACCAGCTTCCCAGATACCACATCAGCATCACGGTGCGCGCCAGGTAGCGTATATCGTCCCCAGATTGGTTGAGAATAATGTCTCCAATTTGCGCCGGCGGCAGGGTCTGATTTGCCTGGTAGATGCTCAGCAACTGTTGGAACGTGGCGCCCGCTTTGTTTTGGGCGTAGTCGAAATAGGTCTGCTTGATGTTGATCGGGTCAAGCGGCGGCGCCAGCATGCTTTTATCGACCCCGGTCAGCACCGAAGACAACCCTACAAATAAATCCATCGGTGTATCGCTCATAACTTGTACGCTCTTTTCTCTCCGGCCTTATGCGCAGCGGAGAAAGTTATTTTGTCGACTGCGCTCTTTCCAATACGTAAGTAAAGTTTGACGGCCTGCCGGTTGTGTCTGTTGCGTTGCCGTGACACGCCATGCAGCTCGACGAAGATTGCGGCACCGTTCCCTGGATATATGTCTCCAGCGTTGAGTTGCCCAGGAAGGTGGGTGCGGGCACGCCGTTGGGATCGATCTTGCTCTGGGCATCGGTGGGCCACTGCGTGCTTATCATCATGTAGTGTTGCCACACCGTGTTGGGCAGGATTCCCTGAAACGCTGAGTTGAGTTTCTTCGCTTCATCCGTCAGATCGGTCAGCCTCACGATCTGGCTGGTGTAGCCCTTGGGAAAAGGCACAATATTGGGATTCCACGGACGCGGCGGTTGATGGTTCACCGCGCAGTCCGTGCACTTAGGATTAAAAAAATTGTAGTGTGCCTGGAGTTGGTGCGAATCCACCGCAGCCTGCGAGGGATCGTTATCAATGTGCTCAAACGTGGCCCAGATCCACTGCGGCTCACCTTGCGTGCGATGGACAATGTGCAGACCAACCAGCCCAACCGTGGCGGCGTAACACTTTTCAGCAATCTTAGGATTCTCCGACGGCGGTATGTAGATCAGCACCTTGACGGTGTGGAAGTCGCTGGCTTTCTCGGTCTTCAGGTTGAGTACTTTCCACGACGCTTTGACTACGATCGCGCCGATGGTCCCGGTTGTTCCCTGTGTCAGCGTGCCTTCAGGAAACTCCGTGGGGCCGGCAAAGGCGTTTTGCCCTTCCTGGCTGTAAAGATGGTTCTGCACAATGTACTCAAACATCGGCTTGTTGATCACGATTTCGTAATGGACATACTGCCCGTTCTGGTCGATCAGCGGACCCGTGTTGAATGGCTGAATGACTGTGCTAAGCACGTTGGGCGTCTTGCCCACCATACGCAGGATCGGCATGTTGACGCCTTTGGGACAAACTGCCGGACGAATTGGCGGACTGCCCCAGGGCCGCGGAGTCTGCCCGTGAGGAAGAAAAACATCTTCGACTTCCGCCCAGTTCTGCCAGACCGTTGGAGCGTCCTTGCCGATGACACCGCCAGATGCCGGTGCGTTCAGGGAAAGAAAAGTCAGCCATGAGTTGAAGTCAAAGGCATGCTGAAGGTTATCCAGATCAAAGGGCGGGACCGCCGTCAGTGTGCACGGAAGACCGCTGGCGAGCAGACTGGAATCGATTGGCACATTGGGCGGAGTGATATTGCAGTTGTTCACCACCGGATTAATCGGCGGTGGCGTTTGCTTTGGGACCGGTTTAGGTGTTGGCCTGGGCTGCGTTTGCGCAGGCCCCGCGCCTGTTGGCGCTGTCGACTGTTGTTTTTGCAGACCACCTAGTACCGGTACCAACAACGCAAGTACGCAGAAAATCGCCATGGCAGGCAAGAATCGGCTTTTCACAGTTCAAATCTCCTTCCGTAAAAACGGCAAATCCTGTTTTCAGCTCGCGAGCTTGGCCCCGCCAATTAACACGACGCAGGCGTGACCATTTGCTGGCTGATATAACCGAACTGGCGTTCGAGCCATTCGGAAACCACAAAAAGTCCCGCACTGTTCGTCAGGAACAAGCTGTGGTATTTCTTGAGCCAGTCTTGAAAGACCGGCCCGTTCAAATGTTTTTCAAAGGCGGCAAAGTCATCAAACGCGGAGACAAAGATCACCTCCGTGGCTGGGGGCGTGGGAAATGAAGTCAGCTTGAAGTTGGGTGTGTTGATGGTGTACATCGGCACAAACGGCTCTTTCTCTTTCACTTCCTGTGCCAGAATTGCCAGCGCCGCCAGCGCTTCTTGGGTCTTACCTTCCAGAATGCTCCACTTTGCAATGATCGTAATCATGCGCTCTCTTTCTTTATTTAATCGATGAAGGTCCGGTTCAGCGGACTCAAATCGAGCGGCTGGGACGTATTCGGCTCGAACTTTGAGCCAATGCTCTGTTGGAAATGAAAGAAGTTTTTGGGGTCCCAGTGGCGTTTCACTTCCAGCAGCCGCTTGTAGTTTTGTTCATAGTATTTTTTCTGCCAGCCGCTCAGCAGCGGGTCAATGTAGTTCACATAAGAACCGGTGAAGAACGGCTCCAGGTCCTGATAGAACTTGAAACCCCACTCAATGTTGGCGCGGGCCTGTTGCGGCGTGTCCCAGATGGCTTTCAGTTCCGGCACAAAACGCGCATTGCGATGCGGGAATGCCGTGGCCGTGGGCGCGACCTCAGCAACTTTGCCGCCCAGGTGCGTCCACACCATAAAGCTGGATTGCGAAGGCCGGTTGCCCATGTACTCTTCCAGAACTTTGATGGCTTTGCTGGTCCATGCACGCGGCGGCATGACTCCGGCGCGAATGTAGGCGCTGCGTCCCTTGACCGAAGTTGTGAGCCCCACCATTTCTTCGTAGGCCGGCAGCGTCATGTGGTTGAGGTTGGCATACACCGGATTGCGCTTTAAGATCGGCTCAACCAGCTTGAGGCCCGCGGCGAATTCGCCGTTGTAGATCACGGTAAACCCAAACGTGGTTTCGGTTTGTGACGGATTTCCCGGCACCGCCGACGGGCCCCAGATTCCGTAGACCGCCATTTCGTTCGGAAGCGTCTCCACCCATTCGTTGTAGAAGCCGATGACATCCTGCGCCAGCGCCACTGGGTAGCGAATCTGCGCCAGGAACATCTTTTCCGAATTAGGTTTGTGGACCTGCAATTCCATTTCCGTCACAACGCCAAAATTGCCGCCGCCACCGCCGCGCAAAGCCCAGAACAGATCGATCTCTTCTTTGGATTTTGAAGCCCCAGAGATATGCCGCAATGCACCGTCAGCGGTTACGATCTTCAGAGAGAGCAGGTTGTCGGCGCTGATTCCATACGAGCGCGAAGCGAAGCTGAAGCCGCCTCCCTGCACAAATCCCGGCACGCCAACCGTAAGGCAGCCACCGCCGACGGGAATCAATCCAGTGCCGGAATTCATCATGTAGGCATAGACATCACTCCAGAGCGCGCCCATTTGTACGCGCAGAGTGCGCTGCTTGGCGTCAAGCGACATGGCTTTCATCAGGGACATGTCCAGCACTACACCACCGGTGTTTAAGCAATAGCCGGTCGCGCTATGTCCGCCGCCCAAGACCGTGAGTTTCAAGCCTTGCTGCTGGGCAAAACGCAGCGTGGTGACCACATCTTTCTCGCCGCTTGCCTGAACAATCACCGTGGGCTGCTGCTGCACGCGGCCATTGTCAATCTGCACCGCCATCGCGTACTCCGGCGTACCGGGCAACAACACATAGCCGCTGAGTTCCTGCTTCAAACGGTCCAGCGCGGACTGGGATACATGGACCTTCGACGCGGTCGTTGTGGGTTTTGCAGTCTTGGCGCCTGCGGATTTGGTATTCGCAGTCTTTGTATTCGCAGGTTTGGCAGAAGGCACGTGGTTCTCTCTTTCCGAAGGGCTGTTGACCGATTGTTCGACTGGCATCTCAAGGCTGGGGGAATGTGCTCTTGAGTTGCGTAGCTCTTATCTGCACAACCCGAAAACGACGTTTGGTTCGTCGTCCCTTCTGGCAAAAGAATTAATTTTGTGGCTGAAGCTCTTCTGCCAGTAGCTTGCGCGGTTGCTGTGCGTAGCCTACATCACTGTTGCTGCGATCCTTCAAGAAAACATCAGCCGAAATCATTTTTCCGTCCCAAATCGGGAAGTAGCATCGACTTTTGTGCGGGAAGACCAATTGGAAAAGTAAGGGAGGTATGCGAAGAGAAGATTCGAAAACGGCGGCGCGAATTCCTCCCTTTCGGCAAGCTCAGGATCGGAATGGGTTCTCAAGTGAACAGATTGGTCGATACCATCCTTGATAAACCGATCTTAAGATAAACCGATCTAAGGAAGCAGAAGATTATCAATCAACCTGGTCGTCCCAAAGTACGCAGCCACCGCAACTAACGCTCCACCAGAAATATCCAGCACAGGGTCAAGCGTGGTTGCGCTGACGACTTCAAAATAGTCCAGCTTAATTGATGGTTCTTCCGCCATGATCTGCTTGGCGGCGGCAAGGAGCGCAGCGGAACTGTGCTCTCCCTGATCGGCCAGCATCTGGACGCGCATTAGCGAACGCGAGAGCACGGTTGCCTGTTTGCGCTGCGCGGGACTTAGATAAGCATTGCGGGAACTCATGGCCAGGCCGTCAGCTTCACGCACGATGGGGCAGACCACAATCTGCACGGGAAAATTCAAGTCGCGCACCATCTTGGTCACGATCACCACCTGGGCCGCGTCTTTCTGGCCGAAGAACGCAAAGTCTGGCTGCACGATGTTGAAGAGCTTGGAAACTACAGTGGTCACGCCGCGAAAGTGTCCGGGGCGCGAATGACCGTCGAGCTTCCGGCTCAAAGCCTCTACGGTGACCCAGGTGTCAGCGTCTTTGGGATACATCTCATCCACCGAGGGATGGAAAAGATAATCGCAGCCCCCCGCCGCCAACATTGCAGAATCTGTCTCCAGGCTGCGCGGATATTTGGTGAAATCTTCCATTGGGCCAAACTGCGCGGGGTTCACGAAGATTGAAGCTATCACCACGTCCGACTGGGTGCGCGCCGCTCGCACCAGTGATAGATGTCCCGGATGCAAGGCTCCCATCGTGGGTACAAAGCCGATGCGCTTGCCCGCGTGGTGGGCTGCTTTGCTGAGAGCTGTGATTTCTGCCGCGGAGGAGATGAGTTGCATAGGGGCAATTGGTGATTAGCAAATGGCAATTGGTGATTAGCAAATGGCAATTAGCTTTTGGCCAAACTTCAACTTGGGTGCGCCCTCTTTTTTAATTGTTTAGTGAAGAACACTACCGCCAGGGCGAACGGGTAACAAGATGGTCCGACTATCTGGCAAATTGCTAATTGCCATTTGCCAATTGCTGCTCTACCGTGAATATGCTTTCAACTGCTTCCGTCGAAGAATGGCTTCCAGTTCCGCCTTGGTTTCTTTGGGCAGGTGGTAAGACTCTTTATCGGACGGATAAGCGCCTGACACAACGTCGGCCTTAAAGTGATCGACGGCGGCCGTGATCAGGGCCGCGGCATCGCCGTAACGGCGAACAAACTTGGCCGGCTCGGCAAAGGTCAGATTCACGATGTCATGGAAGACCAGCACCTGGCCATCACAGTCGGGGCCTGCGCCAATGCCGATCGTGGGCGCGGAAACCTCACGGCTGATCATGGCCGCTACTTCGCGCGGCACGCCTTCCAGAACAATAGAGAACACTCCAGCGCGGTCCAGGGCAACGGCATCTTTCATCAGCCGCTCAATGCTGGAGAGATCTTTGCCTTGCACCTTGTACCCACCCATCTTGTGCACAGACTGCGGGGTGAGGCCAATGTGCCCCATCACCGGGACCTCGGCGTCAAGCACGTGCTTGATCATCTCAACCCGCTTTTCGCCGCCTTCCAGTTTCACGGCCTCAGCGCCAGACTCTTTCACGAAACGCACAGCGTTGCGCACGCCTTCCGCCAGATCATTGTGGTACGTGCCAAAGGGCATGTCGGCGATCACCATGGCTGACTTCACCGCCCGGCGTACCGCCCGCGTATGATGCAGCATTTCTTCCAAGGTGACCGGCATGGTGCTGTCATAACCCAGGACTACCTGGGCCAGAGAGTCGCCCACCAGGATCATGTCAATTCCGGATTCATCCACCAGGCGCGCGGTGGCGTAGTCATAAGCGGTCAGGCAGGTGATAGGTTCACGCCGCTGTTTCTTTTCCTGAATTGTAAGAGTGGTGATTTTGGGTCGAGCAGAGTGGTTCTGCCCTTCGTTAAAAGACGTGATGCTCACGTTGCCTCCAGTGCAGTTCGGAGCAAACCCGATACCGCCTGTTGCCAGCATACTTAACTTAGATGCGGCAGCAGTATTGTAGACGCATGGAATTTGTTTTGGCTAGAGGGAAAATGGCACATTGGGATGGCGGGAGTAACCTGTTGAGTATAAAGATACTTCAGCACCAGACATAAAAGGTCCGGAACAGCCCAGGCACCTTCTTGAGGGGAGCCACGGATTCACGCCCCAATCTCTGGCAATCACAATTCAAGTTCCATGTAGCGCGCGCCTTCAATCGGATTGTTGCGCGGGGTCCATTGCATCAATATTTCCACCAGGCCGGCGACGCACTGCAACCCAATTCAGCAAAGCAATCGCCAGGGTCACGCCTAACACCAGAAGTTCCACCTTGCCCACGCGACTGAGCACAGCCACGCAGAATGCAATGGCCAAGACGGCAAAGAGTGGTCCCCACGGTAAGTTGAATTTCGCCAGCCCAGGGTTCTTCCAGCGCAAAATGGGAAGGGCGCCGCAGGTCAGCGCATAAATGATCAGCCGGGAAATCGCGGCGAGTTTTGCGTTCCAGCTGAAGGTGCCTAGCATCGCCAGTGCCCAAACCAATATCCCAAATACCAGGATGGAGACGTAAGGCGTTTTGTAACGCGGATGCACCGCCGCAAACCAGTGCGGGAAGTCGCCTTGCTCGGCAAAGGCAAAAACGATTCTGGGGCTGGCAATCATCCCGGCGGCTAGATAGCCCACAATCGAAAGCAAGACCGCGAAGGCAATCATCATGGCCAGAGCATGGCCGCCAAAAACATAAGCGGCAGCGGCCAGCGGACTTTCGCTTTGCGCAGGATTTGCCACCGTCTTTACCACCACAAACTGGACCAGAGCGTAAATCGGAGTGCAGATGGCCAGCGCTGCCAGGATTGCTATGGGCGCATCTCGATCTGGGTTCTTCGCTTCACCCGCGGGAATCAGCGCGGCTTCAAACCCTGTGTAGGCAAAGATGATCAGCAGGACTGAATTCAGCCACGCGTCGACGCTGTGGGACTCGGCAATCACCGGCACGGGGCTGCCGCGCAATAGCAGGAACACGCATCCACCAACGACAAAGACGATCAGCGGCACAAGCTTGCTTGCCGTGAAGAAATTGCTGACCACCGTTCCCATTTTTATTCCACGAACATTAATCGCCGTGAGCGCGCCCAGCAGAAGCGTAATGGCGGCGATATGCAGAAGGGGCGTCTTCATCGGGGGCCAAAACTCCGCCAGGTAGGACGCGAACAGATTGGCGCTGGCGGCGGTCGCGGCCAAACGTGACAGCCAGTTCAGCCATCCCGTCTGCAATCCGACAAAGCGTCCGAAGGCGACTTTGGTATAGAGGTAAGGCCCGCCACTTTTCCGGAAGCGAGACGCAACTTCCGCGAAGCATGCGGCAATTACCGCAATTCCAGCGGCAGCGATCAGGAAAGCAATCGGGCTCTGCCGGCCCGTCAGGGACGCTACTTTGGACGGCAGCCCGAAAATTCCGCTGCCAATAATGATGTTGACCATCAAGGCAGCCAGGCTCCATCGGCCGATGGCGCGTATTACGTGCGTTGTTGCCACTTGAGGCACTCAAGTCTTGTACCACAGCCCCACGTGAAACCAAGAACGCGCAGGGAGCAACTGCCGGATGGAAAACTGGGAATCCGGTCCGTTCAACGTGCTGGATTTTCACTGATCAACGAAGCGATGAAAATAAAAGGAATGAGAACAGAAGAAGATGTCAGTTCAGGAACAGTATCTTGCCCCAAAAATGATGCGCGTCTCCGGCCAGTTGCTCAGGACGCGGCGCACCACGCGGGCAGCGCGTGTGCTCGATTTCAGCAGTGGGTTTCCGGAATTCTGAAAGGTAATCTGGACGCGAACGCCAATCTCCAGCATTTCATTGGATGTGAAAAGCAGGCCGGACTCACTCATGTTGATGGTCTCGCCGGTGCACCAAGTCTCTTGCTCCTCCAGGCGATAGCGCAGGGGAATGCGAAGCTCGTGGCGCAATGCCCGAGGTATGATTGCCCTGCGCTGACGCGGCTGTTCTGCCACGCCAGGGTCCCTATCATCCATATTTTCTCCGTCGAGATATTTACAGGCCCTTTGGAAAACTACGGGCTGCCAGTCAACTTCCGTGGGAGTCGTTAGACTGAGAGGCAAGGATTTTCCGCTGTCTCGCTTCACCTGTCAAGGGAAGACTGCGGCCTTTGCTGCTCTCATCGCCACTATCCATGCATATTGCATCATGTTTGATGCAATATGTTGCCGTCGCGTCGGTGGGCAAATTTACTCGCAAATGTTTGCATGCAGAATGTGCAAAACAATTTCATCCATGGGAGCAAAGTAGGAGCCCCACGCAGCAACGATTTGAAGGTTTTAGTCAGAATGGAGTGACCGGTTCCAGTGCGCTGGTCGTGGGTTAAGCTGTGATTCTGGAAAGAAGCACAGTTCAGAGCCACAAGCGGAGAGGAACCGGTCATGCAGAAGAAGGTACGATTTT